>OCVQ010000001.1_pt1 | contig 498022 bp, 513 predicted proteins | sample 1539061 | NCBI WGS metagenome assembly OCVQ01 (sample SAMEA3355526, study PRJEB22509) | marine metagenome | biome: marine; feature: river plume; material: water | place: USA | collected 2010-08-08 | depth 0.5 m | reverse complement strand
ATCTCACGACACGAGCTGACGACAACCATGCACCACCTGTATACAGACCTTGCGGGGAGCGTATTTCTACGCTTTTCCTGTATATGTCAAGCCTTGGTAAGGTTCTTCGCGTTGCATCGAATTAATCCGCATGCTCCGCCGCTTGTGCGGGCCCCCGTCAATTCCTTTGAGTTTTAGCCTTGCGGCCGTACTCCCCAGGCGGGGTGCTTAATGTGTTAACTTCGTCACGGACCACGTGGAATGTGGCCCACAGCTAGCACCCACCGTTTACGGCATGGACTACCAGGGTATCTAATCCTGTTTGCTCCCCATGCTTTCGCTCCTCAGCGTCAGTTACGGCCCAGAGATGTGCCTTCGCCATTGGTGTTCCTCCTGATATCTGCGCATTCCACCGCTACACCAGGAATTCCCATCTCCCCTACCGCACTCTAGCCTGCCCGTACCCACTGCAAGTTCGAGGTTGAGCCTCGAAATTTCACAGCAGACGTGACAAACCGCCTACGAGCTCTTTACGCCCAATAATTCCGGACAACGCTTGCACCCTACGTATTACCGCGGCTGCTGGCACGTAGTTAGCCGGTGCTTTTTCTGCAGGTACCGTCACTTTCGCTTCTTCCCTGCTAAAAGAGGTTTACAACCCGAAGGCCTTCGTCCCTCACGCGGCGTTGCTGCATCAGGCTTTCGCCCATTGTGCAATATTCCCCACTGCTGCCTCCCGTAGGAGTCTGGGCCGTGTCTCAGTCCCAGTGTGGCCGGTCACCCTCTCAGGCCGGCTACCCGTCGTCGCCTTGGTGAGCCATTACCTCACCAACTAGCTGATAGGTCGCGAGCTCATCCTTGACCGAAATTCTTTCTTCCCCAGTGGATGCCCACCGAGGAAAGTATCCGGTATTAGCTACAGTTTCCCGCAGTTATCCCAGAGTCAAGGGCAGATTGCTCACGTGTTACTCACCCGTTCGCCACTAATCCACCGGAGCAAGCTCCAGCTTCATCGTTCGACTTGCATGTGTTAAGCACGCCGCCAGCGTTCGTCCTGAGCCAGGATCAAACTCTCCGTAAAAATCAATTTCGCTGATAAATCAGCAAAGCTTTTACGAACGCCTCGGCAAGCCGAGACGAACAATTTGATTTGGCTTTCGAACTGTCTACTGACAATTCTGTTTTATATCTTTATCCAAAAGGAATCTCTGCCAGAACCGAAGTTCTAGCCGAGGTTTTTGGCATCGACATTGTGCACGCTGTTGAGTTCTCAAAGATCGGATGCTTCTGTGATTTCCCTTCCGGGTCATACGCAGAGCAACTTCTCAAGTCTACCGATTTTGGGGCCGCTGTCAACTCCTGGTTACCCAGTTTTTTTCAGCAGTTTCCCTAGTTGGAGGACCTAAATCCTAGACACTAAAACACCTGGCCACAAGGGCCAATTTTTAGAACTTGGAAGTGTTGCACTTGAGCCGGCGATCTCAGCGGATCTTGCCAAACTTTGGACAACTCGGTAGAGCTTAGTCACGATTTGGTAACCGTGTCAAATCGAATTTATTACGGCGTGTCTGAGGTGAAGAAAAGGCCCGCCATTGACTTCTTTCCACGCGCCAAAACAGCTACATTTCCCGGCAAGAACCCCGAAACTACGGCGTTCTCGTCCGTTACCTTCTCTTTGTTCACACTTACCGAGCCCTGAGCAATCGCACGACGAGCCGCGCCATTGGATTCCACCAATCCTGTCTCAACCAGAGCCGTCACAACGCTGATGCCCGCACTGCACTTAATGTGTGGCAGTTCCCCCAGTGCCATGGCAAGGGTTTTGGCTTCCAGTGAAGCCAGGTCCCCGACTCCAAAAAGAGCTTGGGCGGCAGCTTCTGCAGCCAATGCTTCTTGTTTGGAATGAACAAGCTCTGTGACCTCGAGAGCCAGGCGCTTTTGGGCCTCGCGCTTGAAGGGTTCGGCCGCGACCTTGTCCGCATACTCCTGTATTTCGGCCCGCGTCAGAAACGTGAACACCTTCAGCCGGTCAATCACGTCGGCGTCATCGGTATTTAGCCAAAACTGATACATCGTATAGGCGCTGGTGAGCTCGGCGTCTAGCCAGATGGCATTTCCCTCGCTCTTTCCAAACTTCTTTCCATCCGAGTTTGTAATCAAAGGGGTTGCAATCAGATGAACACTCTTGCCCTCGACCTTGTGAACCAGGTCCGCCCCGGAGGTTAGGTTGCCCCACTGATCGCTGCCGCCGGTTTCTAGGACACAGCCGTAGCGCCTGAAGAGCTCCAGGAAGTCCAGTCCCTGCATGATCTGGTAGCTGAACTCGGTGTAGCTAATGCCGCTGTCTGAATTGAGCCTCGCGCTAACAGCATCCTTGGAGAGCATCTTGCCCACTCGGTAGTGTTTTCCGATTTCCCTGAGGAAGTCGATTGCGCTGTATTGACTGGTCCAATCCAGGTTGTTGACCATCTGGGCCTTGTTTTCGCCCTCAAAATCCAAGAACCTTCGATTTTGGTCAGCAAGCTTTTCAACCCAACTGGCCACTGTCTCGCGGTCATTCAAGGTCCGCTCAGCCGTTGGCTTGGGGTCCCCTACTAATCCGGTGGCTCCACCAACCAAAGCCAGTGGGTGGTGCCCTGCCAGCTGCAGACGACGCATTGTCAACAGCTGCACCAGGTTTCCCAGGTGCAGGCTAGGTGCGGTCGGGTCAAATCCGCAATAAAAGGTGATTGGGCTGGCCAGTGCTTGACGAAGGGCATCTTTGTCGGTTGAGAGAGCGACCAGGCCGCGCCACTCAAGCTCATCCAGAATATGCTGAAAGCTTTGGTCGTTGGCCTGAGCACTCATGGTTTCTTTGGTTGCCATTACACACTTCCGTGGGGAACAAGTTTGCGCAGAGAAACCAACTGGTTAATCACCTGCTTGGATGAGGTGCCGCCGGTGCCATTTCTGGACTCGATTGCACTTGAAACACTCAACACTTTTTTTATCTCGGCAGTCAGGTGCTTGGAAATCGACTGCAGCTGTTCCTCCGGAACCTGATCTAGCTCTAATCCATGCTCCTCGCAGTGCTTTACGAGCTGGCCCGTGATCTCGTGGGCGTCTCTGAATGGAACCCCCTGCTTGACCAGCCACTCCGCAACATCGGTCGCTAACGAGAAGCCCTTCGGGGCAAGCGCTTCAAGGCGCTCCTTGTCAAAGGTCAATGTTGCAACCATGCCAGTGAAGGCAGGTAGAACCAGCATTAGTGAGTCAAAGGAATCGAACATCGGCTCCTTGTCCTCTTGCAGGTCCCGGTTATAGCTCAGCGGAAGGGCCTTGAGGGTGGCCATCAGACCGGTGAGGTTTCCGAGCATTCGACCTGACTTACCGCGAGCCAGTTCTGCAATATCAGGATTCTTCTTCTGGGGCATGATCGATGAGCCCGTAGAGAAGTCATCCGCCAGAGCGGCATAGCCGAACTCATAGGACACCCACGCAATGATCTCCTCGCTGAAACGTGAGATGTCGATAGCGATCATGCTCATCACAAACAAGAACTCGGCGACCAGGTCCCTGGAACTGGTTGCATCCATGCTGTTTTCACTAACGCTATTCAGCCCGAGTTCCTTTGCCACGAGATCGGGGTCAAGATTCAAGGTGTTACCAGCCAGCGCTCCTGCTCCGTAGGCAGAAACCTTGGCTCGCTTGCGCCAATCCTCTAACCGCTGCAGGTTTCTAACCTGAGGCCAGGCGTGGGCAAGCAGGTGATGCGAAAGCAGCACCGGCTGTGCATGCTGGAAGTGAGTCCGACCCGGCATAGCTACACCCATATGGTTTTCGGCCTGGGAGCAAATGGCATCCAAGTAACTAAGCAACTGGGCTTCGATTGCCTCAGATGCATCGAGCATGAAATTTCTAACCAGGGTGGCAATCTGATCGTTGCGAGAGCGCCCAGCCCGAACCTTGCCAGCGGTTGCAGCGCCAGCAATTTCAATCAAACCGCGCTCCAGTGCAGCGTGAACGTCTTCTTCGTCTGGCTTTGGCTTGAACGCTCCGCTTTCAACGCGCTTGGTTAGCTCGGTCATGGCCTTTTGCAAAACCTTGAGCTCGTCGGCCGTTAGGTAGCCCGCGCTCTTGAGGGCAAGCAGGTGAGCAGAGGTTCCCCGGAGGTCATAGCTAGCCAGTCTCCAGTCAAAGTGAGTCGACTTTGACAGAGCCGCCAAAGCATCACTCGGGCCATCGGCAAATCTGCCACCCCAAAGTGAGTCGTTACTCTGTGCCATTTATTCCTACTTCTCTAGTTGCTGCAAGTTTAGTTTTGTTCATGAAGCCAAGCCATGAGTGACTTCTGGGCATGAAGTCGATTTTCCGCTTCCTGCCAAACTGCCGACTGCGGACCATCGATCACATCAGCTGCCACCTCAAACCCGCGGTAGGCAGGTAGGCAATGCAGGAAGATGGCGTTGGGGTTTGCCGCGCTCATCAAATCTGTATCGACGGTGTAACCAGCAAAATCCTGTTTACGCTTTTTTGCTTCAGTCTCCATGCCCATCGAAATCCAGGTGTCAGTCACAACAACATCTGCACCGGCCACCGCAAGCTTTGGGTCCGAGTGCTGCTCAACAACAGCTCCAAATTCTTTGGCAATGCTAGTTGCCAAGGCTGCCACCTCTTGATCTGCCTGGTAACCGCTTGGCGCTGCAATCGAGACGCTCATCCCTGCCATTGCGCAGGCAACCAGGTAGCTATTGCCCATGTTGTTGGCAGAATCACCGATGTAAGCAATCTTTAGCCCCTCGGTCTTGCCGAAATTTTCCTTGATGGTCACAAGGTCTGCCAATAGCTGACACGGGTGCCAACTGTCGCTCAGCGCATTGATAACCGGAACCGATGAGTTGGCGGCCATCTCCTCAAGTCCGGACTGTGCGTAGGTGCGCCAAACGATCTGAGCAACTTGTCGCTCGAGCACCTTCGCGGTGTCCGAAACCGATTCCTTTTTTCCAAGCTGTGATACACCGGAGTCAATAACTAGAGGCACTCCCCCGAGGTCTGCAATGCCAACCGCAAAAGACACCCTGGTCCTGGTGGATGTTTTGTCAAAAATCACGGCTACGGTTTGAGGCCCCGCGAAGGGTTTTGCTTGGAAGCGGTTTGCCTTCATCGCAATTGCGCGATCAATAATTTGAGCCTGCTCAGCAGGTGTGATGTCGTTGTCTTTCAAAAAGTGCCTGGTCATGATGCTCCTAACTGGTCACCTGGGTGCCGACACCGGCTTCGGTGAAGATTTCTAGCAAAATGCTGTGGGGTTCGCGGCCATCGATGATGTGAGCTTTTGGCACGCCACCCTGAACCGCCCTCAGGCAGGCCTGCATCTTGGGAATCATTCCAGATTCCAGTTTTGGAATAAGTTCCGACAGCTCGCTAACAGATATCTCGGACAGCAGCGAATCTCGCTCCGGCCAGTTGGCGTAGAGCCCTGGAACGTCTGTCAGCACCATCAGCTTCTCGGCCCCTAGCGCAATGGCCAGGGAGGAGGAGGCAAGGTCCGCATTGACGTTTAGCAACTGGCCTGATGTGGATGGTGCAACCGAAGAAATCACCGGAACCATGCCGGCATCCAGCGCCTTCAGAACTGCCCTCGGATTAACGGTGGTCACCTCGCCAACCAAGCCCAGGTCAACATCACCCTCTGGGGTTTTCCCCATTACCTTGGCGGCCCGGAACAGCGAATCATCTTCGCCTGAAAGAACTATGGTTTTGGCTCCTGAAGCTTGGATTTGCTCTGCTAGCGATTTCGAAATCTGTTCACGGAGAACCTCTTTTACGACGTCGATTGTCTGTTCGTCGGTAAAGCGCATACCTGCACGGAACTCGCTTTCGATGCCGAGTTCGGCAAGACGCGCCGTTATTTGTGGCCCACCACCATGGACCACGACCGGCTTGATTCCAACAAACCTGAGGTAGGCCATGTCCTGAGCAAAAGCCAACTGGAGCTGTTCATCCACCATGGCGTTACCGCCAAATTTGACCACAACAATTTTGCCGTGAAATTCGCGCAGCCAATCCAGAGACTCAATGAGAGTCTCTGCCTTGATCCTTGCAAGGGCCTGGTCGTTGCTGGCTGGAATCATTAGCTTGAATATGCGCTGTTCTCTTCGACGTACTCGTGGGTTAGATCATTTGTCACCACGGTAGCGGTTGCACTGCCAACATTCAGGTCAATAACGATATCGACCTTGCGTTGAGACAGATCAACCTTGGACCTGTCCTCTGCCGGTTCACCATTTGCTGAAACCAGCACCCCATTGATTGTGACATCAATGCCGTAGGGGTCAAAGGTTGCGCTGGTTGTTCCAACCGCAGCCAAGATCCTTCCCCAGTTTGGGTCGTTGCCATAGATTGCAGCCTTGAACAAATTGTTGCGGGCAACACTTCTGGAAACTTCAACAGCCTCGTCTTCAGAGGACGCACCGCTGGTGGTGATGTGAATGTTGTGACTTGCTCCCTCGGCGTCATCCAGCAGCTTCAACGCAAGCTCTTTACAGATCTCGGTTAGCAGGGCCTGAAATTCAGATTCCTCTGGCTCAACGCCACTTGCTCCAGATGCCATAAGCGTGACTTGGTCATTTGTCGACATGCAGCCATCGGAATCCAGTCGATCGAAGCTAACTCTGGTTGCAGCCCGGAGTGCTCTGTCGAGGGCGGCTGACTCGACTATGGCGTCGGTGGTGATTACAACAAGCATGGTTGCCAAGCCAGGGGCGAGCATTCCGGCCCCCTTAGCAATTCCGCCAATTGACCAGCCAGAATTGGAGTGTCGTTCGGATAGCTTGGGAACGCTATCGGTTGTCATGATTGCTCGGGCAATACTCTCACCGGAGTCAACGCCAAGCGCTGCATGGGCAGCAGTCGCTCCGGCTAGAAGTTTGTCTCTATCGAGCTGCTCACCAATCAGGCCCGTTGAGCAAACCAGCACATCAGAGGCTGAGTCTCTAAGTAGCTCCGCCACTTTCTCAGCGGTTGCGTGAGTGGTCTGAAAACCCTGGGATCCGGTGTAGCAATTAGCTCCACCCGAATTGAGAATGATTGCCCTAGCGGTGCCATCAGCAATGACTTGTTTCGACCAAATAATGGGGTTGGCAAGACACCTGTTTGTTGTGAAAACAGCGGCGGCAGCAATCTCTGGTCCCCGGTTCACGATCAATGCCAGATCAAGTCCCCCAGATGCCTTTAGGCCAGAGCTCACCCCGGCGCCAACAAAACCCTTGGCCGCAAGCACACTCACGGTGCGACACCAATGGCGGTTAGGCCAATTTCTTCTGTCAAACCAAGCGCAATGTTCAGCGCTTGAATGGCAGTGCCAGCTGTTCCCTTGACCAGGTTGTCGATCGCGCTGACAACAACAACTCTCCCGGCGTGCTCATCAAAAGCCAGCGAAATTTGCGCATTATTCGAACCCAACACACTTGCCGTTCTGGGCAGTTGACCTTCTGGCAGAACCTGGACAAAAACCTCATCACCATAGGCCGCCTGATAGACGTCCCTCAGCCTCTCAAGCGAGAACAGCGAACTCGGTTTGGCGGTATTGACGGCAAGAATCCCGCGGGACATTGGAACCAAGACCGGTGTCATCGCAATAGTTGCGGACTTCCCTGAGGCAAGCCTCAGGTTCTGCTCGATCTCGGGAGTGTGACGGTGAGTTCCACCAACACCATAAGCCCTGGCTGAACCGAGTACTTCTGACGCAAGTAGGTCTGGGCTGCTTGCCTTGCCAGCCCCTGATGTGCCAACGGAAAGGACCGATACTAAGTCGGCTCCCTCAATCAGCCCAGCTTGAAGTGCAGGGGCTAGTGCAAGTGTCACGGCCATAACGTTGCAGCCGGGAATCGCGATTCGCTTGGCCTGCCTGAGCTGGTCACGCTGCTTGCCCCCTGAGGCAAGAGTTAGTTCCGGCAAACCATATGGCCAAGAACCAGCGTGGGTTGTCTGATAGTACTTCTCCCAGTTCGCTGAGTCTTCAAGTCGGAAATCTGCTCCACAGTCAATGATCATGACGTGGGCTGGAAGCTGCTGAGCTATCTCTGCGCTCTTAGTGTGAGGCAAAGCCAAGAAGACAACTTCGTGGCCGACGAGATTCTCGGCAGTGGTCTCAACGATGACCCGATCAGCAAATTCAGGCACGTGCGGCTGGAGCGTGGCGAGAGTTTCGCCCACATTGCTGTGACCCGTGACAGCACCTAAATCCAACATTGGGTGCCCAGCAATCAGGCGCAGCAGCTCCCCGCCGACGTAACCGCTGGCGCCTGCAACTGCAACCTGAATAGTCATTTAGCCCCTTAGCACCCCACCGTGTTTTTCAGCAGCAAGCGCCACTGCCTTGTCCCTGGCAGCACTTGCCTCCTGCTGAGTCAAAGTTCTGTCATCAGCCCTAAATAGCAGCGCAAAAGTTAGCGACTTGGTGCCCTCTGCTAGCCCAGCACCCCTGTAGTCATCAACCAGCCTGATCTCTTCCAGTAGCTCTCCCGCGCCAGCAATGATTGTGGTCATCAGCTCGGAGGCAGCGACACTGGTGGCGACCACCATCGATAGATCCTGAGTGGCGGCCGGCATTACATCAACAGATTTTGCGGTCACTATTTCAGGTGACAGAGCATAGAGCGCATCCAGGTTCAGCTCGAAGATTCCGACCTGTCTCGGAAGGTGATTTTCGCTGGCTAGATCTGGATGGAGTTCACCAACCAGGCCGACAGCCTGTCCCTGCACTAGGACCCTGGCAGCGCGACCAGGGTGCAGACCTGGCAGCTTGGCCTGCTCTAGCTCAAAACCAAGCGCTGCCTGCTGGAGCAGGATCTCAACGGCTCCAAGAGCCTGCGGATAACCAGCTGTGATCGCTGACTGTCCCGGGCCCTGCTTCACCCAGTTTCCGGTAAATAGACCCGAGATAAACCTAGGTTGATTTGGTATGGAACTCTTTAGCGCTGCGAGCTCCTGATCCGAGGGCCTCTGGTTGCCAATAGGCAGCTGCAACACAGGCGAACCTGCTGCTGCCAAAAAGACTGACCCCTCCTCAACCAGTGCCAGATCAACCATGCCTCGTGAAATGTTTCGTGCTGCAGCCAGCACCAGTCCTGGAACCAAGGAAGTTCTTAGCTGTCCAAACTCAGACTGAATCGGATTCTCGAGCTCTACCGCTTCAACCTCGCCCATCCAAGCGTTTTGCTCCTTGGAGACAAATGGGTAGTTCAACACCTCAATTAGGCCCGCTCCAGTCAGCGCTGACAGCGAGCGTCTTCTTAGCCGCTGCCTCCTAGTGAGACCTCTTCCTGGAGGCGCAACTGGCAACCGGGTCGGAATCTTGTCGTACCCAACAAGTCTTGCAACCTCTTCAACCAGGTCGGTCTTGTGCGTGATGTCTGGCCTCCAGCTAGGTGCGGTCACCGACAAGGTCGACCCAGAAACGCTCACCGTACAGCCGATTTGCTCAAGACTGGAAACCACCTGGTCAAGACTGTAATCAACGCCTACTAGCTGCGACGGGTAAGAGGCGTCCATGGAGAGTTCTGGTCGCTGGGATTGTTCCGAGAAGTCTGCCCCTACCCCGCTAAGTTTTCCACCAGCAAGCTCAACCAAAAGTGCTGCGGCCCTGGAGGCTGCAATGTTTGGAATGGCAGAGTCAACCCCGCGCTCAAATCGCTTTGAAGCCTCCGATGGGAGCTTGTGCCTTCGGGCGCTCCTGGCAATCGAAATTGGATCAAAGATCGCTGCTTCGATCAGAACCTCGCGGGTTGAATCGCTGACCTCGGTCCGAGCGCCACCCATGACCCCAGCAATGCCAATCGGCCCCTGGTCATCGCAAATCAAAAGGTCTTCCGGGCTGAGGGTGCGGCTCTTGTCGTCAAGATTCACAATCTCCTCGCCAGACTTTGCGCGCCGAACGCTAATGCCGCCGTCTAGTTTTGCAGCGTCATAGGCGTGCAATGGCTGACCCAGTTCAAGCATTACGTAGTTGGTGATGTCAACCGCAATCGAAATCGATCTCATGCCAGCAAGCTTTAGCCTTGCGGCCATCCAATCTGGCACAGTCGCTGTGGGGTCAATATCCTTGACACCAACCAGAGCAAACTTTGAGCAACCGGGCACTCCGTGGATTGGTGCCCCATCGGTCACCGAGAGCTGAAAGCCGGAACCCGAGGCCACCTCGACACTTGCTGCAGGGTCAGAAAATTTCACGCCAGCTGCGTGCGAATACTCTCTAGCCACTCCCCTGATTGACAGGCAATAGCCACGATCTGGTGTGACGTTTACTTCAGCGGCGGAGTCGTCAAGGCCAAGCAAACTGATGGCATCAGTGCCAATCGCTGGATCAAGGCCTATGGTCGACAAAACCAGAATGCCGTCATGGTCATCACCCAGGCCGAGCTCTCTGGCTGAAGCGATCATGCCGTCAGAAACATGCCCGTAGGTTTTTCTTGCGGCAATTTCAAAACCACCCGGCAACACAGCTCCTGGCAATGTCACTACGACTTTGTCGCCAACAGCAAAGTTTGATGCACCACAGACAACGCCTCGGACCTGCTGTTCGCCTGATTCTGCAACCCGAACCTGGCACCAGCGGATGGTCTTGCCGTTATTCTGCTGTTCCGGTTCGAATTCCAGCACCTCACCGACAACAACCGGCCCGGAGATGTCTCCGCCGTGAGCACCTTCTTCTTCAAGCCCAACTTTGACAAGTTCGGCCATGACATCATGTGCGGTCGCGCCTGGTGCCAAGGGAACCATTTCTCCCAGCCACTTCAGTGGAATTCTCATCTAGATCACCGAACCAAACTGAGCGCTAAAACGCACATCGGCCTCAACCATGTCGTGCATGTCGAGGACACCGTTTCTAAACATAAGAGTTCGCTCAATACCCATTCCGAATGCAAAACCGGAATACACCTCGGGGTCAATGCCAGCAGCTAGCAGCACGTTTGGATTCACCATGCCGCAACCACCCCACTCAACCCATCTGGGGCCACCTTTGGCATCCGGATGCCAAACATCAAGCTCGGCCGACGGCTCGGTGAACGGGAAGAAGCTTGGACGAAGCCTGATCTTGGCCTCCTGGCCAAACATCACTCGTGCGAAGTGCTCCAGGGTGCCGCGCAAATCTGCCATGGTCAAACCCTTGTCAATAGCAAGGCCCTCGACCTGATGGAAAACCGGAGTGTGCGTGGCATCAAGCTCGTCGGTTCTGAACACCCTTCCAGGGCACAGCACGTAGACCGGCAGCTCTCGCTCCAGCATCGACCTGACCTGAACCGGCGAGGTGTGAGTTCTAAGCAGAAGGTGGTTCTCAACTGGCTTCACAAAAAAAGTGTCCTGCATCGCCCTGGCCGGGTGATCAGGATGAAAGTTCAGAGCATCAAAGTTAAACCACTCGTTTTCAAGCTCTGGCCCGTCGGCAATCTCCCAGCCCATGCCCACAAATACGTCGCCAATTTGGTCCATAAGTAATGAAAGTGGGTGCCTAGCTCCAAGCCCAAGGTATTTCGGAGCAGCGCTCAGGTCCACTGCTTCAGCGGCAAGAGCCTGATTGCGCTCTAGCGCCTCCAGCTCAGCCTCTTTCTCAGCAAAAGCTGCGCTCAGCTGCGCCCTAGCGCCTCCGACCAACTTGCCGGCCTCGGCCTTCTGTTCGTTGGGGACGCTCTTGATAAGCCCGTTGAGCTGACTCAATGCGGAGTTCTCGCCTATGATTTGGGCCTTTTGGCCTCTAAGTGAAGCCGCATCAGTGATCTCACTCAGCGCGGCTAGCGACTCCTGCAGCGCGGAAGCTACGGACTCCGGGGTTAATTTGTCTGACACCGGCACAAGTTTAGTGACTAGATTGCTGAGCGACGGCAGTGAAATACAGGCAAACCGAAGCTGCGGTTGCCAGATTTAGAGACTCGGCCGACCCATAGATCGGCAACGACACCGAATCGTCTGCCAATAAAGCCACCTGACCAGAGACGCCATGTGCTTCATTGCCAAATATCCAGGCTGTTGGCTTAGCAAGTATCGCTTTGTCAAGTTCTGCAATTGATCTTCCGCTGGCAGCAGTTGAAAACACCTGCAAGCCGGCCTCTTTCAGCATCGAGATGGCTTCACCAAGGTCTTGATCGAGCACGATTGGGATGTTCAAGATACTGCCCGCAGTGGATCTAGCAACTTTCTGGTTGTAGATGTCCACCGAATCAGCGCTCAGAATGATTCCGTCTGCCCCGGCAGCATCTGCTGCGCGAATGATGGTCCCGATGTTTCCCGGGTCCCGGCCCTGGTCAATAATCGCAACCAGCTTTGGCTTCAAGCGCAGCAGTTCATCCATGGGAACGTCGACATGATGAACCACTGAAACAATCCCCTGCGGGGTTTTGGTGTCAGCAATTCTGGCCATAACCTGGTCAGAGACTTCGACCTGAACGGAAGCTGGAAACAGCCGGAGCAAATCGGCATACCGCTCTTGCCCAGCTGCAGTGACGAATATCTCTTCGACCAGGTCTTTCGACCTACCAAGCTCTTTGAGTCCCTGGGGTCCCTCAAGCAAAAAGAGCCCGGTTTCATACCGGGCGTCTTTTTGACTTAGTCGAGTAATCCCCTTGACCCTATTGGATCTGGGATCATCAAGCATTAGCTTGCCTTTGGAGCGTTCACGTCCTTAGGCAATGCGGCCTTCGCAGATGCAACCAATGTTGCAAACGACTTAGGGTCGTGGATTGCCATGTCGGACAAGATTCGACGGTCAACCTCGATACCAGCAAGGCTCAAGCCCTGGATAAAGCGGTTGTAGGTCATTCCATTGAGGCGAGCTGCAGCGTTGATTCGCTGGATCCACAGCCTACGGAAATTACCCTTGTTCTTACGACGGTCGTTGTATGCGTAGACCAGCGAGTGCAGGATCTGCTGCTTTGCCTGACGGTAAAGACGTGATCGCTGTCCGCGGTAACCATGAGCACGCTCAAGGGCAACTCTGCGCTTTTTGTGCGAGTTGACGGCGTTTTTTACTCTTGCCATTTTCTTACTCCTTCTTAGCTAAACCTATCGGCCCAGCTGCCTCTTAAGCTTCTTGAAATCTGCAGGGGAAACCACCTGGTCCGCGTTCAAGCGACGCTTGCGCCTGGAGGACATGTGCTCCTGGTTGTGTCGCATGTTGATTTGCTGCTTCATCAGCTTGCCGCTGCCAGTAAAGCGGAAACGCTTTTTGGCGCCCGAGTGGGTCTTCATCTTCGGCATGAGCTCTCCTTTTAGTTCTCTTCAACCACAGCAGGCTTCTGCTGTGCCTTTTTGGCATCGGCGCGTGCCTCTGCCTTGTTCTTCAATGGTCCAATGACCATCACCATTGAGCGGCCATCAATAGATGGGTTCGACTCAACGGCTCCAAATTCAGTAACTTGCTCTGCGAGCTTTTGAAGCAACTTCACACCCATTTCTGGGCGGGACTGTTCGCGACCACGGAAAACCACCATGACCTTGACCTTGTCGCCAGCCTTCAGGAACTTACGAACCTGTGAGGCCTTTGTTTCATAGTCGTGGGCATCGATCTTCAAACCAAATCGCACAGTCTTCAAGATTGTGTTGACCTGGTTCTTTCTGGCTTCACGAACTTTTTGGGCAGCTTCGTATTTAAACTTCCCGTAGTCCATGATCTTGCAAACAGGTGGGTTCGATCCTGGTGAAACCTCAACTAGGTCAAGGTCCGCCTCACGAGCCAACTTGAGTGCTTGATCAATATCAACTACGCCAACTTGCTCTCCGGCTGAACCCACAAGTCGAACCTGTGCCACCCGAATACGCTCATTAATGCGAGGATCGCTGATAATTGCTCCTTAGTTACCGTTTTTGGCCACGCATAGCGTGCAGAAACAAAACAACTCTCTTACCCGGCAGCCTATTTAGAAGGCGGCTGACAGGTGGGATCGTGATCCACTTCCACTGAGCATTAGCCCAGAGCCTCAGGTAGCCTAGCAGAGCATTAATGAATTGAGAAGAGGAAACTTGCAAGAAGATCTAGCTCGCGACATCGCCGAGGTGCCAGCGGTTGAAGTGATCAACACGACCGCCGTCCACCTTATGAGCGCTGCAGCTGTCCAATGTGGTCTATCTGAAGATGCCCCTGCGGACTTGGACGAAGCCAGAAAGCTAATTAACGCTCTGGCTGGGCTTGTTTCAGCGGCGGCTCCTGAGATAGGTGACCACCACGCGCGGCCACTTCGTGACGGACTACGCTCGCTGCAACTTGCGTTCCGAGAGGCCTCCTCGATCAAGGATGCCCCAGGTCAGGGACCTGGCGAGAAGTACACAGGACCGGTTAGCTAGCTGAAACCAGCTTTAGGCCAAACGAATCAACCTTCTTCGCAAATGCACTTTGCTGCAGTTTGGAAATGAAAACCTCGAGCACCCCTGAAAGTTCCTGCTGGCTCAAGCCCTCGATCAGTGCGATTTCTATTCGGACCTCATCGCTAGTAAGCCTCGCCTCTGGGTCTGAATCAACTGCGAGCGCCGAAATAATCTGTGGGGTGCCACTGACCGCAAACTCGAGGGCCTGCCTAATGTCGGCGTCTGTGGCGACATCAGTGAGGTTAAGTCCTTGCGCTAGGGCCGCTATTTGAGTTCTTCGAACGACCCTGGAATCCGTCATCGGATTAACTACTACGCGTTCATGCCCCTCACTGGCAGCTGCCAAGCAAAGCTTCTCAACTGAAACCGGCACTGGTCTTGATTCTGGATTCCATTCAGACATCGCCGCCACCGAAGTGAAGGCTGGAATTGCTGTTTTGCCATCTGGGGTGGACACGGCAACGATGGCTAGGTCAGCACTCTTGTCAACCAACTGACCGTGAGGTCCGATCTCACTCTCACCCAATTCGGCAACCAATGGAATCAGCAGCCTTTGATTTCTGAGTGATTCCAGAAAACGCATTTTGTCGAAGGGCTCAGCAATAAGCGCCTCGGCAATTTGCCGGGGAGATAGCCCGTCGTCCCCCGTCCATGGATTCTCGTCAAATTTCCGGCCCTCCCACGGAACGCCGGCTGAATCCTGTCGCGGGTCTTTGCTCACTAGCCGTTGGCGATCTCTAGTGCTTCGGTCAGGGTGAACCTGCCCGCGTAGAGGGATTTACCCAGAATTGCACCTTCAAGACCCAGCGGAACCAACTCAACTAGGTCTCTAATGTCCTGAAGGGTTGAGATTCCTCCGGATGCAACGACAGGTTTATCGGTGTGCTCCATTACCATTTTCAACAGCTCCAGGTTCGGGCCACGAAGCGTTCCGTCCTTAGTCACGTCGGTGACCACATACCTAGCGCAACCAGCTTCCTCTAGCCTTGCCAGCACGTCCAGCAGCTCGCCCCCTTCTTTAGTCCAGCCTCGGGCGGCCAGCGTGGTTCCCCGAACATCAAGCCCAACGGCAATTTTGTCTCCGAAGCGATCGATTACGCCTGCGGTCCATTCTGGGTCTTCAAGTGCAGCGGTGCCAAGATTAACCCTGGACGCGCCCAATGCCAGCGCAGCTTCTAAGGATGCGTCATCCCGGATCCCGCCTGATAGCTCGATTTTTACCGCACCAGAGTTACTGACCACCTCAGCGATTACAGCTCTGTTTTCACCGCGACCAAAGGCCGCATCCAAATCAACCAGGTGGATCCACTCAGCCCCCTGCGAAATCCAATCCTGGGCAGCCTGCAGCGGGTGACCGAAGTCTTCCTCGCTCCCGGCTTCGCCCTGAGTCAGGCGAACCGCCTTCCCTGCGGCAACATCAACTGCGGGCAATAGTTCAAGCTTCAATGTGATTCTCCTATAGTGATTTGAGCCAGTTGGAAAGCAGCTTCAGTCCTGCCTGTCCAGATTTCTCAGGATGGAACTGGGTGGTTGACAGTGGTCCATTTTCGACTGCTGCCAGAAAATCTTCCCCGTGGTGGGCAAAAGTTAGGGTCGGCGGCACAAATGGCGGCATGACATCCAACTCGAACTTCGTCGCCGCATAGGTGTGGACAAAATAGAATCGCTCATCCTCAATGCCCTCAAACAAGACGCTGCCTGCTCCTGGCTGAACAGAAGTCCAGCCCATGTGGGGCAGGGTTTCGGCATTGAGCTGCCGGACCACGCCTGGCCATTGACCCAAGCCTTGGGTCTGTGTGCCATGCTCAAGTCCAGTTTCAAACATCACCTGCATGCCAACACAAATACCCAGCACTGGCCTTGATGCAGTGAGGCGTTTGTCAATTAGCCGGTCTGATCCGGATGCCATTAGCTTTTCCATGACGGTGGCAAAGGCCCCGACTCCCGGCACAAGTGCGCCGTCCGCTTCAAGAATTTTGCGCGAGTCAGAAGTCAGCTCAACGTTTGCACCAACAGCTGCTAGAGCCTGGCAGGCTGAATGTACGTTTCCACTTCCATAGTCAAGGACGGCAACCGTCTTTGTCACAGGCTGCCCTTAGTCGAAGGAACTCCTTCGACGCGAGGGTCTAAAGCAACCGCAAGGCGCAGCGCCCTAGCAAAGGCCTTGAACTCAGCTTCGGCTATGTGGTGGGCATCACGTCCCGCCAACAGCTCCACGTGCATGGTGATTCCTGCATTGTGGGCAATTGATTCGAAAACGTGACGAACAAGTGACCCGGTGAAGTGTCCACCGATCAAGTGGTACTCAAATCCAGCCGGCTCACCGGAGTGGACCAAAAAGGGTCTACCTGAAACGTCAACCACGGCTCGGGCCAAAGCCTCGTCCAATGGGACGGTCGCGTCGCCGTAGCGAGCAATTCCACTCTTGTCTCCCAGTGCTTGGGCAATCGCCTGGCCGAGAACGATTGCAACATCCTCGACACTGTGGTGGGCATCAATTTCAACATCGCCAGTTGCCTGAACCTTCAGGTCAATAAGTGAGTGCTTCGAGAAAGCGGTGAGCATGTGGTCATAAAAAGGAACGCCGGTTGAGATATCGTTCTTGCCCGAACCATCAAGGTTGATTTCTAGCTCAACCGAAGACTCGCTGGTCTTCCTTGCAATTTTTGCGGTCCTTGTCACGTTTTATCCTCTGCTCGTGTGAGACCTAGTTTAGTCAAGCAAAATTGCCAGCTCGCCCAGGAGCTTGGTGGTCTCAGCTTCGGTCCCAGCAGTAATTCTCAAGCAACCAGGGATTGAAACCTCGCGCACGATGATTTCTTTGGCCAGAAGTGATTCAAATACGGCCTTGGGATCCTCGAATCCTTCTACAAGCACGAAGTTGGACTGAGACGGGTAAGCGCGCAGCCCCAGCTTCCCAACTCCCGCACTAATTCGATTTCGCTGACTAATGATCTGAGGAATGCTGGCAAGGAGCTCCTCCCCCGAATCCAAAGCTGCTAGTGCAGCAACCTGAGTCAGAGCAGACAGGTGATACGGAAGACGCACGATTCGCATCGCATCCACCACGGCAGGATCAGCGGCCATATATCCAACCCTGGCCCCGGCAAAAGCAAAAGCCTTGCTCATCGTGCGGCTAACCACCAAACGCGGGCGCGCAGCCAGCAAGCTGATGGCGCTGGGTCCAGTGGAAAACTCCTGGTAGGCCTCATCTACCAGCACCATGCCTTCAAAGGCCTGGTAGGCAGCATCAATCACATCCAAGTCAATCGGAGTGCCAGTGGGATTGTTTGGGCTGCAAAGAATCACAATGTCGGGCTTCTCTAACCCGATAACCTCAGCCACATAATCTGCCGACAGGCTGAAGTCCTGCTGCCTAGGGAGTTCCTTGTATTCAGTCGATGTCGTTCGAGCAATGTTCGGATACATCGAATAGGTAGGGCCGAAACTGATGGCCTTGCGACTAGGGCCCCCAAACGCCTGAAAAAACTGCTGCAACACTTCGTTTGATCCGTTGGCCGCCCAAATCTGTTCCGCAGTTAGGTCATGACCCAAAAAATTAGCGAACGCTTCGCGCAGCTCCAGAAACTCTCTGTCTGGGTAGCGATTTAGCCCAATCGCAGCGTGGGCGGTCTTTTCTACAATTTTGAGCGCTACCGACTCGGGGATGACATGGGTGTTCTCGTTCACATTGAGTTTTATCGACACATCAATCTGAGGTGCGCCATAGGGAACCTGTCCGACGAGGTCGGGGCGGATTGGCAGATCTTCGAGGTTGGTCACCTGTAAAGATTAGCCAAATTATTTACGGAAGAGCGATTTGCTGGCCGGGAGTCAACTCAATTGACTCAAGGGCATTTAGTTGAACCACCCTGGCGATCCAGTCACGAGGATCCTGATCCTGACCATGTTCGCCTGCCAGGTCCCAAAGTGAATCGCCAGGCTGAACTGTCACGAACTCAAGCGCTCCGCCTGGCTCATTGCCCGCAAGCGAACCGGTGATTCCCAGCAAGCTCATGGAGAAGCCGAGGGTAAGAATAGATAGGGCACGCACCAACCGGCGTGGGTTGGTGAGACTGTACTTTCCAATGGTAAGCATGTTGTCGATCCCTTCTGCCCGAATACTTGTTTCGAACATTTGTTCTAAGTGTAGACACATTGTGACAAAAAGCAAGCAATTCGACACGCTGATGACTCATTTATCGAAAATGTGTTTGGTTTTTAGGCCAAATACGAATACAGTTTCGACATAGGTAGTAAACAACTAGCCACAGACATTTTTAGAAGGGGCAGGTATGGACACCTCTAACCTGACTACAGTTCAGCAGCGAATACTCGAGGTCATTCAGGAATCCATGACCTCCAGGAACTACGCGCCGTCGATGCGAGAAATCGGCGAATCGGTTGGACTGTCCTCCACTGCTAGCGTTTCGCACCAGCTAAATAAATTGGAGTTGCTTGGCTTTATAAGCCGTGACCCGCGTCGACCTCGGACCATTGACTTGCTCGGGGTTGAGCCTGCGGCCGAGATCTTCCACCCTGACGCTGCAATGGTTCCACTTGTCGGGCGCATCGCCGCTGGTGGACCGATTACCGCTGAGCAAAACGTTGAGGATGTCTTCGCTCTTCCAAGGCAGCTAGTTGGCCAGGGTGAATTGTTTTTGTTGAAAGTAGTTGGTGAGTCCATGATCGACGCTGCAATTTGCGATGGGGACTGGGTCGTCGTTCGTCAACAGCAATCGGCCGACAACGGCGACATCGTGGCTGCGCTGCTCGAAGACGAAGCAACCGTCAAGACTTTCAAGCAACGCGATGGTCACACCTGGTTGCTACCTAGAAACTCCGCTTTTGAGCCAATTTTGGGCGATCACGCTGTGATTCTTGGAAAGGTTGTTGCGGTCCTCAGGACTGTTTAGCAACGCTTGCCAGCTCCGCTGCAAGATCTTCCTTGACCAGCGCTTTGATTCTGGTGCCCGCCTCTAAATACTCAAGCTCCTGAACTTTGCCTGCTAGATGGATTCTTGAAACCAGATCTCCCCTGTCATAGGGAATCACGCCATCGAACAAAATCTCTGGTTTGGGCAATTGGGTGGCGATTGCATTTTCCAGCTCAGGAATGCCCAGGCCGCTTCTGGCTGAGACCAGCAGTGCGCCCGGCACCAATCCCCGAAGCCGGACTTGCTCCTCCTGGCCCATCAGGTCGGCCTTGTTAAACACGATGATCTCGGGGATCGCAGAGGCATCAACTTCGGATATGACCTCCCGGACAGTTCTGATTTGCCCCAGCGGGTCTGGGTCGGTTGCATCGACCACGTGAACCACTAGTGAGGCCGCTGCAATTTCCTCGAGCGTCGACCGGAAAGCCTCTACTAACTGATGTGGCAGTGACCTAACAAACCCAACAGTGTCGGCCAGCGTGTAACTTCTGCCATCGGGGGTTTGGTGGCGCCGGATTGTAGGGTCAAGCGTGGCAAACAGAGCATTCTCGACCAGCACGCCGGCTTTGGTAAGCCTATTTAGGAGCGAGGACTTGCCGGCGTTGGTGTAGCCAGCAATTGCCACCTGCGGCACCTGAGTCTTCTCACGCTTTGAGCGCTTAGTGTCGCGTGCGCTTTTCATCGCCGATATATCTCGTCGCAACTTGGCCATCTTGGTGTTGATTCTTCGGCGGTCCAACTCAATCTTGGTTTCACCGGGCCCACGAGAACCGATTCCAACACCACCGGCCGCCTGGCCACCAGCCTGCCTGGACATCGATTCACCCCAACCACGGAGTCTGGGCAGTAGGTATTCAAGCTGCGCCAACTCAACCTGCGCCTTACCCTCTTTGCTCTTGGCGTGCTGAGCGAAAATATCCAAAATGATTGCCGTGCGATCAATGACCTTGACCTTGACCGCGTCCTCGAGCGCGCGGCGCTGAGAAGGAGCTAATTCATCATCAGCAATAACGGTGTCGGCCCCTAGCGAGCTAACCAGAACTCGCAACTCTTCAGCCTTGCCTTTACCAAAGTATGTTGCCGGATCTGGCTTAGCTCGCCTCTGCAGCAGTCCGTCTAGCACCTGGGCACCAGCGGTTTCGGCTAGCGCTGCCAGTTCTCGAAGTGAGTTCTCGGCGTCGGTCACAGTGCCACTGCCCCAAACTCCGATCAGAACAACCTTCTCCAACCGCAGTTGTCGGTACTCAACTTCGCTGATGTCTTCAAGTTCGGTAGAAAGCCCCGGCACTCGCCGTAGCGATGCGCGCTCTTCTAGTTCGAGCTGATCGCCGTCGAATTCCGACTCAGGGGCCAGTGCCCCTCGCCTGAGAATTCGATCGATTGTTGATTCGGGTTCCATAGAGATATAAGCCTAGGCCTGTATTAGGTTTGAGCCATGGCCCAGGAGCACTATTTCAGCGCGGAACCCGCAACCAACAGCAAGGAAACTGCGGTTGAGTTTGAGGTTGCCGGGCAACTATTTCAACTCAGCGCAACCAGCGGCACCTTCAGCTCTACCGCCCTGGATACCGGAACCAATGTTCTCTTGTCGCACTCCGAGAAGTTCCCAAGCTCTGGAAACGTGCTGGACTTGGGCTGTGGCTGGGGTCCGATAGCGGTCTCGATTGCTGCGCTGCGCCCTGACACAACGGTGTGGGCGCTGGATGTGAATGAACGAAGTCTTGCAACCACTTCCAAAAATGCCAAAAAATTGGGCCTCAAAAATATTCGGGCAGTACTGGCGAATCAAATCCCGAGTGACACCGAATTCACCGGAATCTGGTCTAACCCGCCGATTCGAGTCGGGAAAAAGGTACTGCACGAATTGATGAAAACCTACCTACCAAAACTCGCTGCCGGCGGTGAGGCATACCTGGTTGTGCAGAAGCACTTGGGGGCCGACTCATTTCAAAAATGGCTTGCTCAGGAGTTTCAAGATCTAGAGGTAAGCCGCCACGACAATCAGAAGACCTTCCGGGTAATTCGGGGCTTTAGACCTGCCACGAGCCAGAGTAGGTAAGTTCGGCCGGGCCACTGATGCCGACGTGCTCGCCCTCTTCGGTTGTAAAAATCCGAACACCAACCTCGCCGCCTCGAACCTTCACTTTCCAGTGATTCTGTGTGCCACCGGCCCAGTGCCGAATCGCAACTGCAGAGGCTGCTATTCCAGTTCCGCAACTCAAAGTCTCTCCGGATCCACGCTCTCTAATTCGAACCGTAAGGCCGGCCACCCCCTGAGAGATAAGGGGCTCATCTAGGACTACAAACTCGACATTGGCTCCTGCCTCAGGCTCCGGATCAAGCGCTGGCATTCTGGTCAGCTCCAGGTTCTCAAGCTCATCTAGGTCTGCCAGAGCTACCACCACATGTGGGTTTCCAACGTTTACCGCTAGCCCCGGCCTAGAAACTGCTAACCCCCTGGCGGTAACCAGAGTTTGGTCATCCCCAATGGTGAACGGCCCCAGGTCAACCGCAAACCCGTTCACGGTGGCCGTCACGTCCCTGATCCCACTCCTAGTGGCTACTGGCAGAGTGCTGCCATCAGTCAAAGTTGCCAGCTGATTTTCCAATAGATAGCGCGCAAACACCCTGATTCCATTGCCGCACATTTCCGCCTTGGAGCCATCGGAGTTGCGATAGTCCATGAACCACACCGCTTCCGGCTCCTGATCCAGGAGATGGGAAACTTCAGCATCCTTGGCGGTCGGCTTCACGATAATCAAGCCATCTGCGCCAATGCCGAAATTCCGGTCGCACATTTTTGCCACCTGCTCGGCGCTCAGGTCCAGCTGCCCGACGCGGTCCAAAATCAAAATAAAGTCGTTGCCCGTGCCCTGGCCCTTTGTGAAGTCGATCATTGCTCCAGCCTAATTCGCTGCAGAGCAGCATCGAGCAAATTACCATCATCTTGCAGCCAAACTGTCCGCTTATCTCTTCTAAACCATGACATTTGCCGACGGGCATAGCGATTAGTGAGCTGAATTGTTTCAGCTATCGCTTCACTGGCCTCACAGTCGCCTGCAAGCTGGCCAAATGCCTGGTTATAACCGATTGCCGCCTTAGCGGTCTTCGAGAGCTCAGAATGGCTTGTGGCAAGGCGCTCTGCCTCATCCAGGATTCCGCCTTCCCACATGCCACTGACGCGCTTGGCAATCCGAGTTTTTAGCGCTTCCCGGTCGACATCGATGCCCAAGGTCAAAGTAGGCACCAGATACTCCGGCTCTGGGAACGATGATGAGAACGGCTGACCAGTTAGAGCAATTACCTCCAGCGCCCTGATCACCTTTCGAGAATTCTGGGAGTGGATGTTCTTGGCCGAGACTGGATCTAGTGCGGCAAGCTCTGCATGAAGTGATATCTTGCCGATTTCCAGGGCGCGTGCTTCCAGTTCAGCACGGATGCTCGGATCGGTGGGTGCAAAGTCCAGTCGATCAAGGGCGGCCGCAACATAAAACATGCTCCCGCCAACCAGTATCGGCATGACTCCACTGGCGGTCAGGTCTGAGATTTTCTGCTGGGCCAGTTTGCTGTATTCGACGGCAGTCATCTCCTGAGAGGGCTCAATCACATCGAGCAGGTGGTGAGTGACGCCTTGCATCTCACTGTGAGTTAGCTTCGCCGTGCCTGTGTCCATGCCGCGGTATAGCTGCATGGAGTCGGCATTGATAATTTCGGAGGCAATCCCCTGCTCCTGTAAAGCTCGAGCCACCGAAATCGCCAAGGAGGATTTTCCGGAGGCAGTAGGCCCAACTATTGCAAGGAGACTAAAGCCCACTTTTAACTCGAATCGGGAGACCAAGGGAAACCTTTGAGTCTCCAGCTGCCGGAACTCCGCAGCTTTCCAACTGCCTGCGGTCGTAGGCATCGCCTCCCGCCGTTCGGCGAACTTCGTAGAGCGAACCAGGTGTCGCATCCGCCACTAGGAAATATGGTGCGGCCCGGGTTATTTTCACTGTTACAGCATCGCCTGGGCGAGGCACATCGCCGCCTTCTGGGACTTCAAAGTGGACAAGTCGATTGTCTTTAGCTCTTCCCGTCAATCTATGGGTGGCAGAGTCTTTGCGGCCCTCCTCGGAGGAAACCAGCAACTCCACCACGGTGCCAACGACCCGCTTGTTTTCCTCCCAAGAAACCTCATTGACCACCTTGAGTAGCCGCTCATACCTGTCCTGAACTACCTCCTTGGGTAGTTGACCGTCCATTTCTGCAGCTGGAGTTCCGGGTCGCTTCGAGTATTGAAAAGTAAATGAGGCTACGAAGCGTGATTTTCTAACAACGTCGAGTGTGTCCTGGAAATCCTGCTCGGTTTCACCAGGAAATCCAACAATGATGTCGGTGGTGATTGCCGCCTCTGGCATCACTGCTCGGACCCGATCCAGAATGCCCAGATATTTGGTCGCCCGGTAGCTGCGCTTCATCGCCTTCAAGACGCTGTCTGACCCAGACTGCAGTGGCATGTGAAGCTGAGGCATCACATTCTCGGTTTCAGCCATTGCCGCTATCACGTCGTCGGTAAAGGCCGCCGGGTGAGGCGAAGTGAAACGCACGCGCTCCAAGCCTTTGATCTCGCCGCAGGCCCGGAGTAATTTTGCGAAGGCGCCCCGGTCTCCAAATTCCACGCCATAGGTGTTCACATTTTGACCAAGCAGCGTAACCTCGATTGCTCCATCTGCAACGAGCGCTTCGATCTCAGCGAGTATTTCGCCAGGCCTGCGGTCTTTCTCTTTGCCTCGCAGTGACGGAACTATGCAGAAAGTGCAGGTGTTATTACAACCAACAGAGATCGAGACCCAGCCGCTAAAGGAACTGTCGCGCTTTGTAGGAAGCGTGGAAGGAAACACCTCTAGGGATTCAAGGATCTCTATTTGAGCCTCGGAATTATGACGGGAGCGCTCGAGCAGCGCTGGCAGTGAACCCATGTTGTGAGTGCCGAAGACCACATCAACCCACGGCGCGCGCTCCAAAATTGTGTCCTGATCCTTCTGAGCAAGACAGCCGCCAACAGCAATGAGAAGGTTGGGGTTGGCTTCTTTTTTGGGAAGTAGCATTCCGAGGGTGCCATAGAGCTTATTGTCAGCATTCTCGCGCACTGCGCAGGTGTTGAAGACCACGAGGTCGGAATCCTTGTCCGGGCTCTTGGTGTAGCCAGCATCTTCAAGCAACCCCGAGATACGCTCAGAATCGTGAACGTTCATCTGGCATCCGAAGGTGCGCACTTCATAAGTTAGGTTCATGGCACCTGTGATTTTAGTCGCTCGCGCTGACCTCGCGCAGTGCGGCCGAAACCATGCCCGAGGCAAAGCCCTTGCGCATCAAGAATCCGGATACTCTGCGATACCTAGTGTCGCGATCAAGCGCAGCCATTCGTTCCCAGCGAGCGCGTGCCAAGCTCAGCACCATTTCGCGCTCATCGTCTTGGCTAATCTCCGAAACCGCCTGGTCGATAATTTCCGAGGAAACACCCTTTTGGCCAAGCTCTCTGGATATCAAACGGGCCGACTTGCCCTGCTCTTGGCGAGACCGAACGTAGGCATGGGCGAACACGGCATCGTCAATTAGCTGCACTTCTTCGAATCTGTCCAATAGCGGCAGTGCTATCTCGTCCGGAATCTCGCGCTTCTTGAGAATATCTGCCAGTTGCCGTTTGGTCTTCATGCTACGAGAAAGCTGGAAGAGCAAGACATTTCTGGCTCGCTTTTCCAGCTTCTCAGGTGATGGGCTATCAGGCATCGTTGGCTGCCTTTGCAGGCGGCTCACTCTCCTGGTTCAACTCTTCAGGCGGTAGATCCGCGACTGGCCTTGGCACGCCAATGCCGAGCTTCGTCTTGATCTTTTGCTCAATTGTGTTTGCAATTTCCGGGTTTTCCTTGAGGTAGGTTCTGGAATTTTCCTTACCCTGCCCTAGCTGGTCTCCCTCGAAGGTGTACCAAGCTCCTGACTTAGTGACAATGCCATGTTCGACACCGAAGTCGATCAGGCTTCCTTCCTTGGAGATTCCTTCACCAAACATGATGTCAAACTCGGCCTGCCTAAACGGCGAAGCCAACTTGTTCTTGACTACCTTGACTCGCGCCCTGTTGCCGACTGACTCTTGGCCATTCTTGAGAGTTTCAATCCTGCGAATGTCCAGACGGACCGAGGCATAGAACTTAAGTGCCTTACCGCCAGAGGTAGTCTCCGGCGAACCGAAGAACACGCCAACTTTTTCACGCAGCTGGTTGATAAAGATTGCAGTGGTCTTGGTGTTGCTAACGGCACCGGTTAGCTTGCGGAGGGCCTGTGACATCAGCCTTGCCTGCAGACCGATGTGAGAATCACCCATTTCTCCCTCGAGCTCAGCACGAGGAACCAGGGCCGCCACGGAGTCAACGACAATTACATCAATTGAGCCGGAGCGGATAAGCATGTCGGTGATTTCAAGGGCCTGTTCACCGGTGTCTGGCTGGCTAACCAGCAGAGCGTCGATGTCAACACCGAGTGCCTGAGCATAGACCGGGTCGAGCGCGTGCTCGGCATCTACGAAGGCAGCTACGCCGCCGGCAGCTTGAGCGCTGGCAATGGCGTGCAGTGCGATGGTGGTCTTACCAGATGATTCTGGCCCGTAAATCTCTACAATTCTGCCTCGAGGTAATCCGCCGACTCCCAGTGCGCTGTCCAACGCGATTGAACCGGTTGGAATCACGTCGATTGGAGCTCGCTCGTCTGAACCTAGACGCATTACCGAACCCTTGCCGAACTGTCGGTCGATTTGCGCTAGAGCTGTCTCTAGTGCCTTTTCCCTATCTGATGCACTTGGCATTAGAACCTCTTTCTGACGCTTTGCGCCCTCTTCACCTAGAATCTACGCTCCGGCTAAGACATTTATGAAGCGATAAAGATTGCTCTTGAAAACTCCACATTTGTTGCAGTTGTTAGCAACAATAAGCGTTCGAACAAAATTTCGAATGATTAGTTTTCGGCGTGTTGCTTTGTCTTTGGTTTGCCATGCCAGCGTTCCTTCGGGACGCCGAGGTGGGCGCAGAGCGCGAACCAGATTTCACGGGGATCTTCGCCTGCTTCCAAAAGCTCTGCAGGGGTTAGGTCTTGCTTGCTGGTCAGCCTGGTATCAGATATAACTACCGACGCGAAACCCTCGCCAAATTCTTCGGCTGCTAACTGGTGGAACTGGCTGAGCTTCAATTAGCTAGTGAGAGTAGATCTCGGCCTCAGTGACAAAAGCGTCTGGGACCGTGTCTGGAATAAAGGTGTTGTCTCCGAACACGCTTTCTGAGGTTGCTACTCGATCGGAAACCTCGCGCAGCAATTGCGACAGCGGCACGTCAAGAGCCTCTGTGACTGAAGCCAGAATTTCGGAAGATGCCTCTTTTTGGCCACGCTCAACCTCAGAGAGGTAACCGAGCGCAACTGACGCCTTGGCCGCGACCTGTCTAAGGGTCTGACCTTGACTCAATCGGTGATTTCGTAGAACGTCACCAATTTCTTCTCTAAGCAGTACCAAGTCTCCTCCTGGCCGACAATCTATCGGTTTACTAAGACAAAATTACCTGAAATAACTGAATGTTTCCTGATTGATAACCAGATCAAAGGCCCAAATCTTCCCCGAGAATCTCAAGTGCCCTTGCCACAGTTGCCTCAATAATCTCTTCCCTGGAGCCGGTGAACTGCTCTTGGTAAACGCGTGTGCCGGCTTGCGAACACAGTGCGATGAAGACCTCGCCGGGCTCTTTACCAGAAACAGTGGCCGGTCCGGCTAACCCGGTGGTGGCAATACCAATCAGCTTCGAAGTAGCTAGCCCCTGCGCTTCTGCAAACTTATCGCGAACCCCGCTGGCCATCTGAGCGGCGACCTCAGCATCAACCGCGGTCTGATTTGCGATAAGGGATCTGGAGACTCCTAGAAGCGAGGATTTGATTTGATCCTGATAGGCAACCACTGCACCCAATAGCACCTCTGAAGCTCCAGGAACGAGAACCAGGCGCTGACACAGAGCTCCCCCGGTGAGCGACTCGGCGACCGCGATCCAGAGCCCCTGGGCCTTTGCGGCCGCTACAATTTGCTCGGCCACAGAATTCTCATTCCACTCCAGAGCGTCAGAGCCACGGCGAACCAAATAACCGCTTGAGTCAACAGGTCATACCAAGAACCCAGCGCTTGGAAAGGCGCAATTGCCAGTGAAACGGCGATAATTTGAATCACGGTCTTGAGCTTTCCGCCTCCGGTTGCAGCGATCACGTTGCGTTTGGCCACAATCAAACGGTAGACCGTGATTCCCAACTCTCTGGCCAGGATGATTGCGGTGGCCGCCCAAGGCACAGCACCCTGCACCGATAGCGCAAGCAGCGCTCCGGAAAGAAGCGCTTTATCTGCAATTGGATCCAGAAGCTTGCCCAGGTTGGTTACCAGGTTGCGCCTTCTAGCAATGGCACCATCAATGCCGTCAGTGGACGCGGCAAGCACCAACAGCACAAGAGCTGCAAACCTGCCCCAGAACGAACCCCACTCAGCCAAGATGAGCCAGAGCACCACTGGGACCAGCGCTATCCGCGCCATGGTGATTAGGTTGGGCGCGTTTTGATAAAAAAAGCCTTTAGAACTCATCTTTCCTGCCGGTTAGTTGCCAGGCGTCTTCGTCTGGTGCATCATCAATGACCCCTGAATCCCCCTCGACAACTGCAGTTGTCTGCCCACTGAGCTTCGCTATCAGTTGTGGTAACTCGTCAGCTTTCACCAGCACGTCCCTGGCCTTGGAGCCCTCTGAGGGTCCAACTACACCCCTTGACTCAAGCAGGTCCATAAGACGGCCGGCCTTTGCAAAACCGACGCGCAGCTTGCGTTGCAGCATGGAAGTTGACCCAAACTGCGAACTAACAATTAGATCCGCGGCAGCAAGTAATACCTCAAGGTCATCGCCAATATCGCTGTCAATAACCTTGCTGGTTACCTGCTGAGTAACATCGGAGCGGTAGTCGGGATCCATCTGGGCCTTGACGTGATCCACCACCTTTTGAAGTTCCGATTCCGATACCCAGGCACCCTGAACGCGAACCGGCTTATTGGTCCCCATCGGTGCAAATAGGGCATCACCCTGGCCAACTAGCTTCTCGGCACCGGGCTGATCCAAGATCACCCTGGAATCAGTTACGGAGGAAACGGAAAAGGCAAGCCTTGAAGGCACATTCGCCTTGATCAATCCAGTAACAACATCTACGGATGGTCGCTGGGTTGCCAGAACCAGGTGAATGCCAGAGGCTCTGGCAAGCTGAGTGATTCGAACAATCGAGTCTTCTACGTCTCTGGGTGCCACAATCATCAAATCAGCCAGCTCGTCGACCACGACTAGCAGGTACGGATAGGGCTGAAGGTCGCGCCTGGAGCCCTCCGGCACCTTGACGTCGCCATTGACCACCGCACGATTGAAGTCATCGATGTGCTTGAAACCAAACGAGGCTAAGTCGTCGTAGCGAGACTCCATTTCGCGCACCACCCACTGCAGCGCCTCGGCTGCCTTCTTGGGGTTAGTAATAATCGGGGTTACCAGGTGCGGAACACCTTGATAAACAGACAGCTCCACTCGCTTCGGGTCAACCAGCACCATTCGAACCTCAGCCGGGGTTGACCTCATCAGAATGCTGCAAATCATGGAGTTTACGAAGCTGGATTTTCCGGCACCGGTGGCACCGGCTACTAGCAGGTGCGGCATCTTTGCCAGGTTGGCAACCATGTAGCCGCCCTCGACATCCTTTCCGACACCGATTGTTAGCGGGTGCTGGACCCCGGACGCGCTCTTGGATCGCAAAACATCACCCAGCGAAACCGTTTCCCGGTCAGTGTTTGGAATTTCAATTCCAATTGCACTCTTGCCTGGGATCGGAGCCAGGATCCGAACCTCGTTCGAGGCTACGGCGTAGCTCAGGTTATTAGTGAGCCTGGTAACCGCTTCAACCTTTACACCGGGAGCAAGCTCCACCTCATACCTGGTTACCGTCGGGCCACGCTGGAAATCAGAAACCCTGGCCTGAACGTCAAACTCTTTAAACACGTCATTGATGGCAGCAACCATTTGATCGTTTACTTCGCTCTTGACCTTGTGGGGAGAACCCGGAACCAGCAGCGACTGCGAGGGAAGAATGTAGGGGCGCTTGGCTTTGGTAGCCTCTGGAATGTTGATTGGTTCGGTTACCCCCTCTTCCTGAGAAAAGAACTCCGGCTCTAGATCGCTCTCGAGCTGATCCGGAGTGCCGACCAGAGCTGGCTCAGTGTCCTGCAGTGAGGCATCGACGAACTCATCGATGCCTGAAACCACAGGCGAGTCAAAGGCTGGGTCGGCCTCTTTCTCCTTCTTCCACCAATTGGACTTTTTTGCGTCAAAAGCATCTGAATCAACCTCTTGCTTCTTGATGCCAAACAAATAGGCGTAGAGCTTCTTGGCGTTTTCGATCACCTTGTTGGGAGCAGTGCCAGTCATGATTAGAAAGGAAATGGCTCCGACTAGCAGCAGTACCGGAACAGCGCCGTAGACGGTGATGACGGATGCAAGTGAGCCACCGAGTAGCCACCCAAAAAGGCCCCCGGCCTGCGCAAGCGCCGGGATGCCATCCTGGGGTTTCGGCAAATCCGAAAAGACATGGAAAAAGCTAGAGATTACAGACAGCAACAACCAAAAGCCCAATGCGAAGCGAGAGCTGTCACGAACCGAGGCCGGGTGTCGGAACAGGAAAAGCGCGTAGCCAAAGAAAACTACCGGTAGCGAATATGCCACCATCCCAAACAGCATCCCAAAGGTGTAGCTGTGAAGCATTGTCGCCCACGGTTCGGCAACCAAGAACCATGCCACCGCAGCACCGGCGACGCTGAGCAGCAATAGGAAAAACGGAGCGCCGTCCCGGCGGTCTTCTTTTGCCAACTTCTCCGTGCTGAATGCTCTGATCACTCCGCCAAAGAAATGCGCCACTGCCAGGTAGCCAGAAGCGACCTTTTTGCCAAACTCTGAATCCTTCTGAGCCGCCCTAGATTTGCTGGCAGGGCGCTGCGGGGAGCGGGTTTGACTGGGCTTCCGCGCTGTGCGTGAACTAGCCGGCCGTCGTGGCGGTGGGGTCTTTGCTGCCATGAGTAAAAGCTAGCAATCTATTGCTAAAAAGCAGGTTAGGCGGGGCGGGAGGAGTAAACAACAATTGGGATAATCATGGGCTTACGCCTGTGCGCTTTCGCCACCCATGACCCGATGGTTCTTCGAATAACTTGCTGGAATGCATAGCTGTCGCGAACGCCCTCGTCGGCGGCCCTGCCAAGTGCTCTAGTAATCTCCGGCAGAATATCGTCAAAGACATGGTCATCTTCGGCATATGCCCGAGCCTTGATCTCTGGCCCCTCGACAATCTTTCCGGTTGCCTTGTCTACGACCACAAAAATTGAGATGAACCCCTCAGCAGCAAGAATTCGGCGATCTTTTAGGTCGTCCTCAGTTATTTTTCCTACCGTCTTGCCGTCGACGTAGAGCATGTCGCATGGCACTCTGCCCACAATTTCACACAGCCCATCAACCATGTCGATGACTGCGCCATCTTCAGCCAGCAAGGTTCGCTGAACCGGTACGCCAGTCTTTATCGCCAGGTCCGCATTGGCCTGCAGGTGTCGGAACTCACCGTGAATTGGCAGCACATTTCTTGGCTTCAAGATGTTGTAGCAATAAAGCAGTTCGCCCGCGGCAGCATGCCCGGAGACGTGAACCTTGGCATTTGCCTTGTGCACTACATTTGCGCCAATTTTTGTCAGCCCATCGATGACTCGATAAACGGCATTTTCATTTCCAGGGATCAGCGAACTGGCCAACAAAACAGTATCGCCATCGCCAATCTCTATTTGGTGGTCCTGCCTAGCGATCCTAGACAGCACTGCCATCGGCTCCCCCTGGCTGCCGGTCGACATGTAGACAACCTTGTTGTCCGGAAGATTGCCGGCCTTTTTCAGCTCAACGATCTGCCCATCTGGGACAGTCAGATAGCCCAACTCCTGAGCAATGGCCATGTTTCGAACCATACTGCGGCCAACAAATACAATCTTGCGATTATTTGCAATCGCAGCATCGATCACCTGCTGGACTCGGTGCACGTGCGAGCTGAAAGATGCCACTACAACCTTGCCGGGGGTCTTTGCAATAACAGACTCAATCACTGGGCCAATGTCCCGTTCAAGCGGCGTGAAGCCCGGCACATCGGCGTTGGTGCTGTCCACCATGAACAGGTCCAGCCCCTCCTCGCCAATTTTGGCGAAGGCACGTAGGTCTGTGAGCCTTCCATCCAACGGAAGTTGATCCATCTTGAAATCACCGGTTGCCAAAACAGTTCCGGCAGTTGATCGAATAATGACCGCCAGTGAGTCCGGAATCGAGTGATTCACAGCAACAAACTCAAGCTCAAATGGGCCAAGTTTCTCGACTTGCCCCTCTTTGACGGTGTGGGTGAGCGGAGTGATTCGGTGTTCTTTTAGCTTGGCTTCCAAAAACGCCAGGGTCAGAGTGGAACCAAGAATTGGAATATCCTGCTTGTGACGCAACAGGTAAGGCACTCCGCCAATGTGATCTTCATGGCCATGGGTTAGCACCATGCCAGAAATTCGATCGAGCTTGTCTTCCAAATAGCTAAAGTCCGGCAGAATCAGGTCCACTCCCGGCTGAGTCTCTTCTGGAAACAGAACGCCGCAGTCGACAATCATGATCTGCTCATCCAGCTCGAAAACAGTCATATTGCGGCCGATTTCACCCAGTCCGCCAAGCGGGATGATTCTTAGCTGGCCCGGCTTTAGTGCCGGAGGAGCCTGCAGCTCCACTATCTGGTTGTCCCGGCTACCTTAGGCAGCGCACCACCAGCGGCAGCATTTCTGTCTGGACGGAAGTTGTCGAAACTTAGGCCGGGAACGCTCTTGACCTGATCGATGCCTGCCTCAATGGCTGCAGCTTCGCTGTCCTCTGGGCCCACAAGCGGCAGCCTCACGCGAGGAGAGTTGATTAGTCCCAGTCCGTGCAGCACGTACTTTGCCGCAACCGTTCCAGGAACGTGATTCATGATCGCACGCTGAAGTGGCTCAAGTGCATTGTGAACCTTCAGTGCTGCGTGGAAGTCGTTGGCGTTTGTTGCATCCACGATTTCCCGATAGGCGTGAGGGGCAATGTTTGCGGTAACACCAATTAGTCCGGTTGCCCCGACCGACAGGTGCGGCAACACGTAGGAGTCGTCTCCCGAGAAATACATCAAGCCCGTTTCCAGCATCAATCTAGAAACCTGGGCTAAATCACCCTTGGCATCTTTGACCGCAACAATGTTTGGGTGCTTGGCTGCCCGGTGAAAGGTGTCATAGCCGATTGCAACCCCGGTGCGAGCGGGGATGTCATAAAGAATTACCGGCAGGTCGGTGGCATCGGCAATCATCCGGAAATGAGTCAAGATTCCAGCCTGAGTTGGCTTGTTGTAATAGGGCGTGACGATCATGACGCCATCAGCGCCGGCCTTTTCACTTGCCTTATACAGCTGAATTGCGTGGGCAGTTTCGTTGGACCCTCCGCCGGTGATGATCTTGGCTCGTCCAGCAGAAACCGACTTTCCAACCTTGACCAGCTGAATTTTTTCGGCATCCGTGAGCGTCGAAGTCTCACCGGTGGTGCCGGTAACCACGACGCCATCGGCGCCGTTGGAAATTACGTAGTCAATGTGGCGCTCAGTTGCTTCCCAGTCAACCTCGCCATCTGGGGTCATGGGGGTAACTAGTGCAACTAGCACCTGCCCGAAAATGTCGCTGTGTTGATTGGCCATTTAGACAGCCTACCGCCGAAAGCTACTGAAGCTAAGGGGCTACTCGGCCGTTTTCGTTGAATGTCTGGTAACTCAGCGGCATCAGTTCAGCAAAATGCGCTTCCATTTTCTCGGCCACCATTTCAATTTCACGCTGCGGGAATGATGGAAAGTGAGTTCCCTCGCGCTTTGTTCTAAGGCTTAGAAAGTTCATCAAAGACCTAGCATTCATCGTCACATACATGCTCGAGAAGATATTCACCGGTAGCACAATACGAGCTACCTCTCTGGCAACGCCCGCTTCCAGCATGCGCTGATATGAGTCGTAGGCCGCCCGAGTGACAGCCATCGTTTCCTGCTCAACCAAAGCTGTTTGCTCTGCCGTGCCATCTTCGAACTCATATGCCCCAGGCTTTCCGACCTGAATCAGCTTTCGCTCTGGACCTGGAACATAAAAAACTGGTCGCAGTTCACGGTAGCGGCCAGATTCCTCGTTGTAACTGGCGATGCGGTGGCGCATGAACTCCCGGAATACAAAAATCGGTGCCTGAACATAAAAAGTCATGGAGTTGTGCTCAAACGGGGAGCCGTGACGATCGCGCATCAGATAGTTGATCAAACCCTTGTCGCGCTTTTCAACCTCAGAGTCGGCCTGCATAGCGCTTTCTAGGGTTTGCTCACCCTGGGTAGATACCCTGGCTGCAAAGAGCACGTCCGCGTCCTTGGCGTTGGCTCTAATTAGCTCAACAGTTACATCACTGCGGAATTCAATTTCGGTCACCAGACAACCTTATGCCAGGCAAAAAGTAAAAAAGCGCAACACTCCGTTCAACTGCCTCTAAGTGACTTACGCTTGGCGGGTGGATATGACAATTGGCTTGACGCTCGCGCTTGTTGCAGTGAGCCTGCTAGCTGGCGTTGTCTACAAGTTGTTCCATGGCCGCGGCCACCGAGTTCTAGGCGCCGAAGTAGTCGATCTTGCAAAACTCAAGGTTCACAAAAACGGTGATCCAGTCACCGAATTTGGCGCCAAAGCGACGCTTGTGTTGTTTTCCACCAAGTACTGCGGTCAATGCCCCGCGGTTAGACGGGCACTGGCGAAGTTGGCACATCGCCACGGATCGCTCTTGTTCATCGAGGCCGACATCACTGACCGGTTGGACCTTGCCGCCCACTTCAACATCACTCAAACACCCACAATCTTCGTCCTGAACCACAGGGGCGAGATTCGCTACCGCGTCGGTGGCACACCCAAGACCAACACCATAGAAACAGAGCTGGCAAAACTAGGAGCACTATGACATCCACTGGCCACATTGACCCGCGAGGCCCGAGATTTGGGGCAGCAATCACCTCTGTGCTTTCGCTAATTGCGTTCGTGCTTAGCTTGGAGGAAGCGCGCCTTGCCTACATCACCGTTGTCGTGCTTGGCATTCTGTTTGCCTGGTCAATAACTTCGCCCGGCACTCACCCATACTCCCTGGTTTTCAAAAAGTTTGTCCGACCCAGCCTGAAGCCTCCAAAGGAACTAGAGGACCCAAGGCCGCCTCGGTTCGCTCAACAGGTAGGGCTGAGCTTTGCGCTGTTGGGGATCGTCGGTGGTCTGTTCAGTGCAGTGCTGGTGAGCGTGGCCGCCGCATTTATTTTCTTGGCATCGTTCTTGAATGCATACTTTGGCCTGTGCCTCGGATGCCAGATGTATCTAATTATTAGACGGCTTGGAATCATCCGCTAGCAGGATTGCTCGGCGGATTGCGGATCTAGCATTTCTGCGATCACCCGCTGCCGCATAGGCCTCACCCAGTAAAAACGCGGTCGTCCAACTTGCAGAATCTGCCGCGGCCAGCTTCTTGATCCGGTCAAGCTCTCTAGTTGCCGACTCTTTGGTTGCGCGCCCGCTGGCACGAAGCTCGAGATCGAGCCCTGGAATCTCCATGGTTATTAGCCGTTTCGCCAGCTGCTGTGACCTAAGGCCAAACCTGACCTCCATAAACAAACCCCAGAGTGCAAAAAGTGGCAACACCAGAATTCCCAAGCCCATTGCCTTGGCAATCAGGCTTGGATCTTGGATCAGGATTACCCCGCGGCCAAACAGTGTAAGAACGTAAAAAAGTGTCAGGGCCAGCATTAAGCCAACCCAAGCCCTGGTGATCATTTACCGAGCACGTTCTCCAGCCCAACAACCAACCCAGTTGCAGTCTGAGCAAACTCAATCGACCTTAGAATGCCCAGCGAATAAGCCAGGTAGGAAGAAACATCATGGGAGATAACCAGCTGCTCCCCCGCGGTTCCAAAAATTGTTTCCTGCTTGGCAGAAATACCCTTTTGGCGAAGTGAATGAATTGGCACACCGGAGTGAATCTCACCACGGGCCGGCTGACCAACACCCGGGATCAGGGGCTGAGTCATTCCCTGCCTTGCCTTCGAAATGATTTCGGCGGTCCTTATTGCGGTGCCCGATGGAGAGTCAATCTTATTTTCGTGGTGAGCCTCAAGAATTTCAATCGAATCAAAATACTGGGCTGCTTGAGCCGCAAACTGTTGAGCCAACATCGATCCAATCGAGAAATTTGGCACAACTACAACCCCAGCTGAGGGATGCTTCAGTAGCAGCTTCTTTAAACTGGCAAGCTTTTGCTCGGACCAACCAGAGGTTCCAACCACAATCTTTAGGTCATTGGCTATTGCAAACTCGACCAATTCCTGGGACACCGCATGATTCGTGAAGTCCACCACCACATCGGCGCCCAGCATCTCGGTGGCCGCGGAGGAAGAGTCCAGCGCTGAGTGCAGCTTTAGGTTACTGTCGGCGTCAATAAGGCCCTTGGTCAGGGCGCCCATCCGACCGGTGGCACCGGCTACTGAAACATGAATCATGATTTCAAACCTATCAAGCTAGTTGTTCAAGTGTTTCTAAGTTAGGGCCAACGGCTACCAATGACGAATTATTCTTCAGGATCCGACTGGCAACAGCCTGCACCTGATCAATTTCGACCTCTTGGAATCGACCCAGGATTTCACTGGTTGACAAATATTCACCGCTACCGATTTCAGCCGACAGCAACCGATTCATTCTTGCCATCGAACTCTCATAGCGAAGCGCCAGGCCTCCGGTTAGTGACCCCAGCGCCAGATGAAATTCTTCTTTTGTGACACCCTTGTCGCTGATATCAGCAAGCTCTTTTTTCATGAGCGTTACCACCAGCTCTGAGTTCTCGGGGTTGCAGCCAGCGTAGAGGCCGAAGTAACCGGCGTCTGCATAGCCTTGCTGGTATGAGTAGGTCGAGTAAGCCAGACCACGCTGCTCGCGAATGACCTGGTAGAGCCTGGATGACATGCCGCCGCCCAAAATCGTGTTCATAACACCAAGCGCGTAGCGATCAGGATCCATGCCCTTGATGCTCTGATAGCCCAACAGAATATTTGCCTGAGCAAAATCCTGGTTGACACTGGTAAAGCTTTGAGTTTGCGGGAGCACTATCTCATCCTGTGCTCGCCTCAAGTTCGGTGTGCTGGTCTCATCGAGCCAGCCAAATTTTTGCAATTCCTGCTGCACCAACTCCACCAGCTGCTCGTGAGTAACGCCGCCGGCTGCTGTAACAACCAGGTTTGCAGGAATGTAGTGTTTTTTGTAGTAGTCAATTACGCTCGAGCGCTTGGTGGCGAGGATAGTTTCCTTGGTTCCGCCGATTGGCCGGCCCAATTCATGTCCTGGCAGCAGGGCGGAGGCTAGAGCCTCATGAGCAACATCTTCGGGGTCATCCTGCCCCATGGCTAGTTCCTCGAGAATGACGGTGCGCTCCAATTCGAAGTCATCCCCGTCGATCTTGGCATCAACAAACATGTCGAGAATGACATCCAGTGCTAACGGCAGTGCCGAATTCATCACCCTGGCGTAATAGCTGGTGTATTCCTTGGCAGTTGCCGCATTTGACGACCCGCCAACCGAGTCAAAAGCCACCGATATGTCTCTGGCAGAGCGCTTACTGGTCCCCTTGAACAGCAAGTGCTCTAGAAAATGCGTCGATCCGTAGGTGTCATCTGATTCATCCCTGGAGCCGACTGCCACCGAGGCGGCAATCGCAACCGAAGGAGCGCCCGGAATTTCTTCACTTAAGATGCGAACACCGCTGGGCAACACGGTTCTACAAACCCGTGATGCCTCAGCGGTGAAATCGCAAGAGTCTAAAAGACCTAGCTTCAAGTTACTCCGAAACTTCTTCGTCACCCTCGACCACTGGGGCAAGTGAAAGCTTGCCACGGTCGTCGATCTTGGTGATTTCAACAAGCACCTTCTGGCCAACCGACAGAACGTCTTCGACGTTCTCTACGCGCTTGCCACCGGATAGCTTCTTCAGTTCGGAAACGTGCAGTAGTCCATCCTTACCTGGGGTAAGTGAGACAAAGGCACCGAAAGTTGCCAGCTTCACAACGGTTCCAAGGAAACGCTCGCCAATCTCTGGCACGTGAGGGTTGGCAATCGCGTTGATTGCAGCCTTGGCTGCATCTGCGCTTGGTCCATCGGTCGCGCCAATGTAGACAGTTCCGTCGTCTTCGATTGAAATATCAGCTCCGGTGTCGTCCTGGATCTGGTTGATCATCTTGCCCTTTGGCCCGATGACTTCACCGATCTTGTCAAGAGGAATCTTCACTGCAATCACGCGAGGTGAGAATGGAGACAGCTCGTCTGGCTCGTCAATAGCTTCTGCCATAACGTCCAAAATGAACAGTCGCGCTTCCTTCGCCTGAGTCAAGGCCTTAGCCAGCTCAGCCGATGGAATTCCATCTAGCTTGGTGTCAAGCTGAATCGCGGTGATGAAGTTGCGGGTTCCAGCAACCTTGAAGTCCATGTCTCCAAGAGCATCTTCTGCTCCAAGAATGTCTGTCAAGGCTGCGTAGTGGGTCTTGCCGTCAACGGTGTCTGAAATCAAGCCCATAGCAATACCTGCAACCGGAGCCCTTAGTGGAACACCAGCGTTTAGTAGTGACAAGGTCGAAGCACAAACTGAACCCATTGAGGTTGAACCGTTTGAGCTAAGTGCCTCTGACACCTGGCGGATGGCGTACGGGAACTCATCCCTGGCTGGCAGCACAGGCATAAGCGCGCGCTCAGCAAGTGCACCGTGACCAATTTCACGACGCTTTGGAGTTCCAACACGACCGGTCTCACCGGTTGAGTAAGGAGGGAAGTTGTAGTGGTGCATGTAGCGCTTTGAGGTCTCTGGTGTCAAAGCATCTAGCTGCTGCTCCATCTTTAGCATGTTCAAGGTGGTGACACCCAAGATTTGGGTCTCTCCACGCTGGAAGATTGCAGAACCGTGGGTGCGAGGAATCACACCAACCTCTGAATCGATAACACGAATGTCACTCAAGCCACGGCCGTCAATACGAACGCCCTCTTTTAGAACGCGGGTACGCATAGCCTTTTTGGCAACGGACTTATAAGCAGCCGAGAACTGAACCATCTGCTCTTCGCTCAAGGTCGCTGAAAGCTCTTCCTTGACCTTTGCCTTTAGCTCGTCGTCAGCATTCTGACGCTCCTGCTTGTCGGCAATCTGGTAAACCTTGGCAACGTCCTGACCGGCAGCCTTCTCAACTGCGGCGTAGACCTCGTCGGTGTATGGCAAGAACAGTGGGTAGTCAGCAGTTGGCTTTGCAGCCTGCTTAGCCACGTCATTCTGCGCACGGACCAGCGCCTTGATGAATGGCTTTGCAGCCTCAAGTCCCTGTGACACGATCTCTTCGCTAGGAGCAACAGAGCCACCAGCGATCAGGTCCCAGCTGTCTTCAGTAGCCTCAGCCTCAACCATCATGATTGCAACGTCGTCGCCCTCAATTACTCGGCCGGCAACAACCATGTTGAAAACAGCCTGCTTTAGCTGGGAGTGCTTAGGGAAGGCAACCCACTGGCCATCAATCAGCGCAACACGAACTCCGGCAACTGGGCCAGAGAATGGCAAGCCAGCAAGCTGGGTTGACATAGAAGCTGCGTTGATCGCAACCACGTCGTAAAGCTCGTCTGGGTGGATTGACATAACGGTCACAACAACCTGGATCTCGTTACGAAGACCGTCGACGAACGATGGACGCAATGGGCGGTCAATTAGTCGACATGCCAGAATGGCGGCGGTTGAAGGCCTGCCCTCACGACGGAAGAAAGAGCCTGGAATCTTTCCGGCTGCATACATGCGCTCTTCAACATCAATAGTCAAAGGGAAGAAATCGAACTGATCCTTCGGCGCCTTAGAGGCGGTGGTTGCCGAGAACAACATGGTCTCGTCGTCGATGTAGACGGCTGCGGCACCAGCGGCTTGCTGGGCTAGGCGTCCTGTTTCAAAGCGAATAACGCGCTTTCCGTACTTTCCGTTATCAATAACGGCTTCTGCGAATTTAATCTCTGGGCCTTCCATGGCCCCTCCTTAGTTTTTAATGCATCGCAAAGCCCGCCTCACTTTTTTGGTGAGACTTCGTGCGTGCTAGAGGTCGGGCCTTGCCCGATGAAGTGCTGATCGTCAGTAAAAATGCCTGGGGTCTAGACCCAGAAACTTCCACCGAAGATCCGCCTTCTGATCCTCTTACGTATAAGCCTAACAAGGCAAACCCAAAAAACCTAGTAATGAAAAACCCCCGATCTAGGATCGGGGGTCATCAAAAACTTTGAATTAGCGTCTTAGGCCAAGTCGCTCAATCAACTGACGGTAGCGGTTGATGTCAACCTTCTGCAGGTAACCAAGAAGTCGACGACGCTGACCTACAAGAAGCAGCAGTCCACGACGGGAGTGGTGGTCGTGCTTGTGGTCCTTTAGGTGCTCAGTCAGATCAAGGATTCGACGGCTCATGACAGCAATCTGTACCTCTGGCGAGCCGGTGTCCCCTGGCTTTGTCGCGTACTCTTCGATAATTTGAGTTTTAATCTTTGGGTCTAGAGCCATTGCTGATCCTTCCAATCCGCTGCGCGGCGCTACAAACAGGGTGTTTGAAGCTCTCTTAGTCCGCGGCCGTTACACGGCAACCTAAGAAGTCTAGACAATAACTTGCGTTTTGGCTAGGCGGTTGTTCCCTCATCTAGTGAATCAAGCGGTTCTGGCTCAACATATTTGTTGCCGTCATAAAAACTCTTGGATTTCTTCAGTGACATCACCAGCAAAATCACGAACGCCACCGCGATCAAAGCAAAGATCGGAAGTATCAAGAAGATAAGCGACATCAGAAGCTCAGAGGAGAACTCAATTCCAGCCGGGTAGTCGTTGATCAGCACTACGGCCCCAATGGTTGCGAAAATTGCATAGGCAAGCGGCACGATCTGAATCAACAACCACTTAGCGCTAAAGCCGGCGTCGTGCAGGCGACGGGCCAGCATCGAGAGGTTTGGCAACAACAAGATCAGCGAAGACAGCGAAGTTAGCGGGGTCACGTCCGAGCTCAGCGACTGAATATCGGTTAGCGGGTCTCCAGAAGGAGCAGGCGATGGCCAAATTACGCCCTCAATTGTCCCAAGCACAATTGCCAACAGGAATGTGAACAACACCCAGTACCAGAACTCACGCCTGGAGGCCTTGCCCTTGAAATTTACAAAGTTCTTGAACCCACTCTTTATGGCATCTACAAAAGTCATAGCTCGACTTTACTCCCCCAGTATTTCTTTACAGGCCTGAACATCTGCGGCAATCTGCGCTATCAGCTGATCCATTGACTCAAATTTTGCCCAGGGCCTGACCTGCTCGACATATTCGCAAGTGACAACCAGGTCGTAGAGATCCAGGTCGTCTCGCCCAATCACGTGCGACTCTAGAAGCCTTGGCACAGCTTCGATGGAGTCGTTAGTGCCCACTGAGTGTGCGGCTGGGTAGCGAATTCCATTTGCATAGAGCCAGCCGGCATAGACACCGTCAGCAGGCAACAAACCCTCGCTGTTGCGAGCAAGATTCGCAGTTGGGAATCCGATTTGCCGACCAATCTTGCGACCGTGCTCCACCATGCCTTCGGTTTGATGGTTGCGACCAAGCATCACCGATGCGCGGGTGACATCCCCAGCAGCCAGGGCACTTCGAATCTCTGTGCTTGATACTCGAACTGACCCAAATTCAACAGTAGGAATCTCTCTGGCAACAAAGCCGAGCCTGGGCCCCAGTTCCTGAAGGGTGTGTATGTTTCCGGACCCCTTGTGCCCGAACCTGAATCCCTGACCCACCAGCACAAGCCTTGCCCGAAGTGGCACCAGGTAATCCATTACAAACTGCTCTGGGCTAAGCGCAGCCAGAGCCTGATCAAAGGGAAGTGTCACCAGCAGGTCGACACCGGCCTGCTCTAGCAGTCGCTGCTTTTGGTTCGGGCCAATCAGAGGCTCCGGCTCTGATCCTGGTCGCAATATGGCATCAGGGTGTCGGTCGAAGGTGAGAACTGCTGCTGCGACCCCTCCCTCTTCGGATGCGTGCACAAGCTCATGCAGGAGCTGCCGATGTCCAAGGTGGACTCCATCAAATTTCCCAATCGCCACCGCGGTGTCGGCAAAATCGGCTGGCAGTGACGAATTAGTTAGCTTTAACACGCTGCCTCCTAAGCCAAATCAAACCCAGAATCGGCAGCACCAGCGGAACAAATCCATAACCAATACCAAAGCCGGACCAGACCGACGGGTGATTGAACAATTCCGGGGCCGACCATGACAACAATCCGACCACCAATACCCCCAGCAGTTCAAACCTGACCGCAATCAGTGCAAGCGATCCGTAGCGCTCCGGGTTGGCAAGTGAAATAGTGGCAACGATGTAAACAATCGCCGCGAGCGCCGACAAAGAATAGGCAACTGGTGCTTGGTCAAACTCTCTGGCCAGCTGATACAGCGCTCTGGCTGATGCCGAGATTGCGAAGATGCCATAGACCGCTACTAGCAGCCTGCCTACGCCCGTCGTTTTTTTCACAAAATCACCAAGAGCAATCTTAGGCAGTTATCGGGTTGGTGCCGGTCCAGATCTGTTGCATTCGAACCAACATCACCGCAATCGTCAAGACACTGGCTCCCATGATCACAGTTGACCAGCGCGTGGTCTCAACAATTGCCCAGAAAACTCCAGCGACTGGCACCAGTAGCGCCACCACCAAATAACCAAAGAATTCCCAGGTGTCGATGGCAGCAGTTTCGCCCATAGCAACCAAGCCAATCGACAGCACCAGTTGAACCAACAGACCCGCTTCCACACCTGCTGCGAGCGCAACCGAGAATCCACTTGGCTTCCTGCCAAACAATCCAAAGCCGACCAGTACTAGCCCTGCTGCTACTGCGTACCAAACAAGGATCAAGAAATAGAGATCAATCATGCTTGAGCCTCAAACACTGCCATGGACTTGTATTCAGAACCTACCGACTCAATGAGCGCTATCAGCGCGCCATCCCTAGTCGCTGCCAAGTTCGATGCTGCTGATTCCAAAACAATTCGCTTGCCATGGCGCAAATCAGTTTCCTGATCACTTGTGATTTCAGTCGCGGAAAACAAGCTCGTGGCTGCCTCAATCATCGGCACCACCACCGGTTCCTGCTCCATGGTTGTGGCATCACTGACCTTGAATTCTGAAATATCAGTTCTGCGCAGCGCCGTCAGGTGACCACCGACTTTCAGTTCGATGCCGATGTCTCTGGCTAGCGCCCTGATGTAGGTGCCCGAGGAACATCGAACTTCGACCTCAACCTCTACTGCCTGGCCAGACACCACCGGCTCTCCGAGCCGTTCGAAGCTGTGGATGGTAATAGATTTCGGCTTTAGTTGAACCTCCTTGCCCTCGCGGACAAGGTCGTAGGCGCGCTTGCCGTCAATTTTTTTGGCGCTAACACTGGAGGGAATTTGCTCAATTTCTCCGGTCAACTCATTGATTGCTTGGTCCATTTCTAGCGTGCTGATCGATGAGGCGTCAATTGCTTGCTCGACAGGGCTATCGGCGTCGTCACTCTGTGTGGTTTCACCAAGACGAATTGTTGCGCGATAGGTCTTATCTTTACCCAGCAGATATTGAAGCAGCCTGGTACCGGAGTCAACACCGAGAATCAAAAGGCCGGTGGCCATGGGGTCAAGCGTCCCGGCATGACCGACTTTTCTGGTCCCTAAAACCCCGCGCATTTTCGCCACAACATCATGTGACGTCCAGCCCTGAGGTTTGTCAATGAGAACCAGGCCAGAAGCCATTACTCAGCCTGGGTCTTGTGAATGTAAGGGTCCGCTTCCCCGGCTGGCTTAGCAGTCTTGGCAAGCTTTTCTAATTCCTCATCACGCCGCTTGGCCTCGGCAAGCAGGTCATTGAGAGCACCCGCGTTCTCGGGCACCTCATCAAGAATCAGCTCCAGGGTAGGAGTTAGGCGAATGCCTAGTTTCTTGCCAATCTCGCCGCGCAGACGACCGGTGTTTTTCTCGAGAATCTGGATGGTCCGGTCCTTGTCGGGACCGGAACCAAACACCGTGTAATAAAGCCGTGCCTGCATCAAGTCAGGTGTTACCCTCGCGTCGGTAAACGTGACGAACCCAAGATCCGGGTCCTTCACCACCTTGGCAAGCGCCTCGGCAGCTAGCACCTTGATTCGCTCGCCCAAACGGCGAGCTCTGGCGTGATCAACCATTATGTCCTCGGCTTCTCAACCATCTCGTAAGTTTCGATTACGTCATCGACCTTGACATCGTTGAAGTCACCCAGACCGATACCACACTCGTAGTCGGCCTTTACTTCGGTCGCGTCGTCCTTGAAGCGCTTGAGCGACTCAACCTTTAGGTTTTCGCCAATCACCTCACCGTTACGCAGCACTCTTGCCATTGCGTTTCGACGCATTAGTCCGCTTCTGACATAGGAACCTGCGATCAGACCAAACTTGGAAGACTTGAAGACCTCGCGGACCTCCGCAGTTCCCAGCTGAGCCTCTTCGTACTCAGGCTTGAGCATTCCCTTGAGGGAGCTCTCGATGTCGTCAAGCACGTTGTAGATGACTGTGTAGTGACGAATGTCAACACCTTCTCGGTCCGCGCGCTCCTTGGCCTTGTTATCTGGCCTGACGTTGAATCCAATGATCACAGCAGAGTCAACTGTTGCTAGGTTCACGTCAGACTCAGTAATGGCACCAACACCGCGGTGAATAATGCGTAGCTGAACGGAATCGTCAACTTCGATCTTCAACAGGCTGTCCTCTAGGGCCTCAACGGCACCAGAAACGTCACCCTTGATGATCAAGTTCAGTGACTCAACCTTTCCATCCTGAAGCGCCTTGGTGAAGTCCTCAAGTGAGAGCTTCTTGCGGGTCTTGGCAAGCAGAGCATTTCTGTCGGCAGCTTCGCGCTTCTCGGCAATTTGCCTTGCCTGACGCTCGTCGTCTGCCACCACAAAGGTGTCACCAGCTCTTGGCACAGACTGAAGTCCGAGGACCTGCACTGGCCTTGAAGGTGTCGCCGAGGTGACCGCATCGCCGTTTTCGTCAAACATCGCACGAACACGACCGTGGGCACTTCCGGCAACAATGGCGTCACCGACTGAAAGCGTTCCAGACTGAATAAGCACTGTTGCGACAGATCCGCGACCCTTGTCAAGGTTCGCTTCAATTGCAACACCGCGGGCAGCCTTGTCGGGATTTGCCCGAAGATCTAGCGCGGCATCAGCAGTAAGTAACACGGCATCAAGCAGCTTGTCGATTCCATTGCCCTTGAGTGCTGAAACGTCAACAAACATAACGTCGCCACCAAACTCCTCGGCAACCAAACCGAATTCGGTTAGCTGCTGACGAATCTTGGACGGGTTCGCACCTTCTTTATCAACCTTGTTCACAGCCACAACGATCGGCACCTGCGCAGCTTGCGCGTGGTTCAGTGCCTCAATTGTCTGAGGCATGACGCCGTCATCGGCTGCAACAACCAAGATTGCAATGTCGGTTACCTGAGTACCTCGGGCACGCATCGCGGTGAAGGCCTCGTGACCTGGGGTGTCGATAAAGGTAATCGCACGATCCTTGTTGTCATGAGTGGTGTGCACTTGGTAGGCACCAATGTGCTGGGTGATGCCACCGGCTTCACCGGCCACAACGTTGGCGTTACGGATCGAGTCCAGCAACCTGGTCTTACCGTGGTCAACGTGTCCCATAACCGTGACAACTGGAGGCCTTGGAGACAAGTCTCCGTCTTCCTCTTCCTCGATGCCGGTTGAGATATCAAGCCCAAAGCCTTCGAATAGCTCTCGCTCTTCGTCCTCCGGAGAAACAACCTCGAGCTTGTAGCCAAGCTCCTCGCCCAGAATCTGGAAGGTCTCTTCATCCAGCGAGGCAGTGGCGGTAGCCATCTGACCCAAGTGGAACAACACAGTGATTAGCTGACCTGCGTTAGCGCCAATCTTGTCGGCAAAGTCCTGAATAGAGGAGCCGCGACGAACCCGGATGACCGTGGTTCCGTCACCGCGTGGCACCATGGTGCCACCAAGGCTCGGTGCTTCCCTTTGCTCGTACTCTTCGCGCTTTGTCCGCTTGGACTTACGAGATTTACCTCGCGAGCCACCCTTACCAAAGGCTCCTGCGGTGCCCGCACCACGGCCACCGCGGCCACCTGGACCTGGTCTACCACCTGGGCCACCAAATCCTGGGCGCTGTGCTCCTGGAGCTCCAAAAGCCGGTGCTCCGCCGCCGCCTGGACGTGGTGCTCCGCCGCCGCCTGGACGTGGTGCTCCGCCGCCTGGACGTGGTGCTCCGCCGCCTGGACGAGGTGCTCCACCGGGGCGCGGTGCGCCGCCTGGACGTGGTGCGCCGCCTGGACGCGGTCGACCCATGCCCTGGTTAGAAGAAAATGGATTGTTCCCTGGCCTAGCCATTGGGCGTGGAATTCCCATGCCCTGGTTAGACGAAAATGGATTGTTGCCTGGCCTTGGAGTTCCAGTCAAAGGAGTTGGGGCAGGCTTTGCCTCTGGCTCCGCCGCTGCAGCGGCAGTAGCGGCTGGCTTCTCTGGATCAGCTGGCTTTGGAGCCACCGGTGCTTCGCTGGCAGGCGCCTCTGGCTTAGCGGCCTTTGGTGCTGCAGGCTTTGCCTTTGCTTCTGACTCTTTCTTGGCAGGCTTTTCTTTCTTTGGAAAAGCTGCGCGTAGCTTCTCAGCTACCGGTGGGGTGATGGTTGAAGAACCACCTTTGACGTATTCGCCAAGTTCTTCTAGTTTGGCTAAAGCAACCTTGGTATCAATACCAACTTCTTTAGCAATGTCGTATACGCGTGGAAGCGCCACTTGTTTTCTCCTGTTCGGGGCCTACCCAAACAGGGAAGGCCTTAGTTCTGAGCGGGTCTCATTTCGAGTTACTCATTTTTTGTCAGCCATATTTTCTGCCTGATTCCTAAGCCATGTCTCAAACGATTCCGTCTTGGAATCCCCTAAGGCGCGTACTAGACCTTTTCGATCCAGAGCCAGTTGCGAGCAATTACCGTGAATCCAAGCTCCTCGTCCCGGCAACTTTCGCTGCTGGTCAACTTGAAGCTCGCCTTCGAGTGAAACAACCCTCAGCAAGTTCTGCATCGAATCTCGTTGGCGGCAGCCAACACAGGTCCGAATAGGGTCCATTCTATGCCCAGATAGCAAATGTTGCTATCCCTCTAAAATGCTGTCCGGCTGAATGTCGATTTTGGCACCTGTCAATTTCGCTGCAAGGCGCGCATTCTGGCCCTCTTTGCCAATGGCAAGCGAAAGCTGGAAATCGGGCACCAGCACCCGCACTGCCTTGGTTGCGGCATCCAGCACGAAGCTGTCGGACACCCGGGCTGGGCTGAGCGCATGAGCAACGAATGTTGCTAAATCCTCAGAGAAATCAACCACGTCGATCTTCTCTTCGTTCAATTCAGCACTAACGGCTCGGACTCTCTGACCAAGCTCACCGATGCAGGCACCCTTGGCGTTGATGCCTGGTTCCTTGGCGATGACGGCAATTTTGGTGCGGTGACCGGCCTCTCTGGCAACTGAGGCAATTTCAACCTGACCCGACTGCACCTCTGGAACCTCCAGAGCAAACAGCTTTCGAACCAAGCCGGGGTGAGTTCTAGAAACTGTGATTTGAGGACCGCGTGGACCCTTCTGAACGCTGGTTACGTAAACTCTGATTCTGCTTCCATGCAGGTATGGCTCTCCCGGAACCTGCTCCTCTGGAGGCATTAGCGCTTCAATTGAGCCCAGGTTGATGTAGACCATGTTCGATCGAGATCCCTGCTGGATCTGACCGGAAACAATGTCTCCTTCTTTGCCCTTGAACTCTCCGAGCAGCCCCTCATCAGAAATTTCCCGCATGCGCTGGGCAATAACCTGCTTCGCCGCATACGCCGCAACTCGGCCAAAGCCTTCTGGGGTAACGTCTTCTTCGCCAACTGGCTCTTCTTCTTCGTTTAGAAGAGCCTGGAAAACTCGAACGTGCCCGGTTTTGCGATCAAGCTCGGCACGAGCGCCCTTGGGCTGCTCGCCGACATGCTTGTGAAAAGCAGCCAGAATGGCAGCCTCAATAATCAGTACCAATTCATCAAATGGGATTTCTTTTTCGCGCTCCAAAAGGCGAAGAACTTGTAGATCTATATCCATGACTCGCCTCTTTTCCTTATTTACTTAGCGCTTGGCCATTAGCTCGGCTAAAGCTGATTCTATCTTTACTTGAGTACGCTCACCTGACACTCGGTTCCAAAGCTCAACTTCACCATCCTGAACACCTCGACCACAAATGATGATCCAAGGGTTACCAATCAGCTCAGCGTCAGCAAACTTGACTCCCGGGCTCAGCTTTGGGCGATCGTCCAGCATCACGGTCAAACCAAGTTCCTCAGCCTCAACAGTGAGGGTCTCGGCGGCCTCGAATGCTGCCTCATCTTTGCCGGCGGCAATGATGTGAAGATTGGCCGGAGCAACAGAATCTGGCCAAGTTAGACCCTTGTCGTCGTGGAAGGCCTCCGCAATTACGGCCACCAACCTGGTGACACCGATTCCGTAGGAACCCATGGTCACCGTCACCAACTTGCTGTTTTCGTCCAAAACCTTTAGGTCTAGAGCCTCGGCGTATTTCCTGCCGAGCTGGAAGACGTGACCAATTTCAATGCCCCTGGCCAACTCGAGTGGCCCCGAGCCATCTGGAGCCGGGTCTCCGGCCTTGATTTCAGCAATGTCGGCAATTCCATCAGCAGAAAAGTCCCTGCCGTAGGTCAAGAACCAAACATGCTTCTGGTCTTGGTTGGCACCAGTGATCCAGGAACTGCCCTCGGGCACTCGTGGGTCCAAAAGATAGCGAAGCTTAGATTCCGCCTTTTCGCCAAGGAATTGAACTCCACCCTTGGTCGGTCCAATGTAGCCCTTGACTAGGCCCGGGTGCTTCTTGAAATCAGCTTCGTTGGCCTGCTCCACATCGCAACCGAAGAACGCTTCGGCACGCTTCTGGTCGACTTCACGGTCGCCGGGAATGCCGACCACAACTAGCTCTCGGGTGCCATCGGCAGCAATTAGCGCCAGCACGACGTTCTTTAGAGTGTCGGCCGCGCTCCAGGCACCATTTGACTTTGGATGGCTGGCATTCGAGAAGTCGACAAGTGATGCAATCGTTGGGGTATTTGGCGAATCGTGAACTTCGGCCTTTTCCGCTGGTGGCGCTACGGCTTCCAGCGGCGCAAATCTAACTGCCTCAACATTGGCTGCGAAGCCCGAAGCGGAGCGCACAAAGGTGTCCTCTCCGATCTCAGAGGGGTTTAGAAACTCTTCAGACTTGGAGCCACCCATAGCACCGGCATCCGCGCTGACGATGGCGTATTCAAGACCGAGTCTGGTGAAAATGCGCTCGTATGCATCGCGCTGCGCCTGATATGAAACCTCTAGCCCCTCGTCAGAAATGTCGAAGCTGTAGGCATCCTTCATCACGAACTCGCGCCCTCTAAGAAGACCTGCTCTGGGGCGTGCTTCGTCGCGATACTTGTTCTGAATCTGGTAGATGCTAAGCGGCAGATCCTTGTAGGAATTGTAAAGATCCTTCACCAGCAGAGTGAAGACCTCTTCGTGGGTTGGCGCCAGCAGATAGTCCGCATCCTTGCGGTCCTTCAGCCTGAAGATGTTGTCGCCGTAGTCATCCCAGCGACCCGTGACCTCGTAGGGCTCCTTTGGCAGCAGTGCTGGGAAAAACACCTCTTGAGCCCCAGCGGTGGCCATTTCCTCGCGCACTACCTGCTCAATCTTGTTCTTGACCATAAGCCCAAGTGGAAGCCAACTGAAAACACCAGGGGCTGCGCGACGGATGTACCCTGCGCGAACTAGCAGGCGATGGCTCTCAACCTCGGCGTCGGAAGGGTCCTCGCGGAGGGTTTTGAAAAATAATGAGCTCAGGCGATATGGCATGAGCACAATGTTAGCTACTCGCCGACGCTAACCTGTGCCGTTCCGACAAGTGAACTGTCCATTTCTGCAGCAATTCGGTTCGCTTCCTCAATCAGCGTTGCCACGATTTCGTTCTCGGGAACGGTCTTGATGACCTCACCCTTCACGAAAATCTGACCCTTGCCGTTGCCAGAGGCAACACCAAGATCAGCTTCGCGGGCTTCACCTGGGCCATTTACTACGCAACCCATAACAGCCACTCGAATCGGAACTGTCAGATGCGAAAGGCCCTCTGTGACATCGTTGGCCAGGGTGTAAACATCAACCTGAGCCCTTCCACAGCTTGGACAGGAAACAATTTCAAGTTTTCTTGGGCGAAGGTTCAGGCTTTCCAGAATCTGGAATCCAACCTTAACTTCCTCAACTGGCGGCGCAGAAAGCGAAACTCGAATTGTGTCACCGATTCCCCTTGACAAAAGCGAGCCGAATGCAACTGCCGACTTGATGGTTCCCTGGAAGGCTGGTCCTGCCTCAGTGACTCCTAGGTGCAGCGGCCAATCGCCTCGCTCTGCAAGCATTTCGTAAGCCTTGACCATAACCACCGGGTCATTGTGCTTCACGGAGATCTTGAAGTCGTGGAAGTCGTGCTCCTCGAAAAGACTTGCTTCCCAGACGGCGGACTCAACCAAGGCCTCGGCCGTTGGTTTCCCGTATTTTTCCAAAAGTCTCGGATCAAGAGATCCCGCATTCACACCAATTCGAAGTGAAACCCCTGCATCCTTGGCCTCTTTGGCGATCGCTGCAACCTGGTCATCGAACTTTCTGATGTTTCCCGGGTTCACTCGCACTGCACCACAGCCTGCCGCGATTGCAGCAAACACATACCTTGGCTGGAAGTGAATGTCGGCGATTACCGGAATCTGAGAGCGCTTGGCAATGATTCGCAGAACGTCGGCATCTTCTTGAGTGGGGACGGCAACCCTCACGATGTCGCAACCGGTGGCGGTCAGCTCAGCGATTTGCTGAAGAGTTCCGTTGATGTCGGTGGTCTGGGTTGTGGTCATTGACTGCACTGAAACCGGTGCTTCGCTTCCCACCTGAACCTTGCCCACCATAATCTGGCGGGTTTTTCTTCGAGGTGCCAATGTTGGCGGGGGTGAGCTCGGTAGCCCAAGATTTACAGCTGGCAATTCAAACCTCTCGTTTGCTCAAAGCCTCAACAGCAAAAACGGCTAGATACTTCCTAGCCCAGACGAATCGGATTAACCAAATCGGCAACGATAAGTATCGCACCTGTAAAGATAAGCAGCACCCAAACCCCGTAGGCAAGCGGCAATGCCCTGGCGCTGTCAATTGGGCCGGGGTCCTTTTTGGAAAATAGCATCGAAAGTCTGCGCTTCGTGCTCTCATAAAGAGCACCCGCCACATGGCCGCCATCAAGCGGCAATAGCGGAATCATGTTGAATACGAACAGTGCTAGGTTCAATGACCCAATCAGCAGTAGCAGCGAGGCAAGTTTTGCTCCCAGTCCAATGTCGGCAGCGGTGAGCTCCCCCGCCAGTTGGCCAACTCCAAGAATGGAAACTGCCCCATTTGGATTCCGTTCGCCAAAACCGAACGTGCTGGAGGCGACCTGATAGACCTGGTTTGGAAGATCCAGCACGAAACTAGCCATCGCTCCGGTCGCGGCCATCGCGAAACCCCATGATTCACCGATTCCAACCGGCACCATGTCGGCTTGCAGCTGGATCCCAAGGATTGGACGAAGCTCGGTGACTGGCAAGCCGGCAGCATCAGTGAGTGCCTCTCCGGATTGGGAGAAGACCTGCGATTCCATAAAAGTTGGAAGAATCGGAAGCTGCAACAGGCTCCCGGACCTGAGCACGGTCAAGGTTGAGGGCGAACTTTGGCTCTTTGAAAGTTCCGCTACCGCCTCGCTCCAGCTAATAACAGCATTGCCATTGACGGCAGTGACTTTGTCTCCTGCAATCAAGCCAGCAACGCTTGCGGGCGACTCTGGAACTCCTGCCGGACAAGCACCATCGGCACTGGCCTCGATACACGGGTAGACCTGATTGACAGTCATGGTGGTCTGCATGGTGCCGATGCCGCTGAGTGCAAGCACTATCAAAACAATGCCGAGAACTAGGTTCATGAATGGTCCACCAAGCATGATGGTCAGCTTCTTGGGAGCCGAGAGTTTGTAGAATTGGCGGTTCTCATCGCCCTCAGAGATTCCAACTCGAACCTGACTCCTGGCATCCCTGATCCAGTTCGCAAACGGTCCACGGTAGGGCTTCTTGGCCTCTGGTGGATACATGCCAACCATCAAGATATAACCACCAAGTGGGATAGCCTTCAGTCCATACTCGGTGCCGTTTCTGAACCAGGATTTGACCGTGGGACCGAACCCAATCATGTATTGACTAACGCGAACCCCAAAGATTTTGGCTGGAACTAGGTGTCCGATTTCGTGTAGCCCGATTGACAGCGCTATCCCGACCAGGACAATCGCAATTCCAGCTATGTAAAGCAGCGCGTCAATCACCCCTCAAGGCTACCGACTATAAAGTTTTCACGCCTCAGCTATCAGCGAATTCGCTACTTGTCGCGCCCAGGCTTCAGCATTCAAAACCCCTTCAAGGCTCAGGTCGTTGGGCTCGTGAAGCTGCAACGCCTCTTCGATGATTCTGGTTATCCCTAGAAACGAGATCTTGTTTTCGTGGAATGCCTCAACAGCCTCTTCGTTGGCGGCGTTGTAAACGGCCGGGAATGTCTTTCCGGCAAGTCCGACCTGTCTGGCCAACTTCACGGCTCGAAATACCTCTTCGTCTAACGGTTCAAACTGCCATGTGTGCGAAAGAGACCAATCAATTGGCTTGGTCGCATCTTTCAAGCGATCAGGGTGCCCCAATGCAAAACCGATTGCGAGTTTCATGTCTGGAATTGAGGCTTGAGCAATTACCGAACCGTCAAAGAATTCAACCATCGAGTGAACGATCGACTGCGGGTGCACGGTCACCGCAATGTCCTCAAATGGAACATCGAAGAGCATATGCGCCTCGATCACTTCAAGGCCCTTGTTGACCATGGTTGCCGAGTTTGTGGTTATCACCTTGCCCATGCTCCAGGTTGGATGCTTGAGCGCTTGCGCCGGTGTTACAGACTCGAGCTCCGCTAGGGACATGCCTCGAAAAGGTCCACCAGATGCGGTCAGCACCAACTTGGACACCTCGCCTTTTTGGCCAGACATCAGGCATTGTGCGATGGCGGAGTGCTCGGAATCAACCGGCAGGATCTGACCGGCCTTTGCCAGGTCAGTAACCAGCTTTCCGCCAACAATCAGGGACTCTTTATTGGCCAGAGCCAATTGACTGCCGACTTCAAGCGCGGCCATGGTGGCCTTGAGCCCAGCTGAGCCGGTGATGCCGTTTACAACAACGTCAGCCTTTGTGGTAGCAACCAGCTCGGCAGCGGCCACCGGACCCAGAGCGACTTGATCAGGCGAGAGTGAAAACTTGGTTCGCTGTGACTCTAAGAGCTCTTTGTTGGAGTTCCCAGAAACGCCAACGAGCTTGAATTTTTCAGGATTTGCCTCAAGCAACTCAATAGTCTGAGTGCCGACCGAGCCAGTTGAACCCAGAACTAAAACAGTGCGCATTTGATAAAGCTTAGAACTCCATGAGCATTGCGAGTTGAGAATGATAAAAATGGCAATTCGAATCTAGAATTCATCTATGAGCCTTGAACAAAAACGAATTCTAAAAACAGCAATCCCAGGACCTAAGTCTGCTGAGCTGCAGAGTCGCAGGACTGAAGTAGTTTCATCCGGTGTTGGCACCATGCTGCCGGTGTTCATCGAGCGGGCACACGACGCGATTCTCGAGGACGTGGACGGCAACCAGCTAATTGATTTTGGAACCGGCATCGGCGTAGTCACCATTGGCCACACCAATCAAGGAGTGGTCGATGCCGTGCAAGAGCAGGTCTCAAAGCTCACCCACACCCTGTTTACGGTCGCAGGCTACGAAAAATACGTGAGGGCAGCTGAGCTTTTGACAAAGCATGCTCCGGGAGACTTCAAGAAAAAGGCAGCCTTCTTCACTTCCGGCGCCGAGGCAGTCGAGAATGCCGTGAAGATTGCCAGAAGGGCAACCGGCCGACACGAAATTGCAGTGTTCGATCACGCATATCACGGTCGCACCAACTTGACCATGGCAATGAACTTCAAGGCTCACCCCTATGCAACCGGTTTTGGAGCTCTGCCTGGCGGAGTCCACCATGCCCCAATGAGCTACCCATTCAGGGACCCCGAGGGCATGACTGGCGAACAGGCGGCGATGCGAGCCATCACTTACCTAGAGAAGCGCGTTGGCGCTTCGCAGCTAGCCGCTGTGATGATTGAGCCGGTTCAGGGTGAAGGTGGCTTCATTGTTCCGGCACCGGGCTTCTTGAACACTCTTCGAAAGTGGTGCACCGACAACGGCATCGTGATGGTGGCCGATGAGGTTCAAAGCGGTATGGCCAGGACCGGAAAATGGTTTGCTTGCCAGTGGGAAGAAGGTTTTGAGCCGGATCTAATTACCGTGGCCAAGGGAATTGCCGGAGGCATGCCTGTTTCGGGCGTGGTTGGCCGAGCCGAAATCATGGACTCCCCACACGCTGGCGGACTTGGTGGCACCTTTGGTGGCTCCCCTACCGCTGTTGCAGCTGCAGTTGCTGTGATGGAGCAGTTCGAGTCTGGCCCGTGGATGGATCGAGCGCTGGAAATCGGCGCCATAATCACAGAGCGCCTGAGCGCGATGCAAAAGCTGTTCCCAGTAATCGGAGACATTCGAGGCATCGGAGCCATGCAGGCATTTGAGCTGGTAGAGCCTGGAACCATGAACCCAAACCAAAAAGCAACCGATGCGCTTATGAAGTTCTGCCACCAAAACGGTGTTGTAGTTCTCAATGCTGGAACCTACTCAAACGTAATTCGACTATTGCCACCGCTGGCAATTACCGACGAGTTGCTACACGATGCGCTTGACGTGATTTCAGATGGGCTGGCAACGCTCTAGCTGCAAACTGAGTCGCGACGCTGCTCCAGGCAATACCTTGTAGCCGGCTGGCTTAGCTGGTTAGCATCTTCTTTCGTTTGATGCTCGCACGAACCTGCACTGCAATAACAATCGTCATCGCAATCAAGAAGACCGCAGAACCAACAACGTTGGCCTCAGGCGGAATACCTCGGGCTGCTGCCGTATAAACAAACTTAGGGAACGTATCCACAGCACCGGAGTTGAATTGAGTGATGATGAAGTCGTCAAAGCTCAAGGCAAATGCCAGCATCGCTGCCGACAGGATTCCAGGTAACAACAGCGGGAAGGTAACTTTCCAGAACACCACCATCGGGCTTGCGTAGAGGTCTCTTCCGGCCTCTTCCAATGCGGGATCAAGGGTTGCAACTCTTGCCTTCACGGTTACCACGACGAAGCTAAGCGTGAACATTACGTGAGCAATGATTACGGTGGTAAGACCCTTCTGCCATCCGAAGTCAAGGAACTGAGCAGCAAGCCCTGCACCCATTACAACCTCAGGTGTTGCCAGTGGCAGGAACAAGAGCAAGTTTGTGGCGCTGCGGAACTTGAAGCGGTACCTCACAAGCGCAATGGCGATCATGGTTCCAAGCACAGTGGAAACAAGTGTTGCCGAAACTGCAACCACAATCGAGTTACCAAAAGCGCTGCAAACATCTGCCTGATCGCAGACATTGAGCCAGTTATCAATCGTGAAGCCTCGCCAAATAATGTTCGATTTGATCGAATCATTGAAGGAGAACACGAAGGTGTAGCCGATTGGGATCATCAGGAACAAAAATGTCAGGAAGACATAGGTTGGCAATAGGTACTTGCCCAGTGAGAACCTGGTCATAGTAGGTCCTCCGTTCCACTTCTTTTGACGTAGGCGGAGACCAGCAACACGATGGTTGCCATCAGCATTACCGAAAGGGCCGAAGCTGTCGGGTAGTCCTGGATTCTAAGGAAGTTGGCCTCGACCACGTTTCCAATCATGGCGGTGTCCGGTCCACCCAAGAAGTCTCGGCTGGCCACGACATAATCGCCGCTAATCGGGATGAAGGTCAACAGTGTGCCGGAAATAACTCCCGGCAATGAAAGTGGCAGCGTCACCTTCTGGAAGGTTTTTGCCGGGCTTGCGTACAGGTCTGAACCGGCCTCCAGCAAACGAACGTCGAGGCGATCTAGGTTTGCATAAATCGGTAGGGTCATAAACGGAATGAAGTTGTAGACCAACCCAAACACGACCGCAAAGTTTGTGCCGATGATATAACTGTCGACTCCGAAGACCCCGATGTTCTTGAGCAAATTGACTATGAACGAGTCGTTAGAAAAGATCTGCTTCCAGGCAAAGGTTCGAAGCAGGAACGAAATGAAAAATGGTGCGACCACAAGCGTCAGCAAAATGCCCTGCAGCAGCGGCTTGTCTCTGGCCTTCACACCAATGAAGTATGCGATTGGATAGCTGATGGCCAGTGCAATGATCGTTGCCAAAAGTGCGAAGCTAAAAGACCTAAAAATTTGCGGAGCGTACTGCGAAACGGCGTAGGCATAATTGCCAAGCTCAAAACCATAGTCATATCGACCAATCACACCACTGGCGCTGGACTGCTTCAACGAAGTGATGATCAGAGATATTAGAGGGGTTATGAAAAACAGAGCTAGGTAGAACAGCCCCGGAAGAAGCAGAATCAGGGCAACCCTGCCGGTCTTAGTCGGCTTTTGCTCCTGAGCTGGGGCCTGTGACCCAAATGCCACAAACGCCATTAGTCAGTTTCTTCTGCCCCGTTAGGAAGATCAGCAAGCCCAAAGCTGTGCTCAACCTTCCAGCTAACAAACACCTTGGCACCGAGTTCAACCACAGGTGAGCGCCCAACGTTTTGAGCAAACACTGTAATTTCACCGACACCAGGGATGTCAATCTGGTACTGGTTTGACACTCCAGTGAAACGGATGTCTGTGATTTCACCGGGTCCAAGAATATTTAGAGCCGGGTCAGCCTTGGGCTCAGTCTCGTGGAAGTGGGTCTTTTCAGGCCTCACTCCGATGGCAATCTTGCCCGAGGTCTTTTCACTGCGCTTAGTAAGCCCAGTGATTTTCTTGCCGTTGAAGTCGATGCTGGTGGTTTCCGCGTTGGACTCGGTCACCTTGCCAATAAACATGTTGGACAGACCCAAGAACTTCGCCACGAAAGCAGTCTTTGGCCGGTCGTAGAGTGCCTCTGGGGCACCCATTTGCTCAATGTGGCCCTGATTCATAACAGCGACCGTGTCAGCCATGTCCATGGCTTCCTCTTGGTCGTGAGTAACGTGCAGGAAGGTTAGGCCAACTTCCATTTGAATGGCCTTCAGCTCGATCTGCATCTGCCTACGCAGCTTCAGGTCCAAGGCTCCAAGTGGCTCGTCAAGAAGCAGTAGCGATGGCCTGTTCACAAGCGCCCTAGCTAGAGCAACACGCTGCTGTTGACCACCGGATAGCTGCTGAGGCTTGCGCTGGGCAAGGTGCTCAAGCTCCACCATTGCAAGGGCTTGCTGGGCCTTGGTAAGCGGTTCGTCAAGCTTGCGTCGCCTAATTCCAAACGCCACATTCTCCAACACACTCATGTGCGGAAACAGCGCGTAGTTTTGGAAAACGGTGTTCACAGGTCGCTCATGCGGCTTCATGTCGGTTACGTCTTTGCCACCAAGCAAGATTTTTCCTGCGGTAGGTGACTCAAGGCCCGCGATCATTCTCAGGGTTGTTGTTTTACCACAGCCTGAAGGACCCAAGAGCGCAAAGAACTCCCCGGCCGGGATGTGAAGGTCGAGGTTATCGACCGCCACAAAACCGGGAAACTCTTTGCGAATGCCCTTGAGTTCGAGGTCTTGACCCCGAGCTACGAAATCAATTGCCACTAACTATGCGCCCAGAAGAAGGTTCTGCCAAGCAGTCGAGTAGCGCTGCTCTTCCTGGCCAGTCAGGCTGCGGAACGCGAAGCTCTTAGCAAGAGTTTCCTCGTTCGGGAAAATCAGCTGGTTTTCCGCCAACTCTGGATCTTCCTGTGCAGCAATTTCCTTGGCTCCCACTACTGGAGTGATGTAGTTCACCCATAGCGCTAGCTCTGCTGCGTTTACTGGGTCGTAGTAGTAGTTGATCAGTTCTTCAACGTTGCGCTTGTGGGTAGCTCCCATTGGAACGATGAACTCGTCTGCCCAAAGCGTTGCACCGGTGTCTGGGAACACAAAGCCGAATGGCTCTGGATCTTCGTCGGTAGCCTGCTCGTAGTTGATAACGGTGATGTCACCTGACCAAGCGGTAGCAGCAATGATGTTCTCGGTAGCCAAGTCATCTAGGTAGCTGTTTCCACGAACGTTGTAAATCTGGCCGCTGTCGATCTGCTCCTTGATCATAGCAAGGGCTGCGTCAAAGGCGTCGTCGTTCAGGCTGTCAGCTGAGGTGATGTCGATTCCCTGGCTTAGAAGTACTAGGCCGACGGTGTCGCGCATCTCTGAAAGTAGTCCAACTCGACCCTTTAGCTCAGCAGCCCAAAGGTCTGCCATTGAGCTAGGAGCATCCTTGCCGGTTGCTTCCTTGTAAGCCTTCTTGTTGTAGCCAATTCCAGCGAAACCACCCTGCCAAGGAATTGAATAAACGCGGTCTGGGTCTTCGCTGCTGCTCTGGTATCCAGGAGCCAAGTTTGCAACCTTGTTAGGCATGTTGTTGTTGTCTAGAGCCTGAAGGTAACCGAGGTTGCGCAGACGAGATGCCATCCAAGTGGTTGGGCAGGCAACATCAGCACCGATGTCCTGGCCAAGCTCTAGCTGGTCCTTTACCTTGGCGTACCAAGTGTCGTTGTCGTCAATCTCAATGCGGTAATCAACGGTGATTCCGCTCTGCTCCTGGAAGCGAAGCAAGGTTGGGTAGTTGCCGTCATCGTCTTCGTCCATGTATGCAGCCCAGTTGTGCCAAACCAATACCTTTTCGCTGTCCGACAGGTCAGTTGCAGCAACCATGCCCTCTTCTGCGGTAGAGCAGGAAGCCAAAGTCAGCGCCGCTGCGGTTCCACCAACGCCGGCAAGTGCGGCACGGCGAGAGATTTGGTGCTGTCTAGCCATCTGAACAAGCTGAGCCAGCATTGGGTCTTGAGGTAGTCCTCGCTTCATTGCATTCTCCTAAATTCCGCATCTAGCGGGTATTTGTCTGTCAAAGACCTACATGTCTCCGGTTTACCGAAGGCAAGGGAAAGTTTTGCACAACTTTGCCCCTTGCAAGTCAATGAAATCTAATTTTTACTTTTATTCTCCTATGTAGTGCATCACGTGCTTGATTCTTGTGTAGTCCTCGAAGCCGTAGTGCGACAGGTCCTTACCGTAACCAGAGTGCTTGAAACCTCCGTGCGGCATTTCGGCAACTAGTGGGATGTGGGTATTAATCCACACTGCACCGAAATCTAGATACTTAGCAAAGCGCATTGCCCTGGTGTGATTTGAGGTCCAAACAGAGGATGCCAAACCATACTTGACGTCATTGGCCCACTTCAGAGCCTGCGCATCGTCAGTGAACTTCTGAACCGTAAGGACTGGTCCAAAGATTTCATCCTGGATGTGCTCATCGGTCTGCTTGAAGCCAGATAGAACGGTTGGCTCAAGGAAATATCCCTTTCCAGAAAGCTGTGCGCCACCGATCTCAAGGGTCGCGTGATCTGGAAGCCTGTCAATAAAGCCCTTGACGCGCTCTAGCTGACCACCATTGTTCAAAGGCCCGAACAGAACGTCTGGGTCAGAAGGCTGTCCAACCTTGGCACTGTTTTTTACCTCAGCCAAGAGTGCGGCCATGAAGTCATCGTAGGCACTTTCCTGAACCAGCAATCTGGTCGCTGCGGTGCAGTCTTGGCCGGCATTGAAGAATCCAGCCGCAACGATTCCCTCGGCTGCTTTTTGGAAGTCGGCGTCGGCGAAAACGATAACTGGCGCCTTGCCTCCAAGCTCTAGGTGCACGCGCTTCAGATCGCTGGCAGCGCTCTTTGCTACCTCCATGCCAGCCCTGACCGAACCAGTGATGGAGACCATCTGTGGAATTGGGTTTTCAATCATGGCGCGACCGGTTTCACGGTCACCGGTGACAACGTTAAAGACACCCTCAGGCAGGAACTCGCTTGCGATTTCAGCAAGCAGCAGGGTCGAGGCAGGAGTGGTGTCGGATGGCTTCAACACAATTGTGTTTCCAGCAGCAATAGCCGGCGCAAATTTCCACACAGCCATGTTCAGCGGGTAGTTCCAAGGGGTTACCTGGCCAATGACACCAATCGGTTCCCGGCGAATTGAAGAGGTGTGGTCAGCAAGGTACTCAGCTGTCGCACGTCCCTCTAGGTTTCTTGCGGCACCTGCGAAGAAGCGAATTTGGTCCACCGACGGCCCGATTTCATAATCAACCAGGGTTGCACGTGGCTTACCGGTGTTCTTTGATTCAACATCTGCTGCTTCTTCGGCCCTTGCCTCGAGAGCATCCGCAATTCTAAATAGAGCGAGCTGTCGCTCTGAGGGAGTGGTCTGGCCCCAGGTCTCAAATGCCTTAGCGGCGGCCTTGTAGGCATTGTCTACGTCCTTGTCGGACGAAACTGGAGCGTGAGCATAGACCGCTTCATTTGAAGGGTTAATGACGTCGCTGACTTTTTCACTGGTGGCGTCCTGGTACTTACCGCCAACGAAGTTCTGTAGGTTCGAAATGGTCACGTGTTGCGACTCCTCTTCTTTGAGTAACTCGGTTCGACTCTAGCCATGAAAACAGCATCCCGACAGAAAAAAAGCAAAACTATGCCGATTTCGTAACTTTTTTTGTCAAAATCTTCGGATTGGTTGGTTTCGCGGCTCTTTTGATGCCATACTCAATACATGTCCAGAACCCTTCGGACCCGCCAATCGCAGCTTGACGAGATATCAAAGAAGATCGTCGAGCAACTTCAGCATGACGGGCGCAAGTCATACGCGGAAATTGGTAAGGCCGTTGGCCTGTCGGAAGCTGCAGTCAGGCAGCGCGTTCAAAAACTAACCGAGTCAAATGTCATGCAAATAGTTGCCGTGACCGACCCGCTCTCGCTGGGCTTTTCCCGGCAGGCGATGATCGGAATCAAGTGCTCTGGCGACGCAACCAAGCTTTCAAAAGACCTGGCTGGAATCTCTTCGGTCGACTACGTCGTTCTGACCGCTGGCAGCTTTGACATTTTGGTTGAGGCGGTCTGCGAGGATGATGACCACCTACTATCTCTAATAAATAACGAAATTAGGCCGCTGCCTGGTGTAATTTCGGCTGAAAGTTTTGTGTATCTCAAACTAGAAAAGCAACACTACAACTGGGGAACTCGATGACGAGTTTTCCACCAACCAAGGTAAAGAAGTGATATGAAATGGCAATCCAAGAAGGTAAACGACCTAAGACGCTAAAGGGAATACTGAAGTCCATCAAGGCACCAACCAAGAAGGCAGATTCCTCAACCCGGTTCCCGCTCATGGAAGCAATGGCAGCCGGCAAGCCAATCGGAGATAAAGAGCTTCAAGCGAGTGCGAAGAAGCACCTGTGGATGCACTTCACCAGGCACAGCCCCTACAACACAATCGATATGACCATCATCGAGCGTGCAGAGGGCCACCACCTTTACGACAGCAAGGGTCGCAAGGTGATTGATGGGCTTTCTGGGCTGTTCACCGTGAACATTGGGCACGGTCGCCAGGAGCTGGCCGATGCAGCCGCAAAGCAGACTATGGAGCTTGATTACATGCCGCTCTGGTCCTACGCGCATCCTCGAGCAGTTGAATTGGCAGAGCGGTTGATTTCATATGCTCCGAAGGACCTGAGCCGAATCTTCTTCACCACTGGAGGTGGAGAGGCCGTTGAATCCGCGTGGAAAATCGCGAAGCAGTATTTCAAAATGACCGGCAAGCCGCTAAAGACCAAGGTTATTTCCCGACAGACCGCCTATCACGGCACCAGCCACGGAGCCCTTTCAATTACTGGAATCGCAGCCTTCAAGCAGATGTTTGAGCCGCTGGTTCCATCAACCTTCCGTGTGCCAAACACCAACTGGTACCGAGCAGGCTCGGAGTTCAAGACCGAGGATGATTTCGCACTCTGGGCAGCCAACCGAGTTGAAGAAGCCATTTTGTTTGAGGGCCCAGACACAGTGGCGGCGTTCTTTGTTGAACCAATCCAAAATGCCGGTGGTTGCTTCACTGCACCAAAGAGCTACTTCAAGCGCGTTCGCGAGATCTGTGACAAATACGATGTGATCCTGGTCGCTGATGAGACCATCACTGGCTTTGGAAGAACCGGAGAGATGTTTGGGTCTCAAAGATACGAGATCAACCCAGACATGATGGTGACAGCAAAAGCGATTACTTCTGGAGCAGCTCCGCTAGGCGCGCTATTCGTGAAGGAAAAATTCTTTGCACCCTTCAGCGAGGGAACCGCAGTTCTGGCGCATGGTTACACCTTTGCGGCTCACCCTGTTGCCTGCGCCGTAGCAATGGCGAACTTCGATATTTACGACAGTGAGCGAATTGTTGACAATGTCCGCAAGAACTCCCCCATCTTCAGAAAAACTCTCGAGAAACTGAAGGATCTTCCGATCGTGGGAGACGTGCGTGGCGACGGATACTTCTTCGCCATTGAGCTGGTCCGAGACAAGAAGACCAAGCAGACCCTGACTAGGGATGAATCTGAGCGAATTCTCAGAGGCTTCTTGAACAACGCTCTCTATGATGGAGGCCTTTATTGCAGAGCGGATGACAGGGGTGACCCGGTTGTTCAGATTGCACCTCCTCTGACAATGGGACCTAAGGACTTTGAAGAGATTGAGCAGATCCTGCGCAAGGTTCTGACTGAGGCGGGCAAGAAGCTTTAGGGCTTCTTGGTTTGTCCACAGAATTATCCTGAGTCGGGGCCACCGCCCCGATTGCGCGATAATGCAATCATGACAGAACTTGCTGCACTCAAAATTCTGAACTCTCCAATCGGGAAAATTGCAATCGGCACTTCAGAAAATGGCTTGGTCAAGCTGGATATATTGACATCCGGGCAAACCAGAGCCGAGTTCTCGGACTTGCCTAAGGCGCACAAGCTGGCGTTGGACGCAGCCGATCAGCTTGCCGCCTATTTCAGCGGTGAACTCCGCGAATTTTCTGTTCCGAGCGACCTGGTTGGAACCGATTTTCAGCTTGCGGTCTGGCGTGAAATTGCCAACTTGGGCTACGGCGAGACCTGCACCTACGCAGAGATTGCGGCTACCATCGGCAACCCGAAAGCGGTCAGAGCAGTTGGCGGGGCTGTCGGCGCAAACCCGATTCCTCTGATAATCGGCTGCCACCGAGTCTTGGGAGCCGACCGGAAAATTACCGGTTACTCAGGCGGCGAAGGGATCCCAACCAAGCGCTGGCTACTTGATTTTGAGCAGATTAGCTTCAGCTTGTGAGTGATCTTGTCCGCTGCCCCTGGGTCACAGACGATCAGACCTACAGGGATTACCACGACAATGAGTGGGGCGAAGAACTAAGGGGTCAGCGCGAGCTCTACGAAAAGATCACTCTGGAAGGCTTTCAGGCAGGACTGAGTTGGCTCACCATCCTAAAACGACGTGAATCCTTCAGGCTTGCCTTTGACGGCTTTGACATCCAGAAAATCGCAGCTTACGGACCTCAAAAAATTGAAAGCCTGATGGCGGACCCTGGAATAATCCGCAACCGACTAAAGATTCTGGCCGCGATCAACAACGCCAATGTGATTCTGGACCAGCAACTGGATCTCACTGACCTGCTCTGGTCCTTTGCTCCCCCACAACCACCTGGGACAAATCAGGCATCGAACACCACCTCCCCCGAATCTGACGCAATGAGTAAAGAGCTCAAGCGACTTGGATTTCGATTTGTCGGATCCACCACGCTCTACGCCCTCATGCAGTCAACAGGCATGGTTCGGGCACATTCGAATAATTGCTTCAAGGCATCGTGAAAGAATTCGGCCCGTGACTACATAATGTAATTAGAGGAGAACAATGTCCCCGGAAGAATTCAGTGCACTGTTTCGCGCCCACCTGTCGCAGGTAAGCGCCTATCTGGCGCGGCGCTTGCCGGAAAGCGCAGTCGAAGAGGTTGCATCAGAGCTATTTGAAATTGCCTGGGCGAAGAAGAATCAAATTCCTGAGGGCTTTGCACTGCCATGGCTCTATAAATCAGCCCGCTATCTGGTTGCCAACTACCATCGCAAGGAATCTGGAAGGTCCCGGATTTTGGCCAGCTTCCAGGAGCCGGTGGCTGCTCCGTCGGCCGAGGCTGTTGCTCTGGCCGACCTTGGACTTTCCGAAGCATTCAGCGCTCTGACCAGAAGCGAACGGGAACTAATTTCGCTGTGGGCTCTCGAGAACCTCACGACCAAAGAAATCTCGTTGGCTCTCGAAATTTCGGAAAATGCAGCCGGCATCAGACTCAGTCGCGCAAAAGCAAAATTAAAAACATTGCTCTCTGATGAAAGTTTCGACTAGCTCGATAGGAATACAAGATATGAACGATGACTTTGACTTGAAAAAGCGGATCGCCGATGCGGATCCAGCTAAGGGCTTTCCAACACTGAACGAATCTGTGGTTGCCAAGGCCGCAGCCGGGCACCCAAAACCAAGCTTCAGCTTCAAAACCGCCAGACTTGCACTGGGCTCTGCCTCATTGGCAACTGCTGCACTGGTTGTTTCGCTTACTCTCCCCAGTGCGCTGTCACCGCAGCCGCTATTCACGATGTCCACCGGTTCCGGACAGACCAGCGCAACCAGCCAAGAGAGCAAGGTTTCCGCTGACCAGGGGCTTGATGCCATGTATTGGCACGGCTGGATTAGCTACGAGTATGTGGCCGGCGATGAACTAAGTGATTTGGGGGGCTCTGGTGAGGTTTATCAGGGCCAGCTAATAGAAGATCCGACTTCCCTGCTTGCCAGACTCGCAAGCATCTTCCAGGTCTCAGGATCTCCGGTTCAAGATCAGTGGTCAACCCCGGAATATCCAAGCTACTCAATCACCAATGGCAACACCAATTTGAACACCTATTACAGCGGAGTCGGAAACTGGTACTACTCGAATTGGAACGATCGGCTCTATGCCTGTGAAGAGGTAATTTCGGAGGATGGCGAAGCTACAACCCCCGGTTGCCCGGAACCAAAACCAACACCCGAATTGATTCCGACCACCACTGAGCTCACCAACATTGTTCTTAGCATGAGCTCTCAGATTGGCATCACCGCCGATGCGGCATCACTAACTATTTACCGTGACGACTGGGGTGCCTATGCCTCCTGGCCTTACGTCATAAATGGCATCGACACCGGGATGCAAAACTACGCCAACTGGAGCTCTGACGGCAGCCTGAGCTACTTCTCCTCATATAACTTTGAGCTGATTAGCCGCGGCAGCTTCGACACTGTTTCACCAAGGGTTGCAGTCTCCAGAATTTCCGAGGGTCGCTGGTATGGCAGCCCTCCCGAGTCCTTTTATCGCGACCAGCAAGTAGTTTCTAACGGCCTGGCACGCTCCGAAGGGGCGGTTCCTGCCGAAGAGCCAGTAGCAGCTAATGAGTCCAGCCCTGCTGAGGATTTACCGGTCGAGCCCGAAGATCAGCCAATACCGGTGCCAGCAGAGAGTCAAGAGCCGGAAATCGTTAGGTTGACCATCACTAGCTCGGAAGCCACCATGCTATCAGTTTGGGATGCTCAGGGAAACTACTGGCTTGTTCCCGGCTACGTGCTATTCAACGATCAGGGTTGGTTCGACGCAGTCATTTCACTTCCGGATGGACTTATTGAACTGCCTGAACCGATGACCATTATGCCTATGGATGGAATCCAAGAAGAGCCAGCAGTTTCTGAGATGGTGGACTAGTAGCCTGCAGGCACTGCCAGCTGGACTGAGTCAGACTGAATTTTCGCGCTGAGCCCAGCTAACTTGGCAATTCTTGGCACGTCGTCAATCGAGTCAAGCCCATTTTCCAGCGCCGCTCTAACAAATGACCCCTTGGCCTTTTTGTTGAAGTGATTCAAGGCCCTGCCCTGGTCGCTGTCCACGACATCCACGTAGAAAGACGCGATGTCCTCCGGAATCGGGTTCAGAGCCACGTAGGCCTTGGAACGCATGTCCAAGATTGGGCCGGAAAGCCTTGGCCAAACCGCCTGGTGGGCATCCTGCCACAATGAAGCAAGATTGATTCCAGTAAGTTTTGTTCCAGCCGAGAAGCGATAGTAGGGAATCTGCTCCATCGCCGGCAGCAACCCGAACAGCGCTGACTGTATGAATAGTTGCTGCTCGGCTCGTTTTAGCCCCTGGGGTGAAAGCGAGTCGTAACCAATGGCATCAAAAACCACCCCGGTGTAGCGCTCTAGCGCAGGCATAGTCCCCGAGGTCATTAGCGCCAGGTTCGCCTCAATGTCGGCTTGACTCTTCTTACCTAGCTTTAGGGCCTTGGCGGCAAGGTCTGGGGCCTTGCAGAGCTCCCCCAGCTCAGAGATCAGAATGTCCCTGGTTGGGTCCAGTGCCGCCCAAATAATGCAGGCCTTGTCTATGGATACGCCAACGCCGCCGGGACGTTTGGTCTCCGACGGCGGTAGCAGAATAAGCAATTTAGCTGACTAGGTGTGCATCCCGCACAACTAGTGTGACGTTGTCGTGCTCCATGGACAAGAAGCCACCGTCTTCGGTCTCAGCTACGACCTTGGAGCCGTCGGCAGCAGTGACACGAATTGGGCCAGGTGCAAGAATTGCGAGCATCGGCTCGTGACCTGCAAGCAGACCAATCTCACCCTCGGCTGTCTTGGCGACAACCATGGAAGCCTCGCCCGACCAGATCTCGCGATCTGCGGCGACAACATTCACCTGAATCAGGTTTGTCACTAGCCAATTTCCTTCTGGATACGCTCGTAGGCCTTCATCACGTCGTCAATGCCACCACAGTTGTAGAAGGCCTGCTCTGGAACGTGGTCTAGGTCACCGTTAGCAATCATCGAGAAGCCCTCGATGGTGTCCTTCAGCGGAACAGTTGAACCTGGAACGCCGGTGAACTTGGTTGCCATGAAGGTGTTCTGGCTTAGGAACTGCTCAATTCGACGTGCACGAGAAACAGTGATCTTGTCCTCTTCAGAAAGCTCCTCGACACCCAAGATGGCGATGATTTCCTGTAGTTCCTTGTTCTTCTGCAGAATTGCCTTCACGCGAATTGCAGTGTTGTAGTGATCCTCGCCAATGTAGGCAGGGTTCAAAATACGTGAGGTTGATGACAGCGGGTCAACAGCAGGGTAAAGACCGCGAGATGCAATCTCACGGCTTAGCTCTGTTGTTGCGTCCAGGTGGGCGAAGGTGGTCGCCGGAGCTGGGTCTGTGTAGTCATCGGCAGGAACATAGATGGCCTGAAGCGAGGTGATTGAGTGTCCTCGGGTTGAGGTGATTCGCTCCTGCAGGATACCCATCTCATCTGCCAAGTTTGGCTGGTAACCAACGGCAGATGGCATGCGGCCAAGAAGTGTTGAAACCTCAGCACCGGCCTGGGTGAAACGGAAGATGTTGTCAATGAACAACAGCACGTCCTGGCCCTGAACATCGCGGAAGTACTCCGCCATGGTTAGAGCTGACAACGCAACGCGCAAACGAGTTCCTGGTGGCTCATCCATCTGGCCGAAGACCAGTGCGGTCTTCTCCAAAACGCCGGCTTCCTTCATCTCTTCGATTAGGTCGTTACCCTCACGAGTACGCTCACCGACACCGGCGAACACCGAAACACCATCGTGGTTTTCAGCAACGCGGTAAATCATTTCCTGAATCAAAACGGTCTTACCAACACCAGCACCACCGAATAGACCAATCTTTCCACCCTGTACATAAGGGGTTAGAAGGTCGATGACCTTGATGCCGGTCTCGAACATCTGAGTCTTTGACTCAAGCTGGTCGAATGCCGGTGGAGTGCGGTGAATTGGCCAGCGCTCCTTGATCTCAATCTTTTCGCCTGGCTCGCCGTTTAGGACCTCACCGATAACGTTGAAAACCTTACCCTTGGTGACATCGCCAACTGGAACCGAGATTGGCGCACCCGAGTCATGAACCTGTCCGCCTCGGACTAGTCCGTCGGTTGGGTTCATCGAGATTGCGCGCACTAGGTCATCACCTAGGTGCTGGGCAACCTCAAGCGTGATCGTGCTCTTCTGGTCGCCAAAGGTAATCTCTGTGGTCAGGGCGTTGTAGATACCTGGAATCGAATCGTGCGGGAACTCGATGTCTACTACCGGTCCGTTTACTCGCGCGATGCGACCCGTTGCGGTCTTTTTGCTCTCGGCCATTTGCTATCTCTTTCTTAGTCCTCGGACACTGTTGAAAGCGCGTCCGCGCCACCAACAATCTCCGAAATCTGCTGGGTAATTTCTGCCTGGCGAGCCTGGTTGGCCAACCTGGTGTAGTTGAGAATTAGTTTGTCTGCGTTGTCGGTTGCGCTCTTCATGGCCTTTTGACGGGCGGCATGCTCGGCGGCAGCAGACTGAAGCATCTTGTTGTAGATGCGGTTTTCGATATAAACCGGAAGCAAGGTGTCAAGCACCTTGTCTACCTCAGGCTCAAACTCGTAAAGCGGGAAGATGTCCTCAGAGGCTGTTTCTTCCTCGACGATTTCAAGCGGCAACAGCCTGGTGGTGGTTGGCTCCTGAACCATCATTGAAACAAACTGGTTGCCAACAAGGTAGATCATGTCAACGCCACCGGCATCCAGGTCTCTGTTGAAGATCTCTGTGATTTCCTCGGCAACCTCTCTGGCAGTTTCCAGCGAAGGCACATCGGTGCCGCCAGTCCACTGATTGATAGATTCGCGTTGACGGAACTTGAAGTAGGCAACGGCCTTGCGTCCAACTAGGTAGTAGACAACCTCTTGACCCTCATCCTGCAAGCGCTTGGTCAGCTGCTCAACCTCTTTTAGGACAGCAGAGGAAAAGGCACCAGCCAGACCACGGTCGGAAGTGAAAACCACGATCGCAGCGCGCTTTGGGTTCTCAACCTTGCGAGTCAACGGGTGGTCAACATCGGAATAGGTTGCAACGGCCGAAACAGCCTTGGTGACCGCCGTTGTGTATGGGTTAGAAGCAGCAACGCGCTGCTGAGCCTTCTGAATTCTCGATGCCGAGATCAGCTCCATAGCCCGGGTAATCTTCTTGGTCGTCTTGGCAGACTTAATTTTCTGCCGGTAGACCCGAAGCTGCGCAGCCATAACCTAACCCTTACCTTGTCTTCTCTATCGCTTCTGACGAACGATCTTCTCTTGGTCGATCTCGTCGTCAGCCAAAGCCTCAACGTTCTCAGCACCAGAGCCGATTAGTGGTTCGCCAGTGTGCAACTGGAACATCTTCTTGAACTGTCCGATTGCCTTCTCCAGCTCGGCGACAGTGTCGTCCTCAAGCTTTTCGGTCTCAGCAATGGTTGTGAGTGCCTTCGAGTTTCTTCTCAGGTAGTCCAGGAATTCCTGCTCAAAGCGCAAGATGTCCTCGATTGGCAGTTCATCCAACTGCCCGGTTGTTCCTGCCCAAATCGATACAGTCTGATCCTCAACCGAATACGGCGAGTACTGAGGCTGCTTCAACAGCTCGGTCAACCTCGCACCACGAGCCAACTGCTTGCGGCTAGCAGCATCCAGGTCAGACGCAAACATCGCAAAAGCCTCTAGAGCGCGGTACTGAGCCAAGTCCAGCTTCAAAGTTCCAGAAACCTTCTTAATTCCCTTCACCTGAGCAGCACCACCAACACGTGACACCGAGATACCAACGTCGATAGCTGGTCTCTGGTTCGCGTTGAACAAGTCGGACTGCAAGAAGATCTGACCATCGGTGATTGAAATCACGTTGGTCGGAATGAATGCAGACACGTCGTTTGCCTTGGTCTCGATGATTGGTAGCCCAGTCATAGAACCGGCACCCATGGCGTCAGACAACTTCGCACAACGCTCCAGCAGACGGGAGTGTAGGTAGAAGACGTCACCTGGGTAAGCCTCGCGACCTGGTGGCCTACGAAGTAGCAATGACACAGCACGGTAGGCCTCAGCCTGCTTGCTTAGGTCATCAAAAACAATTAGAACGTGCTTGCCGTCGTACATCCAGTGCTGGCCAATGGCGCTTCCGGTGTACGGGGCTAGGTACTTGAAACCTGCGGCATCTGAAGCAGGGGAAGCAACAATGGTTGTGTACTCCATTGCGCCGGCTTCTTCCAACGCGCTTCTAACAGAAGCGATGGTCGAACCCTTCTGACCGATTGCAACGTAGATACAACGAACCTGCTTGTTAGGGTCGTTGGTCTTCCAGTTGTCGACCTGGTTGATGATCGCGTCAATCGCGATCGCGGTCTTTCCAGTCTGGCGGTCACCGATGATTAGCTGACGCTGTCCACGCCCAACTGGGATCATGGCGTCAATAGCCTTGATTCCGGTCTGCAGTGGCTCGTGAACGCTCTTTCGGTCCATAACTCCAGGAGCCTGAAGCTCAAGCGCACGGCGTGCGGTTGACTTGATCTCGCCCATGCCGTCGATTGGGTTTCCTAGAGGGTCAACCACGCGACCCATGAAACCATCGCCTACTGGTACAGACAGAACCTCACCGGTGCGGTGAACTTCCATGCCCTCTTCAATTCCTGCGAACTCACCGAGAACTACAACACCGATCTCGCGCTCGTCTAGGTTCAACGCTAGGCCCAAGGTGCCATCAGCGAATCGCAACAGCTCGTTGGCCATTGCACTAGGCAAGCCCTCAACGTGTGCGATGCCGTCAGCGGCGTCGGTTACGTAACCGACTTCTGCCTTGTCCGCACCCTTGGGCTCATAGGACGAAACGAAGTCCTTCAGGGCATCCCGAATCTCATTCGGGTTGATCTTTAGCTCTGACATTGGTTCCTCTGCTTATTTGTGGTTTTCAACTCAACCGAGTTGCAATCTTGCTGTTTGAAGTTTTGTTTGAACGGTTCCATCGATGACTTCACCGTTTACGGTGATGTGCAATCCACCGATGATTTCCTTGTCGATTTCGACATTCAGCTGAAGCTCTCTACCGAAGCTCTTTGACAGGGCCTTGGCAAGCTTTGTTAGCTGGTCAGCGCTCAAAGGATTCGCGACCCGAACATGTGCCACTGACTCGCCAGCGAACTCGGCGATCCACAGGCCATACTGCTCAAGAATCTCAGCGAAGCGCTTGTAGGTCTTGGAGTTGACCGCCTGGGTTGCAAGCAACAGAGTTGTCTCGGAAACCTTCTTGCCCATCACAGTCTTGACCAGTTCTTGCTTCTGCTCCGCAGTAGCTCGGGTTGAAGAGAACGCGAGCTCCAGTTCTGGATCCGAGGCAACAACCTGCTGAACTGCGAACAGCTCAGCCTGAATCTTGTCAAGATCCTTGTCGGCACCGGCAGCAGCTCTTACCCCAAGCGACTCGGCAGCAAGTGCCATGTCTCGGGTAGCTGACCAGCGCAGCTGTGACATCTCGGCGACCAGGCCGATGGACTCCTTGGAAAGCTTCTGCCCAAAGATCCCCTCAACCAATTTGGTCTTTCCTGCACTTCCGGCGGAAGGATCCGAAAGCGCCGCGCGAAGCTGCGAGCTCGATAGCAATGCGTTTGAAACAGCGAATAGCTCCTGGGCATGGGTGAGCGTCAACTTGCCGAGCTTGTTTAGTGATTGCTCGGCTGCCTGTCGCGATTGCCTGGTGCTAGATGCCACTTGTCTACGCCTTCTTGCTCTCTAGTTCTGCGATGAACTGGTCAACGACCTTGTTGGCGACCTTGTCGTCGGCGAGCTTCTCGCCAACGATGCGTGAGGCCAACTCGATCGCAAGTGCACCGATCTCGTTCTGCAGGGCGTTAGCGGCCGAGTCGCGCTCTGCAATCAGAGTGGACTTGGTTACCTCGGCCATGCGCTCAGCGTCCTTGGATGCCTGCTGCTTGAGCTCCGCCAAAATTGCGGCGCCCTCAGCACGTGCTTCTTCGCGAATGGATGAAGACTCTGCTCTTAGCTGAGCTTGCTCAGCTTCGACCTGGTTGGTTCGCTCCTCGGCAGCACGCTGTGCTGCTTCGGCCTCTGCCAACCTGCCCTCAATCGCCTTTGCTCGCTCATCGAGCATCTTCTTGAATCCAGGCAGAACCTTGAACCAGAAGAAGACCAAAAGAACTACGAAGACGACTGATGACCAGAGAATGTCATAGTCAGCAGGCAATAGAGGGTTTGGCGCTTCGCCACCCTCTGGTGCTGTTGCTGCAAGAATTCTGGAAATCATCGTTTAGTCGCTTTCTTAGGCGAAGATGAATGGGGTCGCTAGACCGATCAGAGCTAGAGCCTCGGTGAAGGCGATACCTAGCCACATTGTGACCTGTAGTCGACCTGCGAGTTCTGGCTGACGTGCAATTGACTCAATGGTCTTTGAAACCACTAGTCCTACACCGATTCCTGGGCCGATTGCGGCTAGGCCGTAACCAACTACTGCGATGTTGCCGGATAGTTCGGCGATGTTTACTGCGTCCACTTTTTTTCCTTCCGTGGGGGTTTAGTGTTCGTCTGCCAATGCCAACTGGATGTAGACAGTGGTCAGAAGTGTAAATACGTAGGCCTGCAAAACTGCGACCAGGATCTCAAAGAGAGTAAACGCGAAACCGAACAATAATGTTCCGGCTCCGAACAAGCTCATTAGGCCCTCGGCCTGGAAGAAGAAGAATTGAGTTGCTGAGAAGCAAAGAACCAGCAACAGGTGACCAGCGATCATGTTCATCAGAAGACGAAGTGCCAGGGTCACTGGGCGGAGAATGAAGGTTGAGAGAAGCTCAATTGGCGTAACCAGAATGTAGAACGGGGCCGGCACGCCAGACGGGAACAGCGAGTTCTTGAAGAACTTGACTCCGTGCTTTCTAACACCCGCATAAATAAACGTCACATAGGCCGCAGCCGCCAGCACCAGCGGGATACCAATTACAGAGGTTCCAGCAATGTTTGCAAACGGAATGATTCCGGTGATGTTCATTCCAAACACCATGAAGAAAATTGTTGTCAAAAGTGGAAGGAAGCGCTCGCCATCCTTCTCACCCAGTTGATCGTGCGCGATGGTCTTGCGCACAAAGTTCAAAGCCATTTCACCAAGCAACTGGAATCTGCCAGGGACCACGTTTCCGGTTTTGACTGCTTTATTGAATTTAGCTGTCCAGAGCCAGAACAAAACAATCAGGACAACCATCACGATCAAACGAATCATCATGATTCGGTTAATTGCGAAAGGGGTGCCCTCGAAGGCTACTATCTCCGGATAAAACTCAAAAATGCTCGGAGGATGGAATTCACCACCCTCTGCCGCAAACAGGCTCAACACACTAAACAGCTTCGTTCTCCTGGTCCGGGCGGCGTAATTATCTCCGCGAGTTGATCATGGAATTTCTAGAAGTTTATAAGACTTGTGAGCCGTTCGGGCCGCCAAACGATAAAAAAAGAACTAATTATTGATTGTTGGTACTTTTCCGGTCAGCACTAGCCAGGAATCAATTGCCAGGTTGCCAAGAACAGAGGCAACCACGGCAAAAAAGAACACTGGACCAGAAAAATTGGTCGCCCCCTGCAGCACAAACAGCAAGATTGCAAACAGCACAATCTTGAGCAGCCAGCCGCCCAGGACCAGGCCATAGAAGCCGTTCAACGGAAGCTTCCCGCCGAGCCAAATGCTTAGGGTGGTCATGGACCCAAATACCACCGAGACAGCAGCCCCAGTGAGAGCTGCGACAATCCCTGCCTCTGCTGCTGCAAAGTAACCGGCAACGGTGCCAACTAGGGCGATGGCCAGTGCCAGAATGGCACTTAGGCGCAAAGCCTTCACAAATAATTGATCTGAACTATTTGCTGACAATTTTGCCCCTTGCTTTTGATACGCGCTTAAATACCGGCCAGTAAGTGTGAATAAGGGCCAGGATCATCCAAGCCCCGAAGATGACTATAACTGGCGCGACCTCTAACCAGAAAAACAACAGCAGCGTCACTGAGACCAATGCGGTCCAGTGATAGAAGACCAAGACTGCCCCGCGGTGCGAGTGGCCCAAATCTTGCAGCTGATGATGAAGGTGTTCTCGGTCGGCAGCAAATGGCGACTGCCCTCTTCTAATTCGACGCACCACTGCCAACAGCAGGTCTAATAGCGGCAGAATCAAGATGATCACAGGCAGCACCAGTGGAATCAAGGCTGGGAGCAAGTCATTTCTGGTCACTGTTGCAGGGTCGATTGAACCGGTGACCGCAATGGCACTGGTGGCCATCATTAGCCCCAATAACATTGCGCCGGAATCACCCATAAATATTTTTGCGGGGCTGAAATTATGAGGCAAAAAGCCGGCAATCGCCCCGAGCACAACGGCTGAAAGCATGCCGGCCAGCGAGAAGTAGTTTGTGGGTGAGGTTTGCTGAGCCAGCAGGTAGCTGTAAATGAAGAAGGCCATGGTGCCGATGCCGACCACTCCAGCAGCCAGACCATCGAGACCATCGATGAAATTCACCGCATTCATGACCAACACCACCACAAACACAGTGATTGCCAGTGAAACTCCAAAGCTTCCGACCGTCAGACCACCAATCGGCAGCGAGACTATCTGAACACCGCTGGAAGCAAGAATCCAAGCAGCTGCGACCTGGCCGCCCATTTTGGCAGTCCAGTCAAGCTCGATCAGGTCATCCAGCAAGCCCACAACGACAATCAGCGCTCCGGCACCAAGGATTGCCCAGATTGGACCCGGGTCTCTGAAAATCGACTCGAACCAACCGAAGCTACCGGCGGCTACGACTCCGGAGGCGATGGCGATAAATATCGCAACGCCACCGATGCGAGGAGTCGGTTGCTTATGAACGTCCCGCTCTCTGATTGCGGGGTGGATGTCATATTTTTTGGCGATGAATCTAACGCCCCAAGTTGCCAGGTAACTAATCACCGCGGTGATTAGGGCGACCAGCAGATATGCCCTCACTACTCGACCTCGAGCTCCACATCGCCTATTACCGAGCGAATTCTCTCAAGCGAGATTGCGCCTTTTCTCAAAACCCTGATTGGCTCACCGGCACGAACCTGAGTGAGGTCAAGAATTGTGGAAGCTTCGCCCTTGGGACTGGGACCGCCATCAAGATAGACCGGAACCTTGTCTCCGAAATACTCAAGTGCTTGCTGGGCATTCACCGCTGCCGGATTGCCAGTTGTGTTGGCACTAGAAACTGCCAGTGGACCGACGTCCTCCAAAAGCGCGAGTGTAATTTTGTGATCTGGAACCCGAAGGGCCACGGTCCCCCTCGTTTCACCCAGGTCCCAATCCAGCGAAGGCTGGGCCTTCAGCACCATCGTTAGCGCTCCTGGCCAAAATGCGGCGGCCAATTGGTTAGCAACCAGCGGAAGATCGGTTGCAAGAGCTGAGAGGGTCTCAACCTTAGGAATTAGCACTGGCGGAGGCACTGATCGCTCTCTGCCCTTGGTGGACAAAAGCAACTCCACGCCTTTGGCGCTGAATGCGTCAGCAGCAATTCCGTAAACAGTATCGGTGGGCAGAACCACTACCTCGTGACGCTGCAGGGCCACTTTAGCCTGACGGAAACCCGTCAATAGGTCAGTATCGACCGCGCAATCGTAAACCCGCTGCATTGCTGCCTCCTGCTATCTGGTTGCGCTAACTGCGCGCAATCTTCCGGTTGGGTCCGGATGGACTTGGACACTTCGCCAATTATTCTCCAATAGTAATTGACAGACCTGGTCGGACTGACCATCGGCATGCTCCAACACCAAGAGTCCGCCGTCTCTCACGAGCATCCTGCAGACCACAACTAGGTCCCTGATGACATCAAGTCCGTCCGCTCCACCATAAAGTGCCAGCGCAGGATCGTGATCCTTGACCTCTACGTCGTGAGGAACCAGGCCGTCGGGAATATATGGAGGGTTTGAAATTACCAAATCGAACACACCGAGCGATCCGGCTAGCTCCATAAAGTCGCCCACAAGCAGCGTCACGGGAGCATTCAGGTTTTCAATGTTTTGCTTCACATAGCCGGAGGCTGACTCCGATAGCTCAATCGCCGTCACCTTCGCATTTGTCTCTTTGGCAATTGAGATCGCAATTGCTCCGGATCCGGTGCCGATGTCCAATGCGGTTGGTTCCCCCGGCAACAGTGACAGAAAATCAATGGCAACCTGAGTAACTTGCTCGGTCTCAGGGCGCGGGACAAACACCCCTGGCCCAACTACGAGATCTATGGAACGAAATGGAGCGGTGCCAATTAGATGCTGCAGCGGGATGCGAGTGGCTCGCTTTTCAAGCAGCTCATAAAACTCGGTTGGTATTTCCAAATCTTGACCCATTACCAGCTTGGTAACCAGCTCTCCCCTGGAGATCTTCAGGCAGTGGCTCAGCAGTATTTCAGCTTCAGCTGCGTGGGAAACTATGCCTGCTCGCAAGAGGGCTTGGGAGGCTTCTGCAAGTACTTGCTCGGCCTTCATTATTCGGCGCCAAGTGCCGCTAGGCGAGCTTCCTCGTCGGTTTGAATACAGGATTGAACCACTGGCTCTAGAGCACCATCCATGACCTGATCTAGGTTGTAAGACTTGTAGCCGGTCCGGTGATCTGCAATCCGGTTCTCAGGAAAGTTGTAGGTTCGAATGCGCTCAGAACGGTCCACGGTTCGAACCTGAGATCTACGAGCAGCCGATGCTTCCGCATCAAGCTCTTCCTGCTTGGCCGCAAGAATTCTCGCCCTCAAAACTCGCATCGCCGCATCACGGTTTTGCAGCTGCGACTTTTCGTTCTGCATCGAAACCACAATTCCGGTTGGCAAGTGAGTGATTCGAACGGCCGAGTCGGTTGTGTTCACAGACTGCCCACCGGGGCCAGAGGAACGGAAAACATCGATCCTGAGATCGTTTTGCGAAAGTTCGACTTCCTCGGGCTCATCCACCTCAGGGAAAACCAGCACACCAACTGCAGAGGTGTGAATCCGCCCTTGCGTCTCAGTCACTGGAACGCGCTGAACTCGATGCACCCCACCCTCATATTTCATGTGGGCCCAAACCCCTTGGGCAGGGTCAGTTGAGGAGCACTTCATGGCCACCTGAACGTCTTTGATTCCGCCCAAATCCGACTCGGTGCGATCTAGCACCTCTGTCTTCCAGCCCTTAGAGGCGGCGTAGTGCAAATACATCCGGAGCAAATCTGCTGCGAACAGTGCTGACTCAGCGCCGCCCTCACCAGCCTTGACCTCCAAAATAACGTCGCGACCATCATCTGGGTCACGAGGAATCAAGAGGCGTCGGAGTTTTTCGTTTGCTTCGGTCAGCTGTGCTTCGATAACCGGAAGTTCCTCCGCGAACGCGGCATCTTCCTTCGCCAGCTCCTTGGCGGCAGCAAAGTCCTCTTCCAAACCGCGCGCAGCCTCATCAGCGCTCATAATTGCGCTGAGTTCGGCATAGCGACGATTTAGTTTTTTGGCCAGTCCAGGGTTAGCGTGAACCGCCGAGTCACTGAGCTGCTCTTGCAAACTCGCGTGCTCGGCCCTTAGGCCTGCAAGCGAATCGATCAAGTTATTCTCCGTCGGTCTCTGAAGGAACTGGCATTGACTTCTCCAGCTTCAGCAAGAACTCAACGTTGCTTGCTGTTTCCTTCAAGCGGTTTAGAACCAACTCAAGAGCCTGCTGCTGCTCAAGTCCCGCAAGGGCGCGACGAAGCTTCCAGATGATCTTGGTCTCCTGAGGGCTCATCAGCATCTCTTCGCGTCTGGTTCCAGAAGCGTTGATGTCAACAGCCGGGAAGATTCTCTTGTCAGCAAGCTGACGAGAAAGTCGAAGCTCCATGTTTCCGGTTCCCTTGAACTCCTCGAAGATAACCTCATCCATCTTGGATCCGGTTTCAACTAGAGCGGTTGCCAAAATGGTCAGCGAGCCACCGTGTTCAATGTTTCTGGCGGCACCGAAGAATCGCTTTGGTGGATAAAGTGCTGATGAGTCAACACCACCGGAAAGGATTCGGCCGGATGCTGGAGCGCTCAGGTTATAAGCGCGTCCTAGACGTGTGATCGAGTCAAGCAGGATTACAACATCGTGGCCCATTTCAACAAGTCGCTTTGCGCGCTCAATTGCTAGCTCGGCAACAGTTGTGTGGTCCTCTGCTGGACGGTCGAAGGTGGAAGCAATAACTTCACCGTTGACCGTGCGCTGCATGTCAGTAACTTCCTCAGGGCGCTCGTCAACCAAAACAACCATCAGGTGAACCTCTGGGTTATTGGTGGCAATGGCGTTGGCAATCGCCTGAAGAACTAGAGTCTTTCCGGCCTTTGGAGGCGACACAATCAGACCACGCTGGCCCTTACCAATTGGTGCTACCAGGTCGATGATTCTGGTTGAAAGCTTTTTGCTGTCGGTCTCAAGACGCAGACGGGTGTCTGGGTATAGAGGGGTCAGCTTTCCAAATTCAACTCTCTCGGCTGCCTCTTCCAGGGTTTGTCCGTTTAGGGACTCGACCTTGACAAGAGCGTTGAACTTCTGTCGCTGGTTCTCACGGTCACCCTCACGCGGCTGTCTGATCGAACCTACAACGGCGTCACCCTTGCGCATGCCGTACTTCTTGACCTGACCAAGCGATACGTAAACATCGTTGTTTCCTGGCAAATAGCCGGAGGTTCTAAGGAACGCGTAGTTGTCAAGGACATCCAAGATGCCGGCCACTGGGATTAGTACATCGTCCTCAGAAATCTCTGGCTCAGCCTCATCCTGTGGACCACGGCGGCGGTCACGATCACGGTAACGACCGCGGCGGTTGCGGTTGCCACCCCTGCGCTCGTCGTCGCGGTCACGCTGGTTCTCGCGGTCACCACTTCGGGTTTCGCGGTCTTCCTGGCCGTTGCGCTCAGGCTTCTGAGAATCCTTTGAATCGGTGCTGGCTTCAGCGTTGGAGTTGCCCTCGCCCTTGGTCTTGGTCTCAGCCTTATCAGCTGCTGGCTTGTCGCCAGCGGCATCTGTTGCAGCCTTGGCGGAAGAGGTGCGGCGCCTAGGCGCTGGCTTCTTGACCTCGGTTCCAGCATCTGCGGCTGGCTTTTCGGTCTTTGCTGCGGCCTTTGTCGCTGGCTTTTCTGAAGTCTTTGGTGTTTCTGTTGCGCTTGCAGATTCAGAAGCATCTGCGCTGGTTACGCGGCGAGAGCGGCGTACCGGCTTATCCTGTTGGATTTCATCCATGTTGGTTATTACTCATTTCTTTGCGGCGATCTGCCGTTATTTGGAAACTTGAAGAGAAAATGCAGTGGCGGGCTTTTAGTTGCCTGATCCTGACTGAACACTAAGACTAGCACCTTTGAAGTCAACTGCAAGCGTCAATGCGCTCCAACTTGGAAACATCTCAGCTGCAATGGCGATTGCTTGCATGCGTTTGGCAGGGTCATCTTCCAGAACCAGGACCGAAGGACCGGCTCCCGAAACTGCTGCTGGATGACCGTCGGCACGAAGTCTTTCAATCAGCGCTGAGGTCTCCGGCATAGCACTGGCACGATAGCTCTGGTGAAGGCGGTCCTCGGTGGCCGCAAGCATCAGCTCCGGAGATTGAGTTAGCGCGGCAACCAAGAGCGCGGACCTGGAAACGTTGAATACGGCGTCGGTGTGAGGAACACTCTCAGGCTGCAAGCTCCTGGCCAATTTGGTCGACATTTGATGAGGAGGGACCAAAACTAATGGAGACACTCCGCGATGCACAGTCAACTTCTTGTGGCGAGGAATGTGGTCGTCATCCACCCACGCAATGGTCAGCCCACCAAATAGCGCGGGCGCGACGTTGTCCGGATGTCCTTCGAGCTCTGTTGCAAATTCGAGCAACTGCTGCTCACTAAGCTCGAGCTCGTCCTTGAGAATCCCAGCGGCAAGCATGACTCCGCCGGCAACAGCCGCCCCAGACGAGCCCATGCCTCGACCGTGTGGGATGTTGTTGTGGCAGTGAATCTTTAGTCCCGGGACCTTCTTGCCAAGTCGCTCAAAAACTAGCGACAGGGATCGGTAAATGAGATTTGATTCATCTCTGGCGATGTCCTTCTCACCCTCGCCTGAAACGGTGATTTCCAGACCGGTGTCGACAACTTCCGCTTCATATTCGTCATAAAAGGAGAGCGCCATTCCAAGGGTGTCAAAACCGGGACCAAGGTTCGCCGTCGTTGCAGGTATTTTTACGCTCACACGGGTCATTTGACTCGCTCCAGTCCTAGAATTCCAGCGACGGCATCGGCAGTTGCCGTCACCTTCTTCGGCTTAATTGCTCGGCCACGCTCGTCCTTCAGTGCCCAGTCCGGGTCCTTTAGTCCGTGGCCAGTAACGGTCACGACAACTGAGTTGACCTGAGGAAGAGTGCCGAGCTGCTTTAGCTTATGCAGCCCTGCTGCACCAGCTGCACTTGATGGTTCAACAAAAACACCGCACTCCTGTGACAAGAAACGGTGCATCCAAAGAATTTCCTTGTCGGTGACCGCATTGAAGCCACCGTCGGTATCGCGCTTGGCCTCTTGCGCCAGGTCCCATGAAGCTGGGTTTCCAATCCTGATTGCGGTGGCAATGGTCTCGGGCTTTAGCACCGGAGACCCCTGCACAAACGGCGCCGAGCCGGAAGCCTGGATGCCAAACAGTTTTGGAAGCTTCTTAATTCTGCCGTCCGCTACCTCTTCCCGGTAACCCAGGTGATAGGCAGAAATGTTGCCGGCGTTACCAAGTGGCATTGCATGGAGGTCAGGAGCCTCGCCGAGAACATCAACTACCTCGAACGCAGCGGTTTTTTGCCCCTGCAGGCGATCTGGGTTCACAGAGTTGACGAGGAAAACCGGGTAACTGTCACTTAGCTCTCTAGCCAAGCGGAGGCAGTCATCAAAGTTTCCCTTGACCTGCAAAATTTGCGCCTTGTGAGCTACCGCCTGAGACAGCTTCCCCCAGGAGATTTTTCCCGCGGGCACCAAAACAACCGACTGCATGCCGGCTTTCACTGCGTAAGCAGCCGCGGCAGCCGAGGTGTTGCCGGTTGAGGCAGCGATTACTGCCTTCGCACCTTGCGCTTTCGCCTTCGAAACCGCCGTGGTCATTCCACGATCTTTGAAAGAGCCGGTGGGGTTCATCCCCTCAAACTTCAGGTGCACTGATCCAACATCAAGCAGCTTGGCGAGAGCGGGTGCATCAATCAGGGGCGTGCCTCCCTCGCCGAGGGTCACAATTGGGTCCCCCTCACTAAACGGAAGCCTGTCAAAATATTCGCGAATTACTCCGCGCCATGGCGCTGCCATTAGAGTCCCTCCACCCGGATAACCGAAGTTACGTTTACAACCGACTTATTCTCCCGCAGGGCCGAAACAACCTGCTCCAGGTCAGACTCCTTGGCGACGTGTGTCATCACCGTGAGCACAGCAGCGGCATCCTGCCTCGCAGGAGACTGCTGCACCGTCTCAACACTCACACCGTTGTCCGCAAAGACTGAGGCGATGGAAGCGAGCACTCCGGTTTCATCCGAGACCTCGAGCGTGATTTGGAATCTGGTCACAACGGACTGGACTGAGAAAACAGTCAGGTCAGCATGAGTTGAGTCAGCTAGACCCGGGCCACCGGCTAGGTGACGCTTTGCAGCGCTGACAAGGTCACCCAAAACCGCCGAAGCAGTTTCAGGGCCACCGGCTCCTGCACCGTAGAACATGAGCTGTCCGGCAGATTCTGCCTCCACGAACACCGCGTTATAAGCCCCACGGACCGATGCAAGCGGGTGCTCGAGTGGGATCAAGGTCGGGTGCACGCGCACAACGAGACCTTCCTGGCCATCTTTTTCGGCACGCTCACAAATTGCCAAAAGCTTGACCGCATAGCCTGCTGATCGAGCCGCATCAATTTGCTTTGACCCGATCCCGGTGATTCCTTCGCGGTAAACAGAATCGACTGACACCTCTGAGTGGAAAGCTAGCGAAGCGATGATCGCTGCCTTGCTCTGAGCGTCGAAGCCTTCAACATCAGCTGTTGGATCAGCTTCGGCATACCCAAGCTCTTTTGCCAGCTGGAGCGCGTCATCAAATTCGGCACCGCTGGATTCCATCCGATCCAAAATGAAGTTTGTGGTTCCGTTGACAATCCCCATGACGCGATTGATTTTGTCACCGGCAAGCGACTCACGAAGCGGTCGAATAATTGGAATTGCTCCAGCTACCGCGGCTTCGAAGTAGAGCTGGGCACCAAGCTGTTCAGCCAGATCAAAAAGCTCTGGACCGTGTGCTGCAATCAGCGCCTTGTTGGCTGTAACAACATCAGCACCGGAATTCAGGGCCAACTTAATCCATGACTTGGCTGGCTCAATGCCACCAATGAGTTCGATCACAATGTCACTGGAAAGAATCAACGACTCAGCGTCCTCAGTGAACAGCTCTTGCGGAAGGTCAGCGTCGCGCTCGGCGTTTACGTCACGAACCGCGATGCCAGAAAGCTCCAAGGTTGCACCAACTCGGCTGGCCAACTCACCTTGGTTCTCAAGTAGCAGCCGGGCGACCTGAGAGCCAACCGAACCGGCACCGAGCAGCGCGACCCTAATTGGTCTATAAGCACTCTGCATCTCTAAACCTCTCCGGGTACATAGCCGGCATCTCTGCCGAGCAAGTCTTGTTCGGTCTCCGCACGCACTAATAGGTGGGCAGACCCCTGTTTCACCGCTACAACCGCTGGCCTTGGCAAGAAGTTGTAGTTAGAAGATAGCGAAAAGCAGTACGCGCCGGTTGCCGGCACAGCGATTAGGTCATTAACGGCGATGTCCGATGGCAACACACAGTGCCTAACGACAATGTCTCCTGATTCGCAGTGCTTACCCACCACGCGACTCAAGGCACCCTCGTGATTCGATTCTCGGGATGCAATCAGAGCGCTGTATTCGGCTTCGTACAGGGCTGGTCGAGCGTTGTCGCTCATTCCGCCATCCACGCTCACATATTTTCTGGTGGCGGCAGGACCCTGGTCGCTGATAGCGACATCCTTGATGGTTCCCACGGAGTACAAAGTGATGCCCGCGGGGCCTGCGATTACTCTCCCTGGCTCAAAGGCCAGTTTCGGAACCGGGATACCCAAGGCTTCACACTTTTGAGCAACAGCGTTAGCAATCCTGGTTGCTAGCTCGCTGAGCTCCTGTGGCCGGTCTGCTTGGGTGTAGCTAATTCCAAAGCCACCGCCAAGATTCAACTCTGGAACTTCGCCGTTGATCAACAGCTTGGCGTGAACATCAAGTAAGCGTTCGGCCGCAGCCAGGAAGCCATCGACCACAAATATCTGGGATCCGATGTGAGAGTGGAGGCCCAGGAATTTTAGGTGGGAGTGCGATCGGATCTTCTCGACCATTTCTTCGACATCAACTAGCGCAATGCCAAACTTTTGATCCTCCCTGGCAGTGGCTAGATACTCGTGAGTGTGGGCGTGAACACCGGTGTTTACGCGGAGTCTGACCGGTTGGATCTTGTCCTGTGCGCCGGCGATTGACGCAATCCGCTCAATTTCGAGCTCCGAGTCGATCACTATCGCCCCGACGTTTGCCGAAACGGCTCTCCCGATTTCCACCAAAGACTTGTTGTTACCGTGCATGCCGATGCGTGAGCCATCGATTCCGGCTGCAAGCGCAACTGCCAGCTCCCCGCCAGTTGAGACATCTATCGAAAGATCTGCTTGGTCGACCCACCTAACAACATCAGTGGTTAGCAGCGCCTTCGACGCGTAGTAGGTCTTGGCAGTGGTGCCAATTTTGGAGGCAGCATCTGAAAAAGCACGCTTTGCCATCATTAGCCTGGCTTCAAAATCTTCCTGGTCCACCACATATAGCGGAGTGCCAAACTGACGAACCAGCTCCGAAGCCGGTATCGAGCCAATTGAAATCTCACCGCGCTCTGTGCGCCCAGCTGTTCTTGGCCAAATTCGTGCATCCAGGGCTGACAGATCACTGGCTGTTTCCAGCCATTTTGGAGTAAGCGGATTCTTCATTACCTACATCCTTTCAGGGGCAGTGACGCCAAGCAAACCTAGGCCGGTGGCCAGCACCTGCGTGCAGGCATCATTGAGCCAGAGCCGGGTCCTGTGGACACTTTCAACTTCTTGGTCTCCCATTGGGGTGACTCGGCAGTTGTCGTAGAAACGGTGATAACTTCCAGCCAGCTCTTCCAGGTAGCGCGCAATTCGATGTGGCTCGCGGAACTCACTTGCAGTTTCAACCACCTTGGGGAACTGAGCCAAGGTTGCAATTAGGTTCTCTTCACTTGGGTGAACCAATTCTTCTGGAGCGAATTCGCTTCGATCGACACCTAGCGACATGGCATTCTTTGCAACCTGGCGGGTGCGCGCATGGGCGTACTGAACATAGAAGACTGGGTTGTCGTTGGTCTTTCGAACCAGGACCTCAAGGTCTACATCCAAACTTGAGTTAATAGAAGATCTAGTCAGTGCGTATCTGGCAGCGTCTACCCCGACAGCATCTACCAGGTCTTCCAAGGTGACGACGGTTCCTGCTCGTTTCGACATCTTGACCGGCTGCCCTGCCCTAACAAGGTTCACGAGCTGGCCAATCAGAATCTCCATTTCCTGACCAGGAGTGTCTCCAAAGGCTGCACAAATTGCCATCATCCTCTGGACATAACCATGGTGATCAGCGCCCAGCATGTAGACGCAGCGATCAAAACCACGCTCCCGCTTGTCCTGGTAGTAGGCGATATCACCGGCAATGTAGGCGGTGGTGCCATCGGATTTGATAATCACACGGTCGCGATCGTCACCGAAGGTAGTGGACTGCAACCAAGTGGCACCGTCTTGTTCAAATGTGTGTCCCTGAACCTTCAGCTTCGCGATTGAGCGTTCAACTGCGCCTGACTCGTAGAGGGTGTTCTCGTGGAAAAAGACATCAAAATCAACTCCGAAGTCGTGCAGTGACTCCCGGATTTGCTGGAACATCAACTCCACACCTGCCGCCCTGAAGGCCTCTTGTGCTTCAGCCTCAGGCAGGGCAAGGATGTCTTGAGCGGTCTCTGCAAGCACCTGCTCGGCGATCTCGTTTATGTATTCGCCGGCGTAGCCGTCTTCAGGAGCTGGCTTATTGGCGGCGGCGGCGAGCAGCGATCTGGCAAACCGATCAATCTGGGCGCCGTGGTCATTGAAGTAATACTCCCTGGTGACTTGAGCCCCACAGAATTCGAACACTCGCGCAAGCGAATCTCCCACCGCAGCCCAGCGGGTGCCACCCAGGTGAATCGGGCCGGTGGGATTTGCCGAAACAAACTCAAGGTTTAGCTTGATCCCCTCAAGGACTGTGCTTCGACCAAAGCTGCCCTCTGATTCAACGATTGTTTTTACCAGTGAACCTGCGGCACCGGTCGCGACAAACATGTTGATAAAGCCGGGGCCAGCAATTTCAATTTTGCTGATCGCTTCGACCTTGCCTAGCTCGACCACCAGCAACTCCGCAAACTGCCTTGGTGACATTGAAAATTGCTTGCCAAACTGCATGGCAACGGTCGTTGCCCAGTCGCCGTGATCACGATTCTTAGGTCTTTCAACCACTACATCCCCGGTTAGCTCAAGTTGTGGCAGAGAGCCTGCTGCCATCAGCGACTCGATGGCGCGCAGAATTGCACCGGAGAGCTGTTCTGGAGTCATGGCATTTTCCTGAATAGACGCAAAGTTAGCTACTTTGCAGGGGTTGATGTAGACCTAAATCATACCCGCAATGCAATTGGTGCTCTAGGTCGCAAAGCCGATGAGCCAGGAATTGCCTGAGCGCGGGCACTGGTAAGATTTGGCTTACTCCTTTGCCCCCATAGCTCAGGGGATAGAGCACCGCCCTCCGGAGGCGGGAGCGCAGGTTCGAATCCTGCTGGGGGCGCTATCTAGCTGCCAAAAAACTTGCCATCTGACCAAATGCCATTGCTCTGTGTGAGTAGGTTGACTTGATCTCTGCAGGCAGCATTGCCGCCGTAACATCGAAGCCTTCCGGGATAAAGATTGGGTCATACCCAAAGCCGGCATCTCCAGAAGCCTCGGTTGCAATCTTCCCTGGCCAAACCCCGGTGAAGCTGGTTTCGCCCTCGGCTTCGACCAGGGCAACCGTGCAAACGAACGCGGCGGCCCTGTGCTGATCAGGAATGTCCACCAGCTGGCTCAGAAGCAAATTGCGGTTTACCTGATCGTCCCGACCGCCGCTCCAAATCGCTGAAAATATCCCCGGGGCACCACCCATTACTTCGACAGCTATCCCAGAATCATCCGCGAATGCAGGGAGCCCAGTCGCCTCAAATGCCGCGCGGGCCTTGATCATTGCGTTTTCTAGAAAACTGATTCCCGACTCGACTGGTTCAGCTGAGTTATGAGGAAGCAGCTTCAAGCTCGACAGTCCGGACCCAAGAATCAGCTTTGCTTCTTCAAGTTTGTGAGCGTTGCCCGTTGCGAATATCAGCTCCAAGCTCTCAGCTCCAATGTTGAGCCAAGTGCCTCTAACTGCAACTTGGCCAGTTCGGCGGTCGAAACTGTCGCCAAATCAAGCAGCGAGGTCAGCTCGTTCCTGTCAAAGGGCTCCGCTTCCGCAGTTCCCTGAACCTCGACGAAGAGTCCGCGGCCGGTGACCACCACATTCATGTCAGTGTCGGCTCTGACGTCCTCGACATAGGCAAGGTCCGTCATTGGAACGCCATCAACAATTCCAACTGAAACAGCCGAAACCGTGTCAAGAAGCGGCCTTGAGCTTTTGGCTAGGTGTCCGTGTTCTTTGCCCCAATTCACGGCCTCCGCCAGTGCCACAAACGCTCCGGTGATGGCAGCGGTGCGAGTTCCGCCGTCCGCCTGCAAGACGTCACAGTCCAACACAATGGTGTTCTCGCCCAGGGCTTTAACGTCAATAACTGCCCGCAGTGATCTACCGATCAGCCGGGAAATCTCGTGAGTGCGACCACCAATCTTGCCTTTAACACTCTCCCTGTCGGAACGAGTGTGGGTTGCTCGGGGAAGCATTGAGTACTCCGCTGTGACCCAGCCTTCACCGGAATCCTTTTTGAACCTTGGAACACCCTTTGTGAAGGATGCGTTGCAGAGGACTTTAGTGTTCCCAAACGTGACCAAACAGGAACCCTCAGCGTGCAGGGTGTAGCCGCGCTCAAAACAAACTTCCCTCAGGTCTTGATTGCTGCGCTGGTCTTGCCTAGTCATTTGCTCTGCTTCCTAAGTGGTGAACGTTTGTTACTTCGGGACCTAAAAATCTTGCTGCCAGGCGACCGAAATCCTCTGAGCTGCCGGTCGCATAGAACTCGTAGCTCGCCTTCTGTCCCTCGGGTGCCAGAAGGTCATGCTCGGTGAGCACTCGAAACACGTCCTTGGCGGTCTCATCCGCTGATGAGACCAGGTTCACGCCCTCCCCCATTACATAGGCAATTGCTGCCTGCAGCAGCGGGTAGTGGGTGCAGCCAAGCACCAGAGTGTCAATCCCAGAATCCTTGATGGGAGCCAAATACTCCTCGGCTGCAGCTAACACCTCGGGGCCGGAGGTCACTCCGCGCTCCACAAAATCAACGAATTTCGGACAAGCCACACTCGAAATCTCAAAGTCAACCGCGGCGGCAAAAGCGTCGTCATAGGCCTTGGATGAGATGGTGGCGCTGGTGCCAATCACGCCAACTTTTTTGTTTCCACTGGTGCCAACAGCTCGACGAACGGCCGGCTGAATCACTTCGACCACCGGCACTCCAAGCCCTTCGGTATAGCGCTCTCTGGCATCCCTGAGGACAGCTGCCGAAGCTGAGTTGCAAGCAATCACCAGCATTTTCACACCCGATGCAACAAGATCGTCCATGACTTCAAGCGCCAGCTTGCGGACCGTGGACAAGGGTTTTGGCCCATAGGGTGAATTTAAGGTGTCACCGACATAGTGAATCGACTCGTGCGGCAATTGATCGATTATTGCCCTAGCGACAGTCAGGCCACCTACGCCTGAGTCGAAAACTCCGATTGGTCTTGAATCCACCCCTCAAGTCTAGGCCCGCAGCTCAATTCCAGTGTTGGCATAGGTAGGCTAATAAGGTGTCAACCGCCCTACTAACCGATCGCTATGAGCTGACCATGGTGCAGGCTGCGCTGCGCTCCGGCAAAGCAGATCGACCCACGGTGTTCGAGGTGTTCACGAGATCGCTTCCGCCCGGACGTCGCTACGGAGTGGTTGCGGGAACCGGAAGGCTGCTTGAGGTCGTCCAGGACTTTCGGTTCGACCAGGCTGAAATTGACTTTCTACTTGAAAACCAAATCGTCGATCAGGTAACTGCCAAATGGCTTTCCGAGTTCAAGTTTTCTGGCTCCATCAGTGGTTATCAAGAAGGCGAACTGTTTTTCGCTGGCTCCCCTGTGTTGACGGTTGAATCCACATTTGCCGAGGCAGTGATTTTGGAAACGGTCATACTGTCGATTCTGAACTACGACAGTGCTGTGGCATCGGCGGCAGCCAGAATGCGCTTTGCAGCAGGCAACCGCTACCTCGCAGAAATGGGTGCCCGCAGGGCCAATGAAAATGCTGCAGTGGCTGCTGCCAGAGCTGCCTACATAGTTGGCTTTGACGCCACCAGCAACCTGGAGGCTGGCCGCAGCTGGGGAATTCCCACAATGGGAACCAGCGCACATTCATTCACGTTGTTGCACGACACTGAATCTGAGGCTTTTCAATCGCAGCTTGCTTCAATGGGTCACGACACCACCTTGCTGGTCGATACCTACGATGTTGAAAAGGCAGTTCGGGAGGCCGTTCGCCTGACAGATGGGAAAATCTCCGCAGTCCGACTGGACTCCGGAGACCTATCAACGGCAGCTCAGAAAGTTCGAAAGCTGCTCGACGAGCTGGGAGCCAAGGAAACCAAAATTGTGGTCACCAGCGACCTTGACGAGTACACGATCGCGGCCCTTGCCGCGGCACCTGTGGACAGATATGGAGTCGGCACTTCACTGGTGGTTGGTTCCGGGCATCCGACGGTTGGCTTTGTCTACAAACTCGTATCTCACTTCAACGGGCAAGAGTGGGTCGATGTCGCAAAAACATCAACTGCGAAAACCAATGTCGGCGGGAAGAAGTTTGCCAGCAGAAGCATCGAAGCCGGCGTTGCCAAGGCTGAATTGGTGGGGTCTGACACAACTGGACGCCCGCTGCAGGTGAAGCTGATTGAAAACGGTGAGATTTCTGATTCTGCAGTTGGAAAACAGGGCGTCGTAGCAGCGAGAAAGCACCACCGACTGGTCATCGGAGAGCTTGCCGAGGGAGCATTTAGGCTCTCAAATGGTGAGCCAGCAATCCCAACTAATTTTGTCTAATCGCCCTTGAGGGTCTCGTAGATTTTCTGGCAATCAGGGCACACCGGAAACTTGCCCGGGTCTCGATTCGGCACCCACACTTTGCCACAAAGAGCAATCACAGCCCCGCCCATTACGGCAGACTCAACGATTTTGTCTTTCTTGACGTAGTGCGAATAGCGCTCGTGGTCACCCTGATCAATTTGCTCTAATTGCTCTTGTTCGAGAGTGGTTCCAAGGTCGGGATTGCTCATAGTTTTCTAGTTTAGGTCAGCAGCGCTGCCGAGAGTTACTTCAAATACGAGTCTTTCCCCGCTCCTGATGACAACTACCTCAACGTTGGCTCCAGCTGGCTGCGCTCTAACCAGTGCGGTTAGATCGCTAGCGCCATCTACTCGCTCTCCATCAAACAGCGTGACGACATCTCCGGCTCGAATCCCGGCTGCGTTGGCAGCCCCGTCTTCGGTTACGTCTTCGACCAGCGCTCCAGTTGAAAAGCCACCATTGGTGTCAGTGTTGTCCCTGACCAGCGCTCCCAGGAGACCATGGGTGGCCTGTCCGGTTTCGATGATCTCGGTCGCGATTCGCAGTGCAGTGTTCGATGGAATCGCAAAACCCACTCCGATTGAACCGGAAGTGCCAGAACCAGCCGTTGCAATGGCAACGTTTATGCCTATCAGTTCGCCGCGTTCATTCACCAGCGCACCACCGGAATTACCTGGGTTGATTGCGGCATCGGTTTGAATAACCTGAAGCGAGATTGGTGCCGAGCCAGTTCCGGTCCAGAACTGTAGGCCTGGGTCATCGCTGACCTCAGAGCTCGCAACTTGAATCGTGCGGTTTAGTGCCGAGATGATGCCCTGGGTCACTGTTGAAGAAAGCCCCAGCGGGGCTCCAATGGCAACTACGCTCTGCCCGACATTTAGTGCCTTAGAGTCAGCAAAAACTATGGGTTTCAAATTGGATTGTGAGATTTTGATGACGGCAAGGTCATAAATAGGATCAAATCCAATGAGCTCAGCACCGGCCACCGTGCCATCCCAGAGCATGGCGGAAATGTTTGCGGTTTCAGTAAGTCCGCCCAACGTAACCACGTGCGCATTGGTAAGGATATATCCGTCATCGGTTAGCACAACGCCGGATCCCGAACCGCTGCCAGATTCGGAGCTAACCGACAGCGTCACAACAGACGGCGAAGCAGAAACAGCTGCTCCTGTGACCCAATTCACAGAAGTGGCGTCATTGACAACAATCGGCGCTGGCTGGCTTAGGTTCATAAAGGCAAGCGTCCATCCGCTTGAACCCACGACTCCTCCGACTATGGCCGCGGCCAATGCCAGTGCGGTTACGGACAGGGCGCGCCTGGGCTTTTTGGCAGCAACGGGAGTCTTTGCGACGTAAGGCTGGCTGAAATTGAATTGGTTCTCGCCAGAACGATTCCACTGAGACATTTGACCCTTTCGTTGTTGCACTCATTATGTGCAACAACTCTGGGCATTCTATGAGTCCCAGCTGAATAATTCCTCACTATTCAACCAGCAGAGTCCTGCGGGGAGGCTCGATAACCTCAATTTCCAGCTCATTACTTTCCAGCACAATCGAAGATGCACCAATGACCCATTCGCTGCCTGATATTTGATAATCAACTCGATAGGTAACGCTCGCAACAACTGAATAGGTGTCAACTGCCGAAAAGGACCGGGAGGCTCCTGAACCCAAAAGCACGCCTCCGTCAGAGAAATTCCACGTGACCGCGACCGCCGTGAAGCGAATTTGTGCGGAAGTTCCTAACAGAGTTCCAGTGGTGGTGCGGTTATAGACGGCAACCTGGAAGGTTGCCGGGTCCATCATCACCAGCTGACCTCCGGGGCTCCAGGTTGCAATCGGAGCATTTGAGTATCCGGTGAGCGTGTCTCTGGTGACAAGATTTGAGGCCACTGTTCTGCTTCCGGCAGCTGCAGGCTCGGGCGGTTCATCGCCTATGCAAAGCCTGGAACCGACTGGAACCCAGGCATTGATGATGGTTTGGGTTGGCTCATCAATCGAGTTGTTCACATAGTAGGAACAAAGTCGCATCGGCTTTGCCTTGGGCGCAGGGCTGGTGCCAGAACCAGATTGCTGTTGAGTAGTGGTCGTCTTTTCCGCACATATCGTGTAGCTGTCTGCGGTGGATGTCCCGGGATCGCAGCTAGAAATGGACATCAGAACTGCTGCGACTATCAACATGAGCAGACCTCAAGCACAAGCGAACTTAGAGAATTCATCTTGGGACTCTAAGCAATTTATGAAAAGTTGCCTTTTACTTATTCACATAAAAAACCCCCGAACCGTTAGGTTCGAGGGTTTTTACTGGTTGCGGGGGCAGGATTTGAACCTACGACCTCCGGGTTATGAGCCCGGCGAGCTACCGAACTGCTCCACCCCGCGGCGAAGTTTCTACCTTAGCAGATGAACTGCGTTTAATCTAATGCGGCCAGGGCATCCTCGATCGCCTTAGCCAGAGCCTCATCAGCCTTTCCGAATGCTTCCCAATCGCCAGAACGCAGGGCTGCCTCTTTGGCTGCAAGAGCGGCACTGGCGCGACCTAGAGCCTGATCTAGTAGCGCATTACCGGAATCTGCCGGAGCCTGTTCGCCAGCATCAGGAGCAGGGTCGACCTGGCCACCATCGGCAGAGGTCGCTCCGGAGTTGCCACCGAATAGAGCATCTAGCGCCAATTCCAGGGTGTCCTCGAAAGCAATCTGGTCACCGAATGCCACCAGTATCTTCTGGAGTAGTGGGTAGCTGGTTTCACCAGTTGACTCGATATAGACCGGCTGCACGTAAAGCAAGCCGCCGCCAACAGGCAATGTCAGCAAGTTTCCGTTGAGCACTCGAGTCGAGCCCTGTCGCAGTAGGTTCAGAAGCGACGAGACATTGCTGTCAGCATTGAAATTGTTCTGCACCTGTCCAGGACCTGGCACAACAGTTTCACGCGGAAGGTTCAGTAGGGTCAGCTTTCCGTAGGAGTCATTGACCTTACCCGCCTCATTACCTGCATCAGCATTGGCGATTAGATAACCGGTCAGAACGTTTCTGGTGGTTTCGCCAGTTGACTGCGGAATGAAAGTTGAATAGAGCGAGAACGCACTTTCGGTCTCCCCCGGCGCCTGAAGAGTCAGGTAGTAGGGAGGCTGAAGTGTGCCCAGGCCAGTGCCCTCAACCGGGTCATTTGGGGTCATCCAAGCGTCCTGCTGAGAGTAGAACGCTCCGGCTTCGGTCACGTGGTAGCTGCCGAGCACTGAGCGCTGAGTCTTGAACAAATCAGACGGGTAACGAACGTGTGACATCAGGTCAGCAGAGATGGCCGAGCGAGGCTGCACGGTCTCTGGGTAAAGCTTCATCCAGGCCTTCAAGATTGGATCCTCTTCATCCCACTGATATAGGTCCACCGAACCGTCATAGGCATCTACAGTCGCCTTCACGGAGTTGCGAATGTAGTTGACCTCAGAGGTTTGACGATTGAAGGTCTCCGAAGAAGAGTCCAGGATGGAAAGGTTGAAGGACTCAAGGTTTGAGTATGGATACTTGGTGGTGGTGGTGTAGCCATCGACTATCCACTTCACTCTTCCATCAACAACTGCTGGATAAATTTCCGAGTCAACCGTTAGGTACGGTGCAACCTCGGCAATTCGATCGGCGGGTGATCGATTGTAGAGAATTTGAGAATTCTCATTGATCGCGTCCGAAAGCAAAATTTGTTCACTCTGGAACTTCAGCGCGTAGGCAATCCTGGTGAAAATATCACCGATTAGCGGACCGCCTTCACCATCAAAGGTGGTGTAGGTTTCGCGCTCGCCATCTTCACCTGCTGGGAAGTCAAATTCAAGCGGCTCCGACCCGTCCGGGGCGCCAACGATTGAATAGTCAGGTGAATTAGCACCGAAATAGATTCTCGGCTCAAACTCACCCAGTGCGCCGACAGTTGGAATACCCGACTGGAAGAACAGCGGCTTTCCATCGCTATCACGCTTGTTGCCGTAGGCAGCAACAACGCCGAAACCGTGGGTATAAACAATGGTCGAGTTGTACCAGGAGTTTGAATCTCCAAGACCAGCCTGGTTCAGCTCACGAACCGCGATCACAGTGTCCTGGTTCTCGCCGTCAATTTGATACCTGTCTACGTGCAGGCGGTTTGGGAAGCTGTAGTACTGACGATACTGCTCGAGCTGACGGAAGGCGTCGCTCACCAAAGCCGGGTCAATGATTCGAATTGAAGCGGTGGTCTTGGCATCGTTTCTCAAGGCACCGGGCTCAGCTACTACGCTCGCGTCGTACTCGACAACCTCAACCTTGTCTAGGTCAAAGGCAACGCGTGTGGCGTCGATGTTCTTTTGAAGGTATGGACCCTCCAATGTTCGTTCGTTTGGAACAACCTGAAAGGTCTGAACAATCCATGGGTAAAGCCCACCTAGAACCAGCGAGCTGGCAACCATAAGTGCGGTTGCAATGATCGAGATCCGCCAGCGGCCGATTACTGCTGTGACGATGAAGGCAAGTGCGACCGCCAGTGAAATCAAGGACAAGATCTGAAGGCCAGGAATCACCGCGTTGGCGTCCGAATAGGTCACACCGGTGAACAATTCGCCAGGTGAGGTAGCAGTTGCGTACTGGTCGAACCACAGGCTCAGACCCTGAACAATCATGTAAGCGGCAATCAGGATCGCCAGCTGGATGCGTGCCGGCCTTGAGATTTCAACAGTCCTACCGGTAAATCTGATGCCGCCGTAAATGAGGTGGACACCGGCGTTAATAAGAGCTGCCAGGAATATTCCGCCGGAAATGAAGCCGACCGCAAAGCTGTAAAAAGGAAGATCGAAAACGAAGAACCCGACGTCCAGCCCAAACTGAGGGTCGGTCACGCCGAACGGGCTGCCGTTTAGCCAGAGGGCGGCAGTTTCCCACTGACGCGATGCCAGCAATCCACCGAAGACACCAATCAAAATTGGAAGTCCAATCATGATCACCCGGCGCAGGTTTTCAATCAGCTGCTGGTAGGCCTGAAACGGAGAGGCCTCTGGCATCTTGAGATAAACCGGCCTGGATTTCCAAGCTGACATCAATCCGACCGCAATAATCACGGACATCAGGGCAAAGCCAATCAGGAATGCAACAATCTGCCCGACGATCTGGGTGAAGAAAACCACCTCAAAATTTAGCTGGCGGAACCAAAGCCAGTCGGTGTAGATTCCGGCGGCGCTAACCAACACGAAAACAATTACACCTAAGATTCCAAAGGCAATCGACAACGGCGATACTCGTCGTTGGGGGGTTGCTTGTGCTTCAGACAATGTCTATCTCCTAGTTGCTACAGGTCAGTTCCGGCAGCTCTCCACCTGAGGTGTAGAGCTCTATTTTGGATAGTGCTTCAGATAAGTCTCTCACTGTTACAACAGTTAAATTGCTGGGAATCTGCCCGATGACCTCTTCGCAGTTCGCTAATGGAGCCAAAAACAGCTCGGCTCCAGCATTCCTTGCGCCAATCATTTTTAGCTCTATTCCCCCAATTGGTCCGACGGCACCCTCCGGATCAATGGTTCCAGTGCCTGCGATGTGTGCTGACCCAGCCAAGGATCCAGCGGTCAGAGAGTCAAGCACTCCAAGGCTAAACATCAGTCCGCCACTTGGGCCCCCGACGTCACCCAATTGCAAATCCAAAGTAAATGGAAAATCGTAGGTATAGCCAATCATTGCCCCGATTACCCAGGTGTCCTGATTATTCTCCGGCATTATTTCCAGTGTTTTCGCTACGCCGTCCCTGATTACTTCAACCAATAACAGTTGACCCCCCTGCGCTTGAATTTCAGATTTGAACTCATCAAACGTGGAGACGGTCTGCCCGTTGGCACCAACCACCAGATCGCCAGCGATCAAAACTCCAGAAGCAGGTGCGTCTTCCAAAACTGTGTTGACATAAAGAACTTTGGGGACTTCGTAGCCAATTTCACGCAGGGCTACAGCAATCGCATCTTGCTGCGAAACCTCCATTTGCAACGAGGACTCGGCTCGGAACTGCTCACTGGTGAAATTAGGAGGAAACACCTCGTCCAACGGAAGCACGACTTGCTCTGGATCAACCCAAGCCCACAGGACTTGAATCCAGCTGGGTGTGGACTCGCGGTTACCCAGCAGTGAAACAGTTGTGACGTCAAACCTTGACTCTGAAGCAAAAGTCTCGACTTCGCTGGAACTGATCACCTGTTTGCCATCAACTTCACCCATGACATTGAACACCTGACCCGGACGTTCAATCACATATCCGGTTGGAACCAGAAACAGTCCGCCAGCTACCATGAGGGCGGCCGCAAGCCCAATCCAGCGAAAAGTTCGCCCAGGCTTTCTCTTTTGTGTTTCATCAAAAAATGTCATTGCCTCAATGCTAGATAGCAGCTCGGACAAAAGCCCCATCGACGCTAACGCCCTTGGCGAACAACCTGCATTTCCCTGCAAATTGACAGCCCATTTTCGTTTTCACAGGCTACGTTCATATCCAAAGAGGAGACCGGTGGAAGATCAACCAAGTCGCGAAGAACTAGAACGCCTGATTCGCAAGATGATGGAAACTGGCGAGCTCAATCCCGAAGAGTTGGCGAAAGTTGCCGGCTTCAGTGCCAACCCAGAAATGCTGCAGGAGCTTTTTGGGCAGGTTGCAGCAATGACAGCGAGCTCACCGGCTGGAGAACCAGTGAACTGGAAGCTCGCCATTGACCAGGCACTTGCCATTTCCAGAAAAAGCGAGGTCCGCCCATCCTTGGCCATTGAAGCAGAGCTTGAAAAAGCCTTCGATATTTCAAGGCTCTGGCTCAGCGAGGTAACCGAGTTCTCAAACTCAAACCCGCCCAAGAAGCTTTCACGCTCGATGTGGGCGCAGGATGCGATGCCTCTTTTCAAAGAACTATCCGAGCCAGTTGCCAACAGCATGGCTAAGGCTCTAACCGAAAACCTCGGCAACACCCTTCCACCTGAGCTCAGCCAGATGCTGGGTCCAGCGCAAAATTTCATTGGTAATGCCGGCAGCTCGATTTTCGCTATGCAACTTGGTCAAGCTGTAGGCAGGCTTTCGGCGGCCGTGCTGCTATCGGGCGAAATTGGCATACCTCCTTCCAATAGGCCAGGAATCATCACTCAGAACCTCGAGGGGTTCTTGAAGAACCTCGAGACACCTAAGTCGGAAGTTTTGATCTACCTGGCCACACGTGAGCTGGCCCTGACCGCTCTGTATAGTCATGCCGGCTGGTTGCGTGAGCAAATCATCACTCAGGTCAGGGAGTTTGCAGCTGGTCTGCGAGTTGACTTGAGTGGCATCGAGGACGTGGCTGCTGCGTTCGATCCCACTGATCCGGATTCAATGGAGCAAATCATTGAAGCCAGCGCAATGGTGTCACCTAGATCCGAGGAGCAGGAGCAGGCGCTTGAACGCATTGAGGCAATGCTCGCGCTGATTGAGGGCTGGGTTGACTTCATCAGCCTGGAGGCAACCAAGCGCCTCCCCAACATCCAAGCAGTGATGGAAATCTACAACCGGAAGCGAGCAACCAGCGGTGCTTCTCAAAAGACTTTTGAGGCGCTGCTTGGCCTTGAGATGAGCCCCCGGTTCCGAAGAGAAGCCGCGACGATGTGGGGGGCAGTTTCAGAGGCCAAGGGTCACGCTGCTGCAGATGCGCTCTGGTCTCACCCCGACCAAATGCCCACTCAAGAAGAAATTCAAGACCCGCAGATTTTGATTGCCCGGCTTGAGAATGCCTCGGACGACTTTGATGACCAGCTCAAGAAGTTTCTGGAATAAGCACCTGCCTGTGTAAAGTCGCCAGCATCAACTTTTCGAAGACGCCAAAATCTTGGAGTGGTAAAACAAATCAATCCGGGACTGGCAAGGCTGTGGCTGGCCGATAACGCCAGGCAGTACGGCTCTAACGCCAACATCAAACTCGATCAACTTTCAAACACCCAATTTCGAGTCCTTGACTACCTGGAGGCTGGAATTAGCGATAACCAGCTTGAGCTTTTGTCGAAAATGTCTCTGGCGAGCCAGCAGACAACGACAGATTTAGTGGAGCGCCTGGCTCCGCTGATTTCCAGAACCTCATCATTTTTGCCAAATTTTTCTGAAGCTGAGGTGAACAAACATTTCGCCGAAATAATGAGGCTGTTTTTGCTCTTTGCCGAAGATCCTGAACAAACCCTCAAGGCCCGAAAAGCCATGAAGGCCTTTATTTCGAGCCTGGACCGAACCGGGCTCACGGTCATCCGGGGCCTTGCCGCATCGGCGGTTGGCCTTGTTTTCACAGAGGATCACTCCAAGGTGAGCCTGGCGGACACCCTGGAACTGGGTTACCCACCGCACCTTGAGCAGACACAGCGAGTCAAGGCGGCAAAGTCAGCTGAACCAAACATCGAAATCCAACTCCACAGCCGAAGGAGCACCTCCTTTGACGCAGCTGACATGGCAATGCTGATCAATAACGACATTGTCAAGCCAGCCGACTATCAACCTTGGTTATCAAGGGATGTCCCCCATGTCTCGATCTGCTTCGATGAACTGGGAGTGCAGGTTTCGCACGTTGTAATCCCTGGGGTGACGCCCTGCCTGGGCTGTATTGAGCCGGCCCGAATGACAACTGACACAAACCGGGTTGCAATAGCCACCCAATTGGCAAATCTAGAAAGAGACCTGGCTGATAGCTCACTGGTGCTATTTGCATCGGGGGTCGCTCTGACAAAAACCTTGAACTACCTCGATGGCCTGGCGCTGCCACAGACGGTGGAAACGACCAGGCTAGACCGATCCGGTGAGGTTACCGAAACCCAAGCTAGTTGGACTGACTGCGGCTGCCGAAACGCTGTATGAACTCAGAAGCTGGCTTATCTAGTCGGTAACTGACCTGCAGGAAATTCTTGGCCCTGGTGATCGCAACATAAAAAAGCCTCTGCTCTTCAGCAATCTCAGAGTCGGTCTTGGCATACCCAATAGGGAAATAACCCTGGTTCAGGCCGATTAGGAAAACAGTGTCAAACTCGAGACCCTTGGTGCCGTGGACGGTGGCCAACATGACTGCCTCGCGCACTGGCTCGTGGCCTGATCGCTCGCGCTCATCCAGTTCCCTCAGGTATTCATCCAGGCCGGCTGCATCAATATCCTCGAGTACTTCCAAAAACCAGTTAAGCGCTTGCCACTTCTCGTTCTTCTCGCCATTGGACTGCCAACCAAGCGCTGTGACTATTTTTGAAACATCAACAAATAGCGGGTCACTCAGTTCGCCGGACTGCATAGCTCGAATTGCACCCAGAGCCATTGCCACCTCGGGTTTCCGGAAAAACCTTCCTGAGCCTCGAACCTGATAATCAACCCCGGACTTTTTCAGCTGCTGCTCAATTTCCTCGAGCTGTGAGTTTGTCCGCGCCAGAACCGCAATTTGTCTGGGTGCAGTTCCCTCCGAAATTGACTCGATGATTCGCTGACCAACTGCCTGGGCCTCAGCCTGAGCATTTTTATAGGGCGTGAAGGTTGGAACAGAGCTCACCGCCCTCATTGGTACCAGCGGGGAGGCTAAACTCACTCGATTTGCCAGCGCCACAATCTCTTGGCTGGACCGATAGTTCTTATTCAGTTCAAAAACTTGCGCATCTGAGTAACGGGACTGGAAGTCGGTCAGAAAATCACTGCGAGCGCCGGCAAAGGTGTAAATGGTTTGCCTCGGATCACCAACCACGCACAACTCATGGCGTTGACCCAGCCAAGTTTCCAAAAGCGCCTGCTGAAGCGGAGAGATGTCCTGATACTCATCAACTGTGAAGAATCGATACTGCTGCTGAACATGAGAAAGCATTCTGGGCTGATCCCGGAGCAACCCCACCGTCAACAGCAGCGCATCCTCCCAGTCGATAATTCGACGCTGCTGCTTGAACTTTTCATAATTTTTGAAAAACTCCACAAACCTTTCACTGCTGATCGACTGCAGCTGCCTGCCAGCTTCTTCGTATTTGTCTATGTCCTGCATTGAATAGCGAAGGAACTCGACCTCGGATTGAAGACTCAGCTTCAACTCCTGGTTAGGCCTGATGCCCATCTGATCCAAAACCTCTTGAATCAAGCCACCCTTATTGGTAACCAATTTGGGCGCGAAGCTCTCTGTCAACTGCGGCCAGAAGAACTGAAGTTGAGCAAGGGCTGCAGAGTGAAAGGTTCTTACTGCCACATCGCCGGCCCCGAGCTTTCGCAATCTGGATCTGATTTCAGCAGCCGCTCTATTGGTATAGCTGAGTGCGAAGACTCGACTGGCTGTGTAGGCACCGGTTTCTATTCCATGGGCAATTCGGTGGCTGATTGTCCTGGTTTTACCGCTACCGGCTCCTGCGACTATCGCCACCGGGCCATGCAGCGCGGTTGCGGCCAGCAATTGATCTTCATCGAGTTGCGCCAAAAACTCGCTATGTGAGTAATCAGCGGTCATTGGTATTCCTTTGGCTGCGCGTGGCGTTGACCCTCGGAAGCTCTACTGCAATCTAACCTGTCTTCGTGGGACGACCTAGTCTGATATTAGCCGCGCTGGCAGCCGATGCTGCTCCGGGCAGAACCTTCCGTTCCTATCGCAGAGTCGAGACCAATCCGGACCTCGACCAATTGCAGTTGTGGGACCAAGAAGACCACTCCTACCAGCTACTGATTCCAGCCACCGGTGCTGGCGAAGCAGAGCTGGCCGGTGAGCTCCAGGCAATTGACGTCATCTCGGATTTCGTCCAAGACCTAGAAATAGATAGCCCCGAACTCGTTGGCCAAACCAAGGACCCGGATGGCACGACCGCGCTCCTGCTGACACTAATAGGCGGCCAAACCCCAGATCTTGCCCGCTTTACTCCGGGCGAGTTCTCAAAGAGTTTTGCGCAGGCTGTCGCCAGCATCCACAAGCTAAACCCTGACATTATTCGCGAAGCTGGACTGCCCGAATATGACGCTGACTCGGTGTTGAAATCAAAGGTTGCCGAAATCGATCGCATCGCTCAAACCGGACGAGTTCCAGCACAGTTGCTAAGCCGCTGGGAAGCTGCGACCGAGGACCTGGGGCTTTTTAGATTCCGCCCAACAGTGGTGCACGGAGGATTGAATCAGGACACAGTCATGGTTACCGGGCAAAAAATAACCGGTATCGCAAGTTGGAGCACCCTGCAGATTTCAGACCCGGCCGAGGACCTGCGCTGGTTGACCGGTGGGGCACTTAGAACCACCCTGGAAGACACACTTATTCACTATCGAGCTCTTCGAGAAAATGCCGATGAAAACATTGGCCAACGCGCTCAGCTTTATTCTGAGCTAGAGCTCGGCAGCTGGCTAGCGCACTGCGTGCAGAATCAGGATGAAAAAGCGATCGCTCAGGCAGAGGACATGATCTCTGAACTCGGAGATCAGCTCGAAAGCGGAAACCTTCGGAGCCTGCGTGCAGCTAGCTTTGCAGGAATCAGCACTGTCGCAACTGCAAATCAAAAGCCTGCCGCTTCGATGGAGGCGGCTGAGACCGCTGAAATCAGTCAGGTGGCCGAACCTGAAGAGACTAAAGCGGACGAAGAGCTGTTCTAAGCTCGGCCAACCTGGCTGCCAACTCGGTTTCTGAGGGAACCTCAGGTGAAATCTCGACACCATCTGAGGCAAAGAAGAATGATGCCTTCACTTTTTCAATTCCTAGCTGTTGCCATCTTGCGAATCCAATCCGATAGAGCGCTAGCTGCACCGCCCGCTTGGCTACATCTTCCTGGCTAGCTGGCGAGCTCCCGGATTTCCAATCAACGATTTCAAATTCGGAGTCATTTTGGAACACAGCATCCAGCTTGCAAACCACGACCGTGCCACCGAGTTCAAATTCAAGTGACTGCTCAACGAACACTGGCTGCCTTGATGCAAACCTTGAGTTTTCAAAATTCTCCGCAAGCGCTCGCTGGTCCGAATCCCAGTCATCCAAATCCAACTCACTTTCCAGCGCAAATGCCTTTTCCAGAGCGGCATGGAATTCGGTTCCCCTCTCGGCAGCACTTGAATACGGCACGGGCAGGGGTCGAGTGAGCATCTGGCGGAACTTGTCAGGGTCTGCCAAAAGCTCCACAACCCTAGAGGCCGAAAGTCTTAGCGGAATTTCAGGCTGCTCTTGGGTCCTGAGCTTTTCCGCCTGCTCAATGATTGACGCCAGCTGAACGCTCTGACTGGCAAGAGTTGGGCTGGCATCCAAAACTTCTTGGGCGGCCCGGGCTTGTTCGGGCCGAGCGTCTCCAAGTGGGTCGAAGGGCCAGGTCACTTTCTTGGCTTGGTCAATCAATGGGTTGGCTGGTAGTGGCTCTGGGACTGCCTCAATCAGTTCGGCCAATCCCTCCGAAACTAACTCCGTGAGGTAGGGGGCCGTTTCCCTGGCCTTCTGGATGCCCGGTTTGTAATAGCTGGCGCTAAGCAGCAGCTGATTGCCGGCACGGGTCACCGCGACGTAAGCGAGCCTTCGCTCCTCCACATCATGCTTGAGGCGATTGGCTGCGGCAAAAGCATCAACGGCTTGCTTCAGATCCTTTTGAGTGGTGGCAGCTTCCCAGGCCAGTTCTGGGATGTAGTTGCAGTCTTGCCGCAGCTTATGTGGCAGTTTGCCGGGCTGCAGCCAGCCTCTGGTGTCTCTGGATTCAACTGGGAATGACCCCTTGACTAGGCCAGCTACCACCACATAGTCCCACTCCAAGCCCTTTGCCGCATGGACGCTCATGAGTTGAACCACGCCCAACTTTGCTCCGGTTTTGGGAAGCTCGAAACGTTCGCTGGTTACCGCATAGTCCAGCCAACCTAATAACCCCTGGAGCGAAGGTCGAAGCGAACTGGCCTCGTAGTCAGAAACCCGCGCGATAAAGCCCTCTAGGTTCGCTAGCGGCAATTTGCTTCGCTTATGGGCGTAGAGCTCGATATCCAGCTCCAGCTCCCTTGCCATCGCCCAGGCAAATTCGGTGACACTGAGCGACAACTGCGTTCGCATGAGATGGAAAAGCTCGCTTGCCTGAATCAGGCGCTCCAGCCCCAACTCCGACAATTCCGCAAACTGCCTGGAGCTTGGCTTCCGGATTTCATCGAGTGCCTCAACAAGAGTGATTGGCAGTGCCGGCGTGACTTCCTTGCGAACTTTGGTCAGTTTCTTTGCGAATTGATGAAGCTTGGCGATATCGCGCGGTCCTATGCGAAATTTTGGTCCGGCCAGAATTCTCATCAGGTCTGCCCCAGCCTCTGGATCGGCCACAACCCGCAGCGCAGAGATCAGGTCAATTACCTCCGGTTGCTCCAATAAGCCAGATAGTCCCGTGATCTCAACTGCTAGACCTCGGTCCTCGAGTGCAATTGCGAACTGGCGCATTGCCTGCTTCGAACGAAACAGCACTGCGGCACTGCTGTCGCTAGTTACCCGCTCAGTTAGCCAACTGGCGGCTGCCAGCGACTCGCCAACTTCGTCTTGTGAAACAAGGGCGAACACTTTCCCCGCAGCCTCTTTCCCAGCTCGCAGCAGAACCGGAGCAAGCCCAGAGTCAGAATTTAGATCTTGGCTCACTCGGTTAGCCGCGGTCACGATGGCCTCTCCGGAGCGCCAACTCGTGCTGAGGCTGTAGACCTCACCCTGGCCGAAGTCATCCCGGAAGCCGCTTAGATTAGCGCTGGAAGCTCCACGCCAGCCATAGATTGCTTGGTTTGGATCCCCAACAGCCATGACCGGCTTTCCAGAAAACAGCTTGGACAAAAGCATGGTCTGAATCCCGGATGTGTCCTGATATTCATCAAGCAGGACAAACCGATGTGGCAGTGACAGATCCTGCTGCTTGAGTGCCTCAAGGGCCAGGGCTACCTGGTCAGAAAAGTCCACCAAACCACGCAGCTTTTTCTGACGCTGAAATTCCCTAGCGAGCTCAAAAACCAAAGTTGAGCTCGTGGCATCGTCGATAACTGCTTGGTGATATGCGTAAGTCCCGGCCCCGCCCTTGTCCGATTGCGGCAGAGCAGAAATGCTGCTTACAAAAGTTTCTAGGTAATCGATAGCGGTGTCTGGCTGACACTGGTTGTCAGTAAGTGCGCTGGCTGCAGCCAGCACCCTGGAAACCAGGTGGTCAAGGGATTTGTCAAAGACTTCGAGGGTTGGAAAATCTACGACCTGTGCCTGGGTCACAATTTCCCTCGCCAGTGAAATTGCTCCAGCCTCCGTCATGAGCACTGCGTCTGCGTCGTAACCAACCTGAAGCGACAGGGAGCGGAATATCTCGTTACCAAACGAGTTATAAGTGGTTATCTTCGCCGGTTCAAAGTCCTGGTCAAGCCCCTCGGGCCAGTAACTAGATTCCCGAAGTTTCACTAGCCCCTGTTGCACCCGAACAGCCAGTTCAGTGGCGGCCTTTCTGGTGAAGGTAAGGCCAAGAATCTCGCTCGGTGTCGCGAGTTGATTTGCAACCAAGAACAGGGTTCTGACAGCCATTAGCTCGGTCTTGCCGCTCCCAGCGCCTGCAATCACCAGACTCGGAGCCGAAGTATCAGTATTTGAGATGGCCGCTTCTTGTTCTGGCGTGAGCTGGAATTTGCTCACGACCGAGAAAATCTCTTGCGCGGAATACTTAGGCATTGGTCACCGCCCTGGCCAATAGGAGCTGACACTTCGCATCACCCTCACAGTGACCTGAGACTTCTGCTACGAATTGAGCTTGACCGATTTCTGCCTCGGCGCGCTCCAGTAGCTTTCTAATGACTGCTTCTGATTCACCTTCGAGCTTTGGCTGCTCCATCACCTTGAGTGATCCTCCCCCAACCGAGATGATGCGACCGCCGGCAACCTCTTCGCCAAAGATCTCTCTCAAACCAAGCTGATAAAGCGCCAGCTGACGGTGTTCTTGAACATCCTTTGCGCTGGGAGTCTTTCCAGTTTTTAAATCCGCGGCAATCAGACCAGTTTCGGCTCTTTCAACCCGGTCGATCTTTCCGGCAACCACCAATTTCCCGAGGCTGATTTCAAAGCCCTGCTCGCTGGCAACAAGTTCGGCAGGTCGATCAAGGTACTCAGAAATCAAACCCAACATCTTGACTGCTCTGCGATGTGCAGAGCGATTGAGCCATTCAGCATCGAACTTGAGTGTGTGCCAATTCGACTCCACGAACTCACTGAGTTGAGCATGGTTTAGAGAAACCTCCATGGCCGCATGCAACAGGGTTCCGATTGATGCCTCGAAGCTCGAACCGTCTCCACCGAAGCTGTTTATGAACCAATGCAGCGGGCACTTTTCAAATGCCTCCAGCTTGGATGCACTGAGCCTGAGCGATTCATCGTCTTGAACAACATCTTCAGATGTTGATGGCTCCAGCAACCCCTGCCAATTACTTGGGTGGGCGCCACTTGCCCCGATCAAAGCAAGAGCTGCAAGCAGCGGAGCTGCCTGGCTGTCGCCCTGGAGCAATTCGGAGCGAAGCTTTCCAACCAGGCGCCTTGGATCAAACTCTACGTTTACCTCGGTCTGCTTTCCGTTGGCTCGCAAAATCTGCAAAAACTGCGATGGCTGTTCATCGGATGCCTCCATTGCCGAGAGCACTAGTTTGCTTCGGGTGACCCCGAGACTCTTATAGAAAAGCCTGAGCTCATCTGCCAGTTCTGCTCTGGTTGGTCCGGTTGGACTCTCGGACCTTCCTGCCAAAAATGACTGCAGTGAGGCTGCTCCTAGCATTGAATTTCTAGGTTTCAGGTTTGGCCAAATGCCCTCTTGCAACCTAGGAATCGCCACCACCTGAAACTGGCTTCCTGCCAATTGAGATGGAGTCGCAAGAACTACGGCATCCCTGGCGGCGATGCCGGCCAGGGAGTCCTGAACTACCTGGGCGGCAAGTTGCTCTTGAACAAACTCTGCCGGTGTGCCCAGCTGCTGCTGGTCAAACCGAATGGCGGCGGCGAACAACTCCAGAATCGCGTCGATATCCCTATTGGCGGCCAGGGCGACCTCGGAGGAACCGGCAGCCAACTCCTGCAGCTTGCTTGACGGGGCCAAGCTCCAGACTGCGCTAACGAATGCATATGAGCCAAGGCCTCGGTTGGTCCTGAGTTCCTGCAAAAGCTTAATCGCCTTGTTCAGACTGCGAATTTCAGGGGTATCTGCATCAATTGGATCATCAAACAAACTTTGGAGAACCTGGGCTCTGCTCAGAGCCTCGAACTGTTCAAGCTGGGCAAGTTGCCGAAAAAGCCTGCGCTGTTGAATCACAGACAGTCCAATTAGTCGCGACCCCAGCAGCTGCAGGACCAAGTCTTGGTCGGACTCACCGAAGGCCAGTTGCCCAAACTCAAGAACTGCCCTGGCAGCCGGCTGCTGGCTCAGGGGACGCTGAACACCCAGAATGCGAACAGGGATGCTTCGGGCAGACAGATCGCTAGCCAGCTGATCGAGCTGCACTCTGGTCCTAGCCACCACGCACATTTGCGACCAGGGCAGATCCGCTTGAACTCGGCTTATTCGAAGTTCACTGGCAATGTAGTCGGATTCGGAAATTTGATTATCAAATAGCGCGAACTCGGCTTGCTCGACCGGCTCAATCGGCAGGGGTCGATGCGCAAGCGCGAGGGAGGTCGGAATCCGCTGCACAATTTTGGACATCAGATTCACTACAGACCGCGGTTGCGGCAGCTGGTCCTCGAGATAAACCTGGACTAGCTCCGGCCGGTTTTTCACAAAGAACTCAACAAAGGCACCTGCGGAGGCGCGGAACCCCATGGTGACTGAATCAGGGTCACCAACCACAATCAGTTGCGCCTGGCTTGAAATTCTCGAAACAAGCTCTAGGCCTGCCAGGGATATGTCCTGAGCATCGTCTAGTAGCAGCACCCTTGGTGGCTTGAGGACATCTGTCAAAGCTGCTGCACGAACAATTAGCTGAGATGCGTCTACCTGACGAGCTCGTTCCAGCTCGTCTAGATAGGCGGGATAGAGATCCAAGGCTGCGGCCCAATTAGCGCTGGGCCACTGTCGCTGCAGAGCAGTGAGGCCGGAAGCGTCGATGTTGTTTTCAACCAGAACCGAGAATAAGTCTCTGAGCTCGGAGTGAAAACCCGACAAAGAATAGGTCAGGGAGTCAACTCCCCAGCTTTTTGTCAGAGATTTTTCCTCGGCTGCCGTTATCAAGCTAGCGATGAGCGATTGCTGCTTTGCGCCGGACAAAAGCTTAATCTCGGGATTCTCGGCAGTCAAAATTTCAAAGGCATAAGAGGTGATTGATCTGGCTCTGGGCCCGGTGCTTACCTGACTCGAGGCAAGTGCCAGCTGGTCCCGCAGCATTGCCGCCTGGGCACGCTGCGGAGTAATCACCAAAATTTCCTCGGGAGAATAACCAAGTGACTCGTATTCAGCCACCAAGTCCAAAATGAAACCGGTTTTACCGCTGCCGGGGGCACCTATAACCAGCGCGTCGCCTTTTTGAATTTTTGTTAGCAGCGACCCGCTGCTAGCAACGCTGGATCCGGAAGAAATCATCACGCTAACAATCTATTTGGCACAAAGGACTTTTTTCTTGCCGTAACCTTATTATTCGATAAGGAGTCACATGGACGTCACAATTGGAATCAAGGACAATGCCCGCGACATCAGCTTCCAGTCGAGCGACAGCTCGAAGGATTTGATTGCTCAGGTAAAAAAGGCCATTGAAGGCAACGAGCCGGTAATTGAGCTCAGTGATGACAAGGGTCGAACCATCATGGTTCCAACCTCATCAATTGCCTACCTCGAGATAGGCGCCGAGGAAGCTCGCAGAGTAGGATTCCTGGCCTAATGGAGATCTTAATCATTGTGGCTTACGCCGGCATCTTGGCCATGGTTGCCCCCTTTGTGCTTCCAAAGTCTGACTTCTACGGAAAATTGGTCCCAGCTAGCATTGCGCTTAGCTCAGGGAGTTTCGTGTGGCTAGTCCTAACCTGGCTGGGATTTAGCTATTCAAGTCCCTGGATTTGGTTCATCGCAATGTTGGTAATGCCAGTTGCAACTTGGTTTGGAACCGGCTACCTATCGAAAACCCGGGCGGCGGCCGAAGCAAGCAAGCTTGCCGAAATTCGACTACGCGGTAAGACCCAGTAGGTCCATTCTCACCGTGTGCTGAGCAATTAGCTCAGAGGTAAATGGCTCCAGAATCTTGAATTGCTCTCTTGCCAGAGCGACCGTTTCGGTTGGCACAGTTGCCGACATGACCCTGGTCAAGTCAACCGAGTCTCTAATCTCAAGCAGCGCATCTGCCACAATCATCCGGCCGAATAGGGCAAGCCTGGGCCCAAGAATTGGGTCCGAGGCAATTCCAGCAGCGAGTTCCTGGGCGCAGAACTTTTCAAGTTGCGAGGAGCCGATCAACTGCTCAACCTTGATTCGCTTGGCTGGGGGTAGTCCCTTCGCGACTCTGACCGCACCATCCTGAAGTATTCCAAATACGACATAGATTCTTATCAAGTCCTCATACCAGTCAGCACCCTCAGTGCGGATAACCAGTTGATCTAGTCGCTCTCGGATGTCAGCTCGAAGTTCCATCTGGCTATCACCGGAGCGAATCAATATCGCTTCAAGCTGCTTGGACCGGTCTCGATAGCTAGCAGCTAGCGCCTGCTGAGCCTTCGATTGACTTGGCAAGGGCGCAGTCTGTGAATCCTGCTCCAGCAAATCAGAGATGACTAGCGCAAGTTGAGAAAGTGTAGCGATGTAGATATCGGCTGAGGGGGTAAGCTTAGAAGCGTTAAGTTGGATTTGACTGCGACCCGAGGTCGCGTCTCTGGAAGGAAGCGCAAGCTTCTGCGAAACCTTACGCATTCTTCGAAACCAATCCAACACCTTGCAAGCTTATAGCTCAGCTTGCACAGAAAGAAAACCTTGAGCTTAAACATACGGAGATTTTTTTGAGTTTTAAATCACTTGGCATCGACACAGACATCTGTGATGCCTTAGATTCCAAGGGCATCACCAGCCCATTCCCGATTCAAGAGCAAGCTATTCCAGTTGCGTTATCTGGTTCCGACGTTATTGGCCAAGCCAAAACCGGAACTGGCAAGACGCTTGGATTTGGCCTGCCACTTATTCAGGCCTTAGGTGAGAACCCTCCCAAGGGCGTACAGGCACTAGTTGTTGTGCCAACCAGGGAGCTGGCCCTTCAGGTGTCAGAGGACCTAATTATGGCAACCGCCAACCGACCAACAACCGTTGTCGCCATCTATGGTGGCAAGGCCTATGAGGGTCAGGTAGCTGCTCTTGAGGGCGGTGCGCAGATTGTGGTGGGAACACCTGGTCGATTGCTGGATCTTGCCAAACAAAAACTGATGGACCTTTCCAAGGTGACCTTCATGGTTTTGGACGAGGCCGACGAGATGCTTGACCTTGGCTTCTTGCCGGATGTGGAGAAGCTGTTCTCGCTAACACCTCCGCAGCGCCAGACCATGTTGTTCTCAGCAACCATGCCCTCGCAGATTTTGAGCCTGGCAAGGCGTTACCAAAACCGCCCTATCCACATTCGGGTCAGCGATCCGGACGAAGGAAAGACCAAAGCTGACATCAAGCAGTTTGTTTACCGAGCGCACTCGCTTGATAAGGACGAGGTCGTTGGTCGCATCTTGCAGGCCGAGGGCCGCGGCAAGACCGTGATCTTCGTTAGAACCAAACGTGCTTCAGCCAAGCTAGCCGAAGAGCTAATTGACCGTGGCTTCAATGCTGCTCCTTTGCATGGAGACATGTCTCAGGACGCCCGCGAGCGCTCGATGAGCGCTTTCAGAGAGGGCAAGAAGGAGATCTTGGTTGCAACCGAGGTTGCCGCCAGAGGAATTGACGTTGACGACGTGACGCACGTAATCAACTACTCGGTGCCAGAGGACGAGAAGGCCTACCTGCACCGCATCGGAAGAACTGGCCGTGCCGGTAAATTGGGTGTGGCCGTTACGTTCGTTGACTGGGATGACCTTACTCGCTGGGTTCACATCAACCGCGAGTTGGACCTTGGAGTGCCGGAGCCGACCGAAACATATTCAAACTCCGATCACCTCTACGCCGAACTGGGAATCGCTCCGGGCACAAAGGGCAGGATTGGCCGCGCGCCAACCCAGAAGTCGACCCAACCACAGCGACAGGGAAACCGTTCACAGCCGCAGGCTAAGACCGAGGCGGCCAGACCACCGAGGAACCGTAACCGCAATCGAAACTACAAGGGAGCTTCGAAACCAGAAGCCTGATCCAAAATTCGCTGAAGCATTTCAGGCGAAGTTTGGTTCTCCCCCAGTAAGTTATCTTTCCCACCAACCCCGTGGTAGTCGCTAGAACCAGTGACGATTAGCTGGTGCTTGAGTGAGAGATTTCTGAGCCAGTCCTTGGCTCGAGCCGGCACCGCTCTGTGGTTTACCTCGATGCCATCTAGGCCTGCTCGAATCAAGCCAGCGAAGAACTGCGCCGGAAGATCCGAAAAAGACGCACCGGGTGGAAAGTCAATCAGAGGATGGGCGATCACTGATACTCCCCCGGCTTTACGAATCAGTTCAATCGCTCGTTCGGTTGGCATCGCATGATCTGAAACGTAATAGCGGGACTTGGAGTGAAGAATCGATGTGAAGGCATCTGACCTGGTCGGAACAACCCCAAGGGTCACCAGGGCATCTGCGATCGCTGGCCTTCCAACAGTCGACCCTTCGGGCAACTCCGCAAGCACTTGCTCCCACCGAATCGGGTAATCCTCGGCCAGCAGGTCGACCATCTTTTGCGCCCGACTGATCCTGGAATTCCTGGTTTTCTCAAGCTCGGCCGTTAGTTCGGCGTGGGTGGGGTCCGGCAGATACGCAAGAATGTGGACACTGATTGAGCGGTCTTTGTCAACCTGCTGCCTAGTTGAAACCTCGATACCGGGAATGATCCGAATGCCGTTTCTAAGACCGGCCAAAATTGCTTCGTCCCAGCCCGAGGTGGTGTCGTGATCGGTAATTGCCAGGACGCTAACCCCTGCAGCCTTCGCATTCTCAACCAACTCCGTCGGGGAATCTTTGCCGTCGGAACGATTTGAATGTGCATGCAGGTCTATCACAGGAGCAGAATAGTCGCATGACAAAGAAATCTCAGCCGACCAACCGCTCTCGGACACCTTCCTCCGAAAAGTTCATGGAGTTTGTCGGCAGCAATTGGGGCGAATTTGATGCGCTAGAGCCAACCCGTTGGCCAGTGGCCGACTTCACTAAAGCAAGGCGCGAAACAATAGCCAGCGAATTTCCCGGCAAGGTTCTGATCTTTGAGGCCTCGGAGCCCAGGGTCCGCTCTAACGACAGCGATTACCGATACCGTCCGGACTCCGCGTTTGTCTATTTCACCGGCTGGGGCAGCCAAAGTGTTCCGGGTTCCGCGCTGGTGATTGACGCCAGGGGCCAGGTGCCTGAATCAACCCTGTACTTGCGACCAACCGCCGGAAAAGACAGTGATGAGTTTTTTGCGAACCCCGCAATTGGTGAATTCTGGGTTGGTCAACGCCCAAGCCTGGGTCAAATTGAGCTTCAACTCGGCATCAAAACTCGCGACATCGCGGAGTTCGAAACTGATGCCAAGTCCTGGGAAGCGATTTTGGATAAAGACAGCGAAGACCTAATGCAAAAAGCATCTGAGATTCGGTTCATCAAGGATGACCACGAGATTGCCGAACTCAAGAAGGCAGTTGCAGTAACTGTTACGGGGTTTGCCGAGGTAGCAAGGGCAATCCCGCGCGCAACCCGCCAGCCACGAGGCGAGCGAGTGGTTGAAACTGCATTCTTCTCGGTTGCTAGACAGCACGCCTACGATCTCGGATACGACACCATTGCTGCCAGCGGCAAAAATGCCTGCATCCTGCACTGGACCAGGAACGATGGTGAAGTCAAGTCAGGTGACCTGATTCTGGTTGATGCTGGAGCGGAAGTAGATTCTCTCTACACGGCCGATGTGACAAGAACCATTCCGGTTAGTGGCAAGTTTTCCAAAGAGCAACTTTTTGTTTATGAGGCAGTACTGGAGGCAGCAGATGCTGCCTTTGCGGCAGTAAAACCTGGAGCGCTGTTCCGCGATGTCCACAACGCCGCAATTGCGGTCATTGCCCAAAAGGTATCGGAGTTGGGTCTTATCCCAGTCACTCCAGTCGAAGCGCTTGATCCAGACAACCAGCACCACCGCCGCTACATGGTCCATGGCACCAGCCACCACCTCGGTCTAGATGTCCACGACTGCGCCAAAGCCAGGCGTGAGATGTATCAGGACGGTGTGCTGGAGCCGGGAATGGTGTTCACCATTGAACCCGGCCTTTACTTCCACGAAAATGATCTGCTCGTGCCAGAGGCCTACCGAGGCATTGGCGTGAGGATCGAGGACGACGTGCTGGTAACCGAAACTGGTTACGAAAACCTAAGTGCGGGACTGCCGAGAACCGCCAGTGGCATTGAAGACTGGTTTAGCCAAGCACTACTCGGAGGAGCTGGCTAGGTCCAAGACCTTTCTGGCCTGAACTGCGTCCTGCTCCGGGACTATTACCTCGTACCTTGATGCAACCGGCATCTGAGAGCTCAGGAAACCCCGACGGTTCTTGGAGGCAACAAATCGTAGGATGCTAAACAGCATTCCACCGCCGGCGGCCATCAATACAACCGCCATGAATTCCTGTGGCGCATAGGTAATTGTGTCGTCGGCACCAACCTGAACCCCGGCACCAATTATCAGGGCAAAGATAACGCCCAGCCAGAATCCAGTCAGCGCTCCAGATCCGGCAACTCGTCCGTAGCCAAGTCTGGATCGAACCCTCTCAACCAGCACTAGATCGTGCCCGACGATAGAAATCTTGTTAGCAGCCAGGTCACCCTGGACTAGCCGATTTACCAAATCAGAGGCCTCAGCATGCGTTCTGAACTCGCCGAGACTGTGACCGCGCGGGATAGATGGCCCCGCTTTGCCTCTTTTTGCCGCGCTAGATGGGTTGCTCATGGCTCAAATTCTTTCAGGATTGTGAATAGCCCAATAAGGTTATCTCTATGAGCGCAACCAGAGTATTCGTAGCCAGACTGGCAGGTTGCGGTGTTTTTGACCCTCAGGGCGACCGAGTCGGTAAGGTCATCGATGTCCTGATGGCATATAGAAAGACTTTGCCGCCGAGGGCAACAGGTTTCATCATTGAAATTTCTGGTCGCAGAAGAGTGTTCCTACCGATAGCCCGAGTAACGGCAATTGCCCCCGGGCAACTAATTACCAATGGCCTTATTGATCTTCGCCGCTTCACGATAAGGGGCCAAGAAGTTAGAGCGATTGCCGAGATGCTTGGTCGCAAGGTGACGCTGTTGGCGGGCAAGAACATTGCCAGCATCGAAGATTTTGCAATCCAAAAGGGCAAGCGCGGCGAATGGGTGCTCTCGGAACTTTTTGTCAGAAGGCAGAAAAAGACATCGGGATTGCCCTTTGCTAAGGGCCCTACCGAGTTTGTGCAGTGGCACGAAGTTGCCGAAAACCAGGAGAATCCTGCAGATCAAGACGCTCAGCAGTTGCTGACCGCAGTTCAGGACCTGAGGCCAGCCGACCTGGCGACAGCGGTTCTAGACCTGCCTGAAGACAGGATGCTCGCGCTCGCCGACGAGCTTGACGACGAGCGTCTGGCGGACCTTCTGGAAGAGCTTCCGGAGGAAGAGCAGCTGGAAATCATCAATGACCTTGATGACCAGCGAGCAGCCGAAGTTCTGGACCTAATGGGGCCAGATGACGCTGCCGACCTTATGGCCAACCTGACTCCCGAGCGCACTGAGACGCTGCTTGATTTGATGGACGATGAAGAGGCTGAAGATATTAGACAGCTGCTTCAGTATGAGCCGTATACCGCAGGTGGAATGATGACCCCTGAGCCCATCATTTGTGCGGCCGACACCACAGTTGCTGAGGCCATGGCGTTGGTTCGAAGAAAAGAAGTTGAGCCGGTGCTGGCGGCCCAAGTGTTTGTCACCTTGCCTCCCTACGAGGCACCAACTGGCAGGTATTTGGGGGTTGTCCACTTCCAGAAGCTGCTTCGCTACCCACCCCATGAACGTCTGGGTTCACTGCTGGATACGGAGCAGGAACCGATTGCCCTAGACACACCAATCGCCCAAATCCACCGTGACCTAGCAACCTATGACCTAGTTGCGCTACCGGTGACCGACGATGAGCAACATCTGGTTGGTGTGGTCACCGTCGACGATGTGCTAGACCACCTATTGCCCGACGACTGGAGAAGTGAGGAGGACAACTAATGGCAAGGAACCAATCAGAGCTTGAAAAGCCGTTGACTCGCCGTCCTCTGTTTAGGCTCCCCAATATTTCGCAGGAAACAGTTGGCCGAATCTCAGAGCGATTCGCCAGAGCCATGGGAACCGGGGCTTTCTTGATTGTGATGACAGCAGTCGTCGCCATCTGGCTCACCTGGAACACCCTGGCAGCGCCCTCTTCACAGTTTGACCCCAGGGCGCTGAACTTCACTCTTCTAACTCTGCTGCTGTCGCTCCAGGCCTCCTACGCAGCACCCCTGATCCTGCTGGCTCAGAACCGCCAGGATGACCGAGACCGTGTGAAGTTCGAACAGGATCGTCAGCGCTCCGAACGGAATCTTGCCGACACTGAGTATTTGGCGCGTGAGGTTGCGGCCCTGGCTCTTGCTGTTGATGAGGTTGCAACCAGAGACTTTGTGCGCGATGAAATCAGGGAAGCTATGAAGGACCTTCTGGAGGAGCTTCGCAACGATCCAAAGCCCGGCAAGAAAACTAAATGAGCAGAGCACTAAAAGCTCTGGCAACCGTTATTGACCCGGAGCTGAGAGCCCCCATTACCGAGCTCGGGATGGTTGGCGAGATTCAGGAGACTGAAGATTCGGTAACTGCCACGATAAAACTGACAATCGTTGGCTGCCCAGCAGCTCAATCGATTGAACGCGATGTGAGAGCTGCGCTTGCCAAGGAATTCTGCGAGGTTGTCGTTTTCATGACAACCATGACTTCCGAAGAGCGGCAGGGGCTCACTCTCAAACTTCGCGGTGATAAGCCCCCCAAGTTCAATCCGTTCGCGGAAAAGGACTGTCTGACCAGGGTGATTTTTGTGTCTAGCGGTAAAGGCGGGGTTGGGAAATCAACTCTCACTGTGAACCTGGCGGTTGCGCTTGCAAAGCTTGGCCATAAAGTTGGGCTTTTGGATGCCGACATCTTCGGTTATTCAGTACCTCAGCTCATTGGAGTGAATCAGAGCCCAACCAAAGTCGATCAGCTGATGCTTCCGCCAATTGCTCACGACGTCAAGGTGATTTCAATCGGCTTTTTCGTCAAGGACAATCAGCCGGTCGCCTGGCGCGGACCGATGTTGCATAGGGCCGTTGAGCAGTTTTTGACAGATGTCCACTGGGGAGACCTTGATTTTCTGCTGGTTGACTTGCCTCCTGGAACTGGAGATGTTGCTATCAGTCTGGGTCAGCTGCTACCCAGTGCCCAGTCGTTGGTTGTAACCACTCCCCAGCACACCGCCGCAATGGTTGCTGAGCGCTCCGGCGCAATTGGACTGCAGACTGGCCAATCGATTCTTGGAGTAATCGAAAACATGAGCTACCTGCCCACAGCAAATGGCCCGCTGGAACTGTTTGGTGCCGGTGGCGGACAGGCAGTGGCTGATCGGCTTACAGAAATCTCAGGAACGCAAGTTTCGGTCTTGGGAAAGATATCGATCAGTCAGGGCCTGAGGGAATCTGCCGATGACCAAATGCCAATTGTTGTGAGCAACCCAAGCGATCAAGCAGCACAGGAAATCACGGCAGTTGCCTCTGCAATCGCCTCGATGCCAAGAGGCCTAAGTGGGAAATCTTTAAGGATCTCTCCGAGTTAGAGTTAGCCATGGACACTATCAGCGTTGTAGATCCACTTACCGGCAACGAGTTGCACGTGATTGATTCACACTCGGCAGCCGACGTGGCCCTAATTTTTGATTCAGCTAGAAAAACTCAGCCAGCCTGGGCGGCAACTGAGCCTAAGGTTCGCTCAAAGATTGCCCGCAGGATTGTGGATTCCATGATCGAAAACCAAGAGACAATCATGGACCTACTTCAGGCTGAAACTGGAAAATCAAGAGCGCATGCCTTCGAGGAGATAACTGGTTCCCTGGGTGCCATTGGTTACTACGCCAAAGTGACCCCAAAGCTCATGAAGCGCAAATCGGTTCGCTCCGGTGCTCCCTTTATGCTCAGCGCCTATGTAGAGCCTGCTCCAGTCGGAGTGGTTGGAATTATCACGCCCTGGAACTATCCGTTGGCCCTGACCATGATGGATGTGATTCCGGCGCTTATGGCCGGCAATGCCGTCGTGCAAAAGGCCGACAATCAAACTGCCAAAACAGTGCAGCTGGCACGAAAACTAAGTGTTGAAGCCGGTATTCCTGAGCACATTTGGCAGGTTGTCCACGGCGAGCCAGCCGTGGTTGGAAATGCGGTCACGGATAACGCCGACTACGTAGCCTTCACTGGCTCCACTGCGACCGGAACAATCGTCGCCCAACGCGCTGCCTCACGCCTGATTGGATACTCACTGGAGTTGGGCGGTAAAAATCCGATGATTGTGCTTCCAGGCGCTGATTTGAATCAGGCAGCAGAAACCGCCATCGGCGGCGCTTTTGGAAACTCCGGACAGCTGTGTGTCTCAATCGAGCGGCTCTATGTTCCCCAGCATTCGTTGAAGGATTTTGAGCAGATCCTGAAAGCAAAGGTTGAGTCGCTAAAGCTTGGCAACTCAGACAAGTTTGATTTTGATCTCGGAGCGCTCACTTCCTCAGCTCAGCTGGAGCGCGTTTCGGGCTTTGTTGAAAGAGCCGCAAAAGAGGGTGCCGAGATCCTCACCGGCGGAAAGCCACTGCCAGAAATTGGACCAAACTTTTTCGCACCAACAGTCATCACAAACATTCCGCATGGCGCTGAGATACTTCACAAGGAGGTGTTCGGGCCGGTCATTGCACTGGTTGGCTACGAAGGTCTTGACCAGGCAGTGGAGCTAGCAAATGCCAGCGAGTATGGGCTGAATGCCTCGGTCGTCGGTAACCGTGCGCAGGCGCTTGAAGTGGCCAGCAGGCTGATGGCAGGATCGGTGAACATCAATGAGGGCTATCGCGCATCCATGGCTTCCATGGCCGCTCCAATGGGTGGAATGAAGCAATCAGGCATGGGTAGGCGGTCCGGTCCCGGAGGTCTACTGAGGTTTACCGAGCCTAGAACCATTGGAGTTAGCAATAGAAGTCCAATCAAACTGCCAACTCGTGCTGCCGGCTACAAGGCACTGGCACCGATTCTGACGAAACTGATTAGGTTTCTGGGAAAGATTTAGGTTGACTCCATGTCAACCGGTGGCGTTTCACCAAGCTCAAGCGGTTTCTGAGGTGGCTTCGCGCGATTCAAGGTCTCGGCCGCGTTTGCAGGTCGCTTCTTTTCATCCAGCAGCGCTTCGCGAACAATTCTGCGCGGGTCATACTGCCTAGGGTCTAGCTTCTTCCAGTCCAGATCCTCAAAACCCTCACCAAGTTCAGATTTCATTTGCACCTGGGCGTTGTCGACCATGCGCTTTCCCTTGCGAGCCCACTCGCCCAATTGCTTCGCGTAATAAGGCAGACGCTCTGGCCCGAGAATCAAGACGGCAAGTAGCGCAAGCAGCAATAGCTTTTCTGCACTTAGTCCAAACATGTATCAGAGTTTACAACTATCCAATCCATGCTTTTTACACAACCCAACCTAAGCTTGAGACCAAGATGATAGACAAGATTTCAAGTTGGAAATTCGCTGAAGAATTCAACACCGAGCCAGAGGCAATGGCCACCGCGCGTAAAAGCGCTGAGGAGCTCGGAGTCGAGTCAGTGACTGTTGCCACAGGCGCAGGCCTGGCAACCATCGCGGCCATGCTCTCCGCCAAGAATATCGTTGAGGCTGGCACTGGTGCCGGTGTCTCCGCGCTTTGGCTGCTTAGCGCCTCAGACACCAGCACCCTCACAACTATCGACGATGAGCCTGAGTATCAAGATCGGGCCCGCAAAAACTTTCTGGCTGCCGGGATTCCAGCCAGCCGCGCCCGGGTAATAACTGGCAAGGCCAGTGCCGTCATGGCAAACATGACTGAGGCAGCCTACGACCTGGTGTTTATTGATGTAGATCCGGCAGCAGTTGAGGAAATCCTCCCCCACGCAACGTCTTTAGTGAAGCCATCAGGCGCAATCGTGCTGGCTCATGCGCTCTGGCGCGATCGAGTGCCAAATCCAGCGCTGCGGGATGATGACACTTCGGCGCTTCGCGCTGTTGTCAGATTCTTTGAGGATTCAGACGAATTCATCTCAAGCATTTCCATGCTTGGTGATGGATTATTAATTGCGGTTAGAAAGTAAGAACTACTTCTTTACAACGCCAGCTAGAACCTTGTGTAGCTCTTTAGCTTCATCGTCGTTCACTGACACCACAAGGCGTCCGCCGCCCTCTAGGGGAACTCTAAGAACAATCAGGCCGCGCGGCTCGCGCTCTGCTTCCATTGGCCCGTCTCCGGTTCGAGGCTTCATAGCTGCCATTGGATAACACTCCTTGGATTTGTCTTAGAAGCTTCAATTATCCCAGAATCAGCGACTTAAAGCCAACTGCACTAACTGGTCAGCCATTCCCGCAGACCTGTTTCAACATCAAACAAGTGTCCAACCGGGACGTTTTCGTTATCAGCATGAGCAAGCGAGGGGTCACCCGGACCATAGTTCACGGCAGGAACGCCAAGGCTCGAAAACCTGGCAACATCGGTCCAGCCATACTTTGGCCTGACTTCGGATCCGGTGGCGGCGATGAACTTTTTGGCAGCGGGAAGATCTAGACCTGGCCGTGCTCCTTCGGCCTCGTCTGTCAAAACAACGTCGAAGCCAGCAAACAACTCTCGAACATGGTCAAGAGCCTGGGCCGCAGACTTATCTGGAGCAAACCGATAGTTCACAGTCAGCACAGCCAGATCCGGAATGACATTTGTTGCGATACCCCCGGAGACCACCACGGCGTTCAGGCTCTCGCGGTAATCGAGCCCATCCACGGTCACGGTCTGCGGTTGGTACTGATTCAAAATATTCAGCGGCTCGGCCATCAGGTGGATAGCGTTCAAGCCCATCCAGGGCCTAGCCGAGTGAGCCTTTTTGCCCACGGTGCGAACCCCAACCCGAATGGTTCCATTGCAACCGCCCTCAACCAAAGCCGAGGTTGGCTCACAGAGGATCGCAAATTCTGCTGCAAGTAACTCCGGGTGGTTTCTGGAAAGTCTCCCCAGGCCATTGAGTTCAGAGGCGACCTCTTCGTTGTCATAGAAGATCCAGGTGATGTCGTAGCTTGGAGTCGTTAGTTCACAGGCGAGCTTGAGCATCACAGCGATGCCGCCCTTCATGTCCACCGAACCCCTGCCAAAGATCACCTGTTCACGTTCGAAGTGATGCAGTTCTGCGGGAAGGTTGTTGGCAACCGGGACTGTGTCCAGGTGACCTGCGATGATCACGCGCTGTTCCCGTCCCAGGCTTGTCATTGCCACCAGTGCATTGCCGTCGCGGGTCAACGTGAGGTGCGGATAGTTTTCAAACATCGCTTGGATCTGATCAGCGAGCTGCGCCTCATTGGAAGACACAGACTCAATGTTGCACACATCAAGCGTGAGCTCCACAAGGGACTTGGTTGGGTCTAAAGCCATGCACAAAAGGCTACCTGTATTCTGGAGCTGATGAGTGAGAAGCAAATAAACGAAATGGCCTGGGGCCACGGCCTTGCCAGCAAGGCCGAAGACGGCACGATTCTGGATGTCTGGTATCCAGATCCAACCCTAGGCAGTGCTCCTGCCTCAGATTTGCAGTGGTTTCCACCCAAAGAGCTAGACCTTGCAGCGGGTCCTGACCCGCTTCGCAACGTCACAACCGAGGTAATTCGCTGCGAGGTAAACCTTGCAAACCCGGTGGAATCAACGGCTGATGCCTACCTCAGACTGCACCTGCTTTCGCACCTGCTGGTTCAGCCAAACTCCATAAACCTGGAAGGCCTGATTCCTAATTTGCCGATTGTGGCTTTTACAAACTTTGGAACGATTGCCCTAGATGATTTTGAAAATCGGTCATTGGAGCTTCGCAGAGCCGGGGTAATAGCTCACTCAATCGATAAGTTTCCGAGATTGGTTGACTACGTGGTCCCCAAGAAGGTCCGCATTGCAGACGCCAACCGAGTCCGGCTCGGTGCGCACTTGGCGCCGGGGACAACCGTCATGCACGAGGGGTTTGTGAACTTCAACGCTGGCACCCTTGGGTCCTCAATGGTTGAGGGACGGATTTCCCAGGGTGTGGTTGTCGGAGATGGCAGCGACATCGGTGGTGGTGCATCGATTATGGGCACCTTGTCTGGGGGCGGCAACCACAAGGTTTCAATTGGAAAACGGGCGCTGCTGGGAGCAAACTCTGGCATCGGAATCTCGATTGGCGATGATTCGATTGTTGAGGCTGGGCTTTATGTCACCGCCGGCACCAAGGTCACGCTAATTGTTGATGGCAAATCAGAGGCGGTAAAGGCATCCGAATTGTCAGGCCTGGCGGGCATGCTGTTTAGAAGAAACTCGCAGACCGGTGCAGTTGAGGCAATTGCCAGAGATGGCGTTGGCATCGAACTGAACTCCGAACTACACGCCTAACCTGTTACTGAATCCCACCCGGCCGCGGCTAGCGGTTGATCATCTAGATAAATATCGTTTTCAGCCCTGTGGTCAACTCGGCCAATCACCTTGGCTCCCCTTGGAAGCTTCGCGCCTGGTGGCACCGTGGCCAGGAATGAGTGATCTTCACCACCGTGAAGCACCCAGTCCCACTGATTGGCAGAGCCCTCGACCCGCGAATTGATCGACTGTGCAGCCTGCTCCAGGACCGCTGCATAACCCTCCAGCAGTCTGCGCTCGAGCCTTAGGGTCACATTGGATTTCCTGGCGAGCCTGGCCGAATCAAGCGACAATCCATCAGAGATGTCCATCATCGAAGTTGCAATTCTCGACAGCTCCATTCCTAAGACCAAATCAGGAATTGGCCGCTTTTGAATCTCGACATATTCGGGATAGCTATCGGCAAGTGTTTTGTCGGCTGACCTAAGGAGGTCCAGGCCGCAAGCTGCCTTGCCCAGGGTGCCGGCAACCACCACTAAATCTCCAACTTGGGCGGTGGAGCGAAGCACCGGATTTGGCTGATCTAGATCGCCAATAGCGGTTACTGCAATGACCAACTGGTCGCCTGAGGCCAGGTCACCGCCAACAATTTCACACTGGCTGGCGTGGTTATCACAGCCTGCCTGCAGGCCTTTTGCAAACTCTTCCAACCAGGATTGGCGGGTGTCCTTGGTGACTACTAATGTCACAGTCAGCCCCCTGGGCGTCGCACCCATCGCAACCAAATCCGCCAGGTTGGTGGTGACCGCTTTGTAGCCAAGGTCAAATGCAGAAGACCAACCTAAGTCAAAGTCATGGTTTTGAACCATGGTGTCGGTAGTGATGACCACCCTCGGGTCTAGCAGCCCCACCACAGCGGCGTCGTCACCGGAGGGAACCAGAGTGCTCTCGACCGACTTAAACACGCCTAGAGCGCGCGCTAGCGCTTCGCTCTCACCTAATTCAATAATCTTGGGGCCTTCATAAATCACAAACCAACGCTAGCCTTATTTCAATGCGATTTATCTCTATCTTTCTTATTTCTCTGGTTCTGCTCACCGGTTGCGCCAGAACCGTTAACCTTGACGCTGCCGAATTTTCAAATGACCCTGGCTGCGCAGAGGTTTTGGTGAGGTTGCCTCAGGCTCTTGGCGACCAGGAAATTCGCTACACAAATTCACAGGCAACCGCTGCCTGGGGTGATCCGGCAGCAGTGCTGTTGCGCTGTGGCCTGGAGCCAGTTGAGCTTTCAGCGCTTCCTTGCGTCAGCGCCGGGGCCAATGACTGGCTAGTGGATGAAACTGATGCTCCGAACTACCGCTTCATTTCCTACGCAACCACTCCAGCGGTTGAGGTGATTGTAAATTCAGAAGTCGCCAGCGGCATTACTGTCCTGGAAGGCCTTTCTCAGGCCGTAGCGGTGTTGCCAAGAAACAAGGTTTGCACAACTCTCAGCAACTAAGACTGCCTTCTGCCGGCTGCTAGTCCATTCTGAATCAGCTCTTCGACCAGTTCGTTGTAGGGAATGCCGCTTGCCTCAAACAGGGCCGGATACATCGAAATTGGGGTAAAGCCCGGCATCGTGTTCACTTCAGTGATGACGACACCGTTGGCAGTGATGAAGAAATCGGTTCTGGCAAGGCCGTTGCAATTCAGGGCCCTAAAGGCAACCTCGGCAGCCTGTTGAAGCTGCTTTGTTTCTTTCTGGGTAAGTGGCGCAGGGATGATTAGATCCGCACCAGCACCCAGGTATTTGGCTTCGTAATCGTAAAAAGGCCTGCCGGTAACAACAATTTCACCTGCCACCGAAACCTTGAGCTGACCGGATGCGGTCTCCAGCACCGAGCACTCGAGCTCTCTTCCCACCACTCTTTTTTCAACCATTGCGACCTCGTCGTGGGTTAGCGCAAGCTCAATCGCCGCCGCTAGATCATCAGAGCTAGAAACCAAGCTCACTCCCACCGATGAGCCGGACCGGGCCGGCTTCACGAAGACATCTGGCTTCATGAGCTTTGCTGCACGCTCTATGCAGTTAGCCCTGGAATCACGCCACTGGCTTGAGCTGATGACCTCATCCTGGGAAACCGCAAGGCCAGCATCTCGGAAAATAGCCTTGGCGCTGACTTTATCCATCGCAATAGCCGACGCCATTACTCCATTTCCAACATACGGAATCTTGCAAAGCTGCAATAGGCCTTGAATCGATCCGTCTTCCCCATTTGGGCCGTGAAGTACCGGGAAGGCGATGTCGATCTTTCCAAGCGAAATCCCCGAGGCCATCCTCAGTTCCCCGCCGCCAACTGGCATCAGTAACTCTGGGGCATCCTCCGACACCTCCGGGTAGTTTTCCAATTTCCACTCTGGGTCTATCGGCTCCAACACGAACTTGCCGGTTTTTGTTATGCCAACCGGAATCACTTCATACTTCGAGGTGTCAATCGCGCTGATCACGCCCACCGCGGTCACGCAGGACACCGAGTGTTCGCTGGATTCACCGCCGTAAATAAGAGCGAGCCGTTGCATTAGAACTCCATCTCGATTGCATCCTGCAGGTTCAGCTGCTTGCCAAACTCAGTTGGTTTCATTTTGCCGTTTAGGACATCGCTTACCTGACGAACGATTGGCATTTCGATTCCCAATCGGTCTGCGATTTCTAGAACTGGCTCCACCGAACTAAGACCCTCAGCTGTCTGTTGCATCCTTCGCAACACCTCGGCTTTGCTGTAGCCCTTGCCAAGCATTTCGCCGGCACTAAAGTTCCTCGACAGACTCGACTCGCTGGTTGCAATAAGGTCCCCGAGTCCGGCTAGGCCAAACATGGTTCTCCTGCGAGCGCCGTGCTCGATGGCAAAGTTAGTGATCTCGGTTAGCCCACGGGTCATGATTGACGCCTTGGTGTTTTGCCCATATCCCAGTCCGTTCACAATGCCGACGGCAACCGCAATTAGGTTCTTGAGCACTCCCCCGAGTTCGGTACCAACCAAGTCCTGGTTGGTAAATACCGTGAAGTAATCATTCGAACAAACTTTGGCAACTGCCGTTGCACGGGCCTGATCCTCACATGCACAAACTGCCGCAGCCGGATCGCGTCTAGCAATCTCAAGGGCCAGGTTTGGCCCGGAAACAACTGCTACCTGGTCGGAAGCGCAACCCAGCACCTCGACGATTACCTCACTCATGCGCTTTCCGGAAGACTGCTCGAGGCCTTTCATCAGGCTCACCAGCGTCGCACCGACTGGGATTAGCTCTTTCCAGCTGGCCAGGCTGTCCCGCAGGGACTGAGAAGGGATGGCAATGTAAATCTGGTCAGCGCCTTGAAGGGCGGCCTTCGCATCAGCGGTAGCCAAAAGGTTCTTAGAAAGATCAATGCCAGGCAGATAGTCACCGTTGCGCCCGGTGCTGTTTATTTCAGCCGCAAGCTCCTGGCGCCTTGCCCACAGCAAGACTTCATGCCCACCATCTGCAATTACCTTGGCAACTGTTGTGCCCCAGCTGCCAGCGCCCATCACCGCAATCTTGGTCATTTGTCTTTCCTGAAGTTTCCAGTTTCAGTTTGACCTGATGCGGTTGGGTCCCAGAGCGTCTTTGGTGCCTCTTCGTTTCTCATCTGTCCAACCAGTGCGGCTACCTGCTTCATAATTTTGTCGGTCGCCTCGGCCAACTCCTTGTTGGTGACTCCGTCTTTTCGAAGCTCTTCAAAATGCATTGGCTTGCCAATTCGAACATTCACAACATGGAATGGATTTGGTCGGAACTTTTTGGAGTAATTGCCGAGGACTTTCTCAACACCCCAGTGTGCTGCTGGAACAACAGGCAATCCAAGCTCGATGGCAAGTCGAATCGCCCCACTCTTGCCGCGCATTGGCCAGAGGTTTGGGTCACGAGTCAAAGTTCCCTCGGGGAACACAACCACTACCTGCCCTGCCGCCAAAAACTCCTTGGCTGCCCTGAGTGGCTCGTCGTTTGATCGGCCAGTTCGATACACCGGGATCTGCCCAACTTTGGGAAGCAGCTTGCCGACAATGGGAATCCTGAAGATGGATTCTTTGGCCAGGTAGTGCGGGACTCTCTTCATGTGGATGAAGACCGAATAGGCAAAAGCGAAGGGGTCTAGATAGCTGACATGGTTTCCAACCAGGATGTAACCACCCTTTGGAAGGTTTTCCACTCCAGTGGTCTTTATGTTGAACAACAGGCGCAACAGTGGCGCTGCAAAGAATGCTACGAGCCGAAACTGCCAGCTATGTTCCTTGCCAGGAACGATTGGAACTGAGTGTTCGCTCATTATCAGCCCTCAACTGTGAAGTCGGCCCCAAGTGCAGCAAGCTTATCTATGAAGCGCTCATAACCCCTGGAAATCAACTGCACGTTTGAAACTGTCGATCTTCCCTCGGCCGCCAACGCCGCCACAACATGAGAGAAGCCGCCGCGCAAATCCGGAACCCGAATGTCGGCCGCGTGCAACTTGGTTGGCCCAGAAATAACCGCTGAGTGGTTGAAGTTGCGCTGACCAAATCGGCAAGGTGTTCCACCTAGACACTCGCGGTAGATCTGAATTTGAGCACCCATTTGATTCAGGGCATCGGTAAAGCCGAAGCGGTTCTCGTAGACGGTCTCGTGAACAATTGAAAGCCCCTCTGCCTGAGTCAGCGCAACCACTAGCGGTTGCTGCCAATCAGTCATGAAACCCGGGTGCACATCGGTTTCAATCACTACCGGCTGCAGTGGCGAGCCAGGGTGGAAAAAGCGGATTCCATCCGGCTCAATTTCAAATTCCCCGCCCACTTTCCGGTAGGTGTTCAAAAAGGTCATCATTTCAACCTGCTTGGCACCGCCAACAAATATGTCGCCCTTGGTTGCCAGCGCCGCAGCAGCCCAAGAGGCAGCTTCGTTTCTGTCAAACAGAGCCTTGTGTGTGTAACCCTTGAGTGCCTTCACGCCCTCGATCCGAATCACACGGTCAGTGTCAACCGAGATGATCGCACCCATTTTCTGCAGGATTGCAATCAGGTCAATAATCTCTGGCTCGATTGCCGCTCCCCGCAGCTCGGTTAGGCCCTTGGCGGTGGTTGCTGATAGCAGCACCTGCTCGGTGGCACCAACCGATGGGTATGGGAGGTCGATCTTGGCCCCAACCAAACCATCGGGAGCACTAAGCCTGGTTCCGGTAGGAAGCTTTTCAATAACCGCACCGAATTGACGCAGCACGTCGAAGTGAAAATCAACTGGGCGATCGCCAATTTCGCAACCACCAAGACCCGGGATAAAGGCTTCCCCTAGGCGATGCAGCAGCGGACCGCAGAACAAGATTGGAATCCTGGACGAGCCAGCGTGGGTGTCAATGTCAGCCATGTGCGCTTGCTCAACCTTTGAGGGGTCAAGGACCATGTCGCCGGTTTTATCATCGTGAGTGATTATCACGCCGTGGAGCCTAAGTAGACCCTGCACAACCTCAACATCGGAAATGTGCGGGACGTCCAGCAGAGTTGACGGGGTTTCACCAAGCAACGCAGCCACCATTGCCTTGGTGACCAGGTTCTTTGCTCCCTTGAGGTCGACTCGCCCCTTTAGTGGCTTGCCGCCTTCAATGGTGATCCGGCTCAATCAAACTCCTTTGGCTGGGAGGGTCTTGGGCTTCCAAGACTCTCTTTTCGCCTCGTAAGCCGCAATCGCCGCTTCGTTTTGAAGGGTTATTCCAATGTCGTCCAACCCTTCAGTGAGACGCCACTTAGTGTATTCGTCGATGTCGAATGAGACCACCTCAGCGCCAAGCCGAATCTCCTGAGAAGGTAGGTCAACCTCAACCTGCACGCCCGGGTTTTCATCAATCAATCTCCATAGCTTTTCGGTGTCGGCCTCAGAGATAACACCTGCAATAAGACCCTGCTTGCCAGAATTGCCAAGGAAAATATCGGCGAACTTGGAGCTGAAAACAGCCTTGAAGCCATAGTCCTTCAGTGCCCAGACCGCATGCTCTCTGGAGGATCCGGTGCCAAAGTCTGAACCGGTGATCAAAACTGAAGCGTTCTGATAGGGCTCCTGATTTAGAACAAAGTCTTCTTTTTGGCGCCAGTTAGCGAACAAGCCGTCTTCAAAGCCAGTCTTGGTGATGCGCTTCAGGAAAACCGCTGGGATGATCTGGTCGGTATCGACATTGCTGAGCTTTAGTGGAGCTGCAATACCCGTGAAATTAGAGATCTTTTCCATTACTGCTCCAAATCTGCAGGGGCCGAAAGCGTGCCCCGGATTGCGGTTGCGGCAGCAACCATGGGAGAAACGAGGTGAGTTCTTGCACCCTTGCCCTGGCGCCCCTCAAAATTTCTATTGGAAGTTGATGCGGCTCGCTCGCCAGGCGCCAACTGGTCCGGGTTCATTCCCAAACACATTGAGCAACCGGCAAAACGCCAGTCCGCTCCAAAGTCCTTGAAAATCTTGTCTAGGCCCTCTGCTTCAGCCTGGAGCCGGACTTTGGCAGAACCAGGGACCACCATCATGCGAATGTTTGGGGCCTTGGTTTTGCCCTCAATGATCTCGGCTGCGGCGCGAAGATCCTCGATGCGAGCGTTAGTGCAAGACCCAAGAAAGACGGTGTCAACCTGAATGTCCTTCATTTTGGTGCCGGCCTTCAGGTCCATGTAATCAAGAGCTTTTTGAGCAGCTGCCCTTTGGCTTGGATCGCTAAAGCTCTCTGGGTCAGGAACGCTGTCCATTAGAGACACGCCCTGGCCGGGGTTGGTTCCCCAGGTTACGAACGGGTCCAGGGTGTCAGCGTCAATGAAAACTTCTTTATCAAACACAGCCCCGTCATCGGTAACGAGGTCACTCCAGTCCGCTAATGCCTGGTCCCAATCAGCGCCTTCAGGTGCGTGGGGGCGGCCCTTCAGGTAATCAAAAGTTGTTTGGTCAGGAGCGATCAATCCCGCCCTGGCGCCAGCCTCAATCGACATGTTACAGATGGTCATTCGACCCTCCATGGACAGGGCCCTGATGGCGCTACCGCGGTATTCAAGAACGTACCCCTGACCACCACCAGTCGAGATCTTGGCAATTACCGCCAAAATGATGTCCTTGGCGCTAACGCCCGGACGAAGCGTTCCCTCGACATTGATCGCCATGGTCTTAAACGGCTGCAGCGGAAGGGTTTGAGTCGCAAGCACGTGTTCGACTTCGCTGGTTCCAATTCCCATTGCCAGCGCACCGAAGGCACCGTGAGTTGAAGTGTGGGAGTCTCCACAAACAACGGTGAGGCCCGGCATCGTGAGTCCCAACTGAGGACCAACAACGTGAACAATTCCCTGGTTCTTATCCCCCAGCGAGTGAATCCTGACTCCGTATTCTGCGGTGTTGTCTCTAAGCGCCTGGACCTGAACCCTGGAGGTCGCATCAGCAATTGGCAGGTGAATGTCAGCAGTTGGCGTGTTGTGGTCCTCTGTGGCGATTGTCAGGTCTTTGCGCCTGATGTCTCGTCCAGCAAGGCGAAGTCCATCAAAAGCCTGTGGGCTGGTTACCTCGTGAATTAGGTGCAAATCGATGTAGAGAAGGTCTGGGGCGCCGTTTTCTCCCTTGACCACCAGGTGGTCTCTCCATAGCTTTTCAGCCAGGGTTAAGGGCTTATTTGACATGTTCTCCACCTCGCGATTGCGTAAACCACTACTTTATCCCAAACCGCTATTCTTTAGCGGTGAGTCAGTTTAGTGAACAGGGTCTAGAAACTCTACAGAGGCGTACCGTCAAGGTTCTGGCCCTGGGTCAATCCCTTGGTGGTTTCGGGCTTGGGGCAACGCTTTCAGTTGGAGCACTGCTGGCCGTTGAGCTCTCGGGAACCACTGCCTGGTCAGGTGCCGCAGCAACGCTCAGCACCCTTGGGTCTGCTGCGGCGGCCATCCCGCTTGCAAATCTGGCTTTCCGACGAGGTAGAAGAGTTGCACTGGCTTTTGGCGCCTTCTTGGCCATTCTGGGTGCCTCGCTCATGATTACGGCCACTTATGCCCAGTCTTTTGCTGTTGAGATTGTCGCCCTGATGCTGCTTGGTGCCGGCTCTGCGGTTTCACTTCAGGCCCGATTCGCGGCCGCCGACATCCCCACTGGGAAACCCAAGGGCAAGGACCTGTCATTTGTGGTCTGGGCCACCACCCTCGGAGCCGTAATCGGACCGAACTTGATTGCCCCTGGAGAAGCGCTTGGCCTCAGCCTTGGCATGCCGCACTTGTCTGGGCCATTCTTGTTCACCATTGCTGCCCAGCTCAGCTCCACCCTGGTTTTCTGGTTTGGTCTGCGCCCTGATCCACTAATTGTGGCCAGGGACATCGCTGGGCTTTCCCCAAATCGGAAATCCGGCGGACTCAGGGACGCAATTGCCGTTATCAAGGAATTCCCGATTGCCGGCTATGCAGTTCTCACCATTGCCCTGAGTCACATGGTGATGGTCTCGGTCATGTCGATGACACCCGCGCACCTAAGCGCAGAGGGTCATTCGCTAGCTGAAGTTGGCTTCACAATTTCACTTCACATCGCCGGCATGTATGCATTTTCGCCAGTATTTGGCTGGCTGACAGACCGGTTTGGGGCGGTGCCGATAGTTGTGGTGGGGCAGTTAGTTTTCATCGTCTCACTGGCAGTTTCAGGCTTCTGGCAATCTGATTTCAACGCGGTGGTGCTGGGTCTGTTCCTGTTGGGCCTTGGTTGGTCCAGCTCAACTGTCGCTGCCAGCGCGCTGTTGAGTGAAACCCTTGCCACTGGCCAAAGAACCAAGGTTCAGGGCTTCAGCGACTCACTGATGAACCTCTCGGGTGCATTTGGTGGAGCTGTTGCCGGAGGAATCCTTACCCTGTTCACCTTTGGTGGGCTCAATGCAATGGCGCTGATTCCAGTGGTATTTATAGTTCTGGCAACTAGTTTTTCTAGAAAGTGGCGATAAAAAAATCGCCCTAGAAGGTTTTTACCTTCGAGAGCGATATTTGTGACCCCAGCGGGATTCGAACCCGCGCCGCTGCCGTGAGAGGGCAGTGTCCTAGGCCGCTAAACGATGGGGCCGAAAAGCAACTTCAGAAGTCTGCCATAAATCCCGTTCCTTAGCAATCTAAAGACTGAGCAATCTAAGCGCTCCCGGGTGGACCTCAGCGGCAAATGGAGCATTCCCTACAAGCTCTCCATCGCTTGTCACCGGAAAGGAGTCATTTGAGATCTTGATGGACTTCGCCTTGAAGATTTCAATCTCCGGAAATCTGATGTGGTTTCCCTTATAAACAGTCGGAAAAATCCGAAGCAGCCTGGCCCTAGAGACTTTATGCAGCATGAAAACTTCAAGCTCACCGTCGGTAAAGTCCGAACTTGGAGAAATCTTCATTCCGCCTCCAAAGTTCTTGACGTTAGCCACACCGCAAAGCATTGCTTCAACCACTCGCTTTTCGCCGTCAATGTCCAGGTGATATTCGATGGCTTCAAACGACGGTAGCTCCAACAAAAGTGCCGCAACATAGCTGTTGGGCCCCTTTGGCCACTTCAAAGAATTCGCCCTGGTTGCGCAGAGTGCATCAAAACCGGCAGAAATAGAACCGATTGACCAAAAATCTCGACCTGAAACACTCACCTTCATGGCGTCAACGCGTTTTGGAGAATCAAGCGCAGAGATTATGTTCTCGACCGCAGCTTTTGTGTCGGTGAGCGAAATCCCAAGCTCGCGCACCTGATCATTACCGCTTCCGGCTGGGATCAGACCAAGTGGAAGCTGGTTTGGGACCGCCAGGTTCACACCCAGCTGGCTAGTGCCATCGCCACCAATTGCCACAATGCCGGACAGGTCCTGCGATTGAATCATTTGCTCGGCCTTTTGGATGGCGGCTGCAGCCGTGTCGCCGGAGAGGTTCACCACCGGAATACCCGCCTCAGCAAAATGTTCAAACGCTGCCTGGCCCACTAGCTTGGCTCCGCCGCGATTGGCCTGTGGATTAAGAATTACTCCAAGTGGCTTCATTGGCACTACCTTTCACCGAACAAGATAAACATAGACTGATTTCAGGAGAGACATGAAAATCATCAAGCACAACCACGCACTTCTGGAACTGGTCTTGGATTCCGGCACGGTTTTGATAGACCCCGGGATGTATCAGGAACAGTTGCCTGATTTTCAAAACGTCATTGCGGTTTGCCTGACTCACGTCCACGACGACCACAGCTATTTGCCGCACATCAAAACGATCCTGGAATCAAACCCGGAAGCAGTGATCTTCGGTCCCTCTGAAGTTGCCACCAAGCTCGCTGGCCTTCCAGTGACTCTCGCTTATCACGGTGACCACTATGAAATTGGCGATTTCGTTCTGGATTTCTATGGCTACCTCCACCAAGAAATTCATCGCAGCATTGCCCTGGTTGAAAATTTGGGCGTAATGGTGAACAGCAAGCTGTATTACCCAGGCGACAGCTACACGATTCCGGATTATCCGGTTCAGGTCCTGGCCTGCCCAACCAGTGCCCCGTGGCTGAAAATTTCGGATGTGATGGACTTTGTCGCTGCCATAAAGCCGAAGCGAGCTTTCGCTACCCACAACGGTCTGCTAAATCAAAATGGTCACGCGCTGCAAAATGCTCGGGTAAAGGAAGTCACTGAGAAATTCGGAGGCGAGTTTGTTTACCTGGAGCCGGGGCAGGTTTTAGAAATCTAGATTGCCACTACCAGCGATGCAGCCAGCATGGCGAGCGTCACTGGACCCCAGAGCCGGCGCTCTTTCATGCTTTTGGTGATGTTATTCATGATCGCTGCTAGAGCGCAGAAGGCGACCATCGCCCAGTTTCCAATTTGATTGAACCGCCCATCAAAAAGCGGCTGAAAAACACCGCCTTGAGCCAGGCAGTGACCCGCCAGCCCGAGCATCACAATCACCGAAAAAATACTGGTTGCGCGCAGGCGGAGTGAAAGTTTGCCAGCGGCTTGACCACCATAGGAATACTCACCAAGCGGTGCTCCGAGAACAATCGCCACATGAAATAGGGCTGTGGAAATAAAAGCGAAAACTAGAAACCAAGCTGAAAAGGCGTCTAACATCTACGCTCCTGCTGCGTCTTGCTGGGGTACCTGGACTCGAACCAAGAACAAATGAACCAGAATCATCCGTGTTGCCAATTACACCATACCCCAAGGGTCGGGCCTAGACCCGAGGTCCTATCCTAGTGGGATTGAGCGAATGCCTCTAGTCGAGCTAGTGAGCTTTGCTTTCCCAAGATCTCCATGCACTCAAAAAGCGGGGGGCTAACCCTTCTACCGCTGATAGCCGTTCTAACCGGCCCGAAGGCGTTACGAGGCTTCTCCCCTAGGCCTTCCACGAGAGCGTCGCTAAGTGCCTGCTGCAGCGCTTCGGTGCTGAAATCAGCCAGGTCCTTGATCGCCAAGATGGCTGCACTAACAATTTCAGCTGCATTTTCAGGCAGCTGCTTCTTAGCATCCTCATCGATTGATAGGTCCTGATCGGCTACGAACATGAACTCGATCATTCCAACTACGTCGCTCAAGACAGTCACGCGCTCCTTGGTCAATGGAGCAAGCTTTGCCAAAACCTCGGCTTGGTGCTCTGTCACCGTTGCGCCAATGACGCCAGCGGACTGCAAATAGGGCAGAACCCGGTCCATAAAGTCTTCGTCCGTGAGAAGGCGGATGTGAGCGGAGTTGATCGCCTCAGCCTTCTTCTGGTCAAACCTGGCAGGGTTTGGGTTGACGTCAGTGACCTCAAAATTCGCACACATCTCTGCCATCGAGAAGATGTCGCGATCTGCAGAAATTGACCAACCCAACAGGGCCAGGTAGTTCAGCAGTCCCTCGGGAATGAAGCCGCGGTCGCGGTGCAAGAACAGGTTGCTCTCCGGGTTTCGCTTCGAAAGTTTTTTATTGCCCTCGCCCATCACAAACGGCAGGTGACCGAAGTGGGGAATGAACTTAGCCACGCCAGCCTCATAGAGCGCGTTATAAAGCGCTATCTGGCGCGGAGTTGAAGACAGTAGGTCCTCACCGCGCAGCACGTGAGTGACTCCCATGAGTGCATCGTCGACCGGGTTCACAAGCGTGTATAGCGGTGCGCCGCCTGGTCGGACCACAACAAAGTCAGGGAAGGAACCGGCAGGGAAGGTAATCTCGCCACGAACTAAGTCGGTAAAAGTTATGTCTTGATCTGGTACCCGCAGCCGCAATGCCGGCTGCCTGCCTTCGGCTAGGTACGCAGCGCGAGCTTCCTCGGTCAGATCGCGCTCAGAGTTGTCGTAGCCAAGCTGGACCGCTCGATCGTTGGCAATGTTTCTAGCCTCGATCTCCTCGCCGTTTAGAAAACTCTCGTAGAGGTGCCCCGATGCCTTTAGCTTCTCAACTACATCCAGGTAAATGTCGCTTCTTTCGGACTGACGATATGGCTCATTTGGGCCGCCGACGTCGATTCCTTCATCCCAGTCGATACCCAGCCACTGAAGCGCTGAAACAAGCTGCTCGTAGCTCTCCTCGGAGTCACGATTGGCATCGGTGTCTTCGATTCGGAAGATAAATTTGCCGCCGGTTTTTCTGGCGTAGGCCCAGTTGAACAGCGCGGTGCGAATCAGTCCAACGTGCGGGGTTCCAGTAGGGCTCGGGCAGAATCTAACCCGGACTTCAGCTCCATGCGCAGTGGTGGTTGGTGCGGTAATTTTTGTCATTTTCTAGCTATCTAACTAAGCAACCGGGTTGTGTAAAACGCCGATGCCACTGATTTCGCACTCGACCTGGTCACCAGCTTCAATCCTTGAGATTCCGGCAGGGGAACCAGTCAGGATTACATCGCCTGGGAATAGCGTTACGTTCTGGCTGACGTAAGAAACAATGTCAAAGACGTTGGTGATCATGTCATTGCTGGTTGATTTCTGCCTGGACTGGCCATTGACTCTTGACTCAAGCGCAAGAGCTTCAGGGTCCAGCTCGGTCTCGATCCATGGGCCTAGCGGGCAGAAGGTGTCAAAGCCCTTGCTCCTTGCCCACTGCAGATCAGAAAACTGAAGATCCCTGGCGGTGACGTCATTACCGATTGTGTAACCAAAAATATGGGATGCAGCATCAGCCGTGGAAATGTCCTTGGCCTGCTTGCCAATAACAATTGCAAGCTCGATTTCTAGCTCTACCTGCCCGGACTGCCGAGGCAGCACAATGGTGTCCTCGGGTCCGATAATTGCGCTGACTGGCTTGAAGAAAACCAGCGGTTCATCAGGAACATCCTGGGCAATCTCAGCTGCGTGTGCCGAGTAGTTCATTCCGATGCAAACGATCTTGCTTGGAGTCACCGGAGCCAGCAGCTTCACTTCAGAAAGCGCTGCCGTTTCACTGCCCAGGCTGGCACCAAGAATTGGATCTCCCAGGTAGAAGTGAATGATTCCATCGGAGATTTTGCCAAATTTGGCGTCGCCGTTATGTTGAGCTCTAACTATTTGCACGAGCCTAGTCTGCCAGCTTATGCATCCAGTTGTGACGGTCTTTTACAGTTCCGTACTGAATTCCAGTTAGTTCCTCGCGCATTGCAACGGTCACAGCACCCGGTTCGTTGTTGGCGATCGTGATTTCTTCCTCGCGAGACTTCAACAGCCCAACCGGTGTCACCACCGCGGCAGTGCCACAGGCAAACACCTCTGCTATTTCGCCTGACTTAACCTTTTCCCGTACTTCGTCAAGGCTAATCTTGCGCTCGATCACATCGTGGCCGGCGTCTGTTAGCAGGGCGATGATCGAATCCCTGGTGATTCCATGCAGAATCGTTCCGTCAAGTGGTGGTGTCACCACTGAGCCGTCCTGGTAGACAAAAAACAGGTTCATGCCGCCAAGCTCCTCAACATAGGTGGAGGTTTCGGCATCCAAATACATAACCTGAGAGCAACCCTGGGCATAGCCCTCTTGCTGAGCCAAAAGGCTGGCAGCGTAGTTTCCGCCGGTCTTGGCCTCGCCGGTGCCATGCTTTCCAGCCCTGGCACTATCAAGCGCAATCCAAATCGACACCGGCTTGATGCCACCGGTGAAGTAGGGGCCGACTGGGCTTGCAATTAGTCGATACTCGGCTCGCTCTGCCGCCCTGACCCCCAGGAAGTTCTCTGCGGCGATTTCAAACGGACGCATGTAGAGGGTCTTTTCGCCCGTTGGTTCCGGGACCCAAGCTCCGTCGACCGCTATCAACTGGCGAAGCGACTCAATGAACAATTCGGTTGGCAGTTCAGGCAGTGCCATCCGCTGCGCTGAGCGCTGCAGGCGGCTGGCATTTTTGTCGGGGCGGAAGGTCCAGATCGAGCCGTCCTGGTGGCGGTAGGCCTTGATGCCCTCAAAGATTTCTTGCCCGTAGTGAAGCACGGCCGAAGACGGATCCATCAGGATCGGGCCATATGGCAACACCTCCGCAGAGTGCCAGCCTTTAGCTTTCTCCCAAACAATGACCACCTGGTGGTCGGTGAAGTGAGTGCCGAAGGTGGGGTTTGAAATTACCTCAGAGCGGTCCGATGAAGAACTCGGGCTCGGGTTTTGAGTTACCTTGAAATACATTTTGACCTACCTAAATTTTCGCGATAATCGCGCTAGCAACCTGCTCAGTTGAGCGCTTGGCATCGCCACGCTCGACAAGGTCAGCTGCAACCGCTGATTCGATTCTTTCGGCGGCCTCATCAAATCCGAGAGTCTTAGCCAAAAGCGCCGCAGAAAGGATAGCCGCGGTTGGATCTGCCAGATTTTTTCCAGCAATGTCGGGAGCCGAGCCATGAACGGGTTCGAACATGGAAGGAAACGCCCCAGATGGATTTAGATTAGCCGATGCAGCAAGGCCAATGCCACCGCAAATTGCAGCAGCAAGGTCGGTGATGATGTCACCAAAAAGATTGTCGGTGACAATCACATCGAAACGCTCTGGCGAATTCACCATGTGAATGGTCGCGGCATCGATGTGCATGTAGTCGTGGCTAACAAGCGGGTATTGAGCAGAAACTTCTTCAACCATGCGAAGCCAGATTGCCCCAGCGTGCACCAAAACATTGGTTTTGTGAACAAGGGTTAACTGCTTGCGATCGCGCTTGCTGGCAAGCTCAAAGGCGTACTCAACTGCCCTTCGCACGCCAAAGGCAGTATTTACCGAGACCTCGTTTGCAACCTCTTGCTCGGTTCCCTGACGAATGCTGCCACCATTTCCGACGTAGGGACCCTCGGTTCCCTCTCGAACAACCACAAAATCAATCTGCTTTGCGTTACTCAACGGAGAAACAACACCGGGGAAAAGATTTGAAGGGCGCAAGTTTATGTGATGGTCAAAGGCAAACCGCAGCTTCAGTAGCAGACCGCGCTCTAGCACTCCCGATGGAACCCGTGGGTCTCCAATGGCACCAAGCAAAATCGCATCATGACCGGCAAGTGCTTCCAGATCTTGGTCTGTTAGCGCCTGACCGGTGGCCAAATAGCGGTCGGAACCAAGCGGATAAGAGGTGGTCTGAAGTTTGGTGTCGCCAAGAGCCTTGGTTAGGCACTCCAGGGCAACGGCAGTGACCTCCGGGCCAATGCCATCTCCGGGTATTACGGCAAGGTTTATCTGGTTCAAAAAGCCTCACAAGGTTGGTTTCTACAACCTTATCCGTTGCGTGGCGCTTTTGCGCGGGTGTTAGTCGGTTGCGACTGCCAATCCAAGGGCTTTGGCGGCGTTTGCAACGGAGCCTCCGTTTACCAGCTCACCGGTGAAACCAAGATCACGCATCTGGTCAATTGCCTGACCAGCCCTGTTGCCTGAGCGGCAATAAACGTAGTAGTCCGCGCTCGAGTCCAATTGGCCCAGCTGCTCAGTAAAGTCAGCGTCAGCGATTCCGATGTGCAATGCACCGGCTAGGTGACCAGAGTTCCACTCATCGCCGGTTCTAACATCGATAACCGCTGCAAACTCGCTGGCCGCCCTCTCCTCTGATGTTGAGCACCCGGCAAGTGAACCAACTGCAAATACCGCAATGATTGCCGCAACCAAAAACTTGATTAACTTCATAACTTTTCCTCTGATCAAAACTAATTAATTATACCCCCGGGGGTATGTGCTACAGTACAGGAACTTGAACTTTAAAACAAGGAGCGAACATGGACATTCCAGAAACTGATATCGATTCAGTCAGGAAGCGCCTTGCCAGGGCGCAGGGGCAGCTTGGCGGCATCATCAAGATGCTGGACGAGGGCAGGCAGTGCACCGATGTCCTGACTCAAATGGCTGCGGCTCAATCCGCAATCAATCGCGCAGCATTTTCACTAATCGCATCAGGCATTGCCAACTGCACCAAAGATGAAGCCGGTGAGCAGGATCGGGCAAAGCTAGAAAAAGCATTCCTAGCCCTGAGCTAGACAAGACAAGAATCGAGAGGAAAAACAATGGCTAATGAAGTGTCAATCAACGAGCTGGAGCAAGCAATCAAAGCTGGCGACAAGGTAGTGGACGTTCGAGAGGGCTGGGAGTTTGCAGATGGCCACGTGCCAAGTGCCAAGCACATTGCCCTAAACAGCATCCCGGAGAACCTAAGCGAGTTTTCGAAAGATAGTAAGACCTGGATTATTTGCCAGTCCGGTGGCAGGTCAATGACTGCCGCGAACTATTTGGAAGCCCAGGGCTACAACGTGGTTTCGGTTGCAGGTGGCACCGGTGCCTGGATCCAAGCAGGCAAGGAAGTTTCAATGGAGGCATCGAACTAATGGGTCTTTTTGATATTTTCAAGAAAAAGTTTGAAACCATCTCCCCCGAAGCCGCAAAAGCACGTCAGGAAAGCGGAGCAGTTCTTGTTGATGTCCGCGAGAGCCACGAATACAAAAACTTTCATGCGCCAGGAGCAAAGCTGATTTCGCTTGGGGTGCTCGAGCGCAGACTCAAGGAAATTCCGAGTGAGCGAGAGATTTTGGTGGTCTGCCAGTCAGGAATGCGAAGCTCTCAGGCTGCTGGCGTCCTGAGTAAAAACGGCTATCAGGTCAAGAATGTGGCAGGCGGCATGGCGGCATGGCAGCGCGCGGGACTCAAGGTGGTTCGCTAATGAAGGTCTTGATTGTTGGTGGCGTCGCCGGAGGTATGTCAACTGCCACAAGGCTGCGCAGGCTAAAAGAAGACGCTGAGATCATTGTGTTCGAACAGGGCCCGCATGTTTCCTATGCCAATTGCGGTCTGCCGTATCACATCGGCGAAGTTATCGAACAGGAGCAGAGCCTGCTTCTGCAAACACCCGAGTCTCTGCACGCCAGATTCAACTTGGATGTTCGCGTGAACAGCCGGGTTACCAAGATTGACCGCGCTAACAAGCAGGTGACCGTTTCCAATCTCCTAGATAACACCGAATACCAAGAGAGCTATGACCAGCTAGTCCTGTCCACCGGAGCTAAGCCACGCATGGTTCCGATTCCAGGACTGGAAAGAGCACTTGTCCTCCGAGACGTTCAAGACGCTGTCAAGATCAAGGCGCTGGTTGACAATAAGCAGATCAAATCTGCAGCAATCATCGGTGCTGGATTCATTGGCGTGGAGCTTGCCGAAAACCTTCAGCACCGAGAAATCAAGACCACCATCGTTGAATTCCGAGGCAACATTCTGCCCCAGTTCGACCCAGAGATGATCGAACCAATGCAAAAGGTGCTAATCGAAAACGGCATTGAGCTTGCTCTTTCGGCAGAGACCGAAACCGTGAATGAGTCCACGCTGACCCTGAAAGATGGCAGGGTAATCGATGCTGACCTTGTGGTCGCTGCCATAGGAGTGGTGGCAGATCACAAGCTGGCCGTTGATGCAGGTTTAGAAATCGGTGAAGCCGGTGGCATCGTGGTCGATGACCAAATGCGCACCAGTGACCCCAACGTTTTTGCCGTGGGTGACGCAGCTCAAAAAGTTAGTGCCCTGACCGGTCAAGATCAAATGATCTGGCTTGCAAACCTAGCCAATCGTCATGGTCGGCTGGTGGCCGACGTGATTGCCGGAGAAACGGTGGCCGCAAGGCCTTCGATTGGAACCGGCATCATCGGAGCTTTCGGCATTGCTGCAGCGCTCACCGGCCTGACCGAAGCCCTAGCTAAGCGCATGGACATCGCTCACAAAGTAGTCCACCTTCACCCCGGTAGCCACGCCGGCTACTACCCCGGCGCTGAAACTGTCAGCCTGAAGGTCCTGTTTGACCCCGAGTCAGGAAAGCTTCTTGGCGCTCAGGGAATTGGTCGTGACGGCGTTGATAAGCGCATTGACGTGATTGCCACAGCTATTTATGCAGGTCTCACGATTGATGACCTGATGAACCTAGAGCTCAGTTATGCACCGGCTTTTGGCTCCGCCAAAGACGCAATCAACCAGGCTGGATATGTCGGAAACAACATCTTCACTGGCAAGACCGGGAGCGTTCAGTACGGCGACTTGGCCGACAAGATGGCAGCAGGTGCCATGTTGGTTGACGTCCGGTCAGAATCTGAAAATGCAGCCGGCCACATTCCGGGGTCGGTGCTAATTCCGGTTGACACTCTGCGTAAGAACCTGGACCAGCTAGAGGGCAGAGAGGTAATTGTGCACTGCGCTGTTGGTCAGCGAGGTCACACCGCTGTGCAGCTTCTAAAGGGACACGGTATTAACGCCAAGAACCTCGACGGTGGCTACACAACCTGGTCGCAGGGCATGGATGCGAAGAACCGCGCGACTACTAACTAGTACTGATCAGTAATTGAGATAGCGCGCATTACGTCTGCGTCTATCTCTTTTCTGACACCCTCAAGCACTTCGGCATCCACCGGTGAATCAACCGTGATCACAGCGAGGGCTTTTCCGCCCTTTTGCTGCCTCGCAATTGTCATTGCTGCGATGTTAATGTTCGCCTCAGCAAAGGCCTTGCCATAGATCGCAACGATTCCAGGGCGGTCTTGGTAGACCATCACAACCAGGTTCTCTGCCATTGACAACTCGACGTCGTAGCCGTTGATGGAGACAACCTTTTGGTGGTGCTTTGGCCCAATCACCGTGCCACCAACGGAGACAACACTGCCATCTGACAAAACAGCCTTTACGGTGGTCACGTTGCGATACTCATCGCTGACGGTGTCCTGCACCAGGCGAACTTCAATTCCTCGTGACTCTGCCATCAGTGGCGCATTGACGTAGGAGACCTGCTCGGTCACCATGGTCTGGAACAGTCCCTTTAGGGCGGCCAGCTTCAGCACGGTCACATCGTGGGCTGCGATTTCACCGCGAGCCTCAAATTCCACCGAAACAATCGAACCCTGAGCTAGCCCAGCAACAATTTGCCCGAGCTTCTCGGCCAATGCGATTCCTGGCTTTACCGAAGCATCGATCACTCCCCCGGCAACGTTCACGGCATCTGGAACTAGGTCTCCTGCCAGAGCCAAACGAACAGATCGCGCAACAGAGATGCCAGCCTTCTCCTGAGCTTCCTCAGTAGATGCTCCAAGGTGAGGGGTCAGCTGAATGTTTTCCAACCCAATTAGCGGCGAACCGGTTGGGGGCTCCGACACAAAAACGTCCAGACCTGCGCCAGCAATCTGACCCGATACCAACGCCTGGTAGAGAGCGGCCTCATCAATAATTCCGCCACGGGAACAGTTCACGATGCGCAAGTTCGGCTTGGCCATTGCAAACTGCTCGGTTGAAATCATGCCGGTGGTCTCAGGCAGTTTTGGAATGTGAATGGTGATGAAATCACTTCGCTGCATCAGCGCATCCATGTCAACCAGCTCAACGCCAATTTGCTCAGCTCTGGCTTGCGTAACGTATGGGTCGTAGCCAATCAGAGTTGCGCCAAACCCAGCCAGGCGCTGGGCAACCAGGGTGCCAATGCGGCCAAGGCCAATGATTCCAATTGTCTTCTCATAAAGCTCGACGCCAGAAAAGGCACTGCGCTGCCATTTTCCAGCCTGCATCGATGCCTGCGCTGCTGGAATGTTCCTGGCAAGCGACATGATGTGGCCAATAGCTAATTCCGCGGCTGAAATAACGTTTGAAGTGGGCGCATTCACAACCATGACGCCCTGGTTTGTTGCAGCCCTAATGTCGACGTTGTCGAGGCCAACTCCGGCTCGCGCGATTACCTTCAGAGAAGGGGCTGCTTTTAGCGCTTCCTCGTCCATTTTGGTGGCAGAGCGAATCAAGACCGCATGTGCGTCTTTTAGTGCCGGCAGCAGCGCTACTCGATCGGCTCCATCTACCTGGCGGATCTCAAAATCCGGACCAAGCGCCTCAACCGTGGCAGGAGAAAGCTCTTCAGCAATTAAAACTATTGGCTTAGACAATGGCTAACCTAACGAAAAATCGACAGCGATGGGATAGCCCCCATTCTAGCCTTGAAAAAAGAGCTAGGGCTATCGCGCGCACTGGCAGCGGTCTGCCTCGGCAACACCGGCTAGCGCCTGGTCAATGTGCTCTCCGCAACCTTCCCAGGTTGGCTTTGAGCAGGAACTGCAGGTAACTTGTGCGCACATTATTTATCCTTAGAGATTTTCGACTGAAAAAATTCTACAGTCCGCAGCTTCAATCGAATCAACCTCTGGTCAAAATGCAAAAACCCCCTCGAAAGCATCGAGGGGGTTTAGCAATAGAACTATCTTGCGACATTACCTTCTTGGTAGTCGTCGTCGTTCTTGATCCAGCTGAACAACTTACGCAGTTCGCGACCGGTTGCCTCGATTGGGTGAGCCTCGCCCTTGGCGCGAAGCGCCTTGAACTCTGGTCCACCAGCATCCTGGTCATCAATGAAGCGCTTCGCAAAAGCACCGTTCTGGATGTCAGTTAGGACAGCCTTCATGTTGTCCTTGACCGATGGGTCAATAACACGAGGACCAGAAACGTAGTCACCGTACTCAGCGGTGTCAGAAACACTCCAGCGCTGCTTGGCAATGCCGCCCTCATACATAAGGTCAACAATGAGCTTGAGCTCGTGTAGAACCTCGAAGTAGGCGATTTCTGGCTGGTAGCCAGCCTCAACCAAGGTCTCGAAGCCGTACATCACAAGCTGAGAGGCACCACCGCAAAGAACCGCCTGCTCACCGAACAGGTCGGTCTCGGTCTCCTCGGTGAATGTTGTCTTGATGGTTCCAGCACGGGTACCACCAATTGCGCGTGAGTAAGAAAGCGCAAGCTCCATTGCGTGACCAGTTGAATCCTGCTCAACGGCAACAAGGTTTGGAACACCCTTGCCCGCTACGTACTCGCGGCGAACCAGGTGACCCGGTCCCTTAGGAGCAACTAGGAAAACATCAACGTTTGCTGGTGGCTGAATAAAGCCGTAGCGAATCGCAAATCCGTGACCGAACACTAGGGCGTCTCCGGCCTCTAGGTTTGGCGCAATGTCATTGGTGAACAGGTCGCGCTGCTTTGGATCTGGCGCCAGCACCACGATCACGTTGGCCCACTTCACGGCCTCACCAGGAGTAAGGACCTTCAGGCCCTGGTCCTCGGCCTTTGCACGGGACTTTGAGCCCTCCAAAAGTCCAACTACGACGTCAACGCCGGAGTCCTTTAGGTTCAGCGCGTGAGCGTGACCCTGTGATCCAAAGCCCAATACTGCAACCTTGCGACCCTGGATGATGCTTAGGTCTGCATCTTTGTCGTAGAAAATCTCTGCCAATTTACTCGTTCTCCTTGTTTGTTATGGGTAAACCTTAGCGAAGCACTTTTTCGCTCATTGACTTCGAGCCGCGCGATATTGCTATTGCGCCAGACTGAACCAATTCTTTTATGCCAAATGGCTCTAAGACTTTAATGAAAGCCTGGCACTTAGCTGCATCTCCGGTGACCTCGATTACCACCGAATCACTTACTACGTCGATCACTCTGGCCCTAAATAGGGTGACAGCCTCCAGCACCTGAGATCTGGTCGAAGCATCGGTGCGGACCTTGATCAGCATGTGGTCTCTGGCAACCGATGCCTCATCCTCAAGTTCAACAATCTTTAGGACATTGATCAGCTTGTTCAGCTGCTTGGTTACCTGCTCCAATGGCTGTCCATCTAGGCCAACCACAACGGTCATTCTGGAAACGCCTTCTACCTCTGTGGTTCCCACAGCCAGCGATTCAATGTTGAAGCCACGGCGGGCAAACAGCGCTGCGACACGGGTTAGAATTCCGGGCTTGTTTTCAACAAGCAGTGACAAAACGTGCTGAGTCATGATTACTCCTCACCATCCCAAATCGGGGCAGCATCTCGGGCATATTGAACCGCATCGTTTGAAACGCCGGCAGGCACCATTGGCCAAACCATCGCGTCGCGACCAACAATGAAGTCGATAACCACTGGTCGGTCATTGGTCTCCATCGCCAGCTTGATTGCGGCATCAACCTCTTCAAGCTTTTCAACTCTGATTCCCAGGCAGCCGTAGGCCTCTGCCAACTTGACGAAGTCTGGAACCATTGCGGTGTCAGTGCCGGTGTTCAGGTCAGTGTTTGAGTAGCGGGAGTTGTAGAACAGGGTCTGCCACTGCCTCACCATTCCCAATGAAGAGTTGTTGATAATCGCAACCTTGATTGGAATGTTGTTGATGGTGCAGGTTGCAAGCTCCTGATTAGTCATCTGGAAGCAGCCATCGCCATCGATTGCCCACACCAAGCGATCTGGCTGTGCAACTTTGGCGCCCATAGCTGCCGGAACTGAGTAGCCCATGGTTCCAGCGCCACCGGAATTCAGCCATGAGTTTGGACGCTCGTACTTAATAAACTGCGCTGACCACATCTGGTGCTGTCCAACACCGGCCGCGAAAACCGCCTCCGGACCAGAAAGCTCACCAATGCGCTCGATCACGTATTGCGGAGCGAGCTTGCCGTCATCCACATCGTTGTAACCAAGTGGGTAGCGCTCCTTCAATCCATTCAGGAACACCCACCAGTCCGAATAATCTGGCTTGGTTTTCTTCAGCTGAGTTTCGATTTCAGAAATCAGCATTGAAATAACAACCTTGGCGTCTCCAACAATCGGAACATCCGCGTGACGGATCTTTCCGATTTCCGCTGGGTCAACATCAACGTGAATAACCTTCGCGCCCTTGGCAAAGCTCTTCACGTCTCCGGTTACCCGGTCATCAAACCTGGCACCCAAGGTGATGAGCAAGTCTGATTTTTGCAAGGCCGTTACCGCGGGCACGGTGCCGTGCATGCCTGGCATACCCAGGTGCTGCGGGTGCGAGTCCGGGAAAGCACCACGCGCCATCAGGGTGGTTGTTACTGGAGCGTGTAGCAGCTCAGCAAGCTTGAGAAGCTCCTTATTGGCGCCAGCTCGGATAACACCACCACCGACATAAAGGATTGGCTTGTGTGACTTCAAAATCAGTTCAGCAGCAGCCTGGACCTGCTTGCCATGAGGGTCAGTGACTGGCTTGTAGCCAGGAAGATCAACTTTTGGCGGCCAAGAGAATTCAAACTTTGCGTTCTGAGCATCTTTGGCCACGTCAACCAAAACCGGCCCGGGCCTACCTGTTGTTGCAATTTCGTAGGCAGCGGCAATAACGCCGGGGATGTCCTCGGCCTTAGTAACCAGGAAGCTGTGCTTGGTAATAGGCATTGTGATGCCAACGATGTCCGCTTCTTGGAAGGCATCGGTTCCGATTGCAAAAGAGTTCACCTGACCGGTGATTGCAAGCATCGGAACAGAGTCCATGTGAGCATCAGCAATTGCGGTCACCAGGTTGGTGGCACCCGGTCCGCTGGTTGCGATGCAAACGCCAAGTTTGCCGCTAGCAGCGGCGTAACCCTCGGCAGCGTGACCAGCACCCTGCTCGTGCCGAACCAGGATGTGTCGCACCTTGGTTGAGTCCATAAGTGGGTCATAGGTGGGCAAAATCGCGCCACCTGGCAGTCCAAACACGGTGTCAACGCCAAGCATCTCGAGCGAACGAATTAGAGCTTGTGCACCGGTGAGTGTCTCAGTTGCCATTAGGTCTTCTTTCAAATCAACAATTAGCCGCAGTAGGCACCCTCGGAGGCCGAGTGAACCAACTTTGAATACTTCGCTAGCACACCGCGGGTATAACGCGGCGGCAATGGCTGGAAGTCCTTTAGACGCTCCGCCAGCTCTTCCTCGCTAACCAGTAAGTCAAGCGAACGAGCAGCAATGTCGACTCGAATCAAGTCTCCATCACGAACCAGAGCAATTGGTCCACCATCGGTGGCCTCTGGCGCAATGTGGCCGATACACAGTCCGGTTGTGCCGCCTGAGAATCTGCCGTCTGTCAATAGTAGGACATCTTTGCCTAATCCCGCACCCTTAATTGCGCCGGTAATCGCGAGCATCTCGCGCATTCCGGGACCACCCTTGGGGCCTTCGTAGCGAATAACAACCACGTCGCCAGCGGCAATCTTTCCTTCTGACAGCGCCTCCATAGCAGCTGCCTCACGGTCAAACACTCTTGCTGGGCCCTCGAATTTGTCAAGATCAAAACCGGCAGTCTTCACAACAGCTCCGTCAGGAGCGATGGTTCCGTGAAGCACGCTGATTCCACCATCTTTGTGAATTGGGTTGTTCATAGCGCGGATTATCTTGCCATCTGGGTCTGGTGGATTAATGTCCGCCAGGTTCTCGGCCATGGTCTTACCGGTAACGGTCAGCGCATCGCCATGCAGAAGGCCTGCGTCAAGCAGCGCCTTCATTACAACTGGGACTCCACCGACCCGGTCAACATCGTTCATCACATACTGACCAAAAGGCTTCAGGTCTCCAAGGTGTGGAACCTTGTCAGCAATCCTGTTGAAATCTTCGAGCTTCAGATCAACCTCAGCCTCACGAGCAATCGCGAGCAGGTGCAGCACCGCATTTGTTGAACCGCCGAATGCCATCAAGACCGCGATTGCATTCTCGAATGCCTTCTTGGTCATGATGTCCCTGGCAGTGATGCCCTTGTCGATCAAATTCACAACAGCCTCACCGGAACGGTGAGCCCAGCTGTCACGACGACGGTCAGCTGATGGTGGCGCGGCCGAACCGGGAAGACTCATGCCAAGCGCCTCGCCAATCGAAGCCATTGTGTTAGCGGTGTACATTCCGCCACAGGCGCCTTCGCCAGGGCAGATTGCTCGCTCAATCCGACCTAAGTCTTCTTCGCTCATCTTGCCGGCCTTGCAGGCTCCAACGGCCTCAAAGGCATCGATGATCGTCACTTGCTTTTCAGTTCCGTCCGAAAGCTTTACCCAACCCGGGGCAATCGAACCTGCGTACAAAAACACAGAAGCCAGGTCAAGCCGCGCTGCGGCCATCAGCATGCCAGGCAGCGACTTGTCGCAGCCGGCAAGCAAAACTGAGCCATCCAGGCGCTCGGCCTGCATCACGGTCTCCACCGAGTCGGCGATAACCTCTCGTGACACAAGTGAAAAGTGCATGCCCTCGTGACCCATTGAAATACCATCCGAGACCGAAATGGTTCCAAATTCAAGCGGGTAACCCTTGGACTGATGCACGCCAGCTTTTGCGGCGTCAGCTAACCGGTCCAGTGACAGGTTGCACGGAGTTACTTCGTTCCAAGAGGACGCGACTCCGATTTGTGGCTTCTGCCAGTCGTCATCGCCCATGCCAACCGCACGGAGCATTCCCCTGGCGGCAGCGCGTTCAATTCCATCTGTAACAACATGGCTTCTTGGCTTCATATGATTCGGCATTGTTCAATCTTACGATTTATATCGCGATACCCTGAAGTCGTGGAAAATCAAGACACGACAAAAGTGCCAACCGGATTGGCTCTTTACACTCACGCTGCTCATCGAGCCAGCAAAGAAGTCATTTACAGCTACTCGACTTCCTTTGGTCTTGCCACCAGGGTTCTGAACAGGAAACTGCGAGCTCATGTCGAGAATATCTACGCGCTGGTTAGAGTTGCCGATGAAATTGTCGATGGCAGCGCCGAAGAGGCAGCGCAGGCATCGCGCCTGGTTAATCCCGAACAGCTTCTAAATGATTTTGAGCAAGAAACCTACCTGGCCATCCAGCGCGGCTTCAGCACAAACCTGATCATCCACTCCTTCGCAGTCACGGCCAGATCAGTTGGCATCGGCAAGGACATCATTGAGCCTTTCTTTTACTCCATGCGGCAGGATCTGACCGAAACTATTCACGATCAAGCATCATTTGAAAAGTACGTCTACGGAAGCGCCGAGGTCGTTGGGCTGATGTGCCTGGCAGTCTTTGTTGCCGAGGGTGATTACACCAAGGCGGAAAAACAAACTCTTGTGGCTGGTGCCAGAGGGCTAGGTTCAGCGTTTCAAAAAGTGAATTTCCTGCGGGACTTAGCGTCAGACTTTGAACGGCTCGGGCGCAGTTACTTCCCAAATGTGAGCGTTGAAAACTTCGATGATGAAACCAAGATTCACCTGACCAAAGACATCGAAAATGACCTTCGAATTTCATCACTTGCACTTCCGCTGCTACCGCCATCTGCCAGAAAGGCAGTCACCACAGCACAGCTTTTGTTTCAAGAGCTGAATACCAAAATTGCAAATACCGAAGCTTCGGAACTAATTCACACCCGTATCTCTGTTAACAATCTTCGCAAGTTGTTTTTGCTTGCTAAATCACTATTAGGAGCAAAGCCTTGAACCAAAAAACAGCTGTCGTCGTTGGTGGTGGCATTGCGGGATTAGCAACCGCTGCATTACTTGCAAAGGCCGGCATGAAGGTTGACCTTTTCGAAGCGCGGGCCGGTATCGGTGGCAGGGCTGACGTTTGGGAGCAAGACGGCTTTAGATTCGACATGGGCCCAAGCTGGTACCTAATGCCGGATGCCTTTGAGCAGTTTTTCAAACTGATGGGCACATCCGCCGACAAAGAACTGAACCTGCAGCGACTAAACCCCGCCTACCAAACCAGGAATGAGGGTCTTGGCGACGCGATTTTGATGCCCGACAACGTCGAGGGCGTCAAGGAGATGTTTGAGTCAATCGAAAAAGGCGCTTCCAAGGGGCTCGAGCGATACCTAAAATCTGCCGAGGATGCCTACGAGCTCTCAATCAAGCATTTCCTGTACACGAACTTCCAGGACGCCAGAAGCTTTGTTCACCCGGAAGTCCTTAAAAAACTTGGTCGTTTTCTAAAGCTATTGGTGAAACCGCTCTACAGCTTCTCCGGTGAATATGTGAAGGACGAACGACTGAAGAAGATGCTGAATTTCCCAGCCGTATTCTTAGGAGCTTCGCCCTACGACACCCCGAGCATGTATCACCTGATGACACACGTTGACATGAACCAGGGCGTTTTCTACCCGCAGGGTGGGCTTCACACGGTGATTGAGGCAATCGCAAAACTTGCCAAGGAACACGGCGTTCAGATTCACACCAGCTCGCCAGTGACCAAGATTTTGCATGAGAACGACAAGGCGGTGGGAGTCGAGGTTGCCGGTATTAACCACATCGCAGACGTGGTTGTTGCGAGCGCCGACCTGCACCACGTTGAGACCAAGTTGCTCGACAGAAAGCATCAGACCTACCCAAGCTCATGGTGGGACAAAAAGGTTCCGGGCCCTTCAGCCATGCTTCTGTACTTAGGGGTGAAGGGCAAAATTGATCAGCTTGATCACCACACCCTGCTCTACACCAAGGATTGGAGCAAGAATTTCAAGGAAGTGTTCAAGAAAGCCGACGGGAAGTCTGCTATTCCCTCCCCTGCTTCCCTTTACATTTGCAACCCATCCAAAACTGACAGCTCGGTTGCCCCGGAGGGCTACGAGAATCTGTTCGTGCTGGTTCCAATTGCCGCTGACACCGTAATCGGCTCTGGCGGCATCAATGGTGCTGGCGATGCGGATTTCGAGAAGGAAGCGGATCGGGCAATCGATCAGATTGCCCAATGGTGTGAAATCCCAGATCTGAAGAACCGAATTGTGCTGCGCCGCACCATGGGACCTGGAAACTTCGAAAATGAATTCAACGCCTGGAGTGGAACAGCACTGGGCATGGCTCACACGCTGACGCAGAGTGCTTTCTTTAGGCCCAAGAACTACTCAAAGAAACTCAAGAACCTGTTCTACACCGGCCACAACACCATCCCCGGCATTGGTCTTCCGATGTGCCTAATCGGGGCCGAGCTTGTCTACAAGCACCTAACCGCTGACAAGTCATCGGGGCCAATCCAGCATGAACTAACCACTGTGGAGAGCTGGAAGGGCCTTAGTTGATTCAACAGCTACTGCCTTTTGCCTACCTTGCGGCCCTGATTCTTTCAATCCTTGGGCTCTACTTGATAGACAGAAGGCACAAGCTCGCAATCACTGGCTCCCCCAGAGCGGCACTGCTCTCGATTGCCGTGGCGGTGGCACTGTTTTTGATCTGGGATCTAGCAGGAATTGCCCTAGGCATCTTTTTTAGAGGTGACGCTCCTCATCTCTCGGGTTTGGTGCTCGCCCCAGAGCTGCCAGTCGAAGAAGTGTTTTTCCTAATACTGCTCAGCTACAACGCGTTGCTTGTTTACCTAGCGTTTGCAAGGCGGTTTCAGAAATGACCTACCTGCTACTCACGGCCTCAGTACTTGCTGCAGCCATGATTTATTTCTTCCTCATGCGCAGCTACATTGCAAGCAAACCGCTGGTGGCCGCATTGGCCGTGATGCTGCTTATTACCGCTATTTTTGACAACGTGATCATTGCAACCGGGATTGTGGCCTACGACGAGGCCAAGATTTCCGGCATCAAAATTGGTGTTGCGCCAATCGAGGACTTTGCCTACACATTGGTAGCGCTGCTGGTTGTGCCAACTCTGTTCAACTTCTTTAGGGTTAGGCTGTGAAGCTAATTTCGAGACTGATTGTCTCCTCTCGGCCAATCTCTTGGATAAACACGGCCTTTCCCTTCGCGGCCGCCTACTTCATCACTACCGGCGAAGTAACTGCGCAGCTAATAATTGGCACCCTGTTCTTCCTGATCCCCTACAACCTTTTGATGTATGGGGTGAACGATGTCTTTGATTACGAAAGCGACCTGGCTAATCCCAGGAAGGGCGGAATCGAGGGTGCGCTCCTGGAGCCCAAATACCACGCGGCAACACTTTGGATTTCAACTATTAGCTGCGCTCCATTTGTGGTTTATTTGCTGGTTTCTGGCAGTGCTGAAGCCTCGCTTATTTTGCTGTTGGTGCTCTTTGCCGTGGTTGCTTACTCTGCCAAGCATCTGCGGTTCAAGGAGATTCCAGTGTTGGATTCCTTCACCTCTGCAGTTCACTTTGTAGGGCCAATGCTTTTTGGTCTCTCCCTGGGTCACGGCAACCTACTCAATCCCGTTGTCGCCCTGGCGACATTGGCATTTATGCTCTGGGGCATGGCCTCCCATGCATTCGGCGCCATTCAAGACATCCAGGCTGATCGTCAGGCAAAGATCGCCTCTATCGCCACCTACCTGGGGGCAAGACTTACCGTGAGATTGGCCTTCGCCTCGTACGCTGTGGCTGCCGTCATTGTGATATTTCTGCCTGACCGATTTGCCTTTGCTGCTCTGGCAGCCCTGCCCTACCTGATTGTGGTTGGCAGGGAATTTCAGATTACGGATGAGACCTGTGAAAGCGCAAACAGAGGCTGGAAACGATTTATCTGGCTGAACTTTTTTGCCGGTGCGATTATCAGTGCGCTGCTAATCGGACCGAGCTAGCTCTCCTGCCAGCTGATTAGGTGGTTCGCAGAAAACCTCGGTGAGCAAAGCTTGCAGCTGAGCGCCCTGGTTGGCTTTCGCATCCGATAGTGCTCATGGGAACCAGGGCACAGGCCGACATACTTCGCAGAGTTTTTAGCAACTTCCTTGCCGTCAAGCTTCTCGTGGCGATAGCCAATTTCGGTCGCCTTTTGCTTCCAGATTTTTCCATGACCAGCCTGCTGGCCAGCAAGGGCATGCGCTATCTCGTGCAGCAGCACCTGCTGCACTTGTTCAATAGAGGATGTGACCACAAAATGCTTACTGAGCGTGATCCTTCTGGCCTGATAGTCACACTGACCTGCTCTACGAACAGCCCGGTCAAAACCAAAGGAATAGCGAATTAGCCCATGAGCTTGAAAGAGCTCATTAGCCATCGCTTTAACTCTGGTTTCGGCCCTTTGGTCCAATTCGCTAGTGTCCTTCGCAAAGTTCGGCGATGCGCCTTACGGCCTCCGTGATTCGGGGCTTCGAGGTTGCAAAATTGAACCGCACAAACCCCGGGTAGTCATCATCGATGCCGTGGTCCGAGCCTGCAACAACCGCGACTTTCGCCTCTTTCAGAATCGCCTGTTGCAAGTCTTGAATTTTGTAGGCGCCAAGGTCTAGCCAAGCCAGATAGGTGGCCTCCATCTCATAAAGTCTTGCCTGCGGAAGTCTGTTGGCGACCTCAGACCTTAGGTGCTCAAGGTTCTCTTGCAACTGCAAAACCGTTTGGTCTAGCCAACCCACGCCCTGTTCATAGGCGGCCACCATTGCGTGCGCTCCCAGAATTGATGCTCGCCACTGCATGGCTTCGGGCAACAATTTGAGCTTTGCTCGCACCTGATCGGAAGCTGTCACCAAGAAGCCGGCCTTGAGCCCTGCGGTATTCCAAGCTTTGGAGCTGGAGGTGATCGTCACACCGGTTGCAGCAGCCTCTTGCCCAAGTGAAAGATATGGAGTGAACGGAACCCATGAAAGTGGGGCGTGAATCTCATCCGAAATTACGAGCACGTCAAATTCCTTTGCCAGCTTGGCAATTTCTGTGAGTTCTTTGGCGGTGTGGATTCGACCAACCGGATTCTGTGGCGAGCACAGCAGATAAACCCTGACTCCACTTTCAAATGCTGCCCTGATTGCAGGCAGGTCTAGCTTCCAAGTGTCACCCTCGAGCACCAAGGGTGCATCCACCGGAGTGCAGTCAGCCTCTTTCAGCCAGGAAAAGAAAGCGGCATAAACCGGTGTGTTCACCAAAACCTGTTCACCTGGGCCAGTTGCTGCCTTCAAAATCTCAACGGCCGCCACGCCAACGTCGGTGGCCATTTTGGCGTGTGTTGGGTCCAGCTGCCAGCCCCAACGATTCAGGGCAAAAGACTCGAAAGCCTGACCGGCTTTTGCGAATGGGCCAAGATATCCGAGGTCAGAATTTACAACCATCTGGGCAAGCCTCGCCCTGATTGGCTCTGCTACATCAAAGTCCATTTCAGCAACGTGCATCGGCAGCACATCGGCTGGATACCTGAGCCACTTGGAGCTAGAGCGATTTGCGAAGTTTGAAAAACTATCCGGGTCCGTCATGCTTCGATTATGCCCTATGGGCAAACTGGACCAAGGGATTGTCCCCTAGAGCCCAAATAGCAGGTAGCCCGCGATGGTGAAAATCACAATCGCAATGAAGCTCTCGAGAATCCGCCAGAATCGGGGATTTGTCGCCAGCGGCGCGAGCAACCTGGCGAAGTAACCGAGACCAAAAAACCATGCGAAGCTTCCAAGGCTTGCTCCGACCCAAAACAGCCAACGATCCGCCTGGAATTGATTACCAATCGACCCCAGCAAAATGACAGTGTCGATGTAAACGTGTGGATTCAAAAAGGTGAGCCCAGCAGCAGTGGCAAGCGCGCCCCAGATGCCGGCTCGGCCAGACCCGGCACCTTCCAATGAACCTGGATTAATGGCCCGACGAACCGCCCCAATACCAAACCAAATCAAATAGGCAGCGCCCACAAAACGCAGAGCGACCAGGAGCCACGGAACCGATTCGATTGCCGCACCAAGGCCGAGAATTCCAGCACCGATTAGGAGGGCATCCGAGACAGCGCAGAACAGCACGATGCCAAACACATGCTCTCTGCGAAGCCCCTGACGAAGCACAAAGGCATTTTGGGCTCCGATTGCAACAATCAGCGCAAGGCCGCTGAAAAAGCCAGTGCTTGCAGCTATCAAGGCGCCCTCTCTGGAGGCAGGTGTGCTCTGTTTATGGAAATAAAACTGAGCTGAAGCCTATTATGACAATTATGACTTTAGAAATCGGAACAAAGGCCCCGGCATTCATGCTCAACGACCAGGATGACCAGCCAGTAGCGCTGACTGACTTCGCTGACCAAAATGTGATTGTCTACTTTTATCCAGCAGCATCAACACCCGGCTGCACCACCCAGGCCTGCGATTTCAGAGACAACATAAATTCGCTGAAATCTGCCGGCTACCAGGTGCTAGGAATCTCACCCGACAAGCCGTCAAAGCTCAAGAATTTTCAAGAAAAGGAAGGCCTGAACTTTCCGCTGCTAAGTGACCCAGACAACAAGGTCCAAGAGGCCTACGGCGCTTACGGACCAAAGAAGATGTATGGCAAGGAGTACATGGGGACTATTCGCTCCACATTTGTCGTAAGTGCCGGAAAAATCAGTCATGCCTTTTATAACGTCAAGGCCAAGGGCCACATCGAATTCCTGCGCAAAGAGTTAGGGATCTAGCCCCGCTCACCTCAAGTTTTCAGACGTAGGATTTGAATCATGAATTGTAGGAATTGCAACTTGCCAGTTGCCAAAAATGACCTTGATTGCCCAAGTTGCGGTCTGACGACAGCGAAAACCAGGGCGGACCTTCAAAGAATTGACCCTGCTATGACCAATGGGCTTGCTTGGGCACTGATTGCAGTGGGGCTCCTAGGAGTTGTCTTTGTAATTGCAAACAGCTCGACCAATTGGCAATCAAACCTTGACTTTGTCGCTCCAGCTGCACTTTTGCTGGTTGGCGGAGCAACTTTGATTAGTACTAGAAGAAAAAAATAGCGATCCTCCTGACCCATGTTGAAAGCAGAACAAGCTTTGCCTGTTTCATCTGAGTTAGGGTGTAGAGGTACCCACGAACAAATCGTAAAGAGGAAATGATGAACGACCACGATATTGAAATCGCAGTGAACTCGGTAACGGTTCTGATGTCTTTGAGTGGTTTGGGCATCATCGCCCTAATGGGAATGTTTTTGCATCTCAGTCTGACTTCAATCCTCGGCGGCAACAGCTAAAACACAAACTGGAGTCGCTTTCGGGCACCAAATTTATGCGCACACCAAGCAGTAGAGCCCGAGCATAAAAAAAATCCCCGACCTAACGAGGATTTCATTCTTTGGTGCGCCCCCCGGGACTTGAACCCGGAACCCACTGATTAAGAGTCAGTTGCTCTGCCAATTGAGCTAGAGGCGCATCAGCGCAAAAGCTTACCACCTAGATCAATGGTTTGCTCAAGTAATCTAGCAATGAGATTGAATCATTGCTGGTGTGCTTAGATTGGCGGGTGCCAATTGAGCTGATTGCAGCAGTAGCAACCTTTGGGTTCATAACCTCAGTGACCCCTGGACCCAATAACACCATTTTGTTTGCAACCAGCGTGAGCTATGGACTTCGCAAGGCCATGCCATTCCTGCTGGGAATTATGCTTGGTCTTGCGGTGATCCTAAGCGCAATTGGGTTGGGGCTCGGTGCTGTATTCATAGCCTTTCCGGCAGCTTTTCAAGTCCTAAAATACCTAGGGTTTGCCTATATTCTTTATTTGTCCTACTCCATCATCCAATCCGGCTATAAGCCAATCGCTAGTGACACAAAGCTTTTTGGGTTATTTGAAGCCAGCTTTTTTCAGTTTGTGAATCCAAAGGTTTGGGTGGTGATGCCAAGCTTCATGGCCTCGTTCATTCCGATCGGTGCGACACCGCTGGTCACTGCGACTCTAATCGTCGTCTTTTTGGTTTTTACCTTCCCGGGAGCGCTGGCTTGGGCGCTGTTCGGCGAGGTGCTGAAGACCTTCATGGCGAACCCAAAAAAGCGGCGGATTTTCAATTGGTTTGCTGGGCTGCTGCTGGTCGCCTCAATGGTGCCAGTGGTGTTTTTCTAAAAAAACAAAAAAGCTGAACGCTTAGGGCGAAATCGACACCTCGAAACTTTGGCAAAAAGATAATATTGGTCCAATGAATGAAAACGGCTTGGGGAAAGCAGCGTCAAGGCTAGAGCCTGGTCAGCTGGCTCCGGTCTTTGAGCTGCTTGATCAAGATGGGGTCATTGCTAAGTCCTCGGAAGTACTCGCTCAGCCGACTATTTTATTTTTCTTCCCAGCTGCAGGCAGCCCAGGTTGCACCAAAGAGGCAGCCGACTTTCAAGACCACCTGGAAGAATTTGCCCAGAAGGGCTATCAAATTGTCGGAATCTCCCCCGACAGCCCAAAGCGCCTCAAAGAGTTTTCACTTTCGCATGACCTGAGCTTCAGGCTACTTTCGGACCCAGAGGTGTCAGTCCACCGCGCCTATGGCGCACACGGCGAGAAGTCGATCTACGGTCGAATTTATAAGGGTGTTCTTCGCTCGACAGTCATTACTGATATCAATGGCAACGTTGAGCAGGCCATGTATAACGTGAAGGCCACCGGCCACACCAACATGCTGAAAAAGCGGCTCGGAATTATCTAGCTGTTACTTGTCTCGAAACAGCTCTCGGACGTTCTTTGAGAACATGGCAAAGAACACGATCGCGGCTGGCACCGACAGCGCAACTCCGATTGCCACGACGCCAAACTCACCTGAAAAGCTAGCTACGCCAATCGAAACAATCAACAACTGCAATACAAACGAGGGTGTGTAGGCCCAGCGCTTGAGCCTAAACATGCCGATTGCAACATTGATCATGAATGCCGAGGCCGCCAACAGCATGCCAGTAAGGAACAGTGCACTGACCAGCGACAGCACTCCGCCGGCCAGGATGTAGATCACTGACAAGACTGCAAATCCGGCAAGAATTGTTGCCTGAATTGCAGTGATTAGTACCGCTAAGAGCAGAATTATTGGCTTTTTGGACAATTGGGTATTGATTTCTTGGGTCGGCTATGAAACGATTTTGGTGTTGCAAGAAGGACTCTACCTTCAAATTTATGCAAGTTTCGACCTTAGGAATAACAGAACAATATGGATATGGATTGGCTAAATCAGGCCCGCTGTCTCAACGAAGATCCAGAGCTTTTCTTCCCAGTCGGGAACACAGGCCCTGCTCTTGACCAGATAGAGCGAGCCAAGACAATCTGCCGCCAGTGTGATGTTTCGGCTCAATGCCTCGAATATGCAATCAAAGAAAACCAGGACACCGGAGTTTGGGGTGGCCTATCTGAGGACGAGCGTCGCTCACTGAAGCGTCGCTACGCCAGAGCCCGTCGCGCCGGCTAAACCGGTATCTCTAAAACAACCCTGGTTCCACCACGAATTGGTGACGTCCAGTTAATTTTTCCGCGCAATTCCGACTCAACTAGCGTGCGCACGATTTGAGTGCCCAATCCAGATCCAACCTTGCCCTCTGGAAGACCCACCCCATCATCCTCAACTTGTACTCTCAGTAGCTTCGGAGAACGTTGGGCAACTACCGAGATCGTGCCGGAGCCGTCCCCCAGTCCGTGCTCTACGCCATTTGAGACCAGCTCGGTAAGAACGAGTGCTAGAGGTGTGCTGCGCTCTGCAGTGAGCTCTCCAAAGCTTCCTTCGAATTCGGTGGTAACTGTAGCGTGGGAAGCAACCGCGGTCTCCGGAACCAGTGCCAGAATCCGATTGAAGATCTGATCAAAACTCACGTCTTGCTCCACGCCCTCTGACAAAACGTCGTGTACCAGCGCGATGGCACTTACTCGCCGCATTGCCTGACCAAGAGATTCCTTGACCTCATCGGATGAAGCCTGCCTTGATTGCAGGCGAAGCAGGCTTGCCACGGTTTGCAGATTGTTCTTAACTCGATGATGAATCTCTCTGATGGTCGCATCTTTGGTTATTAGTTCTCGGTCCCTAACCCTCAGTTGAGTAACGTCCCTACACAAAACAATTGCACCATTGCGCAACTTGTTCTTCATGAGGGGAACAGAGCGCATCGCAATGGTCAGCCTGTCGAACTCAACGTCACTTCGCCAGGCACCCTTGCCCGTGAGGATCAGCGGAAGCCCCTCATCAACTTGCCCGAGGCCAGCTGGCAAAGCATTTACGGTTTCCGATAGCAGCCGACCTTCAAGCTCGCCTTCCACTCCGGCGGCATTGAAGACCGAGAGCGCACCTGGGCTAGCAAACAAAACCCTCCCGGCTGCATCCAGGCGGATCAAACCGTCATTGGCTCTGGGGGTTCCGCGTTTCGGGGCAGTGCCGGATTCGGATGCTGGGAAGCAACCCTCCGAAATCATCTCGAGCAGCTCTTCGCCAATGTCAATGAAGTTGAGTTGAAGTTTGTTGGGAAGCCTAGATTCGCCAATGTTGGTATGTCGAGTGATGACTGCAATTGGCTCAGCGGAGTCGGTTCGATCTGGCGCAAACACTGGATAGGCGGCAACTCGCGATGCGCTTCCCTCGTATTTTTCGAGTTCTTCGCCGATCACCGGACCCTTGGACTCCCAAGCACGACCTATTTGTTTAGCCCAATCACTCCTGGGCGCATTACCGGTGATGTCTCTGTAAAAAAGGGTGGCTGCGGCTGCGGGCCTAGCGTGAGCAAAGGCTTGAAACGTGTTGCGGTTTGGGACCCAAAGAACTAAATCAGAAAAGGCAAGGTCGGCAACAAGCTGCCAGTCTGCTAGCACCGCGCCAATCCATGGCGACCGCTCTTCGTCTTTGACTCCCACGCTTAGGGAGTTTAGTCCTTGGTTGGCTCATCCAAGATATCCAACGCAAGTCGCCTAATGGCCTCCCTCATTTTCGACCCCTTTGCGCACAGCCAGAGCGGTTCGGCTTTTGGATATTTAAGGCGCCGTCAGAGCAGTCTCACTCCGAGCAGAGTTGGTTTACCAGCGGTATCGAATAACTGAAATATCGCTAATTAGTTCTTGAAGAACGAGCTACCTTGCCCACCCTGGTCAGGCTTCGTAGGCTGAACCGGAGCCGGTGGTGCCACCTTCTTGGTTGACTCTTTGTGAACGTCAACCTTTCCCTGCTCAGTTGGGGCCGAGTAGGTCAGCTGCGCCGGTTGCTCCTGCTGTACTTCAGGCAAGTTCTGCTTGATTTCTACGTTGAACAAGAACTGAACGGCTTCCTCGCGGACGCCAGCCATCATCTCCAGGAACATGGCATAGCCCTCACGCTGATACTCGATCAGCGGGTCTCGCTGCGCCATAGCCCTCAGGCCAATTCCCTCTTTCAGGTAATCCATCTCGTAGAGGTGATCACGCCATTTCCGGTCAACAACCGAAAGCATCACTCTGCGCTCAAGTTCACGCATTAGCGCTTCGCCGATCTCGTCGGTTCGCTTCTGGTATGAAAGCTTGGCGTCGCTCAGCACTTCACTGGCCAGCCAGCCAAAACTTAGCTTTGTTCGGGAGCCAGCCTCTTCTAGCACTTCACTGATTTCAAGGCCGATTGGATAGATGGCTTTCAGTTCAGCCCAAAGACTCTCTAGGTCCCAACTGGAAACATTCGATTCGAGCTCAGTTCGCTGCACCACCTGAGTGATTACTTCCTCTAGGAACTCCTGCAAAGTCGCTGAGATATCCTCGCCCTGCAAAATCTGGCGACGATCGGCATAAATTGCCTCACGCTGACGGTTCATGACGTCGTCATATTTCAGGATGTTCTTGCGAATCTCTGCGTTCCTACCCTCAACCTGAGACTGCGCAGATGCAATTGCGCGCGAAACAACTCCGGATTCGATTGCTGAGTCGTCTGGAACCGATGATCGGTTCATGAGAGCCGCGGCCGCACCTGAGTTGAAAAGCCTCATAAGGTCATCTGTTAGAGACAGGTAGAAGCGAGACTCACCCGGGTCACCCTGGCGACCAGATCGACCACGCAGCTGGTTGTCAATTCGTCTGGACTCGTGGCGCTCAGTTCCTAGAACATATAGGCCGCCGACTTCCAGCACCCTTGCAGCCTCGGTTGCAACTTCAGCCTTCAGGCCGTCAAAGACGGCGTCCCATTTGGCTTCATACTCTTCTGGCTGCTCATCTGGATCCAGTCCCAGCTTTGCCATCTGCTGCACGGCCAAGAACTCAGCGTTTCCACCAAGCATGATGTCAGTTCCACGACCAGCCATGTTGGTAGCGACGGTAACGGCCCCGAACCTTCCGGCCTGGGCGACAATCACAGCTTCGCGGGCATTGTTCTTTGCATTCAAAACTTCGTGCTTAACGCCCTTTTTGGCAAGCAGCTTCGAAAGGTATTCGCTCTTCTCAACGCTTGTGGTTCCGACCAAAATTGGCTGGCCGTTTTGGTGTCGCTGAAAAATATCTTCCACAACCATGCGGAACTTGACCTCTTCATTTTTGAAGATTAGGTCTGTCTGGTCTTTCCTGACCATTTTGCGGTTGGTTGGAATCGGAACCACACCAAGTTTGTAGGTGGACATAAATTCGGCCGCTTCGGTTTCTGCGGTTCCGGTCATGCCGGAGAGCTTGGAATACAGGCGGAAGTAGTTCTGCAAGGTAACCGTTGCGAGAGTTTGATTCTCAGGCTTGATCGCAACGCCCTCTTTGGCCTCAATCGCCTGATGCATTCCCTCGCTGTAGCGGCGACCGGGCAGAATTCTGCCGGTGTGCTCATCAACGATCTGCACTTCACCATCGACGACGACGTAATCGCGGTCTTTCCGGAACAGCTCCTTGGCGCGGATTGAGTTGTTCAAGAATGAAATCAGTGGTGTGTTAGCGGTCTCATAAAGGTTTGTGATTCCCAGGTAGTCCTCGACCTTGTCGATTCCTGATTCCAAGACACCAATTGTTCGCTTCTTTTCGTCAACCTCGTAGTCCTCTTCCGGGACCAAATCCAGCGAAAGCTTCGCGAAAATACCGAACCAGCGATTGACATCGGTTGCGGCGGGGCCAGAGATGATCAGCGGAGTTCTCGCCTCATCAATCAGAATCGAGTCAACCTCATCGACAACAGCAAAGAAGTGGCCGCGCTGAACCAAATCCTGACGGTTTAGGGCCATGTTGTCGCGCAGGTAATCAAAACCAAACTCATTATTGGTTCCGTAGGTAATGTCGCAGTCATACTGCGCCTTGCGCTGGACAGGGTCCTGACCCGAGACTATACAACCGGTGGTCATGCCAAGAGCTCGGAAAATTCGACCCATTAGCTCCGACTGATAGCTAGCAAGAAAGTCATTCACGGTGACAACGTGGACACCGCGGCCCGGAATCGCATTCAGATAAGCAGCCAAAGTTGCAACCAGGGTCTTACCCTCACCGGTTTTCATCTCTGAAATGTTTCCGAGGTGAAGCGCGGCTCCACCCATCAACTGAACATCAAAGTGACGCATTCCCAGAGTTCGAACCGACGCCTCACGCACAGCAGCAAACGCCTCTGGAAGTAGGTCATCTAGAGATTCGCCTGACGCGAATCGATCCCTCAGGTTGCTTGTTTCGCCCTTCAGCTCTTCATCGCTCAGAGACTGGTAATTGGGCTCCAGGGCGTTAACCTCGGAGGCAATGGTCTCCAATTTTCTGAGCAGCCTGCCTTCGCCAGCACGCAGCAGCCTGTCAATAAATGATTCCAAAAGTTACTCCTTGATTATCGGCTGCAATTCTAGCCCGAGCGGTCGGCTTCTAGATAAGTGAGATCATCCCGTAGCTGTAGCCCTTGCGCCTATAAACTACCGCGGCTTGGCCAGAATCTACATCGTGATAGAGATAAAAGTCATGTCCGACCAATTCCATATGGTCCACAGCTTCTTCCTTGGTCATGGCGATTTTCTCAAATTCCTTTGCCCTAATTACCAATTCTGTCTGAGAAACTGGGCTCTCAACAGTTTCGGTGACTTCGATCTCGCCGGTGAAAAGTGAAGGATCGGCTGGGGTGACATCAAGGTCCTTGAAGCCAGAGCCAGCCAGTTCACTGGTGCCGACTCGTTTGTGTCCGCCACCGCGGTGCACCTTCTTCTTGTCTGAGTAGCGACGAAGTCGCTCTTGCAGTTTCCCAAAGGCCATATCGAAGGCCGCAAACTTATCTGGGGCCTGAGCCTCTGCCCTGACCACGTGTCCCGGCTCATAGACGGTCAATTCGACGCGATCTTCTTGTCCAGATTGCTTGGAGTGCTCGTACCTGGTCACCTTGACTAGCAGCTCTTCTGGCTTATGCGCGAGCTGGTCTACTTTGCCGGATTTTTCAGATACGTAATCTCGAAAGCGGTCCGAGACTGTGAGGTTTTTGGTTGAAAAAGTTAGTTCCATTTTTACCTCCTGTAGGCAGTTTTACCTTTTATTAAAACTACGCCCTTTTTTATTTCGGTATGCGCGCTTTAGAGAATTCTCTTAGCCGACACACAGACTCCAGTAACCGTGTGCCCGGCCTGGCGAAGTGCCCGAATTGCCTCTAGTGCCGTAGCGCCGGTGGTCATAACGTCATCTACGAACAACACTCTGCTGCTGCCAGGCTTAGCTTCCATCGCCCCACCCAGGTTTCTAGCCCTTGCAGCCTGCCCCAGACTTCGCTGATCGCTCGCCACTCGCTGCCAGGACAGGAGGCCGACAACCGGCTGGCTGGGCCTGTCTCCAGATTTAGACAGCAACTTGACCACGGGATCAAAGCCGCGTTTTTGTAGTTTGCGCGATTTCTAGGTGTGAGGCGAATGACTTCCGGCCCGGTTTCTCTTGCTGCTTCTGCCAAAAGGGCGGCCAGTGCCGGTGCAAGCTTGCTGGCCAATGAAGTCCGGGAACGTCTTTGTATGATCGCAGCAGCTTTCCAATTGGCTCATCGTACTCATGGGCGTACCACACCGGCGTCTCTCCCAGCTCGCTTCGCCTAACAGAAAACTCTGGCAAACACCCCTGGCAAACCGGGCTCGGCGCCTGGCTACAGACGGCGCAGCTGCTTGGAAACACAAAATCAATACGGGGACTATACACCCGCACATTCTCAATGGCCTTGATAGGGCCTTACAGCAGCTGAGGCAGATTGTGGAGAAGCGGGATATTTGTGGCCCTGTTACCTAAGGGCGCTCATACTGACTACCCCGGTGAGGATGCGTCTCCAGTTATTTGCAGTAAAGAGCCATACCTCGCCCGCGTCGGAGAGCAGGTAGGTGCTTGCAGTCGAGACTGCGCTGTGGATTTCAAGCCCAATCGCCGGCGGCATGGTCAGCTGAATTCTTGGTCCAGCCACCGGGTACTCGCTGAAAGCCGTGAGGCCGCTTGCGGTTGTCTCCAGCACCCGCAGCGTCGTGTTTCCCTGCCAGGCAACTGCAACAGGGTCGCCCAAAACCGGGTAGATCAATAAGCCAGGGTTTACTGAAAGTGGAATGCGGTTTGCGTCTCGCAAAACGGTTCCCATTGAGATTACCGAGTCGGCCTCCACCTCAGAGATGGACTGAACGAACCTGGTTCCCTCCGGGGCAATGGTTGCGGCAGTTCGGGTGCCAGAAAAGGAACTCTCGAGCTTTCTGACGACGGTAGAGGGGTCGTACACCTCGATTGGTTCGGCAGCATTTCTAGGGAAAGCCCAGAGCGAACCGAACTTGTCATATTCCAACGCCGCCACATCGACCAATTCGCTTAGTTGTGTGATCTCAGATTGCAGTGGCTGAACTCGGACCTCGAAAACACCGTCGGCATTTGTGAATGCGATGCGGTCGCCATCATCGGTCAGACTTATAAGCAGCGGTCGATAGTCCTCGAACAGGTTGTTCGTTCCACTCATTGGAGAAGATTGCACCGCTCCAAGTCGCTCGACTCCATTTGCGGTTAGTAGGTAGGTGGGGTTCATGCCAACCGTTGGCTCGATGCCAATGTCACTAATTTCTTGCACGGACCCATTTACCGAAAGCGAGACGTCATCAACGCCCAGTACTTGAAGCAGAGTGGATCGAAGCTGGGAAAGCATCACTCTGCGCTCCAGCGCTCCAGCGCTGAGCGCATCTGCATCAAAATCAACCTGAGCCACGCCATCGACAATGATTACGGCGTTGATGGTGAGCTGCGTTCCCTCTGGAATTGCAGATGTGACGCCAGTCTCTAGCCAACTGCTTGGTCCAGCAAGTAGCGCGTTGACTAGCCTGGTTGCAGTTGAGGTCTTGGATGGGAACCAGCGCAGATCAGGCACCAAATTTTCAAGACCGCGATCAACGAAATAAATCGGGAATGCATTAAACACAACGCTAAATACCGGCGTGGTGACAACGGTTAGGTTCGGAGCACTAGAAATACGCCACTGTCCATCCACCTCAACCAAACGAAACCGAAGATTGGTTGGATCCGGGGCACTGCTGTCCTGATATCTGCCCTGATCATCTATTCTCGCGCCAACGTTCAGGTCAACCACCACCAGCGAATCACCGCTCTGTCGATAGAACGGGGCACCGGTTCTGATGATGGTCTGGTTCTCTGGGTTCCAGCGCTGAGCGAACTCTTGACTCAAAAATTGCCTGGCAACCGCATAGTCATTTTGGGGACCGGTGCCAGCAGCCAAGAACCCAGACACAATTTCCTGGGGGCTAGCATTTTGCGCAGGGCCTGCGGGTGTGTAATAGGAGAACTCCTGAGCAACAGCTGGCGCCAACTCAGGACCGGTCTGGACATCTAGCTTGGTAGGCAGCGCAGCACAACCGGACAAAACCAGCGGTAGCAGCAGTGCGATTAGTTTCTTGATCATGTTTGCACCGACCTTGGGGGAAGCGGAATCGGTGAGTTACCAATGATTGAATCTGCTCGTTTTGGCAGAGTGAGCCTGAAGCTGGTGCCCTTATTTGGTTTTGACCAAACCTGCAGCCAACCTCGGTGCAGAGTTGCATCTTCCTTCGAAATGGCGAGCCCGAGCCCAGTGCCCCCTACTGAGCGCTGTCGTGCCGGGTCCGCACGCCAGAAGCGATCAAAGACCCGATCCAGTTGGCTTCTGGACATGCCAACACCGGTGTCAGTAACACAAACCGCAACAGCGTTTGAGTTCTCCCCCACTTGAACCGTAATCGCCCTACCTTCACCGTGTTCAACAGCATTCGAAAGCAAATTGCGAAGCAGTCTTTCGATTCTCTTGGCATCAAATTCGGCCTCCACTGGACCGCTTGGCAGCTCAATCAAAATTTCAGTGTTCTTGGATTGAGCCAGCGGTTCAATGCTGGCAATGGATGCCCCAACTACAAGATTCAGGTCTTGCAATTCAAGGTCGGCAACCACAGCACCCGCGTCATATCTTGAAATTTCCAGCAGGTCAGCCAGAAGCGACTCGAATCTTTCGATTTGGTTCTGCATCAGCTCTGCTGATCTTGAAAGAGCCGGTTCAAGCTTTTCGCGATTGCCAAAAATAACCTCACCCGCAAGCTTGATGGTGGTCAGTGGCGTCCTTAGTTCGTGAGACACGTCGGAAACAAACCGACGCTGCATTCTGGAAAGTGAATCCAGCTGCTGAATCTGCTGCTGCAGGCTGGCGGCCATCTTGTTAAATGATTTTGCCAGCTGCGCCAGCACGTCCTGACCTCGCTCTGGCAGCCGTTCATCTAGCTTGCCGGCCGAGAGTGTCTGAGCAGCCTTGGCTGCCTGCTCCACCGGTCTAACAACTGACCTGGTTACCAGATAGCTAACCAGCGCGATTAGTGCGAGCAGGATGATTCCGGCAACCGTGATGGCATTTTGAACCAGGGCCAGTGACTGCTGCTCTGCGCTCAGATCAAAAACCAAGAAGAGCTCAAAACTGCCGGCAAGTGGAATGGTCAGCGGAGCACCGACCGTAATTCCGGCAACCTCAACGCCATCTCGAACAAAGCTCACCGGTGTGTAGGTCAAGAAGCCGGCTGACGCCCGGACCTGTTCTCTCAGCGATTCTGGGATCGTTCCGAGATCAAGATCCTGCGAAATTGGAGACTGGAATAACTGCAATTGTGGCTGGCCTGGGCTCCTAAGAAGCGCCACCTGCCTTGACCCACTGCCGCCGGTGATCTCAAGCGAAGGAACCACGGAGTTGATTAGCGTTTGCAGGGTAGTTTCATCGGTTAGAGATGCCGCAGCGATGGTTCCCTGGACGCTCGAAACAGCACGCTCAGTTTCACTGAGCACTTGATCCAGTCGGTTTTGATAGAAGCCATTGGCAAGAGAATAAGAAAGAAAACCACCGAGAGTAATCAGAGAGAGCGCGCTAAGGAAAACGGTTGCGAATACTGTTCTTGCCGTTAGTGAGCGTCTAAGGAGTTTGATCACGAATTCTCTGTGCCGGCTCGATAGCCGTGGCCACGAACCGTCATTACAATCTTGGGATTCTCGGGGTCAGCTTCAACTTTCGAACGAAGCCGCTGAACGTGAACATTGACCAGTCTGGTGTCGGCCTTGTACTGGTATCCCCAAACCTGCTCCAGCAGCATTTCTCTGCTGAAAACCTGCTGCGGCTTGGCCGCCAGCGTGTGAAGCAGCTTGAATTCCAAAGGAGTCAGCGACAGCCCGACGCCGTCCCTCTGAACCTCAAAGGTCTTCGGGTCAAGGCTCAGCCCGCCAACCTGCAAAATCACGTCGTCATCCGGCAACGGACGCAAGCGAGCCTTGACGCGCGCTAACAACTCAGCACCCTTGTGTGGCTTCACGACATAGTCATCGGCACCAGCCTCGAGGCCAAGCACGACGTCCTCGGTGTCACCCTTGGCCGTCAGCATCACAACTGGAACCCCGGAAACGGCTCTGATTTGCCTGCAAACTTCGATCCCGGATTGGCCAGGAAGCATGATGTCTAGAAGCACCAGGTCAGGCTCGTGGCTCTTGAAAATCTCGACGGCCTCAATACCGTCTGCTGCAAATACCGGTTCGTAACCAGCGCCAGCTAGGACCAGGCCAACCATTTCGCGCAGGGCATCGTCGTCGTCAACAACCAAAACCTTCTGAATCAATGCGACCTCCGATCGTTAGACCCGTAGGGGTCTAAGAAATGGCTTACTTCTAGCTACCAATCTAGCTTGGTTGAACTAGACCCAACCAGAATTCTAGTTTTTTCTAGGCCTTGTCCGCTATAGCAGAAAGGGCGGCATCGCGAATTTCGGACATCAACTCTTTGCTACTTGCCTCAACATTTAGTCTCAGTAGCGGCTCGGTATTTGACTCCCTCACGTTGCACCACCACCAGGAGTCTTGATCAACAAAGCTGTAGGTGGTTCCATCAAAGTCTTCGGCATCATTAGCTTCAAGTAACTTGGCGACCCTTGCCTTGGCTGCCGCGGTGTCAGTAACAGTTGAGTTGATTTCACCCGATGAGAAATAAGGGGTGTAGTGGTTTGCTATTGCTGACATCGGCTGGCCAGCCTCGGCCAATTCGCTGATCAGGTGCATGGCAGCAAGCATTCCATTGTCAGCCCCCCAAAATTCTCTGAAGTAATAGTGCGCCGAATGTTCGCCACCAAAAACCGCTCCAGTTGTAGCCATCTGATCCTTGATTAGCGAGTGGCCAACCTTGGTGCGAACCGCTTTTGCACCAGCAGCTTCAATGACCTCTGCAACGGCACGCGAGGTCAGAAGGTTATGCAACACTGTGGGACTTGCCTCACCCAAAGCTTGGACTCTAGCAATTTCGCGCTTCGCCACTATTGCGGCAACCGCCGATGGGGTAACCGCTTGGCCCAGCTCGTCAATTGCAAAACAGCGGTCAGCATCACCATCAAAAGCCAGACCCAAGTCCGCCCCAACCTCCAGCACCTTTGCCTGCAGATCGACCAAGTTCTTTGGGTCGAGCGGGTTTGCCTCGTGGTTTGGGAAGGAGCCGTCTAGGTCAAAATAAAGCTCCACAATCTCAAGGCCTGGGTTGTTGCCAAGCACCGCTGGAACAGTCAGGCCTCCCATGCCATTGGCGGTGTCGACAACAATCTTAAGCTTCTTCGACCCCTGTAGTGGTACCAGTTGATTTAGGTATTCGACATAGCCAGGCATTACATCGAGCTGTCTGATTGTGCCTTGAGTTAGCTCATCGATTCCCGTTTCGAAATACGCGCTGGCACGATCGCGAATCGCTGCAAGACCGGTGTCCAAGCTGATACCGCGAGCACCTGCCCTGGAGAACTTGATCCCGTTATAGCTTGCCGGGTTGTGGCTTGCGGTGAACATGGCAGCGGGAACATCCAAGGTTCCAGATGCGTAGTAAGACATGTCAGTAGAGCAAAGACCAAGCATCACAACATTCGCACCGCGCTTAGTTGCACCCAAGGCAAATGCCTCGGCAAAGCCTGGAGATGAATCTCGCATGTCGTGACCAACTACCAGCTCTTGGCCGGATAGCTCGAGCTCGTCTGCAAAAGCCGCACCGAACGCTGCCACGATCTCTTCGTTCAACTGACTGCCGACCAGTCCGCGCACGTCATAGGTCTTTACGAAATCTTCAAATCTAATCAATAACCATCTCCAGTATCCAAGAGCCCAAGAATACAATGTAGCCATGCCTTCTGTGTCGCGCAGCCGTGATCGCCACGGCAGAGGAATGCGCAGGCCAATCCCCTCAAAGCTTTTCAAGCATGGGCTGACTCGCTCGAGCTTTTTTGAGGAGGTCGTGGGCGACACCTGTGAATACCTCCGCAATTCGTTCACTGAAGAGCTAGGGGCATTGAACTATCGGATCGAGGATGTGCCCTCCAGAGAATTGCCAGAGTCTGCAAATCGCTGGTCAACCCGCAAGTCGACAATGACGATCGTTCTCTATCGAATTCCGATCGAGCGCAGTGGCAAGCAGCGTTTGACTGATCCGCGAATCTTGATTGAGCAAGCAGTCGTCTCCGCCGCGGCCAATCTGATTGACAGGGACCCTTGGGATCTGCTGTCCAGGGGCGACTAACGAACGCTTACAAGCAGTTCATCACCGAAGTTTTGATTTTCGGTTGGCCTAATCACTGCATAGCCGGGCACATCCAAGATTTCCAGGCTTGCCGCGAATTCACTGGCTGAGCCCAGTCGTAAACTGTCTCCCGAAACCGGCACAGATATCTGAGCCAAGGCAGGAATCTCAAAGCTTTGATACTGCTGCTTGTCACCGGTGGTTACCTGAAGATTCAGGGTGATTGGACTGGCACCCGGGTTCGCCAAATACAACGTTGACTTGTAATCGGGAATCGGGAGGGTCAGGTCGGTAAACAGCTCCGATGCAGTCAACCAAGAAAAGTCGATTGTGGGCTGGATCACTGGATTTCTAATTCCGACAAGTATCGGCTGTGCACTCTGAACCTGGACTAGGTACTCTCCATCGATCAGATCAAGCTCTAGCTCGGAGAGCTCGCCAGCTGCCAGTTGAGCCCTGACCACTTGCGTGGACTGGCCAGAAATTGCAGTGATAACAACTTCTGTCGGTATCTGGCCGGGGTTAAAAAGCCTGGCAACGGCCGGCTCAAATCCAGCTGAGCCCACTGATAGGCCGGTAATCAGTGAATCGGTTGTCGGTTGTGCAACCGGAGACTGCAGATCAACACCCCTGGTGCTAAGCCCGAAGGTTGCCCGCTGCTGCATCGCAACCGAGATTGGCTGACCCGAGGTCTGAAACGAGAGCGTGAAGATTGGTTGCTGGAACACCAAAGATGAAAGCGGCACCACACGATTTTCTTGGGCTGCCAGAGTCAGCTGATCGCTTACCTGCCCATCGGGGAAAGTGATGATGATCTCCATCTGAACTTCTTGGTCGTTTGGGTTTGCCACCAGCAGCGCGCTCTCATAGCCAACCGAAGCCGCTCCAGAAATAAACCAACCGCTGAATGAGGGCTGTGGGCAGTAACTAGCCATCATGCCACTGGCACGCTCTCGAACAACGCCCTGAGCCTGAATTGCTGAGAGCAGGTTTGTGCTCTGATCAGACCCGGTTATTTTTGCCAGTGCGCCCTCTGAGGCCCTGAGGCCCGGATCTGCCAACAGTTCACCGTCTCCGGTATTCAGGTAGATACTGGCTTCACCAATCCGTTCAATCGCACCCAACTCAATGCCCGACTCGCCGCCGATTTCGGCGAAGGCGCCTGGACAGTAAACGCTGAGGGGCAAAGGCTCCACTGATACCGGAAGGGTCTCAGGGGTTGGAAAACTAACCGGTTCCGATGAAAACCCGGGAATGAACAAGCGGGATAAAAATAGCGTCGGCAGCAGCACCGCTAGCAGAATTTTCACTGTGAGCTTCATGCTTCACCCCGTTGACGCCGTGAGCCGCGCACCGATGCCGGTGTTGGGATCGCTAGCAACACAAATGCCGCCAACAGCCCCAGCGGCAGGATGCGATTTCCCTTGGTCTCAGCCGCACCTTCGTCCAACTGACTTCCCACTACCTGCCAGAGCGAGCCAAAGCTTGTCTCACCAGCTGCCTGAAGTGAAGTGATCGAATCGATTGCGACTTTGCCATTGGCAACAAGTTGCTCATCGGCTCCAGTCAAAAGCACGAAGTCGATTCCCAGTTGATCCATTAGGGCGCGGGCTCCGGCAGGATTTCCAGAGATAAGAGAGCCAGTGAGCTGGGCAAGCTGTGGATCAATCTCGCTAGCGGGCAAGCTGAGCTGATAGGCGATGCTGTTTCGCTCCAGAGTTAGACCAGCTCCCCAAATAAGCCTGGAGACAACCTGAGACTCAGTTGCTCGGATTTCCAGAGTCCTAACACCTGGATCCACCTCACTGGCTGCAGCCACAAGCGCTGGCGCCTGCCGCTGGCTGCCAGCAAAGACCTGAGGCTTATCGATGGTGGTCATTAGCAGCATCGACAAACCAATTGCAGCCACACCCACAACGGCAACCCCAGACACGAGCAGCTTGCTGGCCAGGCCATCGAGGAAGACAGTGGTTGCAATCAGAAGGGCCACGAGCGCCAGCGCCGTGACAACATGGCTTCCAGAAATCGGTTGATACCAACCAGAAAACCAAAACAGGATAGCGACCAGCCAGCAGCTGAGAACCAGCCAAATTGAATTTTTGAAAACAGCCAATATCGAGCCGACCAGGGCTAAGCCAAGCACTGCCGACGTAACCAAAAGTGAGTACTGATCACCGGGAGGCAAGTAAGCGGTGGTCGTGACAGTCAGCAGCTCGAGGCGACCTTCGGTCAATGCATGTTGCAACCACGGGTAAATGAGCGCGGCGCCAGGAACCAGGTACCAGATCACTATCGGAAGCTTGCGGATTCTAAAAAGCCCAAAACCGAGGACCAGCAAAATGGATGCCATGAAGGCTATTGGGGAGCTACCAGCGACCATCGCCCCAAAGATTCCAGCAAGCCCGACCCAGCGCCAGGAGCGAGCAGAGTTGAAGGCTTGAAACGCTCTAACGAGGAACAGTGCCAACCACGGGCTAAGGCTGATGGCTGCCAACTCGGCTACCCCAGCCTGTGCCTGCACGATAAGCACCTGCGGGCTTAGGGCAAACAACAAGCTAACGCAGTTCTTGACCCAGGTTTTTGAGGTCGCCACCCCCGACAGAAGCCAGAAACCTAGGAAGCTGATCGTGGGTGCAAGAAATACGAAAATTGCCAGCGCGATGCTCGGGTTATTGGGAGCCAAGAGCGCAAACAACGACAGGACCCAGTTGAATGGGTCAGATGGCAGCGCCACCGAATTCAAAAAGCCAAGCTCAGAAAGCCCAGTCGCGTCAAAGACAATTTTGAAGGTTGATCCAAGCGGCACGAGCCGGTCTGAGTAAAGTGCTCCGGCAGGAAAAAGTGGCCAAGCTGCTGCAAGCGGTAGCACTGATAGCCAGGCGGAACCGCTGGCAAAGAACCCCTTGTCTGGCCTTGCGGCCGCCTCAGGTAAATGCTCGAGCTTTGATTCTCGACGCCGCTTGCGCTGCACTGCAGTGGCATAAAAGTCACGCAGCGGTTTTGTCTTGCCAAGACCGCGAAGTGCTTTCCTGGCTCGCAACCTGGCGCCGATAGTAAACCAGCCCCAGAGCCATGCCTGAAATTGACCATAGATTCTGGTGGGGCGCTTTGCCATTAGATTTTGCGGAATTGAAACCAGTGCTGCAATTGGCAGAGCGAGATACATCAGTGGCAGCAGCAGCGTCGGCAGCAAGGTGCCTGCGAGGTGAACGTGGGCTTTTGAGAGAGCCTGGACTCGGTTTCCCCCAAGCCACCTTCTACTTCGATACTGTTTCATTGACAGACCCGCGTGAACCACCCGGGCTTTCGGTTCAACCACGACCCTGAAACCTGCAACCCTTACCCGAGCACAAAACTCAATGTCTTGAGCAAATACCGGTGACTGGTCATTTAGCCCACCGAGCTTCTGCCAAAGCCCCGCGCTCACCAGCATGCCTGCTGTGGAAACAGCCAGAGTGTCCTCGGAGCGATCATGCTGACCCTGGTCATATTCTTTTTCAACTAACAGGAAAGGCTTGCCGGTGGCCGTGACGGTAATGCCCAGCTGTTGAATCTGAATTTCGTTGTCCCACTGCAAAAGCTTGGGCCCGACAATTGCCACGGTTGGTGAAAGCTCCGCCGCACTGGCAAGCATTTGCAGCGCTTGTGGCTCGGGAGCGCAGTCATCATGCAGAATCCAAAGCCAGCCGGGTTGGTCCTGGAGCGCTTGAATTCCTGCCTCGATGGCTGAACCCAGCTTTAGGTCCCCGGGCTCAATTACTGAATAGCCGTGGCCCCTAGCGATGTCCACACAGCTAGCATCACCGCTGGTTTCGACTACAACCACCTGAGAAATTGGTTTAGTTTGTGCGGCGAGCGCACTTAGGCAGCGAACAAGATATTCAGGTTCTCCATGGGAAACGACAATGGCCGCAACCGAGAGTGAAGACACGATTTATTAGGCGCGCTTGCGCAGGCGGCGGCGTTCGCGCTCTGACAAGCCGCCCCAAATTCCAAATCGCTCGTCATTTTGCAGTGCGTACTCCAAGCACTCTGACCTAACCGAGCACTGCGAGCAAATCTTTTTGGCGTCCCTTGTTGAACCACCCTTTTCAGGGAAGAAGGCTTCTGGGTCTGTCTGGGAGCAAAGTGCGTCTTCTTGCCAGCCCAGTGGGTTTGTTTCCTGATCGCTGTAGGCACCGGCTACTCCTAGCCTGAGCACATCAACGAACCAATTCACTGGCACTTGACCGCGCTGTTCCATGCCTACCCCTATCTAAAGAAACCTACTGGTGTAATTACACTGGTGTAAGTACGGTCCTGTCAAGTTTGACTATTTGGAAATTGGTCCAAATGTGACTAAACCTTAGAGGTAACCTTTAGCCATGAAACTTCTCGTAACTGGTGGTGCTGGCTACATCGGAGCCCACGTTGTGAGGCTCGCGGAACAAGCTGGACATGAAGTAGTAGTCGTAGACAACTTCTCTACTGGACTCAGCCAAAGGGTCCAGTGTGAGGTGGTAAACCTTCAGCTTGCCAGCCCAGATGCGCAATCCGAGCTTTCTGCTCTCATGCAAAAACATCGATTTGACGCCGTAATTCACCTTGCCGCAAGAAAGCAAGTTGGCGAGTCGGTAGAAATCCCGGAGCAGTACTTCCTTGATAACTTGGGGGGTCTGGGCAATCTGCTTATCGCGATGCGCGAAAACGACCTTCACAAATTGGTGTTTTCCTCTTCCGCAGCAACCTACGGAATCCCGGATGTAGACACTGTTTCCGAGGACTACCCGGGTAAGCCAATAAACCCCTATGGCCAAACAAAGTTGATTGGTGAGTGGATGGTTGCCAACGCAGCGGTCTGGGGCCTAAGGGGCGTGAACCTGCGCTACTTCAACGTGGCCGGCTGTGAATTCCCAGACTTGGCAGATACCGCCGAGCTAAATCTGATTCCAATCGCAATTGCCCAGCTAAAAAGAGGGGACAACCCGATTGTCTTTGGTGACGACTATCCGACACCGGATGGCAGCTGCATTAGAGACTATGTTCACGTCGGAGATCTTGCCCGGGCACATTTGATGGCCGTTGATTATCTGGATGCCCACACTCGCGAATACGCCACGTTCAACGTTGGCTCTGGATCTGGGGCTTCTGTGCTTGAGGTTCTTGATGCACTCAAGAGCGCGTCCAGAATCGACTTCGTTCCGGAAATCAAGGCTCGACGAGCCGGAGATCCGCCTCGACTTGTGGCTGATACCACAAGAATCGAAAAGGTTTTTGGCCTCAAAGCTGAGCACGACCTGGAACAGATTGTCAGCTCCGCCTGGGATGCCGCTAATAACTAGTTCGGCACCTTAAGGACCTGACCAACCCGAATGAAGTTGGCGTTGTTTATGCCATTCAAGCTGGCCAAGGCTGATGATTTTACTCCGAGCTTGCGCGCGATTCCCCAGAGGGTGTCCCCGGCTACCACCTTGTAGGTTGCTGGGGCAGCTGGCTCTGGCTGCGGCTGCGCCTGCTCAACATTTGTGTTTGAGGTGCCGGTTGGAATCTTCAACGATTGCCCAATGCTGATGCGATTCGGATTGGTGATTGAGTTGTAGCTCTGTAGAGCCGCAGTTGAAATTCCGAACTTATAGGCAATTCGAAGCAGGGTGTCACCAGACTTTACCTGGTACTCCACGTCAACGGGAGGAACTACTGGCTCTGGAGTGGGTGCCGGTGTGGGCTTGGGCTCCACTGCTGGGGCAGATGCAGTGACACCAGGAATCAAGATCAATTGTCCGATGTGAATTAGATTTGGGTTGGAGATCTTGCTGAAACTCTGGAGCAGAGAGGTGCTGACGCCAAATTTGGATGCGATTTTGCTCAACGTGTCACCGGAAACGACTCGGTATTCCTGCTGCTGACTTGCGGCGGGCTCAGGCTCAGGAGTTGACGCTGGAGTTGACGATGGAGCTGGTGCTGGACCTGGTGCCGGCGCAGCCTCTTGTTCGACCACTTCTGGAATGGTGCCCTCAAAAGTGAGCTCACCAAAATCTCCTGACGGTATGCCTTCAAGCGACGATAGTTGCACGTTGGCCGGAGCAGTGCCGGCAAATGGAATGCTGTTTGCGAAGTAGTTTGTGGCCTGGATGTAGCCTGGCCCATCACCCCTTAGCGTTGCAAAGTGAGCCCAAGATGAGATGCGCTGCTTCTTGCCATCGCTGACGAGATAAAGCACACCGCTGTTGGCTCTAATGAACTGACCAACGGCCCTGGTTGAAAGCTTCATCGAGGCACAGGTGATGTTTGCAAGTGGATAAACGCTACCGGGGAATTCAGCGGCCGTAGCAGGTGAGGTTGGGTATAGCACTCCCCTGTCTAGAAGATAAGTCCCCCCGTTGCACTGAACCTTGGCTGAGCTAAAGCCAGTTCTAGTGGTGAGGGCCTGCAGGTCAGCCTTGGGGACGATGTACGTCTTTGACTTGGAAACCGAAGGTGCCTGAGCGCTTGAGGCAAGCTTGATCTTGTTTGTTAGGTCATCTACCAGGTAAAGGGCGCTAGAGCCACCTTCCTTGACCAGCGAGCCAGGGGCAAGTGCCAGTCCAACCTTTTCTATTGCGTTAATGGCAGCCAGCGGAAGCTCAACAACTGCTGGCTGATCAATCAGCTTCACGAAGCTCTCTACCACCGAGGCATCGCTGGTGATGCGGCGCTCTCCGGCGTGGACAAAGTAGGAGAACTTATTCCCCTTAGATGTGACCACTGCCGGTGAGGCCAGGGTCGCATCAACAGTCGGGATTTTAGCCAGCACTGAGTCTGGAACAGTGACAACTGAATCAGTCCAGTTTTCTGGGTCAATGACGGGCATCTTGCCGGCAGCGGTAATTACGTAGCTAGTGCCCGTTGGCGATGCCACAAAACCCCTGATAATCTCAGGCTCCAGGGTTGCCTGAATTGACTGGTAGTCGACCGCGGAGTGTGCTTGATCAAACCACTTGGAAAGCCCAGTGGTTCTGACAAGCGATGCGTTCAAGAAGAAGGTCTTGCCGCCTGCTGCAATTGCAGCCTGGTTACTACCAGAAATCTGGAACATGATTGACTCCGAGGCCAGAGGGGCCCCAGGCTGGAGTGAAGCGACCTGCTCAATGGTCATTGGGGTTGTTGTCCGAGCCTGACCCCCAACTGTTTGAAGTGCAATGTCATCGACTACGACGCGCGAGCTGGCATTTTCAATCCAGTATCGGTTGCCGTCTTCGGTGCTCACCAGTCTTGTCAGCGCACCTCCATCAACGAAGGTGCTTAGCTGAAGCGAAGTAAGCGATACGGTGGCGTCGCAACTGACACCAAAGGCTTGTGCCACAGAACAATCACTGGCCTGGTATTTCACTCCATCAACCAGAAGATATTTCAGGCCAGTGGTTGAATCACTCACCAACTGAGTCATGTCCCCGCTGGTGACAAAGCTATCGAGGTAAGCCTGGGAAATCTCTCCAATTGGACCTAGTGGTCGAAGTGCAGCCAACAGCCTCGAGTCGCTGACAAGGTACTTTTTGTCGTCCACGATCAAATAGGTGTCTGGTCCAGTTCCAGTAAGTAGGTAACCGCCACCGATTGGGGAGCCGAACCAGTCGTGGTAAAAGCGCCAGAAGTTTCTATTTCCGTAAGCACTGCAGCTGTCTCCGGAACCATAAAGATTAGACAGCGCGGCCTGGTTCGGGGTGTATGGGGTGTAGTAGTAGAGGTTTGCGGTCGCTTGATTTTTTAGCTGAAAGCTCTTGGTGCCACAGGATGATTTTGGATTGAATCGCATTGAAACGGTTCGGCCCGGCTTCCAGTAGGTAAAGGATCCTTTCGGATTTCCATACCAGCGAAGCTGTTTTGCAGCCCGGTAGACCTGGTTGAAAAGGCCAACATAGACCTTGCCGCAAATGCCTGGGTCCGAGTCCGGGCATCCAAATCCCATGGCCGCCCTGTACATGTACTCAGTGGGCTTGGTTGATGTGACCAGGCCCTGCTCTTTTTGCAAAGTTGTGATCAAAACTTTCGGGCTGATTCCACAGGCAGTTGCCACACTGTAGATGACCTGCGCTGCGCTAGCGGTTGGGTTAGCTGGAATGGCACTACAGGGGCCAATTTCTTGAGGCGTGGTGGCAGGAGTCTCGGGAATCTCAACCTTGATTGACTTCAGGCAATCAATGGCAGGATCCACCGCACGACAATTTGAAACCCTGGAGTCCAAGAAAGCCTGGATGCCAGAAACGTCCATCGAACCAAAATCAAAAAAGACGCTGTCGCTAATAATCAAGCCGGGATCGAAGGCTTCTCCTGGCGGCGCTGCGGCAGCCGGCGAAATAGCAGCGGGAATTGCGACCAGACCTGCTACCGCTAGAGCGACCGCGGAAAGTGTTCCGAATAATTTCTTCAGCATTTACGGAATCACCACCGAGCTGGCTTTGGATGTTCCGAAGTGATACTCCGACTCGTACTGCACAGTCACTATTCCAGACCCACTGGGCAGGTCAGAAAGCGGGAATTCGATTGGGAAGCACTGGGTGTAATCGCTCGAGGGTTGCGCTGCTGCCGAAACAGATTTCTCGGTGTCGCCGCCAATGAAACGCATGATGCAGGTTCCATTTTCTTCTGTAATGCCTTGAATTTGGGCAACCACCTCGAGCATGCCGGTGTCCAAGAAGGCATCGGCGATCAAAATCGTAACTTCAGCTTCGATCCGAACAATTTCTGGAGTCGCGGTCTCGGTTGGCTCTTCGCTGGCAGTCGGCTCAGGCTCAGCGGTTACTTCCTCGACGACTGGTTCTTCAGTCGCTTCAGTTGATGCCACGATTCCAGTTGGCTCTTCGGGGAGCGAGGTTGCACCCCAGTTTGGATAGAACAGGCTACATCCGGAAAGCAGCAACGCAGTCATGGCAAAGCCAGAAGCCACCAAAAACCTACGCATGACTCACCTCCCAGATACCTTCAACCTTAGGTTGAGATTCTGAAAAAGTGCTGAGCGTTCTAAGTGTTTTGGGAAATGGAAACCGGCATTCGAATGCCGATTAGAGGCTGGATTTCAGCTTTTCGTTCTTGGTCTCGACTTGATTAGCAAGTTGAGTTCGAAACTCATCCATCTTCTTCTCTAAATCTGGATTTGATGCCGCCAGAATTCTTAGCGCCAGCAGGCCGGCATTCTTGGCGCCGTCAATCGAAACGGTGGCAACTGGCACCCCGGCAGGCATCTGGACGATTGAGAGCAGTGAGTCCATTCCCTCGAGGTTGGCAAGGCTCACTGGCACGCCAATGACGGGAAGCGATGTGATCGAAGCAATCATTCCGGGCAGGTGTGCAGCACCGCCAGCACCTGCGATGATCACGCGCGTGCCATTTTGGCTGGCCTGTTTTGCCCATCCCAACATTTTCTCTGGGGTTCGGTGGGCACTGAGCACCTCAACCTCGCAACTAAGGCCAAATTCTTGAATGACGTCGTGGGCCTGCTGCATGATGCGCCAGTCAGAATCTGAACCCATGACGATTGCTATTTCGGCCATTTTGCTCCTTCAGGTAATAAAAACACTCTAGGACTTAGATCTGGTTATAGATCGCAGCGGCAGCGCTGTGTGCCTTTTTCAATAGTTCAGCGGGGTGATCGCCAAGGGCGGTTATGTGCCCCATTTTTCTGCCGCCCCGGGCAGATTTTTCGTAGCTGTGGAACTTGAGCGCAGCATCTACCCTCATGGCCTTGTTGTAGTGCTCGGTGAAGGTATTTCTGTCGTCTACTCCCAGCAGGTTCACCATCACTGCGGCAGGGGCCAACAACTCTGTGCTGCCCAACGGTAGATCCAGCACCGCTCTGAGGTGCTGCTCAAATTGGCTGGTTGCGGCTCCTTCGATGCTGTAGTGACCCGAGTTGTGAGGCCTCATTGCTAGCTCATTTATTACCAGGTGACCGTCCGCAGTTTCGAATAGCTCTACCGCCATCATGCCGACAACGTTCAAACCAACCGCTATCTCTTCGGCAATTATCCTGGCAGCAATGCTGTCAACTGGCTTTGGTGCTGGTGCAATGACCTCGGCACAAACCCCATTTTTTTGAACCGTTTGAACCACCTCATAGGTGGCCAGATCGCCACTGGGGTTTCTTGCAACTAGTTGCGCGAGCTCCCTGACAAACGGGACCTTCTCCTCCAGCAGGAGCTCTCCACCAAGCTTCTCGATTTGATCCAACCAGTCGCTTACCTGCTGCGAGTCAGAAACGACTCGAACGCCCTTGCCGTCGTAGCCGCCCACAGGAGTCTTGACGATGATTTCGGGCCCGTGAATAGCGATGAAGGCCTCGATAGCTGCAGCATCGGAAGCTGTTTGCCAAGCCGGAAGCGGTAACCCCAGCTCAGCAAGACGGCGGCGCATCAGGGCCTTGTTTTGGGCAAAAATTAGTGACTTGGGTCCGGGGTAAACCTTGAGGCCCTCAGCCTCCAGCTGCTCCAGCAGAGCCACCGGCACATGCTCGTGGTCGAAGGTCACAACATCCACGGTTTTTGCGAACTCTTGAAGCTGGCGGTAGTCGGTATAGTCGCCGATTTTGGTGGCCGCCTGGTGGGCCGAAGAATGCTCTTGTTCGGCGAAGACCTTGAGTTCAATGCCAAGCGCAATTGCGGCCGGATGAATCATTCTGGCCAGCTGTCCGCCACCTATTACGCCAACCCGATGCATTTTTCTCCTGCCTGAATGTCTCTAGTTTCGCAGATGCCAGACGTCTGCGGCTGCCAAAGCGACCGGTTCTGGGCATTCGATTACCAGTCTGCCCTCGGCATCAATGGCTTTGGCAACTCCATAGAGGTTTCTGCCTCCGGGCAATTCAGCCCGGACCTCGGTGCCAAGAGTGGAACAGGCCGTTGCCAATTCGGTCTGGAATTTTGCAATCGCCTCTGTTGGGTTTTCGTTTAGTAGCTCCCAGTAGCCCTTGATTCCTGTTGCAACCAGTGAAATCAATTGATCCATCGAGATATCTGCACCCAACTCGGACAGCGAAGTTGCGGTCTCAGGTGCTCCTTGCTGTGGCTCCAGATTCAGCCCCATGCCCAAAATCACGGCATTTGGACCGCTAAGTTCTGCAAGTATTCCGGCCAGCTTCCGTCCCTCCACCAGGATATCGTTTGGCCACTTGATGCTTGCGGCCACTCCGAGGTCAACGACCACCTGCCGGAGGGCAAGACCGGCCATTATGGTGATCCAATTGGCAGCAGCACTTGTTTCTGGGCGCAACAGTATGGACAGCGCCATTGATTTACCAGGCTCAGTAACCCAATTTCGACTTAGTCTTCCGAGGCCGCCAAGCTGTTTCGCTGAAGTCACCGCAAAGAACTCCGGGGTTTCGGGCCCTAGCCTACGAAGCAATTCCTTGTTGGTGGAGTCGACCTCAGCTAGAGCGATTAGCTCGGGAAAGTGGCCGTGTGCCTTGTCTAGCTCCATTTGATTAATGATATCGCACTGGTAGGTTTTGTAGGAATGCGAGATGATTTGGTGCCTTGGTTTGTATGGAATGTTCAAGACTGACTCGAATTTGACCGATAAAGTTAGGCAGATATACAAGGAGCGCACGTGTCAGAGATTCCAGATTTATCTACCACTGCCGGTCGGCTAGCTGACCTAAGAGATCGTTACCAGGAGGCAGTCCACGACGCAGAAGCAGTCGCGGTCACCAAGCAGCACGCGAAGGGCAAGAACACCGCCAGAGAGCGCATAGCAATGCTGCTTGATCCGGGCTCCTTTGTTGAATTGGATGAATACGCTAGGCATCGCTCAACCTCATTTGGCATGGACGCCAAAAGGCCATATGGAGATTCTGTTGTCACTGGAATCGGAACCATCAACTCCAGACAGGTAGCCGTCTACTCACAAGACTTCACAATCTTTGGTGGCTCTCTAGGAGAAGCTGCCGGGAACAAGATCATCAAGGTCATGGAGCTTGCAATCAAAACCGGCGTTCCGCTGATTGGGATTCTTGATTCTGGCGGTGCCAGAATCCAAGAGGGGGTAATCGCTCTTGGTAAATATGGTGAGATCTTCCGCCTGAACACGATGGCTTCTGGAGTCATCCCACAGATTTCAATCATTATGGGACCTGCTGCCGGCGGTGCTGTCTACTCCCCTGCGCTGACTGACTTCGTAGTGATGGTGGACAAGACCTCAAACATGTTTGTTACCGGCCCCGACGTGATCAAGACCGTTACCGGTGAAGACGTGGGCATGGAAGATCTGGGTGGTGCACGCACGCACAATGAGACCTCTGGAGTTGCTCATTACTTGGCGGACGATGAGAAGGACGCCATCGACTACGTCCAGTCATTGGTTGGCTACCTGCCAGAAAATAACCTTTCGGAGTCAGTGACCTACCAGTCCGAGAGCGAACTGGAAATTACTGAGGCCGACAAAAAGCTCAACGAAATAATTCCGGACAGTCCGAATCAGCCCTACGACATGCACACGATTATTGAGTCGCTGGTCGACGAGGGTGAGTTTCTGGAGGTCCAACCACTGTTTGCCCCAAACATCATCATTGGCTTTGCCCGAGTTGATGGCAGCTCCGTTGGCATCGTTGCAAACCAGCCAATGCAGATGGCTGGAACGCTCAACATTGATGCCGGAGAAAAGGCAGCAAGGTTCGTTCGATTCTGCGATGCCTTCTCAATTCCAATTTTGACTCTCGTAGACGTGCCTGGTTATCTTCCGGGAACCGACCAGGAGTGGGCTGGCGTAATTAGGCGCGGCGCGAAGCTGCTTTATGCCTACGCCGAAGCCACGGTTCCTCTGGTTACTGTAATCACCCGAAAGGCCTATGGCGGTGCTTACATTGTGATGGGCTCAAAGCAACTTGGAGCCGACATAAACCTTGCCTGGCCAACCGCCGAAATCGCCGTGATGGGAGGCCAGGGAGCCATCAATATCTTGTTCCGCGACAAGCTCAAGCAGGCCGAGGAACAGGGCCTTGATATTGCTCAGGTTAGAGACCAGCTCGCCAAGGAATACACCTACAACGTTGCGAGCCCTTTCCTGGCCGCAGAACGTGGTGAACTCGACGGCATCATTGAGCCAGCGGCAACTAGGTCCTCCGTGATTAGAGCACTCAGGGCACTGAAAACCAAGCGTGCGAATCTTCCACCGAAAAAGCATGGAAACATCCCGCTCTAATGCGTCAATACAGCGGGAAAGAGATCGCCGAACTTATTGAGGTTACCGGTGGCGATGAGAGCGACCAGGCGGCCGCTATTGCGGTTGTCACTCAGGCAATCATTGAATCACGCAGGCTCGGTCGCATCGCAACCAGAAAACCTCGGACATCTTGGAACCGGGGCGAAGCTCAGCTGAGAGGAAACCACGTCAATGGTTGGGTGAACCAGTTCCGTACGTAGCCTGTCCCCCAAACTAATTACATTTTCTGGTTTCGAACTGAGGCGTTCGTTGCTATTTTGGAATCAGAAAAGCAAATGGGGGAAACAGGATTGGCAAGCGCCAATCCTGTTTTTTTGTAACTACTAAAGCCGCAGGAAGACATCTGGGGCCTCAGCCCCAGGTTGGAGAGCGACCATCGTCACTTTCCATTGCTCTTGATCAACACTGCGAATCACAACTTTTCCGGTTCGCACCCGTCCCAGCTCTTCCACCAGAGTGGCAAATATCTGTGACTTCTCGCTGGAACTGATTTCCTCAAGTCCACCGTCGTCCAAAAGTTGCACCTCGACCCCGCGCGATCTTGCTTCACGTACAGCTACCACGAGAGCTTTTTGCTGGAATGCTCGGGCGCGAATTTGATCACGAATTCCAGCTTCGGTCAGTCTGGCCAATTGCTTTTCAGACTTGGTAAGTTTCCCCGCTTTCGAACTAATCAGCTCAAGAACTGGAAGAGCGGTGGCCAAAGTCTGCTCGATGCGCCTTTTGGCCAGTTGTCTGGCGGCAGATTCAGCCTCCTGGCTGGCATTTTGAGAAATTGCCTTAGCCAGGTAGGTGCTAGCAGCCACTTCACTTTGTGCGATTGTCCGCGATGCCGCCTGGGCGGTTATAACGATCAAAATCGCTCCCACGATCCCGCTACCAAGTAGGCCGTCGATGCCGCCCCAGATCCCAACCTCAAGAATCATGGCTCCTGTGCCGATGAATGCGATAACAGGTCGCTGACGGACCGCAAGAATCGCCATGAGCGTCGCCACTCCCACCACATACCAGGTCTCAGAACCGGTTCGAACCTCATCCCCAATGGCTGCTGCGCCGAGCAGTGGCATAAGGGCCGCGGCCACTAGGGCCAGCGCAGTAGGTGCAGCGGATAACTTCAAACTTTTTCGGTCAAGCATCGCCCAGGTGATCGCGACCAAGTACAGCTGAAGTGTCAGGACTTCCGGAAACTTTCGATCATATTCCTGCCACGCGAGCAGGCCGATAGTTGCGTGATAGTAACCAAACGCAAGGGTAAATAAGGTCAGGGGCGCTCTCCGGATCAACCTCATTTTTCCCACCTAATTACGACGGCAGTTCCGGCTCCTGGAGCAGTGTCGATTTCAGCATGGCCAACAACAGTCGCCATTCGGCCAAGAATCGAGACCTGGATACCAATTCGATCCCGCGGAATTCGATTCAGCTTGAACCCAATTCCATCGTCGACAACACGGGCCTGGATTCCAGCTCCCTCAAGACCTTCTAAGTCGAGAGCCACATGCTCTGCTCCAGAGTGGTTCTTGGCATTATCAAGCGCCTGCAAGGTGGCCTCGGTGATTGCCTGCGCAACTTCAAGCGGCACTCGCTCGAGGTCTCCCTGTTCAACGTTTAGAGTGAGCCCCGGATAGGACTGAAGCGCCAGCTTCTCCAGCGCCAGGAAGAGGGCCCTGCGAGTAACCAGGGAGGTCTTTGGTGATCCTGCCTTTGCCGTCTCCAGCTTTGCAACAGTCTCTCCAGCCAGCTTGGCGCTGGCAAGCTGCTCAGACTTTGACTGCGCTGAAGCAGCAAAGAGCATCGTGTGCAAAACAGAGTCGTGAATCAATGCATCCAACCGCTGATCTTCAAGCTCCATGGCTTCCGTGCGGGCCATTGCGATGCTGGAAGCAGCCAGTTGTTGGTTAGCTGAGTCAACCCGATCTGACCAATCCCTGGTGAGCGACAGGAGTCCTGCAACCGCTCCGGCAAACAAAAATACGTATAGCCCGTCTTGAATCCCATACAGCAGGGGCGCACCGCTCCACTGGATTTGGAGTTCTGTCACCACCCAGGCAACGGACAAAACCGGCAGGAAGGATGCGGTCAAAAAATTCTTCCCCAGAACCGCGATGCAGAATCCCGCTGGGCCCACTGCCCACCAGACCCATGCATGATGAAAGCTATCGGCTAGCGAGCCGGCCGGTTGAATCAATTGCGGGAGGACTGCGAGGGTGAAAAGTGTTGCAGCGGCATGCGCCACAAGGGCAGTGTTGTTGAACTTTCCGATCAGCGCCGTCACAATCACGGATAACACTGAGAGCGTGATCAGATAAAAGAAGCTGGCCGCAATCGGCAAGAACACTGCTTCTTGCTGAAAGTAATTTGCTACCACTTCCAGGTGGCTGAGCCCAAGCACCAGGCCAAAAACCTGTCGCATGCGCGACTCAAGCTTGGAGCGTGCCGCAGCAGGCAACACTGTGGTCATTTAGAGAAGGTCTCCAGAAATGATGCCGTCTTCTATGGCGCGCCGGTAAAGGTCAACCTTTGTGCCGGCCTCTCGGCCGAGCTTCGCATACTTCACTCGCACTCGGTCAATGTGCTCTTTTGCTGAACTCTGCTTTATTTCAAGTTGAAATGCGACCTGTTTTAGGCTGAGCCCGGATGCATAGAGTGACAGCACTTCCCGCTCACGAGCTGAGAGGTTGGCCTCTTTGAAGTTTGAGTCTGCATCGATCATTGCCGAGGTCTCCGGATTATTGATAATCGCACCTTCGGCCGCTAACTTGATCGCCTCTGCCAAGTGCGACATCGGTTGCGACTTTGGAACAATTGCCAAAGCGCCAGACCTAAGGGCTGCTCGCATCAAAACTGGCTTGTCGGCAATGCTGAAGATCAAAACGGCACTGCCGATTGCAATCAGCTTTTCAACGTTGTCGGTTACCGATGAGCCATCGTCCAGCGAAAGGTCCATGACTACAACGTCGCAGTCGTTACTTCCAAGGCTCGCAATCAGCTCATCAACCGTGGGTGAGGATGCAACGAGGTTCAGACCCTCTGCTCTGCAACTCTCGGCAAACCCAAGTCGAACCGCCTCATGATCATCAACAATCGCAACTTTTACCTGCTCCATCATTCAAGGCTATCGGGATAATGCGACAACAGTCTCAAAATGATGGGTGTGCGGGAAGATGTCAAAAGCCTTAATTGCCTTCAGGTTATAGCCCGCCTCGCCCAGAGTTTTCAGGTCTCTGGCAAGAGCAACCGGATCACACGCAACATAAATCAGATTTCTGGGCTGAAGTCGAATCAACTGTTCAACTACCTTATTTGCCGCCCCAGAGCGTGGCGGGTCAAGCACGATAGTGTCAAAAGACCCGGCTGATTGGGAGCGCAGGAACTTCAAAACATCTGCCCGGTGGAACTTTAGATTCGGTAGATCTTGAGTGGAGCGCTCGCCGTCCTCAATTGCCTGCTTTGCAGACTCAACCGCCAGGAACTTCGCGCCCGGATAGCTGTTGCTGAGAGTGGCACTGAACAACCCAACCCCAGAGTAAAGGTCTAAGTTTTGCTTTTCAGAATCGAACCCCAGTAGATCGGCAAATTCCTTGACGCAGCCGGTTAGCAGTTCCGGTGCCGCCTTATGCGCCTGCCAGAACGAACCAGGGCTTAGCCGAAATGTTCGGCCCGCAACCCGCTCAATCAGCTGAGCGTCTCCGTTTAGTTTCTTGTCAATTGACCACTGCAGATTGCCGGTGTTGCTGGCTGCAATCTTAATTTTTTCAACGCCGTTGAAGTTCTTTAGATGCAGGCCCAGCTCTTCAATTTCGAGCACTGCCAGTGGTAGGTCTCTGGTGAATACGATCTCGTTGGTGCGAACCTTTGAAGGCCCTGCCGTTCCAGACTCATCGACATTTAGTTGAACCCGTGTTCGGTAGCGCAAGCCATTTGCTTTGTCATCTCCGGGAGCTGGCTCAACCTGAACATCGCTTTCTAGGCCCGCCATGCGGCTAAGCGCCTCTCGCAAGACATCGGTTTTGAGTGCTCTCTGGTAATCAAGGGCGATGTGCCCAAACTCTGCGCCACCGGCTCCCCGCAAAGCTGCTTTCCAGAAGTGCTTGACCCGGTGCTCTGATGGCTCGACGACCTCCAAGGTCTCGGCTCGAAGGAAGCTCTTGGTGTCTTGGACAACCTTCGCGTTCACCACTTCACCTGGCAGCGCCCCTGATACAAACACCACCTTGTTATCGTGGCGGGCAATAAAAACGCCTCCGTGGGCGACTTTTTCAATTTTCAGCTTTAACATCACAGGCTAAGTGTTCCACAGCTAACCTCTTAGCGTGACCGAATTAATTCTTGCCTCCACCTCGCCTGCCAGGAAAAAGCTCCTTAGCGAAGCTGGCATTCGCTTTACCGACAAGTCTCCAGGGGTCGATGAGGATCTTGAAGTTGAGCTTTACAAACCCGAAACTGCTGAGCAACTCACTGAGTTGCTCGCTAGAAAAAAGGCTGAAGCAGTGGCTGCCACTGCAGCCAATGCGATCGTTCTCGGGTGTGACTCCGCTCTGCTGCTAGATGGCGAAATTCTCGGCAAGCCGCTAACGGCTGAGGTCGCGATAGCCAGGTGGGGCAAGCTCCGCGGTAACTCGGGCACTCTCTATTCTGGCCATCACTTAATCGACACCAAGAGCAAGCAAGTCACCTCCCTGGTGACAAAAACTGAAGTGAATTTTTCTGACCTGAGCGATGACCAAATTGCAAGGTATGTGGCAACCGGAGAACCACTCCAGGTGGCCGGCGCCTTCACCATTGACGGGCTCGGTGGAGCCTTCATCGAATCGATTAGTGGCGATTACCACACAGTGGTCGGACTGTCGCTGGTTGGCCTACGAAAAATGATTAGTGAACTGGGTCACGATTACCAGGACTTCTGGAGATAACCCACACGGATATTTAGATTTTTTGTAGGTTGGTTATAAATCCAAGGCCTAATCTGCCAATAAGCTATCGGATTATGACCAACCGCAAGATCTCCAAGCTGCTGATTGCCAACCGTGGTGAGATAGCCATCCGAATCATTAGAGCAGCCAAAGACTCCGGCATCCAAACCGTCGCTGTTTATGCAGATGGTGACCGGAACGCGCAGCACGTGAAGCTCGCCGATGAGGCCTACAACCTAGCTGGAGAAACCGCGGCTGAGACCTACCTGGTAATCGACAAGATTCTCTCGGTTGCAAAGCGCTCTGGAGCAAACGCTGTCCACCCGGGCTATGGCTTCCTTTCCGAAAATGCTGACTTTGCGCAGGCGGTTGTGGACGCGGGATTGATCTGGATTGGTCCACCTGCGGCAGCCATTGCTGCACTGGGCGACAAGGTTTCTGCGAGGAAGATTGCAGAGTCAGTGGGGGCGCCACTAGCCCCTGGCACAATTGATCCGGTTGAAACCGTCGAGGAAGTTGAGCAGTTTGTTGCCAAGCACGGACTCCCGGTAGCCATCAAGGCCGCCTATGGCGGAGGTGGCCGTGGCATCAAGATTGTGCGCGATGCCTCCGAAATCAAAGAACTCTTTGAGTCTGCAACCAGAGAAGCAATCGCTGCCTTTGGTCGCGGTGAGTGCTTCTTGGAGAAATACCTTGAAAAGCCTCGACATGTTGAAACTCAGTGCCTCGCAGATGAGCATGGCAACGTGGTAGTTGTTTCAACCAGAGATTGCTCTTTACAGCGCCGTCACCAAAAGCTGGTGGAGGAAGCCCCCGCGCCATTCCTAACCGATCAGCAAGTGGCAAGCCTGTACGAGTCCTCGAAGGCGATCCTAAAAACGGCCAACTATGTTGGCGCCGGCACCTGCGAGTTCCTAATTTCTGCCGACGGCACCATTTCCTTCCTGGAAGTAAACACCCGGCTCCAGGTGGAGCACCCAGTTTCTGAGGAAGTAACCGGGATCGACCTAGTCAGAGAACAATTCGCAATCGCCGAGGGTGGCACTCTTGACTACTCAGACCCAGAGGTCAAGGGCCACTCATTTGAATTCCGAATCAACGGCGAGGATGCTGGCACTGGCTTCTTGCCATCGCCCGGTCCGATTCACCAATTTTTGGCGCCATCGGGACCCGGGGTTCGAGTTGACTCCGGTGTGGTTGGCGGGGATGTAATCTCTGGAAACTTTGACTCGATGATGGCGAAGCTAATTGTCACCGGGAAGGACCGCACCGAAGCCCTTGCTAGGTCCAGGCGCGCTCTGGCCGAGATGCAGGTGCTCGGCCTGCCGACGGTGCTTCCGTTTCACCGCGCAATTGTTGACCATGAAGCATTCATTGGTGACGGTAAAACATTCAAGGTCTTCACCAGGTGGATCGAAACCGAATGGGAAAACAACATTGAACCGTGGAGTGGAGCTCAGGAACCGCTTCCGCAGACTGAAGCCAGGCATGAGGTGATTGTTGAGGTTGCTGATAAGCGGCTCTCGGTAACGGTTCCAAAGCGACTGCTAGTTGGCGAGATCGGCTCTGCCCAGGGACACGCTCCAAAACGTAAGGCCAGCGCCCACAGCTCTGGCCACACCGGAGCAAAGGGCAATGTGCTTCTTGCTCCAATGCAGGCAACCGTTGTGAAGCTGGCCGTCGAAGTTGGCGCTCAGGTCGCAGAAGGTGATTTGGTCGCAGTACTTGAAGCCATGAAGATGGAACAGCCGCTTACCGCGCACCGCGCTGGTGTGATTTCAAAAATAGGCGTTGAGGTCGGAGCAACTATTTCGGCTGGAACGCTAATTCTAGAAATTACCGACTAGTCAATTGGCTGGTGCAGGGCACTAGCAGCTTCAGAAATAGACCCGGATAGCGACGGGTAAACAGTGTAGGTTCTGGCCAGCTGGTCTACGGTCAACCTGTTTTCAATTGCCACTGCAATTGGATAAATCAAGTCTGAAGCCCGAGGCGCAACAACCACGCCACCGATCACCGTTCCGGAGCCAACCGATGCGAACAGCTTGATAAAACCCTCGTCCACGCCCTCCATCTTGGCCCTGGGGTTTGTTTCAAGCATTACCTTGTGAATTTCTCCGCGAACTAGACCCTGTTCGATCTCAGCCTGGCTCCACCCAACCGAAGCAATTTCCGGAGCAGTAAAGACATTCGAGGCTACGTTTCTGAGCCTGGTTGGAGCTGAGACGTCACCCATGGTGTGGTAGACAGCAGTCCTGCCCTGCATCGCAGAAACAGAGGCCAGCGGCAAGGCCGTGGAGCAGTCACCAACGGCATAAACGTTCGCCCTGGAAGTTCTGGCGACCTTGTTTGAAATCACGTGCCCGGTTTCATTCAGCGCAACGTCCGCTTCCTCAAGCCCAAGATCCTTGGTGTTGGGAATAGCGCCAACCGCCATCAGGCAGTGCGAACCGGTTACAACTGAGCCGTCCTCCAGTGTCACCTTCACGCTGTCCCCCAGGTTTTCAACAGCTGCTGCGCGAGACTTGCTCAGAAGCTTCATTCCCTTGCGGGCAAATACTTCTTCGATCAACACGGCAGCGTCCTCGTCGTTTCCAGGCAACACCTTGTCTCTGGAGGAAACCAGCGTCACTTGGCTTCCAAGATCAAGGTACGCAGAAGCGAACTCAGCCCCGGTTACACCAGACCCGACCACGATCATGTGTTCCGGGAGCTCGTCGATGCTGTAGAGCTGCTTCCAGTTCAGAATTCGCTTCCCATCGCAAGCTGCATTTGGAAGGTCGCGCGGCCTGGCGCCGGTTGCAACGATGATTGTTTTTGCTTGAATTTTTTGTGGCTTGCCATCGGTGGGAGTAATCACCACGTGGTGATTGCCATCAAGTTTTCCGCGGCCAGAAATAACAATTACACCCTCGGCAATGAGGGTTTCAAGCATGTCCTCTGACTGGGACGCGGCAAGATCCAGAAGTCGCTTATTTATTGCCTCGAAGTCAATCTTTATCTCAGGTGTAACTTCCTTGCCGTCGACTGCAAGGCTCACCCCAAGGGTCTTGGCCTGGGCCACCCGCTGCGCGGTTTCCGCTGTTGCAATCAGGGTCTTAGATGGAACCACATCGGTTAGGACTGCGTTTCCACCAATCCCGTTTTCCTCGATCAAAACCACTTCGGCACCCAGTTGAACGCCAGCTCGAGCTGCTTCATAGCCACCTGGGCCGCCGCCAATGATGACGATTCGATGCTTGGTCATTTTTGATTCGATCACGCCCCTATTCTCCACCAACTTCACACCCAATTACTTGGCTAAACTGATTTTCATGACGCATCCGTTGAACCAAGACAATGTTGACCCATTCGAAATAGCCCAGCAGGCCGCCGATCAAATCCGGAGTATTTCCGGCATTGAAAAGCACGACATCGCACTGACCCTCGGGTCTGGTTGGTCAAAAGCTGCCGACCTTTTGGGGGAAACGGTTTGTGAAATTCCGGCCTCAGACATCATCGGCTTTTCAAAGCCAGCGGTGCAAGGTCACGTTGGTTCGCTGCGTTCAGTGCGCCTCTCAAATGGCAAGCATGCGCTAGTTATCGGTGCCAGGACACACTTTTACGAGAACCATGGTGTGCGGGCCGTCGTCCACTCGGTTAGAACCGCAGCCAAGACTGGCGCTGAGGTAATGGTGCTCACCAATGGAGCAGGCGGAATCCAACCCCAGTGGGCGGGCGGCGCAGCCGTTCTGATCTCAGACCACATCAACCTGACCGCCTCCAGCCCGCTGGAAGGTGCAAACTTTGTGGACCTCACCGACCTGTACTCTCCTCGACTGCGCTCGATTGCCAAAGAGGTTGACGCAAGCCTGGAGGAGGGTGTTTACGTTCAGTTCCGCGGCCCTCACTACGAGACTCCAGCAGAGGTTCAAATGGCAAAGACCATCGGCGGTGACATTGTCGGAATGTCGACAGCCCTTGAGGCAATTGCGGCCAGGGAATCAGGAATGGAAATTCTTGGGATGTCGCTGATCACAAACCTCGCCGCTGGCATCCAAAAGACTCCCCTCAGTCACGCCGAGGTGATCGAGGCAGGGCAAAAAGCAGAGGCTAGGATCTCCAAACTGCTGGCCGAGATAGTGGTTCGTTTCTAATGGATTATTTGGAATCAGCCAGATCCTGGCTAGCCCAGGACCCCGACCCGGTCACCCGTGCTGAGCTAACTGAATTGATGGAAACCGAGAGCGTCGCCGAAATAACTTCTCGCTTCTCCCAGCGCCTTGAATTTGGAACGGCCGGACTCAGGGGCGAACTGGGCGCGGGCCCAAATCGAATGAACAGAATTGTTGTTGCCCAAACCGCAAAAGGCCTCGCCGAATTTCTGAATCAAAACCACGACACCTACCAAGACCGCGCTGGCAAACTGAGCGTTGTTATTGGCTATGACGGCCGAGTGAACTCAGATATCTTTGCTCGCGATAGCGCAGAGATTTTGCAGGCGAGCGGAATTCAAACCTTCCTGTTTGACCGGGCCGTGCCAACACCGGTAGCAGCCTTCACCGGTCGACGAATGTCCTCAAGCGCCACGATTGTGGTGACAGCCAGCCACAACCCACCAAGAGACAATGGCTACAAGGTTTATCTGGGTGGTCCAACTGGCCAAAGTCAGCTCACTCCCCCGCAGGATGCCCAAATCGCTAGCTTGATCGACAACATTGCGGAACACGCGACCTTCGATGGCATCGAAAAATCTGGCGACTACAGCCTCATCGGTCAGAGAGAAATCGACGCCTATTTGGAGCGAGCAATGGAGCTGATTCCTGGTGCGGAGTCAGAATTTGCAAGGCGTCGGAACATTTCCATCACTCACACCGCCCTGCACGGGGTCGGCTGGTTTGTGGTGAATCAGCTGATGACTAGAGCAGGTTTTAATTGTTCGCCGGTAGCAGCTCAAGCTGAACCAGATGGCTTGTTTCCAACAGTTAGTTTTCCTAACCCCGAGGAACAAGGCGCCATGGATTTGAGTTTTGACACCGCCAAAAAGCTGCACAGCGATCTGATTCTTGCCAACGACCCCGATGCCGACCGGTTGGCAGTTGGTGTGCTGCAGGACGGTCACTACCGAATGCTGACAGGTGATGAGGTTGGAATCTTGCTTGCCGATCACTTGGCCCCAACCTCAAAGGTGATCGCCAATTCAATTGTTTCAGCTGACCTTGGTGCGCTAGCCGAATTTCACGGCGTTGACTATCAGCATACGTTGACTGGATTTAAGTGGATTTCAAAAGTGCGAGACCTTGGATACGGCTACGAAGAGGCTCTTGGTTACTGTGTGGATCCGGACTATACGCCTGACAAAGATGGCATCACCGCCGCCCTGGTGATTGCCGAGATGGCGTCCAAGCTGGCCCTCAAGAACTTGAGCCTGGTAGACGAGCTTGACAGGATTGCCGACCAGTTTGGGCACGTTGCAACCGGTCAAGTCTCGATTCGGGTAACCAGCACCGAGACAATCGCAAAGATCATGAGTGGACTCCGGGAAGCACCCCCTGCCCTTGTGGCCGGCGACGCTGTGACCTTCGAGGATTACCTGGCAAGGCCTGACGCAATGAAGACCGATGCCTTGATTTTCAAGGGAGCTCAGGTAAAGGTCATCGTGAGGCCTTCTGGTACCGAGCCAAAACTAAAGTGCTACCTTCAGGCAACCGGTGAGACCAAGGACCAGGCTCATCACCTTCTGAAAGCCCTCAGAGAGTTTGCAAGCGCTACCTTGAACGCTTTGCAATAAAGTCGCGCACGCTCTGCGGGACTGGCAATCCAGCTGATTCCTCGTCTGCTGGGACGGCTGGTTGAGCAACCGACGCTAGCGGGATTATTCCCGCCCAAAAGCCACGATTCATGTCCTCTTCTGGATCATCAACCTCGTTCGTTGCGATCTTTACCGAGGTCTCATTCAGGTCGACGCTAACGATTATGGTTGCGGCTGCTTCCTTCTTGGTCATCGGCCTAGCCTCTGCCACTCGACCCGGAATCAAGGCATCACTAACAATGTCCAGCGCTTGCATTTTCTGATCCTCGGCAACCAGCTCAGCTTTTCCAAAAATTACGACAGAGCGATAGTGCATGCCGCTGTTGAAAGTGCTCCTCGAGACCTTCAGGGCATTCAGTTCGGTGATCGAGATGCAAACCTGCGGCTGGCTATCCAGGTGCCTCATCAGCCTTGAGCCACTTGAGCCGTGAAGATAAATCTTGTCACCGGATCGACCGTATGCCATCGGGATAACCATTGGTGCTCCATCAATCACAAACCCAACGTGAGCAACCATGTTCAGGTCGAGAATGTCGTAGAGGTCGCTCGTACTGCCTGATGCTTTGTAGCTGAGGCGCTTGAGGGTTGTCTTGTCTGAGGACCCTGGCGGCTTTGGAGTGGACATCTAGCCAATACTAGCTAAGGGTTGCCTGCAGCTTCTCGCCAAGCTCTGCCAGGTCAAAAATGTTGTTTATGGAGATAACTTCGGAGGGTATTCCACCTAGTTTTTCCACCAATTCCGGAGTTGCCAGAATTACCTGCGCCATCTGGTTAGTACCCCGAGCATCCTCTAGCGAAACCGCTTTGACTTCAGCCTCGATGCCAAGCATCGACAGGGCGCGCTCAGCGTTGGCCTTGAGAAGGACACTGGTTCCAATTCCGGCACCACACACCGCATAAATGAGCATGGTGTGATTAAAGCTGATTTTCGAACAAAATTGCGCTTATAACGCTTTCAGCGGAAGCATTTAACAAACTGTTCATAACCTGGCTGTCACTCAATTTCTCTGCGAATGAAGCCAGCAAATCCAGATGGCTTTCTGAGTCTGGTGAGCAGAGCGCGAATACCAACGCAACCGGGTCATTGGCGCTGCCGGATTCGCAAGGGACGGCCAACTTCAAAAGGGCCATGCCGGGCTTGATAGTGGCCGCTGAAGGTGGAGCGTGGGCTATAGCAACGCCAGGAGCAACTACAAAATACGGACCCAGTGCCTCAAGATTCGCCAGGACCTCACCGATGTATTCGGGTTTAGCTTGACCGGCACTGACCAGCAGGCCGGTGGCTTCTGCTACCGCTTCTGAGAAACTGAGTTCTTGAGCGGCTACCCGAATCGAGTGCTTATCAAAGTAACTAGAGAGCACCCGAGGCCCTAGCAAAGCCCTGCTCAACCAAATCAATCAGTTCTTCGCGTTCGGTGAGCCCCTGGAAGGATGCCTCGGCCGCGTTTAGCTGGAACTGCTCAAGATCTCCAAGCTGATAGCCGAAGGTGTCGACCAGGATCTCAAGCTCTCGGGTCAGATTCGTCCCCGACATCAAACGGTTGTCGGTATTCACCGTCACGGTGAAGCCAAGATCGTAGAGGATGTCGATGGGGTGATCGGCCATCTTGTCGCCAAGCATTGCAAAGGCTCCAGTCTGGAGGTTAGAGCTTGGAGAAATCTCCAGTGCGATGTGGCGGTCGTAGACCCACTGCGCTAGATCGCCCAACACCACAAGATCGGTGTCGCCGTCGGTCCTGGAGAACATGATGTCCTCAACCAACCTCACTCCGTGACCAAGCCTCAGGGCCCGGCCAGAAACTATGGCGTCCTTTATCGAATCCACGCCACCGGCTTCACCGGCGTGGACCGTAACTGGAAATAGCTGTTCTGCCAGGTAATCAAATGCAACTTTGTGACGTGAGGGTAGAAAGCCATCTTCGGGGCCGGCAATGTCAAAGCCAACAACTCCATCGTTGCGATGGCTAACTGCCAGCTCAGCAATTTCTAGCGCTCGGTCTGCCTGGCGCATTGCTATCAGAATCTGCCCGGTCCTAATCGATCCACCACGGCCCGATACATCCTCCATGCCCTGCTCCAGGCCATCCTGCACGGCTTCGACCGCATCATCCAGAGACAAACCGTTTTGCAGGTGCAGCTCTGGTGCCCAGCGCAGCTCCGCATAAATAACGTTCTCGGTAGCCAAATCCAGAACAGCCTCGTATGCCACCCGTTGCAGCGCAGCTTTTGTCTGCGTTACTCCAACGGTGTGACTGAAAGTTTCCAAATAGCGAACCAGCGAACCCGAGTTCGCATTTTCCATGAACCAATCCGCCAGCTCGAGGGCGTTGTCTTTCGGAAGTGCGTGTCCGGCCTCGCTCGCCAATTCAATGATTGTCTGCGGTCTCAGTCCGCCATCTAGATGATCGTGGAGAGAAATCTTTGGAAGTGCTTGGATGTCCATGTTGGTCCTAACTGACTCGGCCAAGCACCAGCTTACGAGCAGCAGGCTCTCTTTCAGAAATGCCGATTGCCTCTTCCGCAAGGGCAATTGCCCTCTCAAATCGCTCGGGAGTTTCGGTATAGAGGGTCATCACCGGGTCACCCGCCTTGACGGCAGTTCCAACCTGCGCATGTATTTCAATGCCAGCGCCAAACTGAACCGCATCTTCCTTGCGCTCGCGCCCTGCACCAAGTCGCCAGGAAGCCACACCAACTGAGATTGCCTCCAGTGAAGACACGTAACCGGATTCTTTAGCCCTGACTACGTGCCAGTGCTCAGCCTTCGGTAGCGCTGCGTCAGGGTCTCCGCCCTGCGCCTTGATCATTTCACGCCACTTTTCCAAGGCTTTCCCGTTGGAAAGATTCTCGCGAGGGTCAACATCGGTAATTCCGCTGAGCTTCAGCATTTCCTTGGCTAGCTCCACCGTTATCTCAATCACATCTTCGGGGCCGCCGCCAGAGAGCACCTCGATTGATTCCTCAACCTCGAGCGCGTTTCCAATCTTTTTTCCAAGCGGGGTAGACATGTCGGTGAGCAGTGCTGAGGTATTCACTCCAGCGTCCTTGCCCAACTGCACCAAAACCTTTGCCAACTCATTGGCGCGATCCAAGGTCTTCATAAATGCTCCGGAACCAACCTTTACATCCAGCACCAGCGACTGGGTGCCCTCCGCAATCTTCTTGCTCATGATTGAAGAGGCAATCAGCGGAATGGCCTCGACGGTTCCCGTGACATCTCGTAGCGAGTAGAGCTTGCGATCGGCTGGGGCTAGGCCCTTACCGGCCGCACAAATAACAGCTCCGACTTCAGCCAGTTGGCTGTAGAGCTCGGTGTTCGACATTGTTGCCTGCCAACCCGGAATGGCCTCTAGCTTGTCCAGCGTGCCGCCGGTGTGACCGAGACCGCGACCGCTTAGCTGCGGCACGGCAATTCCATAGGAAGCAACCAATGGCGCCAAGGGCAGCGTGATCTTGTCTCCCACTCCGCCAGTGGAGTGCTTGTCGGCGGTCTTGGCAGATAGGCCAGAGAAGTCCAATCGCTCGCCAGAAGCGATCATCGCCATGGTCAGGTCTCTGATTTCCTCGCGGTTCATGCCATTGAGAAGGATTGCCATTGCCATTGCCGACATCTGCTCGTCCGCAACTATGCCCGATGTGTAGTTCTCCACCAACCAATTGATTTCCTTGGTGTCAAGCACCTGGTGCTCACGTTTTTTGATGATCAGTTCTACTGCGCTATAGCTCATGAGGTTTCAAGATCCTTTGGTCCGAAGGCGTCCGGGAGCACCTCGGCTATTGTTTTTATTCCAGAAATTGTTTGCAGCAGCATGCCCTCGGCACTGTGCTCATAAAGCAATTGTCGGCATCTGCCACATGGCATCAGTGGATTGCCCTTGCCATCAACGCATGCAAATGCAACTAGCTTTCCGCCGCCAGTTCGAAACAGCTCACTGACAATAGAGCACTCCGCGCAAAGGCCTAGGCCATAGGAGGCATTCTCAACATTGACTCCAGTAATTACACGGCCATCGTCGCAGATAGCAGCGGCTGCGACCGGGAATTTGGAATACGGTGAATACGAATCCCCCAGCACCTGGCGCGCGGCATTAGTAAGCGACTCCCAGTCAATGCTCATTATTAGCCCTTCGTATATGGAACTGCCAGCGCCTTCGGCGGTATCGACTTACCGACGAATCCGACCACGGCAATGATGGTCACCAAATACGGAACCATGGTGATGAAGTCAGTTGGGATACCCGGGCTAACCTGATTCGCCCAAACCCTCAAAATGATTGAGAACCCGAACAGCAAAGCCGCAAGAGCGGCAGAGATTGGGTGCCAGCGACCCAAGATCACAACCGCCAGGGCAATAAATCCAAATCCGCCGGACATCTCTCTACCAAAGGCGCCCGCGTTGCCGATTGTCAACGCTGCTCCTCCAAGGCCAGCGATGGCACCGCCGATCGTGACCCACCAGAACCTGGTTCTGGCAACATTCACGCCGACAGTGTCGGCGGCCAGCGGATGCTCACCAACTGCCCTAGCCCGCAATCCCAGGCGGGTTTTGAAGAGAATGAACCATAAAACCGGGACAATCACCAGCGCCAAGAAGACCGTGATTCGGTTCTCAAAGAGAATCGGACCAATCACCGGGATGTCGCTCAGCACTGGAATCTTGATGATCTCCAAGGTGCCCGGGAAGTTCACATTCTCGCCGTCCTCAGTCAGCCACTGCTGGTAAAGGAAGTTGGTTATTCCGATCACCAGAACGTTCAACACGACTCCAACAATGATCTGCTGTGCCAAGAAAACAATTGAGAAGGTGGCCAAAATCATCGACATCAAAGCAGCGGTGACCATGGCCGCAATAATTCCGAGAGTGAAGCTGCCGGTGATTGAGCTCACCACGGCCGCCATAAACGCGCCGGATAGCAGCTGTCCTTCGATGGCAATGTTGGTGATACCAACGCGCTCACTCATCACGCCGCCCATGGCTCCAAGGATGATCGGCACCGCCAGAACCAAAGCGGTTCCAGCAATGAAGGTCACAGGAACTGTTGCACCCGCGGCAAGCCAGCCCAGTAGCACGGTTATGCCGACCGCGCCGTAGACAGTCAGGACCCAAATTGGTGTGCGCTTGTTTTGCATCGAACGCCACAGCGCAAAGCCTGAAATAGCGATCATTGCGATTCCAGAGAAGATGCCGAGCGTGCTGGAGTCAACATCAATCGCCGGCAACTGAACAACGTCAGTTCTGCGTGAGACTTCAAAGGCAACCATGCCCTCTCTTCCCAACAAGCCAAGGAAGACCAGAACCAACAATCCCAGTGAGCTCATGACAATCGGTGCCTTGAAGCCTACTTTTTCTTCAGTCTCAATGCTCATGCTCATTTGGCACCTCCTTTGCTAAAGAGTCGTTTTCGAACAGCGCCCAGGGCATTCGAGTTTTGAACCGCGGGCAACCTGAAGATTGCCCTAATTAGTGGCGGTGCCGCAATAAACAGAACGATTGCTCCCTGCACGATGCCCAGAACTTCCGGAGAGACCCCGATTACCTGCATCGAAGGAGCTCCCGCCTTGAAGGCTCCGAACAGCAGGCCCGCAAGCAGGATTCCAGGTCCGGAAGATCCTCCCAAGAGCGCCACGGTAATGGCATCAAAGCCGATGTTTGCATGCGCGGAGGGCGTGACTCCAACTGCCACACCAAGCGACTGGTTAGCTGCAGCCACTCCAACAAACCCAGCGGAGAGGGCCATCGCCAAGATGTAAGTTTTCTCGACGTTAATTCCTGCTGCCCTGGCTGCATCGGGATTGAACCCGACCATCCGCAGCCTGAAACCAATGGTGCTGCGCTCCATTAGCCACCAGAAAACTACAACCGCCAGCAGTGCGAAGATCAATCCCCAGTGAAGCGAATAGTTGTCCCCGATCAACTTTGGTAGCAGCGCTGTTTCGGCAGCCGGATCAGCCTTTGGGTTTCCAGTGGCACGGGTCTCCTGCAGCAGCGCTGGATTGCGCATAAGGAAAGTGAAAAAGTAGAGGGCGATGTAGTTGAGCATGATCGTCAGGATCACTTCGTGGGCCCCGGTTCTGGCCTTTAGGAAACCCACCAGTGCCCCAAGTAGCGCGGCCCCTACGATTCCGGCAATTAGGGCAACGAGTGTGTGGAGAACAAATGGCAGCTCTAAGCGGGTTGCCACGAAGGTGGCAAAGATCATTCCAAAAATCAACTGGCCGGTGCCACCGATGTTGAAAAGCCCAACCCGGAAAGTCAGACCAATTCCCAGACCCGCGGCAATTAGTGGAGCACCAAGCCTCAGGGTTTCGGTGAGCGGACGAATCGCCTTTTCGAATGTGTCAGCATCCGCGTTATAAATTGCACCCCTAAACAGGGCACCATAGCCCTCACTCACGACCTGGGCGGCTGCGCCGAGGGCGTCGCTCGGTCTTGAAAAAAGGTAACCCAGCGCCTCAATGAACTCCTTGTTGGAGCCAATCATGAACAGCGCACCAACCAGGAAGCCCAGGAGCACCGATAGAACTGTTCTGGTCAGGCCGCCTGAGAGAATCTCTTTCACGGCCTGAGCCATGGATTCTTCGTTCTTTTTTACATCACTCATGCGGTAACTCCAGCCATTAGCTTGCCCAGATCTTCTCTAGAGGTTTCAGGGCTAACAATTCCTACAATTTTGCCTCTGTACATAACTGCGATCCGATCGGCTAGTGCCAGCACCTCATCAAGCTCAGTTGAAATCAGGACCACAGCCTTGCCCGCATCACGCTCGGCAATAATCTGCTCATGAATGAATTCGATTGAACCGACATCCACTCCGCGGGTTGGCTGGGAGGCAATCAGCAAGCTGACATCCCTGGACAGCTCCCGGGCTACGACCACCTTCTGCTGGTTTCCACCAGAGAGTTTTGAGGCGAGCGTCTCGGAACTAGGTGTTCGAACATCGAACTGCTCAACTAGCTCATCAGCGATTTTCTTACGAGCACCAAAATTTATGGACAGTCCCCTTGTGAAGCGAGACTTAAAGGACGAATTCAGCATCAGGTTCTCGGCAATTGTGAATTCTGAGACTAGGCCATCGGTCTTGCGGTCCTCAGGGATGAAACCAACCCCGCTCTCGAGAACCTCGCGAACGCTAGCTGTGGAGATATCGATTCCGTTGATTGTGGTCTTGGCTTCGGGGTCAATGGACTTTCTCAGCCCAAGCAGATACTCGGCCAGTTCGGTCTGCCCATTTCCTTGAACTCCCGCCAGGGCAAGGATCTCTCCTGCCTTCACTTCGAAACTGACGTCGTTCACCATGCGCTGGGAGCGGTCATCCAGCACCGACACGTGACTGACTTCGAGAACAGCCTTGCCGGGTTGTGCTGGCTTTTTGTCAATTGTCAGAATCACCTCTCGGCCAACCATGAGGGAGGCAAGTTCCGAGGTGGAGGCATCAGGTTTCGCCGTTCCAACCACTTTGCCAAGCCGGATGACAGTGATCTTGTCGGCAACGGCCTTTACCTCACGCAGCTTGTGAGTGATGAAAACGATGGAAGTACCGGTCGCAGCAAGCTGCCTCATGATCTCCATTAGCTCATCGGTTTCCTGCGGAGTAAGAACCGCAGTTGGTTCATCCAAAACCAAAACTTTGGCATCCCTAGAAAGCGCCTTGATGATTTCCACTCGTTGCTGCACACCAACTGGCAGGTCAGCTATGAGAGCATCGGGGTCAACATTGAAACCGAAGCGCTCTGAAATTTCTATAACTTGTTGCTTGGCCTTGGCCAGGTCAATAACACCAAGTGCCTTGGTGGGTTCGTGACCAAGTGCGACGTTTTCGGCAACCGTGAAAACGGGAATCAGCATGAAGTGCTGGTGGACCATTCCGATACCGGCGGCCATTGCATCGCCGGGGCCGGAGAACTTCTGAACGACGCCATCGAGTTCAATGACTCCCTCGTCCGCGGTGTAAAGACCGTAGAGCACGTTCATGAGGGTGGATTTGCCGGCGCCATTCTCGCCCAGAAGTGCGTGAATCTCTCCAGGCTCTATAACTAAATCAATTGAATCATTAGCCGTTACCTGGCCAAAGCGCTTGGTTATTCCGCGAAGCTCTAATTTCACTTGGCACTCCTTTGTGCAAACACTCTATTTGATAAATGCAAAAACTAAAGGGCCGCAGGATTTCTCCTGCGGCCCCCGAGTTACTTTCTAGCTAAGTGGGTCAATTTCGCCGGAAATAATTCCAGCTTCTAGCTCGACTAGTCGAGCCTTAACCTCGTCAGATAGCTTGGCGTCGAAGTCATAGAACGGGCTTAGGCCAGTTCCACCGTTAGCCAAGGTTCCGGTGTATGCATCGCCTGAGAACGCTCCGCCAGATGAAAGCTCAGCAATGATGTCGTAGACGGCATTGGTCATGCGCTTCTCGGCTGAAGTTAGAACGTATGGGGCGTACTCTGGGCTGCTAAGGGCTACGTCCTTGTCAACACCAATCATTACGCCATCGATTCCAGCTTCCTTGATTGCCTCAGAAACTGCACCGAACTGATCTCCACCCACTGGGAAAATAACGTCAGCGCCGTCGTTTACCAGAGCTGCAGCAATCGCCTTTGAGGTTCCAGAGTTAGGAACAAAGTCACCGGTGAACTGACCGGTCTGAGCAATTGCGTCCCAGCCAACAACGGTTACCATCTCGCCGGAGTCAGCAGCGTAAGCCATTGCTCCGTAGTAGAAGCCATCCATGAAGTCAGTAACAGCAGGAATCTGAACTCCACCGTAGGTTCCAACAACCTTGGTTGTTGAGTAAGCAGCAGCTACATAGCCAGCGAGGTAGCTTGACTGGTTCATTGTGTAGCCAACTGGCTTTAGGTTTGGATTGCCCTCTGACCAACCATCGATTGTTACGAAGTTCATGTCTGGGTTTGCGGCAGCGGCGGCGTTTACATCAGCTACTAGGTTGAAGCCGACTGCGAAGGTTACGTCACAGCCCTGGTCAATCATTGCCTGCAAGTTTGGTGCGAAGTCCTCAGCAGAGTTTGACTCTGCGTCAGCAATCTCGGACCCTAGTTCAGCCTGAGCCTTCTCAAGTCCGTCGTATACCGACTCGTTGAAAGACTTGTCGTTCCAGCTTCCCTCGTCAGATACAGCACATGCTAGGTAATCAATCGCTGGTGCTGCTTCTTCGGTCTGTGTTGCAGCAGCAGTAGTCTCCGCTGCCTCTTCCTCAGGTGCCGCAGCACATCCGGAAAGCACTAGAGCCGAAACGCCCATTAGGGCGAATGCAGCAGATGCATTTCTTAACTTCAAGGTTCCTCCTGAATTTTTTTTGGAAGGCGCGAATGGCGCCTGTTTGACACTTACTTTAGTGGGAAAAATGAAGCCGAAAGAGCAAAAAATTGAGCTTTATAAGATTGGAACAATTCCTACAGCAAATCGGAGTGGCCGGTTTGCTTCAAGGCCTCAACTAGAGCTTTAACCTTCTGCGCATGCTGCTTGGTGGTTACCAATAAAGCATCGGGAGTATCCACCACAATCACGTCTTCAAGGCCGATCAATGCCACCAGCCGATTCGTGTCACTCACCAAAATTCCGCTGGAAGAATCGGACAGCACGCGGGCCGAACCTAGGACTGCCAGATTATTGCTCTTGCCCTGCGACTGGAGCTCGGCAATGGCGGCAAAGTCGCCGACATCGTGCCACTCAAATGCCGCCGGCACCACCGCAACCAGTCCGAGCTTCGCCGCTGGCTCGGCAATCGCGTAGTCGATGGCAATGCGAGTGAGCTCGGGCCAAATCTCGTGCAGCTTCTGCTCTTGCTGATCGGTGTCCCAGTACTCGGCCAATCGCATAATTCCAGCGTGAAGCTGGGGCTGGGTCTTAGCCAAAACTTGTAGCAAGAGTTTTGCTGGAGCAATGAACATTCCCGCGTTCCACAGGTACTTGCCGTTGGCCACAAACTTCTTGGCCTTCTTCATCTCGGGCTTCTCAACGAATTCCGCAACCTCGAATCCCGGCCCTTGCTTTAGGGCCTGGCCTTTTTTGATGTAACCAAATGCGGCCGATGCTTCAGTTGGGACGATCCCGATTGTGACAATCTTGTTGGTGGCGGCAATCTTGATGGAGGCCGAAATCGCTGCCTCAAATTTCTGCTGATCGGTGATCACATGGTCGGCGGCGAATGAGCCAATAATCACATCTGGGTTTCGCTTATACAAAACTGCTGCAGCCAGCACTATCGCCGCAGTTGAATCTTTGGGCGAGGGCTCGAGAATTAGATTCTCCTTGGAAAGCCCAGGAAGTTGCTCCGCAACCAGCCTGGCATGAACATCGCCGGTCACGACCATTAGCTTGTTCTTGGTAATCGGTGCCAAACGATCCCAGGTGTCCTGAAGCAGAGTTTGACCGCTTCCAGTCAGGTCATGAAGAAACTTTGGTGCGCTGGCTCGAGATAAGGGCCATAGCCTGGAGCCAACTCCACCGGCCGGAATAATTGCGAAGAAGTTCTCGGTTGGATCAATCTGATTAGTGTCCACATCTAAACACTAGATGTTCTTGCTTAGATTCCAAAAGCAGCCGGGTCGCTGGGTTACACTTGTACGAATCAACTGTTCTATCCATGGAGGCTAGCTTGGCAATTCGGCCAGCAGGAACCCTTTACCGAGGCAAAGTCGGAATGTGGTCCTGGGTACTTCACCGTATTAGCGGTGTAGGAATCTTTTTCTTTTTGCTTGTACACGTTCTAGACACCGCTCTGGTGCGAGTGAGCCCGGAGGCCTACAACGTGGTCATCGAGTCTTACAAGACCCCAATTGTTGGATTGGCTGAGCTTGGCCTAGTTGGTGCAATTCTGTTCCACGGTCTAAACGGCTTGCGCGTAATCGCGATTGACTTCTGGTCCAAGGGAACGAAATACCAAAACTTTATGTTCTGGGCAGTAATTGCTATCACAGTCATTGCAGTTGCAGGGTTTGCGCCGCTGCACCTTGCCCGAGTATTTGGTCACTAGGAGGTCGAAAATGAGCGTATCGATCGAGACACCTAATAGACCAAGAAGCCGCAAGCAAGCCAACTGGGAAAAATATGGCTGGCTGTTCATGCGAGTCAGCGGACCACTGCTGGTTGTTTTGGTCTTCACTCACCTGGTTGTGAATCTGGTACTGGGCGACGGAATCAAGGCAATTGACTTCGCCTTTGTTGCCGGCAAATGGGCAGACCCGTTCTGGCAGGTCTGGGATCTTGCAATGCTGTGGCTGGCACTTATTCACGGCACCAACGGCATGCGCACCATCGTGAACGACTACACCGAGAAGGTGAAGGTGCGCAAAGCACTAACCACGACCCTTTGGGCGGTTTGTGCGCTGCTGATTCTGCTTGGAACCCTAGTAATTTTCACTTTTGATCCATGTCCAGCCGGAGCCTCGGCTGACCTTCTAGCCTCATTTTGCCCAGCAGCATAAGTAAAGGAAAAACATTGCCGGAGAATACGACCGCCAACGACAACATCACCTATCACTCGTTTGACGTACTGATAGTCGGTGCCGGTGGTGCCGGCATGAGAGCTGCCATTGAGGCTGGCTCTGATGCCAATGTTGCTGTTATTTCAAAACTCTTTCCAACCCGTTCCCACACCGGTGCCGCTCAGGGCGGCATGGCTGCAGCTCTTGCCAACGTTGAGGAAGACAGCTGGGAATGGCACACCTTCGACACCGTAAAGGGTGGCGACTACCTGGTTGACCAGGATGCTGCTGAAATTCTGGCGAAGGAATCGGTTCAGGCAGTAATCGACCTCGAGAACATGGGATTGCCGTTTAACAGGACCCCTGAGGGCAAGATTGACCAGCGTCGTTTCGGTGGCCACACCAGAGACCACGGAAAAGCACCGGTTCGACGCAGTTGCTACGCAGCAGACCGCACTGGCCACATGATCCTGCAGACTCTTTACCAAAACTGCGTGAAGCTTGGAATCAACTTCTTCAACGAGTTCTATGTTCTGGACTTGGTCATGAACGAGGGCAAGCCAGCCGGTGTCGTTGCCTACGATTTGGCAACGGGAGACATTCACGTATTCGCCGCAAAGTCGATTGTCTTTGCAACCGGCGGTTTTGGAAAGATCTACAAAACCACCTCGAATGCGCACACCCTGACCGGTGACGGCGTTGCGATTGCATACAGACGAGGAATCCCTCTCGAGGACATGGAGTTTTACCAGTTCCACCCAACCGGCCTTGCCGGTCTTGGCATCTTGCTGTCTGAGGCAGCCAGAGGTGAAGGTGGAATCCTTAGAAATGCATCCGGTGAACGATTCATGGAGCGTTACGCACCAACCATTAAGGATCTAGCTCCGAGAGACATGGTCGCCAGAGCAATGGCCAATGAGGTTCGCGAAGGCCGTGGAGCTGGTCCAAACAAGGATTACGTTCTGCTGGACCTAACCCACCTAGAGCCCGCTGTGATTGATGCCAAGCTTCCGGACATCACCGAGTTCGCCAGAACCTACCTGGGAGTTGAACCATACACGGAGCCAGTTCCGGTGTTCCCAACTGCCCACTATGCAATGGGTGGTATTCCGACCAACATCAAGGCTGAGGTGCTCTCTGATAACGACACCGTGATCCCTGGTCTGTATGCAGCCGGTGAATGTGCCTGTGTTTCAGTTCACGGAGCAAACCGCCTTGGAACCAACTCGCTATTGGACATCAACGTCTTTGGAAAACGAGCCGGCCAGTACTCGGTTGAATATGCCAAAACCGCCAAGCAGGTTCCGCTTCCAGAAAATGCAGCTCACGATGTGCTTGCAATGATCGAGAAGGTCCGCAAGTCAAAGGGCAAGGAAAAAATCGCCCAGCTTCGCAAAGAGCTGCAGGATTCCATGGACAAGAATGCTCAGGTCTTTAGAACAGAAGAGACACTTCAAGAGGCAATGGACAAGATCCAGGAGCTTCGCAAGAGGTATGAGAACATCGCGATCCAAGATCAGGGTAAGCGCTTCAACACCGACCTACTGGAGGCAATCGAGCTTGGATTCTTGCTTGACCTTGCCGAGGTGACCGTGGTTGCCTGCCGCGAGCGCCGCGAGTCTCGTGGAGCACACTTGCGTGAGGACTTCCCGAACCGTGACGACAAGAAGTTCATGGTTCACTCAATGGTTTATAAGAGTGACAAGACCGATAAGAAAACTGGCACCAACATGAAAATTGACTGGAAGCCAGTCGTTATCACCAACTACCAGCCGATGGAGCGTAAGTACTAATGGCAGATCAGGCAGTCCCAACGGTTGACTCCTTCACCGTCACACTATTTATCAGACGATTTGACCCTGAGACCGATCAAGAGCCGAAGTGGGTCGACTACGACGTAGAGATGTTTGGCACTGATCGAGTGCTGGATGCTCTCCACAAAATCAAGTGGGAACAGGATGGTTCACTGACCTTTAGGCGCTCCTGCGCCCACGGTGTTTGTGGTTCGGATGCCATGCGCATCAACGGTCGTAACCGACTTGCCTGCAAGACATTGATCAAGGACCTCGACATCTCTCAGCCAATCTACGTGGAGCCAATCAAGGGCCTTCCTGTGGAGAAGGACCTAATTGTCGACATGAACCCCTTCTACCAGGCTTATAAGGACATCAACCCGTTCTTAGTTGCCAACGACAAGCCTGAGAAGGAGCGTCTACAGTCTCCTGAGGACCGCGCTCGCTATGACGACACCACCAAGTGCATCCTGTGTGCCGCCTGCACCACCAGCTGCCCAGTGTTCTGGACTGATGGCCAGTACTTCGGTCCTGCTGCGATCGTGAATGCGCACCGATTCATCTTTGACTCTCGCGACGAAGAGGCGCAGGTTCGACTAGACATCTTGAACGACAAAGAGGGTGTTTGGCGTTGCCGCACCACCTTCAACTGCACCGAGGCCTGCCCTCGAGGCATTGAGGTGACCAAGGCAATTGCCGAGGTGAAGCAGGCCATCTTGCGCGGAAGAGTCTAGACATAGTTGTTGTTTAGCTTTTTATGAATCTAGATCGCAGAACTGCACTTACCGGCGCTCTTGCAGCAACGGGAACCTTGACTTTGGCAGCTTGTGCCCAAGAACCCGAGCCTGCTGCTACCACTCCCCCCAGCGCAACCGTTGAGACTTCGGAGCCCATGGCGGGTGAGGTCGTTAGCAATGAGCAGCTGTTGGGCACCGTTGATGAAATCATGATTGGCAGCGGCAAGAAATTTGAGATCTCTGGCAGCTTGACCATCCTGGTTACTAGACCCACTGCTGATGTTTTTCGCGCGTTCAATGCCACCTGCACCCATGCCGGCTGCATTGTCACTGGAGTGAAGGACGATCAGATCGCCTGCGGTTGCCACGGTGCGAGGTTCAACCCCGAGTCTGGAGAGCCAGAAGCTGGACCAGCCAAGTCAGCGCTGGGCAAAATATTGGTGGAGGTCCGCGGTGCAGACCTCTATGCCCTGATCTAGCTCATAGATTGGTGTCAATGATCCAGATTGCAAGCGTAAACGTAAACGGGGTTCGAGCCGCCGCCAGAAAAGACATGGGCTCCTGGGTCTTAGAGACAAAACCGGATGTGCTCTGTCTCCAGGAAGTTCGAGCTCCAAGGGCCGACCTTGTTGAACTGTCAACAACCGGGCCACTGGCAGCAGACAAGCCCTGGGAAATTTATGACGATGAAGCCTCGGCAAAGGGCCGGGCCGGTGTCGCTGTCTTGTCTAGACACAAGGTTCTTGCCACCAGCACGAACCTGGGCCCAGCGGATTTTGATTCGGCCGGTCGATGGCTCGAAGCAGAGATAGATTTCTCCGGCACCACTGTCACCGTGATCAGCTGCTACGTGCACTCTGGTGAGGCTGACACCCCGAAGCAGGTTGAGAAATACAAATTCTTGGACGCGATGACCTTGCGGATGCAGGAGCTTATTGACAGCGGCAAGCACGCCGTAGTCGTGGGTGACTTGAACGTTGGTCACACCGAGCTGGACATTAAAAACTGGAAGGGAAACCTGAAAAACGCTGGGTTCCTGCCAGAAGAGCGTGCCTACTTCGATGGCTTTCAGACCATGGGTTGGGTAGACATGGGAAGAGTGGCTCACCCGGGCACTCCCGGCCCCTACACCTGGTGGTCCTATCGAGGCCAGGCCTTCGACAATGACGCCGGTTGGAGAATTGATTATCAGCTGGCCACCCCAGAACTTGCCAAACTCGGGCAGAATTATCGAGTTGATAGAGCGCCAAGCTATGACACCCGTTGGAGCGACCACTCTCCAGTGGTAGTGGAATATGACCTTTAGGGGTAGAAATGACTAAACCCAATTTACTTTCAGGCATGCAGCCTTCGGCTTCCAGCCTGCACCTTGGAAACTACCTTGGCGCGCTCAAGCAGTGGGTTGCGATGCAGGATAAGTTCAATGCCTATTACGTCATTGTTGACCTTCACGCAATCACTGTTCCTCAGGACCCAAAAACACTTCGAGACAACACCAGAAGAACCGCCGCTCAGTACTTGGGAGCTGGAATTGACCCGACAAAGAGTGCGCTGTTTGTCCAGTCCCATGTTCCAGCTCATGCTCAGCTGGCCTGGGTGCTGAACTGCATCACCGGTTTCGGCGAGGCCTCGAGAATGACGCAATTCAAGGACAAGAGCCAGAAGGGCGGCGCGGACGCCTCCTCGGTTGGTCTATTCACCTACCCAATTTTGCAGGCCGCTGACATTTTGCTTTATCAGCCTGAGGCGGTTCCGGTTGGGGAGGACCAGCGTCAGCACCTGGAACTCACAAGGGACCTGGCAATGCGATTCAACTCGCGCTTTGGTGAGACCTTCGTGATCCCAAAGGCCGAGATTCTCAAGGAAACCGCCAAGATTTACGACTTACAACTTCCGACGGCAAAAATGTCAAAGTCCACTGCTGAACCAAAGGGCTTGATCAACATCATGGACGCGCCTGAGTTGATTACCAAAAAGATCAAATCGGCAGTCACAGACACCGACGGTCAGATTATTTTTGACCCGGAAAACAAGCCGGGAGTATCGAACCTGCTTGGGATTCACTCGGCGCTTTCCGGCAAATCCATCAAGGACCTAGAAGCCAGCTTTGCGTCTTCAGGCTATGGGGACCTGAAAAAGGAAGTTGCAGAAGTCGTGGTCTCGTCGCTTGAGCCGATCAGAGTGAGAACCAATGAATTACTTGAGGATCCCGCTGAACTTGACAGGCTACTGGCCATTGGAGCCGAACGAGCAAACAGCCAGGCGGAGCAAACTTTGAAGCTGGTTTACGAGCGCCTGGGTCTAGTGGCTGCGGTCTAAAGGAATTTCTCAGGCAAAAAGAGTATTGTTCTAATCAGCACAGTTCTTCGGGGTCAGTGAAAATCTGAGCCGGCGGTTAAAGTCCGCGACCCGACCGGAAACATCGCAACCAGCGATGCAGTTTCTGTCGGTTGACTTGGTGAAATTCCAAGACCGACGGTTAAAGTCCGGATGGTAGAAGAACTTGGGCGCTATTTGCGCCCGCTTTCTTTCCGCGCCCGCGGTCTGTGTGAAACAGAACCGAGAGGGCAAGATGCCAACGCAAGAGCAACTCGAAGCTGCGATGCAGCGCGCTCTGGCGATCTCGCTACAGGGGCCAGCATTCGGGGTCAATCCTCAGGTGGGCTCCGTGATTCTGGACCCGGACGGCGAAATTGTGACCGAGGGTTACCACAGGGGCGCCGGAACCGACCATGCCGAAGTGATGGCTTTGAAGAATTTTGCTCAGGATTTTCCTGACACACCCCTGACCAATCACACTGCTGTGGTGACCCTAGAGCCCTGCAACCACACCGGGAAAACCGGCCCGTGTGCAAAGGCGTTGGTCGATGCAGGAATTTCCAGCGTTGTCTTTGCAGTCAGCGACCCTGGCCTCGAATCTGGTTCGGGGGCCAAGACCCTGACTGATGCCGGCATCGAAGTTTCAACAGGACTCATGATGCACCAGGCCGAGGATCAGAACCGTGTCTGGTTGACTGCTAACCGTCTCAAGCGACCGTTTGTAACCCTAAAGTGGGCAAGCACCCTTGATGGCCGCAGTGCCGCTCAAGATGGCTCTAGCAAGTGGATAAGCGGTGCTGAGTCTCGTGCCGACACTCATTTCAGGCGATCCGAGGTAGATGCCATTTTGGTGGGTACTGCGACCGTTCTTGCTGATGATCCTGAGCTGACAGCCAGAAAGCCGGACGGTGGCTACTTCGAGCACCAACCGGTGCGAATCGTAATTGGTGAGACTGAATTGCCAAGAAACCTAAAGATCTTCAACGACCAGGCCCCGACTGTTGAGATTCGGACCCGAGATCTGAATCTGGTGCTGGCTGAACTATGGAGCCGGGAGCTCAAGCACGTCTTTGTTGAGGCCGGTTCGACCCTAGCTAGCGCTCTGGTTGCGGCGGGTCTGGTTGACGAGTTCTTGGTTTACATGGCCCCAATGCTGCTGGGTGGAAACAACAGTGCCATTGGCGACATTGGAATCACAAACATGGACCAGGCATTAGAGCTTGAGATTTTGGAAACAACCCGAATCGGGAAAGACATCTTTATTAGAGCAAGGAGCGCATGATGTTTACTGGAATTATCGAAGAGCTTGGTGAGGTAACTGGAATTGAGCAGCAGCCAGACGCACTGAGGCTCACTATCAAGTGCTCAAAGGTGCTTGAGGATCTAAAGCGCGGCGATTCCATCTCCTGCTCCGGCACCTGCCTGACGGCAATCGAAATTGATGAAAATGGCTTCACTGCCGACGTCATGATGGAATCAATCAGACTCACCAGCCTAAGCGAGGTCAAAGTTGGTGACCCAATCAACCTGGAGCGCGCGATGAACGCGCAAACTCGCTACGGCGGTCACGTAGTTCAGGGGCACGTTGACGGCGTAGGCGAATTTGTGTCGCGCGAGAAAAGCGACAACTGGGATTGGGTCAGAATCAGAATCCCAAAGGAACTGCTGCGCTATGTGGTGATGAAGGGTTCAATCACTTTCGACGGCATTTCACTAACCGTCAACGAGCTCAATGATGACGTGATTGGCCTGTCACTGATCCCTGAGACCCTGGCCGTGACCACTCTGGGCCGAAAAGTTCCAGGCAACAAGGTCAACGTTGAGGTAGACGTCATGGCAAAACACATCGAGAGATTGCTGGAGTTCAGATAAATGCAAATTAAACATTCGACCATCGAAGAGGTCCTTGAGGCCCTTCGGCAGGGGAAGCCTGTCCTGGTCACCGACGCCGAGGACCGCGAGAACGAAGGTGACGCGATAATCGCAGCCGAATTTGCAACACCGGAGTGGCTGGCCTGGATGATTCGCTACACCTCCGGCTACATCTGTGCCCCGATGACCGAAGCACGGGCAAACGACCTTGATTTGCCGCTGATGTATGTGAACACCCAAGACCCACACCACACTGCCTACACCGTGAGCGTGGACGCCATGGAGCGAGAGTCAACCGGAATCTCGGCCTATGACCGTGCCCTTACTGGTCGAGTGCTTGCTGACCCAAAATCCTCAGCTGGTTCGCTGATGCGCCCTGGCCACGTGGTCCCGCTTCGAGCTAAGGACGGCGGAGTGCTGGAGCGCCCTGGCCACACTGAAGCCGCGGTTGATTTGATGAAGCTAGCTGGCCTAGAGCCAGTTGCGATGATGGCCGAAATGGTAAACGACGACGGAACAATGATGCGCGGGGAGGAATTATTTGAGACCTCTTTAAGGTTTGACTTACCTATGACAAGTATTTCTCAGATTAAAGAGCACATCGCAAGGAAGTCCCCTGAGGTTTCCAAGAGTGCGAACAGGATTCGCTTCGAAGCTGAGGCAAAGCTCCCGACCAGCCACGGCGACTTCCGCGTTCGCGGCTACTACGACGTGCAGACAACTGCTGACCACGTGGCAATCATCGCCGGTAACCCCACCGGCAAGGACGTACTTGTCCGCATGCACTCAGAGTGCATCACCGGCGAAGCCTTCGGCTCACTCAAGTGTGAGTGTGGACCACAGTTGGACGGAGCCCTGGATGCAATCGCTAAAGACCCTAATGGTGGAGTAGTTGTTTACCTGAGAGGTCAGGAGGGTCGTGGAATCGGCCTTCTGAACAAACTAAAGGCTTACGCCCTGCAAGAAGAGGGTCTTGACACTGTAGACGCGAACCTAGCCCTGGGTTTCCCAAGCGAAGCCAGAGAGTATGGCGCTGCTGTTGCAATTTTGAAGGACCTTGGCATCACAAGTGTCAGGCTGCTATCCAACAACCCAGCAAAGCGCAACTTCCTTGAGGAAGCTGGAATCGCAGTGACTGAAACTGTTCCACTAATTGTTGGACTGGCTGATCAGAACCTGGGCTACTTGGAGGCAAAGCGCGCTCGCATGGGACATGAGATTCCCACTAACCTAGGTAGATGAGCGGTTCCGGAGCACCAGTAATTCAAGTTTCAGGCAAGGGCAAGAAAGTCTTTGTTATTTCCACCTCCTGGCATACCCAGATCATGGATGGGCTGGTTGCCGGAGCAAAGGCGGAACTAGAAAAATCGGGCTGCGAAGACATTACCTATTGGCAAATACCAGGCGCCTTCGAACTTCCAATGGCAGCTCAGGCTGCTGCCAAATTCAACCCTGATGCAATAATCGCCCTTGGGGTTGTCATCCAGGGCGAGACGCCTCACTTTGATTACGTCTGTTCTGCGGCGACCGACGGCTTGACCCGCGTGCAGTTGGACACTTCAATCCCCGTCGGGTTCGGCTTACTGACCGTCAATAACGAATCTGAGGCCCTTGCTCGGGCTGGAATCGAAGGATCCAAGGAAGACAAGGGTGCAGAGGCCGTGCAGGCCGCCCTCGCTATGGCTTCGCTCGTCTCCAAAAGCTGAGTTCAAACAGCCCGCGATTTAATCGCGCTAGAGTGGGCAAGCAGAAGGAGACCTCATGGACTTAGCAATCGACATCACTAGAAACACCACCCTTATTCTTCACTTCATTGGAGTGGCTTCGCTGCTGGGCGGCTTCCTAACCCAAATGAGGTCCCTAAAAACCTCCACCGCCACCGTTGTCCCGGCAATGGTTCACGGTGCTTGGACCATGTTGCTAACCGGCCTGGCCCTGGTTGCGGTTGCCGAATACCGAGTTGCTAATGGCGCTGACTTTGAAGTGAACCACGCAAAGGTGGGAATCAAGTTAGTTGTATTGCTAGTGATCTTGGTGCTTGTCCTGAAAAACAGAAAAAAGCCGAGGGTCTCTTCCGGGATCGTGGGCGCCATTGGGGCGCTCAGCATCACCAACATTATTTTGGCTGTGGTCCTTTAGCCATTTGCCCGACGGCAATTGATATTGTTGCCCAATGACTATCAAGCTCGGGAACACTCGCGTCACCGGCACCGAGCAGTACTACACCCCCACTGGTCTAGCTAATGAACTTGTATTAACCACGCTCGCGACAATTCCAAACGCCAATAATCGCAGCTTCCTGGAACCGGCCGGTGGCACCGGCCGCTTCGTGGATGCACTTAGAAACAGCGGCATTAGTAACCTGGTGGCCCTCGACAAATACCCAAAGCACGAAGCGGTGCTGCGTCAGGACTTTTTGGATTGGCAACCCTCTGGAAACAACTTCGTGACCATTTCAAACCCTCCCTTTGGAAGAAACAATGCCCTGTCGGTTCCCTTCTTTAATAAAGCAGCGGACTTCTCTGACTACATTGCATTCCTGGTGCCAAGATCGTGGCGCAAGTGGTCTGTTCAAAATCGGCTGGATCTTAGATTTCACTTGGTTTTGGACCAGGAAGTAAGGGTTCAGTACGAGGACGAAAACGGCGAGAAAATAGCTAAGCAAAATGACCTACGAACCTGCTTTCAAATTTGGGAGAAACAGGAAACACTCCGGGCCAAAGTTCAGGTTCCAGATAATCAGTTGATTGCCAAATCCACACCCGCTGAAGCTGACCTCGCGATCAGGGTTTTTGGCTACGGTTGCGGCAGCGTGATGGAAGATTTTCCGCGAGTGGAAAACACCACCTTGATGTTCCTGAGAATTCTGGATAATCGTGTCAAAAGGGTGATTAAAGGCTTAGATTATGAACGGTTTGCAATCAACACCGCATACACAAAAGCGCTGTCGTTTCAAGAAATCAACTTTCTACTAAACGAAGAGTTATTTGGAAATGGTTTTTTGAAGTCATGAGGTTAGGAAGAAATTGAGCGAGTACTACCAGGACCCCACCCAGAACCCAAAGAGCCGGGAGTACCGGGGTCCGCGGGCGAAGCTGAAGGACCTGCTGCCCTATCTAGCCGATCACAGAAAGACCCTTATTCTTGCCCTGATTCTGTCAGTGCTGGGTTCTTTGCTGGCTCTTGGCCAACCACTTGTAATTGGCCAACTCATAACAGCCGTTCAGGAAAACCTCGACACCACCTTGCTGGCATCGGTGATCGTGGGCCTAGTTATCACCTCCGCATTGGTCAATGCGTTCCAGTACTACCTGCTCTACAAGACCGGTGAAGGTGTTGTGTTGACCACCAGAAAAGCACTGGTTGCAAGACTCCTTAGGCTCCCAATTTCACAGTATGACCGAAGAAGAATCGGTGACCTTGTTTCACGCGTTGGCTCCGACTCAACCTTGCTCAAGGCTGTATTGACTCAAGGTCTAGTGGATGCTCTTGGTGGCCTATTGCAGTTCACCGGAGCAATCATCGTGATGGCATTTATCGACCCGCTCTTGCTTGGCACAACCCTGCTCGTGGTGTTTGCTGCCGTTGGGGCTATCGCTCTGACCGGTCGGAGAATCCGGTCGGCGACCACCAAGGCCCAAATGCGAGTGGGCGAGATGAGCGCTGCTGTTGAACGCGCTCTGAGTGCGATTCGAACCATCAAGGCATCCCGTGCCGAAGTGCGCGAAACCGAGGAGATTCACAAAAATGCCGAAGCTGCCTACGACCAGGGATTGAGCATTGCCAGGCTGTCTGCGATTGTTGCCCCAATCGCACAGGTTGCCTTCAACTCAGCTTTCATCATCGTTCTTGGTCTCGGCGGCCTGCGGGTAGCAACTGGGGCAACGACTATTGCGTCACTGGTGACCTTCGTAATTCTGTTGTTTTTCATGATTGGACCATTGATCTCTGCATTTGGTGCCTACACATCTGTAATGGGTGCTCTGGGAGCTCTTGCGAGAATCAAGGAAATCATGGACCTGGACGAGGAGGAACCGGGAGCTGAAAGACTGCCAAGAAAGGCAGCCAACAAGACCGCCATTGAATTCAAGGACGTCGAGTTTCACTATGAAACCGAAGACGGTGAAGAGCCGCAAGTCATCTTGAAAAAACTCAACCTGAAAATCGCTCGCGGATCTCGCGTTGCTCTGGTGGGACCATCTGGCGCAGGTAAGTCGACGGTGTTTTCGCTAATCGAGCGCTTCTATGAGCCAACCGGCGGCCAAATTTTGCTGGATGGACAGCCAGTGACTGAGTTTTCACGCCAATCACTTAGGCAGCAACTTGGTTATGTTGAACAGGATGCCCCGGTCTTGGCTGGGTCGCTGAAAGATAACCTGCTGCTGGGTAAAGCTGATGCGACCGACCAGGAACTTGAGACTGTGCTGAACCAGGTGAACCTGGCCGAGGTGCTCAAGCGCGACACCAAAGGCTTGTCAGCGGAAGTCGGTGAGGATGGCATCATGCTCTCCGGCGGCGAGCGTCAACGACTTGCAATTGCAAGGGCATTGCTGGCTTCTCCGGAGATCTTGCTGCTTGATGAGTCAACCAGTGCGCTCGACGGTCCAAACGAGCAGCGAATGCGCGAGGCAATAGATGCAGTGGCACACGATCGCACACTGTTGGTGATCGCACATCGACTCTCAACCGTGGTTGACTCCGATCAGATCATCGTGCTCGAGCACGGCGAAATTGTGGGAGTTGGCACGCACTCAGAGCTTGTGAAGTCGACTCCGCTTTATGCCGACCTAGCGAAACATCAGCTGCTGGTTTAGCAATAGAGTAAGAGGCATGAGCATCACAGTAATCAATGAAGATTTTGCCTCCAAATTAGACGCCGAAGACCCACTAAAGGCCTTCAAGTCCGAGTTTCTAATTACAGACCCGAGTGTTTGCTACCTAGACGGCAACTCGCTGGGAAGACTCCCGAAGAAGACCATTGACGAGGTCCAAAGCTTCATGCTGAACGAGTGGGGCCCAGAGCTAGTGGACGGCTGGTCGCACTGGATCGATCAGGCTCAACCTGCCGGCGACCTTCTGGCCCGAGCCGCCCTTGGCGCATCGGCTGGACAGACTTTGGTTTGCGACACGACCAGCGTGAACTTTTACCAACTCTGCGTCGCCGCAATAAACGCCAGGCCCGGTCGTAAGACCGTGATTATCGACTCATCCAACTTCCCCACCGATCGCTATGTGATTGCCGGAATAGCTGAGGCAATGGGCCTGAAGCTAGTCACCCTTGACACCGACGGATCTGGTGGGCCGGGAGCTGTGGCCATTGACTCTGAGTTCGAAGAGGTAACAGCGCTAGAACTGGCTAAGCACCTAAACGATGATGTTGCGCTGGTGACGCTGCAGGCCGTCAACTACCGATCAGGCGTGAGACAAGACCTAAAGGCCATCACCGATCGGGTTAGAAGCCATGGTGGCTTGGTTGTCTGGGACTGCTCTCACGCAACTGGCTCGATCAAACTAGACCTCGATGACAATGGTGTCGACCTCGCAGTTGGCTGCACCTACAAATACGGAAACTCCGGCCCTGGTTCGCCAGCCTGGCTGTATGTTTCTAAACGCATCCAGACCGAGCTAAGAGTTCCAATTCAAGGCTGGTTTGCCCAAGATAAGCAGTTTGAGATGGGCCCTGACTTCGAGCCTGCCGACACCATTCGAAGGTTTCAGATTGCTAGCCCCTCCATCATTGGAATTCGCGGGGTCGAAGTTGCCTTCGAAATGATTGAACGAGCAGGCATAGATCGAATTGAGGCCAAGGCAGCGATCGGCACCGACCTGATGATCAAACTTCATAGGCAGTGGCTGCAGCCGCTCGGCTTCGAGTTGGCGACACCTTCCGAAGCAGCCAAGCGCGGTGGCCACATTATCTTGACCCACCCAGAAGCCAAGCAAATCGCCTATGCGATGCGCAAGATTTCCAAGGTGGTCCCTGATTATCGCGAACCCGATGCAATCCGCTTGGCCATATCACCTTTGGCAACCAGCTACGGCGAGGTTTATGAGGGCTTTGACAGGCTTCGAGACCTGGTGGCCTCTAGCGACTACCTGACAGTGTCCCAGGATGGCAACCGAGTCACCTAGGGGCAAGAGCCAAAATTTTATGTTCAACCGAAATGGAAAATAATGGATAACAACAAACACGTCACCTACATCTCATACCTAAAGGTTGATGAGCTGCTCGAATTGCAACAACCCTTGAGTGACGGGCCGGAACACGACGAACTGCTGTTTATAACCATTCACCAGGTCTATGAACTTTGGTTTAAGCAAATTCTGCACGAGGTGGCCGCCCTGCAAGTCTCGCTTGAGCAAGGCAAAACCCACCGGTCGATGGCACTCTTGGGCCGCATCCGAACCATCATGAAGACCTGCGTTTCTCAATTGGACATCCTTGAGACCATGACCCCGCTGCAATTCAATTCATTCCGAGAGCGCCTGACCTCAGCCAGTGGCTTCCAATCAGCTCAGTTCCGCGAGCTAGAGGCAGTGCTTGGAAGACGCGATCAAGCAGGGGCAACCGCTGACGGAAAGTCAGGAATGGGAATGGCTGAGCACCTAATTGAAGGCTCACCAGCAAGGCAGCGTGTCGAAAACGCCATGGGCAGAAAGTCGCTGTGGGACTCGGCCCTGCACTTTTTCAATTCCAGAAAGCCCATCCCCGCACTTCTTCTGACTAGAGATGTGACTCTGGCCTGGGAGCCGCACGAGGAGCTCCAGGAAGTGCTGATTGACCTGCACCGAAATGATCCGGAAGTCTCGATGATTGGCGAAGCGCTGATCGACTTTGATGAGGGGCTTCAGGAGTGGCGTTATCGCCACGTCAAGATGGTTGAAAGAACCATTGGGCGCAAAATGGGAAGCGGCGGATCGTCTGGAGCTGGCTACCTAGCAAGCACCCTATTCAATCCAGTATTTCCTGATCTTTGGGCCATCAGAAGCAGATTTTAGGAAGCAGCTTCAACAACGTTTTTGACCAGCATCGCCCTGGTCATTGGGCCAACTCCGCCTGGGTTTGGCGACAGGTATCCGGCCACGTTTGAAACCGCTGGATCCACATCGCCAAGCAGCTTGCCGTTAGATCTCGTGATTCCAACATCGAGCACCGCCGCGCCCGGCTTAATCCACTCTGGCTTTACGAAGTTAGGGCTACCCAAGGCAGCAACCACAATGTCAGCTTCTGCAATCGATGCCTCAATGTTCTTAGACGCGCTGTGCAAAAGAGTTGGAGTTGCATCAACTCCCTTTCGGGTAAGCATGAGACCAAGAGGTCGTCCAACCGTTAGCCCTCTGCCGATGACTGCAACTTTGGCCCCTCGCAGTGGCACGTCGTAGCGGCGCAAAAGTTCGATGATGCCGCTTGGTGTGCAGGGCATTGGAGAGTTAATTTCACCAGAAACATTCATCACGAGCTTTCCCAAGTTCATTGGGTGAAGTCCGTCAGCATCCTTAGCTGGGTCTATCAACTCAAGCATGCTGTTGCCGTCAATTCCAGCAGGAAGCGGCAACTGAACGATAAACCCAGTGACCTCTTTCGCGCTGTTGAGGTCTTCGATGGCCTTCCTGATGTCAGCTTCTGAGGCTGATTCGGGAAGGTCGATTCGAATTGACTGAACTCCGACCTGTTCACAGTCGCGATGCTTTCCGGAAACATAAGACAGCGAACCAGGATCCTGGCCAACTAACAGAGTGCCGAGACCGGGGTGGATGTTCCTCTGTTTTAGTTCGGCAACCTTGCTGGCAAGCTCGGCCTTGATTGCTCCAGCAGTGAGCTTGCCATCAAGAATTACAGCGCTCAAGACGCCCCTAGCCCTCTAGGCCTTCATAAAGCGGGAAGTCCTCGGTTAGCTCATGCACTCGCTGCTTCAACGCGGCCAAATCAGCACCTGGAATTAGCGCGTGAGCAATTATGTCTGCAACTTCAACAAATTCCTTGTCGCCAAAACCGCGCGTGGCAAGGGCAGCTGTGCCAATGCGCACGCCCGAGGTGACCATTGGTGGTCTGGGGTCGTTCGGGACCGAGTTCTTGTTCACGGTAACCCCGGCCTCGTGCAGAAGGTTCTCGGCAGTTTGACCGTCAATTTCAGCATTTCGCAGGTCAACCAGAACCAAGTGGACATCGGTGCCACCGGCCAGTACGGAAACCCCAGCCGCGGCTACATCAGCCTGGTTCAGGCGCTCGGCAATGATCTTTGCGCCTGAAATGGTGCGCTGCTGGCGCTCCTTGAACTCTGGCTGCATGGCAGCCTTGAAGGCAACTGCCTTACCAGCAATCACGTGCATTAGTGGCCCGCCCTGCTGACCTGGGAACACAGCGGAATCAATCTTCTTGGCCCACTCCTGCTTGCACAGAATCACTCCTGAGCGAGGACCGGCAAGAGTTTTGTGAACCGTTGAGGAAACCACGTCAGCGTAAGGAACTGGGTTTGGGTGCAATCCAGCTGCAACCAGCCCAGCAAAGTGCGCCATGTCTACCCAAAGCTTTGCGCCAACCTCATCGGCGATAGCCCTGAATGCCGCAAAATCTAAGTGGCGGGAATAGGCTGACCAGCCTGCGATTAGCACAGCAGGCTTGACCTCTAGTGCGCGCTGGCGAACAGTCTCCATGTCGATCAGGTGTGTTTCAGGGTCTAGCTCATAAGAGTGAGCCTCATACATGCGCCCCGAGAAATTCAACTTCATGCCGTGGGTTAGGTGACCTCCGTGAGCCAGGCTCAATCCGAGGATGCGGTCACCCGGGTTAGCCAATGCCATCATCACAGCAGCGTTTGCAGTTGCACCGGAGTGTGGCTGAACGTTCGCGTGCTCAGCTCCAAAAAGCTCTTTCGCTCGCTCTCTGGCTAGCTCCTCGACGATGTCGACCGCCTCACAACCACCGTAGTAACGCTTGCCGGGATAGCCCTCGGCGTACTTGTTGGTTAGCACCGAACCTTGAGTTTCGAGGATTGCCTTGGAAACAAAGTTCTCGCTTGCGATCATCTCAAGTGTGTGGCGCTGGCGATCCAACTCTTGCTGCAAAACAGCAGCAACCTCTGGATCGACCTCGGAAAGTGGCGACATGAAGCTGGCAGATTGATTTGGCATGGAGGCAGTTTACCAGTGATTCGAGCCAGAGCCGGTCAGTCAAACAATAGGATTGTGCCATGACAACAAGCACAGAGCACTGGGTCCTCACGTTTGTGTGCCCAGACCAGAAAGGTATCGTTCATGCGATTTCTGGAGCTGTTGTCGACGCCGGCGGAAACATAACCGAGAGTCAGCAGTTCACCTCTGAGGACACCGGCCGCTTTTTCATGAGGCTTCAAATTGAGGCGAGTATCACCAAGAGCGACTTTGAGAAGCAGTTTGAACAAATTGCCGAGGCCTTCCAGCTGGAGTATGTTCTGGACTTTGTCGACAGGCCAATGCGCACGGTGGTTCTAGTAACCAAGGCAGACCACTGCCTAAACGACCTTCTTTATAGGCAGCGAGCGGGCCAGTTGCCAATCACCGCTCCCAAGATCTTTGGAAACCGCGATGACCTTTCTGAGTTGGCATCATTTTTTCAGGTCGATTTCGAATCCCACCCGATCAACAATGCTGCTGACAAGGCAGCCTTTGAACAGCGGCTGCGAGAGTTTATTTACGAGGAGCAGATTGAACTGATTGTGCTAGCGCGTTACATGCAGATTCTGTCGCAGGAGTTCTGTGAGGAGTTTGCGGGCAAAATCATCAACATTCACCACTCATTCCTGCCCGGCTTCAAGGGCGCAAACCCCTACGCACAAGCCCATGCTCGAGGTGTCAAGCTAATCGGCGCCACGGCACACTTCGTCACCGAAGACCTGGATGAGGGCCCGATTATTGAGCAGAACGTGACTCGGGTTGAGCACTCGGCGAGCAAACAGCACCTGGTCCAGATTGGTCAGGATGTGGAGTCGAAGACTCTCACTCAAGCCGTTCGCTGGTTTGCCGAGCACCGAGTGCTCCTTGATGGTCAACGAACCATCATTTTCCGGTAGCCAAGAAACACCAGCGCTCCAATCACAACGCCCCCTGTCAACCACGGTGCGATTGCCCCAACAAAGCTTTCCTGACTGACTGCATCCGTTTCTAGTGAAGCAAGTTGTGCGATGGGAGCAGTGGTAGCCACTGGCAACTCAGAACCAACTGGCTCCAGTTCATCCAGAATCTGAACCCCGGGCTCAACCACTGGCGGTTCAATCTCAATCACAGGGCTCGGGTCTTCCTCGGCCTGAACTAAAGGAACCGGCAAAGGAGCAACTTCAATAACCAATTCTTCCGCGCTACCTGAGGGTGTTTTCTGGATAATCTCCTCTTCCAAGATTCTCTCCAGCTCCTCTTCCAGTTGTAGCTCTGGATCTTCAGTTACTGCCTGCTCTTCAGTGGCCTCTGACACATTGCTCTCAGGCAACACTGGGCTTTGGACTGGCTCCTGAACTTCCGGTTCAGGGATTGGGTTTTGAACGGGGTCAGACTGAGCCGCTGGCTCTGGCTCTGGCGCTGGGTCTGGTTCTGGTTCTGGCGCTGGGTCTGGTTCTGGTTCTGGGATCGCATCCAGAGTAAGTGCGAAGGACAGCTCTGTGGCTGGCCCCGGGTTTCCAGCGGAATCAACCAAGGAAAGCGGCGGCAGCACCCAGGCAATCAGGCCCGGAGCGCACTGAGTGTGTTGGAACAAGATTCCGGACTCTGTAAGAGTCGTTACCGGCAAGCAACCGATGGGGTCCGCTGCGAACTCAACTCCCGCGCCTTCCACAAGCTCGCCATCCAAGATCAGGTCAAGGGACACGTTGTAACCGGCATCTAGCAACTCGACAACCGGATCGCCCCAGATTGCCGTAGGCGGAATGGTATCTCTGAGAAAGCTAAGCACGAAGTCGGTTTCTGGCCCCAGATTCCCCATTTGGTCCTGAATCGTGCCGGCAAGCAAGGTCGCTGTTAGCTGACCTTCGGCACACTCGCCGAGCGTTAGTGTGCTGCCTGAAAGCTCTGCGAACTCGCAACCCGCCACCGCAAAATCGGAAAGCTCTAGGCCGCTGAATTCCTCAGTGGCGCTCACTTCGATCAAATAGCTGGCCGCATCAGGGGCGGTCATGGCAAGCGCCGCCTCCGGTCCTGTTAGGTCAAGCTCCAAAGTTGCCACACCTGAGACCCCGGCCTTCATAAGGCCCGCCGCTTCATTTACCAACGACATCGAGAATGCCTCGGCTTGGCAACCTGAAACTGCAAAGACATACGCCGCATCAACTAAGCCTGGCTCAGCTGCCTGGCAATTTTCATCGGTGAACATCAGGTCCGCAACGCTGGGCACAAAACTCCCTGTTACAGTCACCGCCGCCAGATCCCTCATTTCCCCTATTCCCACCGGCGTTTCCACCTCCGTTGAAGCCACCGGCAACTCCCCCGCCGACAGCACCCTCGCCGCCGACATAAATCCAGACGCTGGAGGGGACTTCCAGAAACCTTCCTGTTACCCGACCGCCGTTGCCGCCGCGACCCCCGGCAGCACCGGACACCTCAAATGCGAGGTTTCTGGCGTTGGCTGGCAGTTCAAAATGGACGCCGCTTCCGGTTGATTCAAATACAACTTCGCACAGGTCATTTGGACACTCTTCAGCGATTGCAGGTCTAGCCGAAAGCGCTAACAGGGTGGACAGGGACAGCGAGATAAATGATTGGAGTTTCATCCGCACAAACTAAAACTCCCCGCAGTTTCCTGCAGGGAGTTTTCCACAGCCGAAGCGGCGGGTTAGTTTTATGCCATTTTTGCCTGAAGGTTCTCGGCAAGTGATGCCATGAACTCTTCAGTGGACTGCCAAGCCTGTTCCTTGCCAACAAGCGCGGCCAGGTCCTTGGTCATCTTGCCGCTCTCCACGGTCTCGATAATTACGTCCTCGAGGGTCTGAGCAAACTTTGCGACCTCTGGAGTGTTATCTAGCTTGGCACGGTGCATCAGACCCCTGGTCCAAGCAAAGATGGATGCAATTGGGTTGGTCGAGGTCTTCTCGCCGCGCTGGTGTGCACGGTAGTGGCGGGTAACTGTTCCGTGAGCCGCCTCAGCTAGAGCAACCTTGCCATCTGGTGTGGTCAATACTGAAGTCATCAGACCAAGAGATCCGAACCCCTGCGCAACGGTGTCAGACTGGACGTCTCCGTCATAGTTCTTACAGGCCCAAACGTAGCCACCTTCCCACTTCAATGCAGCAGCAACCATGTCGTCGATTAGTCGGTGCTCGTAGGTGAGGCCAGCAGCAGCAAAACGATCTGCATACTCAGCCTGGAAAACCTCTTCGAAGGCGTCCTTAAATGCTCCGTCATATGCCTTCAGGATGGTGTTCTTGGTCGACATGTAGACCGGGTAGTTTCTAGCAAGGCCATAGTTGAAGGATGCCCTTGCGAAGTCACGAATTGAATCCATGTAGTTGTACATACCCATCGCAACACCGCCGTTTTCAGGGAAGTCAGCGATTGTCATGGTCTGTGGCTCGGAACCATCGGCAGGGGTCCAGGTCATGGTCACGGTTCCCTTGCCCGGAATCTTGATGTCGGTTGCCTTGTACTGGTCTCCGTGTGCGTGACGTCCAATGATGATTGGCTTGGTCCAGCCAGGAACCAGGCGCGGCACGTTCGAGATGATGATTGGCTCCCTGAACACAACACCATCAAGAATGTTTCGAATGGTGCCGTTTGGCGATCGCCACATTTTCTTCAGTTCAAATTCTTCTACCCTGGCTTCGTCAGGGGTGATTGTTGCGCACTTAACACCAACACCGTGCTCGCGAATTGCGTGAGCTGCGTCAATTGTGACCTGGTCGTCGGTAGCGTCACGGTTCTCAACGGAAAGGTCAAAGTACTCGATGTCTACATCAATGAACGGCATAATCAGCTTGTCCTTGATGTCTTGCCAGATGATGCGAGTCATCTCATCGCCGTCTAGCTCAACAACTTTTCCTACAACTTTTATTTTGCTCATTATTCTCCTGATAACCCTGCGCCAACTGCGCTAAATAGCCGCCCCTAGCCTACAGCGTGCCGGCCACTTAGGTAATTTGGGTCAAACCAGCGACTCGCGCCAGGCCTTATAAAGCTTCGAAAACTTGCCGGCGGCGGCAACCAGTTGCTCCGGGGTTCCATCCTCAATGATTGAGCCGTGTTCCATAACTAGCACCCGGTCGGCAATCGCAACCGTTGAAAGCCTGTGGGCGATAATCACAGCAGTTCGACCTGACAGCAATGTCTTTAGGCCCTTTTGAACCATTGCCTCAGATGGAATGTCCAGCGAGCTAGTTGCCTCATCCAAGATCAACACGGATGGGTTAGCCAGGAATGCTCGAGCGAAGGAAATCAGCTGCCTTTGGCCGCTGCTGACCCTGCCGCCGCGCTTGTTCACATCGGTGTCGTAGCCATTTGGAAGCTTCAAGATGAAATCATGAGCCCCAACAGCCTTGGCTGCCTGCTCAACTTCCTCCATCGACGCACCGGGCTTTCCGAGCTGGATGTTCTCGGCTACCGAGCCAGTGAAGAGGTACGCCTCTTGGGTAACCATGACTATCTCTCGGCGGAGGTCGCCATTTGATATGTCCCGCAGGTCCGTGTCATCAAGTTTCACAACGCCCTCAGTTGGGTCATAGAACCTCGAAATTAACTTGGCTAGCGTTGACTTACCAGCACCGGTTGTACCAACCAGCGCAATGGTTTGACCGGCTGGAATCTCCAGGCTAAAGGGCTTGAGAACCTGGTCCCCAGTCGCATACTGAAAGTGAACCGAGTCAAAGCTGACCTGCCCTTGTGCCTGGTGAATCACTACCGGGTTCTCTGGCTCCGGAACCGATGGCTCTTCTTGCAGTACGCCGGAAATTTTCTCCAGTGCCGAAGACGCCGACTGGTAAGAGTTGTAGAAGATTGCAATCTGCTCCATTGGGTCAAAGAACCTTCTGGCATAGAGAATCGCAGCTGTTAGGACACCTATTCCCAGCGTCCCGTCCAGCACCCGGAAGCCGCCAAACAAGAGCACCGCAGCCACTGTGGCGTTTCCGATCAGGATTAGTCCGGGGTCATAGATACCGAACAGCTGGATCAAGCGTGCATTTAGTTTGCGATAGGTCTCCACCAGCCCACCAAAGTGTTGCTCGTTGTCCTTTTCCTTTCGGAAGGCCTTGACTGCTCGAACACCGGTCATGGTCTCTACAAAGTTTTGAATCAGGGTTGAAGACGCAACTCGCTGCGCTCTAAAGCCGCGGTTGGTATTCACCTGGAACCACCTGGTCAAAATCAGAAGTGGCACCAGGGCACACGCCAACACCAGGAAGCTAATAGGGTCAAGCACCAACAATGCTCCGGCGGTGAAGATCATGAAGATCAAGCCGACCACGAGCTCTGACAGGCCACCTGAAAGCAACTCAGAAATTGACTCCAGATCCGAAGTCTGCCTGGCGATAACTCGGCCAGCGGTGTAGCGCTCATGGAATTCAACCGACAGTTTTTGGGTGTGAACAAACATCCGATTACGAAGGTCAAAGAGCATGGCCTGGGCAATCTTGGCCGTCAGGGACAGGAAGAAGTAGACCGTGACTGCTCCAACTGCCGCCGCCAACAGGTAGGCGCCGACCACCATCCAAAGTGGCATCAGGTCGTTATTGATTGCCCTCGGCAGGGCCCAGTCAATTCCAACCGCAATCAGGGCCGGCCCGGCAACTCGAAGTGCGGTCGAAAACAAGATCATTATTACTGCCAGCCACAGTCTTGCTCGAAGTGGCAACAGCAGCGAACCAAGGAGCTTTCTAGAGCGCTGCCTGATAAACCTTGACTCTTCCTTGTTTAGATCGGACTTCTCTTCGTTGTTTGTTCCATAGAGGCTCACAGGTTCACCTCCCGCTGCTTATTCTCTTCGTCCAGTGAAGTGATCACATGGCGATAGTGAGCGCTGGATGCCAGCAGCTCCTTATGTGTTCCAAAAGCCGATATTTTTCCGTCCTGCATAAGTGCCACCTTGTCCGCCAACATCACAGTTGAGGGACGGTGGGCAACAATTAGAGCAGTGGTTTTTGTTAGAACATGCCTAAGGGCTTCTTCCACCATTGCTTCGGTGTCAACATCCACAGCAGATAGTGGGTCATCTAGAACCAAAATACGCGGGTTGGCAGCTACAGCCCTGGCTAGCGCCAGCCGCTGACGCTGACCTCCGGAAAGACTTAGGCCCTCTTCACCGATAGCGGTGTCCAGGCCATTTGGGAGCTCATACACGAATTGGGCCTGAGCAATCTCGATGGCCCGAAGCAAGTCATTTTCGCTTTTCTCGTTACTTCCCAGCAGCACGTTGTCACGCACGGAGGAAGAAAAGAGTGTCGCTTCTTCAAAGGCCATGGCTATCTGACTTCTGAGGTCCCACCTGGTTAGGTCTCGGATGTCCACGCCATCAATCGTGATCGAACCCGAGGAAACCTCATAGAGTCTTGTGGTCAGTGCGGTCAGGGTGCTCTTGCCACAACCGGTCAACCCGATCAGGGCAACTGATTGGCCAGGCTCCAGCCGCAGGTTCACGCCATTGATTAGGTCCTGTGAATCAGCCGACGCGTCCGGATAACGGAAGTGAACATCGTGAAACTCGAGTAGCCCCTTGGGTTCTGCAATGTTCTTAGGGCTCTTGGGGTCTGCAATCAAATCTGGCTCGTCCAGCACTTCGTAAAAGCGAGCGGTAGCGGTTTTTGCCTCAAGGGTCATGCCGAGCAGGAAGCCAAGAGACTCGGTGGGCCAGCGCAGCACCATCGCTGTTGCCACAAACGCCACCAGGGTTCCAACACTCATTTGGTCATTGGCGGCAAACCAGACACCCGCAAATAGCGCCAATCCAAGTGCCACCTCAGGAATCAGGATCAAGTAAAGCCAGATGTTTGCGATCGCCTTGGCCTTGGTGATTTCCGTAGTTTTCAGCTCCGAGGCCTGAGAGGCGAACTGATCCGCAGCGAAGCCACCGCGACCAAAGGACTTCAGGACTCGAACACCGTGAACCGACTCCTCAACCCTGGTCGCTAAATCACCGGACTGGTCCTGCGCAAGCCTGGCAATAGTGCCGAACTTGCGCTCAAACTTGAAGCCCACTATCCAAATAGGCACTGATGCCACGGTGAAGATTAAGCCGAGGTAGAAGTTGTAGGTGAACAGGATGATTAGGCCCACAACCAGAGTGATGAAGTTTGCAATTAGCAGCACAATTCCAAAGCTCAACCATCGCCTGATCAGCCCAAGGTCTGCAACAGCCCTAGAGAGCAACTGCCCTGATGGCCAGCGGTCATGAAATGCCACTGGCAAATCCTGCAACTTAGCAAACAGCGTGTTGCGCATGTCCGCCTCTACGAACGTGCCGGGAGTTAGCACCAGCCAGCGCCTGAGCAAAACAAACAAGGCTTCCAGCACGCCCAACAGCAGGATCAGACCGACGGCGGGCAGCAGTGCTTCAATGCCGCCATCCATGAGTGAGTTCACCAAGCTTTGGAGAAATTGTGGAATTGAAAGCGCGACCAGGTGCGCGGCGATAGCCGCGATAATGCCAAGCGAGATTCGCCCTAGCGCTCTTCTCGCAAATGGGACAAGACGCCAGAGAGTCCTGACGGTTCCCAATTCTGAATGCTGCATTCAATCCTCCGCCACCTTTGGATTTCGGGCAGCCCTACAGAATAACACCGTCCAGGCAACAATAATTTCTAGTGGAAAAAGTGTCGCTCACCCGTGAAATACATGCTGATACCAGCTGCATTCGCAGCAGCAATTACCTCTTCGTCCCTAACGCTTCCGCCAGGCTGAACAACAGCCGAGATTCCAGCATCAAGCAAAACCTGGAGACCGTCGGCGAATGGGAAAAAGGCGTCCGATGCCGCAACTGAACCAGTTACCCTCTCCCCGGCACGGCTAACCGCTAGCCGGCAGGAGTCGAGCCTGTTGACCTGCCCCATGCCGATTCCAACCGCAGCCAAGTTCTTTGCCAGCAAAATGGCATTGGACTTGACCGACCGACAGGCGATCCAAGCAAACTCAAGATCGCGCATTGTTTCAGCGTCAACCGGTTCGCCAGAAACTAGCTGCCAGCTATCGGAGCTGAACTGATCGAAACCGTCCGACTGCTGAACAAGCATGCCGCCTGAGACCTGGCGATACTCTTGTTCAGGTCGCAGGTATGGACCTGCCAACTCTAGGATTCGTAGATTCTTTTTCTTCTTCAAAACCTCTAAGGCGTCAGCTTGGTAGCCGGGTGCAATGATCACCTCCGTGAACACCTCTGCAACAGCCTCGGCCATTTCTAGGCTCACTTCTTGGTTCGCTGCGATAACTCCACCGAATGCAGAAACAGGGTCGGTTGCGTGAGCTGCCAAATAAGCCTTGGCAATGTCGGACCCGACCGCCACTCCACAGGGGTTTGCGTGCTTAATGATCGCAACAGCAGGACTTGAGAAGTCATGCGCAGCGCGCAACGCGGCATCTGCATCAACAAAGTTGTTGTAGCTCATGTCTTTGCCAGAGTGCTGAGTCGCAGCTGCAATTCCAGCCGCAGTTGAGTCGGCGTAGATGGCAGCGGACTGGTGGGAGTTCTCCCCGTATCTAAGATCCTGCAGTTTTTCGAGGCTTAGGTTCACTGTCGTGGGGGCCTGCTCTCCAGCCAATTCTTGAGCGAACCAGTTGGCTACCGCCGAGTCGTAGCTGGCAGTGTGAGCAAACGCCTTATGCGCGAGCTGCCTGCGCAGTGACAGAGGCGCTCCTGCGCCATTGACAGCTTCGATAACCGTTGCGTAATCGGATGGATCAACAACAATTGCAACATTTGCGTGGTTCTTGGCGCTGGCGCGAACCATCGCCGGTCCCCCGATATCAATCTGCTCAATCACAGCTTCGCCCTGGGCGCCGGCGGCGACTGTCTCCACAAATGGATAAAGATTCACTACGACCAGCTCGAATGGCTTGATTGAGTGCTCGCGCAGCTCTTGCTGGTGCTTTTCACTCCTGAGGTCGGCAAGAATTCCACCGTGAATGGCTGGATGCAGGGTCTTGACCCTGCCATCTAGAGATTCTGGAAACCCGGTGACCTCTTTGACTTCGGTCACGTCAAAGCCTGCCGCAGCAATCTGCTTAGCCGTTGAACCAGTCGAAACCATTTGCACGCCTGCCGCATTGAGCGCCGTAGCCAATTCAATCAGTCCAGTCTTATCAGATACCGAAATCAGCGCCCGGTTGATTTTGACGTTGTCATGCATTACTTGCTTCTCCACTTATCTTTACCTTGCCAGTTGCGATGTCGCTGACAAGCTGGACCAACTGCTTGCGCTCAATGGTTTTGATTTGCTCGTGCAAATCGGCTTCGCTTATCCCCGCGGGAATCAAGAGCTCCTCTTGAACAATTACTTTGCCGGTGTCGACGCCTTCGTCAACAAAATGAATTGTCGCGCCAGTCTTAGTAGCGCCGGCAGCCAGAGCGTCTCTGACCGCATGCGCTCCAGGAAATTCTGGGAGCAGCGATGGGTGCATGTTTATCAGCCTCGGGCTCAAAGCCTTCACAACATTCGCGGGAAGAATTTTCATGAACCCTGCCAAAATCACAAGTTCTGGTTTTTGAAACTCAATGCTTTGAAGCAACACATCGCCCCAGGCCTGCTTGGAATCGAACTGCGAGGGTTCGACCACAAAGGTTGGGACACCAAACTGCTCAGCATGCTCAAGCCCCGCGCAGGCACGGTCTGAGCCGACTGCTAGGACTTTGGCGGGGAAAAGAGGGTTTGCCGCTTGCTTAAGCAGCGCCTGAAGGTTCGAGCCAGAACCAGAAACGAGAACAACAACCGAGAGCATCGCTAAAGTCTACTTTCGCTCAGATGCATCGGTGTAAGGCTTAGCGATAACAAGGGCCGCAATGAAGCTTGGAATCAAGACCTCCACGAATATCACTGCCGAGAACACCACAGAATCGGCGCCAACTAGACCGAGCCTGCCGGGACCAAAGCTTCCAGATGCCAGCGAGCTGATCAGGAAGGTCACAATGCTTGCCGAGAGTGCTGCGACAAAGGACAGTGACAATGCACCGGTGAGCCTTGTGCCGTACTCCCAGCGCAACTGATCGGCGTGCTTTGCAACAAACAGAGTTGCCAAAAGCGATGCGATTATTGGGACCAAAATAAACAGCAGGCCGCGTTCGGAACCGCCGACCGGAACTGCTGCGAATACCGGCAGTGCCGGGATCGGCCCAAGTTCAGTTGCAAATGGCGAGACGTAGGAGCCGTTGCCGATTGCGAATCCTGCTCCAGAAATCCAAGCAGCCCCGTAAACAATCAGGTTTGGCAGCACCGCCAATTGCCCAAGAGTCAGCATTACGCCGCCAAGAACGCTCAAGCCCAACCCCTGATAGAAGCCGATCACCTGCACCCAGCCGAATCCAAGCGCCAGCGCAATCAACACCGAGCTAGTCAAGATCAGAGTCGCAACAACTGACAGGCCAACCCGAACGCCAGGGTTGAGGGCAGTCCTAATGGACCAGTGGAGTTTTGAGTAGGCGCCGGCAGCCAGCGATCTTAGCCAAATTCGTTCCCTGGCCTCTGGGCCGTTTGCTCCTTCAAAGAGCTCGAATCTAGGTCCAGAAACTGAAGCAATCACGAGCAGTGAGCCAAACAGAAGTGCTGGGATGTAAATGGGGGCGTACTGATCGACCAAAACCGCGGGATCTGCCGCCAGAGCGCTCAGCCCGTAACTGATGCCGCCAAATGCAACAGCACCGCCTAGCCATGCTGGCCAGAGCGAGCTTGAAGCTGAGAGGCGGTGACCAATTCTGATCGCCATCATGGCGATGACCATTGTCAGCCCAAGCGGCAACGCTGTCATGTAAAAGGCATCGAAACTGAAGCCGACTATCTGACCGCTAGCGAAACCAATCGGGACGCCGCAAGCAAGCAAGAAGGCGTAGACGGCCACTTTCAGAGCAACAATCCATTCAATTTGGCCGTCGCCCTCAATAAACCAGGCAAGTGTGAGCGGGGCAACAATGATGCCGACCACCGTGGCAATGATAATCAGTGCCTGCAGTGCGGCTATGGCGAAACTAAGCCCCCGATTCACGGCTCGCTAGAGGTTTGCGATGATATCGCGCATCAAGCTGGCGGTCTCTGAAGGAGTCTTTCCAACCTTGACGCCAACGGCCTCAAATGCTTCTTTCTTTGCCTGAGCAGTTCCAGCAGACCCAGAAACAATCGCACCGGCGTGACCCATGGTCTTGCCCTCTGGAGCTGTAAACCCGGCAACGTATGCAACGACTGGCTTGGTAACGTGCTTGGAAATATACTCAGCAGCCTTTTCCTCGCTGTCACCACCGATTTCACCAATCAAAACAATCGCCTTGGTCTCTGGATCATTCTCAAAGGCCTCAAGCGCATCGATGTGGGTGGTACCGATGACTGGGTCGCCACCGATTCCAATACCGGTTGTGAAGCCGATATCGCGAAGCTCAAACATCATCTGATAGGTCAGAGTTCCGGACTTGGAAACAAGCCCAATTGGACCCTGTCCGGTGATGTTCCATGGAGTAATTCCAGCATTTGACTGGCCCGGGCTGATGATTCCAGGGCAGTTAGGACCAATAAGCCTGGTCTTTAGCCCCTTCTCAACGTTGTAGGCCCATGCAGATGCTGAGTCGTGAACTGGAATGCCCTCGGTGATTGCAACAGCCAACGGAATCTCGGCATCAATTGCTTCGATAATCGCCGCCTTTGCAAAAGCTGGTGGCACGAAAATAACAGAGACGTTTGCCCCGGTTTCAGCCATCGCCTCTTGAACCGTGCCGAATACCGGCAACGACTTGCCCTCAACCGCTACGGTCTCTCCCGCTTTTCTTGGGTTTACACCGCCGACGATGTTTGAGCCACCAGCCAGCATGCGCTGGGTGTGCTTCATTCCCTCAGCACCAGTCATGCCCTGAACGATGATGCGGGAATCTGAGTTTAGAAAAATTGCCATGATTTACTTTCTTACCTGTTCGCCAGCTCGGCTGCGGTGCTCGCGCCACCATCCATGGTGTCTGCCAGCGCCACCAGTGGGTGGTTGAATTCCTTCAGAATGGTTCGACCTTCGTCGACATTGTTGCCGTCTAGCCGCACGACCAATGGCTTGGATGCCTTTGAACCAAGAGTGTTCAGCGCACCAACGATTCCGTTTGCAACGGCGTCACAGGCGGTGATTCCACCGAATACGTTTACGAACACGCTCTTGACCTGTGGGTCATTCAAGATCACGTCGAGTCCTGCTGCCATTACCTCGGCTGATGCTCCACCACCGATGTCAAGGAAGTTAGCTGGCTTTACGCCGCCGTGGCTTTCGCCGGCATAGGCAACGACATCCAAGGTCGACATCACAAGTCCGGCACCGTTTCCAATGATTCCAACTTCGCCATCAAGCTTCACGTAGTTCAAGTCCATTGCCTTGGCCTTAGCCTCCAATGGATCCAAAGCATCGCGCTCCATCTGATCGCGCTCGTGACGGAAGTCAGCGTTCTCATCCAGAGTGACCTTGCCGTCCAGGGCAAGAATCTGGCCGTCCTCGGTTAGAACCAGTGGGTTCACCTCGACTAGAGTCGCGTCTTCTTTTTCAAAGACTTCATAGAGCTTCACGATCACGTCGCTCACGGCATCAACCAGTTCGTCTGGGAAGCCACCGGCTTTGGTGATCTCGACGGCCTTGGCCTTGTCGATTCCACTTACCGCAGAAACTGGAATCCGAGCCAGCGCCTCTGGGCGCTCAACTGCAAGCTGCTCAATCTCCATGCCACCCTCTACCGAGCAAAGCGACAGGAAGGTTCTGTTTGAGCGGTCTAGCAAGACTGAAAAGTAGAACTCCTGAGCAATCTTCGCTCCCTGAGCAATCATCACGCGCTTGACGACGTGACCCTTGATGTCCAGCCCGAGGATTTCCTCGGCCTTTTCTTTTGCTTCCTGGGGACTGTGAGCGACTTTAACGCCACCGGCCTTGCCGCGCCCTCCAGTTTTTACCTGGGCTTTGACAACAACGGTGCCGCCAATTGCGGCAGCTGCAGCTTCAGCTTCTTCAGGTGTATCGGCGATTCGACCTTGTAAAACTGGAACTCCGTAGTTTTCAAAAAGGTCGCGGGCTTGATATTCAAATAGATCCACAGTGGTCTTTCAGTTCTTGAGCCAACGTTCAACCACATAAGTCTAGCGATTCAAAAAACCTAATTTGAACTTAGATCTTGGATATTGGTGCCATTTTCACCAAGAGCCGCTTGGTCACGCCAGAATCAAACCGAACCTCGGCGGTTTGTCTAGGGTTTGTGCCAGAAACGGTGATGACTTGCCCGTTGCCAAAAGTGTCGTGATTGACCTTGTCACCGACCGCCAATTCAAGGTCCTTATTATCCCGAAGCGCACTTGGGGTGTTGATGGCGCCCTTCCAACTAGGCGATGGGCGATCCGGACGGCTCGCGGTGCTGGAAATCGAACGCTCAGTTCCTTCGGCCTCCACAAGCTCTTGGGGAATGTCCGCCAAGAACATTGAGGCCATGAACCCGGAGGTATTGCCAAAAAGAGTGCGCTGCAGCGCATGAGAGATGAAGAGCTGCTCCCTGGCCCTGGTCATTCCCACGTACATCAGCCTGCGCTCTTCCTGCAGTCCACCCGGTTCATCGAATGCGCGAATGTGAGGCAGGGTTCCCTGCTCAAGCCCGATCATGAACACGACCTGGTATTCGAGTCCCTTTGCCGTGTGCAGGGTCATCAGAGACAAGCTTCCGGATTCGTCTTCAATCTCATCTGCGGCTGCAGCCAGCGTCACCTCAGCCAAGTAGTCGGCTACGGTTCCCTCCGGATACATCGCCTGCCATTCGTAGAGTTGCCCCAGCAGTGCATCAAGGTTTTCGACCCGGGCCTCGTCTTGAGGATCTCTGGAAATCTCTAACTCATTTCGATATCCAGACCTGGTCAGAGCAACCTTCAGCACATCAGCTGGTCCATCGGTGGCAGTCATTGCCTCGAGCTCGTTCAGCAGCTCGCCAAAGCCCTGCACCGCTGCAGTGAGCTTTGGCCCAAGACCCATGTCACTTGAGTAGAGCAGCGCCTGCCTGAAACTAATTTCGTTGTCGCGCGCTAGCTGGGCAATCTTCAGCTCTGTTTTTTGCCCAATGCCGCGGGCCGGAGTGTTGATAACTCGCCTGACCGCTTCATCATCTCTGCCGTTTGAAATCGCCGAAAGGTAGCCAAGTGCGTCCTTGATTTCCTTGCGCTCAAAGAACTTCAAACCACCGATAACGGCATAGGGAATTAGCTGACTCTTTAGTTCGGCTTCCAGGGGTGGCGTCAATGAGTTGGTTCGGTAGAGCACCGCCATGTCTCGGTAATTCACGCCCTCCTCGTGGAGCTTTTTGACTCTATCCACAACAAAAGCTGCCTCGTTGCGCTCGTCGTAGCCAGTGAATAACACGACCTTGTTACCAGCTCCAGAGTCGGTCCACAGGTTCTTAGCCGGACGATACGGGTTCTGCGAAATGACGGAGTTTGCAGCCGAAAGAATGTTCTGGGTTGACCGGTAGTTTTGCTCCAACAGAATCGTCTTGGCCCCAGGAAAATCACGCTCAAATTCGGTGATGTTTCTGATGTCCGCGCCACGGAATGCATAGATCGACTGATCCGAGTCACCAACGACCGTCAAGTCTGATGGCCCCAATTGCTCACCGGTCTTGTCATCGTAATTCGCGTATTCGTCAGGCAGTGGTTTCGTGAACTCGCGAATCAGCGCATATTGGGCGTGGTTGGTGTCCTGATACTCATCAACCAGGATGTGCCGAAAGCGCTTCTGGTACCTTGCCCTCAGCTCTGGGAAAGCCTGCAGCAGCCCGACCGTTTCTGATATCAGGTCATCGAAATCGAACGCGTTATTGCGTCGAAGCTCATTGGTATATGCCTGAAACACATCGGCAACGATGCGCTCCTTGGGATTGGATCGATCGGAATTGCGAGCGAAGTCCTCTGCATCCTTCAGTTCGTTCTTAGCATTCGAAATGATGGCTGCAGCTTGCGCCGGCTTGATGTCAGCATCCTCCGCCCCTGCCTCGCGAAGCAGCCGCCTGAGTAGCGCTCTGGTGTCACCGGTGTCATAAACGCTGAAGTTGGAATCGTGGCCGAGCCGGTCAGCTTCGCGCCTCAAAATCTGCAAACAGGCCGAGTGGAAGGTCTTCAGCCACATCCCCTGTCCCGCCTGTCCAATCAACTGCTCGACTCGCTCGCGCATCTCAGCTGCAGCCTTATTGGTAAAAGTGATTGCCAAAATCTGCGAGGGCCAGATTTCCTTATTGGCCAAGAGGTGGGCCATGCGGTGGGTCAGCACTCTGGTTTTTCCGGATCCCGCTCCAGCAACTATCAGAAGTGCTCGACCGCGGTACTGAACCGCCTCCTGCTGCTGCGGATTCAACCCAATCAGCAAGTCATCCGGGTTCGTATTATCAAAAATCTCTAAGGACATCGCCTCGTAGCCTAGGTGAGGTCTGCGACTGTTTTGAGTAGCAAGTCGGGCTGGTCGGCAAAGATTCCGTCAACTCCGGTTGCAACCAAGCGTTCAAACCACTTTTCTAAATTGCCCTCAGCTGTCTCGGCCCTGGCAGTGAAGGCATAGAGAGGCAGGCCGGTTGCGCGAACCCGCTGAACTAGATCACCAGACAAAACCATCGACATCGCAACCGAAAGACCATCAAACTCCCGAGCAATTTCTGCAAGAAGCTCATCGGTGAGGCTTGACTCACCAGCTGGAAGAGTGTCCCTCGCGCTGAGGAAAACGCAGTCGACTGACTCTGGCATCTCCTTTCGAACCCTAGCCAGAAAGTCAAACTCAAAGCACTCCAGGGTTATCTTCATTCCGCGTTCAACAAAGTTGCTCTCGGCAAGCAACTTTGAGACTGCGCCAATCGGATCCAGGCCAAGCTGTTCAAAGTAAGCCCCGTGCTTGAACTCAATGATCAGGTGCTTTTTATCAAAAGCCGGGTTCTGAAGCACTTGTTTCAAGGTTGGAATAAAGAATCTGCCATCGAAGGCGGCCGACTCGGTCCTGCCATCTGGGTAACGCTCTTTGGCTCGAAGTCGCTGCAGGTCCTCAAGTGTTAGTTCATCTACCTTGGTCGAAAGAAAACTGTGATTGCCGATGTCGGTAGTGCTGACAAGGTCTAGATCGTGACGAATGACTGGGTGTCCGTCTTTTGTGAAGACCACGTCAAACTCAACCGCATCTGCACCCTGATCAAAAGCTAATTCCAGTGACTCCATGGTGTTTTCCGGCAGGTAGCCGCACGCCCCACGGTGGCCAAAAACTAACACGCTATTCCCATTCAATCGTGCCGGGAGGCTTCGAAGTGATATCCAGCACAACTCGGTTCACATCGTGAACCTCATTTGTGATTCGGTTTGAGATCTTTGCGAGCAAGTCATAGGGCAGCCTTGACCAGTCAGCGGTCATCGCATCCTCAGACGAAACTGGTCGAAGCACGATTGGGTGTCCGTAGCTGCGGCCGTCGCCCTGAACGCCAACCGACCTCACCTCTGCCAGGAGCACAACTGGGCACTGCCAAATCTCTTTATCCTGGCCAGCCTTTGTTAGCTCCTCGCGAGCAATCGCATCTGCCTGCCTCAAAAGATCCAGGCGCTCCTTGGTTACCTCACCAACGATTCTGATTCCAAGGCCAGGTCCGGGGAACGGCTGCCTAGAAACAATTTCGTCTGGCAGCCCGAGCTCAGCACCGATTGCTCTGACCTCGTCTTTGAAAAGCTCGCGGAGCGGTTCGACCAACTCAAACTGCAAATCCTCCGGCAGCCCTCCGACGTTGTGGTGACTCTTGATGCCGGCGGTTGCACCGCCGCCAGATTCAACAACGTCCGGATAGAGAGTTCCCTGCACCAAAAACTTGATTGGCCTGTTATCCGCCTCGGCCTCGGCAACCAGTTTTGCCTCAGCCTGTTCGAAACTGCGAATAAATTCGCGCCCGATAATTTTGCGCTTTTGCTCCGGGTCGCTTACTCCCTTGAGAGCCTCAAGGAAAACATCCTCTGCACTCTCGGTCACCAGCCTGATTCCAGTGGCGGCTACGTAGTCACGCTCCACCTGCTCTTTTTCACCCTCGCGCAACAGACCGTGATCCACAAACACGGCAGTCAGCTGGTCACCAACGGCTTTGTGAACAAGCGCAGCAGCCACTGCCGAGTCAACGCCACCGGAGAGGCCACAGATCACCCGGGCATCACCAACCTGCGCGCGAATCTTCTCAACCTGTTCGGCAATTACATTTCCTGAATTCCAGGTCGGTGAAATTCCTGCGCCCTCATAAAGGAAGTTCTTAAGGACCTGTTGCCCCTGCTCGGAGTGCTTGACCTCGGGGTGCCACTGCACGCCGTAAATGCGCTTTTCTTTTGATTCAAAAGCGGCAACTGGGGTGGTTTGGGTGGAGGCTAGAACCTCAAATCCAGACGGCGCCTCCATAACCTGGTCGCCGTGGCTCATCCAGCAAATCTGAGTAACGGGCTGGTCACCGAGCAGTGTGCCGTTGACAGAAACGCTTAGCTCGGTAGCTCCGTACTCCCGCTTGCCAGTTTTATCTACTCGGCCGCCAAGGGCTGCAGCCAAAACCTGAAAGCCGTAGCAGATGCCGAGGATTGGGATTCCTAGCTTCAGAATGTCCGGGTCCAGCGAAGGCGACCCTGGTTCGTAAACACTTGATGGGCCTCCCGACAAAATGATTGCCACTGGGTCCTTTGCTGAAACTTCGCTTGCGGTTGCAGTGTGATGAATTATCTCGGAGTAGACGTTGGCCTCTCGGACCCGTCGGGCTATCAGCTGGGCATACTGAGCGCCAAAATCAACCACCAAAACCGGCTTCATTACTTACCTAACTCGTCGAGTTCAAGATGGGCTAGCTTCGCGTAGCGAGCCTCCGTATAGAAACTAAGTAGCGGCACTACGCCGCCCAGAGCAATCAACAAAAACCTAATAAAAGACCAACGCATCAGAGTCCATACTCTGAAATCAGCAAACAGGTAAACCACATAGAGCCAGCCATGGATGATCAGGATCCAGACAGTCAGGTTGATGCCAACCTCCGGCAATCCTTCGCCATCAACGCCGTACTGCTCAAAAGTCAGGAACCCGTTTGGCCCAAAAAGCCACAGGTCAAAGCCCAGGAACGGAAGTCGCCTAATTCCCCAAGTGATCATGAGCAGAATTAGGAATGTTCCGGTCACGTAGGACGAGACCTTGTAGAACTTAAGGACCTTCTGAATTTGTGGAACTTGGCTTGGATTCACACCTGACATGCAAACAAGTTTAGTTCTCGGAAAAGGCAGTCAAGACCTTGAGCGCTGCTGATTTTGCCTCATCGGCACTCTTGCCGGTCAGGGCAGCCTCAAAAACCTCTCTGGCTTGGTCTTGGGTCACCGCACTCAGCGCCGTTCTCACTGCGCCAACCTGGGAGCGTGAGGAAGAAACCGAGTGAAAGCCCATGCCGGCTAGCACCACAGCAAACGCTGGGTCAGAGGCTGATTCACCACAGACTCCAGAGTAGATTTTTGCATCAGCACAGTTCACGGCTATTTGCTCCAGCGCGCGAATCAATGCCGGCTGCCATGGGTTCAGCATCGCACCCAGGGCCGGGTTCATTCGGTCCGAAGCAAACAAATACTGCGATAGGTCATTGGTTCCAACGGAGATGAAGTCGAGCTTGCCTGCCAGTTGCGGAATTTCATAGACAAGGCTCGGGGTCTCCACCATCACGCCAACCTTGAAATCGCCTGCGCTTCTGGCGAGTTCTGCAAACTCAATGGCCTCCGAGTAGGTGGCGACCATAGGCGCCATGACCCAAACCTCGCGGCCGGACTCCACTCTTGCAAGCTCCAGACTTGCAAGCTGATCCAGGATGAAGTCTCGGTGCTGGTTGATAAGTCGGTATCCCCTGACCCCAAGCGCCGGGTTCTCTTCGTGACCCATGTCTAAAAATGGAACCGGCTTATCGCTGCCGGCATCAATCGTTCTGACGACAATTGGGCCCTGAGGGGCTGCGGAGAGAATCTCTGAGTAGGACTTTGCCTGAGCCTGGCGCGAGGGCTGTGTTTTTGCAGAAAGGTACAGCAGCTCGGTCCTGAATAAGCCAACCCCCTCCGCAGCTGAGGCTGCGGCGGCAATGGCGTCCTCTAGCGACCCAATGTTGGCTCGCACCGGAATGATCGGATCTTGGCTCTTGGCAATAAATGAGATCGGTCTGGTGGCATCAGAGGCTTGACCGCCAACAACGACCCGGTCCCCGACTGGGTCAACCAAAACCTGCATGCCGTCAACCAGTTCGGCTGCTTGCGAGCAGGAGACCACGGCAGGAATGGATTTTGAGCGACAAATAATTGCGGTGTGAGAGGTTGGGCCGCCCTGGATCGTGACAACCCCAACCACAGCGTCGGTGAATTGCGCGGTGTCTGCAGGAGAGAAATCTTCTCCAACAATTACAAACCTGCCCTCAGTGGGAAGCTTTAGTCCGATAGAAATGCCAGCGATACTCGCCGCCACCCGCTTCGCTAAATCGCGGATGTCATTTAGTCGCTCCTCGAAAGTTGCGTCACCGGCAAACAGTTCTGCATACTGCTCAACCGCATTGACAAATGCAGTTGCCGCATTCCAGCCAGATTCGATTTCGCCAACTGCAGTTTCAAAAAGTTCTTCGTCTTCCAGCAGCATCACTAGCGCCTCAAAAATCTCGGCTGAGGTCTCTCCGGCCTTTTCGGCCAACTGGTTCATTTCCTCAGCCACGCCAGCAATGGCCTTTTTTAGCTGCTGGGTCTGTGCGTCCTGGTCTCCTGAGTGCTTGGCAGGCGCTGGTAGTTCGGCGCTTGGCTTGACTCGAAATACTTCCGCGGCAATGGCCTCAAGGCCGACACCCATGCCGGTAAGGACGGCTCCGTTTGATAGCAAACCCTAGCCCTTTAGGAAATCTTGAATTTGCGAAATGATTGCCTGCGCGGTGGCGTCATCGTCAGCGTCAACTTCAACGGCGAGCTCCTCGCCGGTCTTTGCCTTCATTGCCATCATTCTTAGCGGTGAGTTGGCCTTCACTAGGTCCTCACCAGGCTTGCCCATGCGAACCTCTAAACCAGAGTCTTTGACTAGCTTTACGATCTGACCAGCTGGCCTAGCGTGTAGGCCAATTGGATCTAAAACGGTGACTGAGCCTTTGATTGTTGGCATGTTTCCTCCTGGATTTCTAGTGAAATACTAACTAACGCTTGTGGCGCAGTTGGTTGGTCATTTGTGACTAAGTGTCCGCTGGTGCTTCGCAACGGCTTCGGTTAGTTGCTGCTGAAGCGGATGGTCACTTGCAATGCCACACACCTCCAGAACAAACTCTGCCGGTGACAAACTGGCTAGCTTCTGGGCCAACATCTCCACCTCGGGATCTTCATCGTTGCGGAAGTCTAGGGCTGCCTCAATGACTTCCAGGAGTGCTGTTGGAGCCTCACCGTATTCAGCCAACTGAGCAGCTGGACCAATCAGTCGTTCGTAGCGCGAGAGCTTGCGCAGTGGTTGGCGTCCGACCCGTTCGACTTGATCATCAAGTGCGGGGTTAGCAAGGCGTTCAAGTGCCTTGCGCACGTACTGAGCGTGCTCATTGGCATCAAAACCGTGCCTGGTTACCAAGACCATCGAAGTCTCTTCCATAACCCTGGCGGTCACATCTCGGACGATGGGGTCAGTCAGCGCTTCGGCAATTGTCTTGTGGCCGTGGATCTGGCCGAGGTAGGAAATTGTTAGATGGGCGGTGTTTACCGTGTAGAGCTTGCGCTCGATAAATGGTGTCAAGTCCGAAACCAAATGAGCAGCAGGAATCTTCAGATCGTGGCCGCCGAGGCTGCTGACGTCAATAACCCATTCGCAGAAACTCTCCGCAAACACGTTTGGCTCTTCGCCTTCCGGTTGCCGCGGGACGATTCTGTCAACGGCAGTATTGGCGAAATAAACCCCCACTATTGGCAGGGTGGTCAATTCTGCGATTTTCGCCTGCAAGATATCGGTTGCATTGATGGCATTTTCGCAAGCCATTATGACCAGCGGCGCTTTGCTCTTACGGGCCTTCAGGCCCTCAGCAATTGCCGGTGCGATGAACGGCAGAATGTTTGTGCCGACGGAGGCGGTAATGATGTCCGCCTGACCAATTGCTTCTCGAAGTCGGTCTTGCTCGAGAGCCGAATTTAGAACTTCAAAGTTTTCGTAGTGGGTGCGCTTCTTTTCTTCGCCCAGCTCAACCAAGTCGTAGCCGTCGGAGGATCTAAGTTTGTCGATTAGGTCTTGATTTACATCAGCGAAGGTTACGAAGTAGCCGGCATCCTGAAGCACTGCGCCAATAAAGCCGCGGCCGATGTTGCCAGCACCGAAGTGGATTGCTCGCATAACTTACTTCCCGATCTCTGACTGCCGTGGTGTCCGGATTATTCGCCGGTGCCAAGCAGTAGCTCTGCTATTTCGGCAGCACTCTGGGAGTTTTGCAAAATAGCAAGTTTGTCTTCTTCTTGAATCAGCTCAGCCAAGTTGCCAAGGAGTTCAACGTGCCCATCGCCCTGAGAGGCAATTCCAAGCACGCAAGTTACCTCGTCGTCGCCCCAAGCTATTGGAGCAGTCAGCCTGACAAAGACCAGCTGATCAAAAATCACATGCTTCCGAGACTCGTCGGTTCCGTGAGGAATCGCAAAACCCATGCCGATGGCTGAGGGGAAGATCTGTTCCCGCTCCCACATCGCGTCGGCATATTCCTGAGTTATAGCGCCGAGCTCAAGCAGTAGTTGGCCGCAGATGTGCACAGCCTCCTCCGGAGAGGAGGCTGTGACATCTAGCTTTATTCCGGCCTGTTGGACGAGATTAGCCATCGCTAATGTCGTCCCCGGACTGAATGAGGGATACGACCTTGGCAATGTTTAGATCACCAATGAACATATCGAACATCACTACGACCGATCCAGGCACCGCCTGCTTGGCCCTAGAGCCAAGCCCGCGGTGGCAGAGAACTAGATCGTGTTCAGTGTCAGCCAGTTGATTCACAGGAGCGTGGGTCACCGAGACTCCCTGAGCCTTTAGCTGCTTAGCAAGCTGCTTAGCAACCATTACCGATGAGCCCATGCCAGCCTCGCAAGCAACAACAATGCTCTTTACTGAGGCACCAGATACTGTCGCCATGGGTGTTACTTACCCTTGTTTGCGGCGCTCTGGGCCTTTGCGGCATCCAGATCTGCAGCGTCGTCAGACTTTGAAGCCTTCAGGATGAAGAATGCAACAACGAATGAAACAGCCGCTGATAGCAAAATTCCAAGGAGAACACCGAAGTGGTTACCCGGAGGGGTCATTGCCATGTAGGCAAAGATCGATCCTGGTGATGGTGTTGCCACCAAACCAACGCCGGTAGCTGCGAAGGTCGCAACACCAGTGGCACCACCGGCAATCGCTGCAAGAACAACGATTGGCTTTAGTAGTACGTATGGGAAGTAGATCTCGTGGATTCCACCAAGGAAGTGGATCACGATTGCACCTGGAGCTGAACCACGAAGGATCTTCGGTCCTGCCAACCAGAATGCAAGCAAGATTCCAAGACCAGGTCCTGGGTTTGACTCAAGCATGAACATGATTGACTTGCCGGTTGCTTCCGCCTCAACCGCACCAATTGGTGCAAGAACACCGAAGTTAATGGCGTTGTTTAGGAACAAGATCTTCGCAGGCTCAATCAGAATTGATGCAAGTGGCAAGAATCCTGTGTCAACTAGCACCTTCACGCCGCCTCCAAGAACATCTGAAATGGAGTTAACAGCTGGACCGATTCCCAGGTAACCAAGGATTGCCATCAGCATTCCAGTGATACCAAGTGAGAAGTTACCAATCAACATCTCGAAGCCTGGAGGGGTTACTGGGTCAAGCACGCTGTCAATCTTCTTAAGGATCCAAGCTGCTAGAGGACCAATAAGCATGGCGCCTAGGAACATTGGGATTGAAGTTCCAACGATTACACCAACAGTTGCAACAGCACCGATAACGGCACCGCGCTGACCGTGTACCAAACGTCCACCGGTGTAACCGATAAGGATTGGTAGCAGGTTGATGATCATTGGGCCGACCATTGAGCTCAACTGCTCATTTGGCAACCAACCGGTTGGGATGAACAATGCAGTCAGCAAACCCCATGCGATAAACGCACCGATGTTTGGAATTACCATTCCTGCAAGATTGCCACCGATCTTCTGTACTGAAGCTCGCCAGCCCGAGTGACCTCCGTCACCAGTAGGGATAAAATTAGCCATTGGGTACTACCTTCCTAATAAGGGGTTGTATTTATTGATAAAAACCAATTGATCCGCCAGCAACTGCGCAGGAGACTCAATTGATTCCGTTTTTCTTCCATTGACCTCGGCAACGAGCCAATGAAACCTAGTGTCTTGCAAGAGCGACCTCCACCCCTGCCGAAACCATTGCATCGGTGAAGTTTTCATCCACATCGATGTTGGTCACGATTCGATCAAAGTCTTTGAAGGCAGCGAACTTCGCTGGATAGGTAGAGCCGAACTTGCTGCTGTCAGCCACCAAAATACGCTCTTGAGAATTGGCCATCATGGTTTTTTTTACCAGCGCCTCGTCGGTGTCGAATGCCGTCACTCCAGCGGCCAGTGAAAAGCCGTTGGCTCCGATGAAACTCACAACCGCGTTCAGTTCCTTCAGGTCCTCGCAAGTCTTTGCCCCAACGGCACTCAGGGTCGCAGGCCGAATCTTGCCGCCGAGGACATAAGTCTGAGTTGTTGAGTCCGCGATCAGCCTGGCAAGTGTGAGGTTGTTGGTCACGACCAGCAAGCCCGGCTTGTCGCGCAGATGAGGCGCCAGGGTCTCGGTGGTGGTTCCACCATCAACGAAGATGCATCCCTCCTGCGGGATGAAGCTGGCAGCGACGTTTCCAACCAGTTTCTTCTTGTCAGGGTTGTGGCCGTAACGCTCCGGAATTGTGTACTCGTGTGCAAAACGCTCCAGCGCAATTGCTCCGCCGTGAACTCTCCTTAGAACCCCGCGGCGCTGAAGCACATCTAGGTCTCTTCTAACGGTTTCTACGGCTACATCCAGAGAATTGGCAGCGACGTTTGCGTCTAGGCGACCCTCAGTGCGAGTCCACTCGCTCAACTTGAGTCTGCGCTCTTCTGCCAACATCGTTGTTGTCTCCGAAACTGTCTGGTTTGCACGTTACATTGCCAAATTAGCAGGGTTTTCTCAGCTAAAAAGATAGAAACGGACAAAAAACCACATAAAAAGGTAACAATTCGGTTACGTGGCTAGTCGCTCTCGCTCGTCTTGAACCAAGCGCCACCACAGATAAAAAGCAACCAGCGCAAAGAATGCCCACTCCAGCGTGTAAAACGCGGTGAGCCAGTTGATCTCTAGGGACTGATCTCGAATGTCGATCAGAATCGGCTCGGCACCGAGGCTAATTCCATCGGTCACAATCACATAAACCGGGTAGCTGACAAACTCTTGGCCCTGATAGAGATTTACCAATTGAGCAAGGGCAACCGAGCCCAGGATCGGCTCGCCCTCATAGAAAAGCTCGGTGTCGGCAACCGGGTCACTTGGCTCCACATAACCGGTGATGCTGAAGCTTTTTTCGGGCAACCCCTGCCGGATTTGAATCAGGTCATCAATCTCGGTGGAAAAGGCAAGTGCCAGGGTCAGACTGGCAGGGCCTTGCTCTAGCTGAACCAAGCTGTTTGTTATCAGCCAGTAACCCTCAACTAAACCATCATCCCGAAACTGAAGCCGGTTATCGACGATAAAAGTCTGGCTTGGGTTCAGCGTGGCCTCAACTGTTGCGAGCCTGTCAAAGGACCCAGGCTGAATGTAGCCGGGGCCGGCAAGTTCTGAAAGGGCAACCGGGGCCGCCTGCTCTTGGCTCACCCCGACATAGCTAAAGGTTCTGGAGAGTTGCCACTGCATCAACAGCGAGAACACAATTGCCACCAAGGCCGCTAGCGCTAGCCCCCCGATCCATTTCGGTTGCCTGGCAACTGAGAAAAAGCTTGGCTTCATCTATTGATAGTTATTCACGACTACATCAACACGTTGGAATTCCTTGACATCGGAATACCCGGTGGTGGCCATTGATCGTCTTAGTGCACCCATGATGTTGACGGTTCCATCTGCAGAATTGCTAGGGCCATTTAGGACCTGCTCCAAAGGAGCGTGGGTTCCCACGAACACGCGCCTGCCCCTTGGCAAAGATTCGTTCACCGCTTCTGGGCCCCAGTGCCAACCCTGACCTGGTGCCTGACTAGCTCGAGCCAAAACAGTTCCCAGCATCACGGCATCCGCTCCACAAGAAATCGCCTTGACCATATCCCCTGAGGTTCCAAGCCCACCGTCAGCAATAACGTGAACATAGCGACCACCGGATTCATCCATGTAGTCGCGCCTTGCCGCTGCCACATCTGCAACGGCGGTTGCCATTGGTGCGTGAATTCCAAGAACTTTTCTGGTTGCGCTAGCCGCGCCTCCACCAAAGCCAACCAGCACTCCGGCTGCTCCGGTTCTCATCAGGTGCAATGCCGCGGTGTAGGTCGCTGCCCCGCCAACAATCACCGGCACGTCAAGCTTGTAGATGAATTCCTTCAGGTTCAAAGGCTCCGACTGCTGTGAAACATGCTCGGCGGAAACGGTGTTGCCGCGAATCACAAACATGTCCACCCCAGAGCGAAGCACCACATCAGCAAACTCTGCAGTTCGCTGTGGCGAAAGCGCTCCAGCTACTGTCACTCCCGCCGCGCGGATTTCACCCAGTCGCGCTTCAATAAGCTCTGCCTGAACTGGCTTTGAGTAGACCCGCTGCAAAACGGCAGTCGCGTCCTCATCCTTGGCAGCTGCTATTTCCGCAAGCTGCTGGGTTGGGTCTTCATATCTGGTCCAAAGACCTTCTAGGTCCAGCACCCCAAGTCCACCGAGTTTGCCCAACTCAATTGCCGTGGCTGGGCTCATTGCAGAATCTGCTGGTGCAGCAATAACTGGCATTTCAAACTGAAAGGCATCAATGCTCCAGCTGGTGGAAACATCCCTCGGGTCACGAGTTCTTCTGGTTGGAACAATTGCAATGTCATCAAAAGCAAAGCCGTTGATTGCGCGCTTGGAGCGGCCGATCTCTATTTCAGTCATTTATCTGCCTAACGAGTTCCGTAATTTGGCGCTTCAATGGTCATTTGAATGTCATGAGGGTGCGATTCGCGCAAACCAGCCGCTGTGATGCGCACAAACTTACCGTTCTGCTGAAGTTCCGGGATGGTAGCCGCACCAACGTAGCCCATCGAGGCTCGAAGGCCTCCAACTAGCTGGTGAACAACGGTTGGGACTGTTCCGCGATAAGGGACTCTTCCCTCAATTCCCTCAGGAACAAGCTTGTCTTCGCGAAGCACGTCGTCTTGGAAGTAGCGGTCCTTGGAGTAGGACTGAGCCTTGCCCCTTGACTGCATGGCGCCCAGAGAGCCCATTCCTCTATATGTCTTGAATTGCTTGCCGCCGACATAGGTAATGTCGCCGGGGGCCTCGTCAGTTCCCGCGAGCAATGACCCAAGCATTACCGCATTCGCGCCTGCGACCAATGCCTTGGCAATGTCGCCTGAATACTGCAGACCGCCGTCTGCAATCACAGGGATGCCGGCTTCCTTGGCTGCGAGCGCCGCCATGTGAACAGCGGTGACCTGTGGCACACCAACTCCTGCAACCACCCGAGTGGTGCAAATCGACCCCGGACCAACTCCAACCTTCACACCATCGGCACCGGCGTCAACAATTGCCTTCGCACCCTCACCGGTTGCCACGTTTCCACCCAAGATGTCGGTGTTCTTGGCAAACGGTTCACTCTTTAGCTTTTTGATCATGTCCAGGACTGCCGAATTGTGGCCATGGGCTGTATCGACAACCAGAATGTCCACCCCGGTCTCAACCAGGGCCATTGCTCGCTCCCAGGCATCCGGCCCGACACCCACAGCAGCGCCAACTAGCAATCGGCCCGCTCCATCCTTGGACGCGTTCGGGTACTTTTCGCTCTTGTCGAAGTCCTTTACGGTAATCAGGCCCTTGAGCTTTCCGGCATCATCGACCAGCGGAAGCTTCTCGATGCGGTGCTGAGCCAGTAGGGCCATCGCTTCGTCTGGGTTGATGCCGGTCTTACCGACGATTAGTGGCATTGGAGTCATGACGTCTTTAACTAACGTGGTGGTTCGCTGAACTTCCAAAACAAAGCGCATGTCTCGGTTGGTTACGATTCCAACCAGTTTTCCGTCTTCATCGATAACCGGCAGTCCAGAGACTCGATAGCGCCCGCATAGGTCGTCGACCTCTTGAATGGTTGCATAAGGAGTGGTGGTCACAGGATGAGAAACCATTCCGGCTTCACTGCGCTTTACCAAATCAACCTGGTCCGCCTGTTGCTCGATCGAAAGATTGCGGTGCAGGATGCCGAGGCCACCCTGCCTGGCCATGGCAATTGCCATTCTGGCTTCGGTCACGGTGTCCATCGCCGATGAGATCAGTGGGATGTTGATGCTGATGTTTCTAGAGATCCGGGAGGCTGTGTCTACTCCGGATGGAACCACATCTGATTTGCCAGGAAGCAGCAGGACATCGTCGTAGGTGAGTCCAATCAGGGAAAAAGGGTCTGACAGCTCCAAAATAACCTCGCAACGGCTCGGGATAAGTGTTCTCCAATCCTACAGAGCGATTGGCACCTGGACCCAGGCAAAGTTTTTTATTACAAATAGGTACACGAATTTTGTGTATGGTTGAGCGCTGGTATTGTTTTTCAATACCCGTTATTGGGACAAACGTGAGCAGAGACGCTCACCCAGATTTGGAGGACAGGTGAATTTCCTCTCCGTGGGCAATCCAAGAAGATTGCTAAAACTATTAATTGTCGTCTTTACCTCACTGATTATCGGTCTTGGCCTGCTCACACCAGCCAACGCCGACACAGTCGGTGAAGAGTATGACTACGCCGTTCTCGGAAACGTGAAGATCGAAGGTGTGGCCGTCGGTGGCGTCCGCATGCTGGTAGAAGGTGCCGGCTACTCAGCCGAGACTCTCACCTCCGATGATGGAAGCTGGTTGATTGGCGTTCCGTCAAAGGACGTTTACTCGGTGACCCTAGATGAGAGTACACTGCCGGCAGGAGTTGTTGTTCTCGAGGGCGAGCCCACCCAGGAAGTTGAGCTTGGCCTGTCGGGCCGAGTCGTAATGAACTTCTTCATTGGTGAGGGCGAGCGGAACGAGGTTTCCTTCGTTGACCAGTTCATTTCTAGATTTATTTACGGCATCAACTTCGGTTTGATGCTGGGCCTTGCCTCCGTTGGCCTCTCATTGGTCTTCGGAACAACAGGTCTTTCCAACTTTGCCCACGGTGAGATGGTTACCTTCGGTGCCGTTGCAGCCCTGGTGTTCGGTGTGTTCATGCAGCTGCCGATCTGGGTGGCAATCCCACTGGCCGTCATTGCTTCGGCCGGCATGGGGTGGTCATTGGATGCGGGTCTGTGGAAACCTCTTCGAAAGCGCGGTCTTGGAATCGTGCAGCTGATGATTGTTTCCATCGGTCTGTCGCTAACCATGCGCTACATCATTCAGTTCTTCATCGGTGGTGGAACAGAGCAGTTGCCAGGATTTGACTCACCGAAGATCTCGCTGTTTGGTGCCGTAGCACTGTCAACAAACGACCTTTACTCCATGGGAATCTCGATTGCAGTAATCATTGGATTTGCGGTTTGGCTAATCAAGACCAAGACCGGTAAGGCCACCAGGGCGATCTCAGACAACCCTGACCTGGCTGCTGCCTCTGGTATTGACGTTGACAAGGTGATTCGAATTGTTTGGATTGTGGCCGCGTCTCTAGCTGGTCTTTCCGGTGTGCTTTGGGCTTACTTCCGACCGGGAATCAAGTGGGACATGGGAACCCAGATCCTGCTACTAATCTTTGCCGCTGTGACCCTTGGTGGTCTCGGAACCGCATTCGGTGCTCTAATTGGTGCCCTGATCGTGGGTATCTTGGTGGAGACCTCGGGAATGTTCATTCCTGCAGATTTGAAATATGTTGGTGCGCTAGTCGTACTAATTGGTGTCCTGATGTTCAGACCGCAGGGCATCATGGGTCGAAAACAGAGAATTGGATAGGAGGTAGCTCATGGACTGGGGAACAATCATAAATAACACCTTGGCTGGGCTGCTAACGCCCACCACAATCGCTTTCGCACTTGCAGCTCTCGGGCTTGCGATGCACTTCGGTTTCGCCGGGCTTTTGAACTTCGGTATTGCCGGCTTCATGGCCATCGGTGCCTACGGCTACGCAATCTCGGTGCTCACATTTGGCTTGCCATGGTGGCTAGGCATGATCATCGGTGTGCTGGGATCAATCGCATTCGCAATCCTTTTGGGCGTTCCGACCCTGAGGCTTCGTGGCGACTACCTGGCAATTGTGACCATTGCGGCGGCTGAAATTGCTCGACTGCTGTTCCTGACCACTGCCTTCACCGATGTGACCGGTAGTGCCGACGGACTGTTTGGTTACAACTCGGCTGGTGGCTTCACCTCTGCTAACCCGTTCCCTCCAGGCAGCTATGGCTTTGGCCCATGGACCTACAACTCAGAAACCCTTTGGGTACTGACCTTCGGTCTTGGCGTGCTTGCGGTCTGCATTTGGCTGCTATGGGCTCTGATGCGCTCTCCTTGGGGACGCGTTATCAAGGGAATCCGTGAGGACGAGGACGCTGTTCGCGCACTCGGTAAGAACGTCTTCGCCTACAAGATGCAGGCGCTAATCATCGGTGGTGTCTTCGGTGGCCTGGGTGGAATTGTTTACGCCGCCTTCGCAAACGTCTCCCCTGGTGTTTACGTCACCTCGATCACATTCTTTATCTGGACCGCGTTGTTGCTCGGTGGAGCAGCGACCATCTTTGGTCCAGTTATCGGTTCCGTAATCTTCTGGGTGCTGCAGGCGTTCCTGTCGAACATTCTGCCGGAGCTTGCCATCAACGGCATCCTGCCAGTGGATGGAACACAGGCTGCAACCCTAAGGTTCGTGCTGGTGGGTATCGGATTGATGCTGCTGGTTATCTACCGACCACAAGGTATTTTTGGAGACAAGAGGGAGATGACCTTTGTCAAGTAACGAGACTCCACAAAAAGCAACCGGGCTTCACGTCGGCAAGGCTGAGCCCGGCTGCAAGAAGACCGACCCAATGTTGGTAATCGACCATGTCAAAAAGAGCTTCGGTGGTCTGACTGCCGTTGACGTCGAGCACCTAGAGATCCCAAAGAATGCAATCACTGCATTGATTGGACCTAACGGTGCCGGTAAGACAACTCTGTTCAACCTGTTGACAGGCTTTGACACCCCAGACACCGGAACCTGGAGCTTTGAGGGCACTTCGCTTTCTGGAGTTCCAAGCTTCAAGGTTGCTCAAATGGGACAGGTTCGAACCTTCCAGCTAACCAAGGCACTGAGCCTATTGACCGTTTTGGACAACATGAAGCTTGGCGCAAAGGACCAGGCTGGCGAGGGAATCTTCAAGTCACTATTTCCTCGGTTCTGGAAGAAGCAGGACGCGGAAATTGAAGTCAAGGCAATGGAGCTACTAAAGCGCTTCAAGCTCGACACCAAGAAGGAAGACTTTGCGGCATCACTATCCGGTGGTCAGCGAAAGCTTCTGGAAATGGCCAGGGCGCTAATGACCGACCCAGTTCTAGTGATGCTGGACGAGCCAATGGCTGGAGTGAACCCAGCCTTGACTCAGTCACTGCTTGAGCACGTTTTGAACCTAAAGAATGACGGCATGACCGTTCTGTTCGTTGAGCACGACATGCACATGGTTCGGCACATTGCCGACTGGGTTGTTGTGATGGCAGAAGGCAAGGTTGTTGCCGAGGGGCCGCCTGACACCGTGATGAAGGAGCAGGCAGTTATCGATGCCTACCTAGGCGCCCACCAGGACACTGACCTGGGTGTAATCACCGGAAGAATTGACACCATCAACGAGGAGGAGAGCAAATGACCCGAGTCGTAGATGTTCAGAATCTAACCGCTGGCTACCTACCTGGAGTCAACATCCTAAACAGCGCGAACCTTTACGCTGACAAGGGTGAGCTGATTGGAATCATTGGCCCTAACGGTGCCGGTAAGTCGACACTACTGAAGGCAATCTTCGGACTGGTAAAGGTTCGTGAAGGTTCCATCACCCTAAATGGCGAAAGCATTGTTGGCCTGAAGCCAAACCAGCTGGTTGCTAAGGGTGTCGGTTTCATTCCACAAACCAACAACGTGTTCCCATCGCTGACCATCGAAGAGAACTTGCAGATGGGTATCTTCCAGGACCCAAAGCACTACAGCGAGCGTCTTGAGTTCGTTGTTTCAATCTTCGAGGAACTAGGCAAGAGGCTGAAGCAGCGTGCTGGTTCACTCTCAGGTGGTGAGCGTCAGATGGTTGCCATGGGCCGCGCTCTAATGATGGACCCAGCTGTTCTGCTGCTGGACGAGCCATCAGCTGGTCTTAGCCCGGTTCGTCAGGACGAGGCGTTCCTAAGAGTTTCAGAGATCAACAAGGCTGGCGTTACCTGCATCATGGTTGAGCAAAACGCCCGTCGCTGCCTTCAGATTGCCGACCGCGGTTATGTTCTAGATCAGGGCACCGACGCCGTCACAGGCACCGGTAGAGAGCTTCTGAACGACCCTCAGGTCGTTGGCCTATACCTTGGAACTCTTGGCACCTAAGAAACGAGCCCCAAATGGCTCGGCAATTGGAGTCGGGGTTGCAATTGGGGCTGCAGTTGGAGTCGCAACTGACAACCTGGGCCTGTGGATTGCTTTGGGTGTTGCCCTTGGGGCAGCAATTGAAGTGAGTTATCGCAGATCCAAATAGAGTTGCCAACCCCGTTTAGTTGACGCACAGTAATCCTTCGGCCTTGCCGAGGGATTACTTCTTTAAGTGGCTTCAGCGCCTGGCGAAACCTGTTTGCCGGCGGCTCTGAATCAACGAGCTGGCGACCCGGGCTTACTGCCCTTCAGTGCTGCGATGGTCGAGGACCATTGCCTGCCAGACCCGGTCCTGAGGTCGATACCAGCGCCAATCTCCACAGTTAAGAGAGAACCCCCTCGGGCCAAGGCCCGAGGGGGTTCTCTGATTGAAACTAGTTACTAGCCACGGATGGTAGCTGGAACGTTGTTTCCATCGAACTGCTGGATCAGGATGTTACCGTCTGTTGGGTCTCCAACGTCATTGAAGGTAATAGCGCCTGATGGGCCATCGTAGTCAGCGGTTCCGCCACCATTGATGATGTCAGCACACTCAGCAAAGCTGGTGCACTTGGTGCCGTTTCCAGAACCTCCAGAAACTTCCTGAAGCTTCTCTGAGATGTTTGCGCCCTGGGTGCTGCGAGCCTCTAGAGCAGCTAGTGCAAGCACGATAACTGCGTCGTAGGTCTCAGGACCGTATGCGTTTAGCTCAAGAGCTGCGTTTCCGCGTGCCTGCCAGTTTGAGTCTAGCTTGGCAACGAAGTCAGCAATCTTTGCCTCGTTCACACCTGGGTAGGTACCCTTAGCACCCTCAAGGGTGCCAGCTGCGAAGTCCTCAGAGTAGTTGGTTAGGTTACCGTCTACGAAGTAAAGGTCCTTGCCTGGGAACTGGCTTGTTAGCTCAGGAACGATGGTCTTTGCCTCGTCGAAGGTTACCAAAACGATTGCGTCTGGGTCTCCAGCAAGTGCCTCGCTGATCTGGCTAGTGAAGTTTGTGTCACCAGTGTTGTAGGTAGGAGCAGCGATAACCTCGCCACCAGCAGCTTCGAAAGCCTCGGTGGTGAACTGAGCTAGACCAGTACCGTATGAGTCGTTTAGAACGATCATTGAGATTCTCTGGTGTCCGTCTTCAGCGATTAGGTTACCTAGAACTTCACCCTGTAGTACGTCTGAAGGAGCGGTACGGAAGTACAGACCCTTGTCCTCGTAGTCAGTGAAAGCTGCTGAGGTGTTAGCTGGTGAGAAGTGAATTACACACTCAGCAATAACACGGTCGATGAACTGTAGTGATACACCTGAAGATGCAGCACCAACGATTGCCTGAACTCCAGCGCCTAGAAGGCGAGGAATCTCGGTGTCGTAAGCCTTGTTGTCGGTGTCACCTGAGTCACCAAAAGTGGCGTCTATGGTGATTCCCTTGTTAGCAGCGTTGATCTCGTCAATCGCTAGAGCAGCACCAGCTTCTTCTGGTGGTCCTAGGAAAGCCAAGTTACCGGTTAGAGGCAGTGCGGTACCTAGCTTTAGTACTAGGTCTCCATCCTGCTCAGAACCAAGCTCACAGCCGCCTGCAGTGGTTGCCGCGCTGCAGCCAGTCAAAACTGCTGCACCAAGCGCCAAAACGCTTGCTGCTGACAAAGCCTTGAGTGCACGCGACCTGTTGTTCTTTATGGTCATTGTTGCTCCTTGAAATAGCATTTAAATGCGAACACGGACGGATTAGTCCGCATTGCTTCCTTAAGCATAGTGAAAGCTTGATTTCGAGGAAGTTAATTCATGCGGATTTATTGAACAAAACTAAACTCTGAGCAGTAATCCGTAGTGAAATCTCTCAAAAACTAGTGATTTCGTAGAACTAGCGTTTGGTTGCTTCGAATTTCGTGGCTAGACGCCCTGATGAGGTTTGGGTAACAATTCGATTTCGAATCTAAAGCGCTTCCACAACCAGGGCAGCTGGGCGCTTTCTAAACAGGTCACTACTCAAAATGATGAGCGAGACCCAGATCAGCCCGAACCCAATCCACCTAGCTGGAGGCATTTCTTCACCAAGCAGAAAGTAGCCGGTGCCAAATTGCAGCAGCGGAGTCAGGTACTGAATGAACCCCATCATCGCTAGCGGCAACCTCCTGGCGGCAGCACCAAAAAGAATCAATGGCACGGCAGTCAGGATGCCATAGCCAATCAGCACTGACGCCTGAATGGGGCCGGCAAGAATCATGACCGGCCCAAAACTGGCAACAACAGCCAGCTGAATGATCGCAACCGGCAACACCATTGCCGACTCAATCGTGAAGCTCTGCAGCGCTCCAACGTTTTTTCCAACCTTGTTTTTGGCCAGTGAGTAGGTTCCAAAACTCAAGGCCAGGGTGATTGCGATCCAGGGAGGGCGACCATAATCAACGGTCAGAACAATAACTGCGATCAGTCCAACGCCAAGTGCTAGCCATTGCCTGGGCCGGAGTTTTTCCTTGAGAATCACCACGGCAAACATGACAGTCACCAGCGGGTTTATGAAATAGCCGAGCGAGGCTTCAATCACGTTTTCGGACACCACTCCGTAGACGTAGACCTCCCAGTTGATGAAAATGAAAAAAGCAGCAACCGCAATCCAGCCAAGCTTCTTAGGGGATTTTGCAAGAGACCATATTTGCTCCCAAGTCCCAGTGATTGTTACCAGGGCCGCTGCGAATAGGAAACCGAAGACCACCCGCCAAACCACAATTTCAAACGCGGTGGCAAACTTGGCAAATTGAATGATGATGGGGAAACTGCCCCACAAAAAATACGCAGCAAGCCCGTATCCCAGCCCGGAGGCACTGACTGATGGCTTCTGCACTATTGAAGCATAGGCCCGATAAACGCAATAACGACCCGGTTCCCCGAGTCGTTATTGCTTGTGTTTATCGAATTATTTAGCGCTCGATTACAGCCAGGATATCGCGTGCTGAAAGCACTAGGAAGTCCTGCCCGTCGTAGCGAAGCTCGGTTCCGCCGTACTTAGAGAAAATGACCAGGTCGCCGACCTTTAGGTCAACAGGGATGCGGTCCCCGTCTTCACTGAAGCGGCCAGGACCTACGGCAACAACTTCTGCCTCCTGTGGCTTTTCCTTTGCTGTGTCTGGGATGACCAGACCAGATGCAGTAACCTGCTCAGCCTCAAGTGGGCGAACAACAACGCGATCTTCGAGTGGCTTGATAGAAACCGACACTGTGACCTCTTCTATGTCTAAAGATTTTGATTTAGCAGACTCGCCTCGCGAGTGCTAATAGAACTTTAGGACACAATTAGCACTTGGTCAAGGTGAGTGCCAACAGCTTTGAGGGTAGGTTTGTTTAGGTGGCCAGGAATTCAGAAACTATTTTCACAGCCGACAATCTTGAGCTCATAAACCAAGTTGGCCTGCTGGGTGCAAAAGCAGACCTACTCAAACTAAGCAGTGCGCTGAGGTCCCAAGGCCGCAGTCCAGAATCGGTCACGCTGGCTATTTCGCAGGGCAGGTTGCGCCACCGAGCGCTGACAAAATTTGGGACCGAACTCGCCTCGAGCATGCTGTTGACCGAGGCTGGCCTGGAACAGGCAACCAGGTCTGAGGTTGCCAATTGGCATGCCGAGCGATTTATTGATGCTGGCCTAACAAGTGTGACGGACCTGGGCTGCGGAATCGGCAGTGATTCCATTGCATTTTCAAAAGCTGGCCTTCAAGTAAAGGCGGTGGAAGCCGATCTTGCCACAGCCGAGATAGCTGCCCATAACCTCTCTGGACACCAAAGTGCCGAAGTGATTGTGGGGACGGCCGAAACCCATGAGGTTGACACCGAAGCCTGCTACCTGGATCCAGCCAGGCGCAAATTGGACCAAAAAACTGCTGGCCGGGTGATGCTCCAGCCGGAAGACTTTTCCCCCAATCTAAACTTTGCCTTTGACCTCGGCAGCAAAGTGCCAGCTGCCATAAAGCTCTCGGGCAGCTTTCCCCACGAACTGATCCCGGCTAACTGCGAGGCAAACTGGGTCTCTCACAACAACGAATTGGTGGAGACGATTCTGTTCTTTGGGAAGCTAGGGACTCAAGGAAAGCGCTCGGCGGTATTGCTTGGTCAGGAGAATCTAGAATTTTCAGGCTCCCATGAGCAGGCTGAGATTCAAGACCTCGGGGCTTTTATCTACGACCCGAATCCGGCTCTGGTGCGCTCGCACCTTCTGGGTGGCTTCGCGTCGGAAAATAATCTTTGGGGTCTCTCAAAGTCGATAGCGTTCCTAAGTTCGAATTCAGAGATTCACAGTCCGTGGCTGCGCGGATTCAACGTGCTCGAAGTGCTATCACTTGATCCCAAGCGGATTTCAAAACGACTCCAGGAGCTTGGCATTGGAATCCTTGAAATCAAGAAGCGCGGGGTCGACACAACCCCAGAGGAACTTAGAAAAAAGCTTCGCCTGAAGGGCAAAGTTAGCGCCACCCTAATCCTCACGAAGCTGGGCGAAGATCGACGAGCGATCCTCTGCCAGCCAATTGGCTAGTGTGTTTGAACCTGAGTGACATCCAGGGTCGATTCGGCACCAAAGCCAATTGAGCTCGGTGCTTTGCCGTTCATTACCAATTGGGCACCAATCGAAGCGATCATGGCACCGTTGTCGGTGCACAACGAAAACTTAGGGATCCGCAATTCAATCCCTGCCTCCTGGCAGCGCTCTGCTGCCACCTGCCTTAGTCGCGCATTTGCCACAACTCCCCCGCCAAGCAACAGTCTTGGCACGTCATACATCTGACATGCGGCAATGGCCTTTGTTAACAGGACATCAACTACGGCCTCACGGAAACTGGCTGCAACGTCCGGCTTTGAGATTTCCTCGCCAAGAATTTCAGCCTTCTCAACGTGCCTAGCAACAGCGGTTTTTAGGCCCGAGAACGAGAAATCAAAACGATGCTTCTCCATGTCCTTGGGCAAGGAAAGCCCCCTCGGGAATCTAACTGCCTTTGGGTTTCCAGTTGCCGCTATCGCATCAATTTGCGGTCCTCCTGGATAGGGAAGCCCAAGCACTCGTGCCACCTTGTCAAAAGCCTCCCCGGCCGCATCGTCAATGGTCTCACCAAGGAACTCCACATCCTCGAGCAGGTCTCTGACCAGCAGCAACGAGGTGTGGCCGCCGGAAACCAACAGGGCGATAGTAGGAAGGCTCACGGTGCCACGCTCTAAAACATCAGCGCCGACATGGCCGACCAAGTGATTAACCGCATAGAGCGGCTTGTTGTGTGCCAGCGACAGCCCCTTAGCCGCGCCAATGCCGACCATTAGCGCCCCCGCTAAGCCCGGGCCATTGGCCACCGCTATTGCATCAACTTCCTCGATTGTGATGCCTGCTTCATCAAGCGCCTCTTGCAGGGTTGGCTCAAATGCCTCCAGGTGTGCCCGTGCGGCAACTTCCGGAACCACGCCACCGAATTTTGCATGCTCGTCCATCGAGCTGTGCAACGCATTTGCTAGCAGCCTGTTTCCGCGAACGATGCCGACTCCGGTCTCGTCGCAGGTGCTCTCAATTCCCAGCACGATCGGTTGGTTGACCTGGACTCGCATCACCAGTGCGTCAACACCTGATGGTTGGTAGTAGCGCTTCCGAAGATCAATTTGCTCAAAGCCAAACTTGTTGTAGAGGCCAACCGCACGATCGTTGTCAGCACGAACCTCAAGAACAACCTGCTCTGCACCCAGTTGCAAGGCCCTGTCCATAAGCCACTCAAGCAGCAGTTTCCCATAACACTTGCCCTGGCTACCGGCGGCAACGGCAATGGTTTGAATGTCGGCGGAGAAGCTCGCTGGTACCGAGTTCAAGCCGGCGTAGCCAACCAGTCCACCATCGAAGATTCCGATGTAGTGAGTAAATGGATTCTCAATCTCACTCAGCACTGTCCGCTCAGCCCAAGCCTCGGAGCCAAATAGGTCCTGCTCGATCTCCATAACTGCGGCAACGTCGGCTGCCGTCAAAAGCTTGAGTTCCACTAGCCCGTCACCTTCTTGCCCGGAGATGGCGTTACGTCCGGGGAACGCAAATACAAGGCGCTGACATCGCTCAGGTCATCACCGTTGGCCAATGCGTGAAGAGCATACTGGCCGACAAGCCGGGCATCACACACCCCAGAAACAAGCTCAAAGTCTGTCTTCTGGGCTAACTCGACAGCGCTCAAGACGCTTGGTGGCAGCACCTGCTGACCAGCATCAAAACCTGCCGCAAAGAACTCCTTGCGCTTGGCATCTGCAACAACCAACACCCGACCCGTTGTGTGCTGAAGGCCAACCGCATCCAAGGTAATCACTCCAATTGGCCGAATGCCCAAGGCCGATGCCAATGAAGTGCCGGCAGCAATGCCGACCCTTAGGCCCGTGTAGGGTGCGGGGCCGCGGCCCACCGCCAGTTGAGTTAGCTCTTTTGCACTAATCCCGGCTGTGGCAAGCACTTTTTGAATCGCCAGACCAATATTCTCGGCATGCCCAAACGGGTCATCGTAAAGCTCGAACGCGACCAGCTCGTCGCCTCTAAAAACCGCCGCGCTGGTTCCAGCGGAGGTGTCAATCGCTAACAGCAATTTCAACCCCCTGCCATCTAGGTCCGACCCCTGATACCCCTACGACGCGAACGTCGTTCGCGTCAGATCGGTCGATCTCAACAAGCAGCCAGCTCTCAAAAACTTCATCCAAGAAATCTCGTGCCCACTCCACAATCACGATTGAATTCTCAAAATCAATGTCTAGATCATCCAGTTCCAACGCTGAGGCCAACCTGTAGGCATCGACATGAACCAGCTTCGGGCCGCCACTAGTCTTGTGGGTTCTAGCCAAGACAAAGGTTGGCGACTGAATTGTGCCAATGGCTCCCAAGCCCTCACCGATGCCGCGTGTCAGGGTAGTTTTCCCAGCACCAAGCGCGCCCGATAGCAACACCAAATCTCCGGGGCGGAGATTGCTGGCAAGCTTTTGACCGAGGCTCTCCATTTGTTCAGGCGTTTCAATAGTTAGCTTCATTGCCCCAAATAAACCCGGTTTGCACGGCCACCAATTCTGGTGACAATTTCGTAGTTGATGCTGCCCGAGGATTCACCCAGTTGCTCAGCCGTTGGCTCACCTGCGGCAGCGTTTCCAAAGATAACGACCTCGTCGCCGATTTCTGCCGCTGTGCTGCCCAAATCAATCACGAATTGATCCATGGCAATCGAACCAACAACCGGAAGTAGCTTCCCGTTTATCAACACCTTGGCCCCAACTGAGACCCTTGGCATTCCCTCGGCATAACCAAATGGGACCAAGCCGAGCCTGGTTGGCTCTTGAGTCACGAAGCGGTAGCCATAGGAGACCCCCTGGCCCTTTGCAACCTGCTTGATGTTGATAATTTCTGCCGAAACCCGCATCGCAGGGCTGAGGCTGACTTGGTCAAGTTGACGGTCATCGAAAGGATTCAGACCATAGACAATCAGACCGCATCGAACCATGTCGTAGTGCATTTCAGAATAGGAAAGGGCTGCTGCAGAGGCGGCCAGATGCCTGGTCTCAACTTCAATCCCAGCTGCGTCAAGAAGCGCCAGCGCCTCTTGGAACTTGCTGTTCTGCTCCCAATCTTCCGCCTCTGAGGTGTTGGCTATGTGGCTGAAAACTCCAGCGATGGTGAGTTTGCGATCCTTCACGATCTCTATGACCGCCGGCAGCTGATCCAGCATGAAACCATTTCTGCCAAGGCCGGTGTCGATCTTGATGTGAATCAGGGCATCGGACGGAACCCTGGCCAGGTTGGAAAGCGTCGAGATTCCAAGCGCAATTCCACTTTCCTTGGCCAGTTGCAAGTCATCAGCTGGGCCCAGCAACCAACACATGATTGGTGCTCTAACTCCTGCGCTCCTAAGCTCAAGCGCTTCAGTCAGATCTGCAACACCAAGTTGGTCAACTGACACCTGTTCCAAAGCAGCGGCAATCTCATGCATTCCATGGCCATAAGCATTCGCCTTGATAACCGCCATCACTTTTGCGGGCGCAAATGTTTTCTTGAGCGTCAGGTAGTTGCCCCTGATAGCCGCGAGGTCGATTTGTATTTCACGCATTTCAGTTGCCCTCCAACACAACCATGGCAACTGCTAGGCCTTGATCGTGAGATAGCGATAGGTGTGAGACTCGAACCCCTAGTGCCGAGACAGCCTCCGCGCTTTGGCCAGAAAGCCTAATTTCTGGCTTGCCAAGATCGGTGGAAACAATCTCAACCTCCTGCCAGGACAAAAGCCTTGGGTCGCCGATTGCCTTCGCTAGTGCTTCCTTTGCAGCGAAGCGTGCTGCCAGAGATTCTGGGCGGGTCTCCAGCTCAGTCTCTGTGAACAGCCGCTGGCCAAGTTTCGGGGTTCGCGAAAGACTCTCTTGCAGCCTGGTGACCGAGCAAATGTCTACGCCAATGCCGTGAATCACTACTCGACCGTCACGCTCTTAGCCAGGTTCCTGGGCTGATCAACATCTAGACCCTTGGCACTTGCCAGCTCCATCGCAAAAATCTGGAGCGGAATCACGCTGAGTTGGCCTGCCAACAGTGGCATGGTTTCTGGAATAAAGAACACCTCGTCTGCCATTGAGCCAATGCTGGTATCGCCCACCTCAGCTATGGCAATCACCTTGGCACCCCTGGCCTTGATTTCCTGGATGTTGGAAACAACCTTTGAGTGCAGGGAACCCTCACCGGTTTTGCTTGGAACAATGACGATCACAGGCTGACCCTGCTCAATTAGCGCAATCGGCCCGTGCTTGAGCTCGCCGGCAGCAAACCCTTCGGCGTGGATATAAGCCAGTTCCTTCAGCTTCAGCGCGCCCTCAAGCGCTATCGGATAGGCCACGTTTCTGCCCAAGAACAGCACCGACTTGGCATTCGCAAACTGCTTGGCTAGCTCGCCCATTGAAGAAACTGACTCCAGCACTTCCTTGATCTTGCGTGGCAAGGTTAATAGTTCTAGCCCGATGGCCTTGAGTTCTGGCTCCGGATGGCTCTTTCGCTGCCAGGCTAGCATCAGGGCAACCAGCTGTCCGGCCGTTACCTGGGCAGTGAAGGCCTTGGTGGAGGCAACAGCAACCTCCGGGCCAGCGTGGGTGTAGATAGTGGCGGTGGCCTCACGCGCGAGCGTTGCCCCCTGGGTGTTACAAACGGCTAGAACCTTGGCGCCTGCTTCTAGTGCATGGCGGACGGCCATTAGGGTGTCCATGGTTTCACCAGACTGGCTCATGGCAATCACGAGCGTTTTGTCATCCAAAACTGGATCTCGGTATCGAAACTCGTGGGCTAGTTCAACACTGGCTGGGATTCTTGCCCACTTTTCCACTGCATACTTGGCAGCCTCAGCTGCGTAGGCGGCGGTGCCGCAGGCCACAAAGACAATTCGATCAACGTCCGCCAGGGCATCAAGGCCTTGCATCTCCGCCAGGTTGACCGATCCGTCTGCACCAATCCGCCCCATAAGGGTGTCGCCGACCGCCTGTGGCTGGTCCGAGATTTCCTTGGCCATAAACGATGGCCAGCCGCCCTTCGATGCGGCCGAAGCATCCCAGTCGACCTCAAACTCGGTTGGCTCGACTCGGTGACCATCAAAATCGTGAATATGAATTGAATCTGCGCGAAGCTCAACTATTTGGTCCTGACCGACCGACACCGCTCTCTTGGTGTATTCGACGAAGGCGGCAACGTCTGAGCCTAGGAAGTTTTCCGCATCGCCGATTCCAAGAACCAGTGGCGAGTTACGCCTTGCGGCCAAGACCATGTCGGGATGATCCTCGTGAATACAAAGCAACGTGAATGCGCCCTCGAGCCGATTCACAACAATCCGGAACGCAGACTTTAGGTCCTTGGAGGTTTCGTACTCCCTGGCAACTAGGTGCGCTGCCACCTCACTGTCAGTCTCAGAGCTGAACTTGACACCCTGGTCTACTAGCTCTTGCTTTAGCACTGCAAAGTTTTCGATGATGCCGTTGTGGATCAAAGACAGCTTTTGGTGATCACCGCCCAGGTGAGGGTGGGCATTGCCATCGGTTGGAGCACCATGCGTGGCCCACCTGGTGTGACCAATGCCGATGTGAGCGTTACTCAGCGGGCTGGCTGCCAAGTCGTCCACTAAAACCTGAAGTTTGCCGGCTCGTTTTTTTGTCTCGAGACCGGTTTCTGGACCAATAACCGAGACCCCGGCTGAGTCATAACCACGATATTCAAGGCGCTTCAGCCCCGCGAGCAGCACATCAAGCGCCGACCCCGGACCTACATAGCCGACTATTCCACACATAAGCTCTAATCTAAGGCAGAATAGGCGCTTGTGAGCGCAGCACAGGGCCTAGAAAGCCTTTCTCCTTATCTCGCCATAGAGCGAGACGATTGGGCAGAACTTGGCAACTCTACTGACCTGCCGTTAACCGAGGCAGAGATTGCCAAACTTCGTGGCCTTGGTGATTTTCTGGACATCAAAGAGGTGACCGAGGTCTACCTGCCAGTTTCACAACTTCTTTCGCTGTACGCCGCATCTGCGGGCGCTCTTCACCAGAACACTGAGAAGTTTTATGGGGAACGCGCCAAGCGCACTCCCTTCATAATTGGAATTGCTGGCTCGGTTGCGGTTGGTAAATCCACTGCAGCCAGGCTGCTGCGGGAACTGATGGCCAGATGGGAGGGAACTCCCAATGTTGAACTAGTGACAACAGATGGTTTTCTGTATCCCAATCAGGAACTTGAGCGCCGTGGCCTGATGGCGCGAAAAGGATTTCCTGAAAGCTATGACAGGAAGCGCCTGCTTCAGTTCATAGCCGACATCAAGTCAGGAAAGACCGGCGTTACCGCTCCGGTTTATGACCACCTTGCCTATGACATTCTCCCTGGGGAAGAGTTGGTGGTTGGTGCGCCAGATGTTTTGATTGTTGAGGGACTAAATGTTCTTCAGCCACCGAGCGTTGGTCAGGAGCTGGCCCTGAGTGACTACTTTGACTTCACGATCTACATCGACGCAGACCCAGAAACCATTCGACAGTGGTATCTGTCTCGGTTCGAAACCCTTTGGGAAACAGCCTTTTTGAATCCCAAGAGCTATTTCCATCAGCTAACCAACGAGCTCACCAAAGAGCAAGCGATGGACCGGGCTGCCGGGTTTTGGAGCGACATAAACCTGCCGAACCTGAGGCAAAACATTGAACCCACCAGATCCCGTGCGACGCTAGTGATGCAGAAGAGTGAGCAGCACCGGGTTGAGCGCGTTCAGGTTAGAAAGATTTAGTGACTCTCAACAAACCTGGTGTCGACACTCACTAGGCAATCGGGCATCAGCCTTCCGGCCTCGGCCCGTTCCGGGGAGTGATCGTAAGCGCTCTGCTTCTCTAAAAAGTCGTTCTGGTCACCCTCGACCGATGCGGCCCAGATGAACTCACTGTTCTTGGTGTCGAAATACATAAACTCAACCTCGAAACCAAACTTGGCTCGGATCGGCAATACCTGCTGACTGACCCAGTCCCGAAATTCATCGAGCCTGCCTGGGGTTATTTGATATCTGCGTAACTGAATTGTTTTAGGCAAGTGACAACCGTTCCTCTACCATTCTGGCGATGCGCTCTGCCCAGCTCTGGGCAGTGCCGTGGTCAGATGCCTCAACCATGACCCGAACCAAAGATTCGGTTCCTGATGCCCGAAGCAACACTCTGCCGGTGTCGCCGAGCTCCTGGCTAGCCTCGGCAACCAGCTGCTGCAGCTGCTGATCGCTGACGCGAGTCTTGTCCACGCCAGGGACGTTAATCAAAACCTGCGGAAACACTGGCATGACCTCTGCCAGCTCAGCCAGCGACTTCCCTGTTTCAACCATCCTGGCTGCCAGCTGCAGCCCGGTCAGGATGCCATCGCCAGTAGTCGCATAGTGCGAAAAGATTATGTGGCCGGACTGTTCACCACCCAGTGAATAACCGCCCTCGCGCATTGCTTCGAGAACGTAGCGATCGCCAACTCCGGTTTCGATAAACTCGATCTGGTGCGCCTTCATGGTGGTTTTTAGACCCAGGTTGGACATCACCGTCGTGACCAGGGTGTCTCTTGCTAGATTCCCTGATTCCTTCATTGCGATTGCCAAAATGGCCATGATGTGATCGCCGTCGACGATCTTGCCATCTGCATCAACCGCCAGAGAGCGATCGGCATCGCCGTCGTGCGCTATTCCGAAATCAGCGGAATGCTCAATAACCGCGGCCTGCAGCGCACTCAGGTGAGTGGAGCCGTGGCCCATGTTGATGTTCAGTCCGTCCGGTTCAGCACCAATCAGGAACACCGTGGCGCCGGCATCAATAAATGCCTGCGGGCTAATGGCGCTAGCTGCGCCATTAGCTGCGTCAATCACAACTTTCAAACCGTTGAGTTTGGTTGTCAAAGTTCCCAGCAGGTGTATTAGGTAACGGTCCTCGGCATCTGCGAACCGGGTGATTTTTCCAACCTCGGAACCAATTGGAGAAAGTGCGTTGCCAAATTCAGCTTCAATTTGGTCTTCCAGGGCGTCGGGAAGTTTGTGCCCACCCCGGGAAAAGAATTTAATGCCGTTATCTGGCGCAGAGTTGTGGCTAGCAGAAATGATCACACCAAAGTCGGCGCCCAAATCTGCGGTTAGGTAAGCGGCCGCGGGAGTCGGAAGAACCCCAGCGTCAAAGACATCAACACCGGAAGATGCAAGACCGGCTGCAACAGATGCCGAAATAAAGTCTGATGAGATTCTCGGGTCGTGTGCAATCACAGCGCGTGGTCGCTCGCCATTTTCTCTTGCGTTTGCAGCAAGAACAATTGCAGCAGCCTGTGAAAGCTTTAGGGCAAACTCAGCTGTGATTTCACGACCAGCAGTGCCGCGAACTCCATCGGTGCCAAAAAGCCTGGCCATGGCCGATTTTCTCGGTTAGCGCTTTGAGAACTGTGAGGCCTTGCGAGCCTTTTTAAGACCGGCCTTCTTGGACTCGATAACGCGAGAATCACGACGTAGGAAGCCAGCCTTCTTCAAGGTGGCACGGTTGTTCTCGGTGTCCATCTCGTTTAGTGCACGAGAGATACCAAGCCTTAGTGCTCCAGCCTGACCAGCAATGCCGCCGCCATCGATACGAGCAACAACGTCGTATGCGCCCTGAAGTTCAAGAACCTTGAAAGGGTCGGTGATTAGCTGCTGGTGCAACTTGTTGGGGAAGTAGTCCTCAAGGGCACGCTTGTTTACTGTGATCTTGCCAGTGCCAGGCACTAGACGAACACGAGCAACTGCCTCCTTGCGACGACCAAGCCCAGCACCTGGCTGAGTTAGGTTGCCACGAGAGCGCACAGCCTTTACTGGCTCTGACTCGGTGCTGTATGAAGTCTCTGTTACTACTTCGGTCTCTTCGACTGTGTTATCTGCCAAGGTCTTGTCCTTACTGGGCGATCTGATCGATTACGAAAGGCTTAGGCTGCTGCGCAACGTGTGGGTGAGTGTCCCCTGCGTAAACCTTTAGCTTTGAAAACTGCTGCTCGCCAAGAGAGTTCTTTGGAAGCATGCCACGGATGGCCTTCTCCACTGCGCGCTCTGGGTTCTTGGCCATTAGGTCTGAGTAGCTGGTGGTGGTCAAGCCGCCCATGTAGCCGGAGTGACGGTAGGCCTTCTTCTGCTCTAGCTTTGAGCCGGTCAGTGCGACCTTGCCTGCATTGACGATGATGACGAAGTCACCGTTGTCCATGTGGGCTGCGAAGGTTGGCTTGTGCTTTCCACGCAGCAGTACTGCCACGTGAGATGCAAGACGGCCAAGCACGATGTCAGTGGCATCGATGATGAACCACTCGTGGCTCAGCTCACTGGCCTTAGGCGAATAAGTACGCACGCTAAATTACCTCTTAATTTCTTATGTGTGATTCCGCATGAATCAGCGGTTTCAAACCTGTCGGCAATGCCGAACCAAGGTGCAAGTCTAGGGGATTGAAGTGCCTGGGGTCAAACAGAAATATCATCGATATTCCGCATTTTTCTTGATAATTCGGCCTGTTCGGCATATTTGGCTGAATCTGGGTAGTCAATTGCCTCCAAAGTCAGTCCTCGGGAGTCGACAACCTTGAATTTATTGCCTCTTTTTCCAGACTTCTGAACTTCGATGAGCTCTTCGATGCTTAGCCGTCCGTCGGCAACAGCCAGAATCGAGCCGACCAGCGACCTGACCATGTTGTGACAGAAGGCATCGGCATGCAACTGAACCTCAATTAGGCCGTTGGCTTTTCTGGCAACCTCGAATTGGCGCAGGTTTCTGATGGTGGTCGAACCTGCCCGAGGCTTGCAGAAAGCGGCAAAGTCCTTCAAACCAACCAGGGTTTGGGCCGCTTGATTCAAAAGCTCAACGTCTAGCTTTCTCTTGTATAAAAGCGCGTAGCGAGTGAGCGTGGGGTCCTTGAAGAACTCGGTGTCTGTGATTGTGTATTTATAGTGCCTACCAAGAGCACTAAACCTGGCATCAAATCCCGGGTCAGCAACTTGAAAGTCATGGATAATCAAATCCTCCGGCAGCAGCGTATTCAGGCGCTTTGCCCCCAGGTGGTCTCTGCCAATGCGCTTGATGCGGTCCTGCGGCACATCCAAATGACAAACCTGCACCCTGGCATGAACCCCGGCATCGGTCCTTCCGGCAACCCGCATGTCAAAGCCGGTTTTGCTCTTCCCGAATATCTTCTCGAAGACCTTTACCAGTTCGCCTTCAACGGTCCTGAGCTTGGGCTGCTTAGCCCAGCCGGCGAAGTCGGTTCCGTCATAGGCGAGGTCCACCCGAAAACGAACAAACCCGCCAGTATCACCAGCGGGTTTGTTCATTTCAATACTTCTTATCGAAGACTAAGCCTTAGGCTCTTCTTCAGCCTCAGCCTCAGGTGCTGCCTCTGCTGCTGGAGCTTCAGCTTCTGCCTCAGGGGCTGCCTCGGCTGCTGGAGCTTCGGTTGCCTCGGCAACTGGTGCCTCAACTACCTCTTCTACAGCTGCTTGATCAACAACGGCCTCTTCGGCTACTGCTTCCTCAACGGCTGGAGCCGCGTTGGTTGCAACGTTGTTGGTTAGCTTGACCTTGTTGGTCTTTGGCTTTGGCTGAACCTGCTCAAGCACAAGCTCGATGACTGCCATAGGAGCGTTGTCGCCCTTACGGTAACCAAGCTTGGTGATGCGGGTGTAGCCACCCTGACGGTCTGCAACCAACGGCGCGATCTCGGCAAACAGCTCGTGGACAACTGACTTGTCCAAGATCTGCTGCATGACGCGACGACGAGCGTGCAGGTCTCCGCGCTTTGCGAAGGTCACTAGACGCTCAGCAAGAGGGCGCAAGCGCTTTGCCTTGGTCTCGGTGGTCACGATCCGCTTGTGCATGAATAGCGAGGTGGCCATGTTGTTGAGCATTAGGCGCTCGTGGGCTGGACCGCCTCCGAGACGTGGGCCCTTTGTTGGGGTAGGCATTAGTTTCTCCTTGGGTTTCTAAAGATTAAATCTGGTCTTCGTCGAAGCCGCCACCGAAGTAAGCGGAGTCGAAACCTGGGACTGCGTCCTTGAACTTCAGGCCAAGCTCAGTTAGCTTGTCGCGAACCTCATCAACGGACTTGGAGCCGAAGTTGCGAATGTTCATCAACTGGTCCTCGCTCAAAGCAATTAGCTCTGAAACGGAGTTGATGCCCTCGCGCTTTAGGCAGTTGTAGGAACGAACGGTTAGGTCCAGATCCTCAATTGGGGTGCTCAGCTCGTTTGACGCAGCAACCTCAACCGGTGCCGGTCCAATCTCAATACCCTCAGCCTCTTCGTTTAGCTCCTTGGCTAGGCCAAACAGCTCAACCAAGGTAGAACCAGCAGAAGCAACTGCGTCGCGTGGCTCAACCGAAGACTTGGTCTCAACGTCAACAATCAGCTTGTCGAAGTTGGTGAACTCACCGGCACGAGTTGCCTCTACGCGGTAAGAGACCTTCAAAACTGGGCTGTAGATGGAGTCCACTGGGATTACACCAGCTTCTGCATCTGGGTTACGGTTCTGGCTTGCCTGAACGTAACCACGACCGCGCTCAATGATGAACTCGATCTCTAGCTTGCCCTTGGCGTTTAGGGTTGCAAGAACTAGGTCCTTGTTGTGAACCTCAACACCTGCAGGAACCTGAATGTCCGCAGCGGTCACAGGACCAGCAGCGCTCTTGGTTAGGTGAGCAACAACAGGTGCGTCGTGCTCTGAGGAGACAACAAGGTTCTTGATGTTAAGAATTACCTCAACAACGTCCTCTTTGACACCTGCGATGGTTGAGAACTCGTGGCTAACACCCTGAATACGGATGTTAGTTACAGCAGCACCTGGAATCGAAGACAACAGGGTGCGGCGCATTGAGTTACCAAGTGTGTAACCGAATCCTGGCTCCAGTGGGTCCAAGATGAAACGTGAGCGATTTGGTCCTAGAACTTCTTCGTGCAATGTGGGTCGCTGTGCAATTAGCACTATTTGGTTCCTTTCATCTGAACATCCGCTATTTGATGTTCGTCATGGAAACATTCAGGCGGGCACCTGAATGCGTGAAGCTTTTGAGTTTTTTTACTTAGACGCGGCGGCGCTTTGGAGGGCGGCAACCGTTGTGAGCCTGTGGGGTCACGTCTGAGATTGATCCGACCTCTAGGCCTGCTGCCTGAAGTGAACGAATTGCTGTTTCGCGACCTGAGCCTGGGCCCTTCACGAATACATCAACCTTGCGAACACCGTGCTCCTGCGCCTTGCGAGCTGCAGCCTCGGCTGCCATCTGCGCGGCGAAGGGGGTTGACTTACGTGAACCCTTGAAGCCAACGTCACCAGAAGACGACCAAGAGATAACTGCTCCGGTTGGGTCGGTGATGGTGATGATGGTGTTGTTGAAGGTCGAGCGGATGTGCGCCTGACCTGCTGGAACGTTTTTCTTGTCCTTGCGACGAGGCTTACGTGCTGTCGCGGATGCTTTAGGTGCTGCCATGATTTATTCTCCTAGAACCTTTAGCCGCGACTAGCGGGTTGCCTTCTTCTTGCCTGCTACGGTGCGCTTTGGACCCTTGCGTGTACGTGCATTGGTCTTGGTGCGCTGTCCGCGGACCGGAAGGCCCTTACGGTGACGAATTCCTTCGTATGAACCGATCTCAACCTTGCGGCGGATATCTGACGCAACTTCACGGCGAAGGTCACCCTCTACCTTGTAGTTGCCGTCGATGTTGTCGCGCAGGGCGATCAACTGGTCATCGGTCAAGTCTTTTACTCTGATGTCTTCTGAAATCTTGGTGGCCTTCAGAATCTCGCGCGAACGAGTTGGGCCAATGCCAAAGATGTAAGTGAGGGAAATCACCACTCGCTTTTCGCGAGGAATGTCCACTCCGGAAATACGTGCCATGTTGTTTATCTTTCGTTTTTTGAAGGTCTGTGACACCGCCGCCCCGACTTGGCTTAGTTGGGCCCCGGCCTTCAAACCGGAGGTTAGCTTTCGCTTGGTGATGTCTTTTGCTATTTAGTTGTGGTTAGGGCTTGTTTAGCCCTGGCGCTGCTTGTGACGAGGGTTTTCGCAAATAACCATCACGTTGCCGTGACGACGAATGACCTTGCACTTGTCGCAGATCTTCTTAACGCTTGGGTTAACCTTCATGCTCTTACTTTCTACTTGTAACGATAAATAATGCGGCCGCGAGTCAGGTCATAAGTTGACAGCTCAACAATCACGCGGTCTCCGGGGAGAATACGGATGTAATGCTGACGCATTTTGCCTGAGATGTGAGCCAAGACTAAGTGACCGTTTGTAAGCTCCACCCTAAACATTGCGTTGGGTAGGGCTTCAACGACCGATCCCTCGATCTCGATTACACCATCTTTGTTGGCCATGCACTCACTTATCGCTACTTTTTTGGCGTCACAAACGCGCAAAAATCCTTAAGTTTCTAAAAGGTTTTCACGCAGAAACGCCAAGGGACAATACTAGGGGTTTTTTCTAGCGATTGCTAGTGGTTAATCCAAAGAAACTGGTGTAATTCCAAAAGGCTTGAGTCCCTCAACTCCGCCGTCTTCAGCAGTTAGCACCCAAATGCCTTTTTCATGCACGGCAACCGAGTGTTCCCAGTGCGCGCCATCTGAGCTGTCGGCAGTGGCAACTCCCCAGTCGTCGTCCTGAATAAAGGTCTTTTGATCTCCAGAGGTAATCATCGGCTCAATGGCTACGCATAGCCCTGGCACGACCTTTGGGCCCTGATCGCGGACCCGGTAATTGAACACTGCTGGATCCTCATGCATCGAACGCCCAATGCCGTGGCCGACATACTGCTCCAAAATGCCATAGGGGCCCTGTGACAGGACGTGCTCCTGAACTGCCACTCCAACTTCGTTTAGCTTCTTGGCGCCGGCTAGCGCAGCAATACCGGCCCAAAGCGACCCCTGACAAACATCAGAGAGCTGCTGGCGCTGCTTTATTAGTTCTCCCTGAGCTCCAGGAACAATCACAGTGAAAGCACTGTCGCCGTTCCAACCAGCAATCTCGGCTCCGCAATCGATCGAGACGATGTCCCCCGCCTCCAAAACCTGATTGGAGGGGATGCCATGAACCACAGTCGAATCAACGGATGCGCAGATGGTGTGGAAGTAGCCAGGCACCAGTTGAAAGTTTGGGATGCCGCCGCCATCGCGAATGGTCTGTTCGGCAATCTGATCGAGCTCCAGAGTGGTCACTCCGGGTTTGATGGCCGCCTTCACGTTTGCCAACGCCTTGGCAGTCAGCAGGCCGGCAGCACGCATTTTGCGAATCTGCTCGTTTGTTTTGAGTTCGTAGCTCTTACGCATCTTCGCTTAGGCCACGCGCTCCGAGCACTTCTGCAATTCTGGCGGTGACTTCATCAACAGCGCCGAGCCCGTCAACCATGGCAACTAGGCCTCTGGCTGCGTAAACATCGATTAGTGGAGCGGTTTGCTCCTCATAAACGTCCTGGCGCTTGCGGATAACATCCGGAGTGTCATCGGTGCGGCCCTGCTGGCTTGCTCGCAACGAAAGTCTTGTCACTAGCTCATCGCTGTCAGCAGTTAGCTGCACAACAACGTCGAGCTTTGTGCCGTTTTCGTGAAGAACATCATCAAGTTCGTGAACCTGATCGATAGTCCGTGGGTAGCCGTCTAGCAGAAAGCCGGCTGCGGCATCTGGCTGTGACAAACGATCTCTAACAAGTGCATTGGTCAGGCTGTCCGGAACGTACTCGCCGCGGTCCATGAAGCCTTTTGCTTCAATGCCAAGCGGAGTTTCATTGGCAACGTTCTCGCGGAAGATGTCGCCGGTTGAAATTGCTGGAATTGAGTAACGCTTGGCCAGCAGAGCTGCCTGCGTCCCCTTCCCAGCACCCGGAGGCCCGATCAGAAGGAGACGAATCACTTGAGTAGGCCCTCGTAATTACGCTGCTGCATCTGAGCACTGATTTGCTTGACAGTGTCCAGACCAACACCAACGATGATCAAGATCGAGGTTCCACCGAATGGGAAGTTCTGGTTGGTGCCGATGGCGCTAAATGCAACCAGCGGAACCAACGCGATCAAACCAAGGTAAATGGCACCAGGGAAAGTGATTCGGCTGATTACGTACTGAAGGTATTCAGTGGTTGGTCGGCCAGCTCTAATTCCAGGGATGAAGCCGCCGTAGCGCTTCATGTTGTCGCTGATCTCCTCTGGGTTCAGGGTGATAGCAACGTAGAAGTAGGTGAAGCCAACAACCAAAAGGAAGTACATCGCCATGTAAAGCGGGTTGTTACCAGCGGTTAGGTAGGTCGAGATGAATGTTACCCAGCCGGCAACCTGACCGGTAGTGGCATCTGGTTGGTTGAACTGTGCAAGCAGTGCTGGCAAGTAGAGCATTGAGGAAGCGAAGATAACCGGGATAACACCAGCGGTGTTCACCTTCACCGGAATGTAGGTCGCCTGCCCACCGTAAGCCTTGCGGCCAACCATGCGCTTTGCATACTGCACTGGAATTCTTCGCTGTGACTGCTCAACTAGAACAACCAGTCCAACAACCAGGAATCCAACAGCCATAACCGCAACGAAGATCTCAATGGTTCTGGTCTGCAGAATCTGCAGCAGGCTAGCTGGGAAGGTTGAGGCAATCGCAGTAAAGATCAACAGCGACATCCCGTTACCAACACCACGCTCGGTGATTAGCTCACCTAGCCACATGATCAAGCCGGTTCCGGCAGTCATTGTGATGACCATCAAGCTGATTGATAGCGGACCGGTGTCAACCAAGATTGGAAGAGTACAGTCGGCACCAAACAGGGCTCCCTGTCTAGCTACCGTAACCAAAGTGGTTGCCTGCAACAGACCAAGAGCAATGGTGAGGTAACGGGTGTACTGAGTAAGCTTTGCCTGCCCTGCAGGGCCCTCCTTGTGAAGGGTCTCGAAGCGAGGGATCACAACTCGAAGCAACTGGGTGATGATCGATGCCGTGATGTAGGGCATGATTCCCAGAGCAAAGATTGAAAGCTGGAGCAGCGCCCCACCGGAGAACAGGTTCACCAATTCATAAAGACCAGAGGTCGACTGGCTTTGCGCTAGACACTGTTGAACATTGCTGTAATCAACGTTTGGGGCTGGAATGAACGAGCCCAAACGGAAGATTGCAATCATGCTCAGCGTAAACGCCAGCTTGTTTCGCAGATCCGGAGTCCGGAATGCGCGAGCTATGGCCTTAAACAAAGTGAACCTACTCCCCTAGATGATTAGGCGTTGATGCTACCGCCGGCAGCTTCAATCTTGGTCTTTGCTGACTCGGAAACCTTGTCAACACTAACTTCTAGCTTAACCGAGAGCTCACCATTGCCTAGCACCTTGACAGGCTGGTTCTTGCGAACAGCACCCTTGGCAACTAGGTCAGAGATGGTTACTGCGCCACCCTTTGGATAGAGCTCGGAGAGCTTGTCCAGGTTTACAACCTGGTACTCAACCCGGAATGGGTTCTTGAAACCACGAAGCTTAGGTGTGCGCATAACAAGGTTCACACCGCCACCTTCAAAGCCCAAGCGAGTTGTCGTACGAGCGCCGGTACCCTTGGTACCTCTACCCGCAGTCTTACCCTTTGAACCTTCACCAAGACCCTTACGAGTCTTTTCCTTCTTGGCTCCCTTTGCAGGGCGAAGGTGGTGCAGACGTAGAATCTGAGACTTCTCTCGCTTCTCAGCTGGCTTCTTTGCAGCAGGCGCCTTAGCGGCAGGCTTAGCGGCAGGCTTAGCGGCAGCCTTAGCTGGTGCCTTCTCTGCAGCTGGCTTAGCAGCAGCTGGCTTAGCAGCGGCCTTCGCCGGTGCCTTTGCAGCTGGCTTAGCAGCTGGCTTGGCAGCAGCCTTAGCTGGTGCTTTAGCGGCAGCAGGCTTAGCGGCTGGCTTGGCAGCAGCCTTAGCTGGTGCCTTTGCCGGAGCTTTCGCAGCTGGCTTCTTTGCGACAGGCTTCTTTTCTTCAGCCATTAGTCGATCTCCTCAACCTTTACGAGGTGGGCAACGGTGTTTACTAGGCCGCGAACAGACAGGGTGTCTTCGCGAACTACGATGTCACCGATGCGCTTCAGACCCAGGGTGCGAAGTGAATCGCGCTGGTTCTGCTTGCCACCGTTTGAACTCTTTACTTGGGTAACTTTTAGACGAGCGGCCATCTTAGGCACCTGCCTTCTCAGTCTCAGCTGGCAATAGACGCGCTGGCGCAACTTCAGCCAGGGTCTTGCCACGACGAGCAGCTACATCGCTTGGTTCTTCAAGCTGACGAAGTGCTTCGACGGTTGCGTGAACAATGTTTAGGGTGTTCGAAGAACCCAGTGACTTGGAAAGCACATCGTGCACTCCGGCACACTCAAGTACGGCACGAACTGGACCACCAGCGATAACACCGGTTCCCTCAGAAGCTGGACGCAGTAGGACTACGCCGGCAGCTGCTTCACCCTGAACTGGGTGAGGGATGGTCGAACCCGCACGAGGAACGCGGAAGAACTTCTTCTTCGCATCCTCAACGCCCTTAGCAATCGCTGCAGGAACTTCCTTAGCCTTGCCGTAACCAACACCAACGGTGCCATCGCCATCGCCAACAACAACTAGTGCTGTGAAGGAGAAACGACGTCCACCCTTGACCACCTTGGAAACACGGTTGATGGTTACAACACGCTCCAGGAACTGGCTCTTGACTTCTTCGCGCTCACGACGATCGTTGCGAGGGCCACGCTCACGAGACCCACGACGCTGCTCGCGCTCGCTTGGGTCAACCGTGGTTGTGGTTGCCGCTTCGGTAGTTGCGGTAGTTTCGGTAGCTTCAGCCACTGGTACTTCCTTCTTCTCTTCGCTCACAGTGCCAGTCCTTCCTCGCGAGCCGCGGCAGCAATAGCTGCAACACGACCTGCATAGCGGTTACCGCCGCGGTCAAAGACCACCTCGGTAACACCGGCCTTCTTCGCGCGCTCGGCAATTAGCTTGCCGACCAAAGTTGCCTTATCGGTCTTGGTGCCATCGTTCTTACGAAGATCCGCTTCCATGGTTGAAGCAGATGCCAAGGTCTGACCCTTGGAATCGTCAACCAACTGCACGAATACGTGACGAGCTGAACGTGTGACAACTAGGCGAGGGCGAGTTGCGGTGCCCTCGATCTTCTTACGCAGGCGGTCGTGGCGACGGCCACGAGCAGCTGACTTTGACTTGCCTCTAGTACCCAGAGCCATGATTACTTACCAGCCTTTCCAGCCTTGCGACGGACTCGCTCGCCTTCGTAACGAACTCCCTTGCCCTTATAAGGCTCAGGCTTACGTAGCTTGCGGATGTTTGCGGCCATCTCTCCGACGGCCTGCTTGTCAATTCCTGACACGATGATCTTGGTGTTTCCCTCAACAGCCAGAGAAACTCCAGCTGGTGGGGTGACGATCACTGGGTGGCTGAAGCCAAGGGAAAGCTCAAGGTCTGAGCCCTTCGCTGCAGCACGGTAACCAGTTCCGACGATCTCAAGGTTCTTGGTGAACCCTTCTGATACACCTTGAACGTTGTTAGCAATTAGTGAACGCGTTAGGCCGTGAAGTGACTTCGATACAGCCTCGTCGTCTGGACGGCTAACGATTACGTTGCCATCCTCCTGCGAAACCTTGATCGGCTCAGACACGGTGATCTTTAGTTCACCCTTTGGACCCTTGACGGCAACGTCCTGGCCGTTGATTTCAACGGTTACGCCAGTTGGCAGTGGGATCGGTAGTTTTCCAATTCTCGACATGTGCGATTACCAGATGTAGGCGAGGACTTCCCCACCCACTCCCTTCTTTGAAGCCTGGCGGTCTGTTAGCAGACCGCTAGAGGTGGACAAGATTGCAATACCCAAGCCGCCAAGCACCTTTGGTAGCTCGGTGGACTTTGCGTAAACGCGAAGTCCTGGCTTGGAAACACGCTTGATTCCAGCGATGCTGGACTCGCGGTTTGGGCCGTACTTCAAGTCGATGCTCATGGTCTTGCCGACCTTGGCGTCTTCTACCTTGAAGGATGCAATGTAACCCTCTGACTTCAAGATTTCAGCGATGGATCCCTTTAGCTTTGAATAGGGAACGCTCATTGAATCGTGATGTGCAGTATTCGCATTGCGCAGCCGGGTCAGAAAATCTGCTACCGGGTCTGTCATTGTCATTTGTGTCTTCTTTCTCGGGGCGGTTTCTTTAGCTCTTTACGAGAACTAAGGACCTACCTCAATCGGTTAGTTAGGCCTGAAACGGGAAACCGAGAGCCTTCAAAAGCGCTCGACCCTCGTCGTCAGTTCTTGCTGAGGTTACAACTGTGATGTCCATACCCCGGACGTGGTCAATCTTGTCCTGGTCAATTTCGTGGAACATTGACTGCTCGGATAGACCGAAAGTGTAGTTTCCGTTTCCATCAAACTGCTTTGGAGACAGTCCACGGAAGTCACGGATACGAGGAAGTGATAGCGATAGCAAGCGGTCTAGGAACTCCCACATGCGGTCACCACGAAGTGTTACGTGTGCTCCAATTGGCTGTCCCTCGCGAAGCTTGAACTGCGCGATTGACTTCTTGGCCACGTTAACCTGAGGCTTCTGGCCAGTGATTGCTGTTAGGTCGCGAATTGCGCCCTCAATCAACTTGCCGTCTTTGGCCGCCTGGCCAACACCCATGTTCACAACGATCTTCTTCAAGCCTGGAACCTGCATAGGGTTTGAGAACTCAAACTCCTTGGTAAGGCCTGCAACGATTTCAGTCTTGTAGCGAGTCTTTAGACGAGGAGCCATCTTGGCATCTGCCTTCTTAGTTGCGGTTGCCATTAGATTTCCTTCCCGCTGGTCTTGGCCACGCGGACCTTCTTGGTCTCACCGTCTTTTGACGTGGTGATCTTGAAACCGACCTTGGAAGGCTTCTTGGTGCTTGGGTCAACTAGCGCCACATTCGAGATGTGGATTGGTGACTCCTGCTTTTCAATGCCACCGGTCTTGCCGCCACGCTCGGTCTGACCAACACGATTGTGCTTGGTGACCATGTTGACGCCTTCAACGATGACCTTGTTGGTCTCCTTGATAACGGCTAGGACGTGACCCTGCTTACCGCGGTAGCCACCCTTTTCCTGCTTGCCGCCGGTGATGACCTCTACTAGGTCACCCTTCTTGATTTTCGCCATGATTAAATAACCTCCGGTGCTAGCGAGATGATCTTCATGAACTTCTTCTCGCGCAATTCGCGACCAATTGGTCCAAAGATACGAGTTCCGCGTGGTTCGCCGTCTGCCTTGATGATGACAGCCGCGTTCTCGTCAAACTTGATGTAAGAACCATCTGCTCGACGCGTTTCCTTTACGGTACGCACGATAACGGCCTTTACTACCTCACCCTTTTTGACATTGGCGCCAGGAATGGCGTCCTTTACCGAGGCAACAATGGTGTCGCCCAGTCCGGCATAACGGCGGGTTGAGCCACCGAGTACTCGGATTGTCAAGAGCTCCTTGGCGCCCGAGTTATCGGCCACCTTGACTCTAGATTCTTGCTGAAGCACTTTATTTCTCCTTGCTTAGTGAATAACGATTCCGACCGTTATCCGCGGGGGGGGTTACTTCGCCTTTTCGAGAATCTCGACTAGACGCCAGTTCTTGGTTGCTGCAATCGGACGAGTCTCGTCGATTACAACTAGGTCGCCGATTCCGGCGCTGTTTAGCTCATCGTGAGCCTTAACCTTCTTGGAAACGCGCATCACCTTGCCGTAAAGCGGGTGCTTCTTGCGGTCCTCAAGTAGTACAACGATGGTCTTGTCCATCTTGTCTGAGACAACATATCCCTGACGAGACTTGCGCTGACCGCGAGTAACTTCCTTGATTTCCTTAGGTGCGCGTGCGACCTTTGGCTTTGGTGCAGCCTTTGGCTTGGCAGCAGCCTTTGGTGCAGCCTTGGCTGCTGGCTTAGCGGCAGCTTTCGCTGCTGGCTTCTTCTCGTCTGCCATCTTTATGCCTCCTCGGCCTTGGCTTCAGCTGTCTTCTTTGCGGCAGGCTTCTCAGCCTTCGCGGTCTTTGCAGGTGCAGCAACTGGCACTGCACGAATGCCCAGTTCACGCTCACGCATGATGGTGTAAATGCGAGAGATGTCGCGCTTTACAGCCTTTAGGCGACCGTGGTTGTCAAGCTGACCAGTGGCTGACTGGAAGCGGAGGTTGAACAACTCTTCCTTTGCCTTGCGCAGCTCTTCTACCAAAACCGATGATTCGATCTTGTCTAGATCGTTTGGAGAAAGGTTTTTTGAACCGATCATTATGCGTCACCTTCTTCACGCTTGATGATGCGAGCCTTCAGCGGAAGCTTGTGGATCGCACGAGTCATTGCCTCTTTGGCAATTTCCTCTGAAACACCGCTTAGCTCAAAGAGCACGCGGCCAGGCTTTACGTTAACTACCCACCACTCAGGAGAACCCTTACCGGAACCCATTCGAGTTTCGGCTGGCTTCTTGGTTAGTGAGCGGTCAGGGAACACGTTGATCCAGACTTTTCCACCACGCTTTATGTGACGGGTCATGGCAATACGTGCTGCCTCAATCTGACGGTTGGTTAGGTAAGCAGGAGTGATCGCCTGAATACCCCACTCACCGAATGATACCTTGGTGCCACCAGTTGCATGGCCCTTACGCTTTGGGCTGTGCTGCTTGCGGTGCTTTACTTTTCTAGGAATCAGCATTACTTGGCTTCACTTCCTGCTGCGACCGGTGCAGCTCCATCCTGGCGTGGTGCACGGCGACCAGCACCGGCTCCCTGGCGAGGTCCGCGCTGAGTAGCTTCCTTTGCAGCAAGCTCCTTAGCGGTTAGATCGCCCTTGTATATCCAAACCTTCACACCGATGCGACCGAAGGTGGTCTTGGCCTCGTAGAAGCCGTAGTCAATGTTTGAACGAAGGGTGTGAAGTGGCACGCGGCCCTCACGGTAGAACTCGCTACGAGACATTTCAGCTCCACCCAAACGGCCAGAACACTGAATTCGAATACCCTGGGCGCCTGCACGAAGCGCTCCCTGGATTCCCTTACGCATCGCACGACGGAACGCAACACGAGCAGCTAGCTGCTCGGCAACTCCCTGAGCTACAAGCTGTGCATCAGCCTCTGGGTTCTTAACCTCAAGGATGTTTAGCAAAACCTGCTTGCCTGTTAGCTGCTCAAGCTCGGTGCGTAGGGTCTCAGCCTCTGATCCACGACGGCCAATGACCAATCCTGGACGAGCAGCAAAGATGTCGACGCGGACACGGTCGCGGGTTCGCTCTAGCTCGATGCGGCTGATGCCGGCACGGTCTAGCTTCTCCTGCAAGTATGCGCGGATCTTGACGTCCTCAACCACGTAGTCGGCGTAGCGCTGACCCTTCTTGGTTGAGTCTGCGAACCAACGTGACCTGTGGTCAGTGGTGATTCCCAGGCGGAAGCCGAACGGATTTACTTTTTGACCCATTACTTCTTACCTGCCTTCGCAAACTCGTCTGGGGTAGCAACTACCACGGTGATGTGGCTGGTGCGCTTATTGATGCGGAATGCTCGACCCTGTGCACGTGGGCGGAACCTCTTTAGGGTCACTCCCTCGTCAACAAAAGCCTTCGAGATGATTAGGTCATCAACGTCCACAATTGCACCGGCTGCCTCACCCTTAACCTGGGCGTTAGCAACTGCTGAGGCGACTAGCTTGTAGATAGGCTCAGATGCTGACTGTGGAGCAAATTTCAAAATACCCAAAGCTTCTGTGGCCTGCTTGCCGCGAATCAAGTTCACAACACGACGGGCCTTCATTGGGGTAACGCGGATGTTACGCAGCTTGGCGATCGCTTCCATCGTTCTTCCTTTTCCTAGGCGCCCCGGCTTAGCCGCGGCGACCCTTCTTGTCGTCCTTCACGTGACCACGGAAGGTGCGGGTGGGTGCGAATTCGCCTAGCTTGTGACCAACCATGGTCTCTGTGACGAAAACTGGGATGTGCTTGCGACCATCGTGAACCGCAATGGTGTGTCCCAGCATGGCTGGAACGATCATTGAGCGGCGCGACCAGGTCTTGATCACGTTCTTGCTGTTGGCCTCGTTTTGTACTCGCACCTTCTTCATTAGGTGCTCGTCGACGAAGGGGCCCTTCTTTAGACTGCGTGGCATCTAGTGCTCTCCTACTTCTTGCCGGCGTAACGACGACGAACGATTTGCTTATCGGATGGAAGGTTTGGCTTACGTGTGCGGCCTTCTTTTTGACCCCATGGCGTAACTGGGTTTCGACCACCAGAGGTCTTACCTTCACCACCACCGTGCGGGTGATCAACCGGGTTCATGGCAACACCACGAACTGTTGGGCGAACACCCTTCCAACGCTTACGGCCAGCCTTACCCCAGTTGATGTTTGACTGCTCGGCGTTGCCGACCTCACCAATGGTTGCGCGGCAGCGTGCATCCACGTTGCGGATTTCGCCAGACGGCAAACGAAGCTGTGCGTTAGGGCCGTCCTTGGCAACCAAACGAACTGAAGCACCAGCTGAACGAGCCATCTTGGCTCCTCCGCCTGGCTTTAGCTCGATGGCGTGAACAACGGTTCCCACTGGGATGTTCTTCAGTGGCAGGTTGTTGCCTGGCTTGATGTCAGCCTGTGGTCCCTGCTCAATTGGGTCACCCTGCTTGAGCTTGTTTGGAGCCAAGATGTAGCGCTTGGTGCCATCAATGAAGTGCAACAGCGCAATGCGAGCGGTGCGGTTCGGGTCGTACTCAATGTGAGCGACCTTGGCTGCAACGCCATCCTTGTCATTGCGACGGAAGTCAATCACGCGGTACTGGCGCTTGTGGCCACCACCGATGTGACGGGTCGTGATACGACCGTTTGAGTTACGTCCACCGGTCTTAGGTAGTGGCCTAAGAAGAGACTTCTCTGGAGTAGAGCGTGTTAACTCTGTGAAGTCTGCAACCGAAGAACCACGACGACCAGGAGTCGTTGGCTTGTATTTACGAATGCCCATTAGCGTTTCTCCTTAGCCGATGTAGGTAAAGATGTCGATGGAACCCGACTTCAGGCTGACAATGGCACGCTTGGTGTCCTTGCGCTTACCCATGCCGAAGCGGGTGCGGCGGGTCTTGCCCGCGCGGTTTAGAGTGTTGATCGAGTCAACCTTGACGTTGAAGATCTGCTCGATTGCCTGCTTGATCTCGGTCTTGTTGGAACGAGTGTCAACCTCGAAGGTGTACTTGCCTTCGTCAATCAGCGCGTAGCTCTTCTCAGAAATTATCGGCTTGATAATTACGTCGCGTGGATCCTTCTTGATGTCGGTCATGACTAGCCTTCCTCAGATACTACAGCTGACTCAACGAATGAGCTCAGCGCGGCAGCGGTGAATACGATGTCCTCGGCGTGCAGCACGTCATAGGCGTTTAGCTGGTCAGACGGAATCACGTGAACCGCTGGCAGGTTGCGCAGTGACTTGTATGAAACCTCGTCATCGCGACCAAGCACGACCAAGATGTTCCTAGAAACTGCAACCTGAGCCAAGAAGCTTGCGGCTGCCTTGGTTGAAGGTGAGTCACCAATTCCGAACTGGTCGATTACATAGATGCGGCCATTGCGAGCGCGGTCAGATAGTGCTCCACGAAGTGCAGCAGCAATCATCTTCTTTGGGGTGCGCTGTGAGTAATCACGTGGCTTTGGTCCGTGGATGATTCCACCACCGCGGTGCTGAGGCATACGGATCGAGCCCTGACGAGCGCGACCGGTTCCCTTTTGCTTGAACGGCTTACGACCAGAACCAGAAACCTCACCACGGCGAAGCGTGGACTGGGTTCCCTGGCGAGCAGCTGCAAGCTGTGCAACTACCACCTGGTGGATTAGTGGAACGTTCGTCTGAACGTCAAATAGTGACTCAGGAAGGTCCACTGAACCGGACTTCTTACCCTTTACGTCAATGATGTCAACGGTAGGCATTAGTTGCTCTCCTTCACCGCGTTGCGGACGAATACCAACTGGCCCTTAGGACCAGGAACGGCACCCTTGATTAGCAATAGACCCTTTTCAAGGTCAACGCCGTGCAGGGTGAGGTTTAGGGTGGTCACGCGGTCGGTTCCCATGCGGCCAGGCATCTTCTTGCCCTTGATGACCTTTGATGGGGTGGTACCGGCACCAACAGAACCAGGCTTACGGTGGTTCTTGTGTGCACCGTGCGATGCGTGAATACCGGAAAAGCCGTGACGCTTCATAACACCGGCGAAACCCTTACCCTTACTGGTTCCAACAACGTCCAGCTTCTGGCCAACTTCAAAGATGTCGACGCCAATAGCCTGACCAACGGTGTAGCTGTCTGTGTCAGCGGTGCGGATTTCTGCAAGGAAGCGGCGTGGGGTGGAACCGGCCTTGGCGAAGTGACCAGCCGATGGCTTGTCCACCTTGCGTGGATCGATTGCGCCATACGCAAGCTGAATAGCTGCGTAGCCGTCGTTTTCTAAATTCTTGATTTGAGTGATGACATTCTCGCCAGCCTCAACCACTGTGATGGGGACAAGCTTGTTGTCCTGATCCCAGCCTTGGGTCATGCCGAGCTTCTTGCCCAGCAGTCCCTTTACGGTTCTAGTTTCTACAGTCATTTCTCAATCCTTAGAGCTTGATCTCGATGTTGACATCTGCTGGGAGGTCCAGGCGCATCAGCGAATCGACCGCTTTAGGAGTCGGGTCGATAATGTCAATGAGACGCTTGTGGGTACGCATCTCAAAGTGCTCACGGCTGTCCTTGTACTTGTGAGGCGAGCGGATAACCGTCACAATGTTCTTCTCGGTGGGCAGTGGCACTGGACCAACTACCTTGGCACCGGCGCGGGTGACCGTATCGACGATCTTGCTCGCCGACACATCGATGACCTCGTGGTCATACGACTTCAGTCGAATGCGGATTTTATTAGCCGCCATAATGACTCGCTTCCGTTTCTAGGTGACCTCTCGGCCACACAATTTGGAGCCAACTCAATTTGCGAAATCGCAAACCTTATTGACCGCCGTAATGCTGATGCACTGTTCTTATGTCAACGCCCTATTTCTAGGGCTCTGTCCGACACCTTGACTCGGGCGTGTCGCGTAAACAATCACGCGATTCACCCAAGAGAAAATCTCGGATAAGTTTTTTGTGGTTCTTAGCTGCGGTTGGCCCAGTTGCCTGTGCACAAATCCAGCAGTGGTTCACGCATAAAGCGCGAATACTCACGAACCTGCACAAGTCTGCCATAGCCTGCAAAGGCAACGCAAGTTAAATCCAAAGGAAATTGGGACTTTTTTATATTCTTTTGAGATTTGCTTCAAAAACACAAAACCCCCCGGTTTCCCGAGGGGTTTTGTAAGAGTTTTTGTTACTACTTGTTGATCTTGGTAACGGTACCGGCACCTACGGTGCGGCCACCCTCACGGATCGCGAAGCGAAGTCCCTCTTCCATCGCAATTGGCTGGATTAGGTCTACGGTCATCTCGGTGGTGTCACCAGGCATAACCATTTCGGTACCGGCTGGCAGGGTGATAACACCAGTTACGTCAGTGGTACGGAAGTAGAACTGTGGACGGTAGTTCGCGTAGAACGGGTTGTGACGGCCACCCTCATCCTTACCAAGGATGTAGACGTTGCCCTCAAAGTTGGTGTGAGGAGTGATCGAACCTGGCTTACATACAACCTGGCCACGCTCTACGTCCTCGCGCTTGGTACCACGCAGTAGTAGTCCAACGTTCTCGCCGGCCTCTGCATAGTCAAGTAGCTTGCGGAACATTTCGATTCCGGTAACGGTGGTCTTCTGCTTGTCGCGGATTCCAACGATTTCAACTTCGTCGTTCACGTTTACAGTTCCACGCTCTACCTTGCCGGTGATAACAGTTCCACGACCGGTGATGGTGAACACGTCTTCAACAGGCATTAGGAATGCCTTCTCGATGTCACGCACTGGCTCTGGAATGTTCTCGTCACAGGCCTGCATTAGCTCCCAGACCTTCTCAGCCCATACTGGGTCGCCCTCAAGCGCCTTTAGGCCGGAAACCTGAACAACTGGTGCGGTGTCGCCTGGGAACTCGTACTGGTTTAGAAGGTCACGGACCTCAACCTCTACAAGCTCAAGAATTTCAGCGTCATCAACCATGTCTGACTTGTTTAGAGCAACCACGATGTAAGGAACGCCAACCTGACGAGCAAGAAGGACGTGCTCCTTGGTCTGAGGCATTGGGCCGTCAGTTGCAGCGACAACAAGAATTGCGCCGTCCATCTGAGCTGCACCAGTAATCATGTTCTTGATGTAGTCAGCGTGGCCAGGTGCGTCTACGTGTGCGTAGTGACGCTTATCGGTCTGGTACTCAACGTGTGAGATGTTGATGGTAATTCCGCGCTGCTTCTCCTCTGGGGAGTTGTCGATCTGATCGAAAGCGTAGCTGTCGTTCAGTTCTGGGAATTTGTCATGCAGCACTTTAGTAATTGCCGCAGTCAGAGTGGTCTTACCGTGGTCGACGTGACCAATGGTTCCGATGTTGACGTGCGGCTTGGTGCGCTCGAATTTCGCCTTAGCCATTTTGGGTCCTCCTGATGGATCCGTAGTAAATCATCGACCAGTTAGCCGACTCTGATTTGGGTTTTTACAGAATTTCTATCTTAGTCAAGTTTGAGTAGTTTTTACTACTCTCCCTTAGCCTTCTGCACGATTTCGTCAGCAACTGCCTTCGGAACCTCCGAGTAAGTCTCGAACGTCATTGAATAGACGGCGCGACCTGAGGTCTTTGAGCGGAGGTCACCAACGTAACCGAACATCTCCGAAAGCGGTACCAGTGCGCGAACAACTTTCACGCCTGATGCATCTTCCATCGACTGGATCTGCCCACGACGTGAATTGATGTCTCCGATAACGTCTCCCATGTATTCCTCTGGGGTACGCACTTCAACAGCCATCAACGGCTCGAGCAGAACAGGGTTTGCTAGTCGAGCAGCCTCTTTAAAGACCATCGAACCGGCAAGCTTAAACGCCATTTCTGACGAGTCGACATCGTGGTAGGCACCATCCAGCAGGGTGGCCTTTACGCCAACTACTGGGTAGCCCGCAAGCACACCGGACTGCATAGCGTCCTTCATTCCGGCGTCTACCGAGGGAATGTACTCGCGAGGCACGCGGCCACCTGTTACGGCGTCAACGAACTCATAAACCTTGTCACCCTCAACCTCCATAGGCTCCAGTTTGATCTGGACCTTGGCAAACTGACCTGAACCACCGGTCTGCTTCTTGTGGGTGTAATCGTGCTTGTCGACTGTGCGACGGATGGTCTCACGGTAGGCAACCTGTGGCTTACCCACGTTTGCCTCGACGTTGAACTCACGGCGCATACGGTCAACCAAAATATCTAGGTGAAGCTCGCCCATGCCCGAGATCACGGTCTGGCCGGTCTCGTGGTCGTGCTCAACGCGGAAGGTTGGGTCCTCGTCGCCAAGCTTCTGGATAGCTAGTCCTAGCTTCTCCTGGTCGCTCTTGGTCTTTGGCTCAATGGCAACCGAGATCACTGGCTCTGGGAAGGTCATTGACTCAAGCACGATTTGGTTGTCTGAATCACAAAGGGTGTCACCGGTTGTGGTGTCCTTTAGGCCAATAGCAGCGTAAATGTGACCAGCTGCAGCCGAGGTAACCGGGTTTTCCTTGTTGGCGTGCATCTGGAATAGCTTTCCGATGCGCTCCTTGCGGCCCTTGGTTGAGTTGATCACCTGGTCGCCAGAGTCAACGTGGCCAGAGTAAACACGAATGTAGGTAAGACGCCCAAAGAATGGGTGGGTCATAACCTTGAAGGCTAGAGCTGCAAATGGCTCGTCGAATGAAGGCTTGCGAGTTAGGCGCACTTCCTCATCACGAGGATCTCCACCCTCAACCGATGCCACGTCAAGTGGTGAAGGAAGGTAGTCGATAACTGCGTCCAGCATTGGCTGAACACCCTTGTTCTTGAATGCAGAACCACACATGATTGGGTAAGCAAGAGAGTTCACGGTTAGGTGACGAAGACCCTGCTTGATTTCCGCAACGGTTAGCTCGTCGCCGTTGAAGAACTTCTCCATCAACTCTTCGGAAGTTTCCGCAACTGCCTCGATCAAAAGTGCGCGGTACTCGTCAGCCTTTGCCTGCATATCAGCTGGAATTGGCTCTATTTCGTACTTTGCACCAAGCTCAACATCTCCACGCCAGGTAAGGGCGCGCATTTCAACTAGGTCAATGACACCCTCGAAGTCGCTCTCGGCTCCGATTGGAAGCTGAATCACAACTGGCTTTGCGCCTAGGCGGTCGACGATGGTCTTTACGGTGAAGTAGAAGTCAGCTCCGAGCTTGTCCATCTTGTTCACAAAACAGATGCGAGGAACGTTGTACTTGTCAGCCTGACGCCAAACGGTCTCAGACTGAGGCTCAACACCCTCTTTACCGTCGAATACGGCAACGGCACCATCTAGAACACGAAGGGAACGCTCCACCTCAACGGTGAAGTCCACGTGACCTGGGGTGTCAATGATGTTGATCTGGTTGTTCTTCCAGAAGCAGGTGGTTGCAGCAGAGGTGATGGTAATTCCACGCTCTTGCTCTTGTTCCATCCAGTCCATGGTGGCAGCACCGTCGTGCACCTCACCGATCTTGTGAGTGATACCTGTGTAATACAGGATTCGCTCAGTGGTGGTTGTCTTACCGGCGTCAATGTGCGCCATGATGCCGATGTTACGAACCTTGTTCAGGTCGGTGAGCACGTCTTGTGCCACGGTTGCCTCCGAAATTTTTTGTTGACTAGGGGGATGTTGCTACTGCCAAGTAAGTTTTTAGGCTCGGGCAGTGGTGCTGGATTACCAGCGGTAGTGTGCGAATGCCTTGTTAGCCTCGGCCATCTTGTGAGTGTCCTCACGACGCTTCACTGCAGCACCGAGGCCGTTTGAAGCATCAAGGATCTCGTTCATTAGGCGCTCGGTCATGGTCTTCTCACGACGCTGCTTAGCGAACTGAACCAACCAGCGCATCGCCAAGGTGTTAGCACGGTGGCTCTTTACCTCGATTGGCACCTGGTAGGTCGATCCACCCACACGACGAGAACGAACCTCGACGGTTGGGCGAACGTTGTCTAGAGCCTTCTTTAGAAGCACAACTGGGTCATCGCCAGTCTTCGCATTGGTGCCCTCTAGGGCGCCGTAGACGATCTTCTCAGCAATTGACTTCTTGCCATCCAACAAAATCTTGTTTACTAGCTGCGATACAACTGGGGAACCGTAAACCGGGTCCTGAACAACTGGACGCTTCGCGATTGGGCCTTTACGAGGCATTACTTACCCTTCTTTGCGCCGTAGAGGCTACGAGCCTGCTTACGGTCTTTAACAGCCTGAGTGTCTAGTGCACCACGAACAATCTTGTAGCGAACACCAGGCAGGTCCTTCACACGACCACCACGGACTAGCACCATTGAGTGCTCCTGAAGGTTGTGACCCTCGCCCGGAATGTATGCGGTTACCTCTGTACCGTTTGACAGCTTGACACGCGCCACCTTGCGAAGCGCAGAGTTCGGCTTCTTAGGGGTCGTTGTGTACACACGGGTGCATACACCTCGCTGTTGCGGGTTTGCCTTTAGGGCTGGAGCCTTGGTCTTGGTGACCTTTGGGCTGCGTCCCTTGCGAACCAACTGCTGAATTGTTGGCACTAGTACTCCTCGTTCTTGTTTCTTCGGCGCGCCAGAATGACGCATTTTGAACCGAAGGTTTTGACCGTGGTCTCAAACACTAGCGAGACTTGGCCTGGCTCATGCCGTTGCATGAACCCTGCCAAGCATACCCGTAGCGCTTACAACCGGTCAAATACTTTTTTATTTGTCTTGGTTACTGCTCATCGATGGAAAATGGGTCAGAGACACTCAAGCTGAGCTCCTGCGAATCCAAATCGGCTGGGTCATAACCCTGGTCCGACCAGATTCGGTTTGGATAGCGCTCGGCCTTAGCCTCTTCTGTTCCATCAATTTCGAAGTTGCGGTGAGCTGCCAAGCCGGTTCCGGCTGGGATCAACTTACCGATGATCACGTTCTCCTTCAGACCAACAAGCTTGTCCTCACGGCGATCTAGCGCTGCCTGAGTCAAGACCCTGGTGGTCTCCTGGAACGATGCGGCTGACAGCCACGACTGTGCTGCAAGGGACGCACGGGTCATACCCATTACTTCCTGACGAGCACTGGCAGGACGCAAGCCCTGACCAACTGCTGCGCGGTTCTTGCGTGCAAAGCTCTGACGGTCAATAACCTCACCAGGCAACATGTCTGTGTCACCCGAATCAATAACGGTCACCTTGTTCAGCATCTGACGAACAATCACCTCAAGGTGCTTGTCGTGCAGCGGAACACCCTGTGAACCATAGATCGCCTGAACACCGCGGATGATTTCTGCAGCCGCTTCACGCGAACCACGAATCATCAACACCTCGTGTGGAATTGGAGTTCCATCAACCAGGTAGTCTCCAGCCTCAACGCTGTCACCCTTTTCAACAACCAGGTCCTCAACTGAAGTGACCGTGGTGATTGGAAGGTACGGGCTTAGCTTCTTGAAGGTCTTCGAAGCAGTTCTCGAGAAGCTGTACTGAGTGGCTAGTGCCTCAGCTTCCTTCTCTGCCTTCTCACCCTGTGGGCGAACGTAGACCTCATAGCTCTTAGCTCCGGTTGCTGAAACCTTCTCCAGGATGTCAACCTTTCCGGACCAGAATGCCATAACAGCAACCTTGCCGGCCTGACGCCATCCAACACGAGCTTCTAGCAAGTCGGTAACACCGTTTAGACCCTGGGTGATGTCATAGGAAATCAGACGCTCAACACGAACCTTCTGACCACCGATTGACTTCAGAATGGTCTGCTTCTTAGCGCTCGACGCAGCACCACCGGTGTGGAAAGTACGCATTGTTAGCTGAGTACCAGGCTCACCAATTGACTGAGCGGCAATGATACCGATGGCTTCACCAACGGTTACCTTCTGGTTGGTAGCAAGTGACACACCATAACAAGCGGCACAAATACCACTCTCGGCCTCACAGGTAAGAACTGAACGAACTGTGATTGTCTCAAAGCCCGCTTCCTTGATCCTGCGAACTCCAGCGTGGTCAATGTTCTGACCAGCGGCTAGGTAAAGGTCCTTGCCCTTCTTGATGTCAACCAAGTTAGTTCTACCAACAATTGATAGCTCTACTTGCTCTTCATCTAGCAGGTCCTTGTCCAGACCCTTGGTGGTGCCACAGTCTTCAATCTGAATGATGACATCCTGAGCCACGTCAACCAGACGACGGGTTAGGTAACCCGCGGCGGCTGTCTTCATGGCGGTGTCAGCGTTACCCTTACGGGCACCGGTGGCGTTAATGAAGTACTCGTGCGGGGTAAGACCAAGCAGGTAGTTACCCTTCACTGGCATCGGTGCAAAGTCACCAGACGAGGTTGCAACCGGACCACGCATACCCATGATGGAACGAATCTGTAGCCAGTTTCCACGAGCTCCAGAGGTCACCATCTTGTAGATTGCGTTGTCGGTTGGGATTGACTCCTGCAACAGGGTCTGCATCTCGTTGGTTTCCTTGAACCACAAAGCACCCAGCTCATCACGACGCTCCAGGTCAGACTTCAGACCGTTGTCGAAAGCTTCCTGAATCTTGGTGTGCTGCTTCTCGGCCTTCTTGATCCTGGCGTCGCGCTCCTTGTCGAAGCTGCCCTTGGGATCGAAGTTAGCGTCTGAGATAGCCATTGAAACACCAGCTCGGGTTGCCCAGTGGAAACCGGCATCCTTCAGTGCATCAAGTGACTGTGCAACTTCGGTGCGGCTGAACATCTCAACCAGGTCAGACACAATCTGTCCAAGCTGCTTCTTGCCAACCTGCATCTCAACGTATGGGTAGGCACTTGGAAGTGTCTCGTTGAATAGAGCGCGGCCGAAAGTAGTTTCCTTCAACTCGTCCTCGATGCGAATACGAACCTTGGCGTTTAGGTCTAGGCCACCCAAGTCAAAGGCCATCTGAGCCTCTGCCATTGAGGTGAAGGCTAGGCCCTCTCCGGTAGCACCCTCAGCGTCAGCTGTCAGGTGGTACAGACCAATGATCATGTCCTGGGTTGGAGTAGCAACCGGACGTCCGTCCGATGGCTTCAGAATGTTGTTAGAAGCAAGCATCAAGATGCGAGCCTCAGCCTGAGCCTCAACCGAAAGTGGAAGGTGAACAGCCATCTGGTCACCGTCGAAGTCGGCGTTGAACGCAGCACAAACAAGAGGGTGAAGCTGAATAGCCTTACCTTCAACCAGCTGTGGCTCAAACGCCTGGATTCCCAAACGGTGCAGAGTAGGAGCACGGTTTAGTAGCACCGGACGCTCGCGAATAACTTCTTCTAGAACACCCCAAACCTGTGGGCGGCTACGCTCAACCATTCGCTTAGCGCTCTTGATGTTCTGGGCAAGACCCATGTCAACAAGGCGCTTCATCACAAAAGGCTTGAATAGCTCAAGAGCCATCAGCTTTGGAAGACCACACTGGTGAAGCTTTAGCTGCGGTCCAACAACAATTACCGAACGGCCCGAGTAGTCCACGCGCTTACCCAATAGGTTCTGGCGGAAACGACCCTGCTTACCCTTTAGTAGGTCAGACAGTGACTTCAGTGCACGGTTACCGGTTCCGGTAACAGCGCGGCCACGACGACCGTTGTCAAACAAAGCGTCAACAGCTTCCTGCAGCATGCGCTTCTCGTTGTTCAAGATGGTCTTTGGAACAGCACCTAGGTCAACGAATCGCTTTAGACGGTTGTTACGGTTGATCACCCTGCGGTAAAGGTCGTTTAGATCGCTGGTCGCGAAGCGGCCACCGTCTAGCTGAACCATTGGGCGAATCTCTGGAGGCAACACTGGCAGAACCGACAACACCATTGATGTTGGAGGCGTACCAGACTGCGCAAAGCTGTTTACAACCTTCAGACGCTTGATGGCCTGGGTCTGCTTTGAACCCTTGGTGGTTGCGATCTCAGCACGTAGCTCAGCCGCAGCACCCTCAAGGTCGAAGGCCGCTAGGACCTGCAGAACCGCCTCAGCACCGATTGAGGTGATGACGTAGTCAGAGAAGTAGTAGTCAAAGTAGTCAAAGACCACGTCGTTTGGAATTAGCTGTCCAACCGAAGCGGTTAGGAACATTCTCCATGCCAACTGCTCCTTGTGAAGGTTGGCTGGGCGCTCTAGACGGGCATACTCGCGAACGATCTTGTCGATCTTCTTCTTGACATCAGCCTGAAGCTTCTTGATCTTCTTGGCCTCGTCAGTGGTGCGAACAACAGCGTCCTCGTCCTCTTCCTCGGTCTCAGCTGCAAGTGCGCGAGGTGACCAGAATGCGTCTGCATCCTTTTCCTCAGCCGCAATCAGCTGCTCAAGGCTCTTGGCGAACTGCTTCTCGATCCAGCGAGGAGCTTCCCAGAACTTGTTTGAGATCTGCATCTCAAGACCAAGCTCACGCAGCTGGGCGATTTCATCGCCAGCGGCTGCTTCGAACTCTTCGTCACGAGCGTCAATAAGAGCGCGGATACGAGTCACATACTCTTCGCGCACCAAATCATACTCGGCATCACGCATCTCGTGGTCGATGTCCATAACGCGGTAGGCAGCAAAGTAAATGATCTTTTCTAGATCCTTTGGAGCCATGTTCAGCAGGTAACCAAGGCGTGATGGAACACCCTTGAAGTACCAGATGTGAGTAACAGGAGCGGCAAGCTCGATGTGACCCATGCGCTCACGACGAACTGAGGACTTGGTTACCTCAACGCCACAGCGCTCACAGACGATTCCCTTGAAGCGAACGCGCTTGTACTTTCCACAAGAGCACTCCCAGTCCTTGGTAGGACCGAAGATCTTCTCGCAGAAAAGGCCATCCTTTTCAGGCTTCAGGGTTCGGTAGTTGATGGTCTCAGGCTTCTTTACTTCACCTGATGACCAAGAGCGGATTTCCTCGGAGGTAGCTAGGCCAACCCGAAGAGCACTGAAGTTTTCTACTTTCACAGACATGTGTTTATTCCTTTACGAAAATTCGGGTTCGGGTTACTGGTAAGTGTTGAAGTCGGTGTCGGATGACAGCTGCTCGTTGCGGCTTAGGTTGATGCCAAGCTCCTCAGCTGCGCGGTCGGACTCGAACGCCTCATCCTTCAGAACTACCACTCGACCCTGATCGTCAATTACCTCGACGTTCAGACCCAGTGACTGCATTTCCTTTGCAAGAACACGGAACGACTCTGGAATACCAGGAGCCTGAATGTTTTCACCCTTCACGATTGCCTCGTAGGTGCGAACACGACCAGCAATGTCGTCAGATTTGATGGTTAGTAGCTCCTGCAGTGTGTGAGCGGCGCCATAGGCCTGTAGGGCCCAAACTTCCATCTCACCAAAGCGCTGACCACCGAACTGTGCCTTACCACCCAGTGGCTGCTGGGTAATCATTGAGTAAGGACCGGTTGAACGAGCGTGGATCTTGTCGTCAACCAAGTGGTGAAGCTTCAGCATGTACTTCACACCAACCGCAATTGGCATTGGGTATGGCTCGCCGGAGCGGCCATCGAACAAACGAGCCTTACCGGAACCATCGATTAGACGGTTACCGTCACGGTTTGGAAGTGTGTGATCCAGAAGACCGGCCACCTGGTTCTTAGTTGCACCATCGAATACAGGAGTTGCAACCTTGGTTCCAGCTGGGGCACTGAATAGATCCTTGGCCATGTCATCGGCCCACTTGGCTACGCCAGAGACATCCCAACCCTGGCGGCAAACCCAACCAAGGTGGCTCTCAAGAACCTGACCGAAGTTCATTCGACCAGGAATACCCAGTGGGTTTAGAACGATGTCAACCGGAGTTCCATCTTCCATGAATGGCATGTCCTCGACTGGCAAGATCTTGGCGATGACACCCTTGTTACCGTGTCTACCGGCAAGCTTGTCACCCTCGGTGATCTTTCGCTTCTGAGCGATGTAAACAACTACGCGCTTGTTAACGCCAGCACCTAGCTCATCGCCCTCTTCCGCGTCAAATACCTTGACGCCGATGATGGTTCCCTGCTCACCGTGTGGCACCTTCAAGGATGTGTCTCGAACCTCACGGCTCTTCTCGTTGAAGATTGCACGGAGCAAACGCTCCTCGGCCGAAAGCTCGGTCTCGCCCTTAGGAGTAACCTTTCCGACCAGGATGTCGCCTGGACGAACCTCGGCACCGATGCGAATGATTCCCTGCTCATCTAGCTGAGCAAGCGCTTCAACTGAAATGTTTGGAAGGTCAGAGGTAATTTCCTCGGCACCCAACTTGGTGTCGCGAGCGTCAACCTCGTACTCCTCGATGTGAATCGAAGACAGGGTGTCGTTCTTCACTAGCTCCTGGCTCAGAATGATCGCATCCTCGAAGTTGTAACCTTCCCATGGCATGAATGCCACAAGCAGGTTCTTACCAAGAGCTAGCTCACCGTTCTCAGTCGAAGGACCGTCAGCCAAAACATCGCCGGCCTCAACCCGCTGACCAATTTCAACAATGGCCTTCTGGTTGATAGCGGTTCCCTGGTTTGAACGGTCGAACTTGCGAAGGTTGTAGGTCGAGCGAGATCCATCATCGTTCATCACGATGATCTCGTCTGCGTCGATTTCCTCAACTACACCGGCAAGCTCGTTGATTAGAACTGCGCCGGAGTCAATCGCTGCAAGGCGCTCCATGCCGGTTCCAACATATGGGCTCTGGGCCTCTAGTAGTGGAACGGCCTGACGCTGCATGTTCGCACCCATCAGCGCACGTGACGAGTCATCGTGCTCAAGGAATGGAATCAACGAGGTTGATACTGAAGCTAGCTGACGTGGGGAGATGTCGATGTAATCGACGTCCTCAGCCGCAACTTCAACCATGTCGCCACGGAACCGGGCAAAGGCACGAGGACCAACTAGTGATCCGTCATCCTTCAAAGGAGTGTCAGCACCGGCAATAACCTTGCCCTCTTCGGCGGCAGCATCTAGGTACTCAACCTTTTTGCCAACCTTGCCGTCCTTGACAACGCGGTATGGAGTCTCAATGAAACCGAACGCGTTGATCTTGCTGAAAGCTGTAAGTGAACCGATTAGACCAATGTTCGGGCCTTCCGGAGTCTCAACTGGACACATGCGACCGTAGTGGGATGGGTGAACGTCACGAACCTCCATCTGGGCACGCTCACGTGCGATACCACCTGGTCCAAGAGCAGACAAACGACGCTTGTGGGCAAGGCCTGCAAGCGGGTTGTTCTGGTCCATGAACTGCGATAGCTGGCTGGCACCAAAGAACTCCTTGATGGCAGAAACAACTGGGCGCAGGTTAATCAGGGTCTGTGGGGTGATGGCTTCGATGTCCTGAGTTGACATGCGCTCTCGAACAACGCGCTCCATACGAGACAGACCGATGCGAACCTGGTTCTGAATCAACTCACCAACCGAACGAATACGACGGTTGGAGAAATCGTCGATGTCGTCCGAGGAAACAACAAGGTTTACCTTCTTGCCGGCCATCTTCACGCCGAACTCAGCACGCTGGGTGTTCGAGGAAACGTTGTTGGCCAGGGTTAGGTCAAATAGCAACAGGTACTTCAGCGTGGAAACAATGTCCTCGCGAGTAAGAGTTGTCTGCTCAGCATCCTGGTTGATCTGAAGCTTGCGGTTTAGTTTGTGACGACCTACGCGCGCTAGGTTGTAGCGCTTGCCCTCAAAGTAGGTTGAGCGCAACCATGCCTCGGCAACCTCAGCTCCAGCAGCTTCGCCACGAACCTTGCGGTAAACCTCGCGAAGAGCGTCTTCCTTGGAAAGAATTCCGTTTGGGAACACCTTTGACTCGTCATACTCGAGAGTTCTCTCGATAATGTCTTCGTCGTAGCTGATGCCCAGTGGGCTTGCCTCTGCGGCAGCCTTGATGTCTGCAAACTCAGCGCGGATCTCTTCCTTGGTAAAGCCAAGTGCCTTTAGGAAGATGGTCGCTGAAACCTTGGTCTTGCGGTCTACCTGGACCTGCAGGATTGGCTTACCAAACCTTGCAGCCGGCTTACGCTCGTCCTTGACCCACTCGGTCAGGAACTCGAGGTAAGAACCACGGCTTGGAATGATCTGGGCCTTGTTGTTTCTAACGTCTAGGTTTCCAGTGGTGTTGGTTGACACCGAGAAGTAAACACCTGGGGAACGCACAAGCTGTGAAACAACCACACGCTCGGTTCCGTTGATGATGAAGGTTCCCTTGCCGGTCATAACCGGGAAGTCACCCATGAAAACAGTCTGGCTCTTGATTTCACCGGTTAGGTAGTTGGTGAACTCAGCCTTGATGTAAAGCGGCTTGGTGTAGCTCTTGCCCTTTTCCTTGCACTGGTCAGGAGTGTAGGTCGGGTCAAACAGCATCGGCTCAGAGAAGGACAGGCCCATCTTCGCATCCTGGGCAGCGTTTGAGCTGTCCTCGATTGGGCTGATCTCCTCAAAGACCTCGTCCAGACCGGTTCTAGCATCCTTACCAGCGATCTCGCGCCAAGCAGGGTTGCCAACCAACCAGTCAAAGCTCTCAGTCTGAAGTGAGAGAAGATCTGGAATCTCGATTGGGTCTGGGTGCTTAGCAAAGGTTGGACGCATTGCAGAGCGAGAGTTTTTTGCGGACTTGATGGTTTTAGCGGTTTTCGCAGCAGCCAAAGTAATTACCCCTAGGGTTCTCGATTTTTTTAGGCGGGAATCTGCTACCTAACCCAAAGACGCCGCAATATGCATCGCGCCAGACAACCGCTATATATCGTCGGGCAAAGATTAGGAAAGCAAACCTCAATCCTAAGGGCTGCGTATTATGCTACGCAACTTAAATTCTTGCTGATTCTTTACAAATTTGTGATGTTTGAATTTCTTGCAGAAAAAGGCGCCAATTAGGCCCGGATGTGCCTGAAAGTTGACACCGTTGCTGCAAAGGCTGCAATCAGCACCCCTGCTCCTACCACCAGTGGCGCAATTGACCAGACATCGTCGATTCCAACGAAACTGGTAAAAGCGAGCTGAGTTGCCAGCAAATCAGTCACAAAGTAGCTGGTGCCAAACCCAACAGCCGCAATCGCCAGAGCGCCACCGATCAAAGCGGCCAGAACTCCCTCGAGAATAAATGGCAGCTGAATCGACCAGTTGGATGCTCCAACCAACCGCATGATTGAGATCTCACGCCTCCTAGAAAAGGCACTGAGCCGGATGGTGGTGGTGGTCAAAAGCGCCGCGCTTGCCAGCATGATCGCAGCTACCCCGGCAACAGCTAGGGATGAGATGTTCAAGAAGTTGATGATTTGATCTAGGTAACCGCGCTGATCCCGGACCTCAGCCACGCCAGGCTGGTTCGAGAACGCTTCAACAATCAAGTCGGTTTTCTCTGGGTTTACCAGATTCACCCAATAGGCCTCGTTCAGCTGCTCTGGCAGCAGGTACTGGGCAGCGGAGAGATCTTCGCTCTCTGCCAAAAATCGGTCGAAGGCATCCTGCTGGTTTTCAAAGTAGAAGGCTTCGATGTGCGGACTGAGTGCAGCCGATTCCAGTTGATCTCCAACCGCCTTTACCTGACCGTCACTGGCAGCGCCGTCTGGACACTGCTCCTCTGGTGAGAAATCAGAGCAAAGGTAGATCGCGATCTGAGCGCGGTCATACCAATAGTTCTTCATGTTGCCAACCTGCAGCTGCAACAGTGCTGCCACCGAAACAAAGCTCAGCGACACAAAAGTGACCAGGGTGATCGAGACGATCATCGAGAAATTCCCGCGGATCCCGGCCCACATTTCAGAAAGGATGAACCCTAGCTTCATGGCTTTTCCTCAAAATCTTTAGGCTCTGGAATTACCGGCATCGGCCCCGATGGGATTTCCTTGTAGCTGGCGGTTTCAGCGTCGCGAACGATCTCGCCGTTGCTGATTTCAACGACTCGCTTTTGCATCCGGTCCACGATGTTTCGATCGTGGGTCGCCATCACGATTGTGGTGCCGGCAAGATTGATCCGCTCCAGCAGGTTCATGATTTCGGAACTTGAAGCAGGATCAAGGTTTCCGGTCGGCTCGTCGGCCAGCAAGATATCCGGGCGGTTCACAACTGCCCTGGCGATAGCAACACGCTGCTGCTCACCACCGGATAGCGCCGATGGCAGTGAATCAGATTTGTGATCCAGCCCAACTAGCCGCAGCACATCCGGAACGGCGGTCTCAATGAAAGCTTTGGGTTTACCAATCACCTTGAGAGCGAAGGCGATGTTTTGATAAACAGTTTTATTTGGAAGCAGCCTAAAGTCCTTGAAAACCACGCCAAGTTTCCTGCGGAACTGTGGAACACGCCTTGCTGGCAACCTTGAAAGATTCTCGCCCAACACCAGCACATTTCCCTGATCTGGTCTTTCCTCGCGCAACATCATGCGCAGCATGGATGACTTGCCTGACCCCGAGGTTCCAACCAGGAAGACAAACTCACCTCGTTGAATATCGAGTGAGACTGACCTAAGCGCTGCCTCATTGGCTCCGCGATAGGTCTTGGTAACTTCTTCGAGTCTTATCATGCTGAGATGAGCCTAGATAGCCAAGCGGCTCTCGCCGCTTAGGCGCTTGGGGATTTTCTCAATTCTTGAGAAATTCAACTGGCGGTGACGGTGGGATTTGAACCCACGGTGGACTTTCACCCACACAACTTTTCGAGAGTTGCACCTTCGGCCGCTCGGACACGTCACCGCCGGCAAGCTTAGCAACACTCGAACAATTACCAATAGGCTTCCGATATGGCCACAGAAGGTTCAACTAAAGCGATCCTCGCGGCGCTTCTTGCAAATCTTGGAATCGCCATCACCAAGTTCGTCGCATACCTGTTTTCAGGCTCCGCATCGATGCTGGCCGAGAGCGTCCACTCCGTTGCCGACTCTGGCAATCAACTGCTGCTGATTATTGGTGGCAGGCGCGCTAGAAGGACAGCGAGCGCCGACCACCCATTTGGCTATGGCCGCTCTCGCTATGTCTATGCATTTTTGGTTTCGGTCGTGCTGTTCACCGTCGGTGGCTTGTTCTCGATCTACGAGGGAATCAACAAGCTCAATCACCCGCATGAATTGACCAACGTCTGGTTGCCTATCACCGTGCTGCTGGTTGCAATTGTGCTCGAAGGGTTTTCGCTAAAGACCGCGATTGCCGAATCTAATAAGGTTCGAGGCAATCAGAGTTGGGTGAACTTTGTTCGTAAGGCCAAAGCTCCCGAGCTTCCGGTTGTGCTGCTTGAAGACTTAGCTGCCCTAATCGGACTGGTTCTGGCTCTGCTTGGTGTTGGCCTCACAGTCCTGACTGGCAACGAGGCGTTCGACGCCTATGGCACTCTGGCAATTGGAGCACTGCTGGTGGTAGTGGCAGTGATCCTAGGAATTGAGATGTCCAGCCTGCTAATTGGAGAGGGTGCCGGTCCTCAAGATGTTCAAAAGATTCGCAAGGCCCTGAGCGAAACCGAAGGCGTCGAATCTGTTATCCACCTAAAGACTCTCTACATCGGCCCTGAGGAGCTGATGCTTGGAGCCAAGATCGCTGTTAACGAAAATAGCTCCGGCCAAGACATCGCCAGAATCATAGATTTGGCTGAGGCAGCGGTAAGGGCCGTGATGCCGGTTGCAAAGACTATTTACCTGGAGCCGGACATCCTGAGGTCAAAAACTAACGCTTAGCCTCGAAGAAATCCTTCAGAATTTTCTGGCACTGATCCCCCAGCACCTCTGGGATGACCTCTATCGGTTTCCCTAGTCGCGCATCACGCAAGATGTCGTAGGCAGATCCTGCAGCACCGACCTTTTCATCCCAAGCACCAAAGACTACCCTTGGGATTCTGGCAGCAACTATCGCCCCGGCACACATAACGCAGGGCTCCAGGGTCACAAACAGCGTCGTGTTCTCTAGCCTCCAAGAACCAAGGGCATTGGCCGCACCCCGAATCACTTCAACTTCGGCATGGCTGGTCGGATCGTTTTTTTGCTCGCGGTAGTTGTGCGCGGCGGCTAAGACATTGCCGTCGGCATCAACCAGCACCGCACCAACCGGAACCTCGTCCCCTGCAAGCTTGGCTTGTTCTAGACTGAGGTGCATGAAGTGTTCAAAATCCATAGGCTTGAGCCTATGCGACTTCACGTAGCGAATCATCCGCTTATTACCCACAAGCTAACCGTGCTCAGAAACAAGACCACGCCAAGCCCACAATTTCGGCAACTGGTTGAAGAACTAGTGACCCTGCTTGCCTACGAGGCAACCCGCGAGATCAGGGTTGAGCCAGTCGAGATTGAAACCCCAGTGCAGAAAACCACCGGAATCAAGATCTCCAGCCCAAAGCCGCTGATTGTTCCGGTGCTTCGAGCCGGCCTTGGCATGCTCGAAGGAATGGTGAAGCTACTTCCAAGTGCGGAGGTTGGATTCCTAGGGATCAAGCGCAACGAAGAAACCCTTGAGCCCTACACCTACGCAAACCGCCTGCCGGATGACCTGGAAGATCGCCAGGTCTTCATCATTGACCCGATGCTTGCAACCGGTGGAACCCTGAATGACTCCATTGACTATGTGTTTGAGCGCGGTGCTCTTAGCGCGACCTGCGTTTGCTTGCTGGGAGCCCCTGAGGGCGTTGAAAACGTTAAGGTGCACCTAGCTGCGAAGTGGCCAGGACGAAATGTTGACATTGTGCTCGGTGCACTTGATGAAAAGCTAAATGAACTCGGCTACATCGTTCCCGGCCTTGGAGATGCTGGAGATCGCCTTTACGGCATTGCTCAGTAGCCCTCTCTAGAATCGCTCTCTGTCGCCTTGCAATCACTAAACTCCTAAGCACGATGAAGATTTCAGTCATAGGGCTCGGATATCTGGGCGCAACCCACGCGGTTGCTATGGCGTCACTGGGTCACGAGGTAATCGGGATTGAGCCGGACTCGATCCGGACTGCGCAGCTAAAAGCTGGAATAACCCCGTTCCACGAACCGGGTTTGCAACAGGCCCTCGACAAAGTCTTGGCCGCCGGAAACATTAGCTTTCAGTGCCAGCACGATGACCAATCAGCTGCTGCCGATATTCACTTCATTTGCGTTGGTACACCACAGGCTGCCGACAAAAGCGCCGACACCTCTTTCGTTTTCGCTGCTGCAGCTGAGTTGGCCAAGGTTCTAAAACCAGCGAGCCTGGTAGTTGGGAAATCAACGGTTCCGGTGGGTGTTGCCAGAAAGTTGATTAGCCAGATGGCTGCAATTTCAGGATTCGAACCAAAGCTTTGCTGGAACCCAGAGTTCTTGCGCGAGGGCACCGCCCTTGAAGATTCGCTGCATCCCGACCGAATCGTTGTTGGCAGCAACAACCACCAGGACACAGTGGCACTGCGCGTATGCTATAAACCAATGCTTGATAGCGGCACTCCGCTAGTGGAAGTTGACCTCGAGACTTCTGAGCTGGTAAAGGTTTCTGCAAACGCATTCCTTGCGACCAAGATCAGCTTTATCAACGCCATGGCCGAAATAGCGGAGGCATCCGGTGCCGATGCTGTGAAGCTTGCCGAAGCCATCGGCATGGACAATCGAATTGGCAGCAAGTTCTTGCGCACTGGCATCGGCTTTGGCGGGGGTTGTTTGCCAAAGGACATCCGTGGCTTTATCGCCAGAGCTGACGAGCTCGGTGTTGGCTCTTCATTAGATTTTCTAAAAGATGTCGATGCGATAAACCTTCGCCGAAGGCAGCGCGTTATCGACTTGGCAACTCAAGAACTCAAAGACCTCAGGGGCAAGAAAATCACAATGCTCGGCATTAGCTTCAAGCCTGACAGCGACGACCTCCGAGATTCCCCAGCCCTTGAAATTGCAGTTCGCCTGAAAGAACTTGGAGCAGCGGTTTGCTGCCATGATCCAATCTCCCTTGATGCCCTGCACTCAATCGAGCCCGACCTCAAAACAGAAGCGGACATCGGGAATGCGATAGCTGATGCCGACCTGGTAATTCTTGGCACCGAGTGGAGTGACTACCGCAAGTTGCAGCCAGCGGCTTTCACTGCAGCCCCGAAAACCAAAACCATCATCGACGGTCGCAACGTTCTGGACGTAGACCTATGGCAGGCTGCCGGCTGGAAAGTAATCGCTCTCGGAAGAAATATTCAAAATGCCTAAACTCAAAAACGTTTCGTTTGTGATGCCGGTGCTTAATGAAGAGGCCTACCTTGAGCGAGCGGTCGAGTCAGTCTTCGCCCAGTCGACACCCGGCAAAACCGAATTGGTTTTAGCTCTTGGTCCATCCACTGACCAAACCGATGCGGTCGCAAAGACGCTGAAGAACAAATATCCAGACCTGAAACTGGTTGAGAATCCCACCGGGAAAACCCCGGAGGGCCTAAACCTGGCAATAAAGGCAAGCAAGCATGAGGCAGTGATCCGGGTGGATGCGCACTCGGAATTGTCCGAGGACTACGCCGCAACCGCGCTTCAGATCCTGAACGAAACCGGGGCTGCCAATGTCGGCGGCATGATGGTTGCCAAGGGCGAAACCGACTTCCAGTCTGCAGTTGCCTTTGCCTACAACTCGAAGTACGGACTCGGTGGTGGGTCGTTCCATGTTGGAGGAACTGCTGGTCCTGCCGACACCGTTTACTTGGGTTGCTTCCGCAAGTCAGTAATTGAAGAGCTTGGACTTTATTCTTCGAAGTGGGTGCGCGGACAAGACTGGGAACTAAACCTAAGAATTCGAAGCGCCGGCCACACGGTCTGGTTTGACCCGAGACTAAGGGTTGGCTATTGGCCTAGAAAGAGCATCAAAGCTCTTGCCAAGCAGTTTTTCTCTACCGGGGTGTGGCGTGGTTCTCTAACAAGAGAGAACCCACTGGAATCTAGCTTCCGCTATTGGATCCCACCGCTATTGGTGCTGGGAAGCATTTTTCAAATACCTCTGTGGATCTACCTTTTCGCAGTTGCCGGCGTGAGCTTCGGGCTGAGCGGTCTGGGGTTTAGACAAAAGCTGTGGCTCTTGGTGGTACTTCCGACCATCCACCTTTGCTGGGGAGCTGGCTTTTGGTTCGGTTTGATGTCAGATCCACGCAAAGCTCGGTGATAGATTTTGGTGGTGATCAAACCAGAAATAGTAATCTGCTCGTTCTACACACCGGATGAGTATTACGGCAATCATGCCAAGCAGTTGCGCGAGCAGTTGGACGAGCTTGGACTTGAGCATGAGCTGCTGGAGGTGCAAAAGAATCCGGACGAAGACTGGGCCGATGTCACCCGAAAGAAGATTGGATTCATTAAGCAGGTCTGCGACCGCAATCCAACCAAGATGGTTTTTTGGATAGACGTTGATTGCCGCATCTCGCACCTGCCCGACTTCATCGCCAACTCTTCCGCGGATCTGATTGGATTCCAGCGCGGCTTTGGTTCTCCAATGAGAATTGGCTATCACAACCGAACTCGGTTCTGGGAACCAAGCTTCTGGGGCGTGAACGCAACCAAGCAGGGCCGCAAGCTGATTAATGACGCCTTTGACCTGGAGCAGCGAGCAGAAATCAAGGCAACGGATGACTACTTCTTGGAAGAAGCATGGCGTGCCAACGCCAGGCTGATCACCTTCCAAATGATTCCAACCACCGCCAAAATGCGTGACCGAGGAGTTACTGAGCCGGGACAGCACTCGGCCTTTTTCTCATTTGGGTCCAGCGGTAATGTTGCCGACTTCAAGGACAAGGTGGTCCAGCATGGCCAGGGGGCCAAGAAGATCGGCCTTCGCAGGCAGGTTCTGAGGCGCGCCAAGAAGCTTGAAGCTGCTCTTCCAGACAGCATCAAAAATCCGCTTCGGTCGCTAGCCGACCGGGCGGGCGTGACTGGATTGTTGACCCAGGGGCGCCCCACTCACATTGATCCCGCAAGAGCCAACTCGCTCGGCGAGATTTTAAAAGCCGGAATGAACGGGCGAACCGATGATTTGGTTAGGGCGACATCGGACTTTGAGAAGAAGTTCCTTGCCAGCTACCAGGACCAGGCAACGATTGATGTTGCCGGCAGCTTTCTGCACTACAGCGCCAAGCCAGGACCCAAAACGATTCCGCTGACCTGGTGGGCAAAGCCATTCCCAGGAAACTTCGGTGACTGGCTATCGCCGCTGATGATCTCAAACTTCACGGACAACAAAATTTCGTTCCAAGCGCCAACCAAACCGATCTCCCAGAAGCACCTGGTTTCAATCGGTTCGATTGGCCGCTTCATCAAACCAAGCTCAATCGTGGTTGGAACCGGAATTTCGAGCGAGGATATCCTGCTGAGCAAAAAGGCAGACTACGTCTCGGTTCGCGGACCGTTGACCGCAGCGGTGCTGGCCAAATCAGGTGGGCCAAAACTCGAGAGCTTTGGTGACCCTGGTCTTGCACTCAGCGAAGTGATTCCGGCAAAACGCGGCAAAACAAATGGCAAGGTCGCCTTCATTCGTCACTTCTCGCACCTGGCAATTCCGGTGAGGCTGCCAGAAAACGTTGACGAGCTTCGGGTACTGATGTCTCACCCGGACCAGATAGCCAGCTTTGTGAATAATTTGATCGGCTACGACAGTGTTGTGACCTCTGCCATGCACGTAATGATTGTGTGCCAGTCATATGGCATTCCGTGTGCGCTGGTGACATTTGCTGGCTTTGAGGAAAACGTTCACGGAACCGGCATCAAGTACCAGGACTACGCGCAGGGTGCCGAGGTGGAAGTTATGAACCCGCAGGTGATTCCGCTGGATCTGAACAAAATTGATCTTGATAACCTCACCCGCGACATTCAGGTCTCCAAGACCAAGAAGCTTGAGGTGGTTCAGGCAATAAGGGCTGGACTTGAAAGGTTCGATTCCTAGTGAAACGGATGGCCATCGAACTTTTTGCGTCCGCAAGGCTATTGCTGCCGACCAAGAAATTCCGATGGCAACTGTTTGTCTTAGTCCTAATCGCTGCGGCGATTCCTGTGACCGAGTTGCTTGTTGCAAAGCTATTCACTGACCTCGTGATTGACGGGGCCAACAGATCCATGACGGAGCTGGCCGTTTCAGTTGCAATCTTTGCCGTGCTGTTTATTGGAACAAGAACCGCAAACTACGTACAAAAGACCTACCGAATCAAGTTCTTCGACAAAGCTTTCGGTGCCGACACCAGAGAGCGGTCCAGCCAGAAAGAAAGCTGGGAATGGGCCATGGCCCTGGAGATGGTCAACGTCTTCAGCTTCATAACTCAATTGCTTGTCATCTCCGGTTTCTTCTTCTTGCTCTCTCCTGGGTTCGCCGGCCTCAACCTGCTGTTAGTGCTAATCGTGCTTGAGGTCTTCGGCAGGCTATTTAGAAAGCAGCAAATCATTCAGCGAGGCTTTGTGGATGCCAAGCGAAATAAGGAGATTGTTGCGCCGGCTGACCGGCTCGGATCAAGAATTCAGACCGCTGAATTTGGAACACTGCTTGCCAGCATGTTGGTGGTGCTGATGATGGGCGTTCTGATCTGGTTCAGCATCGCCGCTTACATCTCCCTGTCTAGCACCATCGTGTTTTTCTTGGGTCTACGGCTGCTAAACACAACCTTCTCTTCGGTTTCATCGGGCTTGATGAGATTTGCCAGGGCGAAGGCAAACAGCTTCTGATGCCAAAGCTCACAATTGGCTACTCGACTCTGGCCGATCGCCTAGCCAATGTTCAGCTGCCCAAAAACCAAGCCTGGGAATACCAGTTTCACGTTCAGGGCGCTTCCTCAAAAGACCGGAAGCCCCTTCACTTTTATTTGGAGAGCACGGGTGTGGCCAAAAGCCGCAACAGTGCGATCAAACATGCCAGTGGCCAATACCTGCTGTTTGGAGATGACGACGTGGTCTTCAATCAAGATCAGTTGCAACTGGCCCTTAACTACCTAGATGCAAACACAGGGGTCGCGCTGCTTTTAGCGCAGGCCGAGGATGAAAACGGAAAGCTAAGAAAGAATTACCCGGGTCAGGTCACACCCCTGAATAGATTCAACTCAGCTAAAGCCGCCACCTACGAAATGATTGTGCGGGTCGAGGCGATCAAGCAACTTGGAATCAGGTTCGATGAGGACTTTGGTGCAGGCGCTCCAAACTATCTTGGGGATGAATATATCTTCATAGCGGATCTGCTTCGGGCCAACGGCAGGGCAGTGTTTGCACCGTTCACCATTGCCATGCATCCATCGGAAAGCTCCGGCTCCAGATGGGGAAAGACTGAAGACCGTGTTGCCAGAGCGAAGGTTTTCACTAGGGTCTTTGGCGCGGCAGCTCCGTTTGTTAGAACAGGCTTCGCGCTTCGAAGAATCAAGGAACTTGGCGGCATCCAAAATGCCGCGAAGTTTATTTTTGGAAAGTAGCTACTTAGTCACAACGGTCTTTGAGAACGCCGCAGGTCTCACCCCATTGAGATACAAGTCAACATTCACTGTCAAGCCAATGGCCCCCGTAAGGCGACTGAAGGCTTGAAAGTCCTTGGTAACCGTCACCTTTTGCCACGTGCCGGCAATCTTCCAGGAAAGCGTTGACCCTTTGTAGCCCTTGGCATAGACGACTATCTTGCCATTGAATGTTCCGACATTCAGCACCTGGTCTGGGTTTGCAACCGGAACGATCACGCCATTTGGCTCGGTATTTGTAAGCAGCGTGTAGGCGGCTGCCAAGTCCACCATGGGAATGTCTTTACGGATCACATCGTCGACTGGTTTTCCGGAGACCTTCATTGCAGACAGCACCTGTTCGGCACCATGTTGCGGGAAAGCCTGGCGCAGCAGCGCATAGCTACCTGCAACCAGTGGTGACGCTGCGCTGGTTCCAGAGGCCTTGGAATAGCTAAAGGTGTCCGCGCTAATTGCGTAATCAGGAGCTAGGAGCTCCACCTTGCCTGACATCGTCACGTACCAAGAAACTACATTGGATGAATTAACCGAACCAACCGCAACCGCGTCCTGCAGACAGCTTGGGAAAATGGAGGTGGCAACATCAAGCGTTGGGGTGTTTCCAGCCGAGGCAAAAGGAATCACTCCGCCCTTTCGAAGCGACTTCAGAATGGTGGCCATTGACTGCAGTTGCGGATTGGTGTCACACTGCAACCACTCCCGAGGCATCTCCTGGAAGTAACCGCCCCAGCTCATAGATAGCGCAACGATGTTGAGCTCCTCCTTGCGCTGGTCGATGTAGTTCAGTGCTGCCAAAATTCCGTTCAGGCTCAAATCGACGTTGGCCATCAAGATATTTGCCTGAGGTGCGATCCCTCCGGGAGCATCCGGCTGGGGATTTCCGGCAACGATACCCGCCACCATGTTGCCGTGGTCCTCAGAGACCACGTACTGGCCTCTGTCTTTGCGCTGAGAAGCGGCCTCAACACCGGATTGCTCCCTGGTGCCATTTGGGCACAGGTAGCTGGATGTCGCCTCGACGTAGCAAAAGCCATCGATAATTTGACCTTCAAAATACGGGTGGGTTAGGTTCACGCCCTGATCGATCATGGCGACCGTTGTGCCCTCACCAAAAAATCCGTTGTTCCAGAGAGTTGGCGCATTCACTGCCTGGTAGGCAGGTTCACTCGGCGCAGCCGATGCTGGCAGACCAGCAGCTAGGACAACTGACAACGACGCCAGTAGCGCCAAAAACTTGGATTTCAACAAAGCCCCTCTCGTGCTTAGTCCATAAGCATGCTAAAAATGAGTGTTTAGTAATTCATTAATCGAGTCTAGGCTTTAGTCATGAGCATCCCCTCGGAAAACACCGACTATAAAGTAACCAAGGCAGTGGTCCCGGTTGCGGGTCTTGGCACCAGATTCCTGCCAGCGACCAAAGCAATGCCAAAAGAGATGCTCCCAATAGTCGATAAACCAGTTATCCAGTACGTGGTGGAGGAGGCTGTTGCGGCGGGGTTGGTTGACCTATTGATGATCACTGGCCGCAATAAGAACGCCCTCGAGAATCACTTCGACCGGGTTGCTGAGCTAGAGCAGGTGCTCGCCACAAAAGGGGACAAGCAAAAACTGTTCAAGGTTCAAGAAAGCTCGCAGCTAGCCGACATTCACTACACCAGGCAGGGTGACCCAAGGGGGCTCGGTCACGCCATCCTCAGAGCAAAGTCTCATGTTGGCGAGCACAGCTTTGCTGTGCTGTTGGGTGATGACATTATCGACAGCCGCGACCCACTGCTAGATCAGATGCTGAGACTCCACGAGGAAACCGGAGACAACGTTATTGCCCTGATGGAGGTCCCGAGAGACCAAATTTCGCTCTATGGCTGCGCTTCAGTCACAGACCTAAACAATGGATCCGCCAAGGTAATTGACCTGGTTGAGAAGCCAGAGGCTGCCGCGGCACCATCCAACCTCGCAGTTATTGGTCGCTACGTGCTCAGGCATGAAATGTTTGACATCCTGGAAAAGACCGAACCTGGCCGTGGTGGCGAGATTCAGCTGACCGACGCTCTGCAGTATGCAGCGAAGCACCCAGAAATTGCCGGTGGGGTTAGAGGGGTAATTTTCGATGGCCGCCGCTATGACACCGGTGACAAGCTTGACTTTATAAAGGCCACCCTAAAAATTGCCATTGACCGTGAAGACATTGGTCCAGAGCTAAGACTGTGGCTAAAGCAATACGCAGAAACTATTTAGTCCGCTTGCAGCGTTCAGAACAGTAGCGAACAGATTCCCAGTTTTTTGCCCAGGCCTTCCGCCACACCATTGGTTTCCCGCAGCGCTGGCAGGGCTTTTCCGGAAGGTTCTCCTTCTTGACTCCCCGCAACTAATTGATTCCTATTCGGTTGCAGCTTCTGGGAAGGAGATTGAAAGCACTGATTTTGGAACATCCATCATCTCTACCCAGGTATTGCCAACCGCCAGCTTCAGCTCCTGGCCTGCCTCGGTGTGAAGCAGAATTGGATCTTCAATACCGCCCTTTGACCAAGAGCCCTTGACGTAAAAGCCGTCAGAGAAGATGTGGGCGATGCCCCCGTTGTTTTCCAGTTTGGCCTTCGGGATTGCTCCATACTTTGGATCAACAAAACTCAAATCGTGGACAACCTCCATCACAACAACGTTCTTGGCTGCAACTTGATCGCCACCTACTTGAGTATGTGGGGTGCCATCTTGAGAGCGTAGCCACGCTGTTTGCGGCTCTTCTGCCCAGGGGAAACTAGCGTTCCCCAAGTCCCAAACCGAACGCATCTGCGGATATTTAACGCTCAGTCCCTTTGCAACAACACCTTCTGAAACCGCAGTTGGGATTGCGTCAAAGGCAAAACCTGCCTGTGGGGTTGGCTGTTGGTCGGCATAGAGGGCCTGAAGGTCTTGAGCCTTGAAATAAAGGTTCCAGGGTGCCTTGCGGCTTTTTTCCCGGTAATAGGTGTCGTTGTTCATTTCAGTGTCTTCATCACTGATTACCAGACCGGTAGCTTTCGCCGCATTCTTGAATGGCACCTGACCGCCCGAGAAGACAAAGACCCCGTGGAACGGATTAACGATTGCGGCATCAACCGGCCGAACCGAACGAACTGGCCCAATTGACTCAGGCATCCGTGAGTGCCAAACAGGCAACAGCCTTGTCAAGCCGACTTCTACACGGGTGACATAAACAATGTCTGCGTCGTTTAGGGCCAGCTGCGGTCTACCGGATGAAGTGTTGTCAATCTTTGCCGAAACCGCTGGCATTGCAAGATACGGGTTTTCACCCTCGAGGTAAGTAACTCCTGTTAGTGCCGCCGTTTCATAAACCGGCTCTGGCTCGGGCTCTGGCTCCTGTGTCACCTGCGGAGCGGCCGAAGATGTTGTTGGGGCAGCCGGTGCTTGGCTTGCACAGCCGGTGAGAGTCAGGAGTGCGGTTAGTAATAGGGCAGACACTTTGAGTTCTTGCATCTGCACAAGTTTAGACAAATCAGACCTGGTTGCCTGCGACACCCGCGCCTAATCTCAACTATTCGGACTCGACGTTGCGCCTGAGTTTTGAGCGCCTCACCAGGTAGTCACGGAGCAACTCGGCTGGCAGTAACAGCGAGGTTCCCGCGATGATAATTAGCACGGTCAGTTCCAGGTTTGCCTTAACGGCCTCAATACCGCCCAGCCAGTAGCCAGGGCCCATGAACACCGCGGTCCAGATGGTTGCGCCGATTAGATTCAGCTTTGTAAAGCGCTTCGGATCCATTTTTGAAATTCCCGCAAGAGTTGGAATCAGCGCACGCAGAATTGGCACAAACCTCGCCAGGATTACCGCACGGGTTCCGTAGCGCTCAAAAAAGGCGTGGGTTCTGTCGATCATTGACTGGTTCAAAATGAATTTTCGATTCTTGCTAAACAGCGCCGGTCCGATTTTGTCGCCGATCCAGAAACCAACCTGACTGCCGGTAAACGCACCCACCCAAATCAGAATGAAACCTGCCCAATCAGGAAGCCAAGAGTGCGATGTGGCAAGAGCCAGGCCGGTTAGGAACAGTAGCGAATCGCCAGGCAAGAATGAAGTGAAAATGAAGGCCGTTTCAAGGAAAATCACAACAGTGACGGCTATTGCGGCCCAGTCACCAAAAGCATCAATGATTCCCTGCGCATCAAGCCAGTTCACTTCGCTCCAGTCTTGCAGCTAAGAAACTGCCGGGTACCCCTTTGGTGTTGAGGTCGAGCTTAGCCCTTACAGGTAAACGGAAAGTTGCGGTTTTAAAACTCTGGGCATCTTCCTAGCATTACCGCCAAAATTTCTAGGAACCAGGGTAGAAATTGACCGCTCCGCGCACCCACACCGTGACCTTCATGCCCACCTCCGGAGCAAAGGGTCCATTAGATCGTGCCCTGATTTTTACACCTCGAATGTCTACTTCAACAACTGCGTCGTGCCCGAAAAAGACCCGTCCAACAACCTCGCCATCACCTTGTGGGTTTGGTTGCAAATAAAAGTTCTCACTTCGAATCGCAACAGTGCCCGCCTGACCTTCGACTAGCTCGCCAGTAGCAGTGAGCTTTCCCAAAACAGTTTGAATCTTGCCGCCTGCAACGGCACCATCAATTAGTACCGAGTCACCGAGGAAGGTCGCGATGCCAACATCAACGGGCGAACTGTAGATTTCGGTGGGGGCGCCCACCTGAACAATTTTGCCGTTTCTCAAAACTGCCACTTTGTCAGCCAGTGACAGCGCCTCTTCCTGGTCATGGGTGACCAGAATGGCGGTTGCACCCTCGGCTCTAAGCGCAGCCTTGACGTCCTGCCTGAGCCTGGAACGTAGCTCGGCATCAAGCGCACTAAAGGGCTCGTCCAGCAAAATAAGGGCCGGCTTGGGAGCAAGCGCTCGAGCAAGCGCGACTCGTTGCGCCTGCCCACCTGAAAGCTGGTCCACTCTGGCATTTGCAAACTCGGTGAGCTCAACTAGCTCCAGGAGTTCTGCAACTCGGGCACTTTTGTCCCTGGCGCTAACACCGGCCAGACCAAAACCGATGTTTTGGCTGACGTCTAGGTGCGGGAACAGCGCTGAGTCTTGCGGAACAATCCCAAGGTTGCGCTTTTCTGGAACCAGCACCGATGTTGAATTCGAAATCTCGGTGCCGTCTAATTCGATGGTGCCGTCGGTTGGTTTTTCAAACCCAGCGATCAAGCGCAACAGCGTGGATTTACCTGCAGCAGAAGCACCCAACACCGCAAACAGTTCTCGGTCATGAACCTCAAGGTCCACGCCCTGCAACACATTCAGGCCATCAAAGGTCTTGGTTATTCCGCGAAGGTTTAGTTCAGCCATTAGCTTCTAACCTCCGATAGCGCCCTGCGCGCCTGCAGGTTCAATGCCAGTGCCGGCAACCCGGCAATGATAACCAGTAACAGGGCATATGGTGCTGCCTGCGAATAGGCCAGATCTTCGGTTGCTCCCCACAATCTGGTGGCCAGGGTGTTGAGCGAGCTGGGCCTGAGTAAAAGCGTTGCCGGCAGCTCTTTTAGAACCGTTAGGCCGACCAGCGAAACTGCTGCAACTATTCCAGGAAGCGCAATTGGCAGCACGACCCTAACCATTGATTTATTTGCAGGCACGCCCAATGACTGCGACACCTCTTCGAGCAACACCGGCACCTGTGCAATTGGGGTGGCAAGTCCGGCCAGTGCGTTTGGCAGGAACAGAATCAAATAGGCAATTAGCAGCAGCCAGCTGGTTTGATAAATCCAAGGCGTGACATTCGCACCAAAGAAAACCAGGGCAAGCCCAACCACTATTGCTGGAACAGCATGAATAGCCCAGCTGCTCCACTCAACTATCTGGCCCAACCTTGACCGGTATCGAATCGACCACAGTGCAATCGCTGTTCCAAAGATGCCGATGCCGATGCCCGCCAACCCGGCAAGCTGCACCGATCCCCAAAGCGCATTCAAGAGAACCCCAAGATCCAAATTGGAACTGCCCTGAACGCTCCAAATAACCAGGCTGGAAATCGGCAAGGCTGTGCTGAAAATCGCAATCAACCCCAGCCAAAGCGCCGCGGGTAACCGCCAGATACCAAGTTCAACCCGAAGCTTTTTGCCCAGCTGTTTCTTGCTCGCCACATACACGCCGCGATATTTCCGCTCAAACCAAATCACCAGCAAGGTAATCAGAAGCAGCACAACAGCCAGTGCTGCTGCCGAAGTTCGATCAAAGCTCCCGCGGTAGGCGTTGTGGATTGCTCGAGTGAAGGTGTCGTAGCGAAGCAGCGCAATGGCACCGAACTCCCCCAAAACATAAAGCGCAACCAACAACCCGGATGCGGTTGCCGCGGTTCTAACCTGGGGCCAAGTGACCTTAAAAAGAACCTGCAACTTACCGAACCCCAGGGTCCTAGCCACCTCCTCAGAAGAGCTATCAAGCCTTGCAAGCGCAGCCGTAACCGCCAGAAACACCAGCGGACTGGTGGCAAGGGTGAGTACCAACCAAGCCGCAAAGAACCCAGACAGGCCATTGAATATCGAAATGTAGCTAAGGGCCATCACGTAGGAGGGAATCGCCAGCGGCAAGGCCGCGCTCACGGCGAACCCGGCAGCAAAGACGACATTTGTCTTGGTCGTTAGCCAAGCCTGCGAAAAGCCAATCACCAGCGCTGATGCGGTAACCGCCAGCACCAACAAACCGGTATTGCCCAAAAGCTCTAGGGTTCGAAATCTCAGGATTTCTGCCAGCGCTGCCTGCCACCCCTGAATTAGCCTCACTGCCAGATAGCCAATTGGGACCGTTGTCACCAGGGCAGCAAAAACTCCGAGTACTACAACTAGTGCCGGAGCCTTACGCATGATTTAGATAAGCCCTGCTGCCCTGATCAAATCCAAGGTTTGATCTAACCGGTCGAGATCATTGAGGTCGATAGCAGGTGCTGGAATCTCAGCCAGAGGAGTCAGATCGACCGGTGCGGTAACCCCGTCGATTAGCGGGTATTCGCTGGTCTCTTCCGCGAAATAGCGCTGACCGGTTTCACTGAGTAGGTACTCAACAAATTGTCTTGCCGCCTTGGAATCGGCAACGATCCCAACTCCGGCTGCATTGATTAGGTTTCCGACATCGCCCGATGCAAACTGCCCGATCTTTGAAGTTAGGTTTTCAAAACCAACTTCCTGACCCCGCGCGAACCAGTAGTAGTGGTTGATCAAGCCAGCATCAATCGCACCTGACTCAACAGCTTCCAAAATGGCAGAGTTTTTCTCATACAGGACGGCGTTTTCCTTCATCGCCTCAAGCCACTGCAGTGTCTTGGCATCACCCTCGATTACCTGCATCGCCGTCACAAAGGCCTGGAAAGAAGCATTTGTCGGAGCAATGCCGACTCGCCCCTTCCACTCAGGTTCTGCCAGATCGAAAACCGACTGCGGCAGTTGGCTAACCCGCTGTGGGTTGTAGTTCAGAACCCGGACCCGGCCAGAAACTCCAATCCAGCTGCCATCGGCAGCTGAATAGCTTGCGGGAACCTTTTCCAAAATTGAATCCGGAAGTTGAATCAGAAGCCCCGCTTTACTGACTGCCCCCAGCGCTCCGGCATCCTGAGCAAAGAAAACATCAGCGGGAGAGTTTTGCCCCTCTTCTAGAAGCTGGGCTGCCAGCTCGGCGCTGCCGGCATATCGAACCTCGACTTGAATGCCAGTTTCTTCTTGAAAGCTGTCGATCAGCGGCTGCACCAGTGACTCACTCCGACCGGCGTAAACCGTAATCGAGTTCTTGTCTTCATCAAGTGGATTTGAACATGCAGTTAGCGAAAGCGCCAGGGCGCCAGCAACTAGATAGCTCAGAGTTTTTTTCAATCAGTGGTTCCTAGCCCTAAAAAGTGCGAAGAAATGTCTTCGCTCTAAATAGGTTAGGTAACCCTAACTACTTTGTCAATGGCTGTGTTTTTGATCAATCTCAGCAATCAAAGCTTCCGCCAACGCGCGGATTTCATCGCGGATTGGGCGGATGGTTTCAACGCCCTGGCCAGCAGGGTCGGTCAGCTTCCAGTCCAAGTAAATCTTGCCGGGGTAGAACGGGCAGGCATCGCCGCAACCCATGGTGATCACGTAGTCACTGGCCCTGACATCCTCGTCGGTCAGAACCTTTGGCGAGTTGCCCGAGATGTCTATGCCCTCTTCCAGCATTGCCTCGACAACGGCCGGGTTCACCTGGTCAGCCGGCATGGTTCCCGAGGACCTGACTTCGACTCGATCACCGGCAAGGTGCTGAAGGTAACCGGCTGCCATTTGGCTGCGGCCGGCGTTGTGAACGCAAACAAACATCACGGATGAGATTGGGTTAGACATTTTGTTCCTTCTTTTGTTTCAGGGCAAGCGATAACCCAAGGGCTAGGCCAGCGCCAATTAGTTGGGCAACCATGAATCCTGCTACAGAACCAAATTCAATTCCTGTCACCGCATCGGTGAAGGATCTTCCAAAAGTGACGGCGGGGTTTGCAAACGAGGTCGAGGAAGTAAAGATGTGCCCGGCGGCAATCCAGCAGGCAACACTTACTCCGATCAATCCCAATTTGTTGTGGTCCACAAGAAGCAGAACAATCAGCACCAGCCCAGCACTTGCAACGATCTCACCAATAAAGGTGTTGGGGCTCATGCGCTGAACAACGCCAGAAACCACTGCCTGCTGATCAAACATCAGGTTTGCCAACACCGCTCCGGAAACTGCACCGAGGAATTGGGAGACGATGTAGAAAAAGCCAACGCCAGCTGAGATCTCTTTCCGAATTCCGAATGCGAGAGTCACAATGGGGTTGAACTGCGCTCCGCTTATTGGCATCAGCAAATTGATCACAACAAATAGCACCGCCGCGACGGTCACGGCAATCACCGCTAGTCCAACGGTTTGATCTGCGCCCAGCGAGGTGACCATGTGTCCGGCTCCCACAACGGCCGCGACAATGGCGGCAGTGCCGAGGAACTCGGCTAGGTACTTCCGTAGGTTATCGTCCATTGCTCATCGACTTTCTAGGAGCTAGTATTGAAGTAGTTTATAGATGATTATCTATGTATGAGGTGAACAGAAGATGACTAAAAGCGCACTAACGCTTTCGGACTGCGCTCCCAGTTCTGCCTCGGAGCCGATTGCCAGAGAAAACGCTGAAGACACCGCCAATCTGCTCAAGGCAGTTGCCGACCCAACTAGGCTCCAAATTCTTGCGATCATTGCCAGGGCCGAGAACAAGGAAAGTTGCGTCTGCGACCTGACCGAACCACTCGGGCTCAGCCAACCAACAATCAGTCACCACCTAAAAAAGCTTGCCGAGGTTGATCTGGTTGAAAAGCAACGCCGTGGCACCTGGATTTGGTACTCGCTCAACAACAAACGCTGGAACCAGATAGCAGAGCTGTTCTCTTGACCATTCAGCACACCGCTTTTGGCATTCTGACCCCGGAGCACAAGCACCCGGTTTTCAATGAACGGGCAGTGCGGGGTGCCGCAGGTTTGTTTTTGATGCTTGGTGTTTCAGGCTGGATGGTTGCGGCCCTAACCGATGACTTTTCGCTGCTTCGACTATTTGGTGTCAGTTTCATGATCGACATGTTCATCAGGCTGTTCCTGGGTCAAAGATTTTCGCCGACCCTGCTAATTGCAGACTTTTTTGTCAGGAATCAGAACCCGGAGTGGGTGGATGCCAAACCAAAGCAGACCGCATGGGGCATTGGCTTTGGCATGATGCTGCTGGCCTGCTTCATGATGGGCTGGTTGCAGCTGCAGGGGCCTTTGGTTCTGGCACTGTGTGCGGTATGCATGGTGTTCTTATTCGCGGAGGCAGCTTTTGGTTTTTGTGCCGGCTGCTGGCTCCACAAGAGATTTGCAAAACAAAAGCCAGAGCTTTGCTCTGGTGGATCGTGCCAACGATAGGAAAGAAATGACCACGACTGAAATCACCATCAAGGGAATGACCTGCGGTCACTGTGCCGCAAGCGTCACCAAAGAGCTTGAGGCAATCACTGGCGTAACCAGCGTCCAAGTTGATCAACCCGGCGGTAAGGCGCAGGTGCAATCAACCAACGTAACCCATGAACAAATGGCCGAAGCAGTGGAAGAAGCTGGCTACGAAGCCCTGGAGTTTGCAACCTCGAATGGCTAAGCCAGACCTAGTCGAGCTCGAAATTGAGGGCATGACCTGCACCGCCTGTGCCAGGCGCGTGGAGAAAAGCCTAAACAAGCTCGACGGGGTCACGGCCTATGTTGACTTCGCAACCGAAAAGGCCCACCTTCAGCTGAGTAACCCGGTTGCACTTGATGTTCTGTCCGGGGCAGTTGTCAGCGCCGGATACCAAGTCGGCAGCGACAAGTCAGAAACCAGCAAGCTTAAGCCAAGGCTGATAGTTGGAGCTGTTAGTGCAAGCCTCGCCGTCTTGTTTGCAATGGTGCCGGGCTTTCAATTCGAAAATAGCCAGTACTTGGTTTGGGCACTTGCCACGGCAGTTGTGGGCTACGTGGCTTGGCCCTTTCACGCGGCCGCCATCAAAAACCTGCGTCACTTTGACGCCACCATGGACACTCTGGTGTCGCTCGGTTCAACAGTTGCCTATGTCTACAGCGTCTTCCTAATTCTCGCTGGAGATCACCACACCTACTTTGAAACCGCGGCGGTTGTGCCGTCGGTGGTGCTTCTTGGTCGCTACATAGAAGTGAAGGCAAGAAAAAGCGCAACAGATTCGGTGCGCGCACTACTTAGTGCAATCCCAGACAGGGCCACGGTTGAGATTGATGGGAACCGACAAGAAATTTCAACCGCTGAGCTCAAAAAGAAGATGATTGTGCTGGTCGCAGCCGGGCAAGCAATTCCTGCCGATGGCAAGCTTTTGTCAGCGGCAGCAACTATTGACGCCTCAACCCTGACCGGTGAGTCTCTCCCGCAGGAAATATCAACCGGGGACCAGGTCACCGCCGGCGCCACCAACCTGCAGGGCGAGATCCGGCTGGAGGTAACAGCGCCGGCTGCCAGCTCCAGGCTTGCCAGGATTGCAGACATGGTCAGAGAGGCCACTGCCGAGAAAACCAAGCTGGCGTCCCTGACCGATTCAATTTCCAAGGTTTTCGTGCCACTGGTGATTCTGACTGCCATCCTCACCTACATAATTTGGTCACTGCTTGGCGATCAGGAGACCGCTTTCCAGGCGGCAATTTCGGTGATCGTGATTGCCTGTCCTTGTGCCCTGGGCATTGCGGTGCCAATGAGCCTCGTGGTTGCAACTGGTGTTGGAACCAAGCGAGCAGTGGTGATCAGAAACCCTGATGCCCTCAGGTCGCTAGCGAGAACCAAGATGGTTTTCTTTGACAAGACCGGAACCCTGACCGATGGAAATCTTGCGATTGTCAGATCGGTGGGCTTGGGTGGCGTGAGCGCTGAGCAGATGCTTGAAAAGGCTGCGGCCGTTTCAGCCGGTAGCAGCCACCCGGTCTCAAAAGCGATTGCTGCCGTCACTAGCCAGCTAGCTGTCACCAATGTCTCCGAAATCGCCGGCCAAGGCATCTCTGGACTGGTTGAAGGCATCTCAGTGAGGGTTGAAAAGCCGGGAACATACGAAAATCAATTAGAGCTCGACCAAGCACTGGCAGCTGCTGGCCCAAACACTTTGGTGGTAGTTGCCTGGGAAGGTTGGGCCCACGGCCTAATCGAGTTATCCGATCAACTTAGGCCACATGCCAAGCAGGCTGTAGCCGATCTGCAGACAGCGGGCTTCAGTCCTGTTCTGGTTTCCGGCGATAACCCAGGCAGAGTGGCGGAGATTGCGGGGCAACTGGGAATCAAGCAGTACTTCGGTTCCATCACACCTGAGGGCAAACTGGAGATGCTCGGTCAGCACACCGACCCGGTTGCAATGGTTGGTGATGGCATAAACGATGTTGCCGCTCTTGCCAAGGCAGAGGTTGGGATCGCGATGGGTTCCGGCGCCTATGCAGCTCAAGCAGCAAGCACTATTACGATTTTGGACGACGACCCAAGAGCAATTCCGTTTGCTCTCAGGCTCGGCAAGAAGACCTATCGCAACATCATCGAGAACCTGGTCTGGGCCTTTGGATACAACATCGTGCTGATTCCGGTTGCAGCACTTGGATTACTAAACCCGATACTTGCAGGCGTGGCCATGGCTTTCTCGTCGGTTTCGGTAGTTGCCAACTCGCTTCGGCTAAAACTTGGCTCAAACTGAACTAACTGGAAAACTTGAACTGTGAAGAAAATTCTGATCCACCACGGTTGGACCAACATCAGGCCAGAGGGCCACTGGGCCAGGATTGCCGCGGCGGAGCTTAGAAGCCGTGGCAATCAGGTTTGGTATCCGCAGTTCCCGGACCCTGACACCCCTAGTGCCGAGAAATGGCAGGAGCTCATTCGCCAGGAGGCGAACATGATGGACGAGGTTGAAGGCGGCGAGAAGATAGCAATCTGCCATTCCCTTGGCACCACCAACTGGCTAATCGCGGCCATGAATGATCTATTCACAAAGCCATTTGATCGAGTGCTGCTAGTTGCTCCACCTGACCCACGGCTCACCGACCAGGCCGATGGAATCGAGGGAGACCCGCTCGATCTCACTAACCCGCTACTTGCAATCAACGCCCACAAATGGGCCAAGAATCTGACTGTGATAGCCGGGGACAACGACCACTGGCTCCCACGGGGAGTTGGAATCTATGCGCCAGCGTTGAATGTTGAACCACTTATTTTTGAAGGCGCCGGGCATTTTTCTCTGGACCAGGGTTGGGGCCAATGGTCTGGGTTAACTGCCTGGATAGAAAGCGCTAACCCTCAAGACTTGATGCAGCACTAGGGTCGACCGCTGCACGCGTGCGAACTTTGTGGATGGCACTGAGCCAAACCAGCAAAGCCATAGCGCCAACGCCAAGACTGAAGGTGGTCGCAATGCCAACCTGAGGATTAGTAAGAACCAGCAGCGTAAGCAGAGTGGGCGAGAGTGCTGAAACAAGTTTGCTCAGCATCATGATGTAGCCCTGACGCTGACCAAAGCGCTCTGGTCCGAAAAACAACAGTGGCAGCGAGCCTCGAATAAACGGGTTTAGACCAACCCCGATGCCATGCAGAATCACAAACGGAATCAATCCATTGACACCGAAGGCCCAAATCAAAAGCACTCCCAATGGGTGCGCCGCGATCGACACTGCAGCAACCCGCATTGGAGTCATAAAGGTTCCGGGAAGCAAAATCACTACCCTGGCTAGAACCTGCGATGGGCCGAGAATGGTTGCTGCCAACAGCGCAACCTGACTGCTTGCTCCAAGCTCACCCAACAAAAATGGCAGGGTGGTGTTGACCGAGGAAACAATGAAGCCCTCCAGGGCAAAAATCAAAGCAAAAATCACCAGCAACAGATCAAACCGGAATCGGTTTTTTATGACCTTGCGAATGGCCCCGGTGATGTCAGGGACTTCCTTGCGGGCAACTTTTGGAATGCTGAGGTTAAGCGGAAGTCCTATCACCAGGTGCATCAGTGCCCAAAAAAACACTGCTTGTTGCCAGCCAATTGTTTGCTCCAGGTAGCTGGTCAGTGGCCACGAGATAGTTGAGGAGAACCCGGCAAAAACCGTGATCCCTGCGATCACCCTGTTGGATTTTTCCCCGAAGAACGACACCGCTGTTGCAAAGGCAGAGTCGTAATTGCCCATCGACCCGCCGACTCCTATCAGCAGCCAGGCGCCGACCAACATGGTTTGGTTTGTGCTCACCGAAAGAAGCAGTAGCCCTAGGGCAAAGGCAGCGCTACCCAGCGGTAAAACAGCCCTGCCACCAAGCCTGTCAATTGCCCGGCCGACCTGCGGTCCGAGCAGCCCGGAAACCAAAAGTGAGAGCGTGAAGGTCCAGAAGAAATCTGCGGTTTCAATCCCCAAAGATCTTGAGATTGGCACCGCCAAAATCGCAGGCAAATAGAAGGAGGATCCCCAGCCAATGATTTGGCCAACACCTAAGCGAATGGTTATCGAGCGGCCGCTTGTCAATTGGTGCCTTCTATTGGGTTGGGGCTTTAGTTTATTGCCTCGGCTGGTCTACGCTGTCTAGATGTTCTCTGTAAAGAGTTACCTCACCGGTGTCATGCACCCAGAAGGGTTCCACGGCCAAACCAAGACCAAAAACTACTTTGAGGGCTGGTACTTCAAGTTTGTCTCAGACGACCTAAAGCAAAAATGGGCAGTGATTCCAGGGGTGTTTTTGGGGCTACAGGGAAGCGACACTCACGAAGCATTCGTGCAGGTACTGAACGGCACGACCGGCGAAAGCTATTACGTCACCTACCCCATCGAGGAGTTTGAGGCTGCCGCCGACAGATTTGAGGTTCGGGTCGGCCCCAACCGTTTTTCTGCCCAGGGGGGAGTGCTTGATGTTGGGCCACTCAAGGGTGAAATCAAAATTGAGTCTGACCTAGTTCCGTGGCCGGTGAAGCTCTCTAGCCCGGGCATCATGGGTTGGTATGGCATGGTGCCGATGATGGAGTGCTTCCACGGGCTGGTTTCGTTCAACCACAAGGTCTCAGCGAAACTCGAAGTTGATGGCAAACCCGCTGCATTTAGTGGCAAGGGCTACGTCGAAAAAGACTGGGGCAGAAACTTCCCCAGCGGATATATCTGGCTTCACTCAAACCATCTGGAAAATGACCCGGAAGCATCGCTGGTTGCCTCGGCTGCAATCATTCCGTGGTTGAACAGCTCGTTCCGAGGCTTCATCATGGGCTTTCATCACTCCGGCAAACTTCACGCTTGGACCACCTATAACAAATCAAAAGAGCTGGACCTCAAGATGGACGACACTCATGTCCATTGGTCGGTGACCGGCCAGGCCGGAACATTAACCATCTCGGCACTCCGTGCCAGGGGTGGTCTGCTGCACGCACCTCTTCGGACCGCAATGCACCAAAGGGTTGAAGAAACAATGGACAGCGTCTTTGAGGTGAAGCACGAAAAAGACGGCGTGATTCTAAAACATGGAACAATGAAGGCTGCCGCAATGGAGGTCTTTGGAGACATCGAGAGGCTGCTTTCCATAAATGGCAAATAACAATAAAACCGCGCTAATCACCGGTGCCAGCTCAGGTCTGGGGCTAAATGCCAGCAGGGCGCTTGCAGCCAAGGGCTACAACCTGATCATGGCCTCAAGAGGTGAGGCAAAGCTTGAAAAAGCGAGCGCCGAAATCAAGGCTCAATACCCGGATGTTCAAATCAGCCAGGCGGTGCTGGATGTCTCAAATTTTGATCAGGTTCGCGACTTTGCAAAAACCACCCAGCCGCCAATCGACGTTCTTATGAACAACGCGGGCGTGATGGGTCCAGATTTCAGTCTTTCGGTTGAGGGCATTGAGTCACAGATGGCCATCAATCACCTGGGGCACTTTCTGCTCACCTCATTGCTCTGGGAAAACCTTGAGCAAGCGGAAAGCCCGAGAGTTGTTTCACTCTCCAGTACCGTGCATCGTCGGGGCAAACTAGAAACTGCAAGCGTTTCAGAGATCACCGGTTCCGACAAGGCTAGCTATGACCGCTGGCAGCGCTATGCAGACACCAAGCTTGCCTGCCTGCTGTTCGCCAGAGAGCTTGACATCAGGGCAAAGCAAGCCAAGAGCAAAGTGATTTCTATTGCCGCTCACCCGGGCTGGGCAATAACCGGCCTGCAGGATAACTTTCCGCATCGCCTCGACAGGTTCGCGCAAACCGCAGCTCAAGGAGCACAGTCACAAATCGATGCCGCCATCAACCCGCTGCTGACAGGTGGCGAATTCGTAGGGCCAAGCCTGGAGCTCTGGGGCAAGCCAAAACTGATCAAGGGCACCAACCGATCTAGAGACCTTAGGCTGATGGGTCGACTTTGGACCACCAGCGAGGAACTAACAGGTTCAAAATTCGAGCTGTAGCAGGTAGGCTCATCTGGTTACCAAGGAGCAATTTTGCCAATTATTGACCCCGAAGCCATCGTCGGCTCCCGGATTACTAACCAGAACCTGAGCCGCTGGCTGCACTCATTGCCAGGCGTTGACAAGGTCGGCCTCGAAGCAAGAGCCGCCGCGCTTTCTACTCGGTCCATCAAGACCACCTCCAAGGCCTGGGCCCTGGACATGGCGATCAGCATGATGGACCTGACCACGCTTGAGGGAGCTGACACCAAAGAGCGCGTTCGCAGTCTTTGCCTAAAGGCACTAACCCCAGACCCTGACGATTTAACAACTCCGCAGCCTGCAGCAATCTGTGTCTATGGAGACATGGTCAAGCACGCCAAAGAGGCACTAGGCAAGAGCAAGATTCAGGTCGCAGCAGTTGCCACCGCTTTCCCTTCCGGCAGAGCGAGCCTTGCAGTAAAGCTTTTGGACACCAAAGACGCGGTCAATGCTGGCGCCGATGAAATCGACATGGTGATTGACCGCGGTGCTTTCCTGTCAGGCCAGTACCTAGAGGTTTATAAGTTGATCCAGGCCGTGAAGAAAGCCTGCGAGAGAAAAGACGGAAGCCATGCTCACCTAAAGGTGATCTTGGAAACCGGCGAGCTAGAAACCTACGACAACATTCGAAGGGCTAGCTACCTAGCGATGCTTGCAGGAGCTGACTTTATTAAGACCTCGACCGGCAAGGTGAGCGTGAACGCGACCCTACCCACCACCCTGTTGATGCTAGAGGCTGTTCGCGACTGGTATGACGAAACCAAGATTCAGATTGGCGTGAAGCCAGCCGGTGGAATCAGGACCTCCAAGGATGCAATCAAGTACCTGGTGGTTGTCAAAGAGATCGCTGGCGAAAAGTGGCTAACACCCAAGTACTTCAGGTTTGGAGCATCCAGCCTGCTAAACGATGTTTTGATGCAGCGTCAAAAACTTTCAACCGGTCACTACTCAGGTCGTGACTACGTGAGCGTGGACTAGGAGAATGATGTTCGAATATGCACCGGCACCAGAGTCAAAAGATCTGGTGAAATTCCAAGACTCCTATGGCCACTTCATTGGTGGCAAGTTCACCAAGCCAAGCGCGACCTACCAAACCATCAACCCTGCCACCGAACAGGACCTGGCTGGTATCAGCCACGGAACTGCTAAGGACGTTGACGCGGCGGTCAAGGCTGCCAGAAATGCCTATGAGAAAACCTGGAGCAAGCTAGATGGCGCCACCCGTGGCAAGTACCTCTACCGCATTGCCCGGATCATTCAGGAGCGAGCCCGCGAGCTAGCGGTAGCAGAGACCCTGAATAACGGTAAGCCAATCAAAGAGACCCGCGACGTAGACATTCCACTGGTTGCCTCCTGGTTCTTCTACTACGCAGGTTGGGCGGACAAGCTCGACTACGCCGGACTTGGACCAAACCCTGCCGCTCACGGTGTTGCCGCTCAGATTGTTCCGTGGAACTTCCCGCTAATGATGCTTGCCTGGAAGATCGCTCCAGCGCTTGCTGCAGGAAACACCGTGATTCTAAAGCCAGCCGAGACAACTCCGCTGACAGCCCTGCTGTTTGCGGAGATCTGCCAGCAGGCGGAATTGCCAGACGGTGTTGTAAACATCGTCACCGGCTTCGGCGACACCGGCGCAATGCTGGTTGACCACAAGGATGTAAACAAGGTTGCCTTCACCGGCTCAACCGATGTCGGCAGACTGATTGCCAAGCAGATTGCCGGCACCAACAAGAAGGCAACACTAGAACTTGGTGGCAAGGCCGCCAACATCGTTTTTGAAGACGCCGCACTTGACCAAGCAGTTGAGGGCATCGTGAACGGAATCTTCTTCAACCAGGGCCACGTTTGCTGCGCAGGATCCAGGCTGCTAGTTCAAGAATCGGTTCAGGACGTGCTGCTCAAGAAGCTAAAGCGCCGCATGGAGACGATTCGACTGGGTGATCCAATGGACAAGAACACCGATATTGGTGCCATCAACTCCAAGGCTCAGCTGAACAAGATTGAGAAGCTTGTGAAGCAGGGCGTGAAGGAAGGTGGCGAGCGCTGGGCGCCGAACTGCCCAATGCCTAAAAACGGCTTCTGGTTCGCACCGACCCTGATCACCGGGGTCTCTCCGGCCAACACGGTTGCCAGAGAAGAGATCTTCGGACCAGTGCTTTCGGTCATGACCTTCAGGACTCCTGCTGAGGCGGTTGCCAAGGCTAACAACTCTCCATATGGACTCAGTGCTGGCATTTGGACCGAAAAGGGTTCCAGAATTCTAAAGCTTGCCGACCAGCTCAACGCTGGCGTTGTTTGGGCTAACACCTACAACCAGTTTGACCCGGCCAGCCCATTTGGTGGCTTCAAGGAATCTGGCTACGGCCGCGAAGGTGGCAGGCACGGATTGCTTAGCTACCTGAAGGGAGCAAACTAATGCGTTTAGAAGTGAAGAAGACCTACAAGCTCTTTATTGGCGGTAAGTTTCCCCGTTCCGAGTCTGGCCGCGTATACAAGGTCACTGACCACAAGGGTGAGCTCTTGGCAAACGTGGCCAAGGCCTCCAGGAAAGACTCTCGCGATGCTGTGGTTGCGGCTCGAGCTGCTCAGTCCGGTTGGGCTGGTGCAACCGCCTATAACCGCGGTCAGATCTTGTACCGCATTGCCGAGATGCTTGAGGGAAGGCGTGAGCAGTTTGTCGAAGAGATCAGAGCACTGACCGGCAAGACTGACAAGCAAGCCAACCTAGAGGTTGATCAGGCGATTGACTCATTCGTCTGGCATGCCGGATGGACCGACAAGATCGAGTCGGTTGCCGGAAACATGAACCCGGTTGCCGGGCCGTTTTTCAACATCTCAACCAACCAGCCAACCGGCGTCGTTGCGGCTTTTGCTCCGCAAGATTCTGCTCTAGTTGGTTTGGTGAACACAATTGCCCCAGCAATCGTTTCTGGAAACAGCATCGTTGTTGTCAGCTCCGAACGGCTCCCACTTCCTGCAAGCACCTTTGCCGAGGTGCTGGAAACCTCTGACCTGCCAGGTGGTGTTGTGAACATCCTGACCGGAAATGCTGCCGAGCTTGGCAGTTGGCTGGCTTCTCACCTCGATGTCAACGCAGTTGACCTTGAGGGAACCTCGAATGCTGCGGAGCTAGAGATACTAGCTGCGGAGAACCTAAAGCGAGTAATCAGGCCTGGAAGCTATTCCAGACAGACTGCCACTGGATCTTTGCAGCACATTCTGGACTTTATGGAGCTAAAAACTGTTTGGCACCCAAAGGGCGACTAGTTCAGTGATTTGATGTTTGGCTGCCCGCCAATGAACCTTGTTGCCTGGGCTGCAAACTCGCAAGCGCGCCTGGTCACCTCAATCAATGAACCTTGCCCGTCCAAAAGCTCACGCATGAACATTGCCGCGAAAGCATCGCCAGCACCGGTGGGATCAACGCTTTGGGTTTTGACGCCCGGAACCTGCTCCGCGGTAGTCGGGTTTCTGACGAAGGCCCCTGCTGGACCCATGGTCAAAACCACCAGGGGAAACTTTCGACTGAGCAGGTCCGCAGCAAGCTGCGGCGGCGACTCGCCCGTGAGGACCTCGGCTTCTTCCTGGTTTGGAAAAATTACGTCGGTCCCAGCGATTGCATCGAGGAACTCTTGCGCACCGTAGTCGCGAATGAAGCCAGAACTGCCCGGATCACAGACCACCAACATGCCGTGCTGTTGCGCCATGTCAATTAGCTTCTGGGTGGCATCCGGGCCGATTGACAAAACCGTGTAGCCAGAGATGTAGAGAAAGTCCCCAAAGAGATCAACCGGAAGCATCGAGACCTCGAGGTTTTTGTTGGCTCCACGCTCGGTGTAAAAAGTCCTGTTCTCACCCTCAACTAAAACTGCGATTGTTCCGGTGGGAAGTTCCGAATCCTCTTGGAGGTGCGCGCTAACGCCCTTGGCTAGAAACTCTGCTGAAAGCTTTACCTTGTCGCCTGCACCAACCCTTGCAATCAAGTGGGTTTCCACCCCCAAAGACCCAAGCCAAACAGCGAAATTTGAAGCAGACCCCCCGGTGCTGAGAGTCAAGGTTGCAGGGTTATCGGTGTTGAGCTCAGTTGTGCTGTTTGGATGAATCAGGATGTCCTGAATAACATCCCCAACAACTAGCGCTTTTATGAGGTCCTCCTGGCTGAAATGGCCTTTGATATTTCACCGGCTACTGCGATGTTATTGCGCACCAGTGACAGATTCACTTCCAAGGAGCGCCCTTCAGACGCACCAACAATGAATTCAAGCAGGAACGGGGTCACGGCTTTGCCTCTAACGCCGGCTTGCCGGGCGGCGGCAAATGCTTTTTCAAGAACCTGATCGTGCTCTGCCTTTGCCCAGGCCTGGTTTGTTGGCACCGGGTTTGCAACCAGCAGCGCCGCTTTGGATTCAAGATCCAGGCTGCTGGCAACAATCTCCGCTACCTCGGCTGCTGATTGAACGCTCCAGTCAAGCTCAAAATCGCTTTCTGGAAGCCAGAAACTCGGAAACACTTTGGTGCCATAACCAACCACCGGAACGCTCAATGTCTCTAGCCGCTCCAAAGTTGCCCCGATGTCTAGAACTGACTTGACTCCAGCACTGACAACCACAACCGGACTGGTAGCCAAGGTTGTGAGGTCGGCTGACTCATCGAAACTGGTGTTGGCTCCCCTGTGGACTCCTCCGAGGCCGCCGGTTGCAAACACCTGGATCCCGGCCTTGGCCGCTAGGTGAGCGGTTGCCGCAACCGTGGTCGCGCCATTTATTTTCTTGGCGGCAATAATCGGCAGGTCCCTCACCGATGACTTCGCGGTTCCAGGCTGTGCGATTTGCTCTAGCTCCTGTGAGCTCAAGCCAATAGTTGGAACCCCGGACACAATTCCAATGGTTGCCGGAATAACACCGGCATCAATAAGTAGCTGCTCGAACTCCCTGGCCGCTACCAGGTTTTGAGGGTGAGGCAGGCCATGGGAAATAATTGTCGACTCAAGTGCGACGACGGGTTTGCCCTCGGCAATTGCCTGCTGAACTTCTTTGCTTATTTTCATAATTCTCTCCGGTCAGCTAAAGGCTAGCTCAGTGACGAACGCGGTAGATTATTTTTTGGCGGAGAGCGAAATAATGAAAAAACCCTGGTTGCTGACCACGAAAGGTCAACGAGCTTCGCTCGCAATCAGTTACCTGCTCTCGGTTGCTCTTTTAGTTGCCCTATGGGGCTTCGCAGCTGGCACAGCCAGCAGGGATTTATCAACCAGGCAGCTTGACCCCAAGCAAATCGATTATTGCAACATCGAAGACTGTCCGCCTATTGAAAAACTGGCTGGGCTGGAGCTGGTTCTAAATCCTGCGCCATTGCTAGTTTCTGAGGGCAAGTGGTTCACGACGATCGAGCTAAAGTTTGTGAATCACGGAAGGCTTCATGGCAACAGAGAGCTAAGACTCGTGGTGAGGTCCGAGGCCGGAACTATCGTTGAGATGGCCAAGCAGATTGTGGAGTTTAGAGATAAGGGCCCATTGATTGTCGACTTCACGTTTACGGGCTCAGCCGACGAGCTCGCTAGCAGCTCGATTCAGCTCGGTTACTAGAAAGCTTGCGTTATCAAACTGTTACCTTTTTCAGGATTCTCTCAGACTTCTTGCTGTTCTACTTAGTTGTGAAGTGCGCGATGAAGGGCAATTTCGCCGGGGTTACAAGTTTCCCGACGGATTTTCTTTGCCGCAATCTTTTCTAAAAGAAAATCGAAAGGAAACTAACAAATGAGTGCAGAAGGTTACAACCTCCTCTACAACATGTTCTCGCTTGGAATTGCGAGCATGCTATTTACAACCATCTTCTTGTTCGTAGCACGTGAGAGGGTATTGCCTCGTTACCGTATGGCCGTTATGGTCTCGGCAACAGTTACAGGAATCGCCGCTTACCACTACTTCAGAATGTTCGACAGCTTCAACGAGGCTTTCGGACCACACGCAGTTGAGGGTGCCGTCTACAACGTCGGTTACCGCTACGTGGACTGGTTCCTAACAGTGCCACTTCTTCTAGTTGAGACCGTTGCGGTTCTAGCACTTGCTAAGGCAGTGCAGACTTCAATGCTTACAAGGTTGGTTCCAGCAGCCGCCTTGATGATTGGTCTTGGTTACCCAGGTGACGCACAGCTAAACCTTCTTTACGACGGTGACGCATCTCTATGGGGCCTACTATCAACCATCCCATTCCTATACATCTTGTACGTACTATTCGTTGAGCTTGGCAAGTCGCTAGACCGCCAGCCAGCAGGTGTTGTCAAGAAGATCAAGGAACTGCGCCTGTTGCTTCTAGCAACATGGGGTGTTTACCCAATCGCCTTCATCGCAGCAATGAACGCATCTGGCTTCGACGAGAGTTCATTCGTACTCCGTGAGGTTGGTTACACCATTGCTGACATCCTGGCTAAGTGTCTATTCGGCCTAATGATCTTCACCATCGCTCGCATCAAGAGCGCTGAGGAAGACGCCACATTCGCTAAGAGCGAGTACAAGGACGCCTAAGCAACCAAATTGCTAACCGCGAAGGCGCCAGAACGAGTAAAAGTTCTGGCGCCTTTGCCATCACCACAATCGACTTCAAAGGAGTAGCCGTGTTACGTAAAATCGACTGGGACCTGATCCAAGTAATTGCGCTGGTTGCCACAATGCCAGTGATGCTGATAATTGGAGCCCTGCTGCCAAGCTTCTTCGCCAACTACGGCTAATCTAACTGGGTGACCAAAAACACCAGCGGCCCAGAGTTCAGTGATTTCTTAGCATCCCGCCGCACCACCAGGGACTTCCTCACGACCCCGGTTCCAGAAGAGCTCATCGACCAACTTCTTACCGATGCTATGACTGCCCCGTCCTGGTCAAACACCAGACCATACTTAGTGGGCATTGCCTCAGGTGAGCGCAGAGATCGCATTTCCAAGGAGTTCCTTAGCCGATGGGAAGCAGCTTCCGCAGCTCTAAAGCCTGGAATCATGGGGAAACTGAAGCTCTTCATCACCCGCTACGGCCTTCCCAAGAGCGACTACAAAGTCTTTCGTCCCTACCCAAACGACCTAAAGCCCAGGCAGCAAAAAGTCGGGGCTGAACTCTATGGCTTCCTAGAGATACCAAGGGATGACAAACAAAAGCGCCAGGCCCAGTGGGGTAGAAACTACGAGTTTTTTGGTGCACCTGTTTCACTTTTCATCTTCACGCACTCTGGCCTCGGAGAGTACTCGGTGTCTGATGCAGGTCTGTTCATGCAAAACCTGATGCTCTCAGCTCATGCCCAAGGTCTTGGGAGCTGCGCTCAAGGCGCCTCGGCACTCTGGGCTGAACCAGTAAGAGCCGAGTTCAAAGTTCCAAAGGAATACAAGCTTTTGTGTGGGATAGCAATTGGCTACCAGTCTGACGCGAAGGTGAACAGCTTCCAGGCTGACCGCCTGCCGATCTCGGAGATAAAGCTAGCGACCGATGATTGATCTGACGAGCCCCAGTTTTATTGCTGACCCCTACCCCACCCTGGCAGAGCTGAGGAAAGAAGGGAAGCCGGTTTGGCACGAGCCAACCGGAATGTTCTTGGCCGCGGGCTACAAGGATGCCAACCAGGTACTTAGGAACAGAGACCTCGGTCGAATTTTCACGCCGAAGGAGCCGTCCGACCAGTGGGAGGCGTTCAACTGGCTGCACTCAGATTCGATCCTCGACTCCGAACCGCCTAAGCACACCAGGCTGCGGTCACTGGTGATGAAGGCCTTCAACCCCAAAATGATTGAGGCGCTGCGCCCCGAGATAGAGCGGATTACCGACGAGCTCCTGGCAAATGCCGAACAGGTTCTTTCTGAGGCAGGTCAGTTTGACCTGATTGCTGATTTTGCCGAGCCACTGCCGGTGAAAGTAATCGCACACCTGCTGGGCTTCCCCGACAAGGACGAGCACCTGCTGAGACCCTGGTCCCAGGCGATTGTGAAGATGTACGAGGTGAGCCCGTCTGAGGCAGACAAGGATGCCGCCAAGCTCGCCGGCGAGGAATTCGCCTCTTACGTTCACGAACTCATGCTGGAGCGGAAGCAAAACCCCGGCACCGACTTGATTAGCGACCTGGCTGCCGTGGAAGAGGCGGGCGAGAAACTCAATACCCACGAACTAATTGCAACCTGCGTGCTACTACTAAACGCAGGTCACGAGGCGTCAGTCAATGGCTTTGGAAACGGCATGGTGGCAACACTTCAGAACCCGGAGCAGCTGGCAAAACTGAAGGCGGACCCATTTGGAATTGCAGAGACTGCGGTTGATGAGTTCATCAGATTCGATGCTCCACTGCACCTATTTGAACGAACTGCCACAACCGACACCGAGGTCGGAGGGGTCACAATCGGTCAAGGCCAAAAGATTGCATCGCTGCTGGGCAGTGCGAACCGCGATTCGGCAATCTTTGAAAACCCTGACCAGTTAGATCTGACACGTTCTCCAAACCCTCACATTGGTTTTGGTGCGGGAATTCACTTCTGTATTGGAGCCCCTTTGGCGAGGCTGGAGATGGCCATCTCACTGCCGGCGTTGATGAGCAAGTTTCCAAACCTAAGCCTGGCCAAAGACCCTGTTCGAAGGCCTAGCTTCGTGCTGAGGGGTTATGAGCAAGTGCTCGTGAACGCAGGTCAGTAAGGGCCCCAGCAACGATAACCCGGTTACTTTGACCACTCCAACTCCAGCTGGAGCCAATTGCCAGGGACGCGATCAGAAATGCCTATCGCCACGAAAGTGCTGACGCGATTCGGCTGATGCTGCCGCATGACAAGACCGCCACATTCCAAGACAAGGAAATCGGTGTTCGAAAGGGTGCCGCGGGACTTGGAACCGAGAGCTATGCGCTTGCAAAGAAGTGAAGCTTGGAAACTTCGCCGACCGGAGGGGCAATGCTGAGGCTTAGCCTCTAACCCTTTGTTGCACCTAGGGTCAGACCAGAAACGAATTGTTTCCGCAGCACGAAGAACACAACCAAAGTTGGGATCGCAGCAATCATTGCTCCGGCAGCCAGCAGGTTGTAGTCAGTGACAAACTCACCCTGGAGTCTTCCAAGAGCCGATGTGATCGGCCGTTTCGAGTCTGTGGACATCAACACCAGTGCCCAGAAGAAGTCGTTGTAGATCCAGGTGGTCATAAGAACGCCAAGCGATGCAAGTGGTGGTCTAAGAAGTGGCAGCATCACCCGGAAGTAGTGCGTGAATACTGAAGCCCCGTCAACCAAAGCGGACTCGGAAATCTCCTTTGGAATGGTCTTCATGTATGAACTCAATACGAAGGTCGCAAATCCCATTTGGAAGGCAACGTGGATCAGGATCACACCAAGTGGTGAGTCATACAAAAACCTTCGGTCACCAACGGCATCACCGATTGCCAAATACATCTTGAACACTGGGATGAACACCAGCTGCGCTGGCAGCAGGTTTCCAGCGGTGAACAGCAGCAGCAATGCCACGTTTGCCCGGAACGAGTAACGAGTAACAACGAAGGCCATCAGTGATCCCAGCAGCAGGATCAGGAACACTGCCGGCAGGGTAATCAGGACCGTGTTGGTGAAGTATGTTGGCAACTCCATGCGGCTAATGGCGTTGACGTAATTGTCTAGGTTTAGTTCCTTAGGGAAGGACAGCACACCACCGGCGCGGATCTCCTTATAGGGACGCAGCGAGGAGTAGAAAGTCCAAGCGATTGGGAAAAGCCAAGCGATTGCAAAGACGCCGATAAAGATGGTGATGATGCGGTCTTTAACCTTCTGAGCATCTTTGTGGCGCTTAAGACGCAGGTCCTCTTTGTTTACATTCACTTCGTTCACACTCACTTCATGTCCTCCTTGAACTGCTGGCGGAGGTAGGTAATGATCGGAACGATCGATAGCAAGAACAAGATAACTGCGTAGGCGGCACCCTTCATCGAGGCACCCTCACCGGCGATGTTCTGGAACACCAGCACACCAAGAATCGGCAGACCACCGGATGATCCGTAGATGATGTAGATCATGTCGAAAGCTCTTAGTGACTCAATGATGGTGATCACAATCACGATGATGTTCACCGGAGCCATCGCCGGGAATACAACCTTGCGGAAGGTCTGCCACTCGGTAGCGCCATCAATCGATGCAGCCTCGCGCAGGGTTGCGTCAACAGCCTTTAGGCCAGCTAAATACAACAGCATGATGTAGCCGATGTGACGCCAGGAGGCCATGGTCAAGATAACCCAGATGTTGTAGCGGTCATCACCAAAAAATGACACTGCCTCACTAATCTCAAGTCCGAGCAGTCCGTTGACAAAGCCGTCGGGGCGAAGCAGGAAGTTCCAGATGATTCCAATCACAGCCAGCGACAAAACCACCGGTAGGTAGTAGGCGGCCTGATAAAACTTTGACCCGCGAATCTCTCTATCAATTTGATAGGCAAGCAGGATTCCAAGCGGTGTTGCTATCGCTCCAAACCAAACCAACCAAATGACGTTGACTCGGAGCGCATCCCAGAAGATGGGGGTGTTGAAAAAGATGTTTTCGTAGTTGGCAAGCCCGGCCCATTGGATGTCTCCAATGTGAATACCGGTCCAATACGTAAAGGAAAGATAAATGGTTGCAACTGCCGGAAACCAGACCAGTGCAACGTGCAAAAAGGTTGGGACCCCAATGAAGACCCCGAGGGTGAAGCGATCTCTTTTTGAGAAGGTACGACGGCGGTTGGCTTTCTTAGCCTTAGCCTGCGGTTTCTCAACCGCCGTCGTACTACTCATAATTTACTTAGCTAGCTTCTCTTTACAGAGGAGCTAGGGCGTCCCACTGGCTCTGTAGTGACTCAAGGATTGAGTCAGTTGAGCTAGGGTCCTTGAACCAGCTCTGGAATGCTGGGCCAACTACTGGGCCAGCAAAGTCAGGGCGGGTGTCGCGGTCTAGGAACTGAGTGATGTACTTCGCCTCTGCCATAACAGCCTGCTGCTGCTTCTGGAATGGGTCGTACGCTGAAGTGTCCTGCAGGTTGTTCGCGCTTGTTAGCGGAATTCCTGTTGCAAGCTGAGCTTCAACACCCTCGATTGACGCTGCGAACTGGACGAAGTCCTTGCCGCCGCCTGGGTTTCCACCGTTCTTTGCCACAGCGATACCGTCCAGTGGTGCGTCAATGGTGTCGCGACCGTTGTCTGGGTTGATCTCTGGGAAAGGAACGATCCATAGGTCGTCGTAGTCTTCCTGGCTCTGCTCTAGGAAGTTTCCACCGAACCATGAACCGTTCATGAAGAATCCGGCCTGCTTCTGCAATAGCAGCTGCATTGCGCCGTCCCACTCAAGGTCTAGAACGTTGGTGTTCTGGTATGGAAGTAGCATCTCCCAGTGACGGAAGACTTCCTTCACCTTGTCATCGGTCCACTTCTCGCGACCTGCAAGTAGGTCAACGTGGAAGTTGTAACCGTTGATGCGGGCGTTCAGAATGTCGAAGGTTCCCATGGCTTCCCAGCCACCCTTGTCAGCTGCGGCTAGTGGAACAAGTCCCTGTGCCTTTAGCTCCTTGAGCGCTGCCATGAAGTCATCCCAGTTGTAGATGTCATCTGGGCTCATTCCGACCTCAGCCATCATTGACTTACGGAAGTGAAGGCCCCATGGGTACCAGCTCTGTGGCAAGAAGTACTGCTTGCCGTCTGAACCGGTTGAAGCAATCTTGTAGCTGTCTGAGAACTGGTCTCCGATTTCGTCCCAAACACTTGAGACGTCCTCTAGAAGACCCTGGTCTGCGAAGAACTGCATGCGGTATCCAGCCATCCACTGGAAAGCGTCGTCCGGAGTTCCCTGAAGGTACTGGCTCAGGTTGTTCTGGAACGCGTTTGACTCAGTGAAGTTTGGTGTTACTTCAATGCCTGTCTTTGCGGTGTAAGCGTCAACAATTGCTTGTGCCTGCTTCACTGGTGACTCGTCAACAGTTCTAACACCGAATGAAACTGGGCCAGAATCTGATGAGCAACCCGCCAACATCGTGGCGCCCGCAATACCTAAACCACCGGCTGCTGCACCCTTTAGAAGAAGACGACGGTCAACTTCGTGACCGGTAATTTTGTTCAACATTGAACCTCCTATTTGGAATCTATGGCTAAAGAATAGCTAGCGATATACCTGTTTAGGTTCATATTTGATAACAAAATAGTCACAAACGAACATTTTTGAACATTCACGAACATAAGCGAAGTTCTTGCAGGTTACCCAGCGACCCGTGAGGCCAGTAAATTACTGGGCTTCAAGCAGTTTTCGAACCCTTGGCACAACCTCGGTTGCGTAGAGTTCGATTGATTTCACAAGCTTTGAGTGAGGCAGTGGCCCCATGTCGTACTTCAGGTCGAAACGGTTGGCTCCAACCGAACTAAGCGCGTAGGCGATTTTGTTGGCAACGGTTTCCGGTGACCCGACATACATCGACCCGTGGTTTACCTCGGTTAGGAAGTGCTCCTTGGTAGTTGGCGCCCAGCCACGCTCCTTGCCGATCTTGCCGAAGGAAGCTTCATAGCCTGGCCAGGCTTCGTCGATGGCCTGCTCATCGGTTTCTGCAATGTGGCCCGGTGAATGAATAGAAACTGGCAACTGATCCACCCCAAGTTTTACCAAGGACTCTCGGTAGAGCCTTGCGAAAGGCTCAAACCTGGCTGGGTCACCGCCAATGATTGCAAGTGCCATTGGAATCTCCAGCCTGGCTGCCCGAATCACTGACTCTGGCGATCCACCAACCCCAACCCGAAGCGGGATCTTTCCGCCTTCAGTCTTTGGGTAAACCTCTTGGTTTTTAAGCCCTGCCCGCATGGTTCCGGACCAGGTGACCGGGCCCTCTTTTAGAAGTTCAACCAACAACTCCAGCTTTTGCTCAAACAGTTCGTTGTAATCGGACAGCTCGTAACCAAACAGCGGAAAGCTCTCAATGAAGGACCCGCGACCCGCTGTGATCTGAACCCGGCCATTGGATAGGGCGTCGATTGTGGCAAAGCGCTGGTAGACCCGAACTGGGTCCTCGCTAGACAAAACAGTCACGCCGGTTCCCAGGGTGATGTTGCTGGTGGTTGTGGCAAGACCAGCCAAAATTGTGTCGGGAGCGGTAACCGCAAAATCATCACGGTGGTGCTCACCGATGTTGAAGTTATTCAGCCCAAGCCGATCAGCCAGTTGACCCTGAGCCAGAACGTCTCGAATCACTTGAGCCGCAGATTGCGGCTTCCCGCTGTCATCGAGTGACATGTTGCCAAAGGTGTCTAGCCCAAAGTAGAAGTCGGTCATGCAACTAGTCTAGGGGGTCTTGATAAATAGTCAAACCTAGTCGGCAGCAGCCAACTGCCCGCAGGCACCATCGATTTCCTTGCCGCGAGTGTCACGCAGGGTGGTTGGAATACCTAGTGACTCGAGGGTGTCGATGAAAGCATCGGTTTGCTCTGGAGTGGATGCTGTCCAAACCGAACCAGGGGTTGGGTTTAGCGGAATCGGATTCACGTGAACCCAACCCTTGCCGAAATCATTTAGCTTTTCAGCCAGCAGTTCTGCTCGCCAAACATGGTCGTTCATGTCCCTGATCAGCGCATACTCAATAGAAACTCGGCGGCCGGTCTTCTCGTAATACTCGTAGGCCGCAGAAAGCGCCTCATCGACCTTCCACTTGTCATTGACTGGAATCAGGTCATCACGAAGCTTGTCATCTGGGGCGTGAAGCGAAAGCGCAAAGGTCAACGGAAGATCTTCATCGGCGAGCTTCTTGATGCCAGGAACCAAACCAACAGTTGACACCGTGATGTTCCTGGCGCTCATGCCAAGACCGTTTGGTTGTGGTTCGACCATTGTTCTAATTGCACTCATGAGTTTGTTGTAGTTGGCAAGCGGTTCACCCATGCCCATGAAGACAATGTTGTTAACGCGTTCATCATCATGCCGTGCCTTGCCGAGGCCGCCCTCGGCTATAACCTTGTTGGCACGAACGATCTGGTCAACAATTTCACCAGCCGACATGTTTCTGGTTAGCCCTGCTTGCCCAGTTGCACAGAACGGACAGTTCATTCCGCAGCCAGCCTGCGAAGAAATGCAGAGGGTGATCCGGTTTGAATACCGCATCAAAACTGATTCAACCAAAGCACCGTCAAATAGTCGCCACAGAAACTTGATGGTCTTGCCATCATCAGTTTTTAGCCTTTTGACCTCGGTCAAAAGAGTTGGCAGAGCTTTCTGCACTAGCTCTTCGCGACCTTCCTTAGGAAGATCAGTCATGTCAGCTGGGTCAGATGTGTAGTGGGTGAAGTAGTGGGTTGCTAATTGCTTTGCCCGAAAACCTGGAATGCCAAGGCCCTTGATGGTCTCGGCTCTATCTGCTGGGTCGATGTCAACCAGGTGCTGCGGTGGCTTGCCACGCTTAGGCTCGGCAAACTGCAACAGTGGTTTGCCGGACTCATCCTTTTTCTGCGTCCACCCTTCGGTTCTGGGTGTGACTTGGCGGTTAGACATCTGACTCCTTAGACAGCCCCAAGTCTACGTTGTGGCATCCAAGACCCAATCGAATCTCTGAGCCAGGATCTTCCTGTCAGAAGTTATAAGGATCAAGTTGTTTGCGGCGGCTGTAGCCATGATCTGTCGATTCATTGGATCCGGAACCTGGCTGGCAGGGAACCTAGCGAATGCCACTGCTGCCTGAAGATCAAAGTTCAGCGGCTTGATTCCAACATTTATCCAGCTTTCAGCAACCTCGGGATGCATTTCAAACTTGCCGATTGAGCGCTTGAAACCAAGCTCGGCAACAGAAACGCTGCTGAAGTACACCGGCCTAGTCTCAATAGCTTTCATGGCCTGATTGCCAATCCGATTGGGAGCGTTTGTCACCCAGACCATGACTTGGGTGTCTAGAAGATAGCCCCTATACATCCAGCTCGCCATACTCAATGGAATCTAAGAACTCCTGATCCATGCGGTCCCATTCTTCGTCACTGATCGGAGAGACCAGGCCTTTCAAACTTGAAAAGTCCCTTGGCACCGAGAGCTCTTCTTCAAACTTTGAAAGCTTCATGATCACCTTTCCATCGCGGGCAATCAGCACTTCTTCACCGGCCTCAACCTGTTGGGCGAGTTTGGAAAAGTTTGTCTTTGCCTCGTGCATGTTTACTTGCTTGACCATAAAACTAACCTTAGTCCGGTTAGTCCAGTTGGCAAAGAAGATAATTCTGTGGAGAACTAGTCGGTGTTTTTCTTTGGAGTCTTCTTGCCCGTAATTAGGTAATACGGATCACGCAGCAAGTCACCGACAACGCTAAATGGGCTGGAGCTTTCACCTGCTGCCAGATAACCCTGCTCCCGGATTTTCTTAGCGCTGTGCTGCTCGGTGGCTCCGCAGGTCACGCACTTGGTTCCGTAGGAGATCTTTCCCACGAATATTTCTTCGCGCTCACCAACTGCCCTGCAAAAACCACAGACCGGGGCTTTCTCCTCTTGATCCAAGAAAGCCCCTTTTCGCTACAGCCCCAGCTGGTCTTGTTTTTGACGCAGCTGGAAGATGGTTTGGTTTTCATCCAGGTCAACATCATCATAGGTAACCAGGGTGTCGATTGGGATATCGCGCTTGGCGGTCGCGCCCTGCAGCAAACCAATTGGGACTAGGTTGTCTCGCTTGGCATCTTCAACCCTGTCGGTTACACCGCGAGCAGAATAGCCGCCAATTCCATCAAATATTTCACCCTTGGCATGAGCCTTCTTAGTGGAGGCAATCACCTCAGTGGTTGGCTTGCCGCTAACCAGAGTCTCGTAACCATCGCAAAGCATTTTGGCAACGGTCAGTGGAGCTTCGACGCTGGCCAGGTGGAAAGGACGGTAGAGAGCGAAGTATGGGCCCTTACCCATCGACAGGTAGCTCATCTCTTCGGAGACATATGGGCTGTCGGTTTTGACAACAACGAACACTCCCGGGGCCACGTCGCCGGTGCAGTAATCGACCACACCGGTTTGCTCTAACACTCCTCCATCTTCAACAGGGCAGAAGACATCCTGCAGCGTTTTCCGGCTTGCCTCTGGCCCAATCATGCCGCGCTTAGTCAAACCCAGACCGGTGGCATTCGCGAGCGCCGCCATTTCGATCATGGTCTTGGAGCCATCAGTGAAACTTGCAAGCATCTTGGGGTTCATGTGCTTCTTGGCGGCCCGCTCAGCCACGGTGTCTGGGTTTGAGTGTGGCTCGAATGGGTTGTTCTTGCCCTTACCTGCCATCACAATTTCAAAGGACAGGTCCTTTGCAAAATCAACTAGTTCCTTCGCCTCGGCTGGCTCATCGCCATTGCACACCGAGTAGAGCACTCCGTGTTCCTTGGCGGTCTCGCGGAGCATCGGACCAACGGTCACGTCACACTCCACGTTTAGAGTCGCAGAGTGCTTGTTGTTGATCAGGGTGTTGTAGATAACCTGGGCACCGATTTCGGCAACCCCGGTGGCCTCCACAACCACATCAACATCTAACAGCGGAACAATCTTGGAGTCGGCTGTGCCAACCGGCTTACCGGCGGCAATCGCTGCGTTTAGCTCCGCAACATCGGATGAGATAACCGGAGCTTCGAGCCCCAAGTCATTATAAGCCTGATTGATGCGCTCAACCGCTATGTCTGCTACCGCGGCTACCTGTAGACCCAGTCGGTGTGACTGCGAGGCGAAACCTCGGCCCATTTGACCGGCACCAACCAGTGCGATTCGAAATGGGCGGCCATTGGCCTCTGCCAGCTCTTGCAGCTTCAAGCGGTATTGCATTTTCTATCTCCTTGTGATGCTGAAGGATGTGCCTATCCGAATTTCGGGTAGCTCAACTTCAGCGATGCAGACATCCCCCGGGAGATCTGGCTGCGTGTTTCCATTTGCTTTTAGGTTCAGGTGCCCCAGGTTCATTAGGTTCTCGTTGGCCACATCACCAACAGCCAAGATTTCAAACTCATAGCTGTCGATTACGACGTAGTCCCCCACGACTAACTGATCCTGCTTGTGGCTAACCTCATGCATGATGCAGAAATCCCTAAGTTCCTCCGGGGCACCCTCACCAAAGAAGACCAGCATTCCCTCTGCGATAAACGCGGGAACGAGCTCTCCAATTTCGGTGACAGTGCTCTTGTAGTGCGCTGTCATTTTTGTTGTCCTAGTCGACTGGCTTGATGTTGTCTAGCTTCACGCCAGAGACCAGCAATTCTTCGGTGATGAACATCGCAAGTGGGCCGGCTGGGCTGGTTGCGTGGATGTCCACTGTCTTCACCTTCTTCATCGGATAAACACCGATACGTGCGGTACCGCCACAGTCAATAACTGCAACCGCAATCTTTTCAAAAGGCGCTGAGGACTTAAAGCCATCGAATGCTTCGCCACCGGTGAGCTCTGCAATGCGAGCTGCAATTGGGTGAATTCCACCACCGGTCACCGAGTAGATAAGTGGTGCGTCATCGGTTGGCAAAATGGTCAATGGACCTCCCCAGCCGCCTGGACCCTTTTCGATGTGAACTGCTTTGTAATCTGCCATTTTCTTACTCCTTCAACGTCGTTGTTTTGGAAAGGTTTTTTCCTACCTTTGAGAAGAACAAAGGGTGGGCGGATTATTCCACCCACCCTTGTTCCTCACCATTTGGGGAAATGGTTTAGCTGTACATGCCGAAGCTTGCGAAGTACGCAATAACAACGGCGGTTGGGCCGGTGATCAAACGAGAGAACAGCACGGCTGGAACACCAACCTCGACTGTCTCTGGCTCTGCTTCACCAAGAGCAAGACCCACCGGAATAAAGTCACAACCAACCTGAGGGTTGATAGCAAACAAGGCAGGAAGTGCGTACTGCGGTGGAATGGTTCCCTTACCAATCTCCACACCTAGCAGGGTTCCAACAACCTGTGCGATAACAGCACCTGGACCCAGTAGCGGAGATAGCAGTGGGATAGCACAAACCACTGAAACGATTAGCAGACCAACAAGGCTGCCAGCTAGTCCCTTAATTCCATTAGCAATCAAGTCACCAATGCCGGTAACAAGTACCAGACCGATGATGAACGAGATGAATGCCATGAACGGGATGATGTTCTTGATAACGGTGTCAACGGTGTCGCGCCCTGCTTGGTAAAGGGTTCCAACAACACCACCGACGCCGCGGCCGATTTTAACTAGTAGTGAATTCATTAGGCTGCCGCTCCTTCTCGCTTAGCCATCATTCGCCTGGTAATCAGCTCAGTGACGATTCCACGAATAAAGATGACAACAAGACCTACCAACAAGAAACGGATGGCAAGGTCACCTAGGCCATAACCCAGCTGGGTGATACCAGCAGCAATACCTAGGTAAACGAAAAGCTCACCTGGGTTAGCGTGTGGGAACAGACCCGTGATTGGGTGAACGAAAGAAACCGCGCTGTCGTAGAAAGCGGGCTTAAAGCGTTCTGGCAAGAAACGACCCATGGTGTAAGCCATTGGGTTCGTCAGGAAGAATACCGCCAAGAAAGGCAGCACCATGTAGCGGACTGGATACCAGATCAGACCAGGCTGGGCAGCTTTGCGTCCCAGGTTCTCAATCTTTTCCGGACCAATGATACGAACTAGAGCGTTAACAGCTGTAAGCAGAACAACTAGAGTCGGAAGGATTCCTCCCATAAGACTCCAAAGTACGTTTCCACCTTCTTGGAATATTCCGATGAAATATTCCGCACCAGCAGCTACCGCTCCCCAAGCGCCTTCCGGTTCTGCAACCGTGGCGTCTGTAAAGAGATTCATCAACCCTCCTTTGGATCGAAGCACGGTCCACTCTGACCGTGCTGTCTCGAATCTATAGGAGGTATTTAGCTGTGAATAGCTAGATTAGATTCACGTTTGTGAATTTTCATCCATCAGGGTCTTTGCCGCCATTTGGGCTCCTTGTATAACCTTTTTCTTCTCATTTTCGAGGCCTTTTCCGGTCACTAAATCACTAATGTGCATACCGATTGGCTTCTCCCAGGGCTGAGAATTCGCGAAAACTGACAAACCGCTGAGAACCCGGGCTCCGGTGACAATTCCGTCCTTTTGCGCAAGCGCCACAAAGGCTCTGCCACCACGATAGCGATAACCACCAACACCGACACTCGTGGTTGTTCCGGCAGTCCTAATTGCCTTGATCTGGTCAGCAAAACGCTGCGATTGCTTGACTGCTAGGTAGAGCTGAAATACCCACATGCCTGCAATCAGCAAAAATATCCAAAGTAGAAATTCCATTTTTATACCAACTCTTCCTGGGTCTTTTGGTCAGCAATTCCAAGTAGCTTCATTGCGCAATTGGAACTTGTTACAAGATCTGAAAGCAGTCTGCCCTTGAGTGCAGCCGCGATTCCCAAAACCTTATCTTCTCCGGCGGCAACCCCCACCACGCGACGAATCTTCTTCAGTTCCTCAAGATCAAGTCCCACGGTCCTTCGCTCAAGCCTGGTGTCAATCACCTTGCCCTCCGAGTCAAAGAACCGACCCCCAAGATCGCCTGCGACCTTGGACCAGAAATCTGGATGCTGAACCCGGTTCAGTCCAGCTGATTCCAAAATGTAGTTGGAGCTCGTGGACTCCCTCGAACCAACACCAACGAAAGCTACGTCTGCGGCTTTTGCCGCATCAATCACTGACTTCAAGCTCGGCTCAAGCATCAAGGCCTGCTTGACCTCTGGCGCCTGGACAATCGTTGGAGCATGCAGCGTCAAATACTCGGCGTTGAGTTTTGTGGCGAGAGTTCGAATCAGGGTTTCACCACTGAGGCTGGAAGGCGTGGCGGTCATGCCACCCATGATCGGAATCAGAGTGACATCCGGGCGATTGTCCTCATCAAGCTCGTTCACCATCGCTTGCAGCGACCTACCCCAGGACAGAGCAACTTTCACTCCTGGCTTTAGCTGGCTCAGGAAGTGTTGGGCAGCAAGCTGCCCAACCGCCTTGTAGTCGCTGGCGCCAGCAGGGACAGTTGCAACAAACGCTGTTCGAAGACCAAAGCGCGCAATCAACATGTCTTCGAGTTCAGTTTCGCGCTTGGTGGTTTCGGCAATCTTGATTTCGACGATGCCCTTTTTCTTGGCAACGGTCAGGATCCTAGAAATATTTGAGCGGCTGGTTAGCATGGCCCTGGCAATTTGATCCTGGGACATCTCTTGCTCGTAGTACATTCGGGCGACCTTAACGATCATCGCCCGGTCTCTAGCACTAGCCAACTAAAACCTCGTTCAATCCTCTACCGAACAAATCCAGCGCCTTGGCCCCATCGCCTGGATCCGCAATTCTGTGATCCAACACAATTGTGACATCAATTGTGACGATGCCGCCAACTAACGCAATATAGCCGATGTTGATTCCACTGGACTGAGAACCAAACAGCAGGGTGTTGGCCTGAGAAATTCCAAACTCAGACAGATCAGTCACCGAAGTCGTCGCCACGGCTAGATTCTCAAGAGCGATCTTGTTGTTCCTAGCATCTGCCAAAACAGCACCCGCTTTTTCCTGCCAGCTGCCGGTGAGTGAAATCACCGGAGACACAAACCCGAGCTCGGTCTGAGTCAAGACCGCAGCCCGAACCTGACTGACCTCACGAAAATCACCATCGACAAATTGCTGGTTAATTACATGAAGTTCCTGAAGAGTCCTAGACCAGGCCGTCAGCAGCGCTACCGCCCGGTCGGCAGCATTTTCAGGCAACTGACTGGAAAGCTCAATTGACTTGGTCAAGCTGAATTGCGGGATGTCTAGCGCGGTGGCAACGACCTTTGCGGTCATTAGCCTGGCCCTGCGCTTCTTGTCATCAGAGGCAGACACCGTAGCACCAGTCCCCAAGTCACTTTGTTTGATTACACCGCTAGCACTAGCTGCAACAACTTGAGTGAGATCTATCCCCTGTTCCCGGGCCAACTTTCTAGCTCCCGGCATCGCCATAACTTCGGCCTGGGCTGCTGGTGGCTGAGTTGCAGCTTCAACGACAACATCGGTGACAACTGGCGAAACAGTCGCCTGCTCTGGCTGGCTGGCCGAGTCTCCAAATAGGCCAGCGAGCAGGTCCTCGCCCTCAGTCTGAAGCACAATCAGGGCCGCGCCAACTTCTAGAACATCCCCGGGCTTTGCCGGAAGCTCAGTGACTGTTCCAGTGTGGTCAGACTCAACCTCCATGTCGGTCTTGTCAGTTCCTACAACCGCAACCACCTGACCGGCTGTGACCTGGTCGCCAATTGCAACCAGAATCTCAACGACTTCGCCCTCGGTCATTGTCATGGACATCTTGGGCATCACAAGTTCGGTGGTGGCCATTAGATTCCTCTGTTTACTTCCACGGCAGCGGCCACGATGTCATCCAGCTGCGGAACCACGCTCTTCTCCAGTTGCGGTGCATACGGAATTGGCACGTCCATCCCACAAAGCCGCTTGACTGGCTCAGTCAGGAAGTAGAGGGCTTCGCCCTCGGCAATTCGGGCGGCAACCTCAGCCATAAAGCCAACATGGTTTGGAGCCTCCTGCACCAGCATCACCTTGCCGGTCTTTTTCACCGACTCATTGATTGGACCCATGTCCAGTGGGCTAAGTGATCTGACATCAATAATCTCAACCTCGATACCCATGCCACTTAGAGTTTCAGCTGCTTCCAACGACCTTGAAACCATCACGCCGCTGGCAACAATCGTCAGCGCCTTGCCATCACGAACCTTGTTGCTAACTCCAATTGGGATGCGGTACTGCTCTTCTGGAACGTGTCCGGAGGTTTTGTAGAGAAGCTTGTGCTCAAGCACAATCACCGGGTTTGGGTCATCCAGAGCTGCCAGCAACAAGCCCTTTACCTCGTATGGGCTAGAGGGCATAACAACCTTGAGCCCCGGCACGTGTGCAAACCAAGTTTCCAGGCTCTGGGAGTGCTGCGCAGCAGCACCGGTTCCAGAACCGGATGGGGCTCTAAGGACCATCGGCACGGACAGCTCGCCACCGAGCATGAAGTGAATCTTGGCTGCCTGGTTCACAATCTGATCCATGGCCTGAGCGGTGAAGTCGGAGAACTGAATCTCAACAATCGGCTTCATTCCAACCAGCGCAGCACCAACCGCAGCACCAACAATGCCCAGCTCTGAAATTGGGGTGTCAAGGATTCGCTCCTTACCAAAGCGCTGGTAGAGGTCTCCAGAAACACCAAACGCTCCGCCGTAGATGCCAATGTCTTCGCCGAGCATGAAGACGTTTTCGTCAGTCTCCATTGCCTGGCCGATAGCCTCGCGAATTGCTTCGGCGTAAGTGATTATGCGCTCAGTCATTTTCCAGCCTCTCGGTAAACACTTGCCAAGAGCTCTGCTGGGTCAGAATCTGGAGCGCTAGAAGCCTCGGTGATTGCAGCTCTGACGGCATCGCGCATCTTCTCGGTGATCGCATCAACCTGATCTTGATTCAGGGCACCTGCTTCAATTGCTTTGTGTTCGAAACGACCAATTGGGTCCTTGGTCTTCCAGTCCTCAATCTCTTCCTTGGTGCGGTAGAGGTTCTTGTCACTCTTGGAGTGCCCCTTGTGCCGGTAGGTCAAACACTCAATCAGAGTTGGACCCTTACCGGCTCGCGCCTTTTCAACTGCATCTGCTGCGGCTTGAAAAACCTCATCAACATCATTGCCGTCAACTGTCACACCCTCGAAGCCGTAGGAGGCAGCTCGCTCAGAAATGTGTTCTATGCGCATTGAGAACTCGGTTGAGTTACTCATGCCGTACTTGTTGTTCTCACAAACGAAGATCACTGGCAGATCCCAAATCGCTGCCAGGTTCATAGCCTCGTGGAAAGCACCCTCATTGGTAGCGCCATCGCCAAAGAAGCTAACAACCACGTTGTCGTTGCCCTTCATCTTTTGCGCTAACGCAGCCCCTGCCGCAATTGGAATTCCCCCGGCGACAATTCCATTGGCGCCAAGGTTTCCGGTTTCAACATCTGCGATGTGCATGGAGCCGCCGCGACCGCGGCAGTAACCGGTCTGCTTTGCCAATAACTCCGCCATCATCCTCGTGAGGTCAGCACCCTTGGCAATGCAGTGAGAGTGACCCCTGTGTGTCGAGGTAATGAAGTCAGTTTTGCGAAGTGCTGCGCAGACTCCGGTTGCTACCGCTTCCTGTCCAATCGAGAGGTGCATGGTTCCATGCATTAGGCCGCGGGCAAAAAGGCCATCCACGGCTTCCTCGAAGAACCTAATTGCCAAGAGCGACTCGAGTGCCGATGCCGCGCTTGGCTGATCATGGCTAACTATCCCCTTAGCTGGCGCTAATAGTGGAGAAATACTGGTCATTTAGGCCTCACAACTGTGCTGATGATTGAACATTGGTGACAAGTATTCCAATACACGCACTAAATAAGGGGTTTGGATTCTGCACGTTTGTGACAAATGTTTGCGTCAGCGCAGAGCCCGCTTGCCGTCTAGGCTTTTAGTGTGCTGAAGCGGCTAATTGAAATCTCTAGACCAGTCCTGTGGGTAAACACCATTGGAACCACCATCACTGGAATGTGGCTGGCTGGCTTTATCTGGACCTGGGAGATCATCCCGATCTTGATCTGGGTGACCTTCCCCATGAACATCCTGATCTATGGAATCAACGACATTTTTGACCAGGAAACCGACAACATAAACGCCCGCAAGGGCGGTTATGAAGGTGCTCACATTTTTCCCAACGAGGTAAAGCCAATCTGGATTGCGGTGATTGTCACCAACGTTCCATTCCTGGCCTACTTCGCAATGACCCTGCCGCTGGCAGCAACACTCTGGATGCTGGCCTACGCGCTGTTCTTCACCTTCTACTCTGCCCCGCCGCTTCGGTTCAAGGCAAGAAAATACCTGGACGCTCTTTCAAACACCGACTACGCATTCCCGCTGGCATTTGTGCCATTAGCTCTGGGAGTCACTCCAGTGTGGTTGGCGGTGACAGGGCTGATGGCCTGGTCAATTGCCAAGCACGCCTATGACGCGATTCAAGACATCCCGCAGGACTCTGACACCGGAATCATCACAACCGCGGTTCACCTGGGGCCGAAGAACACCGCCTGGTGGGCAACATTCTGGTGGGCAGTCTCGACAGTTCTGTTTGCCCTCGTGAACATCCCGGTCGCAATTGCTAATGCGGCAATTGCAGGGCTTCTGGTTATTGGCATCTTCAAAACGCCAACTCCCGAGAAGGCACATGACCTCTACAAGTACTCAATCGCGTTCCCTTACGTTGCGGGAGCGGTTGCCGGTGTGCAGCTGGTATTCGGTTTGGTCTGGGGCCTCTACCCCTAATGAGCAAGATCATTGTTCTAGGGGCTGGCCTTTCAGGTCTTGCTAGCGCTTCCCTGCTTGCAAGAGCCGGTCACAAGGTCACGGTCCTGGACAAGCAATCTTGGCTCGGTGGCAAGTCGAGAAGAATAGAAGTTGCCGGGCAGATCATGGACACCGGTCCAGCACTTGTTACTTTCACCGGCGTTTGGGACAAGCTCCTAAAGCGCTACGACGAGCTTGGCGCTAGCCAATCAAAATCCGCAAGCGAAATTGCAGATATAAACTTCGTGAAACTAAACGAGCTTGGCCGCTACTTCTATCAGGACCAAGTCACCGACCTGCCGGTAAAGCCAGACCATGAATGGTTCGAGGCTTGGGATCGCTTTGAAAAAGAGCATGCTCCGCTAACCGAGCCAATTACAGAGCTTCTAACCAAGATGCCAACTGATCCGGCATCGCTGCCAGCACTAGCAAAGCTTCAAAAGCGCTATGGCCTCAGGCTCACCACCAGCTGGTACCTAAAAGGCCTGAAGTGGATGCCGGAGAAACTCAAAGACATCATCGCCATCCACACCCTAAATGCCGGTATCGCGCCGACCAAAACCCTGGCCCTTTACGCTTCCATGACCGCGGTGATGGCAGCAGATGGCATCAAGGTTCCGGTTGGTGGCGTGAACGAAATAGCTCAGTCACTTGGAAAGCTGGCGGTTGCAGCAGGCGTAGAAATCAAACTGAATCAGCAAATAACCAAGGTTCAAAAACGTCAAGTGCACACCGCGACTGAGGCGTACAACGCCGACTACATCGTGAGCTCACTTGACCCACAAGTACTAAAAATGCTGATGACCGGCAAGCAAGCAAGCCCTGCCAAGCATCGCTCCTGCTCTGGAATTGCAATTTACGCAGTTTTGAACAAGCCGCTTCCAGCTGACACCGTTACTCACTCGGTCGTGATGCCGGATGACCCACCAGAGCTTTACGCATCCCTTGAAACAGCGCGGCTCCCGAATCAGACCATGGCCTTTGTGAACTACTACCAGGCACAGGAGATCTACCCCAACTCAAAGCCCACGGTTGCCGTGCTCCTGACAGCTCCCGCCGATGGCAAGCACTACGACCTGGATCACCCCTGGGTCAAAAATGAGGTTGCCCGCATCTCTAGCCGGATGTGCCTAGCTGAACCAATCACTGAACTGTTTGAAGATTCGATGGTTTTGGACCCTGAGTATTTTGGAAGTTATGGCGCTCCCGGTGGCGCACTCTATGGTGCCACCAAGCCGCTTTGGCAATCCGGCCCATTTCACAACCCGCAATACAAAAACCCGCTTCGGCCATGGCTTTATCGAGTGGGAGCTTCGGTTCACCCGGGCGGCGGAATACCGGCTGTTTTAGGTGGAGCGATGAACTCTATTGCAGGGTTACTAAAAAAGAACTAGTTGTTCTCTTCTGCGTCAACCGGCTCTGAGTCAACAACAAGGTCAGCCTCTACTGCCATTCTTCTTGACTCGTCCAATGACTTCCTGCGAGCAATGATTACCTCTTGCTCAGGAGTGATCATCTTGGATGTTTCTTCAAGGAAGGCCTCAATAGCATTTGTCTGCTCCGGAAGCTTTGACAATCTGTACTCGGCCTCGGCAATTGCCTGGCGAGCAATATCCAGAGACTTCAGTGAAATTGCTTCAGCACGTGCTCGGGCGTCAGCAATCAACGCAAGCGCCATGCCCTGTGATTCAGATGCCATTCGGTCTGCTTCTGCGCGAGCATTCTCAAGGGTTTCTTCAGCGTTCTCAATCAGTGAGCTTGCCTCTTGGGTTGCTGCGGCAAGCTCGCGCTCTGCCTCGTCACGCATCTGCTCGGCCTCAGCCTGAACCTTGCGGAAAATCTCCAGAGCCTGCTTCTCACCAATGTCGATCTTCTCTGAAATTTCAGATTCGATCTCAGCGTTGCGCTTTAGCAGTCGGGCGTTCTCGTTTTGGATCTGCTCAACTTCGCTTTGAAGCTCAGCCTTCACCCTTGAAACATAGTTGTCTGCATCTGAGCGAATTACGTTCGCTTCCTTGGTGAGACGGGCACGCTCTGACTCAACCCGCTGCATTTCGTCTTCAGCAGCGTCCAGGGTTTCCCTGGACTGCTTGTTTGCAGCGGCAAGAATTGACTTGGCCTGGCGGTTAGCGGCAGAACTGCTGCGCTGAACCTCGTCCTCGGACTCAAAGCGAAGACGCTCAGCCTCAGCCTTTGCGGTCTCACGGGTCTTTACTGCGTCCTTGGCAGCATCGTTCACAAGCTTTGCGGCCTCAGCCTCAGCCAAACGCAGGGTCTGCTCAAACTGTGCTCCAACCTGGGCATAGCCAGGTGAGCGGTTGAGCTTTAGGGATTCTTCGAGTTCAACGATTCTTTCGCGAAGTGCATTCTGCTCGCGAATAGCCATCGAGTTGTACTGCTCGATCTCAGCAAGATTTTTCTGCAACCAGGCAACGTGACGGTCAACCTCAGCTCGGTTGTAACCGCTGATGGCAGCTCCAAACACTTTCTTGGTTGGCTCGCTCATTTCGTCAGAGTAACTCAATTGCAATCCTTTCGAAACCGCTGGAATAAGGGTTAACCCTCTGTCAGTTTAGAGGTCTACTTGGAGGTTTTGGTAGTAGTTTTCTTGGCCGCAGGCTTTGCAGCAGCCGATTAGGTCTTTTTTGGTGCCGTAGCTGGCTTCTTTGAGGCTGTTGCGGAGCTGGCTTTAGCGGCAGGTGCTGCCTCTTTCTTCGTCACAGGCTTCTTGGCCACAGGCTTAGCGGCAACCTTGGTCGTGGGCTTCTTTGGTGCTGGTTTTGCAGCAGGCTTTGCAGCTACTTTAGCTGCTGGTTTCTTCGCTGCCGGCTTTTTGGCTGCTTGGGCCACCTTTGCATCAGCACGCTTCTTAGCCGCTCGCTTCTTGGCGGCAAGCTCTTTCTTGCGAGCTGCCTCCTTGGCAGCTAGATCATCAAGAGCATCCTGGCGCATGAAGTTCAGGCCATTCTGATCAAGCTTTTTGTCTCCTGCTCGCTTGGACTCCAAGCTCTTTCGCCACTGCGAAAGACTTGCTTCAAACTTGTGTGGGTTAGGGTCGGTGAAGTCCAATTCTGGGGTAGCGACAGTCGGCACCGGTGTGCTCTTTCGCTTCAACCACTCAAACACTGATTCAGACCTGACTTGTTATTTTTCTTCGGTTAACCGTAGACCACCGCAAGCTTGTCAGCTGTTTGGGGGTCATTACACTTAATTCTAGTGGTCAAACTAGGGGTTATTCGGTTGCAACTTCTTTAGCTAACAGCTCCAATATTGCTGCATCTGGCTCATATCTAAACACCCCAGACCATGACCCGTCGACTGCTTGGCCAGAGACAATCAGCCCGTCCTCGATGAACACCGTGAAATCACCGTAGCTCGGGTTTGTGAGCTGCAGCTGGTTGTCACCCTCAACGATCACGGTTGCCTCATCCTGCAGCATGATCCAAGCACTGTATACGGTGAAAAGCTCCGGCTGCTCAATCGGGATCACATCCTCAAACTCAAGGTTGTAGAGCGCCGGTAAGAAAGGCTCCCCCGGCTCATAGGTCAGGATGTAGCGATCACCGGAGGAGGTGACCTCCTCGGTCATGCCTTTGGTAAGCCACAACTGATAACTTGCCTCAACCACATCCAACGCCCCAACCTCAACAGCTGTATCTGGCGCGATTGCCGATGCTGTTACTTCAGACTCAACTGGTGCGGGGGTTTGAGTTGTTACGCAGCCAGCAAGAGACAGGGAAGTAACCAGCAAGGTGCCTAGCGACATGGATTTAATTCTGCGTTCCACAACCTCAAGGGTAGCCCAGTGTCAGAACAACTAGCTCTTCTTCACCTCCACCACATCACCAAAAGCACCGATTTTTGGCAAATCGTGAAATTCTTGGGATTCTCGCGACACACTATAGATATGACTAGAAAATTTGTGACCACGCTTCTTATCTCAATGCTTGTCCTGCTAACCGGTTGCGCATCGGAAAGCTATTCAGATATTTCCACACAGGGTGCTACCGAATATTCGCAAGAAGATTCGATTAGCTCCGACGGTGAGGCCGCTTACACAGAAAGTTCTGAAAGCAAGGTTGGTTCTTCGGACAGAGCCATTGTTGAAAGGGTTTACTTGAGCTTTGAGGTCCAAGACCTTCCTTCCTGGAGCCAAGACTTTCGCGAAGACTTGACGCGTCTTGGCGGATACGTAGACACTTGGGATGAGAGTTCGGATTTGTCAGGTGCAATCTTTCGCATGACAGCAAGCGTTCGAGTTCCCGCTGGAAGCCTAGAGAGTTTCCTCCAGTCAATTCGATCAGTTGCAAGCAACCTGACCTACTCACAGTCCCTTCAAGACGTAACAGTGGAGACGCTCGATTTAGAGAGCAGAATCTCAGTTTTGGAGGCCTCAATAAGCCGGCTCGAAGAAGTCTTAGCAGACGCCAAGAACCTGAGCGAGTTATTGGAAGCAGAGAATTTCCTTACTCAACGCGAAGCGGAGCTCCACTCTCTTAGATCCCAGGCAGCCTACTGGGCACAAGCTGTCGCATATGCAACCGTGCACATGGACGTAGCAGAGCAGAACCACTCCGAAGTGGGTGGATCAAACAATTTCTGGGATTCAATCATGAATGGTTGGATGGACTTCTCCAGCTCTTTCAACGAACTGTTCCTTGCTATTGCCTATCTGAGCCCGTGGTTGGCTTTGTTGGCAGTACTGTCACTAATTGGCTGGAAGGTCTACAGGGGTCGGATTCGGAATCGCACTAAGGGCGAATCGGTAAAGCCCAAAAACCCTAACTAGCGCTCCAGAGAGCCATTACCTCAGGCTGTAAGTCAAGGTCGGAAAAATCCTGAAATTCACCGAAGGTTCCATCGATGTCTGACTGGGCCTCTATTGTGAGTTCAAATAGAGCCTAGGGAGAGCTTATGGATGACTGCGGATTCTGCTTACTTCCTTGGTATGTTTGCGAATGCGATTTTTGCGACTGTTTAGTTAAGGCGCAGGATATCGACCCGAACACCTAGGAGGACTAATGGAAGTCCTTCTTCTAGGAATCTTCTTTTGGCTTATTCTCAAACTTGTTGGAAAGCGCCAGCAGCTTACGAAGGCAAAAAGGGCATATCTCACGATGGTGGATGATGCTGCTATGGGACTAGCTGATGAGCAATTTGCTTATGAAGCAGGGGTCGAAAGTCTCCCGGACTTGGAGGGCGACGGCACTTTTTCCTTTGAGGTGAGTCTCACGCGAGCAGACAATGATGACCTTGAATCCATCTATACCTACCTGGACCTAAAGGGTCTCAAGCGAGAGTCGTTGGCGACAGTGTTGAAGTCCGAGCGGGTAGGTAGCGCTTCTCAGGTTGCTGTCGAACTATCCCAAGCGCCCTTAGGAATCGTTGGAGGGGAATCAGGACAAGTTTTGTCGAGCCTTCTGGGAAACGTGGGCGGACAGGCGCGCTGCTCGGGCAGGCTCAATAGAGACAAGAAGGGTGTCTTCAGATACTTCCTTGATATCAAGGCAGAAGCAGGGGGGCAGGGCGATGCAACAACGTGATCGGCTAAGGACCCAAGTGAATTGGTCTCGCGTGAGGGTTGTCACCGCTTCTTTTTTGCTAGTCGTTCTCGATCGGCTCTGGAAGGCACTCAAAGCGGTAGCCTGGGTGATTACCGTAGGTTTTGTGACGATGATTGTACTCATTGCTAGCGTATTTTTCGGCAAGAAAAAGTGATGAAAACCCCGATTAATGCTTAGTCAGGCGGCTACCGGCAGGACTGATGAATCCTTGTTTGGCTTCGTAAGTCCAGCGCCCCGATGCATCTCTTCCGCTCAGAATAACTCCGTATCCAATTGAACTGCATAAAATTTCGACCACAAAACTCCACGCCTCTTCTACTACTCGAATTGAAGAGCAAGAAGTAAGGCCTCGAATGCTAACTGTCTAAACGGAAATTTAATACCCGTTGGCATAGCCCACGATATTTTTATCGTCATCAGATCAAAAACTTCAATTCGCTGGAGTCGGCAATAATTCTGGCTCTACAGGTGCTGAACCGGCCGTGGTTACAGCAGCATTGATTTGGGTTGGAGTGAGTCCTGTAAGGGCAGCTGTGTGTCAGCAAATCAAGCCCGCCGTACGCGGCAGTAGTAGGTGGCTTACCCGTCGGGAAGGCCGATGTGCCGACCTCTCGAAGCCTGACCGAGACCTGTGCCAAACTGGAAGTTCCAAATACCATGTGTCCCTCGTACGCCACTGTGTCCGAATCGGACCTTGGTCTGGATGTGGGTTTTTAACTTTGCAATCCCCGCGGTACCAAGATCGCCTCCGACACGCAATACACTTTTAAATGGAGTCCAATAACTGACGAAAACATCATGAGTTTTCGCAGACGTAGCGATGACATTGCTCCTAATGCAGGACTGAAAGGGACTACAAATGGACAACTCGCAGCCAGTACGGCATCCCCTAGTGATAGCCCTGTGCTTACTCACTTCGGCCCTGTTTGCATTGACCGGATGTTCTTCCGAAGGTGGGGTGAAGAGGGAGCCGAATGTTGAATTGACCAGTCAAGAGGCGCAAGCGGGCTCAGAGGAGACAACCCCCTCCCACGAACCATCAATCGAATCATCTCAACTCAAGCTCGAAGAGCCGCTGACACAAGAGTTTGATGAAGTCCTGAATCGCAGTTGTCTAGAAGCGTTGGCGATGGGCTTAGAGGAATCAAGTCCAGCCCTGGGCGTCTCGTACATACTTGTGCCTGAGGAGCTCTCGATAGAGGGATACTCAGCAGTTGAACATGACCCAAGAAGCGACACCGTCTCTCTACTTTGGGAGACAGATGCTTTCTACACCTGTTATTTTTCAAATCAAATTGCATTGGCTGAGGAGTTTGACGCCTCTGTCCCACTCTCTTTTGAAGCCACCGTAGACGGGTTTAGTCTCTTTTATGACAACCTTGGCGAGACTCGCGCGATTGAAGTGATGGTTACAGACGGACTCGTTTCTGGATTTGATGATGGCAAAGCTATCTGGCAGGTTGTCTACGGCGTGGGTGAGAAGCACCTAGCACTTCTCGAGCGAGCAGTGAGAGAGTTTCTAGACTAAGTGGGTTAACTTTGCAATCTGCCGGTGGACTATCCCATCGAAGAGCATGACTGTACAAGCCCCACACCCTCAAAGAACGGGCCCACCTGATTCTCGACAAAGTCCTTGATCTTGTGTCGCGGGGCGGGAGTTGCACACCAATCATCAAAGTGGATGAAGATGAGCTAGGCGACAGGAGTGCTCTAAGTTGCGGGTTCAACTAAGGGATTATCGTGCGTCGTTTCGTCATGGATGACCCCGAGAATGATGGCAGCCCTTCGAAATCCGCGTTTAGACCACAACCACCTCAGGCGAGATTGAATTTCTTCTGCCCTGCTAACCATCCTTCCACCCTAAACCAAGCACGTCTACTTAGTTCTTAGGACCTAGGTGACCAACTTGTGATTCGCTATTTCCGAGGGCATCAGCAGGTCCTGCTCTCCGAGGTCAAATTCAAAGAGACATCGCCACAATCAGTGAACACAACCGAGGGAATGTGACCTCGTCAGCTGGGCAGAAGATAACGTTGCGCACTGGTGATGCGTCTCTGAGCAACCAAAACCGACAGAGCATCGGCTCGTCTGGTGGCATACACAAAGCAGTTTCGGTCAGAGCAACACATACTATTGGGTACGGCTAGTTGTTCAATGCCAATCACACCCAAACACCTTGTCCAATAGGAGCGCGATTGTCAGCACGGGAAAGAGCACTTGCGCTTCGCGCCCGCTGGGCGCTGCCCTGGATCTTTTTCTTGATGGGATTGACCTCAATGGCTTGGGTGCCAAGAATCCCAGAAATCAAAAACTCACTGGGATTATCAGATGGTGAGTTTGGTCTGGTGCTGGTTTCATCAAGCGTTGGAGCAGTAATTGGCGCCCAGCTGGCTGGGCACCTGATTCAACTGATTGGCTCCAGAAACCTAATGCGGTTTGCTCAAACGACACTGCCTTTGGGAGTGCTGCTGATGGGATTCTCGCCAAACGTGTTCGTGTTGGCACTGGGTTTGTTCTTCATGGGCCTAGGTAGTGCTTCGATGGACATCCCTGGTAATGCTCAGGCAGTTGTAATCGAAAAGCTAATTGGCAGGAAGTTCTTGGCCTCTCTGCATGGAGCCTGGAGCATCGGCACCTTTGCAGCAGCGCTGATTGGCGGTGCTGTTGCAACCTTTGTTTCACCGGCCGTCAACCTTGGTGTGTTGGCTGCAATTGGACTAATCATCTTCATTCCACTTACGGAGCGGATGCTCGATGCAACCCGCGATGAACACCTAGGTGATGAGGGTAAAGATGCGAAGCGAATTCCCTGGTTTCGATCAAAGGTGAATCTGCTCTGGGTATTTGCCTTCGGCTCTCTTGGAGCTTTGGTAGCAGAGGGAGCTTCTGCTGACTGGAGCGGCATTCTGCTAGCCGAACACATGAACATTGAACTGGGCCTCACGGCAAGCGCTTTTGCCTCGTCTTCGCTTTCCATGATCATCAGCCGCTTCACGGCTGATGCGCTCATGGAGCGCTTTGGTGCTGCGAGGGTTGTTTTCTATGGTGGTGCTTTTGGCGGGGCTATTTGGTCAGCCAGCATTTTGATTGCTGTGCCGCTGAGCCAAACAAATAATGAATCAAACAACCTGTTGGCACTGGTTCTGATAAACATCGGCTTCTTTGCTGCAGGTGCTGGCATTGGGCCAATGTTTCCAGCCTTCATTGTTGGAGCAGCAAAAGTTCCTGGCATTCCTGCCTCACTTGGAATTGCCAGGATTAGCGTGATCTCCATTGCCGGTTATTTCCTGGGTCCAACCATCACCGGTTTCATTTCAGAGCTAACGAGCCTGCCAACTGCATTTATGTATCCAGGTATTGCGCTGATTGTTGCAGGCATTGCAGGCAGAGGGCTTAGAACCAAATGACCAAAAGACCAAGTAGCGTTGTTTTATGAGCAACAAGTTGGTGCTAACAATCTATGCGGCTGTCTTTGCTGCAACCATCTGGAGCTATGACCTCTACAAAGACAGCACAATTGCGGTGGCACTGGCAGCTGCTGTAATCACTATTGGTGGGTTGGTTGCGTGGCTGGTTTCAGCACGCGGCAAACAGTAGCCCTGAGAATTATTTAATGACTAACCCCCTGGCGAAGCCAGGGGGTTAGTGGTTATTGAACTACTAAGTAAGTGTTACTTACTTGGTGGTTAGGTTGATTGTGTCCATTAGTACGCGGTCGATGTAGATGCGAACTGCAACATCTACGCCTGCACCGGTGAACTCAACTACACGCTCGAAGTCAGAAGCAAGTGCTGGTACAACTACCCAGTCCTTACCAACCTTCGCGCTCATTCTCTGACCTGCGTAGCCCTTGAATGAACCAGCGTTTACCCTCTGGGTTTTTGGAGCTGAGCCCAGCGTTACAGTCTTCGAGACTGTAATGTTCTTGACATCATCGGTTAGGATTCCATCTCCATCTAGGTCGTAGTTGACAGTAACAGCACCTGAACCAGAGTCGTTTGATCCCAGCAAAACGCTGAAGGTTAGCTGTCCTGCAGCGTTGGTGTCGGTTGGCAGAGCGCCAAATACGATTCCAGGGCCGCTGTAGGTAACAGGTACGTCACCGGAGGTAGCGTCAACAGGGTTGCCGAACACATCCGTGATAGTCGCGGCTACCTTGAAAGTGCTGCCCTTGGTGTTGGCACCAGGCAACAGGCAGTGTTGAAGGCCAGAACCCTTGGGCTGTTGCCTGATGGCCTGGAGTTGATGGTCTAATCGGCTGCTAGCTCTGTCAGCCACTACCTGGTAGTAACCAAATCAGTTCTCAAGAAAGCACCGTTCAAATACAGGTGAACATAGATCCGGTATCCGGCGCCGGGTGCAGGTGAGTCTTGGCTCAGCATCCAACGAATCCGGCGCAACATAGTGCTTAAAAACTAACGGACCACATATACGGACAGCGTTAATATGTTCGGTTAACCGAAGGTAATTTGTACATTGCCAAGTTCAATCGCCCGACAATAATCACAGGTCAGGAAAATCTGAGTTCACGAGCTGCTTCGCAGCGAAGAGAACCTGGCTTTAGATCCAGCGCGAAGCCTGGTATTCAGCATGCACGGTCCGATAGGTTCCTGACTTACCGCGAATCACCAATGACTCCGTGGTTATCAGGTCACCCTTTTTTCTAACCCCCGACATCAACGCGCCATCAGTGACACCGGTTGCAACAAAGAAGGTGTTGTCTGAGGCAACCATGTCATTCATTTCATAAACATGGTCGAAGAGCAGGCCTGCCGCCTTGCCCCCTGCTCTCTCAACACCTGAAAGCGGATGCAGGATGCCCTGGATTTTTCCACCCAAAGCCCTGATGCCACAGGCAGTGACAATTCCTTCTGGCGAACCACCAACACCGGCACAAATATCAATTCTCGAGCTTGGCCTTGCCGCCAGAATGCCTGCTGCAACATCGCCATCTCGAAGCAGCCTGGTGCCGGCTCCGGCAGCCCGAATGTTTTCAATTAGTTCGCTGTTGTATTCGCGGTCTAGCACTGCAACCAACACTTCACCAACCGGCTTATTTGCTGCTTTGGCATACTCCCTGATGTTCTCCCCAATTGGTTGTCTGATGTCGATTACGCCAACACCTGCAGGGCCTGCAACAAGCTTGTTCATTTTGAACACAGCTGAGGCATCGAGCATCGAGCCACGGTCGGCAACTGCGATAACAGAGATCGCGTTCTGGCGCCCGGCAGCAGTCAGCGAGGTGCCATCAATTGGGTCCACTGCAATGTCAACCTTTGGACCAAGCCCGGTTCCCACCTTCTCGCCATTGAACAACATCGGGGCATCGTCCTTCTCGCCCTCGCCAATAACCACCAAACCTTCAAAGTTCACGGTGCCAAGAAATGCCCGCATGGCATCAACCGCAGCACCATCGGCTGCATTCTTGTCACCGTGACCAATAAATGGATAGGCGCGAATGGCTGCAGCCTCAGTAGCTCTAACTAGCTCCATTGCTAGGTTGCGATCTGGGTGGAGTACTGGGTTGGTCTCTGCAGTCATAACTATGAAGATACTGGGCGAAACCTACGCTCTTGCAGTTTTTGCAGAAATTGAAAGAAGGTGCAGCATTTTGCATCATGGCTGGGTGCGTCTAAGGATACCTAGGCGTCGGTCAACGAAAAGCTCGATGGTGCGTTGATCAGTGCCTCGAATGGGAGCTCGGCAGCCCCAAGGACTAGTAGGTTCGAACCAAGCGCGCCCTTACGAACAACAACCCGCTCGGATGCAGCAGCAAGTGAACCCTTCTTCAGCTGGGTAATCAGATTCTCCGGGGCAAAATCAAACAGCGAAGTCAAGAATCCACCCAACACCACAACCTCCGGGTTGAAGATGTTGACCAGGGTGCTGATGCCATCTGCCAGTGAGTCGATTTGGTCCTCAATTAGGCGCTTGGCTTTTGTGGACTCGGTGGACCTGATCTCGGCATCTAGTTCTTCATCGGTCGCTACATAAAGCTTGAACATGTCAAGCAGGTCGTTTCTCCGAACCAGGGCCTCTAGGGTTCCGGGGAACCCTGAGTAGTCGACTTGCTTGGAGCTGGAGATGCGAATGTGACCAAGCTCTCCGGCATAGCCGGCAGCACCATTGACGGTTCTTCCATCACTAATCACTCCACCACCAATACCACCGGAACCTGCAAACAGGAACACGGCATCGTTGATGCCCTTGGCTGCGCCAAAGCGCGCCTCCGCAATACAGCCGAGGCTCGCGTCATTTCCCAAATAAACCGGTAGGCCAGTTTCCTGGCTAAGCGCGGCAGCGAATGCTGATTCCACCCAGCCCAGTTGTGGAGCAAACCTGATCACACCATCGGAACTGCGAACCTGACCCGGAACCGATACCCCAACCCCGACGATCCGGGTTCCAGGTTCCAGCTCCTTGCGCATCTTGGCGATCATTTCGGAGGCCACAGCAATTGCATTGTCTGCGGTCGGGTGGGAGCGCATCAACCTGCGCTCCTTGGTAACCACTCGCCCGGACAGTGCAACAGCAGAGACGGTGGTGGCATCAATTTCAGGGTTCACGGAAAAAGCAACGATGTTGTCGGTTGCGGTAACCGCCATTGATGGGCGGCCCACTCCAGTGGACGCAGCCGTTTCCTTTTCCACCAGTAGTCCAAGTTCTGCAAGTTCAGACACCAGGTCAGAAACAGTGGAGCGGTTGAGGCCGGTAGTGGCAGTGATTTTGGATCTAAGAATCGTTCCCTGCAGATGGACGAGCCTGAGCACTGTGGAGAGGTTATGCTGCCGGACGCTCTCGCCACTTTGCCCCTTGTGGGCGGGCGCAAGCTTGTCAGCAGTCATGATGAATTTCTCCTTCTACACCAGTAAAGATACTTGTTGTTTAAAACAACAAATACATAACGTTACTTATTCGTTAGCTAAATCAAGATGTTTCTGTTTGCAATAATTTGTTGTGTAATACAACATAATAAACGAGTCCAATTCGGACCTATTCGGGGGGAGCCCTCTCGGGTAATGAATATCAAAATGGAAGGTACCGACTAATTATGAAGAAGTCTTCATTATTCTCAATCTCGGCACTTGCAGCAGTAGCAGCATTGACGCTAGCTGGCTGTGCAGCAGAAACCACAACCGAGACAGCTGAAACAACAAGTGCCGCAACCGAGACCGTTGAGGCGACCGCTGGTCGTGCTTGCGTGATCTTGCCAGACGCCGACAGCGGAACCCGCTGGGAGCCAGGCGACCGCCCAGCCCTAGAGAAGGCTCTGACCGCTGCTGGATACGAAGTTGACATCCAGAACGCTCAGTCAGACACCGCAAAGTTTGCAACCATCGCCGACCAGCAGCTAACCAAGGGCTGTGGAGTTATGCTATTGGTCGACTACCAGGGTGCTGGTGTTTCCGTAGCTGAGAAGGCAAAGGCACAGGGCATTCCTGTTATCGCTTACGACCGCCCAATTGCTGGCGCTGACTACTACCTATCATTCGACAACGAGGTTGTTGGCGCGATGCAGGGACAGATGATTGTTGACGGCCTAGTGGCTGCTGGCAAGGATGTTGCAACTGCAAGCATCATTTACTCTTCTGGTGACCCAGCTGACGGTAACGCTGCAATGTTCCTAAACGGAGCACTTTCAGTTCTTGACGCTGCAGGCGCAACCGCTGCATTCACCATGGAAGGTACTTGGGATGGAACCAAGGCCGGCACCCTATTCGAGCAGGCATTCACCGCTGTTTCGGGTAACGTAGACGCCGTTCTTGCTCCAAACGACAACAACGCTGCTTCAATCATCGCGATCCTAGACAAGAACGGCCTAACCGTTCCAGTTTCAGGTCAGGACGCTTCGATTGCTGGTCTTCAGAACGTTCTTCTAGGCAAGCAGTTTGCTACCGTTTACAAGCCATTCACCATCGAGGCTGAGGCTGGCGCAGCAATGGCCATCTCAATCCTGAAGGGCGAGGTTCCTGCAACAAACAAGACCCTTGCAGACGGAACCCCATTCTTGGCTCTAGACCCAATCTCGGTTGGTGCTGACCAGGTCAAGGATGTAGTTGCAGCTGGCGACGCAAGCGTTGAGGACCTCTGCACCGCAGACGTTGCAGCAGCTTGTGCAAAGTACGGCATCAACTAGTCACAACCAAATAAGTAGTACGGATGTGCGCCGGTCTTTTTAGGCCGGCGCACATCACACAATTTTCTTTATAGTCTTGAAATAACTTGCGGGCTCACAGTTGAGACCGCGGATCGGGAGAACCAATGTCCAATCCGGTCATCGAATTACGCGATGTCAAAAAGAGCTTCGGCCCGGTGGAGGTTTTGAAGGGTGTGAACCTAAAGGTTTACGCAGGTCAGGTAACCGCACTGGTAGGCGATAACGGAGCTGGAAAATCAACTCTGATTAAGGGTCTGTCTGGAGTGCAGCCCTATGACAGCGGAACAGTTTTGTTTGACGGCCAAGAGGTCGACATCCACGATCCAATCCAGGCCGCAGAGCTCGGCATTGAGGTCGTCTACCAGGACCTAGCATTGTGCGAAAACCTAGACATTGTTCAGAACATGTTCCTAGGTCGCGAGGAGCTACTGCAAAAGACCCTTGATGAGCCAAGCATGGAGCTGCAGGCAACCAAGGCGCTCCAGTCACTATCTGTTAGAACCGTGAAGTCGGTTCGCCAAAAGGTTTCCTCTTTGTCTGGTGGACAGCGCCAGACTGTTGCTATCGCCAGGTCAGTGCTTCGCAATGCCAAGCTTGTGATCCTGGACGAGCCAACAGCCGCGCTTGGTGTTGCTCAGACCGAGCAGGTTCTGAACCTGGTTCAGCGACTTGCAGATTCTGGAGTTGCGGTCCTGATCATCAGCCACAACCTGGCCGATGTGTTCAAGGTTTGTGACGACATCTCAGTTTTGTATTTGGGTCGCATGGTCACCCAAATTGAGACCACCGAAACCACCCAAAACGATGTGGTTGGCTACATCACCGGAACCAAGAGCGTTGAGGACTAATCGATGACAAACCAGAATTCAACAGGCCTAAATTTGGCAGCTCAAGAAATCGCATCCGGCCACGAAGGTGGCGTTGTTGACCAGGTGAAGGCCTACTTCGCACGAGTCAAGAACGGCGAGATGGGTGCACTACCGGCAACCGGCGCACTGCTAGTGCTGACCGCACTATTTGCATACCTGAGCCCCTACTTCCTTACCAAGCTGAACTTTGCCAACCTGTTCGTTCAGGCAGCTCAGCTAACAACCCTTGCCATCGCACTGGTCTTCGTGCTGCTGCTTGCCGAGATTGACCTTTCGGCTGGTGTTGCCGCCGGTGTTGCAATGGACGTTTTCTACTTGACCACAACCTTCGGAGTTCCCTGGCCAATCGGCCTGGTTAGCGCCTTGCTGGTTGGAGTGGTGCTTGGATTCGTGCTTGGATTCTTCGTTGCCAAAATCGGAGTGCCATCGTTTGTGATCACGCTTGCCTTTTTCCTGGGGCTTCAGGGTGTGGCACTTATTCTGCTTGGCGACGGTGGTCTGTTCCGCGTTGAGGTTCCAGAGGTTCGCGCCATCATGAACGACAACCTGCCGGTTTGGGGTGGTTGGTTGCTACTGGCAATTGTGGTGTTGGTTTCTGCCGGCATGGGCTTCTACGACCGCTATCGCAGAACTGCCAGTGGACTGGTAAACCGACCACTGTCACTGCTGCTCATCAAGCTTGCATTCATGACCGCTGTCGGCGGTGGCGTGGTTTACGTGCTGAACCTAAACCGAAGTGCCTCGGTCAAGGAGATCTCCGGTGTTCCGATTGTTATCCCAATCGTGCTGCTGATTATCTTCCTAGGAACATTCCTGTTGGATAGAACCAAGTTTGGTCGTCACCTCTACGCAGTTGGTGGTAACCCGGAAGCTGCCAGACGAGCTGGCATCAAGGTCGTGCGAATTCGAATCACCGCTTTCGTCATCACCTCAAGCCTTGCGGTTGTTGCCGGCCTGTTCCACGTGAGCCGAATTGGTGTGGTTGAGGCCGCAGCTGGTCGAACCATCGTGCTGAGCGGTGTTGCCGCAGCGGTTGTTGGTGGCGTTAGCCTCTTTGGTGGTCGCGGCCGCCTGATTCACGCAGCCCTTGGAGCGATGGTTATTTCAATCATTGACAACGGTCTTGGCTTGCTGGGACTCTCAGCTGGAATCAGCTTCGTTGTGACCGGAACCGTGTTGGCACTTGCTGCAACCGTTGACGCTGTTTCTAGGAGGCGAAGCGGCGGCATCAGGCGAAGTTAGCCAGCTAAAAAATTACCAGCGACTATTTCCTGCGGTCGCTGCGGCGCTTGGCCTGCTGGTCAGGATCAGGCACTGGAACCGCAGCAATCAGACGCTTGGTGTAGTCCTGGGTTGGGTTTCTAAGGATCTCGTCCTTCGGTCCCTGCTCCACAATCACACCGTGCTGCATCACTGCAATTCGGTCACTGAGTAGGTCAACCACAGCCAGGTCGTGCGAAATAAACAGGGTTGCAAACTGCTGTTCTTTTTGAATCTCCTGCAGTAGCTCTAGGACTCTTGCCTGAACCGAAACGTCCAGGGCACTCGTTGGCTCATCTGCAACCAACAACTTTGGGCTCAGCGCCAGCGCGCGAGCAATGCCGATTCGCTGCCGCTGCCCACCTGAGAGCTCATGAGGGTAGCGGTTTCTGTAGGAACGGGGCAATTCAACCAGGTCCAGCAGTTCGCTAACCCGATCGGTTAGCTCCTTGTGGTTCCAACCTGCAAGCAACAGCGGCTCGGCAATGGATTGACCAACCGGCCAACGCGGGTTCAGGGAGCTGCCCGGATCCTGGAACACGATTCCAATCTCGCGTCGAATAGCCATCAGCTCTTTTTGCTTGCGTCCGGAAAGTGACTTTTCGTTGATTGCCAGCTCACCGCTCTTGATTGGTAGCAGCCCAACCACAGCGCGACCAATGGTGGTCTTCCCCGAACCTGATTCACCGACCAGACCCAAAACCTCACCCGGGTAGATTTCCAGATTTATGTCGCTGGCTGCCTTGAAGGCGGGAACCCTGCCTCGCTTTGGATACTCGATGTTTACGTTTCTCAAACTCAGGGTTGGCTTTTGACCGGTGCGGTCAATTGCCGGCTTTAGCTCTGCAGCTCCAAGGTGTGGAACGGCTGCAAGTAGGTCTTTGGTGTACTGGTGGCCAGGCTTAGTAAAGACCTGCTTGGTGCTGCCTGACTCAACAACAACACCGTCTTTCATGACAATCATGTGATCACTGAGGTCGGCAACCACACCCATGTCATGGGTGATCAAAATTACAGCTGAGTTTAACCGCTTGTTCAGGTCCCTAATTAGGTCCAAAATCTCTGCCTGCACCGTGACATCAAGGGCCGTAGTTGGCTCATCGGCAATCAGCAACAGTGGATCGCAGGAAATCGACTGAGCAATCATGGCTCGCTGCCGCTGACCACCTGACAGTTCGTGCGGGTAGGAATCAAAGGCTTTTTGTGGGTCTGGCAACTCAACCATGGTTAGCAGCTCAAGAGCGCGTGCCTTGGCCTTGGCCTTTGTCATGGAAGGGTAGTGAACCTGAAGTGCCTCAACGATCTGGAAGCCAACTGTGTAGACCGGGTTCAGTGCAGTCATTGGCTCTTGGAAAATAACCGCGATTTCTTTTCCTCGAACCTGGCGCAGTCGCTTTTTTTCTGCACCGATCAGCTCTTCCCCCTGCAGCTTCACCGAGCCCGAGGCTCTTCCATTGACAGGAAGCAGGCCAAGCAAACTCATGGCCGAGGTCGACTTACCGGATCCAGACTCACCCACGATTGCCAGTACTTCACCGGGCCTGACTCTAAAGTTCACGCCGGAGGCTGCCATAACCCACTGACCATCGACCCAGAAGTCGATGGAAAGCTCACTGGCCTCAATGATTGGCTTAGATTCCAACGCAAGCCTCCTCAATTGATGCCAAAGTATTCACATGGAAGTTTTTCACTCGCGGTTCTCCAGAGTCCTGGCCGCCGTTAGCATCGGCATTCTGGCGCTGTCCTGGTTTGTGGGCAGCGTTGGATTGGGTGTTCAAGCTGCCATCGGCACGCTTCCAATCGTGCTGCTTTTTAGTTACCTGGCGCTTATTGTGTTCTGGCTTCCAAAAGTTAGCGTCGAGGACGACCTGGTTCGCATCAGCAACATCTTCCGCGAGCACACCATAAACCTCAGTGCCATCAAGCGAATCGACACCCGCTTCGCGCTGACTATCTACACCGCTACCAAGAAATACAGCGCTTGGGGAGCTCCTGCGCCCGGTCGCCATGCCAGCATTTTCGCTGCCAAGGATGAGGGTTCGCACCTGCCTGAAAGCACCTACCTGGCCGGCACTGTGAGGCCGGGAGATTTGATCAACACTGATTCCGGTGCTGCTGCCGCTCACATTCGAAGACTCTGGGAGCGCAGAACCGACACTGAGAACGTCGAAACCAGCAAGGTCTACTGGCCACGAGTTGCAGCAATGGCAGCCCTGGTTCTGGTTAGCTTTTTGTTTTAGGGTCATTAGTTACCCCTGCGCTTTGCAATTAGCTGCTTCAGGTCGTGAAGTGCGCCTTCGTTTCTTGGCAGTCTGCGCTGACGAGGGTCAAAGGCGTCCCGCAGGCCATCGCCGATGAAGTTGATGGCAAGAGCAATAATCACAATGAATAAACCTGGGTACCAGAACAGCCATGGACGAGTCTTGAAGGCCTCGTTGTATTCGCTGATGATTTGACCAAGAGAGATATCTGGAGCGACGATTCCAAAGCCCAGGAAGCTCAGCGAGGTTTCAATCAGGATAGCCGCCGCCATCAGCAGCGTTGCGTTCACAACAATCACGCCGATGGTGTTGGGCAAGATGTGCTTGAAAATGATTCGGAAGTTAGATGCTCCAGCGACCCTGGCAGCATCCACAAACTCACGCTCTCTAAGAGCCAAGAACTCGGCTCTCACTAGCCTTGCCAGGCCGGTCCAGGCCAGTGCACCAAGCAGTAGTGCCAGGCTTATGGCATCGCCACCAAAGTTTCTGCTGAGAACAGCACCAACCACCAACAGCGGAAGAATGATGACAACATCGGTAGCACGCATCAGAAGGGTGTCGATCTTGCCGCGGAAGAAGCCAGCAACAGCTCCGACAACTGTTCCGATAACGGTGGAAATCAAACCAACAATCAGCACCACGGTGAGCGACTGCTGAATTCCGCGCATTACTCGAGCAAAGATGTCTTTTCCAAGAGTGTCCTGACCAAATGGGTGCTGGCCGGGGTCAAATGGCCAAAGCTGCATGGTTGGGGCGCCACCTAGGTTCTCAACGTCGTAGTTTTCATACCAGTTGTATTGCCACCAGCCTGGAACCCTGAGCCCGTCAACGGTGAGCCGGCCGGTTGTGGCATCAGCCACCAGGTTGCCAGTGCCACCAATCACGGTTCCAACTGAGGTAAAGGCAAGCAGGGTAATAGCAAGCAGAACAATCAGTGAGGTGACGGCGGCCTTGTGCCGCAGGAACCTGCGGCGAACGATTGTGCCGAGCGAAAGACCTTCGGTCTCGCGCTGCTCGATAGTAATTTCCCGGTTTAGCTGGGTCTCATCAACTGGTTTCTTCTTAGCCATTAGCTGATCCTGATCCTCGGGTCTAGCGCGCTGTAGAGCAGGTCAGCAATCAAGTTACCAATCACAGCCATCAGCCCAACAATCATCACGTAACCCATCACCAGGTTCACGTCAACTGCATCCAGACCGCGAATAAACAGTGCTCCCATTCCGTTCCAGGCAAAGACCTTCTCGGTGATAACGGCCCCGCCAATCAGGGCGGTTATGTCAACCGGGACGATGGTGGCAATAGGTAGCAGCGCGTTCCGCATCGCGTGACGAACCACAACCGTGCGCTCATTCAAACCCTTGGCCCTGGCGGTTCGGACATAGTCCTGATTCATGACCTCCAGCAGCGATGCTCTGGCATAGCGGGTGTAGCCGGCAACTGAGATGATCAGCAGTGCAGCGGTTGGAAGAATCAGGTGAGCATAGCTATCAAGCAGGTCCAGCCACATGTTGTCCTGGCGCTTCACCGATGGCGTCACGGCACCAATTGTCGAGATGTAACCGTTGTTTAGAGGAATCAGATCCAGATAGGTGGTCCAGTACTGCAGGGCCTCATCGATTACGAGCACCAACCCGGCAAGACCGCCTGTGATGCCGGCAGCCCTAGCAATTTCTCGCCTGCCGTCGCCTCCGAAAATTAGCCCCAGGGCAACACCAATTGCGGCCATCATCACAATTGCAATCGCAATCCCCCAGAACCCTCCAACATAGAAGAACAGGTACTGGCCCGGCAGCCACATCGCTGCTGCAACAAGCGCCATGCCTGCCACGATTATCACGCCGCGCTTTTGACCAAAGCCAATCGACAGCAGCAAAACCACACCGGCAAACATCAGGGTCACCAGCACGATGCCAACCACGCCAAGCGACGGGTACTTCAACCACTGAGTGGTGTTTAGGAAAATCATGACCAGAATTGAAAGACCAATTGCCCCAATAAAGCTTTGAACCTTGGCGCGTAAGCCGCCGCCAATAATCCCGGTCACCGCAACCGCGACCAGCAGCGCTATCGCCGTCATGGCCGCCGGGGGAATAACCGGCTCCTCCAAGAACCGGTTGAACTGGATGGCACCGAACTCCTTTAGAAGAACGGCAACCCAGAAGATTGGAAGTGAGTAGAAAATGAAAGCGAAGAAGGTCACGGTGTAGTCGTAACCGGAATACTGCCGAAGGGCCGTTGTCATTCCAATGGCGATACCAATGATGATCGAAAGAATCGTCGCCAGGGTGATCAGCTGGACGGTTGCCGCAATCGCACCGGCAAGTGCCTCAGTCACTGGTATTTCTGCCCTGGAGACCGCAATGCCGAGGTCGCACTGACCAATCAGACAGCCGGCAGCACCGCCAAGCCAGTAGAAGTAGCGAACAGCTGGCGGAGTGTCCAGCATCAGTAGGTCGCTGAGGTATTGAATCTTAAATTGAACATCGGGGTCGCGCGAGCCTCTTAGCTCAAGCAACGGGTCCCCGGAAATGGCTGTCAGCTGATAAACAATAAAGGACGCGACCAGCAACACCAATAGTGTTGCCGCAGCACGACGAACAATAAAACTCAGCATCTTTGCCCTATGTCTATTCAGCAGAGAACGGGGGCCACCACCAAAGGTGGTGACCCCCGGACTGCTATGTGACTAGATTAGCCCGCGGTTGGGGTCCAGTCCCAGAAGTTCCAGAAGTAGTAAGGAACCAATAGGTTTGGATCAACGCCGGAGACCGACTTGTCCCACCAGGTTAGACCTGGGAACTGGAAGATGGTGATGTTATAAGCATCCTTAGCCAGCTCTGCCTCAATTGCAAGGCGGATGCGTAGCTGCTCTTCCTTCTTTACGGCAACGTTTAGCTCTTCGAGCAGACCGTCAACGGTCGCGTTGTCATAACCAGTCCAGTTTGATGGACCCGTCAGGGTTAGGTACTGGTCGTCACCGGACACTGCCAATGACGTAGCTGCCCACGCGAAGATAGTTGCATCGTGAGGGTTGATCTCTGGGTAGACGTTCTCTGTGAAGGCCCAGTTTGGCTCTGACTCAGAGATTACGTTGAATCCGGTCTGAGATGCAGAAAGTGCGATCAGCTCGAACTCTTGTCCACGACGAACGTTGCCCTCTGGGAACCAGAACTCAACATCGATTGGAGTAGAGACGCCAGCCTCTGCAAGCAGTGACTTAGCTAGTTCACGGTTCTCTTCGTCAGTGCCTAGGTACTGTGCGTAGTTAGCCTCAGCCTCGTCATAGCCCTCAGCACCAGGAACGAATAGCACCGAGGTGCGTAGCTTCGCTGATGGGTTTAGTGGCTTGATTAGCTTCTCGATGATCTCGTTACGAGGAACAGACAGTAGGAACGCCTGGCGAACCTTCAGAGCCTTCTCCTCATCGCCACCGTAACTAGCTGGGTCGAATGGACCACCGTTGTTTACAGATAGGTCAATGTGCTCGTAGGCAGCTTCCTCAGAAGATGCGTACTCAGCGTTGGTAAGAGCCTGGACCAGCTGCAACACGTCAGCGGTTGGCTGACCGGAAGCAATCTGAACCTCACCGTTGTCAACAGCCTGAATTGCGGCGGTTGAGTCGTCAATCTGACGGATGGTGATTCGCTCGTACTTTGGCTTTGGTCCCCAGTTGTATAGCGGGTTCACGACGTGAGTCGAGTACTGCTCTTCAACTAGCTCTTCTAGGACATATGGTCCAGAGGATAGGTAAGCAAGTGGGTTGTCTGGGGTGTTGGTGAAGGAGTATCCCTCGTTCCACACGGTTGCAACATCAGCCATGAACGCGTCGTCGCCGTTCATCACAGCATCAATCAGAGCCTGCTTGGCTGCTGCTGCGTCGGTGATGTCTTCGTGTGCCATCATCACGGTTCCGTGAGCTGAAACACCAACACCGAACTGTAGCTCCCAGTCAACATACTGAACGTCATACTCGAAGGTGATCGAGTTGCCGTCAACTGTTGGAAGCTTTGAAGCAAGGGTGTCCTTAGGTGCTGCGTGAGCGAAGACGTAGGAACCGTCCTCGTTCTTGTAGTAACCAAAGGTTGCAACCCATGCAAGAAGCATGTCCGCGCCGTCAATTGCGGTTCCGTCAGACCAGACAACGCCATCGTTGATGGTGTACTTGACGGTCAATGGGTCTTCAACAACGATCTCGTAGCTACCAAACTCGGTGTTCTTCACTAGAGCAGGTGCGCTGTCGTAGTAGTTGAATCCAGAGCTTGTTAGGTAAGCGGTAAGCGAGTTACCAACGTTGTTACCAGCTGCGCTAGATGTGTTGAAAGTGTCGATGATGTCGTTCCAACCAACGGTGATCTGGGGAGCTAGGTCCTCATACCATTCGGTTGTAGCGGCAGATTCAGAGGGGCTCGTTGTTGGGCTTAGCTCGTCCGTCGCTGCACATCCTGTGATGGTCAGCGCGAAGGCAGCAGCACTCGCAACAAGAGCTGATCCGCGGAATTTCTTCATGTTTCTCCTTTTTCATGCGGAGTCGAACGCAAGGCGGATGCAATGCGTAGAGAATTACTCTATTGGGCAGAATCGCAGAAAAAGAAACTGGATGTTGCGATTGCGTAACAAAAGAATTTGACCCTGCCTCGACCCCGGTTTCAGGCCTGGTTTTCCAGTCAGCATAGACTTGCCACCATGTCCGAAAAGCCCAGGCGCAAGAGCCCGTCCCCGCAAGGAAAACGTGGGTCTGAGCGCTATGAAGCCCTGGATGCTGAGTGGCGCAAGATTGGACTTCCCACCCCTGCCAGGCGAGCACTTGTGGATGCCAGGCTCTACAAGGTTTCAGACCTTCGAAACATCACGCTGAATCAACTTGCCTCCATGCCTGGCATGAGCAAGTCTGCCGTTGCCAGAATCAGAGCCATCATGGAGGCCAAGGGGATTCGGTTTAGCTAATGGCGTCTAGAACTGAGCTAGCCGGGCTTTGATCAGCTTCGAGAGGAGCTCTTTGCTCAGCACTTGATCCACCCCGAACTGGAAAGAGCTCTTGGATGTCACAAACTCTGCCAGGTCCTCGGCATGCGCGGCCATTACCTCTGGGCTTTGTGGGGAGAAGGTCAGGTGATTCTTGAAGGCAGCGAGGCCAACCGCATATTTCCCATTGAACTTAAATTGCGGTGAGTTCCAGGCGATTACCTGCTCGAGACTTGGCTCGATCTCTAAAATCAGCTTTCTGACAGCCAGCAGCGTGGAGCGCTTCGGCTCCCGCTGAGCCTCAATGTAGGCGGTGACATCTAGTTCGGACATGAGCTGATTTTATAGCCATGAACTCCAGGAACCTACTGGTTCTCGTGCCCTGTGCGATACTGCCAGGAGTCCTGAGTAGGTGGGGGTTTTCTAATGACTTTGGAGACCATTGTTTCGCTGTCGCTGTGGATGATTGTTCCACTTGGAGTACTGGGCAGCCTGCTGCATTTCCTGTTTGACTGGACCAAACACAATCGACTCGTGATGCTGTTTGCCGCAGTGAATGAAAGCTACTGGGAACACATCAAGATTGCCGTCTGGCCGGTGCTGTTTCTTCAAACCATTCTCTTTGTTGCTGGTGGGCATGAATACCCCGCTTTCCTGCCGGCCGCAGCGATTCCTCTTTACGCACTGCCTATCAGCATGGTAGGTCTGGTCTTTGCCTACAAGATGATCACCAAGCGCAACATTCTGTGGTTGGACATTGGTCTGTTCTTTGTGGTGATCGCTCTTGGTCAGACACTGTTTGTCTTGGTCCTGCAAGAGCTAGCTGCCAGCGCAGTCACAATTGGTTTGTCGGTGGTATTTCTGGTTGGTCTGGTTGCTGCATTTCTCCGCTACACAGTGCGTCCGCCGGCGGGGCCGGACGTGTTTATTGACCCAATCAATAAAAAATACGGCCTCAAAGCCCACCCAGATATTGACCCGGGTTCGGCTCAGTAGAGCCAGTTAAAAAAAGAAACCCACGAAGTTGTGAAGTCTTCGCGGGTCTCGTGCGCTTGGAGGGACTCGAACCCCCAACCTTCTGATCCGTAGTCAGATGCTCTATCCGTTGAGCCACAAGCGCTGGTGAGTTCTAAAGTCTAACTTATTTCGGGGAAGAAAAACACGGGCGTTTCAGTCGACCCGTCGACAAATGGAAAAGTACTTGCCTTAACCCTCTAACTTTGTCAGCACCAGATAAGGAGAAACTCGTTCTAGGAAACTTCTTGGTTTGCCACTAGTTGCTGGCTTTCTAACCGGCTGCGCAGCCGTCGATACCAGCGACCCAAAAAGCTGAACCGGTTGAAACTCAAGCCGCAGAACAAACCCCTGCCCCACAGCCAGTCACATCCAAGCATTGAGTGGCGAACATTTCAAAGAGCAACTCGACCTCGAGTTGCTGGGCTGAGATCTCAGGCAAGGCATATGACCTAACCGCATGGATCTCAGGCATCCGGGCGGTGTTGGAGCAATTGTGAGCATTTGCGGTACGGATTCCACCTCAATGTTTCAGGGTAAGCATGGAAGGCTGTCAGGTCCTGCCTCGTCACTTTCTGCCTACTTGCTTGGCAATGTCGGCAGTTGGTCTTCTGCTGGTTACGTAACCACCCCAGAATGACTTCAGTAACCACACCGCACAGTTTTTCGAACGGGCATGCATAAAGCCCCGGTGCGAATACCGGGGCTTTATGGTTTAGCAACCTATAGGAGGTTCGGCACTGTCTCAGCAACAGCTGTTGGTGAGAAGCCCCACTTTTCAGCAATTTCGCCCAAAACACCCGACTCACGAAGTGTGTCTAGGTTGTCGTTTATGGCTTCCTGTAGTCCAGGGTTGTTTAGGTTCACAGGGAAGTTGGTCTGCCCGGGCTTGGTGGTTGAGACGACGCGCTCGTCCGGAGCTGGAACATTGAATACGGCACCCTCAACAGGTGTGTTCTTCAATGCGGCCTGCCCGGATGGGAAGGTGTCTACCACGACGCTGATGCGACCGCTTGCAAGGTCAGCATAAAGAGCCTGAGTGGTCTCGTAGAGACTCAAGTCGTCTCCAAGAATGTTCTCCAGGTCTTCGTTCCATAGGAACCCGAGAGTTGAACCAACCTTGTTTCCGATTAGCCCCTCAACAGAGTCAACGCCGCTTACGGAGATGAGTGTCAACTGGTCGATGATGACCGGGTTGCTCAACAAAACAATTTCCGCGCGGGCGGCTGTGCGGTACCAGCTACCTAGGGTTGTGTCTGCGCGACCAGATTCAATCGCAGGAATCATTGCTGCACCAGTTCCAGGCTGCACCATTACATCAAGACACTCAAGCTCTGCGATGGCGTGAAGGATTTCACCCTCGGCACCGCTAAGTGACTCTCCGTCAATCGCAGAGAACGGTGGGTACTCGTATGCGGCAACCGTTAGAAGTCCAGCCTCGACAGTCGTGAGACCAGGGTGTGCAGGCACACATTCTTCGGTTGTTGCTTCTTCGGTAGCTGTTGCTGCGGCTTCAGTGGTCGCCTCGGGAGCGGCTTCAGTGGCGCACCCCGTTAAGACCAATGATGAGACAGCTAGAAGCAGAACAAGTCTGCTGGCGTGCTTTGGCATGTGTTTCCTTTCGTTGCGTTGTTTGTCAATCGGATTGTTCCGATTGAATCCGGTGTTGGTCGCCTCATACATGTTTTGCTAGGCGTCTTTCTATGGATGTGACCAAGGCCGAAGCTGGGATTGTTATCGATGCGTAGACAGCGGCAGCTGCCAAGAAAACCGGTAGATAGTTGAAAGTTTTAGTTCCGAGGAAGTAAGCAGACTGCATTACCTCGCTGATGGTTATCACATAGGCCAGTGAAGACAACTGGAACATGATTATTGCCAGGCCCATAAGCGGCGGAATCGCAATTCGGGCAGCCTGAGGCATGATCACAAAGCGGAAGCTATCAACACCACTTAGCCCAGCAGCGCTGGCCGCTTCTAACTGACCCCTTGGAATGCTCTGAATGCTGGAGCGAATAGTTTCGGTGGCATAAGAGGCCGTTGACCAAGTGAAGGCAGACACCGCTGCGACCATCGCTGATGGCACTATGTCAATTTGCGGCAGGCCCTGGTAGAAAATGTAAAGAAGTACCAACAGTGGAACACCGCGACCAATCTCGACAACACCGATAACTATCCAGTTCAGTGGCTTTGGTGCGATATCAATCAGCAGCGCAAACAATAACGCCAGGGGGAAACCAAGAGCCAATGAAATGCCAGTCAGCTGCATGGCTGTGACCAGACCGGGGAGTAATTCGACTACGTAACCGAACCAGGTTTGTATATCCATTAGTTCACCACGTATTTCAGTCGGCTCTTAGTGTCGGCTCTTCTGGCCCAGGCACCCAGTGGGATGCTCAGCAGTAGATAAGCGGCGCCAACAATCGCGAATGCGGCTAGTCCCTGCCCAGTGCTTTGAGCCTGCTGGTTAGCCCTGAAGGTCATTTCGACAACACCGATGGTTGAGGCTAGAGCTGAATCCTTCATCAAGCCCATGCCGTAGGTCACCATGGACGGGCTTACTGTTCTAAAAATCTGCGGCGCAATAATTTTGGTTAGTAAATCAAAGCTTCCAAGCCCTAAGGCCCTGGAGGCCTCTATCTGACCGCGGTCAAGTGTTGCAAGCCCTCCCCGATAAATTTCGCCCAAATAAACAGACGCAATTATCCCGAAGGTGAAGATTGCCGCCTGCAGTGGCGTGAGCCTCAGTCCAACTTCGGCTAGGCCAAAAAAGACCACAAATAGCCATACCAGTGGCGGCACGCTCCTGATTATTTCTACCCAGGCCCGGCCAATTCCTCGCACGATCAACAGCGGTGCGGTTCTGGCTCCCGCCACCGCAACCCCTATAACCGCGCCAATGGCAAAGCTGGACAGGGTTATAAACACTGTCCAAATCATGCCCTGAAGAATGTAGCCGATCATCAGCGACCCAAAACCGCGCTGAGGAACTGCTTCGTGCGTGGGTGCTCAGGCTCACTCATAACCTGCGCTGGTGGACCGCTTTCAACAATGCGACCATCTACCATCACGTAAACACGATCGCCGACTTCCTTTGCGAAGCCCATCTCGTGAGTTACCACCATCATGGTCATTCCGTCATCTGCTAGTTCGCGCATGACCGCAAGAATTTCCGCGCCCACCTCTGGATCCAATGCTGAGGTTGGTTCGTCAAAAAGCATCACCATTGGGTCCAGTGATAGCGAGCGCGCGATTGCGACGCGCTGCTGCTGGCCACCGGAACATCTGCCCGGGTATTGGTCGGCCTTGTCTTTCAAACCAACTCGGTCCAAAAGCTCCATTGAACGCGCTCTTGCCTCATCTTTATCTCGACCCAAGACTCGGCGCTGGGCCAGGGAAATGTTTTCAAGAACCGTCAGGTGGGGAAATAGGTTGAAGGACTGGAACACCATCCCGGCATTTCGGCGCAAGGTGGAAAGCTCCTTCTTGCTGGCTTTTCTGTGGCCATCGCCAATCTCGATATTAAAATCACCGATTGACAACACCCCTGTTGTTGGAGTTTCCAACAGGTTCATGCATCGAAGAAAGGTGGACTTTCCAGCACCTGAAGGACCAATGATTGAAACCACGTCTCCTGCGTGAATGTCAATTGAAACATCGTCCAGCACCCTATTGTCGCCAAAGTCTTTGACTATATTTTTGGCGCTTAGGTAGGGCAGTTCGCTTTTTGTCATTTCTTGGCCTCCTCGCCATGTCGATGAGCAATTGCGGTTAGTTCGATTCTTTTCTCGCCCCTGAATCCCTGGACGAACAAAGTTGTTCTGGGTGGCAGCTGGAACTTGCCAAACCGATTACGCCAGGCTTCGTCGTAAGCCTCAAAGTCCTCTATGGCTGCCAGATAAACGGTTATTTGCAAAATCGCATCCAGCGAAGAGCCGGCTCGAATCAGAGTAGCCTCCAGGTTGTCCAAGCAGACAAATGTTTGTTCGCTGATTGTCGCAGGCGTGGTGCCGTCTGACTTGACTGGTATTTGTCCGCACGGAAAGACCAAGTCGCCTAGCAAGGTTGCTGCCGGATATGAGCGCGGCTTGCCATCAGCGTGATCGAGGCGGGCTATTTTATTCATTCGGGAACCAAGAACTTCCAGGATAATTTTTTGAGAGCGGACCATTCAAATGGATCGACTACTACACCGGATCGAAGTGATTGCGCGATCGCTTCTTGTCTGGCCTGCAACGAAAGAACTAGCTCGCCTGCTGGCATTACCTGCCTGGTAAGTGACCAGGTTTTTGGGCTAGAGCTTGAAGGATCACCGTGCTGATAAAGCGCCCCCTCGGTGACCGAATAGCCGACTGCATTTTTAGAAGAACCGTTGGTCTGACTGCCCCAAAAGAATGTTCCGGCGGACTCCTCTTCGATGTCCCAAAGCGCCGCAGCAAATTCTTTTGTGAGACCAGCGCTCTTGAAGTGAATTTCACTGTTCGGTTTGCCCAGGGCAAGAGCAAAAGCGAGCGGTGCAAACGTTGGGTATTTGGTCCCCTTGGCGTTGATGCGCACATTAGGTTCCGAAGCGGTCACCCTCGGTAATCTTCTAGCCCCCAAGAATCTGTTGCCGTCTGAAACAATCGCGCTTATGCCGGTCCCCCATAGCACCTGCGAAACCCCGGCGACTCGACCAGCAACCTGGGCTTGACCCCAGGTGTAGCCAATGGCGCGCAGGGCGCGGTAGCTTTCCTCTTTGACCTCTCTTAGAGAGACCTTAGATTCTCTGGTTTCCGCAGTTTGTGTAGTCATTAACCGACGCCCTCCAGCTTGCTGGCGGGTTCAAAAACAGTTTCAAAAAGAGTCAGCCAGTTTTCACCAAGAACCTTGGTCAACACCTCATCGGGCAGGCCTCTGTCGGAAAGAGCATTGGCAAGGGCAGGGAAGTCCTCTGGGGATTGGAACCAGGCGCTCCATTCGGGCCACTGAACATTTTGCTTTGGCTTCCAGCGACCGTCACGAAGAAAAGTCACGTAACTGGAATCCCAGTTTCTTGCCGAATCGCTTCCAATGGCTACGTGGTCTGGACCCAACTGATCCACCAAGCGAATCACCATGTCGCAAAAAGCTTCGCGGGTTGTTTCGGCGCCGCCAATTACATTCGGATAGAGACAAGCTCCCACCACTCCACCGCGATCAACAACAGCCTGCATTACCTCGTCTGGCTTGTTCCTCGGAGTGTCAGAAAACCACAGCGGGTTAGCGTGAGTGATTGAAACTGGCTTGATGGAATGATGGATCGCGTCGAGCGAAGTGCGGTTTCCGACGTGAGACAAATCAACGAGCATTCCAACTCGGTTCATTTCCTCCACGATTCGCCCACCAAACCTCGTAAGACCTGAGTCATCTGGGTCATAGCAAGAGCCGCCAACGTAGTTTTGAATGTTGTAGGTCAACTGTGCGATTCGGACACCGAGTTTGTGGAAGATCTCAACCGTGGAGTAGTCCTGCTCAAAAGGCGAAGTGTTCTGAAATCCGAGTACTACCCCAACAACGCCATCTGCTGCTGCCTCGCGTATTTCGCTCGCGCTAGTAACCAATCGAGCAAGATCTGGAGAGTCGTTCTGAAGCACCAGCCAATCGCCAATGTTTCGAATGGTTTCTAGGGTTCCTTCCCAGACCGCGCAGGTTGCATTGATTCCGTGCACCCCACCTCTTCGAACTTCCTCGAGAGTATTGCGATCCCAGTTGCTGATCTGTAGTCCGTCAAAAACTAGATTCTTGGTCATGCGACATCCTCAGGCCTTGGCAGAAATAGCCAGTCGTCGACATCGACACCCTCTAGCACGTCACTAACCGTTGGCGCTCCGCTGTAAAGAGTCACTCTCAGCCAATCGGTTGACTGAGGGTTGTAGTTCTCCATGCCGTAGGTTGCCAACTGGAATCGCTGAAGATCAAGCGGCAAAAAATCATCGGCCAGTGGGTTTACGTGGGCCTCGGTATAGACCAAGCCTTCTACCGACTGAATTCTCTCGATGATGCCCCAGTGCTCTGGGTGGAGCGATAGGAACTCTCCGATTGAAGTTTCTGGTCGCACAGCCCCAAGGTCCTTCATCAAAGAAACTACGTCCTTGGCAACGCCAACCGGGTGCTCAGTACCTAACCCCTTGTCCTTGCCGCGGAAACCGCGACGAGGCTCCTGATTGTTTCTGGAGTAGAACCAGAATCTTGAGGTTTGCCCCGGAGCATTGAAATCAAACTTATTTGCCCAGCTGTATTGATTTTCAACAATTTTTCTCAAACCCCCAACCGACATTATTGGGTTCAACTGCGTCCTATCAACGCAAAGCAACAGGGACTCAATGTCCGCATCCAGCGAGGAGTCGATTTCAACCAAGACCGAGTCAACAATCTGGCGGACTTCGGTCGATCGCTCTGCCGACAGCGCGCTGAGCGCCTTGGCCGGATGAGAAACTTTTTGGCCATTCATTTCACCCCTTGCCTGATACTGCCTCGCCCAATCAACTACTTCGGTGAGCAAATCGGCCAGCACTGGACCCGATGGGTATGGCTCGGTTGTGAAAGACTTTTTCTGGGAGAAATACAGCTTTGAGCGCTCGAGCAAACTGCAGACTCGGGCCCACTCTTGAGAATCGGGACTCCACTTTTGACTGTGGGCGTGTGCCATTGGTAATTCACGCAGGGCAACCCAGGCATCCAAAACTTGAGGGTGACGAATTACATAGGGAACCATGCCCAGGCCGGTTGCGTTTCCCAGACCTAAAAACCTTCGCCAAGCTCGAGCCAATGGCACTGCAGTTTCAGACTTGCTTTTGGCGCAGTGCTCGGCTAGGTCAGCGGAGAACTCTCTTAACAGCCAGGCTGCAAGCATCTGAGCCCGATATGGGACACTAAGCGGGTTGCTTGAGCCAATTCCTTCGAAATCGCGCAGGCCCCATTTGCCATTGCCATAGAACGCTGTGCTGCGCAAAATATAGGCCGCGTCACTAACCTGGTCAGCCTCGGGTTGCAGCCCGTTGGCTAGTCGGTCGGACACATAATCGAAGAACCGTTGGCTCCGGTTGGCTCTTGCCCAAATTAGAGTCATGTCATCCGCGCGACCATCTTCTTGCTTGGTTACGTGGTTTCGAAGAATCTCAAGACGTTCAGGGCTCACTTCACCCTCAACCAGGGCCGAGGTAACATCCCAGTCCTGTGCGATAACTCGGTCGGTTCGCATTTCCTCATCGATGACCTGCGAGAACACAACAAGCTCGGCGATGTGTTGACCAAGCTCGACTCGGATGATTGCGTGGCCTCTACCTTGCCCGTCTATTTCCCAGACACGCTTTGAGATTTTCCAGCCTTCCCGCGAAGCATGCCTGACTAGAGCACGAGAAAAACTGTGACGTGTTTGTCTTGCTGTTCCAAGCTCGTGGGGGTCCATCGCTAATTCGGGACTACGAGCGGTCGACTTTAGTGATGCAATCCTGGATGAGTGCGTGACGCTCATGGCTGCCTCCTGGGGGCAACTCGTCTGTAGACGCTCTTGGTAATGGTGAAAAATTCCGCAACGCTCTCAGCGTTCTGTTCTCTTGGACCTGGGAAGGTGGAGCCCTTCAAGCCACCAAAGGGGACGTGCAATTCAGATCCGGTATTTGGAGCATTGATCTTTATCAAGCCAGCGATAAGACCGGTTGTCGCAAGTTGGATGTCTGCATCGCTCGCCGAAAATATCGATGCGGTCAATCCAAATTCGGTGGCGTTGGCCGTCTCAATGGCTTCTTCGAGACTGGCCACGTTCATAACAGTGGTGACTGGTCCGAAGACTTCTTCCTTGCAAGTCCGAAGCGTCATGTCTCCCTCTAGCACGGTCGGCGCGACATAAAATCCTGGTCCTTCTGGAAGCTTTGCCTGTGCGATGATTTTGCCGCCTTGAGAAACAGCATCTGAGACAGCGTCTTCGATCTCCTTTTTCGCTGCAGCAGAGATTACTGGTCCGGTTGTGACTCCTGCTTGACCACCCGGACCAACAACAAGTGCCTCAACTTCGGACCTAAGAGCCGCAACGAAACTTTCATGCGCATCGCCAACGGTGATGATTCTTCTTGTTGCTGTGCACTTCTGACCGGAGCCCGACATCGCCCCAACGGTTAGCTGCTTAGCCGCGAATACCGAATCAACGTCCGGCATAACAATTGCTGCGTTGTGTCCACCTAGTTCAAGTTGGACCTTGACCCCGCGTGCGATGGCCGCCTCAGAAATTATTTTGCCCACTGGAACTGAGCCAGTGAAGGAAAGCGCCCCCACGTGAGGGCTCTGCACCATCGCGGACGCAACCCTTCCAGACGCCAAAATTAGATTGAGAACACCAGCTGGGACACCGGCATCGTGGAACAGCTTTGCAAACGCGTGGCTGATTGCAGGTATGTCGCTAGCTGGCTTCCAGACAATGGTGTTTCCCCACAACAATGCCGGTGCAATCTTCCAGGAAGGAATCTGAGTTGGAAAATTCCATGGAGTAATTACTCCAACAACACCGATTGCTTCTCGAACTTGTTCGATGTGCTCGCCAGGAAAAGAGGACGGGTAGGTTTTGCCAATTGGATTTCTTGAACTGGCAGCGTGATATCGAATAGTTTCTGCAGAGCCATCGATTTCTCCGAGTGCTTCTGGGTAGGTCTTGCCCTGTTCTTGAGTCATTAGTGCCGCGAGCTCCTCGCGACGCACGGTCATTAGATCCGCTACTTCTCTAAGAATTGAACCGCGCCTAATGATTCCTAGGGATTCCCAGGAAGGCTGGGCTGTTACCGCCGCTGAAATGGCTTCATCTACGTCCGCTTGGCTGCACTGGCGGAGGCTGGCTACAACTTCGCTTGGATTTGCCGGGTTTGTGCTTTCGAGCATGTCACCACGGCCTGCAAGCCACTCACCGCCGATGAGATTCATTGGATTTTGTGCTTCGTTCGAACTGATTGCTGGCAAGTAGGCCCCTTCACCGCGCTGTGATGGGACAAAGTTACCTCACGGGATTGTTAATAACTATGGCAATATACGAATGTTATTCAGAAGAGATTATGATAGATCTCATGAACATGAGTGCTCTGATTGCATTTGTTGAAGTCGCCGAACAGGCACACTTCGGGCGAGCCGCTCAAAACCTAGGAATTACTCAATCCGGACTATCTCAAATGATCAAAAAGCTTGAACAGACCTGCGGGGCGAAACTTATAGCCCGAACCACTAGGACCGTTTCGCTAACTGAGGTCGGCGAAATCTTCTTGGAGCACGCTCGTGAGCTTCTGCTTGCCCACGAGTTGTTTAGCCAAAGGATCGGTGCCGTAATCCAGGGTGACGCGGGAACCGTTCGCCTAGGGTTCGTAGCCTCGGCAGCGCTTGGGATCTTGCCGGAACTAACTGCCGAGCTGCATATACATGCCCCTGGTATTAAACTTTCTCTCGTCGAGCTGACATCCGAGGAGCAGTTGCCCAGATTGCGCGCAGGAGAAATTGACGTCGGAGTTCTTCGAGAAATTAGCCAGTCACAAGGACTCGAAATGAGTCTTCTTACTACTGAGCCACTGTTGCTCGCGGTTCCAAAAACGCATGCACTCGCATCTCGAAAGAGCGTGACGCTCGATGTCCTAAAGTTTGAGGGTTTCATCATGTTCCCTAGAACAAAGGTTTCACACCTTCATGATCACATCTACCGGCTATGCAATTCAGCAGGATTTACTCCTCAGATTGTGGAGCAGGCGGTTCAATTCGCAACGATTTTAGGATTGGTTTCGAGCAATGCTGGGGTGGCGATAGTCCCAAGCAGCCTCACTGCCATCCAGCTGCCAAATGTGAGGTTCCTAGCGATAGACCATAAAGACGCATTCTCGAGAATCTATTTGGCCACGAGGATGCAAGAAAAATCATCCCCAGCCGCAAAAAAAATGGTGAAGATTTCAACGGATTTCGCAAAAGGCCTGAAGACCTGAGTTAGTGCCCAAGCTATTGTGAAAGTAAAACCCACATCCCAGTGTTTAGGGGGGTTGTGGGTGTCGAGCGGAGACGAGAGGATTTGAACCTCCGAGGGGCTTTAAGGCCCCTACCTCATTAGCAGTGAGGCGCACTCGACCGGACTATGCGACGTCTCCTTGATGCTGGATTAGCCTACTAGCAATCTGGCTTCAATCCAAAAATTAGTTTGAGCAGCTCTTGGTCGCTGCGTTGGTTCCCTGAACCCACTCCGGCAGCACAGCAACCTCGCCCTCGATAGCAGCTGGATCGCTGCTCTCAAGAGTTGCATCGACCACTGGGCTCTCCTCTGCCACAACAGCGCCGGAACCGGGGTTGGCTTCTGCTAGCACCAGTGGCTTATCGGAGGCCATGAGCTCAAAGAGCTCGGCAGCTCGCTCAGGGCTGGGAGCAACGCGCCCTGCATATTCACCGTCCAAGTCATAGACCGGCAGCTTGATGAAGGTGATTTTATCTAAGTCCACCTGGTTGACCTGCTGGGCTAAGCCAAAAATCACTCCCAGGTCGGTCAGGCTTTTGGAAAGAGTCATGTTCGAAAGCGCTGCTGTTCCCAACCGGAACATCGTGAAGGGGTTTATCAGTGCGCCTTCATCTTTTAGCTTTCTAACCATTGAGGTCAAAAAGACCTGTTGGTTCGAAATTCTAGATAGGTCGGAGCCGTCCCCAACCCCGTGACGGGTTCTCAGGAAGGCCAGTGCTTCGTCACCAATTAGGGTGTGCTCGCCGGGCTCTAGGTGGAGGTTTGTGTATTCATCATCGATGGCCGTCGCAACACAAACATCAACGCCGCCGATTGCCTCGCTCATGGCAATAACGCCCTTGAAATCGATGACTGCCAGGTATGGGATTGTGACCCCGGTCAGCTGCTGAACAGCGAGCAAGGTGCAGGCGGGGCCAGCCTTGGTCATGGTGCTGTTGATTTGGGCAAATTCTCGGGCTGGGTAAGGATCTCCGCCTTCAGGATTCGGGCAGGAAGGCACTGCCACCATCAAGTCTCTAGGAATGCTCATCGCAACCGCATTCTGGCGATCGCGGGAAATGTGGAGCAGGATGATCACGTCTGCGAGCGCCGAACCAACCGGACCATAGGCGGTTGAGCCCTGACCCTCACGGGTATCGGAACCAACCAGCAAAACATTGATTGGTCCATCAATGTCTTCGGGAGTTGGCAGATCAAAGGAATTGCCGTCGGTTGCGTAAACCTCAATGCCCGATGCACTTAGCTGGTTTGTAATGAAGAAATAACTTCCGGCACCGACTGCAAAAGTGCCGGCTAGCACCACAATCATGACCCGCACGATGGCCTTGAGCCAGCCGCGGCGCTTGGGTTTTGAGTCCCCCAGGAACTCGTATTCGGAATCAGTCACGTAGGTCTTTTCCAGCTAATGGTATTTACATGTCTGAGGATACCCGTGCTACCGAATTATTGAAACGAATTCCTAGGGAATTCACACTTGGCGACCCTCAGGGCTAGTCTAAAAATCTGACTCCGGCTTCTACCAAAACCAGGTGTTACGAGCTACTTGACGGAACCCGAAGTCAGTCCGCGAACGAAGAACCGCTGGAGTCCAAGGAATACCAAAAGCGGAACAACCAGAGAAATAAAGGCACCAGCAGCCACATCCTGCCAGCCCTGTCCATACTGCCCCAAGAGCTTCAGGAGTTCATAAGTCAACACGGGACTTCCCTGCCCCACAAAAATAAATGCAATCAAATAGTCATTCCAGACCCACAGAAATTGGAAGATTGCAAAGGAGGCGATTGCGGGCATCGATAAGGGCAGGACCAAGGACCAGAATATCTTGTAGTAGCTCGCGCCATCGATACGCGCCGCCTCAATCAGTGAGGTCGGAATTGTCAACATGTAGTTGCGAATGATGTAAATCGCCAATGGCATGGCAAAAGCTGAATGGACAATCCAGGCAGAGGCGTAGGTTCCAGTTAGTTGGATGTCGACTGCCTTCTGCAGCCAAACCATTCCTCGCAGAACCGGAATTAGTGCGGCCTGAAGAGGAACGACCATGAGCCCAACCATAAGTGAGAACACAACCTCTTTGCCCTTAAAGTTCAAAAAAGTAAACGCATAGGCCGCGTTGGCAGCAACCATCAGTGGCAATATGGTCGCCGGAATAGTCACGGCGAAGGTGTTAATTAGGGCATCCAGCATCCCGCTCTCAAGTGCAGTCTGATAGGCGTCCGTAGACCACACGGTGCCAAGAGGGTCAAGAACTGCATCCCACCAAGGCGATACTTCTGCATCGGATCTCCTGCGTAACGAAGTAATTAGCAGGCCTAGTGTTGGTAAGGACCAAACAACGACCAGTGCCAGCAAGATGAAGGTTGATCCAAGTTTGAACCTAGCTGAAATCCTCTTTAGTGTGCTCATTAGCGCAGCTCCTCTTGTTGCTTCACGGTTCTAATTTGCACGTACATCAATGGGACGATCAGAACGAAGAGGACAACCACAATTGCGGATGCGGGGCCAATCTCTCGGCTTTCGAAGAACACCCTGAACCACTCCAGCGCCAAAACCGAGGTGTCGAAGTTTCCACCTGTCATTGCTAAGACGACATCGAAGATCTTCATCACTAGGATCAGCACCGTTACAAACACAGCCATAATTGAGCCCCATACCTGCGGGAGTATGACATGGCGGAAAACCTGCCACGCGTTCGCAGCATCCAACCGTGCCGCTTCGAGCGTCTCCTCGGGAACGGCCTTAATGGCCGCAGAGATGATCACCATCGAGTAGCCGACCTGAAGCCAGACAAGAACCGCCATTAGTAAGAATGTATTCAGGCGGCCGTCACTTATTGTCAACCAGGGCTGTGCTTCAAGGCCCAATCCGATCATTATCGAGTTTAGGACCCCCACCTCTGGCCTGCCGGGGGGCACGTATGCATAGGTGAGCGACCAGATGGTGGCCGCTGCCACGAAGCTGATTGACATCGGCATGAAAATCAAAGTCTTGAAGATTTTTTCTCGGGTGGGTCCCACCTGGTTTGTAAGAGTCGCTACAGCCGTTCCAATAGCAACAGTGATTGCTGGAACCACAAGTACCCACAGAAAGTTGTTAACCAGGACCGACAAGAAATTTGGGTCGGTAAATAGTGCGACGTAGTTGTCGAATCCGACGTAGTTCTCTACTCGTTTGTCCATAAATGACCAAATGAAGGTCTGAACAATAGGAACCAGTAATACCAATGTTACTAGCACGAGTGCCGGGGTTAAAAAGGCGATCCACTGGACCCTCTTCAGAATTTTTTCAGGAAGGAACGACAGCAGCGCATTCAGGAGCCAGTAGAGCCCATAACTGGCACCGATTCCAATTGTCACAGCTATCAGACCAAAGATAATATCGCCCATTACTTCGACCCTTCAGCTACGTTGCGTGCTTTTACAATACTTAAGAACTGATTCCGCTGGCGCCGACTTGTTAGTCGACGCCAGCGGGTTTCAGTCAGTGACTAGGTTTACTAGTACTTGCCGTCAATCAGTTCGGCTGCCTGCTGCCAGGTCAAAGACCCGGTAACAAAGTTGGTTCCGGATGCCCAGAACTCACCATTGACTTCAGCTGGCATCTGGTCAGATGCATCAAAGCCGAATACAGCAGCGTTTGCTAGTCCAGCACCGAAGGACCTGATTAGGTCGTTCGGGTACAAGGACAAGTCGAAGGTGGCGTGTGGTGACAGGTCACCGGTTGCTACCTGGTACTTCAGTACCTCTGGGCTTGCTATGAATGCAGCAACAGCTGCAACATCCTGGTCAACGTGTCCATCGAAGACAGCGAAGATGTCGCCGCCGCCGATAACAGCTGCCTGTCCACCCTCAGGTGCTGGAACTGGGAACACGCTGATACGTGAGTAGTCACCAGCTGCAATCTCAGCCTGAATATCTTCTGGCATGAATGAAGTGATGAATGATCCCTGACGCAGCATGAAGCACTGTCCAGCTGACTTTCCACCAGTCTCGAACAAGGGAGCAGTGTTACCGAAGTTGTCGGTCGCCATTGATACTCCGCCACCGTTTACGTGGCCCTCAGCTAGAAGTCGAGCTGAAACTAGCTCTGCCGCCGCTGAGATCTCGTCGCTGGCGAAATCAACCTCGCCTGTGACCCACTTCGCATATACGTCTGAGCCGTGTAGGCCAAGTACGTACTGCTCCATCCAGTCAGTGAATGCCCAACCAGTTGCTCCACCCGACTCAATTCCAGCACACCATGGGTAGCCGGAGCCGTCAGCGATGATCTGAGCTTCGAGCGCCTGAAGCTCTGATTCTGAGCCTGGCACGTCATAGCCTGCAGCCGCGAAAGCTTCTGGGTTGTAGAAGACTAGTGACTTCTGGTTAGCAGAAACTGGAAGACCAAATAGCTGACCATCAACCTCAGCCAGAGATCCCCAGCCTGGAACAAGAGTTCCAAGTGGAACGCTGGTGTCGAAAACAGTGTCTAGTGGCACTAGGTACTCAGCTAGGTTCTTTAGTCCACCTGGCTGTGGCCACATTCCGATGTCTGGCTCCTGGCCGGACTCGATAGCAACCTGAATGTCGGTGTCGTAAGCAGCAAGTGATTCGAAGGTGATTTCAATGCCGTTAGCCGCACCGAATTCGTCCAGTGCCTGCTGGAAGGCTGCTGCTTGGGCTTCTCCGTAACCTCCGTAGATTGTTACTGAGCCGTCTCCAGCTGGCAATTCTTCAACTGCTGGCGCTGGGGCGGCACTTGTTGTCTCATCGGTAACAGTCTCTTCTGCAGCACAGCCCGCTAGAACTAGCAATGACGCCGCGGAAACTGCTACAAATTTAGTAGCTTTTTTCATCCTTGAAGTGTCCTTTCGTTACAAGATTTCGCCCCTGACGAGCGACCCTGTGCTTAGAAGCTACAGCTTTGGGTTGCCCAATTGGGCAAGAAACTTAAATCGTTTATAACAATTTGTAAACGCTTACAGTTTTTACAAATTTGATGTCAGGAATTGTCTTCCACTCGGAGCACTAATCCAAGATCAGAATTGGCCGTAACGGGTATTGGATCGCAGATTTCCCCCACGAACTTCCCATCGACTTCATTGAGAAATCCGAGCAGAAACCATTCACCGGCAGGATTTTGCACCAACCTGGCGGCATAGGGAAGCACGTGTTCGAAAGCGCGTGCCTCAGAGAAGTCAACGCTTGACAGGTCAGGGCGGCAAACAACTGAGTAAGTGGCGTCTCTGTTTCCAAATTGTGAACGACGCTGCTCTGATAGCTCTCTGTAGCCACAGCAGAACAGCACTAGCGGTATGCCGTCAACCACTTCGTACTGAAATACCTCGAGTTGGCCGAAGTCTTTTTGGGATACCGCAAGCGGTTGCAAAACTGTCCAGTTTCTCAGGTCTTTAGAGACTGCCTGAGCCATTGCCCCCCTGGTCTTAGGGTCGCCATTTTTCGCTCTTCCGGTGATTAACATCTGCCAAGATCCGGCCTCATTTTTGAAGACCCAAGGGTCTCTCCAGGCTTGATCGTGCCAGACGGATTTATCCAGCAATTCATACCAAGTCGAGTCGGCTTCGACCAGTGGATTGTTGGGATGTTTTACCCATGAAATTAGGTCTGTTGAGGTGGCGGCCCCGATTTTTTGAATGTCTCCGCCGTCCTCGCGTGATGTGCCGGTGTAGAACATCCACCAGGTCCCATCATCCGCCTTCACCACCGACCCGGTCCAGACCGTCCACGAATCAAACGCAGGAGAATCAGAAGGTGAAAATGCGTCTGGCAAGACAGTCCAAGTCGTCAGGTCTTTAGATACGGCATGGCCGACATTGGTGTAGCGATGGCGCCTATTTGGGTCCCCAAGACCCTTTGAGGCACAGAGGTAGAAGGCGTGACAAACATCACCATCCCACACGTACCAGCTATCCCAAATCCATCTATCAGCCAGTCTTATCGCCAAAGCATCCCTTTCTCAAGAAACTTGATGGGATGAGCATAGATCTAGGAGAGCCAGTTAAAGAAAAAACCAGCCTCAACTGTTGCTGAGACTGGTTCATCTACTGCTGGCGGAGGCCGTGGGATTCGAACCCACGAGACATTTCTGCCCACTGGTTTTCAAGACCAGCTCCATCGGCCGCTCGGACAGACCTCCGCGACACAGTTTAGTGGTAATTGCAAAAACTCAAGTGGTGAGCCAAAAACCAGCCAGGAATTGAACACCGAGGCCCCTGGTTTGATTGAGCATGCGAGTAATTTCAGTGGTTCTTATGGCGCTAGTTCTTAGTTCGTGTGTCTCTGTCACGGAACAATCTCCGGATGTGGCCTCTGCTCCTCTAACTCAGACCGCTGAAGCAGAGCTCGACTCGCAATCAGAAGAGGTTGATTCGGGAACTGGTTATTCGGATGAGTCAGTTGAGATGGCTGACACAGAGCCCAGTCCTTCGGTCACCGAATCGGTTGAATCATCGCCAGCACCTGTTGAAGGTGAGGGCCCCGCTCCCTCAGGCACAACCGTTGCTCCAACTGAGGCTCAGCCGTCTGTCGAACCCGCCCCTGACCCTTCTGAGGCCGAACCCACGGGCTACACAATGGCGATGGTTGCCGCAAACAACTCCGGCTCCAGCTGCTGGTCTGTTATCAGGAACGACGTCTACGACCTAACTTCTTGGATCAGCTCTCACCCTGGAGGTAGCAACGCGATTTTGGGCATTTGTGGCAAGGAAGCAACTAGCACCTTTGATGCCCGCCACAGCGGTCAAGGTGCTCCGGAGTCAGCACTGAAAAGCTATCTGCTCGGTCCGCTAGCTGGCTAACTACTGGAAAAACTCAAGCCCCTCAAGCGATTTAAGTACCTGGGCGACCCCATCTTCTGTCACCGCAGCGGTCACAGCAGATGCGGCAAGCTTGACTTCTTCGGGAGCCTGACCCATCGCAAAAGCATGTCCGCCGAGGTTCTGAGCCCACCGGAACATGTCAATGTCGTTTCTGCCATCGCCCATTACAAGCACCCTGTTTGAGGTGTGCTGGTAGTGCTCCCTTAGCTGCCCTAGCGCGTGACCCTTGTCAATTCCCTTGGGTCCGATGTCCAACCAGGCGGTGTAGCCAATGGCGTAGCTCACGGACTGCAGTCCGACCTCGTCCATCAAGCGCAGAAACTGGTCAACATCGTGATCCGGGGACAGCACCACTACTCGGCTCACCGGGTGGTGCAGCAATTCTTCTAGCGGGGTCTCGACATTTTGATCGCCCAGCGCATAGCTGGGAAAGGGTTTGTGGAAGCGGTAACCGCCATCTAGGTCCTCAACGGCAAAGTGTGCATTTGGAACCGTCTCGATCAGCCTGGAAAGCACATCGGCCGGCTCAAAGGTCTTGACATCGTGGACTGCAAAGCCCTTTGGGTGAGAGGGGTCAAGCCTGATGGTCACGGCACCGTTTGAACAGACTGCATGCCCGGTGTCGAGTCCAAGCTGGTTTATCACCGGATAGGCGTTTGCGGCAGCCCTTCCAGTTGCAACAAAGACATGGTGGCCAAGATCTTTTACGCGCTTGACCTGCTCAACAACCTGGTCCGAGAGGTAACCGTCATCGTGCACCAGCGTGCCATCGATGTCGATGCCTACTAGCCAGGGGTTCTCGGCACTCATCTAGTTGACGGGGCTTATCTTCTCAACGCCACCCAAATATGGGCGCAATGCTGCCGGAATCAAAACCGAACCATCGGCCTGCTGGTGGTTCTCTAGGATCGCAACCAACCATCTGGTAGTGGCAAGCGTTCCATTCAAGGTGGCAGCAATGGTTGCCTTGCCGTCCTGGTCGCGGTAGCGAGTGTTGAGCCTTCGGGCTTGGAAAGTCGTGCAGTTTGAGGTTGAGGTCAGCTCGCGGTAGTCACCTTGGGTTGGGACCCAGGCCTCAACGTCATACTTTTTGGCAGCGCTAGATCCAAGATCTCCAGCCGCAACATCAATCACCCGGTATGGCAGCTCACACTTTTGCAGCATTTGCTCCTGCCATGCCAACAGCTTTTCATGCTCAGCCTCGGCGTCCTCTGGCTTGCAGTAGGAGAACATCTCAAGCTTGTTGAACTGGTGAACCCGCAGGATTCCCCTGGTGTCCTTGCCGTGGCTTCCGGCTTCTCTTCGGTAACAGGTTGACCAACCGGCATAGCGCTTCGGGGTTTCCAGGCTGTCCAGAATCTCGTCGCTGTGATAGCCGGCTAGGGCAACCTCGCTGGTTCCAGTCAAATACAACTCATCTGCTGGCAGGTAATAAACCTCTGCCGAGTGCTCGCCGAGGAACCCAGTGCCCTGCATGATTTCTGGCTTTACCAGAGTCGGGGTGATTAGAGCTGTGAAGCCAGCTTCGCTGGCTTGATCCAGTGCCAACTGCATCATGGCAAGTTCCAGCCTTGCCCCCATGCCCTTCAAAAAGTAGAACCGGGAGCCAGCTATCTTGGCACCACGCTCGATGTCAATGACATCAAGTAGCTCACCGAGTGCGACGTGGTCTTTTGCCTCAAAATCAAATTCTGGTTTCTTGCCAACCTCTTTGATTACTACGAAGTTTTCTTCGCCGCCTGCGGGGACGCCATCGAGAACAACGTTCTCAATCTTGTGCAGGACGACCAGCAGCTCTTGATCGGCCTGATTGGCTTCGGCCTCAGCCTTCTTCACGTCTGCCGAAAGCTGCTGGGCCTGGGCAACCAGGGCAGCCTTTTCTTCCTTCGGAGCCTGTGCAACTAGCTTGCCGTGAGCATTTTGCTTGGCCCGCAGGATTTCAAATTGCTGCAGCGCCGTCTTTTTGGTTTCGGCCAAGCTCGCAGCCAAATCAACTAGGGACTCGTCGGCTCCCCTGGCAACCTGAGAGGCCTTGATACTGGCTGGGTTTTCCCGAAGTAAGTTGATGTCAATCACGGTTGCAAGCCTACCTGTAGCTTGCGCGTGCGCGGTGTCAGCCTTGCTGGCGCAAGCTATTTAGCCAGTCTTGAGCAGACTGATAATCCCGATCGGCATTATTGCCAAGGTGAACCGAATCAGAGTGATCGGCCCTTTCGAATGAGCCCAGGTAAATGACCTTCGGGCTGAATCTGTGCAGACCCATCAGCGCTTCACCGATTGCATCGTCTTCAATGTGTCCTTGAGCATCGATGTTGAATCGGTAGCGACCTAGCTGATCGCCAATTGGTCTTGACTCAAGCCTGGACAGGTTGATGCCGCGGGCCGCGAACTGCTCCAGCATTTCAAGCAGTCCACCGGGCCTGTCATCAGGCAGTTCAACCACGACCACGGTCTTGTCATGGCCAGTCCTTTTTGCCGGGGTTCCACTCTTGCCAATTTCATAAAACCTGGTTTGGGCATCTTTGTTCACGCCAATGTTGCTGGCGATAATTTCGAGGCCATAGATAGCTGCTGCTGCAGTTGCAGCAATCGCTGCGTGCGCGGTTGAGCCATTGGCTAGAGCCTTTGCTGCAGCGGCCGTGGAGGCTGCTGGAACGTGGCTGTGCTGTTTTAGGTTTTCCGCTAACCACTTGCGAGACTGCGCGTAGGCAACGGGATGCGTTAGCACCTCTGTAATGTCTTCTAGTTTTGTGCCGGGCCTAACCATTAGGTCGAAGCTCACCGGGACCAAGTACTCGCCATAGATCTGAACGCCGGGGATTGTTGCCAGCGCATCAGATGTGGCACTAACGCCACCCTCGAGTGAGTTTTCAATCGGCGCCACGGCCCTGTGACAAGCACCTGACAAAACTGCATCGAGCGCCTCCGACACCGAAGCATGAGGAATCAGCTGGCTGGCAGCAGCACCGGGCACCATTTTTGCAGCCATCTCCGTGAAGGTTCCGGCTGGCCCTAGGTATGCAATCTTGTTGTCGCTTGACATGTCTCAAGATTAGGGCAGGCAGGAAATGAAAGATGGCAATACGATGCTTTTATGAATAAAAGGGGGGACGTCCAAAGGCTCAGAGGGGTGCTCCGTTTGGGAGCCCTGGTCTTTGGTATCAGCTCATTTGTCTTGATTGCAGTCCCAAGAATTTTCACGGACCTACTGGGTCTTGTGAGTTCTGCCGAAATGGACTGGTCGATGCAGCTGACCGGCGTCGTCATCATCACTCTTGCAGGGGTAATGTTCGTTGGTGCACAATCGGCCAGCGACCGCGGAGTTCTGTGGCTGGCCAGAGTGATGATGCTCGGGGCCTTTGGCCTTGGCGTTGCCACACTCTTGATTCCCTCGGGAGTGAACTGGTTTGTGATTCTTTATGCGCTGATTGGCTTTGGGTTCTGCGCTGCCTACGGGATATTTCTGACAAGGAGAGTCTCATGGGAACAGAGTTGATTCATGACCGGGCCGGCCAGCCGGCGCTGCCACAGGATTTGGTTGACCTCCGTGCGCTTGAGGTGAGCTATTTCGACATCAAACCCGATGCATCAAACCCGGCCGAAAAAGTTAGCTTCGGAACTTCCGGACACCGCGGTAGTTCGCTGAATGGTTCATTCAACGAAAACCATGTTCTGGCGATTACCCAGGCCATTGTTGAACATCGGGCTGCCAGCGGAATCAGGGGGCCAATTTACATAGGTCGTGACACCCATGCGCTCTCAGAGCCCTGCCAGCAGAGCGTGCTGGAGGTTCTGGCAGGAAATGGCATCGATTGCTTTGTTGCCAAGGACAATGGCTTCACCCCTACTCCGGTAGTGTCGGTCGCGATTCTGGACCACAACCTTCAGGTTCCGAAGGGGTCCGATGCTTTGGCAGATGGAATCGTCATCACCCCCAGTCACAACCCTCCTTCAGACGGTGGAATCAAATACAACCCTCCTCACGGCGGACCTGCTGATTCGGATGTAACAAACAGAATTGCAAATCGGGCCAACGAGCTCTTGCTTGCGGCTCTCGTTGGAGTCAAACGTGCCAAGCCGACAGCCCAAGAGTTTGACTTTCAAAACAACTATGTCTCGCAACTTAACCAGGTTCTCCACTTGGACACCATCGCGCAGTCCGGAGTCAGAATTGGTGCTGATCCACTGGGTGGGGCGTCTGTTGCCTACTGGGATCAAATTGCACACGACTACAAACTCGACCTGACCGTCTTAAACCACAGTGTTGACCCGCAGTTTGGTTTCATGACCCTGGACTGGGATGGCAAGATTCGCATGGACTGCTCGTCTGAATACGCAATGGCCGGACTGATCGAAAACAAGTCCAGCTTTGACATCTCCACCGGGAACGATGCCGATGCTGACCGTCACGGCATCGTGACCGCTGACAGTGGATTGATGAACCCGAATCACTTCCTCACGGTTGCCATTCATTACCTCTTTGACTCAAGGTCCGGCTGGGACGAGCACGCCGCAATTGGAAAGACCATGGTCTCAAGCTCAATGATTAACCGTGTTGTCACTCACCTGAATCGAAAGCTGATTGAGGTTCCTGTTGGTTTCAAGTGGTTCGTCTCTGGCCTACAGGAAGGCACCCTTGGTTTTGGAGGAGAAGAGTCAGCAGGGGCGTCTTTCCTGCGACTAAACGGACAGCCGTTCTCAACCGATAAGGACGGAATCATCATGTGTCTACTGGCCGCAGAAATAGAAGCTGCGACCAAGCTCAGCCCGTCAGAGCAATACGCGGAACTGGCCCAGCTCCTCGGCGAACCTAGTTATCGCCGAATCGATGCAGCAGCAACCAAGTCCCAGAAGCAAGTCCTTGCCGCCATCTCAGAAACAGACATTGTTGCTTCTAGTCTTGCCGGTGAGGGAATTGAAAACATTGAAACCAAAGCTTCAAACGGCGGTGCCCTTGGCGGTATCAAGGTCACGACCGAGAATGCATGGTTCGCTGCCCGGCCATCTGGAACAGAGGATGTCTTCAAGATCTACGGTGAGTCCTTCAATGGTTCTGACCACTTGGACGAAGTCCTGGAGCAGGCTCAGTCAATTGTTGACGCGGTGATTTCCTCTAAGTAGAACTCGGCTGGGGGCAGTGACCAATAGTCCTCAAGAGTATGTATTCCATTTTCAGAATACTCGCGAGCGATTTCTATTCCGACATAGCGAAGGTGCCAAGGCTCGTAGCTGTAACCGGTGGTTGCCTGGGTAGTTTCTTCGTAACGAACGATGTAACCGAAGCGCCAAGCATTGTCCGCTATCCACTTGCCTGCCTCGGTGTCTCCAAAGCAGGTCATGATTGCGCAGCCTTGGGCTGGAACCGAAACGTCCACCGCCAGCCCGGTTTGATGTTCGGAGTGTCCGGCCTTAGCGCTTCTAACCAGAGCCCCCGCCAGCCCATACTGCGTAGTCTTTGATTCAAAAAGCTCCGCCTGGTATTCATAGGTTCGATAGGCGGAGTTCATAAACAGCTGCCCGACTCCCTGATCGAACATCTCGTCGGCCAAATCAACCAGTGCCGCAGCTGCAAGCGGAGCAAGCACCAGCTCCCGGGAATTATCGAGAGCGGCAGAGGAGGGAACTGTCACCAGGGTTGGGGGTGCGTAGTCAATCGGGTCTAGCTCCCGCTGCTTGTTGACAACAACCAGCTCCTGGAATGCATGATCGATAGTGAAGCGGGGGTAGAGGTAGTCAGAAGTAAATGGCGTTGGTGGGATCAGTCCAGCTGTTTGAAACTCAACGGTTTGCTCCTCAATCAGTTCAAAGGATTGAGCCTGAAACAGTCCGCCTTGCAGAATCAGCGCGATTCCAAGACTCGCCAAAACAAACGGAGGACCAAAAATAAATATTGGACTGCGTTTCAAAGGAGTAGTATTACCCACGTCTAAAACCCTAAATCTTGGAGACCAATTGGCCCAGAACACTTCTCGGGAAGCCGCAAAAAAGGCAGCCCAATCCGGAACCATGACACCCAGGCAAATCTGGATCGTTCTTATCGGTCTTATGTCTGGAATGTTTCTTGCAGCCCTAGACCAGTCTGTGGTCGGTGCTGCAATGCGCACAATCGCCGATGACCTCGGTGGTCTGTCGCTGCAGGCCTGGGCAACAACTGCCTACCTCATCACTTCAACCATGAGCACGCCTATCTATGGCAAGCTCGGGGACATCTTCGGCCGCAGGCCACTATTCATCGCCGCTATCGCCATATTTATTGCAGGCTCTGCAACCGCCGGCCTTGCAAACACAATGGTTGAGCTTGCCGGCTATCGCGCTCTTCAGGGTCTTGGTGCTGGTGGTTTATTCTCGCTCGCGCTAACAATCGTCGCCGACATTGTTCCGCCAAAGGAGCGTGCCAAGTACCAGGGTATGTTCCTGGCTGTCTTTGGAACCTCTTCGGTTCTAGGCCCGGTCATTGGTGGAGCGCTTGCTGGATCAGGTGAGCTGCTGTTCATCGAAGGCTGGCGCTGGATCTTTTTGATGAACCTGCCAATTGGTGCGGTTTCACTGTTCATGGTGGTCACCTTCTTGCACGTCCCTCACACACCACGACCTCAGAAAATTGACTGGTGGGGCGCCGTGACCATCGTCCTTGCTGTTGTGCCGCTATTGCTGGTTGCAGAGCAGGGTCGTGAATGGGGTTGGGGCAGCCCGCTGTCCATCGCAATGTATGCAACTGGCCTATTTGGAATCGTCAGCTTCATTCTGATTGAGAAGCGCATGGGTTCAGCTGCGCTGATCCCACTGGCTATTTTCAAAGAGCCAACATTTGCCAGAACCCAGATCATGGGCTTCATTATTGGAATTGGAATGTTCGGTGGAATGATCGTGCTGCCACTGATCATCCAGGTTGTTTATGGAGCCAGCCCAACCGAGGCTGGATTCCTGATGCTGCCAATGGTTGCCGGAATGATGACCGCGACCATTACCTCCGGACGCATCATGTCCAGCACCGGAAAGTATCGGATCTTTTTCAACACTGGAACCGCAGTGATGTTCTTCGGCTACCTCTACATGCTTTTGATGTTGGATGCCTCGACGCCAATTTGGGTCATCTCAATTGGAATGATCATGATCGGCTTGGGTCTTGGTCAGCTAATGCAGACAACCATGGTTGCCAGCCAGAACTCGGTTGATGCGAAGGACATTGGCGTTGCCACCAGCTCCGCCACCTTCTTCCGCCAAATGGGTGGAACCTTCGGTGTCGCAGTATTCATGTCGATTCTGTTTGGCCAGGTGGCCGACAAGATCGGCGGCGCATTCCAGCGAGCGGACGTTCGAGAGGGAATTGCTGCTGCAACCCAAGACCCAGCTGTGCTGGCAAACCCGGACAATGAAGCGATTCTGGGAGTGCTGCAGGGTGGTCCTTCGGCAGCCGAACAGATCACTCTGGACTCATCGTTCATGATCGGCGCCGATGACAGGCTCACGCTGCCGTTCAGAATCGGCTTCGTTGAATCTTCATTGACGGTGTTCCTGGTTGCGATTTTCTTTGTTGCAGCCGCGTTCGTGATCAGCTGGTTCATCAAGGAAATTCCACTTCGCGACAAGAGTGCTTCACAGGAGGCAGCCGAGTCGGCTAAAACTGCTGGAATGAGCCACTAACTTAATCAGTTAGTATTTTTAGTAATCACGGGAGTTCGGTAAACCGGACTGAGAGGAAGACTAGACAAAGTCTTCGACCGTCAAACCTGATCCGGGTAATGCCAGCGTAGGTAGACATCTCTAACCCGTGCCTCTTATACGAAAGGCACGAAATGAAAAAAATAGCTGTATTAGCAATAGCAGCCCTCGCCCTTGCTGGCTGCACAACTCAAGAAACCACCCTGGTTCGCCTGGCCGCTCACGACTCGTTTGCGATCAGCGATGAACTGATTCAGTCCTTCCAAGATGAGACCGGGTTTGAACTGGAAATCATCAGGCTTGGTGACACTGGCTCACTTACTAATCAGTTGGTGCTGACCAAAAACGCTCCTGTTGCAGATGCCTTCTTTGGCATCGACAACACCTTCCAGGGGGTAGCGCTGGATAACGACATAGTCGATGGAGATTTCAAAGCCATCGACTACTCCGATGTCTGCTTCAACTACGACATCGACTGGTTCGCAGAGAATGGAATTACGCCTCCTGCTAGCTGGCGCGAACTAGGTCAAGAGCAGTACCGCGGACTAACCGTGGTCACGAACCCCAACTTCTCATCGCCTGGTCTTGCCTTCCTTGCCACCACTCACGCTGGCTTTGACACCAGCATGGAGGTGTTCGCTTATTGGCGTTCAATTCGTGACAACGACCTGAAGGTGACTGGTAGCTGGGAAGATGCCTACTTCGTTGACTTCACTCGCTATGGCGGTGACCGCCCAATTGTTCTGAGCTACGCCTCGTCTCCATCAGCGGAGGTAAAGGAAGATGGCACACCTGGGTCTGCTGCGCTACTGACCGAGTGCTTCCGTCAAACCGAGTTTGCCGGTGTCCTGAAGGGCAACCAAAACCAAGCCGGTGCAGAGGCGCTAGTTGACTTCCTGCAGGGCGATTCCTTCCAGGCCTCAGTTCCGGAGTCGATGTATGTCTATCCGGCCAACAGCGCTGTCGAAGTTCCGGAGAGCTTGGCAAAGTTTGCCAAGCCAGCCGAGAGCGTGATTGGTTCTGACCTGGACATCAACTCAAATCGAGAGCGATGGTTGACCGACTGGTCGGACGTGTTTGACAACTAACTTTGAGCTGTTCACAACCACCGCACTGATCGCTAGTTTCAGTGCGGTGGTTTCAGCGTTTATTGGCTACCCCGTTGGCAACTGGATGGCAGGTCTAGGTCAACGCACTAAACGACTAGTTTCCTCGTTGGTCTTGATTCCATTCCTGCTTCCACCGTTTCTAATCGGACTAACGCTGTTGCCACTGCAGGCAACTGAAATCAATTCCATAACTGGAATATTTTGGATCATCTCTGCGCACGTTCTGATGAATGCCGGTTTCATGGCAAGTGTGGTTGCAGCTAGCCAGGTTCCTAAAGATCAAATCGAAGCTGCCAGCCTGGATGGTGCATCGAGCCTGCGGGCTCGACTAGAGATTGAATTGCCTCAACAGCTAAGCGGCATTCTGTCTGCGGCGCTACTGGTTGCTCTCTATAGTGCGACCAGCTACGGACTGGTGCTAACGCTTGGCCAGGGACAGGTTGAAACCCTCGAGACAAGGATCGCTACGGCGGCGCTTCGCGATCTTGATTTGGGTTTTGCGTTGCTACTGGCCGGTTTGCAGACAGCCGTCACGCTCGGGTTCTTCATCCTCGCCCGAGCCATTCGCGCAGAACCCAGCGAGCTATTTGGTGGGATTGAATCAACGCATCGCAAAAGCCGTCTTGGCCAGATCATGAGCCTTGGCTTGTTGGTCGCGATAGTGATTGTGATTGGTGGAGTTTTTCTGCGGTCTTGGAGCATGGGTCCAGGCCTTGTTGGAAACTTCATGAACCTAGCAGGGCGTGGAACCAGAGATGTGCTGAACGTGTCTGTCTTGGAGGCAACCGGAAACAGCCTTAGAAACCTTGTTGTCGCGGGCCTTATTGCTCTGCCTATTGCCTGGCTTGCAAGTGGCAAGCGGAGAACCAGCTATTTGGTGCTGTTGCCGATTGGGATTTCACCGGTTGTGTTTGGGTTGCTGTTTTTGGTCTTGAGTGGATATCTTCCAACTAGCTTTGGCACCAGCTGGGTGCTGGTTCCGATTGTGCAGAGCCTGTTCTTGATTCCGCTGAGTTACCAGGTGATGCGGCCTGCCAGACAGGCGGTCTCGGTTGAGATTCGCGACGCGGCCATGATTGACGGAGCAGTTGGCTGGCGAATGTTTTCGTCGGTGGAAGGGCCGCTAGTGAGAAAGCCCATAACTGTCGCAGCAGCGTTTGTGGCTCTTGGTTCACTAGGTGAATTTGGGGCCGCTAGTTTCCTTGCCTACGGGTCAGATGCAACTCTGCCCCTGGTTTTGTTCAGACTGATTTCTAGACCGGGCGCTGAGAATCTGGGCATGGCGATGACCGCTGCCAGCCTGTTTATTGTCTTGGTTGCGTTGGTTGTGTTTGTTATTTCTGGTGATAGTCGTAGTTCACGCCGAGATCGTCAAGCCGCTGCCTGATTACCTTTAGTGATTCCGGGTTCTGATCAATCACCACAAACTCTCGCTTCAGTTCCCAGGCTGCGTGAGCGGTTGTTCCAGACCCGGCAAAGAAGTCCAGCACTCGATCACCCTGTTTGGTGCTGGCCGAGATTATTCGCCTCAGGATGCCAAGGGGTTTCTGGGTTGGGTAGCCGGTCTTTTCTTTTCCGGTTGGCGAAACAATTGTGTGCCACCAAACATCGGTTGGCAGCTTGCCTTTTTCCACCTTCTCTTTCGTAACTAGCCCGGGAGCCATATATGGCTCTCGGTCTACCTCTTCGGAATTGAAGTAGTAGTTATCCGGATCCTTCACATAAACCAGGATGGTGTCGTGTTTCGCGGGCCAGCGACTCTTGGACTTCCCGCCATAGTCGTAGGCCCAGATGATTTCGTTTAGAAAGCACTCTCTTCCAAACAGAGCATCAAGCAGCACCTTTGCGTAGTGGGCTTCGCGATAGTCAAGGTGGAGGTAGAGGGTTCCAGTTTGTTTCAATAATCGATGCGCCTCGATCAGCCTCGGCTCCAAAAAGGCCCAGTAATCGGCAAACTCATCGTCGTAGGACAAGACAGTGTTAACTACCTGCTCATACCTCTTGCCCTGAAACCCCAGGTTCCCGGTTTTGCTCTCGGTAGAGGTCCGGTTGGTTCTGACTTGCTTTCGGCCGGTGTTGAACGGTGGGTCGATGTAGATAAGTTGAAAGCTTTTGTCTGGCAAGGATTTCAGTGTGCCAAGGTTCTCCGCATTGATAACCTGATTGGTAGCCATAACAAGAAAGATTAACAGCATGGACACATCGGTAGTGCACGATAGCGACAAGCGCCGCTATGAAATCTTTTTGGGTTCAGATCGAGTGGGCCTTATGGATTACAGCCTGATGCCCGGTGAGATTCATCTGGTTCACACCGAGGTGAACCCAGAACACCAGGGCAAAAACCTAGCCGCGATTTTGCTGCGTGAATCTCTTCAAGACATCCGGACACGAGGAACCGAAAAGGTTGTTCCGGTTTGTTCCTACACAGTCAAATACATGGAGAAACATCCGGACACCCATGACCTACTAAAGGGCTCGATCGAGGATGCGGTAGCGGCCTGCCGTTGGCCAGGTGCTAGCTAGTCCCAGTTGCTAGGAGCGGGCTCCTTGCCCTTTGGCAGTTGCGTGTCCTTTGCCCAGCGCAACACCCATTCTGGAACTGTAGGTTCTTTCCCTGGCCAACCGCCAGAGCCTTCCATCACTTCTTGCGGAGTGAGGATTCCCCAGGACCGCTTGAGGAATCTGCCGCGCATGATTGCGCGAGCGTAAATCTCGCCGTTTCTAACAAAGCGCTGCTCGATGTAATAGGCAACGTCGTCCCAGCCGATCACCTTGGTTTCAAGCTGAAACTTCTGCCACGGCTCTAGTGACTTTCGGTAACTGATGGTTGAGTTCACAACAATCGGATACCAGCCCTTTTTGTTCCACTGTCTCCAGAAGCCAGTCCGAAGTCCCTGGTCATAGCGACCGATGTCCATCAGGGTTAGAAACACCCCATTGTTCATGTGGTTATAAATGTCCAGGTCACTGGGTAAAACCCTGAGCGTGAGGCTCGAGACTTCATCGATTGTTACCTTGGGGCGCTTGCGCCAGGTCAGCATCACATAGAGGATTCGGAACCAGAGCTTCACCAGATCACCACGCGCTTGTCAGGTGCCAGCCACATTGGGTCAGACTCGCTGGTTTTGAAGGTGTCGTGGAAGATATCCAGATTTTTCACCACCTGGTTGCAACGGAACTCTGCGGGAGAGTGCGGGTCGGTGGCTAAGCGCTGAATGGCAATCTCTTCGCGGCTCATCGCTCGCCAGCACTGTGCCCAAGAAATCAGGAAGCGCTCAGCTGCAGTCATGCCATCAACCACTGGTGGCTGGCTTCCATTGAGTGAAATCAGGTAGGCCTTCCAGGCAATTCCTAGGCCACCCAGGTCACCGATGTTCTCGCCGATTGTGAGCTCACCGTTGACCTTGTGACTGTCGTCAAGCTGCTCTGGGCTCAGAGCGTTGTACTGATCAATTAGTGACCTTGTTAGCTTCTCAAAGGCTTCTCGATCGTCCTTGGTCCACCAGGAAACCAACTTGCCATCGCCGTCATACTTCGAGCCCTGGTCATCAAAGCCGTGGCCGATCTCGTGACCAATAACCGCACCGATTCCTCCAAAGTTCATGGCGTCATCTGCCTGCTCGGAGAAAAACGGCGGTTGCAGAATTGCAGCCGGGAAGACGATTTCGTTTAGACCCGGGTTGTAATAGGCATTCACGGTCTGAGGAGTCATGTGCCACTCGTCGCGGTCGATAGGTGCACCTATCTTCTTGACCTCGTACTCAAACTCCCACTCGGAGACATTCTTGATGTTTTCCAACAGGTCGTTGCGGTCAATGACAATTGAGGAGTAGTCCTTCCACTTGTCTGGGTAACCGATCTTCGGAGTGAACTTATTTAGCTTCTGCTGAGCCTTGGCTTTGGTCTCCGCTGTCATCCACTCAAGCTGGTCAATGCTTTGTCGGTACGCCTCAATCAGGTGCGCGACTAGCTTGTCCATTTGGGTCTTGGAGCTAGCTGGGAAATGCTTCTCAACATAGATCTGACCCACTGCCTCACCGAGGCTACCTTCAACCAAACTCACCGCACGCTTCCAGCGTGGTCGGTTTACCGGCTGGCCAGTTAGCGTGGTTCCATAAAACGCGAAGCGCTCTGACACAAAGTCCTTTGACAGGTATGGCGCGTGAGCCCGGATGAAGATCCAGCTCAGCCAGGTCTTTAGGCTCTCTAGGTTTTCTTCAACCAGAATCTTGTCCAGCCCCTCGAAGAACGAAGGCATCATCACTACATTCCATTCAAGGAATGAATCAGTCAGGCCAAGGCCTGACAAGTATTCGTCCCAGTGAATACTTGGGTTCAGATTCTTGAGGTCGGCAAAGGTCTTTAGGTTGTAGGTTGCCTCAGCATCGCGAGACTCTACTCTGCTCCAGTGGATGGCGGCAATCTTTGTTTCCAGCTCCAGAATCAGCTTTGCTGATTTCTCGGCATCGGCTTTACTCCAGCCGGCAAGCTCAAACATGCGCGCCATGTGCAGTGGGTACTCAGTGCGAACATCAAGATACTTCTCGTCGGTGTAGTAGTCCTTGTCAGGAAGACCAAGGCCGCCGTTGTAGAGGTGAGCCAGGTAGCGCTCCGGGTTCCCAGGATCATTGTCGATGTAGCTTCCCCAAAGACCACCTACTCCGGTTCGCTCAAGGGCCCCGATCAGGTGGAAGAGCTGCTTGAAATCTGAAACCGCTGCGATCTTGGCCAGGTCTTCAGCCAGCGGCTTGGCCCCCAACTGCTCGATCTTGTCTTCGTCTAGGAACGAGGCGTAGAGGTCTCCAATTTGCTGACTAACACCAGCAGTCGGGTTATCACTGGCTTCCTCAAGGATTTGCCTGACTGCAAGTTCCGAATCATCTGCCAGCAGGTAGAAGCTGCCGTAGACAGCTTTGTCCTCTGGGATCTCGGTGTTGTCCAACCAGCTGCCATTGACATGGCGAAACAGGTCCTGGGTTGGAGAGATGCTACTGCTTAGTTCGGCTTTATCTAGCCCCGGCTTCATTGACATGCTCCCTAGTCTAAGTCAGCGGCTTCTTACTAAACTAACTAGAGATGGCTATCAACAAGATCATTCTTTACTACGGGTTTGCACCGGTTGCAGACCCGAAGGCAGTGATGCTCTGGCAAAAGACACTGTGTCAGTCACTGAATCTAAAAGGCCGCATTCTGATTTCTAAACACGGCATCAATGGCACCCTCGGCGGTGACATGGAGGGCCTTAAGAAATATGCACGGGCCACAAAGGAATACCCTGGTTTTGGCAAGATCGACTTCAAATGGTCTGATGGCCTAGGGGACGATTTCCCAAAGCTTTCGGTCAAGGTAAGGAAAGAGTTGGTGGCGTTCACCACTCCTGAAGAAGTCAAGGTTGAGAAGTCTGGCGTTGTAAATGGTGGCAAGCACCTAAAGCCGCAGCAGGTCAACGAGCTTGTTGAACAGCGCGGCGATGACGTCGTGTTCTTTGATGGCCGCAATGCCTTTGAGGCAAAGATTGGCAAGTTCAAAAACGCGATTGTTCCGGACGTTCAAACCACTCACGATTTCGTGGCAGAGCTGGAATCTGGCAAGTATGACCACCTGAAGGACAAGCCAATTGTCACCTACTGCACCGGCGGAATCCGCTGCGAGATCCTGAGCGCAGTAATGCTAAACCGTGGCTTCAAAGAGGTTTATCAGATCCAGGGCGGCATTGTTCGCTATGGCGAGAAGTACCGAGACAAGGGACTGTGGGAGGGTTCGCTTTACGTATTTGATAAGCGCATGACCCACAACTTCTCCGATGAGGCGCTGACCATCGGCGAGTGCGAGAGCTGCTCCGGTCCAACTTCCAGCTTCAGAAACTGTCAGGGAGCAGGCTGCAAGGACCTGGTGTTGCTTTGCGATAGCTGCTTCACCGACCCAGCAAACCTAAAGTGCTCCGATAGCCACACCAGGGGCCGGCAGAAACTTCAAGAAATAGGTTAAAGAAGAAAACCCCCGAGTCTGCATTTCAGGGGCTCTCCTATTAGGAGGGTATGCGATGTAAATCGCGATCCCTCTAACTTACGAAGCTAGGTCGCTCGCCTTTTGAAAAATCAGGGTTTCAGCACCAATTTTTCAGGAAGCTTTCAGGATTCGATTTCTTAGGCTTCGTCCTGGACATTATCGAAGTCCTCGTGGTCGTGGTCTGGACTGTGACCCATTCGCTTGCCCTTGCCGCCAGCTCCACGGCCTTCCTGACCTCGTTCAGCCCGGCGCTCCTGGTTGGTCGCAGAGACCGCCGCGTCATAGCTCAGTGAAAGCTCGGCTGATGAAACAACGCTGGTTTGGCCGGCATCATCAGTGGTTACCGTTACCAAGATTGGGTCAGAGCCATTTGATGGGTAGAGGCCAAGTTTGACTACTCCGGCCGCTCGTGGCGCTGGAAATGTCAGTTCAGCTGAAATCTGACCGTCGATAATTTCAGGAACTACAGGCTCGCCATCAACCATTGCTGGTCGAATTGCCACGGTCCTGGATCGATCGGTTGGCTTTACCGCTGGAACTTCGGTGGCATCATCTGCCAATTTGAAAACTTCATAGGTGGCACCCATTGCAGCCTGACGAACGTCAGTGAGGTCGGCTGGGATGTCAGTGATTGTTGCCGAGATGCTGGCAAGGTTTGGTGCCCGATGCTCTGCCTGACCTTGCTCCATGCCAAAGCCCCGGTTGGAACCCTGCTTAGACCCGTGGTCCGCAAGAGACGGCAGTGCGAATGCCAAGGCGCCGGCAGTCAGTGTTGCAGTTGCCGCCAAAGCAATTTTTGATTTCTTCTTCATAGTTGTTCCTTGTCTGTGTTTGGACAAGGAACAAGTTAGGGAGCCAATCTTGGAAACGAACCAAAAATCAGGTAGCCCAAAGGCTCTTGCCAGTTGATTGCCAGGATTGGGAGTTGTCTGGGAGTTAGCTGAATTAGAGGTAGCGCCAGCGGAACAGTTCCCACTTGAACTTGACGGACAACAGCCTTACCGCAACCATCAACACGGCCGCGATCAAAACGTCTACATACTCGGGTGTTTGTAGGTAACCAAGCAGCACCACAACCCAACCACCGGCAAATGCGATGGCGGCGTAAGGCTGGTGGTCGTGGAAAGCCCTGGGAACTTCATTGACCAAAACGTCCCGAAGCACACCACCGGCAACCGCAGTGATCACACCCATTAGCACTGAGATCATCGGGCTCATGCCCGACACCAGGGCCAGGTGAGTGCCACCGGCGGCAAAGATTCCGAGCCCAAACGCATCTGGAATCAACATCGCCTTTTCGGTCAGGGCAATGTGGTTGGCTCGGAAGAAAAATGGCAGCACCAAACCAACGCCTATTAGGGCCCAAACCCAAAACTCTTGCTCAACCCAGAAAAATGGACGTCGATCAAGCAGCACGTCTCGGAGCGTTCCACCGCCAAAAGCAGCTATCGCGCCAACCATGACGACTCCAACCAGGTCAAACTGCTTTCTGGCTGCCTCGATGATGCCTGAGAGCGCAAATGCCAGCACGCCAAGCGCTTCCAAGGTTATGAGAAAAGTTTCGAGCAATTTATTTTCCTGAATCGGTCCGACTGACAACACTAATTCGCAACATCACTAAACACCAGAATCAGCGCTAGTCAAAATTTGTTCCAGCCCACTTTTAGCAAGGTGGCGGTAGACTTGACAGACCCAAAGACCGCGGATGAAGGCAGGCATTGTGGGCTTTCTTGATAAGGCAGAAGCGCGCATCGAGGGCGGAGTCTCGTCTCTGTTCGCGAAGATATCTAAAAGGCATCTGCAGCCAATCGAAATCTCTCAGGCAGTCAAGAACGCCATGGATGTTGCAGCCACCGCGGCTGGCGAAGACCGAGTGCTGGTTCCGCACCGATATCTGATTAAGGTCTCTGATCACGACAGCCAAGAAGTGACTGAACAACTACTAAAGGCCATTCGCGCCGAGGTCGTAGCCCACGCCTCACAGAAGGGCTATCGCCTAACCGGCGAGATTGAGCTCAAGCTAGAAGCAGATGCGAAGCTTGCCAGGGGCAGAGTTCAGGTTGGTTCTGCCGCCGTGAAGTCACTCGTTACCTGGCAGCCAGTTATTACCTTCAACGGTGAGCGCCAAGAACTGAAATCTGGAACCGTTACTTTCGGCAGAGACATCAGTGCTGATTTTGCAATCGACGATCGAGGCCTTAGCCGAATTCACTTTGAGATTGCCTTCAATGGCGATGTTGCGGCCATTCGGGACCTCGGCTCCACCAACGGAACATTTGTTGATGGAGCTCGAATCAGTGAGGTTGTTTTGAGATCTGGCAGCAAAATAACCGCCGGTAGGACAGAATTTGACTTTGACCTATTGCCACTGACAGGAGAGCCAAGTGAGTGAACTGGCGCTATTTCTAGTGCGCATCGGCTTTGTTGCTGTTCTCTGGGTGTTTATCCTGAGCCTGCTTTCAGTTATTCGAGCTGACCTGTATGGCCGAAGAGTGATCAGCAGGATTGCTAGGCAGAACGCTCCGCAGCTTGCTGCTGGTTCTGCTGCAAGCCTTGGCATTGATGACTCGGGTGTTTTTGAGCCCACTCAGATTTCGGTTCTGACCGGCAGGACAGCTGGCACCAACATTTCGCTTGATGGCAAGAAGGAAGTTTTGATCGGAAGAGCGCCGAGTTCCGACATGGTAATCAGTGATGAGTTTGCTTCATCCATGCATGCCAAGTTGGTGCTGGTTGGCCAGGACTGGGTGCTGCAGGACTTGAATTCAACAAACGGCACCCACCTCGATGGCAAGAAGATCACCACCCCGGTGACCATCAAGGCCGGCATGACCATCAGGATTGGCACCACAACCTTTGAGCTGAGGTCTTAGACACTTGGCTATCAAAACCATCAGCTATGCAGCTAGCGATATCGGAAAGCATCGCAGTTCGAATCAGGACTCTGGCTATTCCGGTTACCAGCTATTTTTTGTGGCTGATGGCATGGGCGGTCACGCCGGTGGCGACATTGCATCTGCCATCACCTCGCAGCGCGTTGCTCTGACCGACAGCAAATACGACACCGTTGAAGAGGCAATTGAGAGCCTGAAGGCCGGTGTCATCGAGGCCAACTCGATGCTGACTGGAACAGTTGTTGAGCACCCAGAGCTTCAGGGCATGGGCACCACCTTCTCTGGCCTGTTGGTCCACGGCAGCCAGATCATCACCGCTCACATCGGAGACTCCCGCATCTACAGAATGCGCTCCGGACAGGTTGAGCAGATCACCAAAGACCACACCTTTGTTCAAAAGCTTGTTGACCTGGGCAGAATCACCGAGGAAGAGGCACTGGTCCACCCGCGACGAAGCGTTTTGATGCGCGTGCTCGGAGACGTTCAGGGTGACCCCGAACTCGACATTGCGCTCTACGATGCGCTGCCCGGTGACCGCTGGATGGTCTGCAGTGATGGCCTGAGTGGCGCTGTTCCCGATGACGTGATGGCAAACATTCTTGCCTCCAGTGTCCCAACCGAGGAGGCTGCTGAGCTGCTAGTTGGCGAGGCCCTCGAACACGGTGCGCCTGACAACGTGACTGTGGTGATCACCGACATCGTTCGCCCAACCGTCCAGGCAGATTTCGAACCCGGTGCCCACTTCGTTGGCTCGGCGGATCACGAGGTAATTATTGAAGAGCGCAAGGGTGGCAAAATCCTGCGTTTGTTCAACCCAATGTCGCTGCTGGAGCTGCTGCAAAGCCCAGAGGACCCAGCCAAATATGCTCCGGAGTCAGAAGAGCTACTGGAGAAGATCCTTGCCGAAACCCAGCGCAAGCTGCGCTGGCGCGGAGTGCGCATGATTCTTGGCTGGTTGTTGTTTGCGGGCATCCTGGTTGGCCTTGGCCTTGGTGCCTATCAGTACACCCAAACTCGCTACTACGTTGATGTCCTTGACGGTCAGGTCACTATTTATCAAGGAATCAGGGAGCAGCTCGGGCCATGGAAATTCTCGAGTCCCTACTTTGTCTCTGAGATCAACCTTGAAGACCTTTCGCAGTTCCAACAAACACTGATTGAGCGCTCGATCTCGGCCGAGTCACTGGAAGATGCTCAAAGAATTCTTGACCAGCTAAGGCAGACAATCAATGAGTAACGTCTCGCTGACCTCTGCAATCCCACTGCTGCTAAAGGCTGTTCCTCGTTCCAGAAACTTCGAAGCTGTGCTGCTGTTCTGGGTTGCCGGAATTCATGCATTTGCCCTTTCCCAAATTCAGTTGGCAGTGAACCAGGTGATGAGCTGGGACATGCTGCTTTATTGGGCACCGCCAACTGTCAGTGCCTGGATCCTGCACTACGTGCTGCGCAAATATGCTCTGAATGCCGATGGCTTACTGTTGCCGCTGGCATTTTTGCTAAACGGTCTGGGCATCGCCATGATTTACCGGCTTGACTTGGCCGAGATCACACGCGGCGGAACCGATCTTTTCGCTGAGCGACAGGTTTGGTTGAGCTGTTTCGCGATGTTGATTGCCGCGGTTGTGGTGAGGCTTATTCCAAACCCACTAACGCTTAGGCGCTTCCCATACTTGGCAGGGGCCGGAGCGGTTATTTTGTTGATGTTGCCGGCAGCACCGGTAATCGGCAGAACAGTCAATGGCGCAACTCTCTGGGTTGGCATTGGCGAGCTAAGTTTCCAGCCGGGAGAAATTGCCAAGATTCTCTTGGCAATCTTCTTTGCTGGCTACCTGGTTTCCAGAAAGGGCCCGCTTTCTGAGATTGGCTCGAGGGTTCTAGGGATGAAGATTCCTGGGGCCAAGGACCTTGGCCCGGTGTTGCTGTTCTGGGTGGCATCAATTGGGGTTTTGGTCATCCAGCGCGATTTGGGAACCTCCATTTTGTATTTTGGACTTTTCCTAGTGATGATCTACACCGCAACCGGCCGGGCGTTTTATGTCGGCATCGGCATGGTGATGATGATCACCGGTGCGCTGGTGGCATCTCGGCTCTTTGACTACGTTGGTTCTCGTTTTGAAAGCTGGCTGAACCCGCTGTCTCAGGAAAACTACACCGCTGCTGGCGGCAGCTATCAGCTGGTTCAGGGGCTTTTTGGAATGGCTCACGGTGACGTTATTGGGTCAGGGCTGGGCTCGGGCTTCCCACAGCTGATTCCGCTTGCTGAAAGCGACTTTATTTTTGCTGCCCTTGGCGAAGAGCTCGGGCTTGCTGGAGTGTTCGCAATCCTGGCCATCTACCTCTTGATTGTTTATCGAGGACTGCGTGTTGCCAACACTCACCAGGATGAGTTCTCGAAACTGCTCGCACTGGGTTTGGCCTTCGTGATTGGGCTGCAGGTATTCATAGTCTGTGGTGGGGTGATGGGGCTGTTGCCACTTACCGGCCTGACCACACCTTTCCTAGCCGCCGGTGGCAGTTCACTGCTTGCTAACTGGTCAATCATTGGGTTGCTTCTGGTTCTGTCTGACTCCTCACTGAAGCGGGTGAGCGCATGAACCGGCAGGTGAGGCGAGTTGGGTTAGCACTGACGGTGATGTTTATTGCCCTGTTTGCAATTGCCTCTTCGATTCAGGTGGTTAGGACACAGTCGCTGTATCAAGATGCGAGAAACGTTCGCGCCGCATATGAGACCTACAAAACTCAGCGCGGTTCGATTCTGGTCGGGCAAGAAGAAGTTGTGGTGAGCGGTGCCGTGAATGACCAGTATCGATTCCTGCGCGAATACGATTCAGTTCTTTATTCGCCAGTGGTCGGTTTCTTCAGCGTCTTCACCGGCTCTGCCGGCATTGAAAGATCAATGAACTCACTGCTAGCTGGACAAAGCTCAGCGCAGTTCTTTGAACAGATCAACGCGCTTCTCGATGGAAACCCGGTGACTGGAGCCGCGGTTGAATTGAGCCTGGATCCAGAACTGCAGAGAGCCGCCTGGGATGCGCTTGGCAACAGAAAGGGTGCAGTTGTTGCGCTGGAACCCGCAACTGGCCGCATCCTGGCCATGGTTTCCAAGCCAACCTTCGATGCCAACCTGCTCTCCGGTCACGAATATGAGCCGGTCAATGCCGCCTACCGCGCCTACCTCGAGGATGAAGACCAGCCGCTTATCAACAGAGCAATTGCTGGGGACCTCTACCACCCCGGGTCTGTCTTCAAGCTGGTTGTCGCAGCAGCAGCACTAGAGTCTGGCCGCTACAGCACCACCACAACCTTCGAGAATCTGGCTGACTACCGCCTGCCTGGAACCACCACCACGATTCAGAACTCCTCCGGGAAAACTTGTGGTGAGGGCACTCTGGTCACCCTGGAGCAGGCACTGATTCGGTCCTGCAACATTCCGTTTGCGATGTTGGCAGTTGACCTCGGTCAGGACCGAATCCGGGCCCAAGCCGAGCTGATGGGGTTCTCCGATGACTTAGCAATTCCGCTTTCGGTGACCCCGAGCACCTACCCGCAAGAGATGGAACTTAGCCAGGTTGCACTGACAGGTTTTGGTCAGTTTGATGTTCGGGTCTCGCCATTGCAAATGGCGATGGTGACAGCTGCAATTGCGAATCAGGGCGTCTTGATGAAACCGCAACTGGTGGATCAGGTTGTTGCCAGCAACCTAAATGTGCTGAGCCAACTAAGCCCACAAGTTTTGTCTTCCCCGATGTCTAGAGAGACCGCTGCCCTGATCACCAGAATGATGGTTGATTCGGTTGAGTTTGGTGCAGCTACCAACGCTGGCATTTCGCAGGTTGCAGTTGCCGGCAAGACCGGAACCGCTCAGAACGGCGTTGAGGATCCCTACACCCTCTGGTTCACCGGGTTCGTTCCAGCCGAGTCGCCTGAGATTGTGGTGACTGTTGTGGTCGAAGACGGTGGTGGCATAGGTCAAAACGGAACCGGTAATCAGATTGCGGCTCCGATCGCCAAAGCTGTGATGCGGGTGGTGATGGATCGATGAAGCCCGCAGTAGGGCAGCTCTACGGTGACCGCTATCGGCTCCAGTTGCGCATTGCCATTGGCGGCATGGGTGAGGTTTGGCAGGCAGAGGACGAACTGATTCTGCGCACGGTCGCAATCAAAATTTTGAAGCAAGAGTACCTTTCAGACCCTGATTTCCTAGAGCGTTTCCGGACTGAAGCACGCTCCGCTGCTCTTGTTGAGCACGAGGGCATTGCAAATGTTTATGACTATGGCGAGGACACCGGTTCTGCCTTTTTGGTGATGGAGCTGGTTCCAGGTGAATCGCTTTCCAGGCTGCTGGAGCGAGAGCGAAAACTTCCAGAGGAGCAGGTGCTGGACATCATCGCGCAAACCTCGAGGGCACTGGCCGCAGCTCACGCCAGAGGTCTAGTGCATCGAGACATTAAGCCCGGGAACCTGCTTATCACCCCTGAGGGCAAGGTAAAGATCACCGACTTTGGCATTGCCAGAGTTGGAGACCAGGTCCCGCTAACAAAAACCGGTCAGGTGATGGGCACAGTTCAATACTTGGCACCAGAGCAGGCAACCGGAAAATCTTCGACCTCGGCAACTGACCTATATTCACTCGGCGTGGTTGCCTATGAGGCACTGGCAGGCAAGCGTCCGTTCCGGGGTGAGAACCAAATGGCAATTGCCATGGCTCACATCAACGAAATGCCGCCGGCGCTATCGGACTCAATTGACCCGCGGGTTCAGAATCTAGTCCTCAGCTGTCTAGCCAAGAAGCCAAACCAACGACCAGAGTCCGGCACCTCGCTGGCAATCCGAGCGGAAGCGCTTCTCAGAGAAAAACGCAAGGGGGTTCCAGCCAAGCCGGTGGAGCCAGAAAACGACCCGGTTACCGAGGTGCTCTCCACCGACACCGCGCCGTTGCCAAAAGCTCCGATTGTTTGGCCCTGGCTTGCAACTCTTGGGCTGCTTGGTCTAACCGCAATCGTTGTGATTGTTGCGATCTTGTCGGAGCCAAGTGCCGAAGAGCCGACGCCAAGTCCAAGCCAAACCACCAGCCCGAGTCCAAGTCCCTCTGAAGCCGAACCTGAGCCAACCGAGCCAGAATCATCAATTGTTTTAGTCTCCGATGTTGTTGGCAAAAACTTGAGCGAGGTAACAGCGCTATTGACCGAGCGCGGGTTTGTTGTGAATGCCATTCCAGGGGAACTGATTCCCGGCAGCTCACCAGAGGTTCGGGTCGTGTACGCGGTTTCCCCAACTGGAAACATCGTTCGCGGCGCCGTCATCAACGTCACCTACTACGTTGGCGACTTTGAAGACATCCCAATCGAGATTCCAGCGTCAGACCCAGCAGTTGAGCCAACTCCGGTCGAGACAGACCCAGCCACCGGGCAGCCAATCGTGACCGATCCTCCTGTTGCTGATGTCCCAGCCGAGGTTCCAGGAGATCCGGCGGCCACCCCAACTCCAACTCCATCACCAACGCCGACCCCGACGAATTAGGGGACAACAGAGTAATGAGACTGTAACCGAAACACGAGCGAAATTTGCAAAAGAAAAACTAGACTTCAATAGGCGGGAAAGAGCGACTTTGAGTAAGAACGAAAGACTGATTGCAGGCCGATACAGGCTGGGTCAGCTTGTCGGCCGCGGCGGAATGGCCGAGGTCTTCGAGGGCTTTGACACAAGACTCGGTCGCACCGTTGCCATCAAACTTTTAAAATCAGACCTTGCCAATGATGCAAACTTCGAATCGCGCTTCCGACAGGAGGCCCAGGCAAGTGCGCGCATGGCCCACCCAACCATCGTTCGGGTTTATGACGCCGGTGAAGAAGAGTCCACCGATGCAAACGGTCAGACCGTCAAAACGCCATTCATCGTCATGGAGTTGGTTCGCGGCAAGCTGCTTCGAGAGATTATTGCCGAAAAGAGTCTGAACATTGAGAAGGCAGTCAAGTATGTCTCTGGCATCTTGACCGCGCTTGAGGTTTCCCACCGAGCCGGTGTTGTTCACCGCGACATTAAGCCCGCCAACGTGATTGTTGGCGAAGGCGAGTCGATCAAGGTGATGGACTTCGGCATTGCCAGGGCCGTGAGTGACAACTCCGCGACTCAGGCCGCTACCGCCGGCATCGTTGGCACCGCTCAGTATTTCTCTCCCGAGCAAGCTCGTGGCGATGCGGTTGATGGTCGAACCGACCTCTACTCAACCGGTGTGATTCTGTATGAATTGCTTGCCGGTAGGCCACCTTTCACTGGTGAGAGCGCCGTGTCTGTTGCCTACCAGCATGTTTCAGAGGCAGCGCCAGCGCCATCGGAATTCAATTCCGCGGTGTCTCCAGAACTGGATGCGGTTGTGTTGCGGGCCATGAGCAAAGATCGCGATGAGCGATTCCAGACCGCAGAAGACTTCCGAGAGCACTTGCTTGAAGCTCAGGCAGGCACCCCGATGGCCTCGACAGCAAACACCAAGAAGATGGCCCCGGTTGACTTTGACGCGACTGAGCTAATAAGCGCGGCTTCATCAAATGAACGACCAGCTTCGTTGATTGACGGTTTTGAAACTGCTCCAAGCAGCCAAATCACCACCACCTCAAACAAACTTGGTGCCAGCGTGCTCTGGGGCTTGGGAACCGGTGTGGTTGTGATCTTGGTTGGACTGCTGTTCTGGGTTACGAACTTAGGTGGCTCAGGCCCGACCGTTTCACCAACAAGCGGCGTTCAGGTTGCTAGCGTTCAGGGTTCTTTGTATGAGGATGCCTACAACACCCTCACCTCGCAGGATCTAGTTGTGCTGAGGGTTTATGAAAAGAGCGAGAGCGTTCCTGAGGGAGTCGTAATCCGCCAGGTTCCAGAGGCTGGAACTCAGGTTCTTTCCAACACCGCCGTCACTCTGTATGTGTCCAGTGGTGCAACCGAGGTAACTGTTCCAAACCTGGTTGGCAAATCCGAAGCAGATGCGGTGGCCCTGATTGAGGGCCAGGGGCTCACGGTTGGAAGCATTACCGTGGTCGGCTCGCCGATTGTGCCCAAGGGCGTCGTGATTGCCTCGGACCCGGTAACCAACTCCAAACTTCCGCTAGGAACGGTTGTGAACGTGGTTCTGTCTGATGGCACGGTTCAGGTTCCAGATGTTAGAAACCTTGAGGTTCTGGAAGCTAGAAGCATTTTGACTAACCCGTCGATTGGTTACACGGTCTCGGTTGAAGTGCTGGATGCCCTTACCTGCACCGGAACACCGGGATCAGTTGTATTGGAGCAGTCAGTGCTCCCCGGTGAGGCCGCGCAACTGCAGAACATTGTTTTGTATGTTGAGTGCATAGGTGGAGTGGTTGAACCGACTCCAACTCCAACGCCAACGCCAACGCCAACGCCAACGCCAACGCCAACTGAAACAGTTGTTGGTTAGTTAGCTTCTATTCTCGGGCTTAGGTGTTTAGCCTTTTCCTTCGCGCCCTCAAGACCAAGGGTCTCCAGCCAGTTGGCCAACATCGCATAGCCACCCTCGGTCATGACCGACTCTGGGTGGAACTGAACCCCATAGATTGGTTTGGTTTTGTGCTGAAGGCTCATGATCACGCCAGACTCGGTTTGTCCGGTTACTAACAGTTCCTCAGGAACTGTTTCTGGAACAACTGCCAGTGAGTGATACCTGGTGGCCATAAAGCCCTGTGGCAGGCCATCCAAAATCGTGCTTCCGGAGTGGTTCACCTTGGAGGTCTTGCCATGCATTAGCTCTGGAGCGCTTTCAACCCGACCACCAAGTGCCTCGGCGATCGCCTGGTGACCCAGGCAAACCCCAAACACCGGGTAGTTGGTTTCAAGGGCAAACTTCACGGTTGGAATAGACAATCCAGCGCTTGCTGGATTTCCGGGTCCCGGTGAAATCAGCACCGCATCAAAATTTTCTAGAAGTGCAGGTAGTTCGCTTTCCTCGATTGCGTCATTGCGCATGACAGTTGTGGTGGCTCCGAGCTGCTGCAAATAGCCGTTCAGGGTGTAGACAAAGCTGTCGTAATTATCTAAAACGAGGATGTTTACCATGGTGTGAATAGCCTAATCGGATAGCGACAATCCGGTTCGGGCATTAAGCTACTTGGCATGGCAGATTCGAAATCACGCAAGAACAATGACTCCAAGCCGCTAAAACCACAGGTGGCTGGCGAAGAGGCAGAGAACCCAACCTGGTACAAGGCCGTCATGTTCGGCTTTATGCTCTTTGGCCTAGCCTGGATCCTGTTGTTCTACATCTCTTCAGCGCGCTACCCACTAGGCAGCGCAACTCCAATCGATCTTTCCAACTGGAACATCTTGATTGGTTTCGGCATCGCCATGATTGGCTTTGCAATGACTACAAAGTGGAAATAACTAAAACCAGCTAGAGATCTTCAGCATGGTTAGTCCGTAGAGGACTCCCCAAGCTAGAAACACCCCAAAGATTTGCTGCACCCGCTGGCTCGCCTGTCTGGTTTGCGAATAGATTCCGGCAATCGCCAGCCCGGTAATCAGGCCACCCAAGTGGCCCTCCCAGGAGATTCCCGAAACAAAGAAGCCAAGCCCGAAGTTGATTGCAATCAGGGTGAAGATTTGAGTGGCATTGCCGCCACCGACCCGAATCACCACAAAGTAGGCGCCCATCAGGCCAAACAGCGCACCAGAAGCTCCAACCACTGGAATCGATGGGTCTGACAGCCACATAACCGCAACCGAGCCTCCAATAATGGAGGTCAAATACAGCGCTAAAAAGCGAACTGGGCCCAGCATCGGCTCCAGCACCCTGCCAAAAATCCAGATCGCGTAGGAATTGAACAAAATGTGTAGCGGACCGGACCAGTCATGCACAAACCCGGCGGTGAGCATCCGCCAAGGCTCGAACGGAGCAAAGAGCGGAGCAAAAAACAGCTGGTTGGTGAACAGATAGCCAAGCGGGCTGATTTGGCCAAGCCAAATAAGAAGGTTCAGTGCAAGCAGCCCCGAGGTTACTGGAGCTGCTTTTGCACTTTTCAGGCTAAGAGCCAACTAGGCCTTTTCGATTGTGATGCTCTCGATGATCACGTCATCGGCTGGCTTGTCGCGACCATCGGTTGCAACAACACCAATCTGCTCCACAACCTTGCGGCTAACCTCATCGGTCACGTCACCAAAGATGGTGTGACGGCCCTGCAGCCAAGTGGTTGGTGCCAGGGTGATGAAGAACTGTGAGCCGTTGGTGCCAGGGCCTGCGTTAGCCATGGCCAACATGTAAGGCTCGTTGAAGGTAAGTTCTGGGTGAATCTCGTCACCGAACTGGTAGCCAGGGCCACCCATGCCGGTTCCGGTTGGGTCACCACCCTGAATCATGAAGCCCTCGATTACACGGTGAAAGATCACGCCGTTGTAGAGCGGGGTGTCAGTCTTGGTCGCGTTGGTCTTCGGGTCGCGCCACTCGATTGAGCCGGTGGCTAGTCCTTCGAAGTTCTCGACGGTCTTAGGCGCGTGCAAACCGAACAGGTTTACCTTGATTGCGCCGTGGTTGGTGTGCAGGGTTGCGATAGCTGTTGGAGAAGTCATCCCTACATTCTGCCAGTTCTTTTCAAACTTGTGTTTGACTGGGAACCTGTTTAGTTATGGAGAGCAATGAATGCAGCAATAAGTTTCACAAATTTGGTGAAAACCTACGGCGGTCAAAACGCAGTTGACGACCTGAGTGCTTCAGTAAACCAGGGTCGAATCACCGGATTTTTGGGCCCCAATGGTGCCGGCAAGTCCACGGCCCTGCGCTGCCTGGTTGGCTTAGCGGCGCCTAGCAGTGGCTCGGCGCAGATCCTCGGTGTTCCCTACCGCGAGCTTGAGAATCCGCTTAGCAAGGTTGGAACGGTTCTAGATAGCCGCGGCTTTCACCCTGCCCTTACTGGCCGACAGAACCTGCGCGTGGTAGCAGCTGCCGCCAGCATTCCAGAGGTTCGTGTTGATGAGGTGCTCGAGATGGTGGAACTATCAGAGGCGGCCAACAAGAAAATGAAGAAGTACTCGCTGGGCATGAAGCAGCGCTTGGCTCTAGCTGGAGCGATTTTGGGGGATCCAGAGATTCTGATTCTGGACGAGCCCGCCAACGGCCTAGATCCGGCTGGCATTGCCTGGCTCAGAAAGTTTCTAAGGATGCTCGCCGAGGGAGGCAGGACCATCCTGGTGTCCTCGCATCAATTGGCCGAAATGCAGCACACGGTTGATGACGTTCTGATTATCAACAAGGGCAAGTTGATTGCAGCCGGCACAAAGGAGCAGGTGATGGGGCCGGACAGCCTCGAAGACGCCTTCCTGAAACTAACCGGAGGGAGCTTGTCATGAGCCTGTTGAAATCTGAGTGGCGAAAGCTCGTTTACGTTCGAGCTCACTGGGGCCTTCTAATCGGGGCTGTCGTGCTGGCTGGGTTTGGAACAGCAGTAACGCCAATAATTCTTGATAGCAATTCGGCGACCTTTGGCTTGGCACTAGACCAGCAGACTGCTGTTGATTCTGTCTACGCAAATGCCATCTCGTCCTACATTTTCGCAATCATCATCGGCATCATGCTGATGTCCGGTGAGTTTCGACACGGCACCGCCGTTGCCACCTTCTTGACCGCCCCGAAGCGCGGGACCGTGCTTGCAAACAAGCTCGGAATCGCAGCCATCGGCGGCGCTCTGGTTATGGTAATTTCCACCGCCGCCGGCATTGCAGCTGGTTGGGTGACCCTGTCATTTTTTGAAAACGTTGCAGAGCCATCCTCCGGTGTTTTTGTGAACACAATGCTTGCGGCAGTTGTTTCCGGTTCTATCCTGGGCATCGTAGGTGTTGCCATTGGCACCCTGATCCGAAATCAGATGCTGGCGATAACCGGGTCCCTGATTTACCTGTTTGTTGTTGACCCAATCTTGCTGACCCTAGTTCCCGATGCTGGCAAGTGGCTGCCGTCAGGGCTGATTACCGCCATGCTGGCATTGGATATTCAGGCCCCAGAGCTTGGCATTGACACCGCCAACTACCTACCGCCGCTAACAGCAACCCTGGTGCTGCTTGGATACGGAGTGGTGTTTGGTGTGGTTGCAATTGCAACCAGCCTCAGACGAGACATCGACTAAGAAGCGTAAATAAACCGGGTCGCCCAAAAAGCGGTGACCCGGTTTATTGCTACCTTAAAGGCCCTTTGGCTTGAGGTGTTTCTGAGCCAGCGCGCTTACGAAGTCAAACAACAGCGCCAAGATTGCTACTAACACCGCGCCAATTAGAATCGCCGGTGCACGGTCCAGCTTTAGGCCGGAGTTGATAGTCTCACCAAGCCCGCCGCCGCCAACCAAAAAGGCAAGCGCTGACATGCCAACGTTGATGACGATCGCGGTTCTGATGCCCGCAATGATTACCTCAACAGACAGTGGCAGCTCGATTTTCATCAGGATTTGGCGGGTTGTGTAACCCATGCCGCGACCTGCGTCGATGACCGACTTGTCCACCTGCTCCAAACCAACGATGGTGTTTCTCAGCACCGGCAGTAGCGAAAAGGTTGCTAGGGCCAGGATCACCGTGGTGATTCCGGCGCCCATGAAGGAAAAGAAGATCACAATCAGGCCATAGGCCGGAAGTGCCTGAGCCAGTCCTAGGGTGTCGACCAGGAAGTTCTTTAGCCTTGGGAACCCCTTGCGGGTAACCAGGACGCCAAGTGGGATTGCAATTGCAATGACAAGCAGTGAGGAAGCAAGGCCAAGCGTGATGGTCTCAACCAACTGCCGCTGCAGCTTCTCAGGAGCCAAAATCGCAATTGTGGTGTCATCGAGGTCCGAGTAAAGCCAGACCACGCCACCAATGATCGCCAGAGCAATTGCAAAGATCGGCGAAACAATTAGATCCAGGCGCTCACTCAGTGGAGTCCTGTTTTTTAGGGATGGTGCTATCTGAGACAAGTTATGAACCTACCCGTCGCTCATGATCAGCTTGGCAAGCGACTCAATGGTGCAGCAGCCCAGGTACTTGCCCTTGCGGTCAGTGACCACTGCCATACCAACCGATGATTGCAACATCACAGTCAGCGCATCCTGGAGGGTGTCCTCGGGCTGCAGGTCAACTGTCACGGGACGGCCTGATTTCTCAATCGGCTGCGAGGTGCGGTTTAGAGCTCGCTCATCAATCCACCTGGTCGGCTTGTCATTAGCGTCCAAAAACAGCGCCACCTGGTCGTCTGATGCTCGAAGTGTTTCCAGGGCCTGTTCCCGCATCACAGGCGATGACATGGTTGGAACCTGGTGCAACTCGATGTCACGGACCTTCTTTAGGGTCAAGCCCTTCAGGATGGCGCCAGAGCCCAAGAAGCTCTCAACAAACTCATCGGCCGGGTGGGCAAGGATTGCCTCCGGGGTGTCCAGCTGAGCAATTTCAGAGCCTTCGCGAAGGATCGCTATTCGGTTTCCCATCTTGATGGCCTCATCGATGTCGTGAGTTACGAACACGATGGTCTTCTTTAGCTCCTGCTGCAGTCTCAAAAACTCGTTCTGCAATCGGTCCCTGGTAATTGGGTCGATCGCACCGAAAGGCTCGTCCATCAGCAGTACATCTGGGTCAGCTGCCAGTGCCCTGGCAACACCAATGCGCTGTGCCTGGCCACCTGAAAGCTCCTTCGGGTAGCGATCACGATAGGTTTCTGGATCCATTGAAACAAGTTCCAGCATCTCATCGATGCGAGCTTCGATCTTTGCCTTGTCCCAGCCCAGCAGCTTAGGAACGGTTGCGATGTTCTCGGCAATGGTGCGGTGCGGGAACAGACCAACCTGTTGGATTACGTAGCCGATCTTGCGTCGCAAGACAGATGGGTCGCCATCGGTTACATCTTCGCCATCGAGGTAGATGCGGCCAGAGGTTGGCTCAATTAGGCGGTTAATTAGGCGCAGCGTGGTGCTCTTGCCACAGCCAGAAGGGCCGACCAGGACCAGCACCTCGCCCTTTTTAACCTCAAGGGTTAGGTTCCGAACAGCTGGCTCGGCTCCCGACCCATAGCTCTTACTTACATTTTCAAGTCTGATTAGCGTTTCGCTCATCGGATGCCCTTCGAGATTGTGGCCACTCTTAGGGCCTGCAAAATTAGATCAATAACCAGTGCCAGCACCAGGCACAACAGCGTTCCGAGCCAAATTGACTCGAGGGAGTTCGGTAGTGGCAATCTAGCCAGACCGCTCTTAATAAAGTCTCCAAGGCCACCGCCTGCAACCAAGGTTGCAATTGCAGCGATACCAACTACCAGCATCGAGGAAACCCTGATGCCGGCAAGAATGATGGGCCAGGCAAGCGGAAGCTCAACCTTTAGCAGCACCTGAACCGGTGAAAAGCCCATTCCCTTCGCGCTTTCCAAAACTCCTGGATCAATGCCATCAAGGCCGGTGATCGTGTTTCTGAGAATTGGTAGCAGCGAATACAAAAACAGTGCGATGAAGGACGGGGCGAAGCCCAGTCCCACCAGTGGTATGAAAACCACAAACAGCGCAAGCGACGGAATGGTTAGAAAAACCGAAGCGATCGAGAGCGCTAGCTCTTTGGCAAGTTGACTGCGTCGGGTCACGACGCCGGTGAGGATGGCAAATAAGCCAGCACTCACCAGCACCGTAACCACGTACCCAGTGTGTTGGGCCAGCCCTTCTAGGACCTGCTCTTGTCTAGCAAGCGCGAAGTCAATCAGGCTGAATAAGAAATCCACAGGTTTCTTAGTCGGTCAGACCTTCAGCAACAAGGTATGCACGTGCCACGTCGGCTGGGTCTTGACCTTCAGCTGAAACGAATCCGTTCAACTCGGCCATGCGCTCATTGCTAAGCGGAGCCAGGATTGCATCGATGATTCCATCAAATGCCTCTGGTGCCTCGTTGTACTTGTCCTGTCCCATGGTTCCGGAAACGTTGTAAAGGATGTTTACACCTGGATCCTGGACCAAAGTTAGGCCAAGAGCTGGGATACGTCCGTCAGTTGTGTAGACCTCACCGAAGTCACAGTTGTTTGCTGCGGTCTCGGTGTAGATGATTCCGGTGTCCAAGATGCGCTGCTGGCTGTCTGGAAGCTCGATACCGGTGAAGGTCTCGGTCAAGATCAGTCCATCAGGACGGCTTGGGAACTCTGACTCCATGCAAACGATGGTGTCTGGGTTTGCAGCCACGTAATCCATCATGGTGGTTAGGTCGAAGCCACCGCCGTTGGATTCTGTTAGCTCAGGGCTAGAAACGAAACCGTAGGTGTTGTTGAACGGTGAACGTCCAAGCCAAACGATTCCATTCTCAGCTAGATCGCGCTCACGCACGCCTGAGGTTAGAGTCTCAGCGTCAAAGCTTGGGTCTTCTAGTCCTAGGTGGACAGCCCAACCGGTTCCGTTGTACTCCATGTAAATGTCGATTTCACCGGACTCAAGAGCTGCACGCGCCACGTTGGTTCCACCAAGGTTTACCTTGTTGTCAACGGTTGCGCCAGTTGCCTCAAATGCGGCCACTAGCATCTCGCCAAGAATTAGCTGCTCGTCGAAGTCCTTTGATCCAACGGACACGGTGATTCCCGATAGATCGTATTCTGAAAGTGATCCGCCTGAGGCTGTTTCGGTCTCAGCCGCGGCACATCCTGCAAGCGTCAGTGCTGAAATTGCACCAATCGCCAACATTGAGAATTTTGTTGCATGCTTCATATAGGTTCTCTCCTTTGGTATCCATACAGAGTAAAGAAAATGAAGCCCAAACCCTAATGTGGTTGTCCATATGTCAACTAATTGGTAGATTAGAGACCATGCGCACTCACACCGCAGGACTTGCCAGAGACCTTGAAGTTATTGAGGCCCTAGCATCTGCCGAGGCCTTCACACTTGGCGGCATCGGTGTCCAACGGGTTGCCGAACTTACCAAACGCGACAAGGGTCAAATTTCAAGAGTCCTGAAGACCCTGGAGGCCACCGGGTTGGTCGATCGAGACAAAGCCACCAGAAAATACTCACTCGGACACAGGTTTTACTCGATGTCGATGCGAACCCGCGAAGCACACCTCGCCCTGCAGTCAGAATCCAGGCTTTCGGAGCTGGTTGCGCAGGTTCAGGAGACCGCTCACCTAAACGTGCTTCGGGGTGGTCGAGTGCTGACCATCAAAACGGTGGTTGCCGCTGACGCGGTTCGCCGCTCCGGATGGGACGGAGTCCTTTCCAACGCCGGAATCACCGCATCCGGAAGGGCGATCCTGGCTGGGCTCACCGACAGCGAGATTGAACTGTGGTGGGCTGAGCATGCTCTAGATGACCCGCTGCCACTGCTGTCGATTGATATGCCGAAGCCGGCAGAACCGATTAATCCCAAGACCAGGCGGGCTAGAAGACCTGCTCGAAGTTTGAAGCAGTTTGAGAAAATGCTTCAGGAGGTCAGGGACCGAGGCTATGCAATTAGCGATGAGTTCCAAGAGGGCATTGTCGATGCGGCAGCTCCAGTAAGGGATTCCTCCAACATTGTGGTTGCGGCAATCAGCGTTGGTGCCTCATTCGAGCGACTTGGTGATCAAACCGACCAGCTCGGCCAAATGGTGTCTGCTGCCGCCTTGCGATTATCCACTGATTTAGGTGCCCCGATTATTGGGCCCGCTTAGTAGAGTTTTTCTCTATGAGCAACGTCGCCATTATCACCGGAGCAGGTTCCGGATTTGGGCTTGGCCTAACCAAGAAATTACTCCACCTGGGCTGGGTGGTTTATGGAGCCGATATCTCGCGAGATGGCCTGCATGAAGCCGCGAGCGCCGGCGCCATTGCCCTAAAGATGGATGTGACCAGTGATAAGCAGGTTGCGGCTGGCATTGCGAAGGTAATCAAGGAGCAGGGCCAGATCGACCTGATGGTTGCAAATGCAGGCTATGGCAGCTTCACCTCAATCGAGGAAACCAGCTCAGAGGATGTTCGAAAAATCTTTGACGTCAACGTCTTTGGCGTTGAACGCTGCATCAAAGCGGTTTTGCCGCAGATGCGGAAACAGGGATCCGGCAGGATCATTGCTACCACCTCGGTTGTAGCCCATGTCTCCTTGGCCGGTCTAGGTTGGTATGCCGCAACCAAGCACGCCGTTAGAGCAATGACCAACGCGCTGCGCCAAGAAGTGCGTGGTTTAGGCATCTTCGTTTCAACCGTAGAGCCGGGAACTTCAAAGACCGGCTTTGGTTCGGTGGCCTTTGGAAAGCTTGAGTCATCTAGGGAGTTCGCCGAATACGACGGCGTCATGCGCGGCCTGGACAAATGGCTTGGTGGTCTCTATCGCATCTCCCCGGGTCCCGACAAAGTGATCAAGAAGATGCTCAGAGCTGCAACAGCTAAACACCCCCGTGCCCACTACCCAGGAAGTTGGGATGTGGTGGCACTAAAGCTTGCTTTTTACCTGCTGCCTAGGCGGGTAATGGATGCCTTTGTGCTCTGGCTTGCCAGGCACTAGTTGCCAGCTGGTTATTCGCATCTAGCCATAAACTACAGAGCATGAAACTTCCTGACCCGATCATCATTGACCCGCAGTCCGTTCCAGCTCTGAACTGGGGCATTATCGGGCCTGGTGGAATTGCTGAAACCTTCGTCGGCGCAACCCAAAAGCACACCTCGCAGCGCTTTGCAGCTGTTGCTTCCAGGACAGCCGGCAGAGGCGATGAGTTTGCAAGTAAGTTCAACATCCCTAGGGTCCACGCAAACTACGCAGAACTAGTTGCCGATGATGAGTTGGATGCCATTTACATTGCCAGCCATCAGGGCGATCACTTCGAGCACGCAATGCTGGCAATTGAGGCCGGCAAGAGCATTCTGGTTGAAAAACCAATCACCTATCTACCGGAGCAGGCGGAGCAGATCTTTGCCGCTGCAGCCCGACACAAAGTGCTTGCCATGGAGGCAATGTGGACAAGGTATTTGCCCCAGTCGACTATTCTTCGACAACTGTTGGCATCTGGGGAGCTTGGCACCCCTGAGCTGCTAACTGCCAGCTTCTGTGCCGATAATCGCGCCATTGAGCGGCTCTGGAAGCCAGGTGGTGGTGGAATTGTCTATGACATGGGCATCTACCCAATCGCCATGGCGCAACAGATCCTTGGAACAGCAAAATCAATCACCGCAACTGGTCTTGTTAGGCCAGATGGCATGGACGAAGAAAGCTACACGATCCTCACCTATGAGTCCGGTGCGAGGGCATCGCTGACAATGTCGGGAATCGCATCACTTCCGATCTCAGCCAGCTGTTCGTTCGAGAATGCGATCGTCACCTTCGGTGAGCCGTTCTTTGTGCCATCAAGCATCTCAGTGAAGACCAAGGACTTCTACCCGGAGCAAAGCACCTGGGTCGATGAGTCAGGCATTGCAGGACATGAGGGCCTGAGCTACCAGGCAACCTGGTTCGCGAAATACCTGTCAAAGGGTCGAATTGAGTCTGAGGTTCACACCCATGCTGAAACTGTTGAGGGCATTGCCATCGCTCACGAGATCACTACCCAAATCGGCGCTAAGCCTTTTTAGTAGCCGCAGCACCTGGTTCTTGGGTCTAGAGCCAGGACCCTAGTCTCTGACCCCGATAATCATCGGATCATGAAAGCTGCCGCCAAACGCCTGCTTGGAAGCGCCGCTTCTGTCTAGGTAAGGGGTGATCCCGCCTAGGTGGAATGGCCAAGCCGCACCCATGATCATGCTGAGGTCAATGTCCTGGGCTGTTGCCACGACACCCTCTTGAAGCATCAGGTGAACCTCTTTGGCAAGGCCAACATTCACCGCATCAAAGATTTCGGCTGCTGATCTGCCCTTACCGGAAGCGTTGCCAACAATCTCGATCGCCTTCTTGTCATAGCCCTTGATGTTGCCCTTGGCATCGCGCTCAGTGAGCTTGCCGTATTCGGCCAACTTGTGAAGGTTTTCACTGGCGTAAAAGCGGTCGCTGTTGAAGGCGTGCATTGAATCAAGCACATGTGCTCCAACCTTTAGGCCAACCAGCTCCAGCAGGTCAAACGGATTCATGGGAAGCCCAAGCGGAGCAATAGCATCAGCCACCTGCTCAAAGCTTGCGCCCTCATCAACAGCTCGCATCGCCTCCCCAAGCAGGTAGCCAAGCAGGCGATTGACAACAAAGCCTGCGGCATCAGCGGTGATCACCGCTGTTTTCTTTAGGTTCTTGGCAACATTCATCGCCGTTGCAACCGCCTCATCAGAAGATTTCGGCGCCCTGACCACCTCAACCAGCGGCATTACTGCCACCGGGTTGAAGAAGTGGAAACCAACAACGCGTTCTGGCTTTTGGAGCTTTGATGCGATTTGCTCAACCGACAGCGAAGAGGTGTTTGTTGCCAGGATGCAGTTTTCGCTCACATGCTTTTCCAGCTCCGCGAAAACATCCTGCTTGATCTTCAGTTCTTCGAATACAGCTTCAATCACCCAGTCGCAATCGCTGAAGGCGGCGTAGTCAAGAGATCCCGAGATGTTTCCGGCATAGCGATTGCGGTCGTCGGTGGAGAGCCTGCCTTTTTCAACCAACTTGTCTAGTTCGTTGATTATGTAGGAAATGCCCTTGTCGATTCGCTCCTGCGAGACATCGGTAATCACAACTGGAACTTCAAGCCTCCGCAAAAACAGCAGTGCGAACTGGGAGGCCATTAGGCCAGCGCCTAAAACCCCGACTTTGGTCACTGGCACTGCCAGCTTCTTGTCCGGCGCTCCGGATGGGTTTTTGGCATGCTTCTGCACCAAGTTGAATGAGTAGATCGATGCCCGGAACTGATCCGAGGCAATTAGGTCCTCAATAGCCTGGTCCTCGCGCTTGAATGCGTCAGCTTTGGAACCAGATTTTGCAGCATCAATCAAGTCAAGTGCTGCATAGGGTGACAGCGGCACCGAACCAAGCTTCTGCTGGACAGTCTTTCTTGCAATCGCAACGGCAGGAGACCAAACGGTCGCTTTTTCAACTTTGCCAGGCTCGTTCTTGCGCTTTATCTTCTTGCCGTTTAGCACCTGATCTGCCCAGGCAAGAGATTCCTCAAGGAACCTAGGCGAATCAAACATGACGTCCGCAATACCAAGCTCTAGCACCTCTTGCGGCTTCAGCATTCTGTTTTGCTTGAGTGGGTTTTCAATAATGACCTTCAGGGCATTTCGAATTCCGATTAGGTTCGGGAGCAAATAGGCGCCGCCCCAGCCAGGAATCAGACCAAGAAACACCTCCGGCAATGCAATTGCCGGTGCTGCTGAATTGACGGTTCGGTAATTTGCGTTGAGGGCAACCTCTAGGCCGCCGCCGAGAGCCAAGCCGTTGATAAACACAAAGCTTGGAACTCCTAGGTCGTCAAGTTTCTCCAGCGCATAGTGGCCAAGTTCGGCAATTAGCCTGCCAACCTGACGGGCCTTGATCTGCTGCACCTTTGAAAGGTCCGCACCAGCTGCCAGGTAGTAAGGCTTTCCGGTCACGGCAACCGCGTGGATTTCCTTGTTGGTAGCTCGCTGCTTTAGTTCGTCCAGGGTTGCGGCAAACTGCAACAGGGTTTGAGGTCCAAGAGTGTTTGGACGGGTGTGGTCCTTGCCGTTGTCGAGAGTTATCAACGCGAGGGTCTTGCCGGAGCCAAGGGTGACATCCGAGACGTAGGAGTTGGTAATTACCTCTGTGTCGTCGGTTAGTAGTGGCTGAAAGCGCTCCATTAGTTGCCCTTCCAGTTCATGTTCTCCCAAATAACTGTTCCGCCCATGCCCAGGCCAATACACATGGTGGTGAGTCCGTAGCGGACGGAGTTGTCTTCCTCAAACTGCTTTGCCAATTGAGTCATAAGCCTTACTCCACTTGAAGCAAGTGGGTGGCCAAAGGCAATTGCTCCGCCGTACTTATTGACCCTGGCATCGTCATCGGCGATGCCAAAGTGATCTAGGAATGACAAAACCTGAACTGCAAAAGCCTCGTTGATTTCAAAAAGGCCAATGTCATCAATTGTCAGTCCGGCCTTTTCAAGGGCCTTTTCGGTGGCCGGAATTGGGCCAATGCCCATGATCTCCGGCTCAACACCAGCAAAGGCAAATGAAACCAGTTTCATCTTTGGCTTCAGGCCGTGCTTCTTCAGGGCCCTTTCACCTGCAAGCAGTGACACGGTTGCGCCGTCGGTTAGTGGCGACGCGTTTCCCGCAGTTACCTTGCCGTGAGGTCGAAATGGCGTCTTTAGGTCTTTCATGCCCTCGAGGGTTGATTCCGAGCGCATTAGCTCGTCCTTGGTGACCAAACTCCAACCCGATTCGCTTCCTGCGGAAACTGGAACCAGGTCCGGCTGAATCTTGTTGTCTTGGTAGGCCTTGGCCGCCTTCTGCTGCGAACCAACCGCGAATGCATCGGCGCGCTCCTTGGTTAGCTGCGGATAGCGGTCGTGAATCTTTTCGGCGGTGTTGCCCATGTTCAAGGCCTCTGGGTTCACCAGCTTCTCTGACAGAAACCTTGGGTTTGGATCTGCGTCAAAGCCCATCGGGTGGCGGCCCATGTGTTCAACACCACCTGCCAGCGCGATGTCGTAGGCACCAATGCCAATGGCTGATGCGGTGGTGGTCACGGCCGTCATTGCACCGGCACACATCCGGTCGATGGCGTAGCCGGGAACACTTTGCGGCAGACCAGCCAAAATCGCAGAGGTGCGACCAATTGTCAGGCCCTGATCGCCGGTCTGAGTGGTTGCAGCCACTGCAACATCGTCAATCGCGGCACGGTCTAGATCTGGGTGGCGGTCAAGCAAACCAATCATCGCCTTGACCACCAGGTCATCGGCTCGGGTGTTCCAGTAGACGCCCTTCTCTCCAGCCTTACCAAATGGAGTTCTAACTCCGTCTACGAAATAAACGTTTTGCTGTTCCATCATTTCCTAACCAACTCTGTTCGGCTTTCCTGACGCGCTTTTTCGTCTTGGGCAAGGGTTGAGCGGACTAGGCCCGGGGTGAGCAAGAATGCATCGACCAAGCTTTCGGCATGAGGTCTTAGCCTTGGCAACAGGCGGGTGTCGATATATTCGGTGATGGCCTCAGCCCTGGAGCTAGAGAGCCTGCCGTTTATGAGATACCAGGCCAAGTTTTCCTCAAGCACCGAGAAGCCATAGAGGTCCCTGAGCCAGGTGAGGATCTGCCTCGAGTCATCGTCCTTGATGGTTTTGAGTGCAGAGGTGAAGGCCTCCCAAAGAATCAATTCACCGTGAGCCTTGGCTGCCAAGATCAAGTCATTTTGGTAGCGGTTGAAAAGCTCTGCTTCCTTGGCTGGGTCTTTAGGTCCCGAGTGCTTCAGGTTGTTGGCCAGCTTCGCAATCATGGTGTGAACGCGATCAGTCAACAGCTGGTGCTGGTGTTCTTCTTCTTTCACGAAGCCAACGGAGCGGGCAGTTGAACCGAAGTCCACCATCTTTTGGGCAAGGCCTCGAAGACCACCCCGGTTGATGGTTGCTTCTCCAACCTGGCCAGCAACATAGTTTGCAAGAGTTCCAAAGTCCGGAGACTTGAATGCCTTGGCGTAGTCGGTCAGCAGTCGCTTTGCAACCAACTGCAGCATCACGTTGTTATCACCCTCAAAGGTGACATAGACATCCATGTCTGCGCGAAGGCCGGTTAGACGGTGCTCGGCCATGAAGCCTTGACCGCCACATGCCTCGCGGCACTCTTGAATTGTGTCGAGGGCATACCAGGTGCTGAGCGCCTTTGATGCTGCCGCAACCGTCTCAAGGTCCTGGCGGGCCTCGTCGGTGTCATTTTCGCCGGTGAAAACCAGGTGGAACTGCTCTAGTAGCTCCTGGTGGGTGAAGATCTGGGCATAGGTCCTGGCCAACAGCGGCAGGAGTCTGCGCTGGTGGCGACCATAGTCGAGCAAAGTCTGCTCCTTGCCATCAGCGCCGGCGAATTGCTTGCGCTCTAGGCCGTAGCGAACAGCAATGTCCAGGGCCAACTTCTGAGAGTTAACCACTGCGCCGGTTAGCGAGACCCGTCCTTGGACTAGTGCACCAAGCTGAGTGAAGAACCTTCGACCCGGGCTCTCAATCACTGAGGTGTAGGTTCCCTCCGGGGTCACGTCCGCATATCGGTTCAACAGGTTGGTTCTTGGAACGCGCACCTGATTGAAGAACAGCCGCCCGTTGTCGATTCCGTTTAGGCCACCCTTCAGGCCATCGTCTTCGCTGCCGACACCGGGCAGCAATTTGCCCTTTTTACGAATCGGGACATAAAAAGCGTGCACGCCGTGCTTTTCGCCTCCGGTATAAAGCTGGGCGAATACCACCGCTGCGTGACCGTGCAACGCAGCATTTCCAAGGTAATCCTTGTAGCTGTGGCGATCGGGTGTGTGAATGATGAATTCTTCTGTCGCTGGATCGTAAGTGGCGGTTGTGCCAATCGATGCCACGTCAGAGCCATGACCGGTTTCGGTCATGGCGAAGGCACCGGGAACCTCGAAGTTCACGGCACCTGGCAAAAAAGCCTTGTAGTGGTGCTCGGTTCCCAGATACAGAATTGCTGAGCTAAACAAGCCGTATTGCACCCCCTGCTTGATTTGCAGAGACGGATCCGCGAACACCAGCTCCTCGAAGCTCGACAGCGCCCCACCGGGGGTCATCTGGCCACCAAGCTCAGTCTGGAAGCCGTACTTGGTTGCGCCACTGTCAACCAGGGTCTTTAGTTGCTTGAGAACCAGCTCTCGGTGCTTCTCCATGGAGAGGCCCTCTTGCTTGAACAGCTGCTTTTCTTCGATCACCCTTCGGGTGCTGCGACGGATATCGGCCCACCTGCCAAGAATTCTTTCCCCGGTTGCCTCGACGTCTAATTGAATGTCTTTATTGATATTCATTTCTCACCTCGTGCCCTAGTATTCGCCAGATATTTGGGCATTCCAAGGGGTGTGGACAAAGTTCGTGGTCGCGCACAAACAGGCCTTTACGACACTGGGTGTATTTAGAGGTTACCTACAAAAACCTAACACCCAATTCAGAGGTAATGAACAAGTACTAGTTGCCCTCGAATTTGGCTGGCTGCTTGGTGACAAAGGCTTCCATGCCCCGGGCTACGTCTTTGGTCTGCATCAGGGCGCCAAGGCGCTGAAACACCTTTGCCTTTTCTTCCAACTTGTCGTTGGCTCGCGCCGAAGCAAGGGTGGCCTGAACCGCCAGCGGTGCTTGGGCAGCAATGGTGTTGGCGATCGTCACCGCAATCTCGATTTCGTGACCCGGCTCACAAACCTGGGTAACCATGTTCATCCGCAGCGCATCATCGGCACCAAAGCTGTCTCCGGTCAGCAGATAGCGCATTGCGTTTGCGTGGCCGGCCACTTCAGGAAAACGAATAGTTCCCCCGCCAAAGGGCATGATGCCCCGGGCAACCTCGAGCTGGGCAAACCTGCTGTCGCTGGCTGCAATCACAACGTCGCTGGCAAGAGCCAGTTCAACCCCGAGCGTGAAGCAGGTCCCCTTGGTTGCCATGACAACTGGCTTTGACACCTGCTTGGTGCTCATACCCCATGGGTCAAGGCCACCTTCCGGAACCATCTGCAGCTTGCCTGCGGCAAGCTTTGGTCCGACGTCATTTAGGTCTAGCCCAGCGGTGAAGTGGTCGCCGTAGGCGAAAACCACACCGACTCGAAGATTGGGGTCGGTGTCTAGTTGGCCATAGGCAAGTGATAGCTCGTGCAGCATCTGTTCGTCTGCGGCATTTAGTTTGTCCGGCCTATTCAGGCCGATCAACAAAATGTGGTCTCTGATTTCTGTTGTAACTCTGGTCGTCGTTGACATGGCACACAGGCTAAACGCTAATCGGTGAGTTGCGCTACTCGCTGGGGGGAAATTCTCAGAAGCACGCCGATGTCTCTCATGCTCAAACCTTGTTCTCGAAGGGTTGCCACAACCGCGCGAATCTCTCTGGATGCCTCTTCTTGTAGGCGCTGGGCATCCTTCATTTTTCTCTGGGCTTCTTCCAAATCACACATCACTGAAGGCATTGAGGTGCTGATTCGGACCACAATGTCGCAGCGCTCAACAGTGCTGTTTTCTTGCACAAGATCTTTGATTTGCTCGGTGGCTAGATCCAAGCGCTTGGTGGAAATAAGTAGGTTGCCCAACTCCGGAACTCGGACGCGCCAGGCGCCAGCCTTACGCTCACACTCCGCGTTGATCTCCATGCTGAAAGACTAACAAAAGCCAGCAGCCGAGGTTGACTGGTTTTATCTAGGGCTACTTGTCGGCTTTTCTGGATGGCCAGGTAATGATGATTGATCCGGCTATCAACCCAATAAGCGGCACTATGCCGATTGCCCAAGCAACGCTGATGCCAAAAATTGCACCGAAGCCAGTGAGCGCGTTGAAGACAATTGCAATCCAGGGCTTTACTTTGCGCAACCTGGCAAGAATGGCAAGCAATACATTGACAACCGCCACGCCACCAAGCAGCACGTAAATGGTTGCAACTAAAGCGGCAAGATCTTCCATCTAGTTAGCTCTTTCTGTTTCTAGAGGTGAATTTGGAGACTGACAGCCAGAGCAATAAAGCCAAAAAGCTAAGGAGTGACCCCACAATGCCGAAGCTGGCCAGACCCAATGCCCAGAACTCTTCTATGAGCCAGCCATTTTCATCGACATAGTTTGGGGAAAGGTTGTAATAGATCAGCAGTCCAACCGATGCCACGATCACGACGCCGATTGCTCTAAGCAGAAATCTTTGGCCTCTGGACATGCTGGAAGTCTATTCCTGCTTTGCGCTGCTGTGCTTTGGGGCAACAAACGTGGCTTAGCATTTAGCCATGCTTACCAACGAAAACTGGCAAGAGTTTGCCGCCTCCAGACGCTCAACCAGAGACTTCCTTCCAACCGAAATTCCAGCCGAGGTGTTGCATGATGTGCTCACCGACGGGCTTACTGCGCCAAGTTGGTCAAACACCAGGCCATTCATGATTGGCATTGCCCAGGGCGAAAAGCGGGATCGGCTGAGCAAGGCGCTGGTGACCAGACTTGGTAACTCTGCCGAGCTACCGGGCATGGGCGCAAACCCTGATTTCACTCACGAGATCCCCTACCCAGAGGGCTTAATTGAGCGCAGCATGCGAGTTGGCAAGGGAATCTATGACACCTTGGGCATCGATCGCAACGACAGCGCTGCCAGGTTCCGCTTTTTGGAGCGAAACTATGAGTTCTTCGGCGCACCGACAGCGCTGTTCTTCTTTGCTCACCGCGGTCTAGATCGCTTCGCAACCATGGACCTCGGGTTTTACATGGAGGCACTTATGCTCTCTGCCAAGGCCAAGGGCCTTGGCACCTGCGCCCAGGGTTACCTCGGAAACTACCCAGAAACCGTGAAAGAGGAGTTTGACATCAGCGATGACTACGCGTTGGTGTGTGGGATGTCGATTGGTTATCCATCCGACCACCCGATTAACAGCTGGAAGGCTGAGCGACTTCCAATCGAGGAGCTCATCGTGGGCTCAAGTGAAAACTAGTCACAGCGGAATAAGCAGCTATCTCTAAGGCTTTATTACTAGTGCCGACTAGTAGTCGCAGCTAGGCTCAATTGTCCAAGACTTCGTGGCTGCCTGGGTAAAGGTCATGAATGCAGATCGGGTTGATCTGGACTAGTTCGCAAGGGCTGGGCCACCAACGCGCGAGATTAGCTCGAGCTTCACGCTTGGCCACTCGCTGGCGATAATGCTGAAGCAAACGGTGTCGCGAAGGTTTCCGAAGCGATCAATTTGGTGACTGCGCAGAATGCCGTCTTGCTTAGCCCCGAGACCTGCAATTGCGGTGCGGGACTGCATGTTCTGGATGTGGGTTCTGAATTCAACGGCGATGCAGTCCAGTTGCTCAAAGGCGCAGCTCAACATCAACAGCTTCATTGCTTGGTTTAGCCCAGTGCGTTGCACTTTTTCACTAATCCAGGTTGAACCAATTTCTAGGCGACGGTTCGGCTCATCAATGTTCATGTAGGTGGTCATGCCAACGGGCTGGTTGGTCTTGGTGTCAATAACAGCAAATGGTGCCATGATGCCCTTTTGCTGCAGTGAGAGCCGGCGCTCTATTTCGGCACTCATCTCAATTGGCGAAGGGATGTGCGTGTACCAAATTTCCCAAAGGTTGCCGACATTCTCGGCTAAATCATTGGCGTGGTGCTGTCCAAGCTGCTCGAGTTTCACTAGCTCATGAGTGAGAGTTGGAACATCGCTAAAGGTCATGTCCTCAGCATAGGTGAGCTAGGTGACTTGGGGTCTTCGGGGCCAATAGGATTCTGACATGACCAAAGCCCTGATGATTGTTGATGTTCAAGCTGGCGCCTTTTTCGGACAGTGGAAGATTCCAAACAGCGAAGACCTGCTTATCCGCATTGGTGAGCGACTGGTGGAGGCCCGATCATCGGGGACGCCCGTGATTCACATTCAAAACGACGGCGAAGCTGGGGAGGTTGACGGACCCGGTGCGCCGCTTTGGGAGTTGGTCTTCTCAACCCGCGATGATGAGCTGGTGATTCGCAAAACCAAACCAAATGTGTTCGAAGACGCTTCAGTTGCTAAACAACTCAAAGGACTTGGAATTACAGAGCTCGAGGTAGTAGGGGTTCAGTCGGATATCTGCGTAAGAGCGTGTGCAATAGGTGCAATCGATTCTGGTTTCATGGTGTCGCTCGACAGAAACATGCACGCCACCTATGACGGTGGCTGGTCCGGTGCCACAGAAGGACCTGACGCCTCGGACATTTCAGACGCTATTCAAGCCGAAGTAGAGGCGCACGCGCTGTCCTGTTAGCTGCCCTAACCCACACACTGTTTGACTTTCTTGCGCCTGGCTGAAAGATTGGGGTCAAGAGAAGAGGAGTTGGGATGAGCTGGTACTACTGGGTTGGATTTGTAATCGGCATCTACATGACCTTCGGTGGTGCAACTGAGTCCTCTGCAAAACCCTATTTCTTTCTCCACGCAAGAGCGAAGCTGCTTTGGAAGCAAAAAGCCCACGCTTTTCTTATGATCGCTGGAATTGCGGTGTCATTGGTGATGCTGTTTCTGGCATTGACTCAGTAAAAGAAAAGCCCTCCCCGAAGGGAGGGTTTTCCACTTTGTGGAGACTATAAGTATCCAAACAGCCCTAAATCCGCTTGGTTTCAGGGGTTTTGAGACGTAATTACGCCATTATTTACGCCAATTGCGCGGTTTGGGCGGGAGTGGAGGCCAGTAATTTAGCGGGTTCTGGCGGTGAAGTGGAGCCTAGGGGGGTCTATTGGGCCCGTCAAACCAATGGTTTAGTAGCTATCTTTTTCGAAATCAGACTATAAGTCAGACTATTTTTCAAGGCCCAAGGCTGCTAGCGAAGCGGATGAATTCTGCCGTTGAGTAGCAAGGAAACTGGCGTGTGCCTAACTAGCAGTTTGTAGCTCAGGACGCCAATCCCAATGGTTGAGATGGTGGTTAGCAGTATTACTGGCAGGGCACCAAAACCCAACGTGCTTAGGAAAATCAAAGAAAAGAACACGAGTGGCAAGTGGATTAGGTAGATCCAGTAACTGGCGTCCGATACGAACTTGAAAGCCCTGTTCTGCTTGGTGGCAAACCTGAGAAACAGCCCCAGAACTCCGTAAGTGCCAGAAACCACTGAAGCCGCATAGATCCAGGGAGTTCCGATCAGGCCCCAGTCTTGGATGACGAAGAAGGCAGTGAAGCTCAGCAGCAAAACTACAAAGAGCCAGGTTGCCCCTTTTCTTAGAAAAGCCAGCCAGCGTTCCTGCTGGTTGTACGCGATTGCACCCGAAAGGAAGATAACAAAGTACAGAAGCAGCAATCCTGGGTCGGGAAATAGGCGAGTACTGGTAGCTAGCGTCCCCTCTTGGTCAAATACTCCGGGGATTAGGGGAAAGGCTGCCGCCAAAAGCAAAAGGAACGCGAGTGGAGAGACGCGTTTAGTCAAAAGCTTTCGGAGCGGGGCGGAAAACGCCCAAAAAACCACAGAGTACAGAACAAGAAAATAGAGAAACCACAGGTGTGCAAAATCAATTGGTAGAACATCGAAAGTGCTCCTACTCGTCAGCCAAGCACCCTGACTCGCCCAAGCGTTAGCGAAAGTCAACGGTATCCAGAAGATCGCTAGCGGTAGGGCTATTCTCTGAAGCCTGTTTTGAAAAAACTTGTTGGGTCCCCTTGTTTGCAGAAGGTAAGCGGCAAAAAAGCCAGCAATCACAAAGAAGGCGGGCATTCTGAAAACGTGCAGGAATTGGTGAGTGAAAACAACTAGCAAGAATTCGCCAAGACTCGCTGGCTTTTGGTATAGGTAAATAAAGACAGAAGCGTGAAAAAGAACCCCAAGAAGCAGCAAGGTAGCCCGTGCGTTGTCAAGGGATGCCAGTCTCTCCATGTATCTAGAGTAACTTGCTGCATGCAGCTGAAAGCAAAAACCCCTCCCGAAGGAGGGGTTTTACTTGTGGAGACTAGGGGGGTCTATTAAGCCCGTCAAACCAATGGTTTAGGAGCTATCTTTTTCGAAATCAGACTATAAATCAGACTGTTTCTCGATCTGAGCTAATTCCTGTGAGCAAGCCGAAAAACTCAAAATCCCTAGAATGTGTTTATGAGCGGTTATTTCAAGGGCACGTCAGGCAGCTTGCTAGGCCACAGAATGTTGAATGCGGCGGCTCTTGCAAGTCTTGTCGGTTCAATTGTTGTCTTGGTTCTCTTCGCCACCGACTCTCGCGAACTCTTGGGGGTGTCAGTATGGGAGAAGCCACTTAAGTTCCTTATTTCAGCAACTTTTTATGCAACAACTTTTTCTTGGCTCTATACCTTTGTCGAAAAAGGCAAAGGGCTGGCCTCCAAGATGGGAAACGTAATCGCCCTCATGTTGATAGTTGAGCTAGTGGTTATTGTGGGCATGGCGTCTGTTGGATCCACCAGCCATTTCAACGTTTCCACTCCTTTCAACATCGCGATCTGGAGTTTGATGGCAACCGCAATTTCAATCGTCTGGCTAGCAACTTTCTCGCTGTCAACTGGGTTATGGAACTCACAGATAATGTCAGCTGATCTTCGGCTTGCCGTGAGGTGGAGCATAGGTCTTGGACTTGCTGGCATGGGAATTGCTTTCACAATGACCCCCCCACAGCCACAACAGGTTCTACCGGAAAACTGGGCTGGTATTGCTGGTGCCCACACCGTGGGGGCAGCGGACGGGGGACCAGGTTTGCCATTCCTCGGCTGGTCCACTCAAGCGGGAGATCTCAGAATTTCCCACTTTCTAGGTCTGCACGCTCTGCAGGTTCTTCCGCTAATCGCCGTAGTCTCATCGATATTGGTTACAAACTACTTCGTACGTCGAGCGATTATCATGGGCGCAGGGGTGGCCTACGCCCTGCTGATTGCCTTTACCTATGTGCAGGCGCTTCTTGGTGAAACAATCGTCCAGCCCTCAACGCTCATTTTTCTAGGCATTATTTTGATTGTTGGAATGCTAAGCACTGGTTTTTCGCTTTTCCGTTCGCGGAAGGACGAGACCCTAAAAACCAGAGCCCGAGTGAGCTAGTCTGTGCGCCCGATTAGATGACGGAGCACTCTCGAAATTCTGTGGTAAATCCGCAAATGTAAAAACCCTCCCCGAAGGGAGGGTTTCGTGGAGACTAGGGGGGTCGAACCCCTGACCCCCTGCTTGCAAAGCAGGTGCTCTACCAACTGAGCTAAGTCCCCAAAGCGAGCCTTCCCTTGTGGAAAGTGCTCACCGTGGGCCTAGGAGGACTTGAACCTCCGACCTCTTCATTATCAGTGAAGCGCTCTAACCACCTGAGCTATAGGCCCGTTGAGCAAGTTGATGCTACTAGAAAAAACCAACCGCCACAAACTCTAATTTCTTAGTTATTGGTAAAGGTGAGCGAAAGCCCGCCAACCAGCTTAGAAATTAGGTTGAAAATAACCGCCCAGACTGCCCAAAGTGCTGTGGTTAGCACAACGTTTAGCAGGGCCAGGGTGGTGGCAGTTGTCATAACATTCGTGAAAGAAAAGTCTTCCTCGAGGTTAATGTTGCTGCCATCTCCAAGGATGGAGCCCAGCAGGCTGCCAATCGAGGAGAAGATTCCTGAGTTTGCAAGTACCGACCAAATAAGCCAGGCGCCAACGATCAGGGCTATTGATGAAGCAATAGAAATAAGGAAGCCAACCTTCACCGCGGACCAGACATCTACGGAACGTAGTTTTAGTCGGATCTGCTTCTTAGGCTCTTTTGGTTGCTTATTCCGGTTGAACAGCTGTGTCACTGGCCGCTCCTTCGGTTTCGGTTTCGATCTCGTCGTTTGTCTCTAGGTTGCGCTCTGAGTTCCGAGCTATCGAAAGCACCGAGTCGTTGTCGTCAAATCTAGCAAAGACTACGCCCATGGTGTCGCGGCCCTTAGCAGGAACCTCGGTTGCAGCCGATCGGATCACCTTTCCAGAGGAAAGTACTGCCAGCACCTCATCGGTTTCATCAACCATCAGTGCGCCAACTAGATCGCCGCGCTTTTCATCAAGCTTGGCTACCTTGATTCCGATGCCTCCACGCTTTTGAACGCGGTATTGGTCGGCTGCGGTTCGCTTGGCATAACCCCCCTCAGTTACAACAAAGACGAATCCAGATTCACCGATCACCGAGGCCGATAGCAGCTCGTCACCCTTACGGAACGCCATGCCAATCACGCCTGAGGTGTCGCGACCCATCGGGCGCATCGAATCATTAGCGGCAGAGAACCTGATGGACATGCCCTTGCGGCTGACCAGCAGAACATCGTTTTCTTCGCTTACCAGCATGGCGTTGACAAGCTCATCGTCCTCGCGCAGCTTGATTGCAATGATGCCGCCGGTGCGGGCGGTGTCATAAAGCTCAAGTGAGGTCTTTTTGACAAGACCGTTTCTGGTCGCCATCACCAGATATGGCTGCTCCTGGTAGTCCTTTAGATCTAGAACCTTGACCACGCGTTCCTCAGGCTGCAGTGCCAAAAGGTTAGCAACATGCTGACCCTTGGCGTCTCTGCCCGATTCTTGAATCTCGTAGACCTTGGAACGGTAAACGCGACCGGTGTTTGTAAAGAACATCAACCAGTGGTGAGTGGTGGAAACGATGAAGTTCTGAACCACATCATCGGCTCGAAGGCTCGCACCTCTAACACCGCGGCCACCGCGGTGTTGAATGCGGTAGTTATCGCTTCTGGTGCGCTTGATGTAACCACCCTGAGTCAGGGTGACAACCATTTCTTCCTGAGGAATCAGGTCCTCAACGCTCACATCACCGTCGTAGCCGAGCATGATCTCAGAGCGACGATCGTCACCGTACTTGTTGGTGATTTCAGCTAGTTCCTCGGCAACAATCTCGCGCTGCGCGTTTTCGTCGGCAATGATGCGCTGGAACTCAACGATTTGCTTTTCAAGTTCGGCTGCCTCATCGATGATCTTCTGGCGCTCAAGAGCCGCAAGCTGTCTTAGCTGCATGTTCAAAATTGCACGGGCCTGGAGCTCATCGATCTTGAGAAGCTTGATCAGGCCATCACGGGCATCTTCAACCGTTGGGCTCTTGCGGATAAGCGCGATTACCTCGTCCAGAGAATCCAGGGCCTTTAGGTAACCGCGAAGGATGTGGGCACGCTCTTCGGCCTTGCGCAAGCGGAACTGGGTTCTGCGCACAATGATGTCGATCTGGTGAGTTACCCAGTTGGTGATAAAGCCATCGATGGACAGCGTCCTTGGAACACCATCGACCAATGCCAGCATGTTGGCACCGAAGTTGTCCTGGAGCTGGGTGTACTTGAACAAATTGTTTAGAACAACCCTGGCAACAGCGTCCTTCTTGAGAACAATCACAAGGCGCTGACCGGTTCGACCAGAGGTCTCGTCGCGAATGTCCGCAATTCCAGTTAGCTTGCCCTCTTTTGTTAGCTCGGCAATCTTCAGGGCCAGGTTGTCCGGGTTCACCTGATACGGAAGCTCGGTTACCACTAGGCAGGTGCGGTTGTGGATTTCCTCAACATTCACAACAGCGCGCATGGTGATTGAACCGCGACCGGTTCGGTAGGCATCTTCGATGCCGCGGCGACCAAGGATTTGGGCTCCGGTTGGGAAATCTGGACCCTTCACAATCTTGATTAGCTCGTCGATTAGCTCATCACCCAAAATGGTTGGGTTCTTGAGCACGAATTGGGCTGCCTCAGCTACCTCACGGAGGTTGTGAGGCGGGATGTTTGTCGCCATACCAACGGCAATACCGATTGAACCGTTGACCAGTAGGTTTGGGAACCTGGCTGGCAGAATTGTTGGCTCTTGGGTGCGACCGTCATAGTTGTCCTGAAAATCAACGGTTTCTTCGTCGATGTCCCGGACCATTTCCATTGCCAAAGGTGCCATCTTGCACTCGGTGTAACGAGGAGCAGCAGCCGGGTCATTACCTGGGGATCCGAAGTTTCCCTGGCCCCAAACAAGCGGGTAGCGCAGGTTCCAGTCCTGAACCAAACGAACCAGGGTGTCATAGATAGCAGTGTCACCGTGAGGGTGGAACTGACCCATAACATCACCGACGACACGGGAGCACTTGGAGAACTGCTTGTCTGGACGATATCCGCCGTCATACATCGCATAGAGAACCCTGCGGTGCACTGGCTTTAGTCCGTCTCTGACGTCCGGCAGCGCTCGGCCCACGATAACGCTCATTGCGTAGTCGAGGTAGCTTCGCTGCATTTCGACCTGGAGGTCGATTTGTTCTATCTTGTCGATCTGATTTTCTGACATTTGTCTCTCCTGCCTAGATGTCCAAGAAGCGGACGTCTTTGGCGTTTCGCTGGATAAAGTTTCTGCGGCTTTCAACGTCTTCACCCATCAGGGTTGAGAAGACCTCGTCTGCTAGGGCGGCATCGTCCAGGGTTACCTGAAGCAGGGTTCTGGTTGCTGGGTTCATGGTTGTTTCCCAGAGCTCGTCGTAATCCATCTCACCCAGACCCTTGTAGCGCTGGATCGAGTTCTCTTTAGGTATCTTGCGTCCGGCTGCCTGGCCTTCGGCCAGCGCGCGGTCGCGTTCCTCATCGGTAAACACGTATTGGTGCGGTGCGTTTGACCATTTGATCTTGAATAGCGGTGGCTGCGCCATGTAAACGTAGCCGTGCTCAATCAATGGCCTCATGTACCTGAACAGCAGGGTCAAGAGCAGGGTCCTGATGTGCTGGCCGTCAACATCGGCGTCAGCCATCAGGATGCACTTGTGATATCTGATCTTTTCAACGTCAAACTCTTCGCCGATGCCGGTACCAAACGCGGTAATCAGTGCCTGAACCTCTGTGTTAGCCAGCGCCCTATCGAGTCTGGCCTTCTCGACGTTCAAAATCTTTCCGCGAAGCGGCAGGATGGCTTGGGTCTCTGGGTCGCGACCACGAACCGCGGAACCACCGGCCGAGTCACCCTCAACGATGTAGATTTCAGAAATAACGGGGTCTCTAGATGAGCAGTCGCGAAGCTTTCCAGGCATTCCGCCTGATTCCAGAAGCCCTTTGCGCCTGGTGGCCTCGCGGGCTTTTCTGGCTGCCATTCTTGCGCTGGCAGCCTGAATAGCTTTGCGAACAACCTCTTTAGCCTGGTTTGGGTTTCGCTCTAGCCAGTCACCTAGCTGATCGTTCACTACCTTCTGCACAAAAGCCTTGGCCTCGGTGTTTCCAAGCTTGGTTTTGGTCTGGCCTTCGAACTGTGGCTCGGTTAGCTTCACTGAAACAACCGCCGTTAGGCCTTCACGGACATCGTCACCGGTTAGGTTGTCGTCCTTTTCCTTCAGTAGGCCCTTGTCTCTGGCGTATTTGTTCAGGAGCGAAGTTAAAGCGGCACGGAAGCCCTCTTCGTGAGTTCCACCCTCGTGGGTGTTAATTGTGTTTGCGTAGGTGTGGACACCCTCGTTGTAGCCGGTTGTCCACTGCATCGCGATTTCGACCGAGAGGCTCTTTTCCTTGTTCTCGGTTTCGATAGAAATGATCTCGTCGTGTACGGTCTCTACCTTTTTGGCTGAGTTTAGGTACTCAACGTAGTCAGCAAGACCTCGCTCATAGTGATAGGTGTCGTTGCGACCGTCGCGCTCATCAAGCAGGTTGATCTTGAGTCCCTTGTTTAGGAAACACATCTGCTGGAAGCGAGCGCGCAGAGTTTCGTAGTCGAACTCGACGGTTTCAAAGATTTCAGAACTCGGGGTGAACCGAATTGTGGTTCCGGTGCGATCGGTCTTCTCGCCCTTTTCAAGAGGAGCGTCCGGCACACCGATCGAGTAGTTCTGTCTCCAAATGTGGCCTTCGCGGTGAACCTCTACAGAAAGGGTGGTGGAAAGTGCGTTTACAACCGACGCTCCAACACCGTGCAGACCACCGGAAACCGCGTAACCGCCGCCTCCGAATTTTCCACCTGCGTGGAGAACCGTTAGAACAACCTCAACCGCTGGCTTTTTCTCGACTGGGTGCATGTCAACGGGAATGCCTCGACCGTTGTCGCTGACTCTAATGTCTCCGGCTTTAGTGATGACGACATCGATGTTGTCGCAGTGGCCAGCAAGGGCTTCATCAACGGAGTTGTCGACTATCTCATAAACCAAATGGTGCAGACCCCTGGGGCCCGTTGATCCGATGTACATACCCGGTCTTTTACGAACCGCCTCGAGTCCTTCAAGGACCTGAATGTTGCCTGCATCGTAATTATTATTTGGTTCTGACATATTCAATTACTTCCCGTTTGGGTTAGCTCCACGTAAATGCGGTCCAGGACCGACTGAGATTCGGGTTTGCTAACCCCTACATTCTACCCTAGAGCCGAGAAAAACTCCGGGATATGGTTATTAGCCATAAGTGTCGCGTGGGCCGCGTCCTGGAACCGATCGGGCGCCTTTTTTCCAACTTGGGGCCGTTGGGCCCAAAAACATCACCTGATCAATAATCAGGTTGGGGTGTTCGAGCTTTAGCTTTTCGAGAATCTGCGGTTCCAATAGGCGCAGCTGGGTGGCCCAAGCGGTTGATCGACACCTGACCACCAATTGCGCCCCCTTGAGCTCTTCCGGGAACGATGCCTCGGCGCTTTCTTTGCCGACAACTTTGTACCAGTCGGAGAACAGAGCTGCCTTCTCGAGCTGACCTCCCCAGTTGAACTCGCCAAAAAGATGCTCCAGGCCCTGCTCAGCTGTGATGAGGTCGCGGCCCTTGTCGAATGGTTTCGATCCGCGCTTTTGGTAGCGGTCACGCCTCTTCTCATCACGGGACTTTATGCCGTGTGAGTTTGCTAGAAAGCTCTTGAAGAAGCCGTCGGCCACATGGAAGTCCAGCTCACGCACCTAGAACCCCCTTTGAAACCGACAGTTCGGCCGCCCAATCCAACTGCGGGGCCATCGCCTGATCCGCGGCGGTAATAAAGACCTGCTCGTAGTCGGTTACGAATTCCAGCAGTCGTTGGCGCCTGCCCTTGTCCAAGACTGCAAACACATCGTCGAGCAACAATATTGGGTCGCCAAGGTCCGAGTTTTTCCTAGACACCGAGCCGAGGGCAAGCTTTAGGCCGAGGGCAAGAGACCAGGCTTCACCCTGGGACGCGTGGGATTTGGCGAGTAGGCCGCCTTTTTCAATTACCAATTCGTCCCGGTGTGGGCCAGCAAGGGTGATTCCCCGCTCGATTTCTCTGTCCCTGAGTGTTTCGAGACGCTGGTAGAAATCGTTGGAATATGCCTTGGCATCGGATTCGATGTCTGCAAAATTCTCACCCTCTTCTGCTCCAACGGCCGAAACCAGTCTCAGTCTCACCTCTTCCTTGGAGGCGCTGAGTTTGGCGTAGAAATCCTTGATGAGTGGTTCTAGTTGGGCCACAAGGTTTAGACGTTCGATTGTTAGCTCGGTTCCGAGTGCCACAAGCTGGTCATTCCAAATATCAAGGGTTCCGAGGTCGGGGTTCTTCACGGATCGAGCAGACTTAAGCAATGCGTTGCGCTGCTTCAAAACCCGGTCATAGTCTGATTTCACACCGGCAAGCCGAGGTTTTAGCTGCATCAGGGACGAGTCCATGAAAGCCCTCCGGTCACTAGGATCACGTCTGATCAGGTCCAGGTCTTCCGGGGCAAAGGTGACGGTTCGAATTAGTCCGAGAATTTCCGAGGTCTTTTTTCGTTGGGATCCATTTAGGAAAAACCTATTCGGGCTGTCTTTGTTTAGTTCTATCCCCACCATGAGGTCTCGACCCTGGTGGCTTACCTTTGCAGACAGCTGAGACGAGACCTGGTGTTTTTGGATAAGGGCCTGGTAACCGGATACCCGGTGAGATTCAAGGGTGGAAAGATAACCGATCGCCTCGACAAGGTTGGTTTTTCCCTCGCCATTTTCACCGATTATTAAAACTGGGCCAGCCGGGAACTCGGCACTTAACTGCTCATAGTTTCGATAACCAGTCAGCTGTAAAGATCTAAGCCACAAGCCGTGCCTGCTTCGATTATGAAACTAGAAGATTTGGCTGGAGCAGGTAACGGAAGTCTTTGTCGCCGTCTTTGGGATCAACGGGGCTGATAAGTACCGGTCCTGGTTTGTTCGGGTTGTTCGGGTTTACCGTGAAACCAATCTTGACGTTTTCCGCGTCTAGCCCCGCTAGGGCATCAGATAGGAACTGTGGTCTGAGGGAAACCAGTGTTTCCCCACCCTTTAGAGAGCATGCGATCTGTTCGGAAGCATCCGCTACGTCTGAGCCAATTGACTCGAGCGAAAGTTCACCCTCTGAGAACTTGTAGCGTAGCGGTTTTTCGCGATCAACAACCAAAGCCACTCGTCTGGTGGCATCTAATAGTTCCTGGTTATTCAAAACAGCGAAGTTTTCGGTGTCCTCGGGGAAAAGTTGCAGTACGGCCGGGTATTTACCCTTGATGGTTGCCGTAGAAACTGTCTTGTTGCCACTAGAAAAGCCGATCATTTCCTTTTCGGTTTCACCAAATGCCAGTTCCAAATCGCCTTCGTGGCTGAAAGTCTTAGCAATCTCGTTTAGAACTCGCGCGGGTATCAATACATCTCGGTCAATTGCCTTGCCGGTCCAAGGTAGTGACTTGACTGCCACTCGGAAGCGATCAGTAGCTACCATTGTCAGGTTTTTCGCGTCAGCCTGGATCATGACCGCTGTAAGTACTGGAGTAACTTCTTCGCGTGAAGCGGCTGATGCAACCTTCGCGACTGAATTTGTAAATTCCGAAGCGGATACTTTGCCGGTTGCCGCTGGAAATTCAGGTGTGTCTGGATAATCAGTTGTTGCCATAGAAGACAGAGAAAATTTGCTCGAGCCCGAGGTGACTTGCAGCCTTGTCTCGTCAATTACCAACGAAACAGACGATGCCGGTAGTTTGCTTACGATCTCAGATAGCAATCGTGCTTGAACCAAAACCTTGCCTGGTGCTTCGACTGCAGCCGCAATTTTTACCCTTGCCGCTACTTCATAATCAAAGATAGATAGGACTACTTCGTCTTTTGTTGCTTCGATCATCACACCGGATAGCTGAGGAAGCTGTGGTCTTGGAGACAAAAGACGTACTAGAAAAGAAACAGCATCACTTAGAACTTCGCGATCGGCCTGAAATTTCATTACAACTTCCTAGCTTGATGGGGTTTTATCTTGTCACAAAGCACCCACAGTTACACATTCGAGTATTTGGTGGTTCAAAATAAAAGTTTAAATATCTTTAATAATCACTAATAACCTGCTGTGGAAATGTGAATAACTAACTACTGCCCTTTTGTACCTTGAGAACTACACGGTTGTAAGTTGTTCACAGTCATGGGGATAAGTCTGTGGATAACTACAAGTGCTGTTGATAAATAAATTGAAATACACAATTTGGAACAGGTTATTGGGTGTTTGAGTGATGGTTATATACAGAAATTTGTGTGGTTATCCACAGGTAGTTTGAAAACTATTTGTGATTGTCCTTGATTTTCACAATGATTTCTGACACTTGGTTATAGATGTAGCGCTTTTCTCTCATCTGAGTACTGATCTTTTTTGTGGCATACATGACAGTCGTGTGGTCCCGGTTTCCAAAATGGGTCCCAATTTTAGGAAGAGATAAGTCTGTAAGCTCCCGGCAGATGTGCATCGCTATCTGTCTTGCGAGTGCGATTGCAGCCTGTCTACCAGAGCCAGTGATTTGTTCCTGGGTGATTTTGTAATAGGACGCAGTGGCAGCGATGATCTCCTGTGGGCTAATTCTGGTGTCCTCTGAGATTGAGAAGCTGTCTTTCAGAACAGTCTGAATAAGCTCCATGTCAATCGGCTGTCGGTTTAGGTTCGCAAATGCGGTGACCCTAATTAGGGTTCCCTCCAGCTCTCTAATATTCGAGGAAATTCTGGAGGCCATGAATTCGATGACCTCGTCAGGTATTTCGATTCTTTCAACTGCGGCTTTTTTCCTAAGAATGGCAACACGGGTCTCGAACTCGGGCGCCTGAATGTCTGTGATCAAACCCCACTCGAAGCGCGAAAGCATTCGCTCCTCAAACCCCTCTAGCTGCTTGGGTCTTAGGTCTGAGGTGATCACAACCTGTTTGTTGTGGTCGTGCAAATTGTTAAAGGTGTGAAAAAACGCTTCTTGGGTTTGGTCTTTACCTTGCAGGAACTGAATGTCATCTACAAGCAGGATGTCCACGTCCCGGTACTGAGCTTGGAAGTCAGCTGTCTTGTTGTTCTGGATCGCGTTGATGAAGTCGTTTGTGAACTCTTCGCTGGATACGTAGCGAACTTTGGTTCTCGGCTTTAGGTGCATTGCGTAGTGACCAATTGCGTGCAGCAGGTGGGTCTTACCCAAACCACTGGATCCATATATGAATAGAGGGTTGTATGCCTCGGCAGGTGCCTCAGCAACAGCGAACGCCGCCGCGTGTGCGAACCGGTTTGACCCTCCCGTCACAAAGTTCTCAAAACTATATTTTGGGTTTAGATGTGACTCACCAGTGATCGGCACTGGTCCAGTCGCAGGGTCTCGCTCTATTACCGGCGGCTCTGGCTCCTGTACGAACTCAATTCGAGTCGGCGTTTGAAGGTCCTCGTTGGTGATTACTAGGAATGAAGTGGGTCCACCAAATTCGGCGATCTCGCCTAGGGCGTCGAGCAGCAATTCCCGCAGGCGCTGCTGAAGCATTGACCTGGTGGTTTCGTTCGGAACCTCTAGGTAAAGGGTCTCGTCCAAGACACCTTTTGGAACTGCAAGGTCTAGGTGGCCTCTTAGGTGTGGGGTGACGCGCGGATCCGCTGAAATCTTGGTTACGAGGTTGCTCCACATCGTTGTGAGAGCGACGTCGGCCATAGTTCAATCCTTACGAATAGAGAAGTTATCCACAGATTTTCGCACACATTAGGCACCCTGTGGAAAAACCATGAAGTGCTGTGGAAAACTTGAAGGCTATTCCCCGTGCACTTCGATTGCAACATTCAAGTGGAAAGCGATGGGGAATATCAAATTTTGTCGGCGTGTCGCTCCCTATTTTTGTATTTTTTTGTGAGAAGCGGGCCCCTGGGAACTTATTTGTAGTCAGTGCCTTGACTATCTAGCGGATACAGCGTAGATTACTGAAGTTGTTTTGGGACTTAATGCCCAACAGATCCAGGGAGTCTTCAGTGAGCAAGCGCACATTTCAGCCGAACAATCGTCGTCGTGCAAAAAAGCACGGTTTCCGTCTTCGCATGCGCACCCGTGCCGGTCGTGCCATCTTGGCAGCTCGCCGTCGTAAGGGTCGCACCGAACTAAGCGCCTAGAGGGCAGTTGCTAGCTCGCGAGCATCGACTTACTTCAAGCGGGGACATTCGCACTGTAATTAGGTCGGGCAAACGAAGCAGCAATAAGTTCGTCACTCTTCACTATCTCCCCGCAGATACCCATCAATTTGCAATCGTTACTTCGCGCGCCGTCGGCAACGCCGTCGTGCGCAATAAGCTCCGCAGGCGCACCAAAGCAATATTGCGCGCCCTGCTAGACACAACCCCCGAGGTAAAGGGTGTCTTTAGATACCGACCCGAAGCAAACCACCTATCCTTTGATGAACTCACAGCGTCGGTAACCGAGCTGCTACAGCGGACTAAAAAATGAGGGGCCTCTATTTCTTGGTCTTGTTGCCAAGGAACATCTTGATTGCTCCGGTTCTAATTTGGCGGAAGGCCATCTCGCCGCTTTACGGTGATGTCTGTCGCTACTACCCATCCTGCTCCAGTTACGGTCTCCAGTCGCTTCAGCGACTTGGAGCAATCCGGGCAATACCCTTAACCGCTTGGCGCGTGCTGAGGTGTAATCCTTGGTCATCCGGTGGAGTTGACGAGGTTAGGGATGCCCCCGCCTGGATATCAATAAGCCAGCTAGGATTTGTAAGTCCAGTTAATTCAGGGAAAAAGAGGTAACAGTGGATCTGCTATGGCCAATTAAATGGCTCATCGAGCTAATTCTCGTGGGTTTCCACACGCTTTTTAGTTCTATCGGTTTCTCGTTCAACTCGGGCGCTTCATGGGTTCTAGCGATTATCGGCCTGGTGTTGGTGGTTCGAGCAGCCCTGATCCCTGTCTTTGTAAAGCAAATCAAGAGCCAGCGAAACATGATGCTGGTTCAGCCAGAGCTGGCAAAGCTTCAGAAGAAGTACAAGGGTAAAACCGACCGCGAGTCACGCGAGCGTTTTGCCAAAGAGCAAATGGACCTTTATAAGAGGACCGGCTCCAACCCGCTGAGCTCCTGCCTGCCGTTGCTGTTGCAGATGCCGATCTTCTTCGGATTGTTCTCAGTTTTGAATGGCGCTCAGCGCAACGTGGCCGGTGTTGGTCTTTTGAATGCAGACTTGGCCCAGTCGTTTTCCCAAGCACAGCTGTTTGGCGCAAAGCTGTCCGACACCTTCTTTGGTTCTGACGACATAAACGTCAAGATCATCGCCGCAGTAATGATCGTGTTGATGTCCTCATCTCAGTTCATCACTCAGAAGCAGATCATGGCTAAGAACCAGAACCCTGAGACTCAGAACAGCCAGTTCATGCAGACCCAGAAGATCATGCTTTACGCACTTCCTGCGGTCTTCCTGTTCTCAGGTCTAACCTTCCCGCTTGGCGTAATGACCTACTGGTTGGTTTCAAACTTCTGGACCATGGGCCAGCAGTTCATTGTTATTAGAAACATGCCAACACCTGGATCACCGGCCTTCAAGGCCCGCCAGGAGCGCCTAGAGCGCAAGGGCAAGCTGCCCAAATCAGAGACCACCCCCGCTATCGAAGAAGAGGCGCCGCAGCCAGAAACAAAGCAGCGCCAGCAACCGATCAGCAAAAACCGAGCCAAGAAAAAGAAAAAGTAAATGAGCGACGAAAAAGAACTAGAGCAGCAAGGCGAAATCGCAGCGGACTTCATTGAGGAGTTTTTGGATGTTGCGGACCTAGATGGAGATCTTGACATTGAGTTCAAGAAGGAGCGCGTCTACATCAGCGTTCAGAGCGAAGGCGACTCCAACCTAAGCAAGATTTCTGATCCAGACACCGTAGAGGCCCTGCAGGAGCTAGCTCGTTTGGCTATTCAGGCAAAGACCGGTGAGATGAGTCGACTAATCCTTGACATCGCCGGCTCACGCCAGGTGAAGATGGACAAGCTAAAGGCGCTGGTTGAGCGCACCATTGAAAAGCTTGAGGACACCGACGAAGCGCAGCACCTAAAGCCAATGACCTCTTATGACCGCAAGCAGGTCCACGACATGGTTTCTGAGGCCGGCTTTGTTTCTGAGTCTGAAGGTCAGGGCCGAGACCGACACATAGTCGTTCGCAAAGCCTAAATGTTTCACGTGAAACGGTAGTTTCGTGGAAGATCAGCAAAACATTGAATTAGAGCCCGAGTACAGCCAAGTCGTCTTTGGTCGGGGCATCGATAAAGCTCGTGCCTACGCAGCCATATTGGCGCGCGATTCCGACACCTTCGGGCTACTGGGCCCCAGGGAGCTTCCTAAGCTGTGGAGTCGACATGTCCTAAACAGCGGGTTACTCAGCGAACTAATTCAGCCCGGCGACAAGGTTGTAGACGTGGGCAGCGGAGCGGGCCTTCCGGGCATCCCAATGGCAATCTCAGTTCCAGAGGCACACTTCACGCTCGTTGAGCCAATGGAGCGAAGGTCAAACTGGCTAGTTTCTGTGGTTCAGGAGCTGGGCCTGGAAAACGTAGAAGTTATTAGATCGCGTGCCGAGGACCTAGAACGGACCGATTTCACGGTGGCCACTGCCAGAGCGGTTGCGGCACTGGACAAGCTGCTTCGACTGCTAACTCCTTTGATTAGAGGAAGCAAATCCGGGACGGTGCTTGCAATGAAGGGCTCCAAGGCGCCTGAGGAGATTCAGCTTGCCGCAAAGCGCATGGAGCGACTGGGGTTTGAAGCTCCTGAGATTTTGACTCTCGGTGAGGGCAAAGCTCCGGAGACAGCGACGGTTGTTCGGATTAGGCTAAAGGCTTGAGGCAACTATGAATGATCATCCAGCAGAAGAAACTGCAGAAACCAAGGCTTCGGTTTATCCGGGCCTTGGCTACCCAAACCATCGCGATGAGAGCCCAATTGAGCCAATTGGTTGGCACGGCCTCGGCGAAGCGGAAATAGACAATGTTTCACGTGAAACCATCGACAACGAAAGCGATGGCTAACACCATGGATAACAAGGCGCCGATCATGCGCGAGATGACCCTCAACAGCGAGCGGTCTAAGAGAATCGCCGCCACGGTCTTGCAAGCGCCAGCAAACCCAAGAGTGATCACCATCTCCAACCAAAAAGGCGGGGTGGGTAAGACCACAACTGCTGTTAATCTTGCCGCCGCCCTTGCAAATAAGGGCTTGCGGGTTTTGGTTGTTGACCTGGATCCTCAGGGGAATGCGTCTACGGCTCTGGGTGTAGAGCACCACAATGGGGTTCCGGGTAGTTACGAAGTGCTGGTTGATGGCGCCCCGATTGCTGATGTCGTGAAACAGAGTCCTGAGAGCGAAAACCTATTTTGCCTACCGGCCAGCATTAATCTTGCCGGGGCCGAAATCGACATGGTGAGCGTTCCAAACAGGGAACAGGTCTTGTCTTCAGCCCTGAAAACATTTCTGGCTTCAGAATCTCCAAGGTACGACTTTGTCTTCATTGATTCTCCGCCTAGCCTCGGCTTGCTCACGGTAAATGCACTGGTGGCGGCAAACGAGGTTTTGGTGCCCATTCAGTGCGAGTACTACGCCCTGGAGGGTGTTACTCAACTGATATCGAACATAGAACGAGTCAAAAAGGCCCTGAATCCAGCTCTGGATGTGAGCGCTATCTTGCTAACGATGTTCGATAACCGAACCAACCTGAGCTCGGATGTGGCAAACGAGGTCCGCAAGTTCTTCCCTAAGCAGACCCTAGGCGCCACAATTCCTAGGTCAGTTCGACTCTCAGAGGCACCAAGCTTTGGGCAAACAGCCATTACATTCGACCCTAAGAACTCGGGCACCCTTGCATACCAGGAGGCTGCCATTGAGCTTGCGCAGCGAGGAGACCACAAATGACCACAAACAAGCGCCCAGAACGCCGAGGCGGACTCGGTCGAGGCATTGGCTCCTTGATCCCAACCGGTGATCGCGATGCAGTGGATGTTTTCTTTAACTCCGAAGATCAGAAGCCGGCAGCGGTTGAAATAGCGCCTGGGGCGCTATTTGCACAACTGGACCCAAGTGAGATTACCCCCAACCCGCAGCAGCCGCGTTCTGTGTTTGAAGCAGAGGCCTTTGCAGAGCTGGTTCACTCCATCAAGGAATTCGGTGTCCTGCAACCCATCGTGGTTAGACCGCTTGGCAAGGGTTTTGAGCTCATCATGGGTGAAAGACGACTACGAGCTTCAATTGAGGCTGGTCTATTGACCGTGCCGGCTGTAATCCGAGAAACTGCCGACGAAAACATGCTTCGGGACGCGCTGCTTGAGAACATTCACCGCGCAAACCTAAACCCACTGGAAGAAGCATCCGCGTATAAGCAGATGCTGGAAGACTTTGGCACCACTCAGGAGGAGTTGGCCGACAAACTTGGTCGCTCTAGGCCACAGATCACCAACACCCTTCGACTATTGCGCCTTCCGCTGCAGGTCCAGGACAAAGTAGCTTCCGGTGTTCTGTCCGCTGGTCATGCTCGCGCGCTGCTTGGTGCGCCGGATGAGGCAACGATTCTCGAATTGGCGAACCGCGTAATTCGCGAGGGAATCTCCGTGCGCGGTCTTGAGGAGCTGGTTTCTGGCGTCAAGCTAAAGCCAGGCAAGGCAAAAATAACCGCTGGTGGCAGGCAGGACATGCTCAAAGAGCTCTCCGATGACTTGGCCGAGCACCTAAATACAGTTGTAAAGATTAACTTGGGCCGAAAGAAGGGCCAGTTGGTTATTGAATTCGGGAATGTTGCAGATTTGCGCCGGATAATTCAGGACATCAAGGGTCAGAACTAGGCCTTAGCAACACTTCTAGCAAGGGCTGCATAGGTTTCAGACAGCTCATTTCCACTTGCAATTACTGCCTGTGGCAACAATGAGGTTTCGGTCATACCAGGCGTTACGTTGGCCTCAAGGAACCAGATTTTTCCAGATTCGTCGACAATCAGGTCAACCCGGCTCAGGTGTCTAAGGCCCAGAGCCTTATGGGCCACCAGTGCAATCTCTGCTGCTTGATCTAAAACCTGATGTGGTAAGCGTGCCGGCACGTAGTAATCGGTCTGACCGGGCGTGTAGCGCTCGCTGTAGCCAAATTGGCCGGACTCCGGAACGATTTCAACTGCTGGCAGGGCCTCAGGCCCGTTGCCGGTGTCAATAACGCTTATCGCCAGCTCTGTGCCGGCGATGAAGCTCTCCACCAAAACCTGGTCGCCGTAGGCGAAGGCATCAACCATCGCTTTTGCGAATGCCTTAGGTTCGCTAACTTTGGTCAACCCCTGAGCAGAGCCGCTCTTGGCCGGCTTCACGATAATCGGGAAGGTCAGCTGAGTACCAACCATGGCTAGTACCGACTCGGCGTTCATTTCTTTGAAGCTTGACCTGGGAAGGGTGATGGAAGCTGGAGTCGCCAGTCCGTTTCTGGAGACCAAAACCTTGGCAACCGGCTTACTCCAGGCAAGCCTTGCTCCGGCCGAGTCTGATCCAACAAAAGGGGTCCCGGAAAGCTGTAATAGGTCCTGAATTGACCCGTCCTCGCCAACAGCTCCGTGCAGGGTGGACCAAACTAGGTCCGGACGAGTTGCCATCAGGTGACCAATGAAATCCCCATCCGGCTCTCTTATTTCAGCGGAGATGCCAGCATCGGTGAGTGCATCAGCAACTCGCCTTCCGGATTTCAACGAAACGTCTCGTTCGTGAGAAATGCCGCCGGCGAGAACTAGAACCCTAAGGTCTGCCATTAGTCGACTTTCCCAAAGGTTTCAATCAGCTCAATCTGCTGGTTCACAACTCTAGAGAGGCGCTCGATGCCAACTTTCACGTTGTCGGCAGTTGGGTGCGAGAAGCACACCCGAATGTTTTCTTGACCTCGGCCGTCGCCGTAGAAGGCGGTTCCCGGTGTGTAGGCAACAAGCTCGGTGACCGCCAGGGGAAGCATTTCCTTGCTGTTTAGGCCCTCAGGCAGGGTAAGCCAGAGGAAAAAACCGCCAGCTGGCCTAGTTGTTGCCACTTTTGGCAAATACTGTTCAACCGCCTGCATCGCCGCATCCCGCTTGGCTTTATAAAGCTGTCGGAAGCTCTCGATCTGCTGCTGCCAGTCGGCAACACTCAGATACTCGCTAACCAGCATCTGGGCGAAGCTGGCCGGAGATAAAATCGCGGATTCGTTGGCAAGCACCAGCTTCTCGCGGATTGCTGGTGGAGCAAGCACGTAGCCAACCCTCAGTCCCGGAGACAAGATCTTTGAAAAGCTGCCCAGATAGACGATGTTTTCCTCGTCCAGTGAGCGCATCGCTTTCGGGGGCTTCTGGTCGAAATAAAGCTGGCCGTAGGGATTGTCTTCAACAATCAGGATGCCGTAGCGCTTACAGATTTCCAGGACTTGAATTCTTCGCTCTGCCGTCAGGGTCACTCCGCTTGGGTTGGCAAAGTTTGGAACCAGGTACAAAATCTTGATTCTTTTGCCCTCGGACAAAAGTCGCTCTGCTGTTTCCTCGAGCGCTTCCGGAGAAATTCCGTCGTGGTCAGTGAAAACATGCTCGATCTGGGCCTCTTTGTGGCGGAAGATGCCAACCGCACCGACGTAACTGGGGGCTTCAACCAGCACAACGTCACCCTGGTCTAGGAAAAGGTCTGAAATCAGCTCTAGGGCGTGCTGAGAGCCCGTTGTGACCGTTATGTCGTCCACCGAGCCGTGAATACCCTCAAGTGCCATGATTTCCTGAATTTGCTCACGCAATCTCAGGTCACCCTGTCCACCTCCGTATTGCAGTGCATAGTTGCGGCGGTTGGCCATGAGTGAGGCGTAGGCCTTGTCAATCAGGTTTACATCCAGCGCAGCAACATCTGGCATGCCGCCGGCAAGAGAGACAACCTCGGGTCTTGAGACCACTGAGAACAATGCCCTGACTTCAGAGACGGCTAGGTTTTCCGCGCGCGCGGCATAGGCATGCTTCCAAGCATCAAAGTTGGTTACACCGCCAGCACGCGTCTTAGTCATAAAAACTCCAGGTCGTTGGCCTCAAAGTTTACTGGCTTGATTCCAGTTCGGAAAGGGCTAGCTGGCCGGAAGAAGGTCTGCAATCTCAGCCATGATGGCTGCTTTGGGCCTGGCACCAACCAATTGCTTTACTAGTTCGCCGTTCTTGAATACGCCCAGCAGCGGAATCGATGTCACGTTGTAGTTCATCGCGAGCTGACCCTCGTTGTCCACGTTCACCTTGACAACCTTCAGCGAAGAAGCGTTTTCGGTTGCTATTTCATCCAAAACTGGCGCGACCATTCGGCACGGACCACACCACTCGGCCCAAAAGTCAACGATCACGAGCTTGTCGGACTTCAAGACCTCTTGGTCAAATGAATCCTGGGTTGCGTCGATTGCTGCCATTTTTGTCTCCTATTTTGAGCTCAGGTAGTGTTCTGCGTCGAGTGCAGCCACACAGCCGGAACCGGCTGCCGTGATTGCTTGGCGGTAGGTCGGGTCAATCACATCACCAGCTGCAAATACACCCGGCAAAGATGTTTTCGAAGATCTTCCATCGACTTTGATAAATCGCTCGTCGGAAATCTCAACCTGATTTTCAACTAGATCAACGCGTGGATCATTTCCAATGGCGATGAACAGTCCATCTAGAGCAAGGTCTTTCTTCTCACCGGTTTCGGTGTTCTCCAAAACTACGCCCTCAAGCTTTGCCTCGCCCTTTAGCTCGGCAATCGCGCTGTTCCAGATAAATTCAATCTTCTCGTTGTCAAAGGCACGCTGCTGCATGATCTTCGATGCCTTGAGGCTGTCGCGGCGGTGAATTACGTAGACCTTTGACGCAAATTTTGTGAGGAAGTTGGCCTCCTCCATTGCCGAGTCGCCACCACCAACAACGGCGATGGTCTTCTCTCTGAAGAAGAAACCGTCGCAGGTTGCACACCAGGAGACTCCGTGGCCGCTGAGCTCTTTCTCCTTTGGAAGGCCAAGTTCGCGATAGGCAGCTCCAGTGGAGATGATTACGGTCTTTGCCTCTAGGGTTTGACCACCACCGGTCTTCACAATTTTGACATCGCCGGTCAGGTCAACCTCAACCACGTCATCGAACATGATCTCGGTGCCGAAGCGTTCGGCCTGTGCCTGGAAGTTTGCCATCAGGTCTGGGCCCATAAGCCCCTCGGGGAAACCGGGGTAGTTCTCAACCTCGGTGGTTTTCATTAGCTCACCACCGGGCTCAACACTTGAGGCAATCATGAGGGGGTTCAGTTGCGCCCTTGCGGCGTAGATCGCAGCTGTGTATCCAGCTGGACCGGACCCGATGATGATTACTTCGCGCATTGTGCTCTTTCCTTAGGTTGCTTTTTGAAACATAGATGATCATCTATTTATTCCAAATATTACAGCTGGCTACTTAGATTTCCTACCAAATCTAGCGCGCAATTGCTTGGTGACCTCGCGCAGCTCGGGTGCCTTGAAAAGCCAAAGCAAACCAAGGTAGATCAGCAGCATCGCAAGACCCACCAAAATACCGCTGGCAACAGCTGTGACAACTCGATCCAGCGGGTAGCTTCCCTCGGTAATGCCCCCGAGCTGATCGAGCACAACAACACCGATGAATGCGGCCGGAAGCATTGCAAGGATGAACAGCATCAGCGATCTGCCGACACCGAAACCTTCGAGCCCACCGATTCTCCGCTTCAAAAGTAGGTAGGCAATGATTCCCTGAATCGTCACCGAAAACGCAGTTAGCAGCGCGATGGAAACCACCAACCACTGCTTTTCAACTGTTGCGCCAAGAATCAAAGAGCCGGTGATGTGGATTGCAATCTGAATGCTGGTGAAAACAAACGGAGTTCTGGTGTCCTCCAGTGCAAAAAATGCGCGCTGCATCATGTAAACAAAGCTGAATGGCACAAGACCGATCATGAAGGCGGCAACCACGTTTCCAAGAGCCACCGTTGCTGGGTATTCGCCTGCAAACACTCGCGCAATTGGGTAACTCAGAATGATCAGGACTGCAGTTGAGATAACGCTGACCAGCGCAATCACCCTGAGGCCAGTGGTCAGGTCCGTTTTGAATTTCGCCATGTCCTTTGCCGCTGCGTGCTGCGACATCCGCGTGAAATAGGCGGTGGCAATCGAAACCGTGACAACCGAGTGCGGCAGCATGAAAATCAGCCAAGCAATTGCAGCGGCTGCAACCGAGGCGACCGCCTCGGTGCTGGTTCTAGCGCTCGCAGCTGTTGAGGCAACTGCGGTTTGAACCAGACCACCAATTTGAGTAACCAGCACCATCGCGAGCGACCAGCTGGCTGCCTTCATGGCGGGTCCCAACCCAAACCCTCGGAATTTGAAATTCAGTCGTAGCTTTAGCCCAATCCGTCGCCAACTCCAGAGCAATATGGCGGCTTGTGCGGCAACACCCAGGGTTGCGGTGCCAGCCAGAACGGCGATTTGATCGGTGCCCCAGTTTGCTACCGATCTCACGCCGGTTGGATCGGCACCAAAGATGAGAATGAACGCTCCCAGGCCGCCCAGAGAAACAACATTGTTTAGTACCGGTGCCCACATGTAGGGGCCAAAAGCACTTCTGGAATTCAGCACCTCTCCGAAAACCGAGTAGAGACCGTAGAAAAACAGCTGAGGCAGGCACCAGTAGGCAAAAGCAGTCGCAAGGGCCAGCTGCTGCTCGGTCCAGTCCGCCGTGTAGAGGCGCACGAGCAACGGAGCGGCGATTGTGAAAATCAGCCCAACAACAAAAAACACCGTTATCGCCAGTGTTACAAACCGGTCGATGTAACCCTTGCCGCCGTCCGACATGGAACGGGCCCGAACCAACTGCGGAACCAAAACCGCATTCAGCACGCCGCCAACGATGATGGCGTAAACGTTGTTGGGGAGCTGGTTGGCAACGCCAAAAGCGTCCGCCGCATCGGTAGTGACGCCAATTGCCGAGGCAAGCAGCACCGCTCTAGCAAAGCCCAACAGCCGCGAAACAATCGTTCCGCTGGCCATAATTAGCGAGCTTCTGGTCACCGAAGGGTTGAGGTCACTCACTGGAACGCCTTCTTAGTTTGGACGCGGTTCGCAAGACACCGACCACGATCAGCGCAAACAGTGCCATGCCGAAGGTGACCAGCAAGAAAAGCTCAATGTCGTAGTTCACGTTTACCTGAACCAAGACCGGCTCACCGATTGCCTCACCGTTCATGGTCAGCGAAACGGCAATTTCAACCGGACCGTTCGCGATTGCCTTGATTGGCAACTCGGCAACTTCACTGGAACCGGCTGGAACAATCAGCGTTGCTGATTCCAAAACCTCTAATCGGAAGCTATTGCTAGCGGCTCTGACAACTACCTCAAGATCTTGATCAGTGGGGTTTGTGACCGTTACTGGGATTCGGGCATCTCTGGCTACCACGTTGATGTTGCTTCCCGGCACAATGCTTGGCTCGGCTGCTTGGCTGACACCTGGAATAAGCAATAGCCCGAGCAACAGGGCCGCTAGCCGCTTCAAGACAGCAGCTTTCTTGCTCGCTCAGCGATTCCCTTTTCATTCGCATGGGCCAGCACTTCGGATACTTCCGTCAGCGAAAACCATTGAACCTCTAGGACTTCGCCGGTTGGGTCGCCCTCGCTGGTGAGGTCGCCTCCGGTTTGGCGAAGCAGAAAGTGATGCACGGTCTTGTTCACGCGCGTCTTGCCGACGGTGAATCGGTAATTTACTTCGCCAAGCTTCGAGACCACTTCGCCGGCAATGCCGGTCTCTTCAGCAACCTCGCGCAGCGCGGTTTGCTCAAGATCCTCACCGACTTCGACGTGGCCCTTAGGGATTACCCAGTTCCTACCGCCGCCGCGATTGCGGTGGCTAATTAGAGCAACTTGGTTTGGATTATCGGCACTAACAACCAGGCCGCCAGCAGACACCTCAGTGACAGTTATCGGCTGCTTGACGTTCATAACCCAACTCTACTTGGCGACTGTGGCAAGCTATTGCCCATGCAAGCTGTTGCCGACGCTCTGAAGAATCTTTCGGACAATACAAACAATCCATTGTTTGATGTCCTGGGAGATGCCTTTGACGCAGCCGGCGAGGAGTTGTCGCTTGTCGGTGGGCCAGTCCGAGACGCGATTTTGGGTCGGGTGGCGCTGGATTTAGACTTCACCACAAGTGCTGATCCCGACAAGATCTTGAAAATTGTGAAGCCGTTGGCATCAGCTACCTGGGACGTCGGGCGTGAGTTCGGCACGATTGCCGCCCAGATCGGTGACCACAAGATCGAGATCACCAGCTATCGAGCAGACAGCTACGACAAAGACTCCCGCAAACCAACGGTCGAGTTTGGTGACAACCTGGAGGACGACCTAAAACGTCGAGACTTCACCGTCAATGCGATGGCGCTTCGGCTGCCGTCAAAGATCTTTGTCGATCCACACCAGGGGCTTCGCGACCTGATGCTAGAAACCCTGAGAACCCCGGCCGCCCCAGAAATCTCATTCTCGGATGATCCGCTTCGAATGATGCGTGCGGCTAGGTTTACCTCCCAGCTTGGATTTGAGTTGGACCCGGCAGCATTCGCTGCAATGCGTGACATGGCAAGTCGAATCGAAATCATTTCAGCCGAGCGGGTCAGGGACGAGCTGAGCAAACTATTTATTTCTAAAAACCCGCAACCTGGCTTGGAGTTGCTGGTTGAGAGTGGGATTGCCGAACTGGTTTTGCCCGAGCTGCCTGCACTGCGCCTGGAGGTTGACGAGCACCACCACCACAAGGATGTTTACCAGCACAGCCTGACCGTAGTTGCGCAGGCGATTTCTCTTGAGCCCCAGTATGGCTTTGATCGCGATCTGACCTTGAGGTTGGCAGCGCTGCTGCACGACATCGGAAAGCCGGCAACTAGAAAACTTGAGCAGGGCGGGTCAGTCACCTTCCACCACCACGATGTCGTGGGGGCAAAGCTTGCCAAAAAGCGCTTGACTGCGCTTCGCTTCGACAATGACACCATCAAGGCGGTCTGTCGTTTGATCGAACTTCACCTGCGATTCTTTGGATATTCGGACCAGCAGTGGAGCGATAGCGCGGTGAGGCGCTATGTCAGAGATGCCGACGATCAACTAAAGCGACTACACATTCTCACCCGGGCCGACGTTACAACCAGGAACCAGCGCAAAGCTGATCGCTTGGCCCATGCCTATGACGACCTAGAGGCCCGAATCAAAGTCTTGGCCGAACAAGAGCAACTTGATGCGATGCGCCCGGACCTCGATGGCGAAGAGATCATGCAGCTATTGGGCATCAAGCCCGGTCGCGAAGTAGGTCAGGCCTACAACTTCCTGCTCGAACTAAGGCTTGACGAAGGCGCTGTTGGCAAGGATGAAGCCAAAAAACGCTTGCTTGAGTGGTGGCCGAACCGCTAGTGTTGTCAGGTTGCCTAGGCAATAACAATGCAAAACCCTCCTGTCACGGAGAGACCGTGACCGATTTAGACCGAAGGAGGTGGGTTAGCTATGCATAACTACGAGCTGATGGTCATTATGGACCCCTCAGAAGATGAGCGCACAGTAGCCCCAACACTCGACAAGTTCCTAAAGGTAATCACCACAGCTGGTGGCACCGTGGACAAGATCGACATTTGGGGTCGCCGTCGCATGACATACGAAATCAAGAAGCACTCAGAAGGGCTATACGCAGTCATCAACATGACCTGCAGCTCCGAGGCTGTTATTGAGCTTGACCGTCAGCTAAGGCTGAACGAGTCATTCCTTAGAACCAAGGTTCTAAGGCTGGAAGATGCAGTATTCAGCATCAACCCAATGGAATTTGTCCCAGAAGAGAAGCCAGCACGTGCCGGCCGCGGTGGACCCCGTGGTGGAGCACGCGGCAAGCGTCCAGCAGGCGCAAAGGCTGACTAATGGCAGGCGAGGTTAGCGTAACCATCGTTGGCAACTTGGCCGACGATCCGGAACTCCGCTACACCCAGGGTGGTGTCGCCGTGGCTTCTGTCCGCGTTGGCTCAACCCCAAGAACCTTTAACCGTTCCACCAACGAGTGGGTAGACGGCGAGACCGTATGGGTTCGTTGCACCGCATGGCGCGAGGTTGCAGAAAACGTAGCTCAGTCACTGACCAAGGGAACCCGTGTTGTGGTTACCGGTCGACTGAAGCCACCTTCTGCCTACCAGAGCGCTCAGGGTGAAGCGAGAGCATCGCTTGAGCTGGAAATCGATGAAATTGGACCATCACTGCGCTACGCAACAGCGAGCGTAACAAGGCGTGCCCGCGAGGGTTCTGCTCAGGTTGAGTCACCTTGGGGTGGCCAGCAGGCAGAAACAAAGCAGTCCTCCTCTGGAGCTGAAGCATGGGCAAACCCTGCTACAGCACCGAGTGACGAAGCACCTTTTTAGAAAGACCTAGGAGACAAATAACATGGCAGGAAAGTCAGCTGACCGCCGCAAGAAGATGAACTCTAAGTTCGACAAACTTGCGCCGGCAAAGACGATCAAAATCGAGGTAATCGATTACAAGGACGTCGCAACACTTCGCAAATTCGTAACCGACCGCGGCAAGATCCGTGCTCGTCGTATCACCGGTGCAACGGTGCAGGACCAGCGCAAGATTGCTACGGCCATCAAGAACGCACGAGAAATGGCGATCATGCCATACTCCGGTTCTGGACGCTAGGAGATAAGCACATGTCAAAACTAATTCTGACCAACGAGGTCTCGGGCCTTGGCTCTGCAGGCGATGTCGTTGAGGTCAAGGATGGTTACGCACGTAACTTCCTAGTACCAAACGGCCTAGCTGTTGTCTGGAGCCGCGGTGGCGAGAAGCAGGTCACCCAGATTCGCGACGCACGCGACGCACGCGCCATTGCCTCTGAAGAGATCGCAATGGAGATCAAGTCAAAGCTGGAGGGAACCATCCTTCGCATCACTGCAAAGGCTGGCGCCAATGGCCGTCTGTTTGGCGCAGTGAAGACCTCCGACATCGCAGATGCCGTCAAGGCCCTGGGATTCGGTGAGGTTGACAAGCGCAAGATCGAATTTGCATCATCGATCCGCACAACCGGTGACTACGAGGCAAGTGTTCGTTTGAACTCTGACCTAGTTGCCCAGGTAAAGCTTCAGGTGGTAGCTGCTAAGTAGTGGCTTACCATAGGAACAACCCGTCGGAAACGGCGGGTTGTTCTGTTTTAAGGGGATGTTTTCCACAACCTTGAGGTTGAGCTTTAGAGTTTTCAACAATATATTTTTCCACAGCTAGATGCCAGTAAACTAAAGGGATAGCGAAAGTTATTAGTTTTTTATCCACAGGTTATCCACAGTTACTAACAGGTTTCATCGGCGTGTTTCCACAGAGTTATCCACAGTTATCCGCAGACTGATTTGTATGCAAAGTGTCGGTGCCCCAAGCTATACATGGTTTATCGAAAATCCGGAGGGAATATATGTCGATGTTGGCGCCTTCAACGGCAGCAGATCCACGCGTACCCCCGCACAACCTTGAAGCGGAGCAGTCCACTCTAGGTGGCATGCTGCTGAGCCAAGAGGCAGTGGCAGAAGTTGTTGAGGAAGTCAGCAGCTTTGACTTCTACGCCGGCAAGCATGAATTGATTTATAACGCAATCGTGAATCTTTTTGGAAAAGGCGAACCGACAGACGTCATTGCAGTTACTGATGAACTAAATAAGCAGGGAAATCTTCTAAAAGCCGGCGGTAGCGACTACCTGCACTCCCTTGCAAGCTATGTTCCGACCGCAGCTGCCGCTGGTTACTACGCGAGCATCGTTGCCGAAAAGGCAATTCTTAGAAGGTTGATCGAGGCCGGGACCAGGATTGCCCAGTCTGGCTATGAGAGCCAGGGCGAGGTTGTGGATCTTGTGAACCAAGCCCAGGCTGACCTTTATAAGGTGGCCAGCCAGTCCTCCAAGGAAGACTATGTTGGCCTGAGCGAATCGCTTGAGGCAGCCATTCACGAAATTGAGGTTGCTCAGAATCGTGGCGGCGAACTCACTGGAACCCCTACCGGTTTCACGGATCTAGACGCATATACCCATGGATTGCACCCTGGACAGCTGGTTATTGTTGCGGCCAGGCCCGCAGTTGGTAAGTCGACATTTGCTCTGGATATCGCCAGAAACGCGTCGGTTAAGCACAACCAAGCGACGATCTTCTTCTCGCTCGAAATGGGTCGGGCCGAAATCGCAATGCGAATGCTTAGCGCCGAAAGCTCGATTTACCTGCAGAGCATGCGTAAAGGAACAATTTCTGACGGCGACTGGACCAGGCTCGCAGCGGTGAGAGGTCGCATCAACGATGCACCGCTCTACATCGACGACTCTCCAAACATGTCTCTGGTTGAAATTAGAGCCAAGTGCCGTCGCCTCGCTCAGCAGGTTGACCTGAAGTTGGTAGTCATCGACTACATCCAGCTGATGTCCAGCGGTAAGAAGGTCGAGTCGCGTCAGCAAGAGGTTTCTGAGTTCTCAAGGGCGCTGAAGCTGCTCGCCAAAGAGCTGGGAGTCCCGGTTGTTGCGCTGTCACAGCTAAACCGTCAGGCAGAACAGTCCAAGGACAAGCGGCCAGAGCTTTCTCACCTGCGTGAATCTGGATCTCTGGAGCAAGACGCCGACGTTGTCGTGCTGCTTCACCGAGAAGGTATTTATGAGCGGGATCATCCGCGTGCAGGCGAGGCAGATCTCATTCTTGCCAAGCAGCGAAATGGACCAACTGGAACGGTCACAGTTGCCTTCCATGGTCAGTATTCGCGCTTCGTAAATATGCCAAGCTAGGCATGTGCAAATACTTTTTGGCCTTAGGGCCGCCCTCTCTTTCGGTCTTGGCGTTCTAATCACCTTCACGCAGGCCCACACCTATGGTGTTGGGTCGGCCGTGCTCGCTGGCTTTGGAATTCTGTTGGGCTTGAGTTCCTTGGGTTATGTCTTGGGGGTCAAGAAGTTTCAGTGGCTTATGCCGCTGCTGATCATCGCCACACTGGTTGGCGTTTTGGCTCTTGTCACGTTCATAAATCAGACGCTCCAAGAGGTTCTGTTCTTGCCGCTGGTTGCGCTGTTTGGTCTTTCATTTGCAGCCTTCGAGGGCTATCTGGCCAGAAGGCATCGCGGCTCGTCACCACTGGGCAGAGATTTTGCCATCAGCGCTGTTTTGAGCCTTGCCCTGGGCCTCGTATTTTTGCTTGCACCGCTTGATGAGGTGAGTGCTGTTGGTTTTCTTGGCGCCTATCTGGCAATTAGCGGTGTTTTTTGGGGTATCACGGCCGCTAGCCCGCAACCGAAGTAGGCTTGAGCCGTGAAACGATTTGTAAACCTAAAGAGCTACATGGTCATGTCCACTGTCGCCGCATTGTTTGTCGGACTCATTGTCCTCTACGGCACCAGATTTGTTGAGCAGGCCATCATTTGGGCGCTGGCAACTTTCATAATCTCTTTAGTGGTTGTTGCAACTCTGGATCTGAGCTTTAAGCCAGATGACCAGGACCCAAACAAGCCAAGGCTGCGCTAGTCAGCTAGGTATTCAACCAGCTCAGCTGATAGGCCAAGGTATGTGCTTGGCTTGAGCACCAAAAGCCTTGCCTTGGTTGCGTCTGAAACGTCCAGCTCATTTACGAAAGCCAGTAGTTCCTCTTCGCCAACCCGCTTGCCTCTGGTTAGTTCTTTCAGCATCGCGTAGGGGTCAGAAATCTTTGACTCGCCTCTTGCCACGTCAGCCCTGATCGCAGTTTGGATTGCCTCCCCGAGAACCTCCCAGTTCTCCAGCAGGTCAGCCATCAAAACGCCCTCGCTGATTGCAATTTCATCCAGCCCGCGATTTACGTTGTCTAGGGCAAGCAGGGAGTGGCCAAAACCGACACCAATGTTGCGCTGCGCGCTGGAGTCAGTGAGGTCTCGCTGCATTCTCGAGGTAACAAGAGTCTGAGACAACGAATCCAGAATCGCGCAGGACAGCTCCAGGTTCGCCTCGGCGTTCTCAAATCGAATCGGGTTGATCTTGTGAGGCATTGTCGAGGAGCCAGTTGCGCCAGCAACCGGAATCTGCTTGAAGAAACCCAGTGAAATGTAGGTCCAGACATCCGTCGCGAGGTTATGCATGATGCGGTTGAAGTGTGAAATTGAGCTGTAGAGCTCGGCCTGCCAATCGTGAGACTCGATTTGGGTTGTGAGCGGGTTCCACTGGAAACCCAGGTGCTCGACGAAGGCCTTTGATTGTGCGGGCCAATCAACCTCGGGGGCAGCTGCCAGGTGCGCGGCAAAGGTGCCGGTTGCACCCGAGAACTTACCTAGAATTTCCTGATTCTCAATTCGGTGTAATTGTCGATGAAGTCGGTGAGCGAAAACCGCAAATTCCTTGCCCATGGTGGTTGGAGTAGCGGGCTGCCCATGAGTCCGAGAAAGCATCGGCACGTTCTTCATCTCGCCCGCCATGCGGGTGATCTTTTTCAGCGCATCCTTGGCCTTCGGGAGCCAGGCTCGCTCCAGGGCGTCATGGATGGTGATCGCATAGCTGAGGTTATTGATGTCCTCTGAGGTGCAGGCGAAGTGAACCAGCTCGTGCAGGTCTTCGCGCTTCATTGCCGTCAGCGCATCTCGAACAAAATACTCAACCGCCTTCACGTCGTGACGGGTGGTGGCCTCGATCTTGCCGAGCTTTTCAACTGACTCGTCGGAGAATTCACTAACGAGCTCGCGCAACTTGGCGGCTTCTTTCTCGCTGAGGGTCTTGTTGACCTGAAGCAAGTCCTTTTCAACCAGCCAAATCAGCCACTCAACCTCAACCTGGACGCGGGCTCTGTTGAGGCCGGCCTCGCTGAGATGCTCGCCGAGCTCCCTAACCTGAGCAAGATAGCGGCCGTCTAGTGGGCTGAGGGGTTGCGAAGAAAGAGTCACAACACCATTTTGCCCTATTTATTCGCTATTGACTAAGCGGCTCGGCCGACACCGAGCAATGGCTAGCGAATCTTGAGAACTTTCAGCACGGCTCTGGTGAAGAAGCTGGCAATGCTCATGACTATCGCAGCCAGGATTGCCCAACCCAGAGAAGCGATTTCGAGGCCCTCTGAGGTGAAGCCATCGATGCTAAAGACATCAGCACCCAGCTGGGTGCTGAGCCAGGCTACGAAAATCAGCAGCGCGCCATTGATCACGAATGAAATAAGCCCAAAGGTGATGATGTAGAGCGGGAAGGCCAGAATTTTTATGACCGGGGCGATGATTGCATTTACCAAACCAAAGACCGCTCCGACTACCAAAAATGAGCCGGCGATGTTCCAAAAACCCTCGCCACCATAGGGGGTGAGCTGAACCTGAGGGATGATTGAAGTGGCGACCCAGAGGCCCACCGCATTGACAATCGTGCTAACTAGAAATCGCAACATCAGGCAATTCTTTCAGTATCGGGCTAAATTAGTGGGCGTGACCCCCGAAAAGCAGCCACCAATGTTGCAATTACTTGCACCTGACGGAACCTATGGTGTTCCGAAGGGCTACGAAAAGTATGGGAAGCTCATCGAGGATCTTGATGAGGACACTCTAAAAACCTTCTATCGGGACATGGCGCGCATCCGTCGCTTTGACATTGAAGCCATTGCGCTGCAGCGTCAGGGTCAGCTTGGTCTGTGGGTTCCAGCCATTGGCCAGGAGGGCGCTCAAATTGGTTCTGGATATGCGGTTGGTAAAAACGACCACATGTTTCCAAGCTATCGGGAGCACGGCGTTGCACTGACTCACGGCGTTGAGCTGATGTCGATTCTAAAAATGATGCGTGGTGTGAACCACGGGGGTTGGAATCCTGAGGAAACCAGGTTCCACCTTTACGCAATTGTTCTGGCAACCCAGGTCCTCCACGCGGTTGGGTACGCCATGGGTGTGAAGCTAGATGGCAAGGTTGGAACCGGCAACCCAGAAGAAGACCTCGCTGTGATTTCCTACATGGGTGATGGCGCCACCGCCGAGGGCGATGTGTCCGAATCACTGTTGTTTGCAGCAGTGAATGAATCGCCAATTGTTTTCTTTATTCAAAACAATCAGTGGGCAATCTCAGCTCACATTGACAGCCAAACCAAGGCTCCCCTCTACACAAGGGGCGAGGGCTTTGGTGTTCCCGGCATGAGGATCGACGGCAACGACGTGCTTGCCTGCTATGCAGCTACCAAACTCCACATGGATCAGGCCCGGGCTGGCCAGGGTCCGTTCTTGCTCGAGGCGTTGACCTATCGAATCGGTGCTCACACCACCTCGGATGACCCGAGCAAATATCGCGAAGACGCGGAAGTTGAAAAGTGGAAGGCGAAGGATCCAATCGTTCGCTTCGAAACCTTCCTGAGGCGGCAAGGTGTTGGCGATGACTTCTTTGATGAGGTCACCGAGGCTGGCGATCAGCTTGCCAAGGACATCAGAGAGCAGACCTTCGCCCTCCAGAACCCGCCTATGGAGAACATCTTCAACCACGTTTATTCAGACCAGCACCCAGAGATCGACAAGCAGCGCGCTTGGCTAGAAGCCTATGAAGCCCAGATGGGCGACCATGAGTAACTACAAAGAGATGCCAATTGCCAAGGCCCTAAACGCTGGACTTAGCCAAGCGATGAGCGCCAACGACAAGGTTTTGATGTTTGGCGAAGATGTTGCAGAACTCGGCGGTGTCTTCCGCGTGACCGAGGGGCTGTTGGATGAATTTGGTGACAAGCGAATCTTTAACACTCCAATTGCAGAGTCTGGAATCGTAGGAACAGCAATTGGTCTAGCCATGCGCGGCTACCGTCCGGTCGTTGAAATTCAATTTGATGGCTTTGTGTTCCCTGCCTTCAACCAGATAACCACTCAGCTGGCGAGGCTCACCTACCGCTCCGAGGGTTTTCTGGAGATGCCGGTGGTAATCAGAATTCCTTACGGTGGTGGCATTGGTGCCGTTGAGCACCACTCCGAATCTCCCGAGGCTTACTTCGCTCACACCCCGGGCTTGAGGATTGTGACACCCTCGAACCCAAACGATGCCTATTGGATGATGCAGCAGGCGATTGAATGCCCTGATCCCGTGATCATGCTTGAGCCAAAGCGTCGCTATTGGCAAAAGGGTCCGGTAAACCTGGACACCCCGCCACTGCCACTGCATAGCGCCAGGTTGATGCGGGAGGGAACCCAAGTGACTCTGATTGCCTACGGGCCAATGGTCACCGCCGCCCTGCAGGCTGCTGAGATCGGTGCCGAAGAGGGCGTCAGCATTGAAGTGATTGACATCAGGTCGCTGTCTCCGATTGATTACCCAACGATCATGGCCTCCGTGAAGAAAACCTCTAGAGCGGTGATCGTGCATGAGGCTCCAACCAACGTTTCAATTTCCAGCGAGATCGCAGCCAGAATTTCAAACGAGGCCTTTTACAACCTTGAAGCGCCGGTAATTAGGGTTGGTGGATTTGACACCCCCTACCCACCTGCAAAGCTTGAAGAGATTTATCTTCCGGATGCAGACCGTATTCTGGAAGCAATTGACAGATCTTTGGCGTACTAGGAAAGACACATGAGCATTTCAAAGTTCCCACTGCCAGACGTTGGCGAAGGTCTAACTGAGGCCGAGATCGTGAGCTGGTTGGTTGCTCCAGGAGATATGGTCAAGGTCAATCAGACAATCTGTGAAATAGAGACCGCCAAGTCGGTAGTTGAGCTGCCATGTCCCTTTGAGGGCGAAGTTCAGGAATTGCTAGTTCAAGTTGGCGACACAGTTGAGGTTGGCACCCCGATTATTTCGGTCAGCACTCAGGGTGCCTCGCCGATTCCAGTTGTTGAAGACAAGGCTCCACCCGCAGCCGCTCAAGAGGCAGACACCGGCGCTGAATACAAGATTCCAACCCTGGTTGGCTACGGTGATGCCGGTGACGTCAAGTCAAGAAGGTCAAGGGCAGTAAAGGCCGCACCAACCTCAACCGCGGTTCCGGTTGCGATGGTTGCCGCAGCAGCAGGTGCAGCCGATTCGATTATTGCCAAGCCACCGATTCGAAAGATGGCAAAAGAGCTGGGCGTGAATCTGGCAAACCTTGCCGGCACCGGAACTCGCGGCGAGATTACTCGGGAAGACGTCATTGGTGCAGCCAGCCAGGCAAGTGTCTTCAAGAACCTCACCACCCCTGATGTTCCAAGCGAGCGCGAAGAGCGGATTCCGGTCAAGGGCATGCGCAAGGCAATCGCCACAGCCATGGTTTCCAGCGCCTTCACCGCCCCACACGTCAGCATCTTTGTCGACGTCGATGCAACCAGAACCATGGAATACGTAAAGCGCCTAAAGGCATCGGTTGATTTTGCTGGCGTGAAGGTGACGCCGCTTTTGATCATGGCTAAGGCAATCATTTGGGCTGCCAGAAGAAACCGAATGGTGAACTCAACCTGGACCGATACTGAGATCATCGTTCACAACTTCGTGAACCTAGGAATTGCAGCGGCAACCCCGAGGGGTTTGATCGTCCCGAACATTAAAGACGCCGACGCTATGAACATGATTGAGCTGGCAACAGCAATTGAGAAGCTGGCAGCAGTTGCTAGAGATGGCAAGACCGCTCCGGAAGAAATGAAAGACGGAACCATCACCATCACCAACATCGGTGTCTTCGGTGTTGACACCGGAACTCCGATTTTGAACCCCGGTGAAGTTGGGATTGTTGCTCTTGGCTCAATTCGCAAGAAGCCTTGGGTCGTTGACGATGAGATCGTGGTGCGGCAGGTGACCACAATTGGTGCAACCTTCGACCACCGAGTTGTTGACGGTGACGTAGCATCCCGTTTTGTTCAGGACGTGGCAAGCGTGATTGAGGAACCAGCCCTACTGCTTGACTAATTGGTATTGACAATCGTTTTCAATAAGGCGTATTGTTGAGCCATGAATCCGCTATTGAAGAAACTCCTCATGGCCGGCGCCGCCGCGGTTGCAGCCCTAGCTCTTGTCATTACGGCCCTCACCTTCTTTTCCAACGGTCAAGACACCGATCCTGACTCAACCCCCAGCGCATCGCCTAGTTTGACCAGGTCTGGTATGACCGGAACGATCCAGGTCGTAACCAGCACAAATGTGTGGGCAAGTGTTGTAGAGATCATTGGCGGTGACTGGGTCGAGGTCACCGCGATTATCGACAATTCCTCCCAGGACCCACACTCCTACGAGGCAACCGCCAGGGATCAGCTGGCCGTGCAGGACGCCGAACTTGTGATTGCAAACGGAGGCGGATATGACGAGTTCATGGAGCAGTTGGTCGCCGCAACAACAGGCGAAAAGATGTTTATTGAGTTAGTTGAGGGTGGCCACGACCACACCGTCGATGGCGAATCCGAGACTGATGCAGAAACCGTCATGGACCAGGCCCATGCCAATGAACACATTTGGTATGACCTGCACCAGGTCTCTGAAGTAGCCGACCAGATCGCCTCTGCAATCAATGAGCTAAGGCCAGAGGCGTTTGATGACGTGAATGCAAACTACGATTTCTTTGCCTCGGAGCTTGAAAACCTAGAGCTTCGGGTCGAAGCACTTCGGGATCGCGCCCTTGGCCTAGGCGTAATCGCGGTGGAGGGTGTTGGAAACCTAATGCTGGAAGATGCTGGCTTTGACATTTTGACCCCGCAGGATTTGGCGGATGCCATTGAGGAAGAGCGCGATGTTCCATTGACCGCGCTGGAAGAAGCAAAGTCACTGCTCAAAAACAAATTGGCAATTCTGTTGGTGACCAACACCCAAGTCGATGATGCCGTCTCCGGTGAACTTGTGAAAATTGCAGAAGCTGTTGGCACCCCAGTGGTTGCCTTGAGCGAACTGATTCCAAGCGACGACCTGGATTACCTGGACTGGATGGCCTCGGTTGTCGACGAGTTGCAAGAGGCGATCTACTAATTGAACTCAATTCTTCAGGTAAACAACGCGTCCTTACAGTTTGACGAACGCGTAATTTGGCAGAACCTCGACTTTGAGGTTCAACCGGGAGAGTTCATTGCCCTGATTGGCGCCAATGGCTCTGGAAAGTCGATGTTTCTAAAGTCCGTCCTTGCTCAGCAGAAGCTGACCGCGGGGTCCATCAATTTTCTAGGTTCCAAAGTTCGACGCGGCAGCACCGACATCGGGTACATCCCGCAGCATCGCTCACTCGATGCGCAGTTGCCGCTGACGGTCTTCGATGCTGTGCGTCTGGGCCTTGATGGCCACAGGTTTGGTTTACCGCTGACAGGTGCTAAGACCAAAGCCTTGGTTACCGAGGCATTGATTCAAGTTGAAGCCGACCAGCTTGCCCTAAAGCCACTGGGTGAACTCTCCGGCGGCGAAATGCAGCGAGTCCGCGTTGCTCAAGCGCTTATTTCCAAGCCGAAACTCATCTTGGCGGACGAGCCGCTGAGCGCTCTGGATCTCAACCACCAGCATGTGGTGAGCGAACTGATTGCAAATCAAGCCAAAAAACAGGGCGCTGCGGTGATTTTTGTCACCCACGACCTGAACCCAGTTTCTGACTACGTCGACCGGGTGCTGTATTTGGCCAAAGGTCGCTACTCGATCGGCACCACCGAAGAGGTCATGCGGTCAGAAGTGCTGTCAGATCTTTACGGCACCGAGATAGATGTCGTCAGAAACCAGGGCCGAATCGTAGTTTTGGGTGCTCATGATCACGACCACCATGATGATGAGGAGTGGGCCTGATGGACTTCTCAGATGTTTTCAACTTCTCTGACTACGATCGGCTGATTCCGCTGGTTGCAAACTCACTTTGGGCAGGTGTATTGCTGGCACTTGTTGGTGGCCTGATCGGTGTTTTTGTAATGAACCGCGAGCTGTCCTTCGCGGTCCATGGAATTTCTGAGCTTTCGTTTGCAGGGGCAGCGATCTTCCTGCTGTTTGGTCTCGATGTTGTCTTCGGCTCTGTGGTTGGCTCACTGACCGCAGCCTTGATAATCGCCGTCCTTGGTGACAGATCGAAGGACCGGAATTCGATAGTCGCGGTTTTGATGCCGTTCGGGTTGGGTATCGGGATTCTGGCCCTTGCCCTATATCCGGGCAGAGCTGCAAACAAGTTCGGCTTGCTGACCGGGCAAATAGTCGCGGTCGACGACCCAAAGCTTGCCTCGCTTGCTGTTATTAGCGCAATTGTTTTGGTTTCGATGGTTGTGATTTGGAGGCCGCTGCTGTTTGCAACCCTAGATAGTGAAGTTGCCGCCGCCAGAGGAGTAAACACCCGGGTGCTGGGAATTGTGTTTGTGATGCTGCTTGGGCTAGCTGTTGCCGCAGCCGTTCAAGTGGTTGGAGCGCTACTGGTGCTGGCGCTCTTGGTAACGCCGGCTGCCTCGGCGCTAAGGCTCAGCAAGAGCCAGCTCTGGGTTCCGGTGTTGAGCGTGGCGTTTGCCTTCGTCGCAATGATTGGCGGAATTCTGTTGGCGCTCGGTGGTGGGCTACCAATTAGCCCCTATGTCACAACCATTTCGTTCTTGATTTACCTAATTGCTCGAGGAATTAGCTTTATTCGAGGAAAGCTTGAGGTTTCCAAATGACACAGAAGCGAGCCACCTGGCAGAAAACGGCAGTTTTTGATGCGCTAAACCAGGACCCTATTTTTGTTTCGGCCCAAGAGCTCCACCAGAAGCTGATTGGCACCGAGAAAAAGCTTGGCCTGACGACCGTCTACCGAGCGCTAACCGATTTAGTTGAGGCAGGACAGGCAGATGCACTGGCCGGTGAAGACGGCGAAATGCGCTATCGCATCTGCAGCGACGAGCACCACCACCACCTAATTTGCCGCGAATGCGGCACTGCAGAGGAGTTTGATCTTGATGGTTTTGAGGCTGAAGTGAGCCAATTGGCGGCGAAATTCGGCTTCAGTAAGGTCTCTCACAGCATTGAACTTTTCGGCATTTGCAAAAAATGTGGCATGTCGGCTTGATTTTCTTTGGCTAAGACTTGCTTTTGGAGGGCAATGCCTCCTAAACTTGCATGGTTGCACGGGCTTAGCCCTGCACAAACCCACGTAATTAGCTTCGGGTAAACGCGCCCCTAGGAGGACAAATGGCAGCCTACTGCCAGGTGACGCAGACAGGACCGCAGTTCGGTCACAAGGTTTCGCACGCTCAGAACAAGACCAAGCGTCGTTTTGACCCAAACATTCAAAAGAAGACTTACTTCGTTCCTTCACTGGGCCGCAAGGTCACCCTGCAGCTTTCAGCAAGGGGCATCAAGGTTATTGATGCGCGTGGCATTGACTCTGTAATCACTGAGCTTGTCGCTCGTGGCGAGAAGATCTAGGGAGTACACAGATGGCCAAGGATAAGGACGTACGTCCAATCATCAAGATGAAGTCAACCGCAGGTACCGGCTTCACCTACGTGACCAAAAAGAATCGTCGTAACGACCCAGACCGTATCACTCTGAAGAAGTACGACCCAGTAGTGCGCAAGCACGTTGAATTCCGCGAGGAGCGCTAAACACATGGCAAAAAAGTCAAAGATTGCTCGTAACGAGCAGCGCAAGGTAATCGTTGAGCGCTACGCAGAAAAGCGCCTAGAGCTCAAGAAGGCCTTGGTTGACCCAACCTCTACTGCTGCGCAGAAGGAAGAGGCACGTCTAGGACTGCAGAAGCTTCCTCGCAACGCAAGCCCGGTTCGAGTCCGCAGCCGCGACCTAATTGATGGTCGACCACGTGGTGTGCTTTCGAAGTTCGGCGTTAGCCGTGTTCGTTTCCGCGACATGGCTCACAAGGGTGAGCTTCCTGGAATCACCAAGTCCAGCTGGTAAATAGTTTTTAACTAAGTCCCGCCATCAAAGGCCAATTGCCTTTGGTAGGCGGGATTAGTGTTTCTGCGCCAACCCAATTCATGGCAAGCTCCAACTCTTGCTTCAGCCGCGGGGTAATTTCTGTTAGCTCTGCTGCCGTTAGGTTCTCGTGCCAAAGCGATTGAACCAAGAGCTTTCTTCCCTTGCGCTCGTGCTTTAGGTCAACTCGGCCAATCAGTCGGTCACCATAAAGCAGCCCCAGTGTGTAGTAGCCATACTTGCGCTTAGCTTCCGGTGTGTAGATCTCGATCAGGTAGTCAAAGTCGAACAGCCGCTTGGTTCGCTCCCGGTTCCACATAATCGGGTCAAATGGGTTCACCAATTTCAAGGGTCGCTGGTCACGAACATCGGCCTTAGGTTTCGATAGCAGCCCCGGTGCTATGAAAGCAGGGTCCTTCCACGAGTCAACCTCGACTATTTCAAGTGCACCCTGCTCCACCAGTTGTTTTAGCTGTGGCCTGGCGGCGGGTCGAGTCAGCCGATAGTAGTCAGCTAGATCCGCTTCGGTGGCAACGCCGAGCGATGTTGCTGCCTGGACCAGCAGTGCCTGGATTTGCTGATCTTTGGTTAGTCCGCTTGTTTCGCCGAAGGACGGGTTCAGTGAGTATTTGCGCTGGAAGTTGTGGCGTCCGGCTGAAACAACTACACCTGCGAACACCAGCCGCTCCAGAATTACCTTCACCTCAGACCAGCCCCACCAGCTGCCGCCACGCTTATTGAGATCGTGCTCGAACTCACTGATGGTCATGGCGCCGTTCTGTCGAAGCTCACCGAAGACCCACTGCGCTGTCTTATTGCCCGGCTTCAAAATTTCCTGAATGCTCTGCTTGTTCAGGTACTCGTTTCTTCGAAACTCAAACAGCTTCCAGTCACGCTCAGGGATCAATGCCGCGCAGTGAGCCCAGTACTCAAGGTAGGTGGGTTTTGCTCCCGCCCCAAAGGCAAGCCGCTCAAATTCGGCTAGGTCGTAATTACCAAGCCGCGTGAACACTGGCATCAGGTGGGCTCTGGCAAAAACATTCACTGAGTCAATCTGGATCAGGTTCAGGGTTTCAATAACCTGATCAATGGTCTTTAGCCCCCGATTCACACCGAGACTGGCAAGGCTGAGCTGGCGCGCTTCTTGATTGCTCAGAGTCTGCATCCAACCCCTCCAGTTCGCTTGTTGTGGGCTAATTTAACAGTCTTTTGACGCCGAATTGACGTCAACTAACCAGTTTGAAAATCGACAAATTCTGCCAGAAATAATTCGCTGCAGTTTTTTCAGCCAAACTTCATCCAAAAAAGCGGGCCCAATGGCCCTATATCCCCTAAAAATAAGGGATATAGCAAGGCGCAACACGCCGAGAGAAGAGTTATCCCAAGCAGGTTCTACCTATACATTGATTGAGACATCAATGTCCACAAGTAGTCCAGGAGGACCATTATGAACAAGAGTGAGCTAGTAGCTGCAGTGGCAGCACACACTGGAGAGTCCCAGGCAGCAGTAGGCCGTGTAATCGACGCAATGTTTGACACAATCGGCGCATCAATCGCGAAGGGTGACAAGGTCACCATTCCTGGTTACCTATCTGTTGACAAGGGACACCGCGCAGCACGTGCGGGCCGTAACCCACAGACTGGCGCAACCATCCAGATTGCTGCAGCTAACACCGTAAAGGTTTCAGCTGGAAGCAAGCTAAAGGCTGCAGTCAAGTAACTCAGAAGCTAAATAAAAAGCGGTGTCTTGTTTGAGACACCGCTTTTTGCTTGTCTGGAATAGGGTTGTCTCATGAACAACAAATCCCGCTCCTACTCACTGGTCCTGTTGCAGTTTGTTCTGATCATTCTGCTGGTGCTTACCCCTAGACAGGAAAACGCCTACGGCGCTGCCAGTGAAGTTGTTGGCATGGTCGGCCTGGCATTCATTGCAATCGGCTCTATCGTGCTGCTGGTTAGCTTCTTGGGGTTGGGAAATGCCCTGACTGCACTGGCCATTCCTAAGGACAACGGAACCCTGGTGACCACCGGCATCTACTCTCGGGTTCGACACCCAATTTATTTTGCGCTGTTGTTGATGAGCTTCGGCATCCTGCTTGATGCTGGTTACTGGCCACAGATCATTGTTGTGATGCTGCTCTACGCATTACTGAGCAACAAGGCGGATTTTGAAGAGTCATTACTTCGCGAGCGTTACCCGCAATACAAGCAGTACGCGGAGAGGACTCCTAGGTTCTTCCCGAGGCTTGGTAGGTGAATCAACAGACGCCTAGTCGCCACCTTGTCGCTATTGCCCTGGTTGTTGTTGCGGGGCTAGTAAGCGTTATTGCGGGATTGGAAGTTGGCGGCGGTGCTGACCCGCTGCAATTTTCAGACCCAGGCCCGGTTGTTCGATTCGGAGCACCGTTTGCCAAACTAATCATGAATTTCTCGATGGCAACTGCTGTCGGATCGCTGGTGCTGTCTGCCTACGCGGCGGACTCGAAGGAGCGATTGAAGTTAGCGCCAGTGGCGGCCTGGTCAGCAGCTATTTGGGCGCTTGCTGCCTCAGTGAACTTTGTGATGACCTACCTGTCTGTTTCTGGTTCAGAGATCTCCTACGGTCAAACCTTCAGTGACAGCCTCTGGTTGTTTGCAACAGACATCGAGCTCGGGGTTCTCCTGGTGTGGAACCTCGGGATTGCCTTTGTGCTTTCGCTAACAACCCTTGCCTTTGTCGGGAGGCGGATGACCGCCATCAATGCCGCAATCGCAATCGCTGGACTTTATCCCTTGGCGGCCTCAGGGCACGCCTCCTCAGACGCCGGTCACGCACTTGCGGTGAACTCACTTCTGATGCACCTGGTTGGCATCAGCATTTGGGTGGGCGGGCTGATTGCGCTCTATGTCGTATTCAGGGGCCAGTCAGAGCGATCTGCTGTTTTGGTCTCGCGCTACAGCTCGCTGGCGCTGGTTGCATTCATCATGGTTGCCATTTCCGGTGTGACCTCCGGGGTTATCAGGCTTTACGAACCAGCCGACCTCTTTTCAAGCTATGGCCTACTGCTGATCGGCAAGGCGTCGCTGCTGGTTGCGCTCGGTCTGATTGCGGCAAGGCACCGGCTCTCGCTCGTGAGGCAATTTAGCCAGAGGGCATTTAGCTTCTGGCGGCTGGCTCTAGTTGAGATCGGGATCATGGGACTCGCGATTGGGCTTGGAACGGCGCTCGCCAAAACTCAAACTCCGCTGGACCAGGCTGAGTTTGTTCCGCTCACGCCGGCAGAAATCCTCACCGGCGATAAGTTGCCACCAGAGCTAACCGATGCGTCTTGGCTCACCGTTTGGGACATCGATGTGCTTTGGATCAGCGTTTGCCTGGGTGCGATTGTTTTCTACCTCTATGGGGTTTGGGTTCTAAGAAGGCGTGGCGACCGCTGGCCAATTGCAAGGACTCTGTCCTGGATTGGCGGGATGCTCACGCTGCTGTATGTCACCAACGGTGCCCTCAATGCTTACCAGGAGTATCTATTTAGCATGCACATGATCGGCCACATGGTGCTTTCCATGATGGTTCCGGTGTTGCTGGTGCCTGGGGCGCCTGTCACGCTGCTGGTGCGCGCACAGCCTGCTCGCAAGGATGACTCCTGGGGGCTTAGGGAGTGGGTGCTCTGGGCTGTTCACACACCCTTTGCCTGGTTTATCTCGCACCCGCTGTTTGCCGGTTTGAACTTCGCTCTGTCGCTGGTGATGTTCTACTACACGCCATTGTTTAGGTGGGCAACCGAGGATCACCTGGGCCACCAGTGGATGCTGATTCACTTTTTGATCACCGGCTACCTGTTTGTGCAGTCGCTGATGGGAGTTGACCCGCAGCCACACACGACCGGCTACCCGGTCAAGCTAATGCTGTTGATTGGCACCATGGCCTTCCACGCATTCTTTGGCCTTGGGCTGATGAATGAGAAGAGCCTGTTGCTTGCAAACTGGTTTGGAGCGATGGGCCGAACCTGGGGCGATGATCCACTGACTGATCAGGCCGTTGGCGGCGCTTTTGCCTGGGGTGTTGGTGAAATCCCCACTATCGTCATAGCTCTGATAGTTGTCACCCAATGGTCCAGATCCGATGATCGAGAGCGCAAGCGCTTGGACAGAGCATCAGACAGAACCGGTAACAAGGACCTCGAGGACTACAACCAAATGCTGCAGCAACTAAGCGACACAAAGGATCAGCGCCGTTGATTATTGAACTTTCCAGCGAGCAGCAGGCGCTGTTTGAATATATTGAGCAGTCACAAAGCAATGTCTTTGTGACAGGTCGTGCCGGCACCGGCAAGTCCACGCTGCTTTCTCACCTGACTGCAAACACCGAGAAGTCTTTCGCCGTTTGTGCTCCGACTGGCGTTGCTGCTCTAAATGTTGGCGGAGTAACTATCCACTCCCTCTTCACCTTCCCACTTGGGCTGCTGGGTGAAGTTGAGATCGCCAGGCACCTGTCACGCCGAACCAGAGAGGTGCTAAGGGCGCTGGACATGCTGGTTATCGACGAGGTGTCGATGGTTTCGGCAGATTTGATGGACGCAATCGACAGAGCCCTTCGAATTGCCAGGGGCCGAAAGAACGAGCCTTTTGGTGGGGCGCAGATTGTGATGTTTGGTGACCCCTATCAGCTGGCGCCGGTGCCACCGCGCGATCCAGCTGAGCGCACCTACATTGCCGAGAACTACCAGTCACTCTGGTTCTTCGACGCTCATGTTTGGCGCAACACCGACCTGGAGCGGTTTGAGCTTTCAGAAATCTTCAGGCAGTCAGACGCTGACTTCAAGGAAATTCTGAATGCCATCCGAGACGGATCGGTCACGCAGGAAATGCTGGATGCGCTCAACACGGCTGGCAATCGCTACCCACCTCATTCGGACGTGATTCGCCTGGCGACCATCAATGAAACCGTGAACTCGGTGAACCACCAGCGCATGGGTCTTATCGAAACCGACCCAAAGGTATTTAGAGCCGTCTACTCCGAAGGCGCCGAGAAGGCATTCGGCAGGGCACTGCCTGCCGAAACTGACCTGGCCCTAAAGGTTGGCGCGCAGGTGATGTTTATCAAGAACGATGATGCCTCCAGCACCAAGGGCACCAATGGTGCGATGGTTAGGCGCTGGGTGAACGGAACCATCGGCCGGGTCGTTGCCCTGCCTAAGTCGGGCCTGGTGGTGGTCGACGTTGATGGCGAAGAGCTTGAGGTCGGGCCGGCTACCTGGGAAAAGGTTCGCTATGAAGTTGAAGAGGACTTTGATGAGGCAACCGGCAAAACCAAAGAGGTTTTGGTTCCGGTAACCCTGGCCGAGTTCAAGCAGATTCCGCTCCGGCTTGCCTGGGCAGTCACCATCCACAAGTCACAGGGGCAAACCTATGACGAGGTTCAGATCGACATGGGCAGGGGTGCTTTTTCACCCGGCCAAACCTATGTTGCGCTCAGCCGAGTCAGGGCACTGACCGGTCTTTACCTAACCCGTGCGATTCTGATTCGAGACGTGATGGTCGATAAGGATGTGGTGAGGTTCATGTCCGGTGCCAGCACTACCCCTGATCTCGATCAGGAGCCCTTAGCCACCAGTTCAGAGCATCTGCCACCCTTCTAGCCCAGTAGCTTTCGTGGTGCCCGGTGTTTGGGTAGGTGGCGGCAACAAGCGAATCTGGCTCTGAGTAACCCCTAGCTTGAATCTTCTCAACCGCAGCCTTGTGGAACGGTGCGTAGTACTGATCAAGTTCAATGGTGCCGGTGTCGGTCCAAATTCTGTGACTCGCGGCATCTGGCAATAGTTCGGTGAGCTCATTCACCATGTCATTGCCACCAAATGGCCAGTGGGTTGAAAAGGCTATTGCCGTTCCAAAAACCTCCGGTCGTTGTCCAAGTGCATAAAGTGACATCAACCCGCCCATTGATGAGCCCATGACCGCGGTTCGGTCGGGGTTCAGCTCCAGGCCATGTTTGTCAGCAACGAATGGCAAGATCGCATCTGCCATCAGTGACACATAGGCATCGCCCATAGATTCGCCGGGGGCATCGGCATAGTCAGCAGGCATGCCATCCCAAATTTCCTGGTGGTTATCCAAGATCTTTTGTGGGGCAAGCTCACGCAGTCGGGTTAGGTCACTGAAGCCCCAAAGTGCAATGACAACAGGCTTGGGACCCCGAACCTCGTCACGGATAGCAGGCAAAACCTCCCAGGTCTTACCGGTGTAGGAGTCTTTTTCGTCAAAAATATTGCGGCCATCGTGCATTACCAGCACCGGAGTTTCTGGGTTTAGGTCTGCTGGCAGCCAAACGTCAACGATGTGGTTGTCGAATTCGTAGCGCTCGATGCTGCCTCCAGCAAGCCGCAGCTGCAACAGCTTTCGCTCTCTAAAAGCCATGAATAGCGGGAAGGTGAATGCCATGGCAGTGAAACCAGAGAGCAGGAAGTAGATCCAAACTCGCTTCATGCCAAGCCGCTTAGCCTCCACCAACATGAAGGTGATGACACCGGCCCCAACAATCAACAGATCTAAAGAGAGGACCCAGTCCACATATGAGCCAAACCAAGCCCTGAGGTAGTCTGCTTCCTGGAAGACGGCCATGGCATTGAACCACCATGCCGTGATCAATCCCAAAGCTGCGATTGTGAAATAAATTCTGGATCGAATCCTGTGTTTTTTGAACATAGGGAAATCCTGCCACGAAGTTTTTGGTTGGCAACACAGGTGGGGAGTTTAGGAAAAAAATGTTAGCTCTTGGACATTTCATAGTCAGGCATGCCAAATGGGTGCTGTTTGGCTTCATTGGCCTGATTGCACTCAGCAGCGTCTGGGGGTTTCAGGTCTTTGGAAACCTAAAGGGCGGCGGTTACGACAACCCAAACTCTGATTCGGCAACTGTTACTCAGTTGCTTGGTTCTGAGTTTGCAGTTGATCCAGCCGAGGTAATTGTGCTGGCAGATCTTCCCGGTCAGGCAAACGACCTAAATGCCGATGGAATGCCAAAGTATTTTGAGCTTGTCACCGCCCTGTCTGATGATTTGAGTCAGGTTGAGGGCGTGAAGTCTGTGCTTAACTACTACACGCTCGGCTCTCCGGCATCACTGGTTTCTGCCGACGGCAAGCTGATTTATCTACTGGTTGATTTAGAAAACGGGATCAGTCAAACCGAGGCCGTGGCAACAATTGTGGATGAGTTCACCGGTGACTACCAGGGTGCCAAGGTTCACATAGCTGGCTTCGGTGCGGTCACCAAGGCCATCAATGAAACCATTGAGTCAGATTTGATTCGAGCCGAAACCATCGCGATTCCAATTGTTTTGATTCTGCTTATTTTCGTATTTGGTTCGTTGGTTGCAGCAGGGTTGCCGCTGTTTGTGGGTGGCCTTGCAATCGTCGGCTCATTCTTTGTGGTGTGGGGCGTTAGCAACTTCACAGACGTTTCAATCTTTGCGCTGAACCTGATTACTGGCCTTGGTCTTGGTCTCGGCATTGACTACAGCCTGCTGGTTGTGAACCGGTTTCGAGAGGAACGGGCTGCCGGCAAGAGTGTTGAAGAGGCAACCGCAATCACGGTCGCGACCGCCGGAAAGACCGTCGTGTTCTCTGGTCTAACGGTTGCGCTAGTGATGCTGTCGATGTGGTTTTTCCCGCAGTACTTCCTGCAATCCTTCGCACTGGCCGGCTTCACAGTGGTGACCATCGCGGTTGTTGGTGCTGCGATTGCTGTTCCAGCTCAGCTCAGCCTGATTGGAGACAAGGTCAACTCAATCAGGGTCTTCAGGCGTGACCTAACGCCTAAGGACAAGGGAATTTGGGAAAAGATCGCTCGCTTCACGATGCGCCGGCCCCTGCCAATTTTGTTTGTGACAGTCCTTGGTCTCTCCGGAATGTTCTCACTTTCAACCGATGCCGTGTTTGGTCAGGTTGACGATCGAGTGCTGCCGAAGGAAAGCCCCGCATTGGTGGCATCAAACCTGTTGCGAGAGCGCTTTGATGGCAGAGAGTCGTCACCCATCGAAATCCTGGTTCAGGGCAGCGACAGCGCAGTGAATGAGTACCTGGACCAGCTCCAGGACCAGCCAGATATTGTTCGGGTCGGGATTGTGCCAACTGATCAGGACACATCCTGGGTCAGGATCAATGCGATTACTGATTTGGAACCAAGAAGCCCCGAGGGGTTGGAGCAAACAGTTTCGTTGCGAGGGCTGGAAAGTAACCTGGATCAGGTTCTGATTGGCGGTGGTGGTGCTTACTACACCGACTCTCAGCAGGGAATCGAGCAGGCACTGCCGCTGGCAGCGCTCTGGATTTTTGTCTCGACCTTCATTCTGCTGTTCCTCTTCACCGGTAGCGTGCTGCTGCCACTGAAGGCAATCTTGCTGAATGTGCTTTCGCTCGGAGCAATCCTCGGCGTTTTGAGCTTCGTCTTCCAAAACGGCCACCTCCAGTGGTTGCTTGGTGAATACTCGGTCACCGGAACCATCGACACCTCTTCCCTGGTGATGGTCGCGGTTGTGGCATTCGGGTTGTCTATGGACTACGAGTTGTTCCTGCTCTCAAGAATCAAGGAGCAGCATGATGCCGGCATGAACACCTTGAACTCAGTTGCCATCGGTCTGCAGCGCTCCGGACGAATCATTACTGCCGCGGCCTTTATCCTGGCGGTCACCTTCGGCTCGTTTGCCTCATCTGGGGTTTCGATCATGAAGATGCTTGGGTTTGGAATTGCGTTTGCGATCCTGATTGATGCCACCATCGTTCGTGCACTTCTGGTGCCGGCGCTGATGCGACTGTTCGGTGCTGCCAACTGGTGGGCACCGAAGTGGCTGACCCGAATCTATAAAAAGGTGAACCTCACCCACTAGTTTGCCTGGGTTTGCCAAGAAACCTGGTTCGAATAGGTAACCTTGAGACCATGCTGCTTTCAGACAGAGACATCAGAGCCCAGATTGACGCGGGCCGGATTGGCCTAGACCCACTTGACCTAGGTTTGATGCAGCCAAGCAGCATTGACGTCAGGCTGGATCGCTTCTTCAGGCTGTTTGATAACCACAAGTACCCATTCATTGATCCGCGTGAGCAGCAGGATGACCTAACCCGATTCGTCGAGGTTGAAAGCAATGAGGCTTTTATTTTGCACCCGGGTGAATTTGTGCTCGGTTCAACTTTTGAATACGTGAAATTGCCAGATGACATCGCAGCAAGGCTAGAGGGCAAGAGCTCGCTGGGAAGACTGGGTCTATTGACCCACTCGACCGCAGGCTTTGTGGACCCGGGCTTTGAGGGACATGTCACCCTGGAGCTATCGAACGTGGCGACGCTGCCAATTAAGCTCTGGCCAGGCATGAAGATTGGTCAGCTGTGTTTCTTCCAGCTTTCAAGTGCAAGTGAGAACCCCTATGGCAGCTCCGCCTATGGTTCTAGATATCAGGGACAGCGTGGTCCAACCGCCTCCAGAAGCCACCTGAACTTCCACATCACCGACACCGGTAACGAGCCACTAGCCAAATAGCCTTCTGGCCTCATTCAGGTCTTTTGAATAGACGCGTTTCAGCGCATAGTTGTCAGCGCTTAGTTCACAGAGCCGGTCAATTTCATAAACCAATGCCCTAGATGCCGCCACCCAAGGCAGCAGCTGATAAATCAAGTAGGCAAACTTCTTTAGGTTCTGGTGCCCGAGTTTGATGTGGCCATATTCATGCCTCAAGATCGCCTCAAGCTGCTTGGCTGGCAACTCAAAGACGCTCTTTGACAGGTAGATGGTTCTATCCCTAGTCAGCGCGAAATAACCCGGAATTTCCAGCTCAACTATTTTTGCCCTTCGGTATTCCATGATTTCCCGGGCCAAGAGGTTTGCAATGGGATCCACCCTCTGACCAAGCGCGAACAGCGGAGCTAGTCGCTGATTGGCAAGCGCCAACAAAATGCCGGCAACCCCTAGTAATACCCAGGGCGCAACACTGAAGGCAACCGTGAACAACAGGTTTTGATCGCTGGAGAGGTTTTGCCAGGTTATAAAAATTGAAATGGTGGCAATCGCAACGGCGACAGCCGTTGCCAAGATTGCCGAGAGCAAGCTAATGAACCAAAGCCAGATTCCAAGGCCTGGGTGTTTATTGAAGCGGCCAGCAAAAAACATCGGTGCCGCGACCGTCACCAGCATCACCCACTCGATCAGGACAATCAGCAGGTAGAGAAATCTCTCCATCTTCGAAGACTACTGGTCTAGCGAGGCTTTTAGTTTTTGAAGTTGGTCAGCTGAAAGTGAGCTGGCAAAGTGCGAGAAAACAAGAGCCGGGTTATTCGATTGCTGAACTGCATCCAGTAGCAGCGAGGCAGTGTGGGCCTCTCTGGTTTTGGTGGCAACAAACAACAGCTTCCTGCCGCTGTCTTGTTCCTTTGTAACCAGTCCCTTGTCGCTCAGCCTGGAAAGAACAGTCAATACGGTTGTAATCGCTAGCTCGTCATCACCCAGAAGCGCCAAAATCTGCTGCGAGCTAAGACCTGCTGGTCGATCCCAGAGACAGCCCATGATTGCTGACTCGAGCTCTCCCTGCTTGCGTTTTGACATGAACCCTATTCTACAAGCTGTAGAGCAGAACTACATAGCCGCCTTTGGTGCGGCGGAAGCCTGAACCGAAATCAAAAGCAGCAGTCCAACCACCAAAATCAACATCAAACCAAGGATGCCGTAGATGGGAGAGAACAAACCAACAAAGATCGCCCAGGCAGCTGGAGCCAAGAAGCTCACGGCCCTTCCGGTTGTCGCATAAAGCCCAAAGGCCTCACCCTGCTTATCATCGGCTGAAAGCCTGGACATCATGGTTCTAGAGGCTGCCTGAGCAGGGCCGACAAAGGTGCAGAGGAACAATCCGAAGCCAAAGAAGGCAATGGTTCCAGCGCTCTCAAAAGCAAACACCCCAGCGCCACCCAGAATCACGCCAACCAGCGAGATGAAAATGATCTTCCTGGAACCAACCCGGTCCTCAAACGCTGAACCAACAAAGGCTCCAATTCCCGCCACCACGTTCGCCGCAATACCAAACAGGATGATCTCTGTAAGGTCTAGGCCGAAGGCAATTCCACCGAGCACCGCGCCATAGGCAAAGACTCCGTTTAGGCCGTCGCGGTAGACGGCCGAGGCAATTAGGAACTTCAGCAGGTTCGGGTTTTCTTTCCGCATGGTGACCAGGGACCTGACCAGCTTTTTATAAGCCAGCAGCACTCCCTCATTCTCGGTTCCCGGAATCGGCTTCGCTTCTGGCACCTTCAGCATCAACGGGATCGAGAAGATAATGACCCAGAACATGCTGATCACCATTACAGCGCGAACAGAGAGCGCATCAGTATCTGGAATGCCCAATAGCTCAGCGCCACCGAACTGAATGATCCAAAGCGCCATCACCAACAGGATGATGCCGCCGATGTAACCAAGACCCCAGCCGAACTGGCTAATCTTGCCGCGCTCGTGTGGCCTAGCCACCTCATTCAGCATTGAGTTGTAGTTCACGGTTGCGAACTCAAAGAAAATGCCTCCGGCTGCAAGCAGCACCAGGCCAAACACAAAGAAGTCACTTGAAGGCGCAACAAAGAACATCAAACCGATGGTTGCCGCAAACAAGTAGGTGTTGACCATCAGCCAGAACTTCTTGCGGCCTGAGCTGTCGGCCCGTCGCCCAACAATCGGGGCAATCAGAGCGATCAGCACTCCGGCGATGACGCCGGAGATACCAAGCCAGAAGGCCGTGTATTGGCCGGCTTCTTCGATGGAGTAACCAGCGGGAGCAAAGAACTCACTGGTTATGTATCTTCCGAAGATGAATGAGGTGACAACTGTCGGGAAGGCTTGTGATGCCCAGTCCCAGAGTGCCCAAGAGAATGTGCCTTTCGGCTTAGCTGCTGCAACGTCGTTGTTGGTCATGTCAACAGGTTAGCGACTAAATGGGAATCGGTGAATAACTGCAAGTAAACAAAACGTGGCTTCAAAACAGTCACTAGCCAAACTTGAGTCACTCTCACTCAACTTTCAGGAACAGATTCTTGACAACTCGGTTTCACCTAACAAGACTTGAGTGCATGTGACTCAACTTAAGTCACAAGAAGCGCCGCAAGGCCTAAAGATTTCAATAGAAGAAGGAGAAACAAATGGGTAGAGCAGTAGGTATTGACCTTGGAACCACCAACAGCGCTGTAACAGTGCTGGAGGCCGGAGAGCCAAAGGTTATTTCAAACGCAGAAGGATTCAGGACAACCCCATCGGTTGTTGCCTTCACCAAGGACGACAACGTTCTAGTTGGTGAAACCGCGAAGCGCCAGGCAGTTACCAACGTGGACCGCACCGTTTCATCGGTCAAGCGCCACATGGGAACCGACTGGAAGTTCAAGGTTGAGGACAAGCAATACACCCCTCAGGAAATTTCAGCGCGTATTTTGATGAAGCTAAAGCGCGATGCAGAAACCTACTTGGGTGAAAGCGTCAGCGACGCGGTAATCACAGTTCCCGCTTACTTCAACGACGCTGAGCGTCAAGCAACCAAGGAAGCCGGCGAGATCGCCGGCCTAAACGTACTTCGTATTATCAACGAACCGACCGCGGCAGCACTTGCCTACGGCCTCGACAAGGGTAAAGAGGACGAACTTATCTTGGTGTTTGACCTAGGTGGTGGAACATTCGATGTTTCATTGCTTGAGGTTGGAAAAGACGATGAGTTCTCAACAATTCAGGTTCGTTCAACCTCCGGTGATAACCGCCTGGGTGGAGACGACTGGGACCAGCGAGTAGTCGACCATCTGGTTACCAAGTTCAAGGAAACCACCGGTGTTGACGTCTCAAAGGACAAGATTGCACTGCAGCGACTAAAGGAAGCTGCTGAGCAGGCAAAGAAGGAACTGAGCCAGTCGACCTCGACTTCGATTCAGCTTCCATACCTGTCGCTAACTGACGCGGGTCCTGCAAACCTAGACGAGACCCTAACCAGGGCTCAGTTCGAGTCACTGACTTCAGACCTACTAGAGCGCACTCGCAAGCCATTCGAAGATGTCATCAAGGAAGCCGGAGTGAAGGTGGGCGACATCGCACACGTCGTAATGGTTGGTGGATCAACTCGTATGCCAGCGGTAACCGAATTGGTAACCAAGTTGCTGGGCGGAAAAGAGCCAAACAAGGGCGTAAACCCGGATGAGGTTGTTTCTGTTGGTGCTGCTCTGCAGGCAGGTGTCATCAGGGGCGAGCGTAAGGACGTGCTGCTTATTGACGTGACCCCGCTTGCTCTAGGTATCGAAACCAAGGGTGGAATCATGACCAAGCTGATTGATCGCAACACTGCGATTCCAACCAAGCGCAGCGAGACCTTCACCACAGCTGACGACAATCAGCCAAGTGTTTCAATTCAGGTCTTCCAGGGTGAGCGCGAGTTCACTCGTGACAACAAGTCACTTGGAAACTTCGAGCTGACCGGAATTGCTCCAGCTCCACGAGGTATCCCACAGGTTGAGGTTACCTTCGACATTGATGCCAACGGAATCGTTCACGTGTCAGCTAAGGACAAGGGAACCGGTAAGGAACAGTCGATGACTATCACCGGCGGATCCTCACTGTCTGAAGAGGACATCGAGCGCATGGTTAAGGATGCCGAAGAGCACGCAGCAGAAGACAAGCTGCGTCGTGAAGAGGCTGAAACCCGCAACCAGGCAGAGCAACTTGCCTACTCAACTGAGAAGTTGATCAAGGACAACCAAGACAAGCTTCCTGAGGACGTAAAGACTGAGGTTCAGGCCGATGTCGACGAACTAAAGGCGGCGCTCGCAGGTGAAGACGCTGAAGCAGTCAAGGCTGCTCAGGAGAAGCTTTCAACTTCCAGCCAGAAGCTAGGCGAGGCAATTTACGCCAACCAGAGCGCGGAGGGTGAAGAAGCTGCCGAGCAAGCTCCTGAAGAGGATGTAGTTGACGCTGAAGTTGTTGAAGACGACGAGGCAGACGACACCAAGGACGAGAAGTAATGCCTGAGGACAACATCCACCACGATGACCCTCAGCATCACGAGGGCAATCAGACTGAAGAGATGAAGGAGGAGGGCTCACCGGTTGAGCTTTCTCCGGAAATCTCCGAGGACGAAAAGGATGCAGTCGATCGCGAACTGGAGATTTTCCAAGACCTACAGCGACTGCAGGCCGACTTCGTAAACTACCGAGCTCGCGTTGAGCGAGATCGGGGTGCGGAGCGCCAGGCAGCGATCGCAGAGGCGATCAGAGCATTCTTGCCAGCTCTCGATGACCTAACTCGTGCCGAGGCTCATGGCGACATGCAGGAGGGAACTCCGATGGCCGCAGTGGCTCAGAAGCTAAAGGCAGCCGGCGAAAAGTTTGGCCTAGTTTCATTTGGCGAAAAGGGTGAGGATTTCGATCCAGAAATCCACGATGCACTCGTGCAGAACCCGAACCCAGAGGTTACTAAGCCACAGGTCGCAGACGTGATCGAACCCGGCTACAAGATTCAAGATCGACTGCTGAGACCGGCAAAGGTCGCAGTGTTTTTACCAGCCGAATAGGAGGTGAGCAAAGATGGCGTCACAAGATTGGGTAGAAAAGGATTTCTACAAGATTCTTGGAGTAACAAAGGGCGTCGCCGACGCTGACCTCAAGAAGGCATACCGAAAGCTAGCCAAGGACAACCACCCTGATCTTCACCCAGGAGACCAGGCGGCTGAGTCCAGGTTCAAGGATATTTCCGAGGCCTACGATGTTCTGTCCGACCCGGCGCAGCGTCAAGAATATGATGCGGTTCGGGCAATGGGAGGTGGAGCAAGGTTCCAAGCTGGCGGCCGCGGCGGCCAGGGCGGATTCGAAGACGTGTTCTCGAACCTGTTCGGCGGCGGAGGCTTCCAAGGCGGCGGTTTCCCCGGTGGTGGAGGATTTGGTGGCTTTGGACCGCAGCGCGGTTCGGACCTGACCACAACCTCCAGCATTGACTTCATTGATTCGATCCACGGAACCAACATCAAGCTCAACGTCGCTGGCAATTCAGTGACCCTAAAGGTTCCAGCAGGAATCCAGGATGGGCAGAAGCTCAAGCTGAAGGGCAAGGGTCAAGCCTCTCCAAATGGTGGTCAGGCAGGAGATCTGGTTGTCACCATCAAGGTGCGCTCGCACCCTGTTTTCACCAGAGACGGTGACAACGTTCGGGTTGTGGTTCCAGTGACCTTCACTGAGGCGGTGCTTGGAGCAACAATCCAGGTTCCAGTACTCGGTGGTGAGCCGGTGAAGCTAAAGGTTTCCCCAGGAACACCAAACGGCCGAACTCTTCGAGTCAAGGGCAAGGGTGTTCAGGGCGACGGCAGACAGGGCGACCTGCTGGCAACCGTCGAGATTCTGGTTCCAAACAGAATCAATAAGAAAGCCGAAGAAGCCCTAAAGGCTTTCGACGCCGAGATCCCAGAAGAGGATCCAAGAGCAGAACTCATCAGCAAGGCAGGACTTCTGTAAGGAGGGGTTGTGGAAATAAGTGAAGACACACCATTATTTGTGATTTCAGTTGCCGCAGAACTAGCTGGCATGCATCCACAAACCCTGCGTCAGTATGACCGGCTTGGGCTGGTCTCACCAACTAGAACCTCAGGCAAATCACGCCGCTACACAATGCAGGACGTGGTCAAACTTCGAGAAGTAGCAAAGCTGAGCGCCGAGGGCGTTTCGCTCGAGGGGATCAAGCGGGTGCTTGATCTTGTGACTGAAAATACCGATTTGAAGGCAAGGGTTCGAGATCTGGAGCGAGAGCTCGCGAACCAAGTAATGAGTCAGCCAGGAAACCGTGTGTTTGCCGCTGGCGATCAAGGAGTAATAAGACTAAATCCCGGTCAGCGCCCAGAGCGCTCCGGGTCAGTGGTCTTGTGGAGGAAAAGATAAGTGAATCAACACCCACAACAAGAAGAGCAAAAAAGTGCACTCGAGCAGTTCGGCATTGACCTAACTGCTGTTGCAAGGTCAGGAAAACTTGACCCGGTTATCGGCAGGGATGCTGAAATCCGCAGAGTTAGCCAGGTGCTGTCACGCAGAACCAAGAACAACCCGGTGCTAATTGGTGAACCAGGTGTTGGTAAGACTGCGGTGGTTGAAGGCCTAGCCCAAAGAATTGTTGCAGGAGACGTGCCTGAGAGCCTAAAGGGTAAGACGCTAATCAGCCTTGACCTCTCAGCGATGGTTGCCGGCAGCAAGTTTCGCGGAGAATTTGAGGAACGTCTCAAGGCTGTTCTAAAAGAGATTCAAGATTCTGACGGACAGGTCATAACTTTTGTGGACGAACTCCACACTCTGGTTGGTGCCGGAGCTGCCGAGGGTTCTATGGATGCGTCCAACATGCTCAAGCCAATGCTGGCACGTGGTGAACTGCGCCTTATTGGTGCCACCACACTGGATGAATACCGCGAACGAATCGAGAAAGACTCGGCTCTTGAGCGCCGTTTCCAACAGGTCTTTGTTGGTGAACCATCAGTAGAAGACACCGTTGCAATCCTTCGCGGCCTAAAAGAGCGCTACGAAGCTCACCACAAGGTCACCATCGCAGACAGTGCGCTGGTTGCTGCAGCCTCGCTTTCCAACCGGTACATCACCGGCCGCCAGTTGCCAGATAAGGCAATTGACCTAGTTGATGAGGCAGCTTCCAGGCTTCGCATGGAGATCGACTCAGCTCCGGTTGAAATCGACGAATTGAGGCGATCGGTCGAGCGCCTAAAACTTGAGGAACTGGCCCTAAAGAAGGAAAAGGACGACGCCTCAAAGCAGCGCCTTGAGAAACTTCAAGAAGACCTTGCTGAGAAGCAAGCAAAGCTCAACGATCTAAACGCCCGCTGGGAAAAAGAGCGCAGCGAACTCAACAAAATTGGTGACCTAAAGACCAAACTCGATTCACTCCGCATTCAAGCAGAGCGAGCACAACGCGAGGGAAACCTGGAGGCAGCATCCAAGTTGCTCTACGGCGAGATTCCAGCGCTTGAAAAAGAGCTGAATGAAGCAGAGCGTGCGGAAAACGAAACCCAATCTGCCGACCGGATGGTTGGCGACCAGGTTTCCGAGGATGAAATCGCAGCTGTTGTTTCGGCCTGGACCGGCATCCCAACCGGAAGGTTGCTTGCCGGCGAATCCAAAAAGCTGCTGAACCTTGAGCATGAACTGGGTAAGAGGCTGATTGGTCAATCAAAGGCGGTAAAGGCGGTTAGTGATGCGGTTCGCAGAACTAAAGCTGGAATCTCTGACCCAGACCGGCCAACCGGCTCGTTCTTGTTCTTAGGTCCAACTGGCGTTGGTAAGACGGAGCTTGCTAAGTCGCTCGCGCACTTCCTGTTTGACGATGAGCGCTCAATGGTTCGAATCGACATGAGCGAGTATGGCGAGAAACACAGCGTCAGCCGGCTAATCGGAGCCCCTCCAGGTTATGTGGGTTATGGTGAGGGTGGTCAGCTGACCGAAGCGGTTAGGCGCAGGCCCTATTCTGTGGTGCTTTTCGATGAAATCGAAAAGGCCCACCCCGAGGTCTTCGACGTCTTGCTTCAGGTTCTTGACGATGGTCGCCTAACCGATGGTCAAGGAAGAACCGTTGATTTTAGAAACGTGATTATGATCATGACCTCGAACCTTGGCTCCCAGTACTTGATCGATCCAGAGCTATCTGAAGACCAAAAGTCTCAAGCGGTGATGGAAACGGTTCGAAGTGCGTTCAAGCCAGAGTTCCTAAACAGGCTCGATGACATCGTGCTGTTTGATGCTTTGAGCGTTGAAGAGCTTGGTTTCATTGTCGATCTAAACATTGAGAAGCTAACTGCAAGGCTTGAAGACAAGCGACTAACCCTCGGTGTTACCCCAGCTGCGAGATTGTGGTTGGCAGAGCACGGTTACGACCCTGTTTATGGAGCAAGGTCATTGCGCAGGCTCATGCAGCGAGAGATTGATGACAAGCTTGCGAACCTGCTGCTTGACGGCGATGCCTCGGAAGGCTCACAAGTTGTGGTTGAAGTGAACCCTGATAAATCGGGACTGTCGGTAACCGGATCAACTAGCTAAGCGTTAGGACCACTGGAACGTGGTCGCTCGGGAGCTCTCCCTTGCGCTCATCCCGCTCAATTGAGGCCGCGGTGATGCGCTCGGTGAGGGCTTCTGAGGTTAATAGGAAGTCGATCCGCATGCCGTTGTTCTTGGGGAAACACAGATCTTTGTAGTCCCAGTAGGTGTACATCTCAGGAACTAGTTCCCGCACCTTGTCGCTAAGGCCAATTTGCTCGAATGCTTCAAAGGCGTCCCGCTCTGGTTCTGAGACGTGGGTTTCGAAAAGACTTAGGTCATAGACATCGCTATCAAGCGGAGCAACGTTGAAGTCACCAACCAGGGCGATTTCGAGCTCCGGGTTCATTTCCAGCTGCTCTGCTGTTGTCGCAGCCAAACGATCTAGGAAATCCAGCTTGTATTGCATGTGGGGGTCATCTAGTCCCCTTCCGTGAGGAACATAGAGCGACCATATGCGAACCCCGTCAAAGGTTGCACCAAGTGCTCTGGCCTCGAGTGTGTCTTTGAACTCTGGTTGCCCTGAGAAGGAGTGCTCGATGTCCTCTGGCTCCAGGTGATCCTTGTAGGCAAAGGCAACGCCGTTCCACTGGTTTAGGCCGTGGGCAATAACTTTGTAGCCAATGGCTTCAAAGGCGGCGTAGGGAAACTGCTCCGGTTTGCACTTGATCTCCTGCATCGCCAAAACGTCAACTTGGGTGCGCGTGAGGAACTGGGTGATGCGCTCGGCTCTTGCTCTTGCGGAGTTTACGTTCCAGGTGGCGATTTGCATCTCTAAACTCTAACTATGAGCTTCGAATCAAATAACAAGCCACGTCTAGTTGAGCTAATAAAAGAACTTGCCATTGTTCACGGCAAGGTGACCCTGTCTTCAGGGCTTGAAGCTGACTACTACGTTGATCTTCGCCGCGCCACCCTGCACCACGAGGCGTCGCCTTTGATTGGCAAGGTGATGCTGGAACTTCTAGAGGCAAATGGCCTTGGCAGCGTTGATGCGGTTGGTGGTCTAACCATGGGCGCTGACCCGGTTGCAACCGCAATACTGCACCAGAGTGCTGCCCAGTTAAAGACCATTGACGCGTTCGTTGTCAGAAAGCAAGCCAAGGCCCATGGCATGGCAAGGCAGGTCGAGGGACCAAGCGTTTCCGGCAAAAAGGTGGTTGTTCTGGAGGACACTTCAACCACCGGTGGGTCGCCTTTGACTGCAGCAGAGGCACTTGTTGCAGCTGGAGCTGAGGTGGTGGCGGTGGCAACGGTTGTTGACCGCGACACCGGCGCACGCCAGGCAATCGAGGCGGCAGGCTATCCTTATCTAACGGCGATCACGCTAGGTGATCTCGGTCTTTAGAAGAGGTGAAAGTGCAGCGTAGAGTTGCGCCTTTTGTCCTAACCCAGCTTGCATCGCTCACAAGCATTACTTCGGGTTCAATGGTGTTTATCGCCATTCCATGGATAGCGCTTGAAATCAGCGGCTCTGCCGCATCTGCAGGTTTAGTTGTCGCCCTAACGGCAATCCCCGGTCTGATTGTGATTCCAGTAATTGGTTCAGTGATCGACAAGTTTGGCCGCAGAAGAGTAGCAATCTGGGGTGAGTGGATAACTGCAACCTTGACGCTGCTGTTGCCACTGGTTGCAAACCTATGGGGGTTGAGCCTGATCGGGCTGATCATTCTTGCGACGCTGAAAAACGTTGTTTCCCCTTCTGGTTCCACGGCTAGAAAGTCGTTGGTTCCAGATGTTGCCAAGCCAGCTGGCATGACTTTGGATCGAGCAAACTCAATCCATGAGGCGGTGTTTGCAACAGGCTTCGCTTTGGGGCCGGCGCTCGCGACTTTCTGCATCGCCCTAATTGGTTCAGCGAACACATTTTTTGTGGTGGCGTTCTTCGGGGCACTAAGTGGACTGTTTGCAATCTTGATTCGGGTTACCGAGCAGCATGAGGAAAACGACCAGACCGAAAAGGAGCCCTTCATTCGCTATGCGATGCAGGGCTTCAAGATCTTGTTTGCAACTCCATCGGTGTTGGTGATGATGTCGGCGATTGTGATTCTCGCAGTTGTTTACCTGCCAACCGAGATGGTTGTCTTGCCGGCCTACTACAACTCACTTGCAGACCCAGAGGGACTAGGGCTGTTGATTTCAGCCATGGCCGCTGCCTCAATCTTGGGCGCGCTGTTTTTTGAGCAGATCCACAAGTACGTGAGCTACTCAACGATTCTGAGAATCGGCATCCTCGGTGTTCCACTTGCCATGTTGCCAATGAGCCAACTGCCTCCACAGTGGGCAATGCTTACAGGCGCACTGGTTTTGGGCCTGGCCTGGGGCCCGCTGCTGCCGCTTCTAAACACGGTGATTCAAAAGAAAATCCCTGCAAATAAACGCGGGCGCGTATTCGCCCTGGAAATGACAATTTGGAATGCCGGGCCACTTATCTCAATGGTGGCCGTTGGCACTGCCGTTGACGGCATTGGCATTAGGCCCACCTACACGATCTTGGCCACAACAGTAATGATCGCTGGCGTGATCGTGTCGTTCAACCGACACATCAAGAAACTGGATGCCTAGTTAGAGAAGGCTTGCAACCGAGTCCATGATCTCGGTTGGCCTAAATGGATACTTTGCGATTTCCGCATCATCCGAGATTCCGGTTCGAACCAGGATGGTGTGAAGGCCGGCTTCGATTCCTGCAACTACGTCGGTGTCCATTCGGTCACCAATCATGGCGGTGGTTTCAGAGTGAGCACCAATCTTGCGCATCGCAGAACGGAACATCATCGGGTTTGGCTTGCCAACTATGTAGGGGTCCTTGCCGGTGGCCTTGGTTAGAAGAGCGGCCACTGAACCAGTTGCCAGCATCACGCCGTCCTTGCTTGGGCCGGTCGGGTCTGGGTTGGTGGCAATGAACTTTGCACCGTTGTTGATAAATCTCGCCGCCTTGGTGAGGCTGTCAAAGCTTAAGTTTCTGGTTTCACCCAGCACCACATACTCCGGGTTTGATTCAGTGAGCACATACCCGATGTCGTGCATCGCGGAGATCAGACCATTTTCACCAATCACATAGGCGGTGCTTTTTGGAGATTGGTGGGCCAAGAAGTCAGCAGTTGCCAACGCTGAGGTGTAAATGAGTTCCTTGGGAACATTCAGGCCGCCGGCCTGAAGCCTGATTGAAAGATCGTGCTGGGTGTAGATCGAGTTGTTGGTTAGAACCAGGAACTTGGTGTCTTGATCTGTCCACTTTTGAATGAGCTCTGGAGCGCCCGCAATGGCTTTGCCCTCGTGCCAAAGCACGCCATCCATGTCCGTTAGCCAACTGATTATTTCTGAACGATCTCTCATAACAATCAAGCCTAGCTTTAGGCTGTTACAAGTGAGTGAAGAAAATTTGACAGGTACCCATGAGCAACCGACTTGGGGTGTTGGACCATGGCCCGGGCAGCTTCCCGACTCATCGCACCCAGACTTTGAAAAGTTCGATTTAGACCTGCTGCAATCAGGCGACACCAGAAATGTGGTGGACAAATATCGATACTGGTCAATGGCTGCAATCGTTGCAGATCTAGACACCCAGCGTCACGAGTATCACGTGGCAATTGAGAACTGGCAGCATGACCTCAATATCGGTTCGATCGTTAGAACGGCCAATGCCTTCCTGGCAAAGGAAGTCCACATCGTTGGAAATAAGCGCTGGAACCGCAGGGGCGCAATGGTCACCGACCGCTACCAGCACGTTAGCCACCAAGAAACCATCGATGAATTTGTTTCCTGGGCAAAAACAGCCGGTTCAAATGGCCAAAAGCTTCCGATCATTGCAATCGACAATGTTCCCGGCTGCAAGCAGCTGGAGAAAACAGCGCTACCAAAAGAGTGCATTTTCTTATTTGGACAAGAGGGCCCAGGCCTTAGCCAGGCAGCTCTGGATGCCGCCGATATGGTTCTGGAAATTACCCAGTTTGGGTCAACCAGATCAATCAATGCCTCCGCCGCAGCTGCAATAACAATGCACACCTGGGTGATGCAGCACGTTTTTGGGTAGACTGGGAAATAGTTCCCAAGAAATCCCTTAGCTTTTTAGAAAGGGGCTTGTCATGCCCGCAGTTGTCCTCGTCGGAGCCCAGTGGGGCGACGAAGGAAAAGGCAAAGCCACCGACCTGCTCGGAGACCGCGTTGATTATGTGGTTCGCTACCAGGGTGGAAACAACGCCGGCCACACAGTGGTCATCGGCGACAAGAAGTTTGCACTGCACCTGCTTCCCTCAGGAATCTTGACCCCAGAGTGCACGCCAGTGATTGGCAACGGCGTCGTGGTTGACCTAGAGGTGCTGTTCAAGGAAATTGATGGCCTAAACGAAAAGGGTGTCGACACCTCAAAACTTTTGATTTCAGCAAATGCTCACATCATCACCCCCTACCACGTGACCGTGGACAAGGTTTCGGAGCGCTTTCTAGGAAAGCGCGCCATCGGCACCACCGGTCGCGGCATTGGCCCGACCTACGGTGACAAGATGGGCCGACTTGGCATCAGAATTCAAGACCTGTTTGACCCAAGCATCCTGCTGCAAAAGGTCGAGGCAGCACTGAACCAGAAGAACGAACTTTTGGTCAAGGTTTTCAACCGCGCATCCGTCAACGCGGAAGAAGTTGTTGAGCACCTGTTGTCATTTTCAGAGCGAGTTCGACCGATGGTTGCCGACACCTCACTGATCTTGAACCAGGCAATTGACCAGGGCAAGACCGTGTTGCTTGAGGGCGGCCAGGGAACCCTGCTTGATGTTGACCACGGAACCTACCCGTTTGTCACCTCTTCAAACCCAACAGCCGGAGGGGCCACCACCGGCAGCGGAATTGGACCAACCAAGATCTCAGGCGTGATTGGAATCTTGAAGGCTTACACCACCCGCGTTGGTGCTGGACCATTCCCAACCGAACTGTTTGACGACATGGGTGAATACCTTAGGACTCAAGGTGGTGAGGTCGGCGTCACCACCGGTCGTGATCGCCGTTGTGGTTGGTTTGACGCTCCTATTGCTCGCTATGCTACCAGGGTCAATGGTTTGACCGACATCTTCCTAACCAAGCTTGATGTCCTGACCGGCATCAAGGAAATCCCGGTTTGTGTTGCCTACGATGTTGACGGCCAGCGCGTGGAAGAGGTTCCTGTTTCACAGACTGACTTCCACCACGCAAAGCCAATTTATGAAATGTTCCCGGGCTGGGAAGAGGACATTTCAAAGGTCACCAGCTTTGAAGATCTTCCAAAAAATGCCAAGGACTACGTCCTGGCACTTGAGAAGATGAGCGGCACCAGAATCAGCGCCATCGGTGTTGGGCCAGATCGCAACGCGACTTTGGTTCGCCACGACATGCTTGGCTAACGCGAGTTTTCAAATAACAAGCCACTAATTTGCAAAACTCAACGACAATATTCAGATGAGTGAACCAACTCCAGAGGAACTGGCAAAAATCCCTTACCCGGATGAAGCCTTCAACACCTGGGGCGCTGCGGCGGTCGGTGTCGATCCGCTGCTAGCAAGCTTCACTTCAAAGCCATATCAATCGGTTCGGCCTCACGTTCCCTTCTATAGGTTCCTTTCATACCCAGATATCTTGGACATGCGAAAAGCCGGTTACGAGATGGAACGATTCGTGCCGATCTTTGATCGGCTAGAAGATGTTCGCTATCGCGAAGCGCTGCAGCTCAGCGACATGCTCCACTACCCAAACCCGATGACTCCTTGGAACCCAAGAAGAGCTAGGGAGCTGGAGGCAGATGTCAGGGCGCAGTTATATGAGCACGGCCTTGGAGACATGCCCGCTGTTATCAAGAGATGCCTGGCCAAGGCTTTCCCCGGTGACACCATCAGTTACCTGAGCGTGGACTTACTAACAATTTTTTACTGGGCCACAATGGCCGAATTGGCTGACGACTTGGCCTGGAGGTCAGAGGCACTTAGGTGGAAGGCCGCGTACCTTAGGTTTCCAATCTTGTCACTGGGCTAACCTACGGTTATCTAAAGAAGGCGAGGCTAATAATGAGCAATTGGACACTGAAGCTGCCAGGCAGTGAGCACAAACTAAGCACCGAAGAACTCAAAACATGGGCAAGAGCCGGAAAAATAGCTGGCGATTCGATCGTCGTCGATGCAAATGGGGAGCAATGGAATGCCAAGCAGATCCCGGGAGTCTTTTCTAACAGAGACTGGCTAGTTGCTCTTGTGTTGTCTGTGATAGTCGGAACGCTCGGGGTTGATCGTTTTTATCTCGGCAAAATCGGCACTGGAATCTTGAAGCTAATCACGTTTGGTGCTCTGGGTGTCTGGACAATCATTGACATCATTTTGATTGCGGTCAAGAAGCTAGATGACAAAGACGGGTATCGGCTGGCCTAGCAAAAAGGAATCAGCAGCTTCTTTATTGCCGGCAGGTCAGGCTCGGCCCAGTCCAATTTGGAAAGCTCAGATTCTTTGACCCAGGCAAGCTCACTGTGGTCGGTGGAATTGGTCGGTTTTTCGCCAATCAGCTCGCAGCTGTAGCAGGCCAGGTCAATTTCACTCTCCCCAACAACCGTGACGCTTCTGTCAAAGAGCCGCAGCACCTTGATTTCAACACCAAGCTCTTCTTTGATTTCGCGAACCAGCGCAGTTTCTGCGCTCTCACCGGGATTAAGTTTCCCGCCCGGAAACTCCCACTTGCCTGCAGCATCCTTCCAAGAGCCCCGCCTGGCGCATAGGAATGCGCCAGTGGGATCTTGAATGATTGCTGCAACTACCTCAATGGCCATGAGCCAAGGTTAGCTTGGAAGGTTTGCCTCAATGGCGCTGATGATCTCTTCTGCATCTGGCTTGGTGGTTGGACGGAAGCGCATGATTTCCCCGGTTGGGGTAATCAAAAACTTTTCAAAGTTCCACATCACAGGTCCCGCCAGACCCTTGGAGTCCTTTGCCTTCACCAGCTCTTTGTAGAGCGGGTGACGCTTTCGGCCATTCACCTCTGCCTTCTGAAGCATTGGGAAGCTGATTCCCCAGGTGGTTGAGCAGTACTCGGCGATTTGGTCATCGTCTTTGAGTTCCTGCTTGAAAGAACCAGATGGTACACCAATGACGGTGAAGCCACGGTCCTGGTATTTCTTCTGAAGCTCTTCGAGGGCTTCGTACTGGGGAGTTAGTCCGCATCTAGATGCAACGTTCACCACCATAAGCAGTTTGCCTTGGAAGTCCCCGAGGTCTTTTGTGGAACCATCGAGCATTGTCAGTGTTTGATTTGTAAGCATAGAAAGTTACAACACCACATCACCCGAACTAATTTCACTAGAGTGAAATCTATGCACCCGAGTGTTGATCCGGATTTCGCATCACAGCTGCTGATGCCGGCATCTACTGCGGACAATAAATACACTCGCGGCACCGTTGGTTTTGTCACGGGCAGTCAGAAATACCCGGGAGCGGCACTGCTCGGAATCGAAGCCGCATTCGAATTTGGCATTGGAATGGTTCGCTATTTGGGTCCAAAAGTTGTTTCAGACCTGGTGCTCAGCAATCGACCAGAGGTTGTTTTGGGCTTGGACCGCGCCAGCGTGCTGGTGATTGGTTCCGGGATCGCTGAATCCGAAGCTGGCGAGCAAATTCAGAACATTCAAACAGCTCTGGAGCTAAAGGTTCCCATGGTTATCGATGCCGGTGCTCTTTCGTTGGTTGATTTCAAGGACGTTCAGTCAATTGCTGTGTTGACTCCGCATGCAATTGAGGCAGCAAAGCTCTACTCACGGCTGGTTGAGCCAATTAGCGTGGACGAACTAGAGCTAGACCCGAATGCGGTGGCAATAAAGCTTGCCAAAGTCACCGGAGCCGTCGTGATGCTAAAAAACAACCTTTCTAGGATTGCGATGCCTGGTTTTGAGCCGGTTGAATCCGGGCCAGGCAGCACCCATCTGGCAACCGCCGGAACCGGGGATGTCCTTGCCGGCATGATCGGCGCACTTGGGGCAAAAGCGGTTTCGCTTGGTTACGAACTAACTCAGGGTCGCTTTGCGGAGATCGCCATAATTGCAAATCAGCTTCACTCGGAAGCTGCTGAAATTGCAGCTGCTAGGGGTGAGTTTGGGGCAACCAGCGTCTGCCGGGCAATTTCCGAGGCGGTGAATGCTTGAAGCTCCAGGCATTGAGAGGGTTTAACCCCTGGGTGCTGATTTTCGTTGGCATGTCACTGTTCCACCTCTGGCGTGGATCGCTCGAGGACATCCTGATCTTCGGCATCGCTGCGATTGTGATTTTGACTCAGGTCTTTGGTCTCACGACCGTTGGATTTAAGCAGCAACCGAAATTCGGGGTCATCCCAATTTGGTCGGTGGTGATCATCAGCGGCCTGGTTATGTTCTTCGCCGAGCGCCACGGGGCCTGGAACTGGTTCGTAATGCTGATGTTCATTCCAATTGGCATTGCCCTTATCTTTTACCGGGACGCCCCAACTCAGGAGGTTCCAAAGTTCCAGGTGCTGCGGTCTAGGTGGGTTTGGGCTATCTGGGCACTTGGTTTTGGGCTTACCGAGATGGTCGCCTACCTGGGCAGCAAGATCTACGACGACCTAGAAACCTTCCCAACCATCTCATCGCTGATGGACCCAGTCATTGACACACCAATTGGCAGGGCTGCCTTTGTTATTTTCTGGTTGGCCAGTGGTGCTTACCTGTTTGGGTTGAGAAGAAGATGAACTGGCCACTGGCAATTGTCGGAAGCTACCTGCTGTTTATGGTGGCGGGTATTGCGCTGGCAGCGGTTGGGCGACTGCGCCCAGACAAGCTAGCGCCGTTTGGCGAGTTGGTTGAATCGATCATGCAGCACCGAATCACCAGAATCGGAACCTTCATGGCCTGGTGGTGGCTCGGCTGGCACTTTATGGTCGGTGCAACTATTCGCTAGAGTTCCCCAGCACCTTCGTGACCGCCAGCCTGAGACCCAGAACAATAAAGCCAAGTGCGATGAACGCACCTGCTATCACCAGGATGTAGGTGAGCATGCCGATCACACCACCTTCACTGCCCGGGTTGATAAACCAGTAGGGCCACCAGCCATCGGCAAGACCTCGAACTAGCGAGAAGCCAAGCCAAGCAAGGGGATAAACCACGACCCAGAGCGCCTTGCGCCACTTGGGTCTTGGGCCCTTGATTGAGAGCAGGTAATCTGCCACGACCAGAATCGGTGCGTAGGTGTGAATAACAAGGTTTGGAATCCTGGGCCAGTCATAACCAATGTCCCTTGGGTCAACAGCGGAGTCCCCCAGCAGTGCGTGATAAACGACGCCAACAATGATCATTGATACGGCTGCAACAAGCCGAAATAGGTTCAGTCGTTCAGACTCACTCTTGCCCTGCAGCAACACCAGCCCGCTGCCCAAAACAACCAAGCCAGAAAAGATTGCCGAAGTAATCGAAAAGTAAGCAAAGTATTCGGTTGGTCGAAACAGGTCCACGCGAACCCTGTCGGCAACCTGCCAGATAACGCTTCCAACCAGCGCGAGCCCGATTAGGGTCCGAAGAGTTCCAAATACGCCTTTGTATAACATGAGAAAAACCTATCGCTATTTGGCCAGGAACCTGATTACTGCTTCGACAAACTCCAGCGGTTTCTCTTCGTTGGGAAGGTGTCCAGATTCAACGATGATTTCGATTGTTGAATCTGGAAGCTCCCCATTGAGCCTGACCGAATCAGCGGTTGCAACAATCTCATCGGTGTCACCGGTGATAATCAAGGTGTCAACGCTCAGTTGGTCAAGTCGCTCCACCAGGTTCAGTGAACGCGGCGCCTTGTTGAACTCCCAGAATGCTCGCTCCCAGCCGATTACATCCAGCGGAGCGGTGTAGTTGGCAACAACCTGATCGGTCACCAAATCCTTGTTGTAGTAGCTGCTGTCAAGAATCTGCAGACCACTAGAAGCAATTGACGAAACAGCCAGCGGCCCCAAGTGATCAAGCTGTGGGATGTCAAAAACCCAGTTCAACCAACTTGGAGCACCACCTGTGCCATAAACAGCCGGGGCCTCCAAGATCAGCTTTTGAACTTTTTCAGGGTGATCAAGCGCGTAACCGAGCGCAAGAGCGCCTCCGGCGCTGTGCCCAAGAATTACAACTTCCTTGCCCTGGCCGTACCTACTAACCAGTTCGTCTATTACCTGCAGTTGGCCAAGTGACGAGTAGGGGTTTACCTCGCCAATAGTCGTCGGTCTTTCAGTAAAGCCAAAGGCAGCTCTGTCGTAGGCAACGACAAAGCCACTTGAGCTAAGCGGCTCCAAGACCTCTTTCCATGTCAAACTGCTGGCACCAAACCCGTGCAGCAAAACAATCAATCGGTCGCTTTGCTGGCTGCCCGCAGTAACAAGGTGGACCTCGTGACCAGCTAGCTCGACAAACTCAGACTCGCCATCCCAGCTAAGTGCGGCAGCTTCTTTGTTGGTGAGCGTTCCGGACGTATTCACCGGCACCGCAAATGGCCCAACTAGCACCACCAGCGCAATCACACCGAGGATTACTTTTGTCCTTGTTTTCATAACCCAACCAAACCACACAATCTGCCAATTGGTTCCATGCTCTGGTGGTGATTACTCAAGCCTTGCGTGGGTTAGCATCTAAGAAAGACCCAAGGAGATCAATTGTCAAAGACCCAAGCCCTGATTGTTAGTGCGCCAGGCGCAGCCTTCGAAAAAGCAGAAATGCCACTTAGAGAGCTAGCTGCAGATTCTGTTGCAATCAACATCAAGTACTCGGGCATTTGTCACTCCGACATCCACCAGGTTCGTGACGAGTGGTTTGAGGGCATCTTCCCAATGGTTCCTGGCCACGAAATCGTCGGCGAGGTTACTGCCGTTGGTGACAGTGTCACCAAGTTCAAGGTTGGCGACCGTGTTGGAGTCGGAACCTTCGTTGACTCTTGTGGCACCTGTGACCCTTGCCAGCGCGGCATGGAAAACTACTGCCGAACCGGCAATGTCCAGACCTACAACGGCCGCCACTACGACGGCGAGGAAAGCTATGGTGGCTACGCCAAGGATGTTGTGGTCAAAGAGCACTTTGTTCTGAAGGTCCCAGAAAACCTTGACTACGCCGCCGCAGCTCCGCTGCTGTGCGCCGGAGTTACCGTTTGGTCTCCGCTGAAGCACTGGAAAGTGGGTCCAGGCATGAAGGTTGCGATCATGGGCTTGGGTGGCCTCGGACACATGGCAGTCAAGTTTGCTGCAGCCATGGGAGCAGAAACTTACGTTCTAGGTCACAGCCCCAATAAGGCTCAAGATGCCAAGGAGATGGGTGCCACTGAGTACCTAATCACCGCAGAGAGCTTCGAATCTCACAAAGACACCTTCGACGTGATCCTGAACACCGTCAGCGCAGACATCGAGCTTGATTCACTTGTTGGCATGCTGAAAGTTGGCGGCACCCTGATCTATGTTGGTGTCTCCGGAAACAACCAGTCGTTCCACCCGTTTAGCTTGATCACGGGGCTCAAGTCCATTGCCGGTGCTAACACCGGCAGCATCTCCGGAACGCAAGAAATGCTTGATTTCTGCGGTGAACACAACATTGTTTCAACCATCGAGATGGTTGATGCCTCAGACCCCAAGGCAATAGACGACGCCTATGCCCGAGTCGTTGGCAGTGACATCCGCTACCGCTTCGTGATTGACGCCAGCACTATCTAGACATCTGAAAGCTTCCTGCAAAATCTGTTGACTCTCGTCATTATTGGACTTAGTGTCATAAACTTCTATTAGGCACCAAAAGTGCAGAAAAGAGAAGGACAAATGAGAAAGCTATTTCCACTAGCAGTTGCAGGCCTAACCCTTATTGGATTGGCCGGATGCGCGCCAGCAGAATCGGTGTCCACCGACACCGCTGTGACCGAGTCCGCAACACCGACTGAGTCGGTAGAAATCTCTGAAACTGAAACCAGTCAAACCGATGAAGCCATCGAACCCGCTGAAGCCACTGAGGCAGCGGCGACTGAATCCACAAACCCAGCCCTGGACGGTAGCTCAATGACTAGTGAGGAAATCATCCTGGCTGCTCTTATGGGTCCAGACGGTGAATACGCTGCAGCCCTTGCTTGGGCTGAAGGTGAAGTGCTGAACATCGAGCTTTACGACTACCTACTCACTAAGACCGATGACACCCAACTAACCAAGGTCCTAAACAACCTCAGGAGTGCGTCACTAGATAGTCACCTGCCGGCCTTTGAAGCAGCCGCCGAAAACGGCGGCACGCTAGACACCTTTAGCAGCGGTCACTGATTCTGAGTTGGCCTAGACGCCTAGCTTTTCCTTCAACCAACTGGTTGCATCCTTGAGATAAACCTTCGCTGTCGGGGTATCGGCAGCGAAGGTCTCAAAGGCATGAGGGCCTCCCTCGACAACATTCAACTGGCAGTCAACGCCAGCGTCCTGAAGGGCCTTGGCATAGGCAACGTCTTCGGCGTAAAACAGCTCGACGTCTCCAACGCCAATCCAGGCTGGTGGAAGCCCAGCCAAGTTAGTTTCGCGCGCAGGAACAGCATGTTTTGGAGTCTCCTCCAGACCAGGTGCTTGAGATAAGTAGGAGCCCCAACCAACCAGGTTGGATTTGTTGTGCCAAACAAAGTGATTGACACCATCAAGCTCTCTATTAGCTGCTGTTCTGTCATCAAGCATTGGGCAGAACAACCACTGACCGGCTGGCTGCACACCCTTTTGTTCTCGAATCTTCAGGGCAAGGCTTGCAGCCAGTCCACCACCAGCACTCTGGCCACCAATCACAACCCTGGCTGGATTAATCTTCCTGGTCTGTGCCTCTGAACCCAACCACTGCCAGGCGGCAAAGCAGTCATCAAGGGGGGCCGGAAACGGGTTTTCTGGAGCTAACCGATACTCAACAGACACAACTGTGATGCCAAGCTCGGCTGCCAGATCGGCAAGCCTCTGGTCATCTTGGGATGCAGAGCCAATGACCATCCCACCACCATGAATAAACAAAAGTGCTGCCTCAGAGACATCTTTCTTTGGCGTGAAGACCCTCACGCCAGAGCCCGGACCAAAACTGATGATTTCCCGATTGACCAAGTCGTTGATCTTGGGGTCTGGTGCAAGGCTCATCATTTTGTTGATCAGCTTGATTTGCCAGGGCTTGCCGATTGGGAAGTTCGGCATGAAACGGATTTTTGATCGGAACTCCGGATTTATTTGAGCTGCTTTCAATTTGAGCCAAGCCTTTCTTAGAAACCTTTGGCAAAGAATCTGCCCTGGAGTTTGAGTGTATGTAAGTGAGAACGGGTGGTCAATGGGCGGGAACCATTGACAGGCATGCGTAACTTCGCATGAAAAATGTCACTGCCTGGTTTCAAGATTGGTTTCAAGGAGGAAAGTAAATGAACGAGAACCAACAGAAGGCACTAACAACTGTGGCAATGGTGACAGGTTATTTTGCCTGGTTCATGGTCAAGTTGATGTTCGCAGGGGTCCGCACCAGAAAAGGCACCGGAAGGAAGTTCTGAATGCCCGGTGGGTATTCTGAAAACTGCAGGTTCATGAGGAGGGCCAATGAATCCGTTCTGGGCATCGTTGGGCGCGTGGATTTACTTTTCACATAGGGCGCGCAAAGAGAAGAAGAAAGACGACGCGATCTACGATCGCGCAATCCGTGATGCTCAACAAGAGCTCGCCCCACAGCCCCCTAAGAGATCCCAAGTGCCAACCTAGCAATTCGGGTTTGAACAAGCACAAGCATTGCTCACCCCTCTGACAATGATGACTGTTTAACTACCCCAACAAATCAGCCATCTGCTTATGGATCAGCTTGGCTGCAGATACTGGGTTCAATCTAGATAGTCGATCCATCAACTTTGCATCTGAGCCAATGGTGA